>Ga0209758_1000027_pt1 | contig 549650 bp, 493 predicted proteins | sample AraplaMF_Col_mMF_FD_184258 | JGI IMG/M metagenome (GOLD analysis project Ga0209758, IMG submission 184258) | Arabidopsis root microbial communities from the University of North Carolina, USA - plate scrape MF_Col_mMF (SPAdes) (version 2) | ecosystem: Host-associated > Plants > Roots >... | reverse complement strand
GTAGCTCCAGCTTGCGCCGTCTTCGTCCTGGGCCGAGACAAGGTCGCGCTCTGCATCGTGGGCGTAGGCGGCCAGTTGGCGCACGACCTGGCCATCCTTGAGCTCCCACAGCGACTGGATGAGACCCATCTGCGCATCGGGCTTGGTGCCCACGTGCGCCATGACGGCTTCGCCATGTTTGCTGACGATGTCGCTGAGCACGCGTTCGCCCGTTGCCGCGATCACATGGTCGTAGCGCAGGCCGATCGTCATACCGTCCTTGGCCTGCTGCGCGACCAGCCGGAAATGAGGCTGCCTGCTGTCGACGTACTCGTAGATCTCGCGCCACTCGCTCTGCTCGCTCCGTTCGCTCTGGGGCAGCGGCTTGCCGAAGTCCAGCGCCAACAGGCTCTCGCTCAGGCGAGAGACGCGGACTTCCTCGATCGGGTCGAAGTAGGCCTCGCCCACGGCCAGCACCGGGTAGGCGTGGCTGCGGCCATCGGCGGCGTGGTAGACGAGGCTGGACTGGCCCTGGCGCGCGCCTCGCGCGGGCGTGGTGATGTCCACGCGCATGCTGTAGGGGGTGATCCAGCGGGCACCGAGGCTGCCGCGGTCGAAGGCGTCAAGGTCGCTGGCGTAAGTGCGCGCCCATTCGATCGGCAGCGGCGCTGCGAGAACGAAATCGGTGTGGGTGAAGCTCTCATCCCCGAGAGCGAGACTGATGGAGCCGCCCTTGCGCACCGGCGCCGGGCCATTCTTGATGCTGCACGCTCGCCCGTTTGCAGGCGCCTGCTTGCTGATGTGACCCAGCTGATCACCGGGCTTGTCCTTCTGGGCCACCGCCCCCGACTGCGGCGGCACGATCGCGGCCCTCTTGCCCTTCTTCTTCAACAACGCATCCCGCAGCTTGTGCAGCAGCCACATGATGCTGGCCTGCGCCTCCTTGTCTGCGAGCCGCGACAGCTGCCCCCGCAGGAGACGCTTGAAATCCAGCATCTGCGTGATCACGCCGTTGACCCGGCCTGCAACGCCATCCGGCAACTGGCTCGCCGCCGCCTTCGCCACGTAGTTCGCCGACTGCTTCGAGTAGCGCACCGCCGCTCCCCACATCCGGCTCCACGTGCTCTGCGTCTTCGGATCGTGCACCTTGGTTTCCGGCGACACAGGCGTGCCCACCGTGAACAGGTCCTTCTGGCCCAGCACCCGCCGCAGGATGTCCACCAGGTTGTCGATGATCTTGTCCGCAAGATCAGCGCAGCTCTTGAGGATGCCGTCGAGCTTGGCGATCGCGCCATCGATGAACTTGTCCAGCTCGCCCATGATGGTGGCGTTCAGGTGGCCCACCAGCGTGGTAACGATCGCTTCGCCGAGGTTGGAGGCTGCCGTCTTCAACTCCTGCTTCACCAGGTGCAGCGTCGGACGCAAACTCATCCGTGCCGCAGCCATGCTCGGAGGTATCGGGATCAGCCCGATCAGGTTGATTCCCAGGCTCACCCAGTTCAGGAACGTGTCGACGCCGTCTTTCGCTTTCTTCTCGACGATGTTGATGATGTCCAGGAACACATCCACCAGCGCCATGATGTTCCCGACGATCGGGATGCTGCCCAGCACCATCGTCAGGCGCTCCAGCGTCACGTAGCCGCCGCTGAACGAGCGCAGCCAGTCGTCCACTGCCTTGCTTGCCGCGGCGACGTCCTCCTTCACGATCGTGTTCAGCGGCGCCACCGCCGTCTGCGGTTCGCGCTCCGCCGCCTGCGGCTTCGCGCCTGCTTCCTGTTCTGCCATCTTTTCTTCTTGTTCTCTGAGAGTTCGTGCTTCGTATTGGTGAAGTGAATGCGGCGGGCCGCGCGGGTCAGCCCGCGAAGCCAGGCGTTCGGCCTGAGGCCGCAGGGTTGGCTGCAGCAGTTGCAACGCCCTGCTTCATGCCGCCGGAAGCCATGCCGCTCATCACGCCGGTGATCGGCACGCCCATCGGCCCGAGCTTGGCCCCCGCTGCCTGTATCGCCATGCCGGTCGCGGCCTGGCTCGCCTGGCCCAGCAGCGCCTTGGCGCCGCCCTGCTGGATGGCCTGGGCCGCACCCACGGCCTGCTGCGCCATGCCGGCTGCCTGGGTGACCTGGTTCAGCGCACTCGCCGCCTTGCTGCCCATGCCGGCCACTCCCGCGAGGGCGCCTGCGGCACCGCTTGCCGAGCCGGTCAGCCCGGCGGCGTTGCCCATGAGGCCGGAGATGCCGGAGATGCCCGAGATGCCTGAAATGCCGGACACGCCGCCGCCTGCTCCATCAGCCGCTGCGCCCGTCGCACCTTTCGCCTTCCAGTCTTCGGGAGTCCCGTAGTAGCTGCCCTCCTCCCAGGGGTCGCGCGGGTCCTTGCCGAACGTGACCTTGGCGGTGCCGATGGGCAGGCCCGACACGGTCGCGAAGCCGTTGCGGTCGAAGGTGCCGGCGTGCGTGCCGCCCTGCGAATCGACCACCGTGAAGTCGCCCTGCGCCACGCCCTGGCGCTTTTCTCCGGTCGGCTTGATGTACTGGTGGTACAGGTCGAGCTGTCCCTTCGGCACCTGCGGTGGATTGGGCAGCGCAGGCTTGCCTTCGCTGGCGGGCCCGACGAGGCTGTGCACCGACGCGTGTTCGCGCCAGGTGCCGGAAGTGCCGTGCTCGATCCCGCCGGAACTCCAGCGGCTGTAGCTCGAGCCGCCGTTGATCACCACCTCTTCCTTCGCGTGGATGGTGATCTTGTTGGCCGTCTGCGTGATGTTGAGCTTGGCCAGCACGTTCACGCTGTCCTTCAGCGCCTTGATGTCGATGTCGGCTCCGGCCGCCACGAGCCGCATGCCGGCCTTGGAGGCGAACATGCGGATCGCGTTCTGCACGCTCACCAGCAGGCTCTTGCCCGCGCTCAGGCTCGTGTGGCCGCCGCTGGTGAGCGCGCTGTGCTCGTTGCTCACGATGTGCGTCGAGCCCTGCGCCACGGTCTGCAGCCCCTTGGCGCTGGCCAGGGTCATGTGCGCTTCCTGGAACTCGGGGAACTCGCCCTGCTCGCGGTTGCCGCCCTGCCCCTTGATGGCGTCGTTCTGCTCCTTGAGACTCGCGGTGACTTCGTCCTGGTCGCCAGGCTCGTGGGCCTGGGCACCCTGCGCCACGCTGCTGAGGCCTTCATGCAGGTCGCGCGCCTGCGTGAGACGGCCCACCGTCTCGCTCATGTCGGTGATGTGCGCCTGGGCATTCGGGCGCGCCTCGGTGGTCACCAGCAGCCCCTTGCCCGAGCGCAAAACGCCATGGCCATCGGTACGCAGCTCGAACCCCTGACCCCGCGGCTCCTTGCGCCCCGCCGTGTCCTCGATTCGCCCGATGTGCCCCACGCTCAGCTGGCTGGCCTGGTGGTCGCTGCGCAGCTGCGCCTGGATCTTGCCCTGCGTGTCGTCCAGCACGATGTGGTTGCCGCGCCCGCCTCCGAGCTCGCGGCTCCTGATGCCCGACAGGTGCTTCTGGCCCGGCAGTTCCCACGACGGCATGGTGTCGGCGTTGTGCACGCAGCCGGTGACGATCGGGTAGTCGGGGTCGCCGTTCAGGAAGTCGACGATCACCTCCATGCCGATGCGCGGCACGCTGGTCATGCCGAAGGTGGCGCCTGCCCACGCGGTGGACACGCGCACCCAGCAGCTGGAGTGCTCGTTCTCCTGGCCGAGGCGGTCCCAGTGGAATTGCACCTTGATGCGCCCGTACTTGTCGGTCCAGATCTCCTCGCCCGACGGGCCCACCACCATGGCGGTCTGCGGGCCGCGCGTGCGCGGCTTGGTCGTGGCGCGCGGCGGGCGCCAGGCGTAGCTGGTGGGCTGCGCCTCGAAGGCGAAGCGCTGTACCGAGCCTTCGGTGCCTTCCACGCCCTCGCTGGCCTGCAGGTTCTCCTGCAGGTGGTAGCTCACGCCCACGAGCAGGTATTGCTGGTTCTGGTCGGCCTTGGGGTGGCCGGTGAGGCGCAGGGTGTGGCCGGCGGCCAGTTCGCGCAGGTTGGAGCGGCCGGTGACGCGGCTGCGCTGGCTGAGCTGTTCTTCGTTGCGGATGCGTGCATAGGCCTCGCCGTCGCCGTGTTGCACGAAGCCGCCGGGCCATTCGTAGTTCTCGAAGGCGTCGTGGTCGTGCCCGGGCGGCATCTGCCTCAGGTGCGAGAGCTCGGCCTTGGGCTTCTCGAAGTCGTAGTCGTCGTTGTAGTGGTGGCCCGAGCGAACTTCCTCTGCGATCTCCCAGGCGTAGATGCGCTCGCGCTGGCCCATGCCGGATTTCTCCAGCGGGTGGTAGCGCACTTCCTCGCCGCCGGGCAGCGGGCTGTGGGAATGCGCGATGTCGTCGGCGAAGACGAGCACGTGCTGGCTGGCCTCGTGCCTGAAGTGGTAGTAGATGCCCTCGAGCTCGCACAGGCGCGAGACGAAATCGAAGTCGCTCTCGTGGTACTGCACGCAGTAGTCCCACACGCGGTAGTCGCCGCGCGTGAGCTTCTTCTCGATGGGGTGGCCGTAACGGCCGAGCACTTCCATCACGATGTCGGGCACGCTCTTGCCCTGGAAGATGCGGAAGTCGCTGCGCCGCGTGGCCAGCCACAGCCATGGCCGCAGGCGCATCCGGTAGAAGGAATGCCGCGCATCCTCCTGCTGCAGCCCGAAGCGCGTGACGATGCCGCCCAGGTAGCGCACCCCGCCTTCGGTCTCCACCGTCACGGTGGAAGCCTTGCCCAGCAGGGTCTTGGGGTCCACGCCGTTGCTGGTGCCCAGCAGCTCGACGTCGAAGGCGTACAGCTGGCTCAGTGCCTCGCGGCCTACGAGTTGGCGGAACTGCAACGCCTCGCCTGCCGGCGTCTGGATCGTGACTCGCCGCGTCATTGGGCTGCCACGGCCGATTTATACGACCAATTACCTAAAAAGAATTTCAACAATACGAATATCGTTTTAAACATGAGTTTCACACTCACCTCCCAGCACACAATTTCACAATTATTTTAAATGTTGATTTATCGTAAGAGCCAATGCGAGAAATAGACGGCTCCTCAAATCAGCATAAAGTCTGCGCGTCGCGCCCACCGGCATACGCCCCCATCGAAACGGGGGTTGCGTGAATTACGCCCGCCTCAATTGCCGGGCCAATAAAGCCGCACCCCTTCGACCGGTTCGCCCGTGACAAGGACCGGGCCGTGCTTCACGATCTGGTTGCAATTCTTAAAAGCCAGCCCGAGATCGCGCTATTCCTGGTGCTCGCCATCGGCTACGCGATCGGTCAGATCCGCTTCGGCCCGATCCAGCTGGGGGGCATCTGCGGCACGTTGATCGCCGCGCTGGTCGTCGGGCAACTCGGCATCCATCTCGACGACGGCGTGAAGAACGTGTTCTTCATGCTTTTCATCTTCGCGCTCGGCTATGCGGGCGGCCCCCAGTTCTTCGCGAACCTCGACGCCAAGGGGCTGCGGCTGGGGCTGCTCTGCCTGGTCGAAGTGGTAGCGGTGCTGGCGCTGGTGCTCGGCGCCACCGTCTTCCTCTCGCTCGACCAGGGCACCGCCGCCGGCCTCACGGCCGGCGCGGCAACCGAATCGGCGGTGGTGGGCACCGCGACCGATGCCATCTCCAAGCTTGCGCTGCCGCTGTCCGACATCCGGCAGCTGCAGGCCAACGTGGTCACGGCCTACTCCATCACCTATGTGTTCGGGCTGATCGCGATCGTGGTGGCCACCAGCCAGGTCTTTCCGCTGCTGCTGCGGGTAGACCTCCGCGCCGAAGCCGACCGGCTCTGGAAAGAGATGGGCGGCGGAGGCGACGAGCCCGACGCGGCTTCCGCCACGCCCGAGATGATCGGGCGCGTGTTCCTCGTCACCGTCGGCCGCGGCCGCACGGTGGGCGAACTGGCGGCCATCTTCGATGGCCACGCCAGCATCGAGCAGGTCGTGCGGCGCGGGCAGAGCCTGGCGGTGGAGCCCGCGCTCAGGCTGCAGGCCTTCGACGAGGTGCTCGCCATCGGGCGCCGCAGCGTGCTGGTGAACGTGGCCGAGTTGCTGGGCCGCGAGTTCGCCAACACCACGGCCTTCGACGCGGTGGTCGAGACCACCGAGGTGGTGGTCGGCCGGCGCGAATGGTTCGGGCGCGAACTGCACGAGCTCGGCGCGCCGCTTCCGCCGGGCGTGCAGATCGTCGGCCTCGAGCGCGACGGCAACGCGATGCCGCTGCTGCACGACGTGAAGCTGCAGCGCGGCGACGTGCTCAAGCTCTACGGCCCGGTGCTCGAAGTGGCGCGGGCGGTGCCGCTCGTCGGCGACCGCGTCGTCGAATCCACGCACAGCAACATCAGCTACGCGGCCATGGGCATCCTGCTGGGCGTGTTCATCGGCGGCTTCAGCGTCAAGCTGGGCGGCATTCCGTTCTCACTGGGCACGGGCGGCGGCGCGCTGCTCACCGGCCTGATCTTCGGCTGGTACCAGTCGAAGAACCCGCACCGGCTGAGCGTGCCGCCCGAGGCACTGGCACTGATGAAGGACCTGGGCCTGGCCACCTTCATTGCCTGCGTGGGCCTCGCTTCCGGGCCGCAGGCATTGGCGCTCGTCAAGAAATTCGGCATCGCGCTGCCGCTGGTCGGCGTGGCCGTCGCTGTGGTGCCGGCGTGCATCTCGCTCTTCGTCGGCCACCGGCTGCTCAAGCTCGATGCACCCGTTCTGCTGGGCGCCATCGCAGGCCAGCAGTGCAGCACGCCGGCGCTCAGCGCCGTGCAGAACGCCGCCGGCAACGCGACGCCGCTGCTGGGCTACACGATCACCTACGCAATTTCGAACGTGGTGCTGCCGCTGATGGGCCCGCTCATCGTGGCACTGGCCGGGCTGGTGGCGCACGCGGCGAAATGAGCTTGAGCAACGTCGAGAACCCGAAAGGAACCTGACCCATGGAATGGCTGCACGAACTCTTCAAGAAGTCGCCCGAAATGGCGCTGTTTCTCTCGCTGGCCGTCGGCTACTGGATCGGCAAGATCAAGTTCGGCAAGTTCCAGCTCGGCGGCGTGGCCGGCTCGCTGCTGGTCGCGGTGGTGGTGAGCCAGGTCGGCGTGCAGGTCGACAACGGCGTGAAGGCGGTGCTCTTCGCCCTCTTCATCTACGCGGTGGGCTTCGAGAGCGGACCGCAGTTCTTCAGTTCGCTGGGCAGGCAGTCGGTGAAGGAGATCATCCTGGCCGCGGTGATGGCGGCCACGGGCCTCGCCACCGTGGTGGTGATGGCCAGGCTCTGCGAACTCGACAAGGGCCTTGCGGCGGGCGTGGCGGCGGGCGGACTCACGCAGTCGGCCATCATCGGCACGGCGGGCGACGCCATCGGCAAGCTCGGGCTCGATGCCGCCGAAACCGCGCGGCTGCAGGCCAACGTGGCCATCGGCTATGCGGTGACCTACGTGTTCGGCTCCTTCGGCGCGATCATCGTGTGCGTCAACATCCTGCCCAAGTTCATGGGCCGCACCATCCGCGACGACGCCATCGCGGCCGAGACCGCGCAGCAGGCCGGCGTGAAGGTGCTGGGCCCCGACCAGGAAGAAGCCGCCCCCTCGCTGGTGGGCCGCATCTACGAACTCACGGCCGAGCCGAAGCGCACCGTCGCCGACATCGAGAACGCCAACCCGGCCACGACCATCACCATCGAGCGCGTGAAACGCGACGGCAAGTTCGTCGAAGTGAGCCCCGAGCTCGTGCTGCACAAGGGCGACATCGTGCTGGCCGTCGGCCGGCGCGACGCGGTGGTGGCCAGCGCGCCGCTGCTGGGCAAGGAGGTCTACGCGGTCGACGGCATGGAGCTCACCATGCACAAGCGCGAGATCGTGCTGACCAACAAGGATTTCGACCGGAAGACGGTCGACGAGATCCGCAAGGCCACCGCCGGCGGCGTGCGCCACGGCATCTTCGTGGTGCAGCTGAGCCGCATGGGCAAGGTCCTGCCGATGAAGCCCGACACCGTGGTGCAGACCGGCGACATGGTGTCGATCTTCGGCTCCGAACAGGACGTGAAGCGCGTGGCCGCCATCGTCGGCGACGTGATCGTGCCGAGCGCGAAGACCGACTTCGTCTACCTCGGCGCGGGCCTCGTCGTGGGGCTGCTGGTCGGCTTGCTGAGCGTGAAGATCGGCAGCATCCCGCTGACGCTGGGCGCTGGCGGCGGCGCGCTGCTGTCGGGCCTGCTCTTCGGCTGGTACCGCGCGAAGCGCCAGACCTTCGGCGCACTGCCCCCGAGCGCGGTGCAGCTGCTGAAGGATCTGGGCCTCGCGGGCTTCGTCGTGGTGGTGGGACTGTCGTCGGGCCTGCAGGCGGTGCAGACCATCAAGCAGCTGGGCCTGACCATCTTCGGAGTGGGCGTGGTCGTGACCATCGTGCCGATGCTGCTGACCATGCTCTTCGGCCGCTACGTGCTGCGCTACGGCAACACGGCCGTCTTCGCCGGTGCGCTGAGCGGCTCCCGCAGCGCCAACCCGGCCTTCGGCGAGGTGCTGGACAAGGCCGAGAACTCGATTCCCACCGTGCCCTTCGCCATCACCTATGCCCTGGCGAACGTGTTTCTCACGCTGCTCGGGCCGCTGATCGTCGCGCTCGTTTGAATGCGACGGCCTGCCTTCCTTCTTTTTCTCATCCCTTCAAACAGGAGCATCCAATGGATTTCAGCGACGTGAAAAAACTCGGCGGCTTGAGCCCCTTCGAACTGAAGGATGCCCTCATCCAGGTGGCCCGGCAGAGCGACCGGCTGATGCTGAACGCAGGGCGCGGCAATCCGAACTTCCTGGCGACCACGCCGCGCCATGGCTTCTTCCAGTTCGGCCTCTTCGCGATGACCGAGAGCGAGCGCTCCTACATCTACATGGACGGCGTGGGCGGCTTTCCGCAGCGCGAGGGTATCGAGGCGCGCTTCGAGATTTTCACCAAGGCACACGAGGGCGAACCCGGCGTGCGCTTCATCGAGGCGGCCGTGTCGTACGTGCGCGACCAGCTGGGCCTGTCGGCCGGCGACTTCATCTACGAGATGTGCGAGGCCATCCTCGGCTGCAACTACCCGGTGCCTGACCGCATGCTGCGCCTGAGCGAGATCATCGTGGGCAAGTACATCCACCAGGAGATGATCGGCACGCATCCCTTCGTGGGCAACTTCGACATGTACGCGGTGGAAGGCGGCACGGCCGCCATGACCTACCTGTTCAACAGCCTGCGCGAGAACCTGCTGCTGCAGGCCGGCGACACCATCGCGCTGGGCATGCCGATCTTCACGCCGTACATCGAGATTCCGCACCTGAACGACTACCAGCTCATCGAGGCGCTGATCGACGCGCCTTCGGAGAACGGCTGGCAGTTCACCAAGAAGGAGCTGCAGAAGCTGCTCGATCCGAAGGTCAAGGCCTTCTTCCTGTGCAACCCGAGCAACCCGCCGTCGGTGAAGATCAGCGACGAGGTGCTGGGCTACATCGCGGACATCGTGAAGCAGCGGCCGGACCTCATCATCCTCACCGACGACGTGTACGGCACCTTCGCCGACAACTTCCGATCGCTCTTCGCGATCTGCCCGCACAACACGATCCTGGTGTATTCGTTCTCCAAGTATTTCGGTGCGACCGGCTGGCGCATGGGCGTGGTGGCCACGCACGAGGACAACATCATCGACCGCAGGATCGCGCAGCTGCCCGAGGCGCAGCTGAAGGAACTCGATGCGCGCTACAGCTCGATCACCACCGAGCCGCGCAAGCTGAAGTTCATCGACCGGCTGGTGGCCGACAGCCGCACCGTGGCGCTGAACCACACGGCCGGCCTCTCGACGCCCGTGCAGGCGCAGATGGTGATGTTCTCGCTGTTCTGCCTGATGGACGAGCCCGAGGCGTACAAGAAGTCGATGAAGCGCATCGTCCTGCGCCGCAAGGAAGCGCTGTACCGCGAGCTTGGACTGCCGCTGGAGCTCGACCCCAATTCGGTGAGCTACTACCACCTGCTCGACCTTCAGGAGATCGCCACGCAGATGCACGGCGAGCGCTTCGGCAAATGGATCGTGACGAAGCTGCAGCCGAACGAGGCCCTCTTCCGCATCGCCGAGGAGACCAGCATCGTGCTGCTGCCGGGACGGGGCTTCGGCGGCAAGCATGCGTCGGGGCGGGTGTCGCTGGCGAACCTCAACGAATACGACTACGCGAACATCGGGCGGTCGCTGCGGAAGCTGGCTTCGGAGTACTTTGCGATTTTCGAGAAGGAGAACGGCAAGGGTGCAGCGAAGGCAGTGAAGGCGGGAAAGACCGGCAAGAAAAAATAGGCAGCCGGCCTTCCCGCATCGCGGTCAGAGGGAGGGCCGAAGCTTCAGGCGGGCTTGCGTGCCGTGAGCCACTGAGCCGGGGTCAGCGCTGCCGCCACGACTCGGATCTCGCCAATGTTGCCGAAGAAGCCGTCGGCACGAGCACCGTCCCATGACCCACCGCCAACGACCCACGGTGCAGTGGCCGAGAGCGTGGCCAAGCCAGGAATGGCCGAGGCGTTGCGCAGCACCGGCGCACCTTCGACATACATCGTGGTGTCGTGCGACACCGGGTCGTTCACGATGGCAATGTGCACCCAGCGGTCGGCGATGACTTCGCCCGACCAGTTGGCCTTGGGCGCGCGGGTTCCAGCCGGGCTCGGGGTCACCTCCCACTGCACTTCGCGCAGGCTCGATATGGCGAACAGCATCGGCGGCGACTCCGGATCGCCGCCCGAGAAGCCCGCCAGATCGCCGCGCTTGCCATCACGCGTCATGATGTTCATCCAGGCTTGGTTGGCGCTGGTCCAGCTCTTGTCGATCTTGATAAAGGCTTCGATCGTGTAGCCGTTCTCCAGCGTCTGCGCATTGATCGGCGCCGTCGTCTCGGTGAGGAAGTAGCTCAGGCGCGGCGTGTTCTTGTTGGTGTTCAGGAAACGCACGGAGCCCGGCGCAGCCGAGAGGTAGTGGCGGTCGTCGGTCCACACGATGTCGCCATCTGTCGCCCCGACCACACCGCCCTGATTGAGCGCATCGCGGTGCAGCGGGTTGTTGCCCGTGACATCGGCGATGACAGTACCAGGCAGCACCGGCTGGTTGGCCGTACCCCCGAAGAAGCGCCAGTGCGCCAGCGTATTCGCCACCTTGGGGTAGTCATCCGAATTCGTTGCGGGTCGCTGCACGGTCGTCGCCGGTTCCTTGTAGTTGGCAAGGATCATCGAACGGGCCTTGTCGACCAGCGAGCCCTCGATGGTGGCGCTGCCGGTGCCGAAGCTCTTGTTGAAGCCCGAGAAGCGCTGGGCGAAGTCCATGTCGATGGTGAAGGCTTCGTTCGGCGTGGTGAGCACCGCCTGGTCGAAGCTGTTCAGCGTGGCCGCCGGTTTCTGCGGAACCCAGGGCGAGAACGACAGCACCTTGATCTTCTTGTTGGTCAGGTCGAATTCGTAGAGGCGCATCAGGCCGTTGCCGCCTTGGTAGGCCATCTGGTAGTCGACCACCATCTCCTCGACCTTATGGCCGAAGTCGTTGGTCTTCGTGAGATGCGCGGCGCCGTGGTGATGGCCGTTGAGCGTCATGAAGATCTGGTCGTTGTCGCGGATCAGCTTGTCCCACAGCATCTTGCCGTAGTCGGTTTCGAGCGGGCTGGTGCCGTCGGGAGCGATATTGAGCAACTGGTGGTTCACCAGGATCACGGGCAGCGTCGGGTTCTTCGCGATCACCTGGCGTGCCCATGCGATGCCGGCGTCGGAGATGCGCCACGACAGCGACAGCACCATGAACTTCTGGCCCTGGGCTTCGAACACGTGGTACTCGTGGAAACCGCTGGTGTCGCGTGCGCCGAAGGTTGCCTGCTTCTCCGCGCGCTCGGTGCCGAACCACTGGATGTACGGCTCGTTGGCGGGAGTGCGGTCCTTGTCGGTGCCGCCCGAGGGATCGACGCTGTAGTCGATGTCCCGCAGCACGTCGTGGTTGCCGGCGAGCACGCTGTAGGGCAGCTTCGCGTCCTCGAGGAACTTCATGGCGGCATCGGCCACCTTCCACTGGTCGGGCTTGCCGACCTGATCGACCACGTCGCCGAGGTGGATGGTGAACGGGATGTTCAGGCCCTTGGCGTTGTCGGCGATCCACTTGGTCTGCGCGGCGAAGGGCGCGCTGCCGAAGCGCTTGTTGTACTGGTCGCTCTCGGCTGCCGTGGCGTAGCGGGCGTAGAACTGGGTGTCGGGCATCACGGCGATCGAGAAGCTCGAGATCTTGGCAGCGGCCGCCGGCGGAGCTGGCGTTGCAGCCGGCGCGGGCGCGGGCGCGGGCGCCGGAGCCGGCGCCGCAGCTGGAAGCGGGAGAACAGGCGTGCCGCCACCACCGCCGCCGCCGCATGCCGCGAGCAAGGCCCCGCTGCCGCCGACCGTAAGAAGCGAGGCGCCGAGCTTGAGCACCTGGCGGCGCGGTGCCGTGTTGCTGCTGTTGTTGTCGTTGTTCTGTTCGGCAGCGTTCGATTGGGCAGGCGAAGAGATGCGCGGCGCATTCGCGCCGCGCGATTCATCGGAAACGGACATGAGAAATTAGGAGAAAAGGTTACGGAGCGCGCAGCGTAAAAATCCGAGGTGACGTGGGCATGTAAGGCCCATGACACTTTGTCGGGAGGTCAGCTCAGACCCTTGCCGCGCGCTCCATCCGATCCAGCTTCACCACTCGCCACGCACACAGGCTGCCGAGCACCGCCAACAAGGTGGCAGCCGTAAACATCGTGCGATAGCCGAAGGTCTGCGCGACAGCGCCGCCAAGCAAGACGCCCAGCACTCCCCCGAAGCCGTAGCCGATGACCGTGAACAGCGCCTGCCCTCGCCCGCGCAGATGACCGGGGAATCGCCGCGACACCACCGCGATGCAGGTCGTGTGATGCGCCGCGAAGCTCAGCGCATGCAGCCACTGCGCCAGGACAAGGGCCGCGATCCAGCTGCCCAACCCGGCCGTCAGTCCAAGCCGCGCGACGGCGGCGACGCTGCACACCAGCATCCAGCGCGGCATCGTCATCAGGCCGATGAGCCTGCCCTGGAGGAAGAACCACACGATCTCCGCCACCACCGACAGGGCCCACAACAGGCCGATGGTGCTCTTGCCGTAGCCGATCGAATCGAGGTAGAGCGAGAAGAAGGCGTACACCGAGAAATGCGACATCACCTGGAAGAACAGCGCCGCGAAGAACCATTGCACGGCCGGATTGCGCAGCACCGGCCCGATGGGCTCCTTCACCGCGTCGTGCGCGGCGGGCGGCTCGCGCACGTCGGGCAGCTTCATCGTCGCGATCAGCACGATGGCCAGCGTGCCGGCCGCCCACGCCGGAAAGTGCTTCATGCCGAAGCGATCGAACCACTCGCCCGCCACGAACACGGTGAGCAGGAAACCGGCCGAGCCGCACAGCCGGATGCGCCCGTAGCGCCCCCAGTCGCCGGCAACCAGCTGCGCCATCGCGGCTTCGGTGAGCGACATCATCGAACTGGTGTGCGTGAACATGACCAGCAGCACCAGCGCGAGCCACCATGCGCCGCCGTTCCACCAAAGGCCGAAGGAACTCGCCAGCGCCACCGCCGCGCTGAAGCGCAGCAGCTTCACTCGCTGCCCCGTGTGGTCGCTGAGCGCTCCCCAGGCATAGGGCGCGAACACGCGCGTGATCGACTGCACCGAAGCCAGCAGGCTGATGGTGAAGATCGGCAGCCCCAGATCCTTCAGCCAGAGCGGCAGGTAGGGATTGAAGAAACCGATGTGCGCGAAATAGCTGGCCGAAAGGCCAGCGAACGCCAGCAGGTGGCCGCGTCTGGCGGCGGCCACTGGTGGCGGCTCGGACACTAGAGGAAAGACGCCTGCGGCGACGCGGCTTCCGTCTTGCTGCCCAGGGCCCCCTGGGGCACGTCGCCGCACTGCGCACGGTTGCGCAGCACGTGCTCGATCACCACCAGCGCCAGCATGGCCTCGGCAATGGGCGTCGCGCGGATGCCCACGCACGGGTCGTGGCGGCCCTTGGTGACGACCTCGACGGGGTTGTTGTGGATGTCGATGGACTGGCGCGGGCTGATGATCGAGCTGGTGGGCTTGATCGCGATGCTCACTTCGAGGTCTTGCCCCGAGCTGATGCCGCCCAGGATGCCGCCCGCGTTGTTGGTGACGAAGCCGGTGGGCGTGATCGAGTCGCCGTGCGTGGTGCCGCGCTGGGTGACGCTGTCGAAGCCGGCGCCGATCTCCACCGCCTTCACCGCGTTGATGCCCATCATGGCGTAGGCGATCTCGGCGTCGAGCTTGTCGAAGAGCGGCTCGCCCAGGCCCACGGGCACGTTCGTCGCGGTGACGCGAAGGCGCGCGCCGCACGAGTCGCCGGCCTTGCGCAGGCGGTCCATGTAGTCCTCCAGCGCGCTCACGTCGGCGATGGGGGCGAAGAAGGGGTTGTTGGGCACGTGGTCCCAGCTCTCGAATGGAATGGCGATCTCGCCGATCTGCGTCATGCAGCCGCGAAACACCATGCCGTACTTCTCGGCCAGCCATTTCTTGGCGACCGCGCCGGCGGCAACCATGGGTGCGGTCAGCCGCGCCGAGGAACGCCCACCGCCGCGCGGGTCGCGGATGCCGTATTTCTTGAAGTAGGTGAAGTCGGCGTGGCCGGGGCGGAACTGCTGGGCGATCTGCCCGTAGTCCTTGCTGCGCTGGTCGGTGTTCTGGATCAGCAGCGCGATGGGGGTGCCGGTGGTCTTGCCTTCGTATACGCCCGAAAGGATCTGCACCGCGTCGGGCTCGTTGCGCTGGGTGACGTGGCGGCTGGTGCCGGGGCGGCGGCGGTCAAGGTCGCCCTGGATGTCCGCCTCGCTGAGTTCCATGCCCGGGGGGCAGCCGTCGATGACGCAGCCGATGGCCGGGCCATGCGACTCGCCGAAATTGGTGACAGCGAAAAGATTTCCGAAGGTGTTGCCGCTCATGGCGGGGATTATCCCAACAAAGCGGCCGCCCCTCAGTCGGTCGTGTTTTCGAGGCGCTTGGACAGGGCCGCCACCTGCAGCTCGATGGAGAACAGCCGCTCGTTCAGCACCGCCGTCTGCAGCCGGATCGCCTCGATGATGGCCCTGGTCTGCGGGTCGGTGGTGTTATCGCAGAGTTCGGCCAGGTCATGCAGCTTCTTGCGCAGTTCGTTGCTCATGGAAGGCTCCGGTGGTCGCGTCGTGGGAGCCCCAGTATGGGGTCTCGTCAACGCTCCGGCAATGCGGCGGCACCCGGGGCATCCCCAGGGTGCGCCTGCCCGGCACTGCCCGCGCCGCGCAGCCGGATCGCCACCAGCCCCGCCACGAACAGCAGCACCGCCGCGCAGACTCCGGCCGTGAGCCGAATGCCGCGCAGCAGGGCACCTCGGCCCGCGTCGACCAACTCGGCGCCCGCGCTCCCGCCGATCTGCCCAGCCAGCGCGACCGCCCCGCCCAGCGTGCTGCGGGCGGCCTCCACCTCGGACGCGCCTGCCAGGCCCGCGGGCACTGCATCGGCCATGGCATTGCGGTAGATGGCGGCCCCGATAGCGCCGAGGATCGCGATGCCCAGCGCCCCGCCGAATTCCGAGCTGGTCTCGGAGATCGCCGAGGCCACGCCCGCGCGCTCCGGCGGTGCGCTGCCCACGACCAGGTCGGTCGCCAGCGTGAAAACCGGCGCGAGCCCGAGCGAGGAGATGACGGCGCTGCCCACCATCCAGGCCAGCCCGTCCTGCGCGGGCAGCACGGCCAGCATGCCGAACCCCAGCGCCGCCACCGCCAGCCCGCCGCCCATCACGAAGGCCGGGCGCATGCGCCGCACCAGCGCCGGAACGACCATGGACCCGACGATGAAAGCCCCCGCCCCGGGCATGCTCCACAGACCGGCATGCAGCGGCGACAGCCCCAGAACCAGCTGCAGGTACTGGGCGTTGTAGAGGAAGATGCCGAACATCACGAAGCAGGCCAGCATGTAGGCGCCGAGCGAGACGGTGAAGGCCGGCAGGCGGAACAGGCCCAGGTCGATCATCGGGTCGGCCAGCCGTTTCTGCCGGCGCACGAACACCCAGCCCAGGGCCAGGCCCAGCGCGATCGACAGCGCCGGCACCAGGTGCGGCCCGTGCTCCGCGATCTGCTTCACGCCGTAGATCACCGGCAGCACCGCGCCCAGCGAGAGCGCCACGCTGGCCAGGTCGAGCCGGGCCGCATCGGGGTCGCGGTATTCGGGCAGCAGCAGCGGTCCGAGCACCAGCAGCAGCACCATCACCGGCACACCGATCAGGAACACCGAGCCCCACGGAAAGAACTGCAGCAGCACGCCGCCCAGCACCGGGCCGATGACGGCGCCGGCCGAATAGCTCGAGATCCACACGCCGATGGCGACGGTGCGCTGCCCCGGGTCGAGGAACATGTTGCGGATCAGCGAGAGCGTGGACGGTGCAAGCGTCGCGCCTGCCACGCCGAGCAGCGCCCGCGTGGCGATGAGCATGTTGGCGCTGGTCGAGAACGCCGCGAGCACCGAGGCGGTGCCGAACGCCGCCGCGCCGATCAGCAGCAGGCGACGCCGGCCGATGCGGTCGCCCAGCGTTCCCATGGTGACCAGCAGGCCGGCCACGAAGAAGCCGTAGATGTCGACGATCCACAGCAACTGCGAGGCCGTGGGCTTGAGCTCCTCGCTGATCGACGGGATCGCGAGGTTGAGCACCGTGAGGTCCATCGAATAGAGCATGCAGGGCAGCGCTATGACGGCAAGGCCGGTCCATTCGCGCATCGTGGCGTGGGCCGGTGGCGAGGTGTTCTTCATCCGTTCTTCGTTCGTCCTCTTGTTGTCGGCGGTTCAGGCGGCAAGGCTCAGCCAGCTCTGCAGCTTGACGAGCGCGCCGGTCCAGCCGTGCTCGTGGGCGTCGCGCGCGGCCTCGTCGAAGAACTGCTCGTGAAGCAGCACCAGCTCGCAGCCCTCGGCATCGGGCTCGATGCTCAGGGTGACGCGCGACTCGCGCTCCGGCGTGCTGCGCCAGGCCCAGCTGAAGACCAGCTTGCGGTTCGGAACGATCTCGAGATACGTGCCGCTCACGTCGTGCGTCTCGCCGTCATCGGCCAGCATGGCCACGCGGAAGTGGCCGCCCACGCGCAGGTCGACCTCGGCGATCGGCACCGAGACGATTTCCTCGGGCCCGAACCAGAGCTTCAGCGCCTGCGGGTCGGTCCACGCGCGCCAGACCTTGTCGGGCGAGACGCGGAAGTGCCGCCTGAGGGTGAGCGAGGGGCGCCCGGTACCTCGGGCGAAAGGGCTTTCCATTCGGTCTCCTCCTGGTGATAGAGAAAGCGCGCCAATGCATCGAGGCGCCCGGTCCAGAATTTCTCGTACCGCGACAACCACACGGCAGCCTCCTGCATGGGCCGGGGCGACAGCTCGCAGCGCACGATGCGGCCCTCCTTCGTGCGGGAGATCAGGCCCGCGTCTTCCAGCACGCGCAGGTGCTTCATGAAGCCGGTGAGGGACATGTCGTGCGGCCCGGCCAGCTCGGTCACGCTGAGGCTGCGTTCGCCAAGGGCTTCGAGCACGGCGCGCCGGGTGGAGTCGGAGAGCGCGGCGAAGACCGCGTCGAGGGCATCGGCGCCGGCTTCGGGTTGGGCTGTTGACTGAACCATGTGGTTGAGTATCTGGAAGGCCCCGGCACTCGTCAAGCCGATGTTTCCCATCATGCGACGATGCGGGATCCGTCACGATTAGACAGAGGAAGCACCCGATGACCGAACTGCGCCAGCCCTATCCCCCGATCGAGCCCTACGAAAGCGGCATGCTCGACGTGGGCGACGGCCACCAGATCTACTACGAGCGCTGCGGCACGCCCGGCGCGAAGCCGGCCGTGTTCCTGCACGGCGGCCCCGGCGGCGGCATCTCGCCGGAGCACCGCCGGCTGTTCGATCCCGCGCGCTACGACCTGACGCTGTTCGACCAGCGCGGCTGCGGCCGATCGCTGCCGCATGCGGGCCTGGAAGCCAACACGACCTGGCACCTGGTCGCCGACATCGAGCGCCTGCGCGAGCGTGCCGGCGTCGACAAGTGGCTGGTGTTCGGCGGCTCATGGGGCTCCACGCTCGCTCTCGCCTACGCCCAAAAGCACCCCGAGCGCGTGAGCGAACTGGTGCTGCGCGGCATCTACACCGTGACCCGTGCTGAGCTGCAGTGGTACTACCAGTTCGGCGTGTCGGAGATGTTCCCCGACAAGTGGGAGAAGTTCCAGGCGCCCATTCCCGAGGCCGAGCGCGGCGACATGATCGCCGCCTACCGCAAGCGGCTCACCGGAGACGACCCGGTGGCGCGCATCGAGGCGGCACGCGCCTGGAGCGTGTGGGAGGCCGAGACCATCACGCTGCTGCCGAGCCCGTCGATTGCACAGGCGCACGCCGAAGACCATTTCGCGCTGGCCTTCGCGCGGCTGGAGAACCACTACTTCGTGCACGACGCCTGGCTCGAAGAAGGCCAACTGCTGCGCGACGCGCACCGGTTGCACGGCATCCCCGGCGTGATCGTGCACGGCCGCTACGACATGCCCTGCCCCGCGCGCTACGCCTGGGCACTGCACAAGGCCTGGCCCGAGGCGGAATTCCACCTGATCGAAGGCGCGGGGCACGCCTACTCGGAGCCCGGCATCCTCGACCGGCTGCTGCGCGCGACCGACGGCTTCGCTAGCAGCTGAATCGCTCGCCGCCGGCCCGGCCCGGGAACGCTTTATGCGTGCTGCACTGCAACACCAACCACCTGCGAAGGAGCGCCCCATGCTGGACCGTACCGCCACCCAGTTCTCCCATGTGAAGCCCGGCGACACCGAGTTCGTATCGGGTGGTTTGCGTGATTTTTTCCTCTACCGCGACCTGGGCGTGGCAGAAGCCACCAACGGCAAGGTGATCGCGCATCTGGTCAAGGCCAACATGGCACCGGAAACGGGCACCGGCTGGCACCGCCATGAGGCGGACTTCCAGATCGTGATCATGGTCAAGGGCTGGGCCCGCTTCATGTACGAGGACAAGGAAACCCTGGTCGAGGCCGGCGACGTGGTGCACCAGCGCCCGGGTATCCGGCACTTCCTGTTCGACTACTCGCCGGACATGGAGTACCTGGAGATCGTCTCGCCGGCGGATTTCAAGAGTGTCGACGTGGAGCCGGTGTGCGAGGTGCCGGCGCCTACGCCGTGGAAGTAAGGCCGCCCGAATCGCTCGGAATGCGCCAGGCATCGAAGCGGACGTCAGAAAACCTGTCTTCCACCTGACCTCCAAGGTAAAGACGGCAAGCTGTCTCCTCGGCCAGACACCGCGCAGACACAAGCCACAAACGAGAGTCATTCGCAGTCAGAATCCCGGCCGGTGCGTTTTTGCCTGCACCTTCCGAGATTCCACGATGACCAGCACCTCCCTTCCCTCGCGTCGCCGCACGCCGGTCGCACTTGCCCTGATCGGCCTGTGCGCCGCCCCCCTTCCCGCTGCCTTCGCCCAGCAACAACAGCAGCAGCCCCAACAGGAACAGGCCGCCCGGCCCTCCCCGGCCCCGGGCACCTTTGTCCCCGCCACGCTGCGCGAAGTCCAGGTCCAGGGCACGCAGGACAAGGACAGCTTCGGCGCCAACGCCTCGTCGCTGAGCCGCCTGCCGGCCGACCTGCGCGATGCGCCGCAGTCCATCACGGTGATCAACCAGGCGGTGATGCAGTCGCAGGGCGCAACCTCGCTGGCGAGCGCGCTGCGCAATGTGCCGGGCCTGACGATCGGCGGTGCCGAGGGCGGGCAGATCGGCACCAACATCAACCTCAACGGCTTCTCGGCACGCACCGACATCTACCTCGACGGCGCCCGCGACCGCGCGCAGTACTACCGCGACACCTTCGCGCTCGAATCGGTCGAGGTGCTGATGGGGCCGTCTTCGATGCTCTTCGGGCGCGGCTCCACGGGCGGCGTGATCAACCAGGTCACGAAGAAGCCTTCGCTGACGCCCGCGGGCGAAGTGTCGGTGTCGGCGAGCACCACCGGCCTCGTGCGCTCGACCATCGACGTCAACCGCCCGATGTCCGACACCTCGGCCTTCCGCATCGCGGCCATGGGCCAGCAGGGCGACGCCAGCACGCGCGAGCAGACGAAGCTGAAGGACTTCGGCCTCGACGCCTCGCTGAAGTTCGGCATCAACACGCCCACGCAGCTCACGCTCTCGGCGCTGGTGCAGCACAACCGCGACCAGCCCGACTACGGCCTGCCGCCGCTGAACGGCCATCCGGTGAAGGTCGACCGCGACACGGCCTACGGCTTCAGCGACGACCGCACCGTCTCCGACATCCAGGCCTTCAGCGCGGTGGTGCAGCACAAGCTCACGCCCGAGACCTCGATCCGCAACCAGACCCAGTACAACGACGTGACCACCGATGCGCGCGAGACCGCGCCGCAGAGCATCGGCACGCTGTCTGCCAAGGGCGTGTTCACGCCGTTTTCCACCGGCACCACGGCCGCGCCGGCGGCCGCGTTCTCGACGCTGCCGCTGAGCAGCCTCTGGGTGCGCCAGCAGAGCCATGACCGCAGGATCCGCGACAAGTCGCTGTTCAACCTGACCGAGCTCAACACGAAGTTCGCCACCGGCTCCGTCAAGCACACGCTGCTCGCAGGCCTGGAACTGGGCCACGACACATACGCCAACCAGGCCTACTACCGCAACGGCAGTTGCGCGGGCGTGGCGCTGAACCCGGCCGGCGGCACCAGCGGCTACGCGACATGCTCGCCGCTGCTCGCGCCCTACCAGGGCGACACGCCAGCCACGGCGCCCTCTCTGCCCGGCAACCTTGCCACCGCGCACGCGACCACCGTGGCGGGCTACGTGAACGACACCATCGAGCTGAGCCCGCAGTGGAAGCTGGTGGCCGGCGTGCGGCAGGACCACTACAGCGCACGCATCTACAACACCGTCCCGACCGCGACCACGCTCGCCACCGAAAGCCAGACCGTCGACTTCACCAGCGTGCGCGCCGGCGCGATCTGGCAGCCCACGCCCGAGCAGTCGTACTACGTGTCGTACAGCACCTCGTTCAACCCCTCGCTCGAGCAGCTCGTGGCCACCACCGGCGCCACGCAGCCGCTGCCGCCGCAGAAGAACAAGGCCTACGAGCTCGGCGGCAAGTGGGACTTCAACGACGGCAACCTCTCGCTGACCGCCGCGGCCTTTCAGATCACGCAGACGAATGCGCGCTCGCAGAACAGCGACGGCACCTACAGCGCGACCGGCACCGTGCGCGTGAACGGCGCGCGCGCAGGCGTCGCGGGCCGCGTCACCGACAAGCTGCAGCTCTTCGGCGCCTACACGCACCTGGACGCGACCATCGTCGACGGCATCGCGCCCGGCACGCTCGGCAAGGTGCCCGCCAACACGCCGAAGGACGCAGCCAGCCTGTGGGCCACCTATGCGATCACGCCCGAATGGGAGATCGGCGGCGGCACCACCTACAGCGCCAAGCGATTCGCCAACAACACCGACCTCGTTCAGGTCGGCGGCTACGTGCGGCTGGACGCGATGCTGGCTTACCATCAGCCGAAGTACGACATCCGGCTGAACCTGTTCAACCTGGCCAACCGGCACTACTACGACGCGCTGATCCCCTCGGACGGCGGCCGCGCGGTGCCGGGCTCGGGCCGCGCCGCGACGCTGTCGTTCACCTACCGGCTCTGAGCTTCAGAGGAGCACTCGACACGCCATGCTGGTCTGCATTCCCGGCATCCTCGACCGCGAGGCGCTCGCGGCCGTCCGCTCGCGCCTGGAAGCCGCGGGCGACGCATGGGTCGACGGCCGCGTCACCGCGGGCCACCAGGGCGCGCCGGTCAAGCTCAACCAGCAGATCGACGAAGGCTCGCAGGTCGCGTTCGAATGCCAGTCCATCGTGGCGAGCGCGCTGGAGCGGCACCCCACCTTCATCAGCGCCGCGCTGCCCAACCTGCTGTATCCGCCGATGTTCAACCGCTACGGCGAGGGCATGCGCTTCGGCCTGCACGTGGACGGCGGCGTGCGCATCGACCCGCGCACCGGCCGCAAGCTGCGCACCGATCTGTCGGCCACCATCTTCCTGTCGGAGGCCGACAGCTACGACGGCGGCGAGCTGCAGATGGAAGACACGCACGGCATGCAGACGGTGAAGCTCGCGGCCGGCGACATGGTGCTCTACCCCGCGACCAGCCTGCATCAGGTCACGCCCATCACGCGCGGCGTGCGGCTCGCATGCTTCTTCTGGGTGCAGAGCCTCGTGCGCGACGCCGGCGACCGCGCGCTGCTGTTCGACATGGACAACGCGATCCAGCGGCTCAACCAGAGCGGTGCCGACGAATCGGCGCGCCGCACGCTCACGGGCACCTATCACAACCTTCTGAGGAAGTGGAGCGACACCTGAGTTCTTTAAACTCCCCGGGCTCACCAGACTGATAACAACCGAGGAGAGAGAACTTGCGTATTCAAACCGCCCGCCTGACGGCCGGCGTGCTGCTCGCGTGCGCCGCTTTCGTGGCGCAAACCAGCCAAGCCGCATCGCCGACCACCACCCCGTCCACTCCATCAACTCAAGCCTCGACCGCCAGTTCGCTCGAAGCCGAACAGGACGCCGCGTTCAAGGCCGCCAAGGCCGTGCAGAAGGTCGGACCCGTCGACATCACGCTGCGCGACCAGGCCCATCTCCACCTGCCCGCCGGCTATGTGTGGGTGCCGACGCCCGCCGCCGCGCAGCTCATGCGCAGCATGGGCAACCGCACCGACGACACCTTCATCGGCGCGATCTTCCCCGCCGACGACGCCGACTGGATGGCGGTGGTGAAGTTCGTGAAGGAGGGCTACATCAAGGACGACGACGCCAAGGACTGGAACGCCGACGACCTGCTCAAGAGCCTGAAGGAAGGCACCGAGGCCGCGAACGAGGAACGCGCCAAGCGCGGCATTCCTTCGATCGAGGTGACGGGCTGGGCGCAGAAGCCGCAGTACGACGCCGCCTCGCACCGCCTCGTGTGGTCGGCGCTGTCGCAGCGCAAGGGCAGCACCGACGGCAACCAGGGCGTCAACTACAACACCTACGCGCTGGGCCGCGAGGGCTACCTTAGCCTGAACCTCATCACCAACGCGAAGGACCTGGACAAGTACAAGCCCGACGCGAGCAAGCTGCTCGGCGCGATCCAGTACGACGACGGCAAGAAGTACGCCGACTTCAACTCGTCCACCGACAAGGTCGCCGCCTATGGCCTGGCCGCGCTGGTGGCCGGCGCGGCAGTGAAGAAGCTGGGTCTGTTCGCGATCGTCGCGGCCTTCCTGGCCAAGTTCGCCAAGCTGGCCGTGGTGGCCGGCGGCGCGGCGCTCTGGGGCATCGCGAAGCTGTTCAAGCGCAACGGCTGATGGCCGTGGCGTTCAGGCTCCCTTGAACCTGGGCGCGCGCCTCTCCACGAAGGCAGCCACGCCCTCCCGCGCATCGGCGCTGCCCGCACGCTCGCGCAGCAGCCTGTGTTCCAGCGCCAGGTGCTGCTCGAAGGGCCGGCCGGGCGCGCCGGCGCAGAGCTCCTTGATGCCGGCGAAGGATGCGCTCGCACCATGCGCGAGCCGAGCCACCAACGCTTCGGCCGCGGCCGCGAGTTCGTCGTCCGGGTGCAGCGCATCGACCGCACCCCACGCAAGGCAGCGCTGGCTGTCGATGGCATCGCTGAGCATCAGCAGCTGCTGCGCACGCACCGGCCCCACACGACGCGCGAGGAAGTACGAGGCGCCGGCATCCGGCGACAGCCCGATGGCCGCATAGCCCGTACGCAGCTTCATCGATTCCGCGGCGAGCACGAAGTCGCCGCACAGCGCCAGCCCCACGCCCGCGCCGCCGACGGCCCCGTTCACCGCGACGACCAGCGGCGCCGGGTTGCTCGACAGGCGCAGCAACGCCGGGTGCAAACGGTCCAGGATCTCGTCGACCAGCGCCGGCAGCGCTTCGCCGGCCGCCACGAACTCTTCGATGTCCCCGCCTGCGCAGAACACGCGGCCCTCTCCGCTCAGCAGGATGACGCGCGGCTTGCCCGCCAGCACGTCGTCGATGGCCCGCACCAGCGCGTGGCCGCTGCGAACCCCGATCGCGTTGGCGCGCTCCGGCCGCTTCAGCACGATGCGGCCGATGCCCTGCTCCACGCCCCAGGCGATGCCTTCGGCGGTCTCCATGCTCAGATGCCCGTCAGGCCGCCGCTGCACATCAGCGTCTGGCCGCTCACGTAGTCCGACTCGGGCGCGCACAGGAGGTACACGGCGCCGGCCGCCTCCTCGGGCGTGCCGCCGCGTCCCAGCGGAATCGACTGTTCCATCATCGCCAGCAGCCCCGGGTTGATGCCCACCTTGATCTCGCGGCCCTCGATGTTCGCGGTGGACGCCTCGGCGGTGCTCGCGGTGAGACGTGTCTGGATGAACCCGAAGGCCACGCAGTTGACCGTCACGTTCATGCGGCCCCACTCCTTGGCCAGCGTCTGCGTGAGGCCGACGATGCCCGCCTTGCCCGCCGCATAGTTCGCCTGCCCCGCGTTGCCGAAGAGCCCCGCCACCGACGAGATGTTGACCACCTTGCGCACCACGCGCCGGCCCGCCTCGGTCTCGGCCTTCGACAGCGCGCGGATCACCGGCTGCGCCGCGCGCAGGATGCGGAACGGCGCGGTCAGGTGCACGTCGATCATGGCGTACCACTGCTCGTCGGTCATCTTCTGCACGACGCTGTCCCAGGTGTAGCCGGCGTTGTTCACGATGATGTCGAGCCCCTTGAACTCGCTCACCGCCGTGCCGACGAAGCGCTCGGCGAAGTCGGGCGCCGCCACGCTGCCGGTGCATGCCACCGCCTGGCCGCCGGCCCCACGGATTTCCTGCACCGTCTCTTCCGCCGGCTGCGCATCGAGATCGTTGACGACGATGCGCGCGCCCTCCGACGCGAGCTTGAGCGCGATGGCCCGGCCGATGCCGCGGCCCGAACCGGTGATGAGGGCGACCTTGCCGTCGAGCTTGGGTGTCATGTCCGAGTTCTTTCCTTGTTGGTGTGAGTTCTCAACGCAGCGCGACCAGCGCCTCGCCGGCGATGCGCGTCTGCCCGTATTGGTTGGCGCTGTGCACCTCCACGCGCACGCGGCGCTCGCCTTCGTGCTCCAGCTTCTCGACTACGCGGCCGCTGCACCGCACCGCATGCCCCAGGTGCGTGATGCCCTGGAAGCGAACGTCGAAACGCCTCAGCTGCGACTGCGGCGCCCACTGCGTGAGCAGCCGGCCCAGCCAGGCCATGCCCAGCATGCCCTGCGCGAACACGTCGGGCACGCCCGATCTGCGGGCGAAGTCGATGTCGATGTGGATGGGGTTGTGGTCGCCCGAGGCGCCCGCGAACAGCGCGAGCGTGGTGCGGTTCACCGGCGGCAGCTGCAGCGCGGGCAGCTCGTCGCCGACGTTCACGGCGTCGTAGGTCGGTGCATTCATCGGTTCGGGTTCCTTCAATGGCGGCAGACGATCACCGCGCGCAGCTCGGCGAGCAGCTCGTCGCGCTGGTTGGTGGCGCGCGATGTCTTGACGACGAATTCGAGCGCGCCGTTCTTCTTGTCGTAGATGTCGGTGATGGTGGAGCGCACCGTCACGGTGTCGCCCACGCAGGCGGGCCTGTGGTAGCTGAAGCCCTGCTCGCCGTGCAGCAGCTTCGACAGCGGAATGCCCAGGTCGGCCAGCAGACGGTCGGACGCGCCCGAGTCGAGCTCGGCCGCAAACAGGAAGGTCGGCGGCGCGGGCAGGTCGGGGTAGCCGGCGTCGCGCGCGGCGGCGGCATCGGTGTAGACGGGGTCGGTCTCGCCGATGGCCTTGGCGAAGAACTGCAACCGGCTTCGCTCGATGGGCAGCACCGAGGGCGGCAGCTCGTGGCCGATCCATTTCCTGTCGATCATCTCGCGGCCCCTTCCCTCAAACCCGCTCGTAGAGCGTGACGACGCAAGCGCCGCCCAGCCCCAGGTTGTGCTGCAGCGCAATCCGCGCGCCTTCCACCTGCCGCTTCTCGGCCGTGCCGCGAAGCTGCTGGACCAGTTCCGTGCACTGCGCCAGTCCCGTAGCACCCAGCGGGTGCCCCTTCGACAGCAGCCCGCCCGACGGATTGGTGACGACCTTGCCGCCGTAGGTGTTGTCGCCATCCACCACGAACTTCTCGGCGCCGCCAACCGGGCACAGGCCCAGCGCCTCGTAGCTGATGAGCTCGTTGTGCGCGAAGCAGTCGTGCAGCTCGACCACGTCCACGTCCTGCGGGCCGACGCCGGCCGCGTCGTACACCTTCTGCGCGGCTTCCTGCGCCATGCTGAAGCCGACCACCTCGCGCATGTCGCGGCTCTCGAAGGTGATGGGGCGGTCGGTGGTCATGGCCTGCGCCTTGATGCGCACGCTGCGGTCGAGTCCATGGCGCTCGGCGAAGCGCGGCGAGCACACGATGGCAGCCGCCGCGCCGCAGGTGGGCGGACAGGCCATCAGCCGCGTCATCACGCCGGGCCACATGACGGGCGCGGCCATCACTTCGTCTTCGGTGACGACGGTGCGAAACAGCGCCACGGGGTTGTTCGCCGCGTGGCGGCTGGCCTTGGCACGGATCTTCGCGAAGGTCGACATCTGCGTGCCGTACTGCTGCATGTGCGCAAGCCCGGCGCCGCCGAAGTAGCGCAGCGCGAGCGGCACCTGCTCGTTGCCGACCAACTCGTCGGTGATGTTCTCGAAGTGGTCGAAGGGGCTGGGCCGGTCGTTGAACACCGCGCCGAGCGCGCCGGGGCTCATGTGCTCGAAACCCAGCGCCAGCACGCAGTCGGCCGCACCGCTGGCCACCGCCTGGCGCGCCAGGAAGAGCGCGGTCGAGCCGGTCGAACAGTTGTTGTTGACGTTGACGACCGGGATGCCGGTCATGCACACTTCGTAGAGAGCACGCTGGCCGGCGGTGGAGTCGCCGTAGACGTAGCCCACGTAAGCCTGCTGCACCAGCTCGTAGCCGATGCCGGCGTCCTTCAGCGCGGTGTTGGTGGCCTGCGCGGCCATCTGCGGATAGGGCAGGTTCGCGCCCGGCTTGGTGAAGGGGATCATGCCGACCCCGACCACGTGAACGTCTTGACTCATGAAAGGCTCCTTGGAAGTTCGAAAAGAAAGGAAGTTGGACGGGCTCAGGCCACGCTGCGCTGCCGGCCCTGCCAGAAGGGCTCGCGCAGCTTGGTCTTCAGCACCTTGCCGGCGCCCGACAGCGGCAGCGCGTCGACGACGGCCACGCTGCGCGGGCACTTGTAGCCGGCGATCAGCGTCTTGCAGTGGGCGATCAGCTCCTCGGGCTGCACGCCCTGCCCCGGCTTGAGCACGAGCACCGCATGCACCGCCTCGCCCCACTCGTCGCTCGGAATGCCGATGACCGCGCAGGCGGCCACCGCGGGGTGCTGGTTGATGGCGTTCTCGACCTCGGCCGAATAGACGTTCTCGCCGCCGCTGATGATCATGTCCTTCATGCGATCGACCACGAAGATGAAGCCGTCGTCGTCCATGTAGGCGCCGTCGCCGGTGTGCATCCAGCCATCGCGCAGCGCGGCGGCCGTCTGCTCGGGCTTGTTCCAGTAGCCCTGCATCACGTTGGGCCCGCGCACCGCCACCTCGCCGACGGTGCCGCGCGGCACCTCGTTGTCGTCCACATCGACCACGCGCACTTCCATGCACACGCTGGCGCGGCCCGCTGAGCGCAGCTTGCCGTGCTTGCGGCCCTCGGCCGTGTGGAAGTACGCCGGGTTGAGCGTGGCGATGGGCGACAGCTCCGTCATGCCGTAGGCCTGCACGAAGCCCACGCCCGGGAACGCCTCCATCGCGCGGTTGAGCACGGCCTCGGAGATCGGCGAGGCGCCGTAGGTGATGTTCTGCAGGCTGCTCAGGTCGCGCGGCTGCCGCATCGCGGGGTGGTCCACCAGCATCTGGATCATGGTGGGCACCAGCAGCAGGCTGGTCACGCGGTCGCGCTCAATGGTGTCGAGCACGCCCTCGGGCGTGAACATGGGGATGATGGCGTGCGTGTTGCCCGTGAACCAGTGCGGCGTGGCCAGGCCCATGTCGGCCAGGTGGAACATTGGCGCAGCGTGCAGGTAGCAGCCATCGGCCGGTGCCAGCCCTTCGGCCTGCGCCGCGAGCGCCGAGCTGCAGATGTTGGTGTGGCTGAGCATCACGCCCTTGGGAAAGCCCGTGGTGCCGCCGGTGTAGAAGATGCCGGCCAGGTCCTCGCCGCGGCGCACGGCGTCGGGCACCGGGGCTGCGGCGTCGATCAGGCCTTCGTAGCTGTGCATGCCGGCGGGCACGGGGCCGTCGCCGCAGTAGACGACCTCGCGCAGGCTCTTCGACTGGCCGCGCATCTGCTCGACCACCGCGCGGAAGGTCTCGTCGACCAGCAGGATGCCGGAGCCGGAGTCTTCCAGCGAATACAGGATCTCGGCCGGCGACCAGCGGATGTTGCAGGGGTTGAGCACGCCGCCGCCCCAGGGCACGGCCATCTGGTATTCCAGGTAGCGGTCTGAGTTGAGCGACAGCATGGCCACGCGGTCGCCCACGCCCACGCCCATGCCCAGCCGCTGCAGCGCGCCGGCCAGGCGCGCGACGCGGTCGGCGAAGTCGCGGAATGTCCGTGCGCGGCCGGCGAAACGCACGGCGATGGCATCGGGGCGCTGCTGCACGGCCCGGTGAAGGCCCTGGGTCAGGTACATGGGTTTGTCTCCGTCTCGTTCTTGTGCAGGCGCATGGTAGAAATCCGGCCGCCGCCCGGCGATTGCACTTCGCTTCGATCGCATGGCAGAAAAGGTCAATCGACACAGACATGCTTCAGCCGCCAGTCACCATCCCGGTCGCCTTCGTCCTCGGCATGCTGTCGGGCATCCGCGCGCGGCCGGGCGAGGCCCTGGTGGACGTCGACAAGGCGCTGGAAGACGCGGGCATCGCTCCGGCGCTGCTCGAAGAAACCGCCGCCCGGATCACCGCCGAGCAGTACGTGGCCCTCTTCGCCCTGCTGATGGAACGCATGGACGACGAGGCGCTGGGCTTCCTCACGCGGCGCCTGCGCTGCGGCAGCTTCGCGCTGATGACGCGCGCCACCCTCGGCGCGCGCACCTTCGAGGTGGCGCTGCGCCGCGTGGCACGCACCTTCGACCTGCTGCAGGACGATCTCTCGCTGGTGCTGCTGCACGACGGCCCGCTCGCGGGCTTCGGGCTGCGGCTGAACATCCAGCCGCCCATGCACCAGAACTTTTTGCACGAGCTGATGCTGCGGGTGTACTGGCGGCTCTTCGCATGGCTGCATGGCGGCCGGCTGGCGGCCCGGCGCTTCGACTTCGGTTTCGAGCCGCCGCCCTATGCAGACGGCTACGCGAAGGTGTTCCCCGGCCCGCTGCAGTTCGGCCAGCCGCTGTCGGCCGTGTGGTTCGACGCCAGTGCGCTGGACACGCCGGTGCATCGCGACGCGCAGGAGATCCAGGCCTTCCTGGCGGCCTCTCCGGCCAACGTGATCCTGCCCCGGCTCGCCGAACAGGCGGTGAGCGCAAAGGTGCGCGCGGTGCTGCAGCAGCACCGCCCGGCCTGGGCCGACCTCGCGACCACCGCGGGCGTGCTGCACATGTCGGTCAGCACGCTGCAGCGGCACCTGGCGACCGAGGGCACATCCTTCCAGGCGCTGAAGGACCAGCTGCGGCGCGACCTCGCCATCGTGCGGCTCAACACCAGCACCGTGCCGCTCGCGGCGCTGGCCGAGGAACTGGGCTTTGCCGACAGCGCGGCCTTCCAGCGCGCCTTCAAGGCCTGGACCGGCGGCGCGCCTGGCTCGTACAGGCGGCGCCAGCAGGCTGATTGAGTTTTCAGGACTTTCCGGAATTACAGCCATCCGCGCGACAATCCGGCGCATGGCCAACTCTTCCGATCTCCCGCCCCTCAACCGCCAGTTCGTCGCCCACTTCGGCGAGATGGGCAGCAAGTGGGGCATCAACCGCACAGTCGGGCAGATCTACGCACTGATCTTTCTCTCGGAGCGCGCACTCAACGCCGACGAGATCGCCGAGCTGCTCGAGTTCTCGCGCTCCAACGTCAGCATGGGCCTGAAGGAACTGCAGGCCTGGCGGCTGGTGCACCTGCGGCACCACCCCGGCGACCGGCGCGAATACTTCGAGGCGCCTTCCGATGTATGGGAAATCTTCCGCGTGCTGGCCGAGGAGCGCCGCCGCCGCGAGATCGAACCCACGCTCTCGATGCTGCGCAACGCCCTGCTCGAGTCGCCCCGCACCGACGCCGAGCGACACGCGCAGGAGCGCATGCGCGAGATGCACGACCTGATCGACCGGCTCATGAAATGGTTCGACGACGTGCAGCGGCTCGCGCCCGAAACCGCCATGAAGCTCATGGGCATGGGCGCGACCGTGACGAAGGTGCTGACGCTGAAAGACCGCATCACGGGCGGCACAGCGTCGAAGAAGAAGGCCGCCGAGTAGCCCCGGAAGGCCCTTCCCGGAGCTACAGCCGCTCCTGCCCCGATGACGGCTCGGGCGTTGCGAGCTTTGCCTTGCGAACGGCCTCGTCGTCCATGAGCTCGTACCACATGGCGTTGAGCACGGCGAAAGCGGCTGCCAGCGGCAGGCCGAGGATCCAGGCGAAGTACCACATCTTTCTTTCCTCCTTTCAGTAGGCGTGACCGCTCTCGTCGCGGATCGCCTGTTCGTCGACCTTGCCCCACAGCACGCGGTAGACCCAGCTCGTGTAGGCCACGATCAGCGGGATGAAGACGGCCGTGACCACCAGCATGATGAACAGCGTGAGGTGGCTCGACGACGAGTCCCACACCGTGAGGCTGGCGCGCGGGTCGATGGACGACGGCAGGATGAACGGGAACATCGAGGCGCCAACGCTGAGAATGATGCCGGCGATGCCCAGCGCAGCCGTCAGCAGAGCGAGTACCGGGCGGCGCAGCGTGAGCCCGAGCAGCGCACCGAGCGCGCCGACGAAGCCGGCCACAGGCGCGGCCAGCGTCCACGGGTGCGCCGCATAGTTGGCGGTCCATGCGCCCGCGTGCAACTCGACGGTCTTCAGCATCGGGTTCGACGGCCCCGTCGCATCGATCGCGCTGCTGATGCGGAAGCCGCCGATGCTCGTCGCCAGCAGCACGCCGGCCAATGCGTAGAGCGCGATGGTGAGCACGGCGGCGACCATGCCGTAGGTGCGCGCGCGCTCGGCCACCGGCCCGGCCGTCTTCAGCAGCAGCCACGCGGCGCCGTGCATCACCAGCATGGCGACCGACACCAGGCCGCACAGGATGGCGAACGGATTCAGCAGGCCGAAGAAGCTGCCGTCGTAGAAGATGTGCATGTCGGGGTTGAAGCGGAACGGCACGCCCTGCAGCACGTTGCCCACGGCCACGCCGCAGATCAGCGCGGGGATGAAGCCGCTGAAGAACAGCACCCAGTCCCAGCGCGAGCGCCATTGCGGCGACTCGCGCTTGCTGCGGAACTTGAAGGCCACGGGCCGCAGGATCAGCGCCGTGAGGATCACGAACATCGCCAGGTAGAAGCCCGAGAACGACACGGCATAGAGCTGCGGCCAGGCCGCGAAGACCGCGCCGCCGCCGAGGATCAGCCACACCTGGTTGCCCTCCCACACCGGGCCCACGCTGTTGATGACGACGCGGCGCTCCACGTCGTTGCGCGCGGCGAAGGGCAGCAACATGCCGCTGCCCAGGTCGAAGCCGTCGGTCACGGCGAAGCCCACCAGCAGCACGCCGATCAGCAGCCACCAGATGAAGCGCAGGGTGTCGTAGTCGAGGAGTGTGTGGAGGATCATGCTGCACTCCCGGTGGACGGCGTTGCGATGGCCGCGCCCGCGTGGGCCGGCGGAATGTGCGAGAGCGTGTCGCCCTCGTCGGGCGCGTGCTCGGCCTGGGGCCCCTTGCGGATGGCCTTGAGCATCAGCTTCATCTCGATGACCAGCAGCGTCGTGTAGATCGCGATGAAGCCCGCGAGCGTCAGCAGCAGCGTCTTCGCGCCGAGGTTCGACACGGCCACCGCGGTCGGCAGCACGCCCTCGATCACCCACGGCTGGCGGCCGAACTCGGCCACCAGCCAGCCTGACTCGATGGCAATCCACGGCAGCGGGATCGCGAACACGGCGAGCTTCAGCAGCCAGCGATAGCTGTCGAGCTTGCGGCGCGCAGAGAGCACGAAGAAGGTCGCAGTCAGCGCGATCAGCAGCATGCCGATGCCCACCATCACGCGGAACAGCCAGAAGAGCGGCGCCACCTGCGGCACGGTGTCCCATGCAGCCTTGGCGATCTGCTCGTCGGTGGCCTGGCGCGGATCGTCCACGTAGCGCTTGAGCAGCAGCGCGTAGCCCATGTTGATGCCGTTGTCCTCGAAGTCGCCGCGCACGCCCTGCGTCACCTTGTCGGGGCCGCCGGCCTCGCGGATCTTCTGCAGCGCGTCGTAGGCCTTCAGGCCTTCGCGGATGCGGGCCTCGGCGCGCTTCACGAGTTCGTCGATGCCGGGCATCACGGTGTCGAGCGAACGCGTGCCGATCAGGCCCATCACACCGGGAATGTGGATGGCGTAGTGAGTCTCGCGCGCTTCCTGGTCGGGGAAGCCGACCACGGTGAAGGCGGCGGGCGCGGGCTGCGTCTCCCACATGGCCTCGATGGCGGCCAGCTTCATCTTCTGGTGCTCGCCCGAGAGATAGCCGCTCTCGTCACCGAGCACTGCCACCGAAAGTGCGGCGGCCAGGCCGAACGAGGCCGCGACCGTCATCGAGCGCTTGGCGAGTTCGAGGTGGCGCCCCTTGAGCACGTACCAGGCCGAGACGCCGAGCACGAACACCGCGGCGCACACATAACCCGCCGACACGGTATGGACAAACTTGGCCTGTGCGACCGGGTTGGTCAGCACCGCGGCGAAGTCGGTCACCTCCATGCGCATCGTCTGCGGATTGAAGGCCGCGCCCACGGGGTTCTGCATCCAGCCGTTGGCGATGAGGATCCACAGCGCCGAGAAGTTGGAGCCGATGGCCACCGCCCAGGTCGAGACCAGGTGACCCACCTTCGAGAGCTTGTCCCAGCCGAAGAAGAACAGCCCGACGAAGGTGGCTTCCATGAAGAATGCCATCAGCCCCTCGATGGCCAGCGGCGCGCCGAAGATGTCGCCGACGTAGTGGCTGTAGTAGCTCCAGTTCATGCCGAACTGGAACTCCATCACGATGCCCGTGGCAACGCCCATCGCGAAGTTGATGCCGAAGAGAACGCCCCAGAATTTCGTCATGTCGCGCCAGATCACGCGGCCGGTCATGACGTAGACCGTCTCCATGATGGCGATGATGATCGAGAGTCCGAGCGTCAACGGCACGAACAGGAAGTGGTACAGCGCCGTGACGGCGAACTGCAGGCGCGATAGCGCGACGATGTCTAAGTCCATGATGGGGTTCTTCCTTCTTTCCTTGTGTTCCCTGTTGACTGGCTTGCCTGTTCAGTCGGGCCGCAGGCTGCACAGCGCGGCGTCGAAAGCTTCGCTGCCGCGCCGCAGGTCGGCGACGATGCGGCCCTGGTTCATGCACACGAGGCGGTCGGCAAGCGCGGCCTCGCGGCGCAGATGGGTGGCGATCAGCAGGGTCCGGCCTCCTGCGTGCTGTGCGAGGCGCTGCAGCACGTCGTGCGCGACAACGGCATCGAGCGCCTCGGTAGGTTCGTCCAGCAACCAGAGCGGCACGGGGCGCAGCAGCAGGCGCGCCAGCGCGAGGCGGCGCGACTGCCCGCCCGAAAGGCCGAGCCCGCCTTCGCCGAGCCGGGTGTCGAGGCCCAGGGCGAGTGCGCGCACGTCGCCTTCGAGCCCCGCGGCGTGCAGCGCGGCGTGCAGTTGCTCGTCGGTGGCTTCCGGGGCTGCCAGACGCAGGTTGTCGCGCAGGCTGTCCTGGAAGAGTTCGGTGCGCTGGGTGAGCAGGCAGGCAGGCTGCGAGTGCACCGTGCCGGAACGCGGCGTGATCTCGCCGGCAATGGCGGCAAGCAGCGTCGACTTGCCCGCGCCGCTCACGCCGATCAGCGCGACTCGCTCGCCCGCGTCCAGGGTCAGCGACAGGTCGCGCAGGACTGGCATGCGGCTGCCGTCGTGGATCACCGTGATGCCATCGAGCTGCAGCGCGGTTGCCCCATCGGACGCGTCCATCGCCGGGGTGGGCTCGTCCGCGGCCAGCGCCATGCGCGGAGCAAGGCGCCGCACCGCCAGCCATGTGCGGCCCGCGTCGAGCGCGCCTCGGCGCAGGGCCGCGAAGGGCTCCGTCGCCGTGAGCGCCACCAGCAGCGCCAGTGCAGCCGCCGGAGCGCCGATGACGCCCTCGCCCACCAGCCAGCCGACCGCCAGCAGCACGCCGACGAGGGTCAGGGTGCCCGCGCTGCCGTAGGCGAAACCGGCGGCAGCTTCGAGCTTGTTCAGCGCGAGGTCGGCCTTGGCGAGGTGCATGTCGGCGTTCATCAGCGCCTCGCGCTGTGCGTCGATGCGGCCGGCCATCACCAGGTCGGTCTGGCCTGCGACCAGATCGACCGCGCGCGCCCGCAGCGCCTCGATGGCATGCGCGCGCCGAATCGCGGGCCGGCGTGCGTGCCGCGCGACGATGAACGCGATGCCCCAGCCGGCGATCACGAGCCAGAGCATCAGCACGAGGCCCATCGCCACGTGCATGAAGCCGAGCACAGCGCCGGCGAGCAATGCTGCGCCCAATGCGGCGGCGGCCGGTACGAGCAGGCGGAGGTAGAGCGACTCCAGCGCGTCGATGTCGGAAGTCAGGCGGAACAGCAGCCGCGCCGGTCGCTTCAGCAAGGCGCGCGCGGCCTCGGCCTGCGCCCAGCCACGGAACAGGCGTACGCGCAGTGCGGCGAGCACGGAGAAGGTCGCGTCATGAGTCACCAGCCGCTCGCCGTAGCGCGACGCCGTGCGGCCGAGCGCGAGCAGGCGGATGCCGGCGGACGGCATGAACACGTCGAAGGTGAAGGCCGTTGCGGCATGCAGGCCCGCCAATGCCGTGGCGGTGATGAACCAGCCGGAAAGGCCCAGCAGCGCCATTCCTGCCAGCACCGTGATCGCGGCGAGCAGGCCGCCGAGCAGCAGCGGGCGCGGCTGTTCGGCGAGGAAGGGGCGCAGGACCAGGCGCAGGTCGCGCCAGTTCGCGGCGGCGTGTGGAGCCGGCATCTTGCTCATGCGGCCTTCTCCATTGCGTCTGTGCGGCCGAGGCTCACGGTGCGGTCCATGCGAGAAGCAAGGACGGGGTCGTGCGTCGCGACGACGAGGGTCTTGCCATGAGCGAACTTCAGGAGCGCATCGACGACCCGCTCGGCGGTCTCGGTGTCGAGGTGCGCCGTGGGTTCGTCCACCAGCAACAAGTCGGCTTGCGGATGCACAGCGATGCGGGCGAGCGCGAGCCGCACGGCCTCTCCGCCGGACAGCCCGCCGCCGCCTTCGCCCAGCGATGTGGAGGGATGCGCCTGCGCCACGGCCTCGAGCGAGGCGAAGCGCACTGCCTCATCGACCTGCGGGGTGTTCACACCCGCGCGTCCCAGCGCCACGTTGGATTCGACCGAGCCCGCGAAGACGTGCGGCGCCTGCCCCATCCAGCCCATGCGCTGCCGCAGCGACGCCACCGTGTGTTCCGTGAGCGCCACGCCGCCGATGGAGATCTCGCCGCGCGTCGCAGGCACGAGCCCCGCCAGCAGGGACAGCAAGGCGGTCTTGCCGCTGCCGCTGGCGCCCGTCAGCGCGACGTGCTCGCCGGGGGCGACGCGAAGCTCGATGCCATCGAACACTTCCTGCTGCTCGCCGGGCCAGGAGAAATGGAGGTTGTGGATGGAGACTGCCGGCGGGCCGCCTTGGACGCCCGTCGCGGCGCGCGTCAGAGAGGCGCTCGCGCCGGGCAGGGGCAATTCGTTGCGCTGCAGGCTGTCGAGCGCTTCCAGAGCAGCTTCACCGGCGGCCCGGTCGTGCCAGACCGCCGACAGCTCGCGCAGCGGCTCGAAGAAAGCGGGCGCCAGCAGCAGCACGAACAGGCCCTCGCCCAGGCTCAGCGTGCGCCCCCAGGCACCGAAGCCGAGCGAGCCCAGCAGGTGGAAGCCGATGTAGACGGCGACCAGCGCCACGCCCAGCGCCGAGAACAGCTCCAGCACGGCCGATGAGAGAAACGCGATGCGCAGCACGGCCATCGTCCTGCGGCGCAGGGATTGCGCGGCATCGCCCAGGCGGCTTGCGGTGATTTCCACCGCGCCGAGCGCGCGAAGCGTCGCCAGTCCGCGAAGCCGGTCGAGCAGGAAGGCGTTCATGCCGCCGAGCTCCACCATCTGCGCTTCGCTCGCGGCCTTGGCGCGCCAGCCGACGATGGCCATGAAGAGCGGAATGAGCGGCGCCGCCACCAGCAGCACCAGAGCAGCCACCCACGAGAACGCGGCCACTGTGCAGAGGATGAACACAGGCACAACCGTCGCACGCCAGCGCGCCGGCTGGTAGCGCACGAGGTACGGAACCAGCGCCTCGGCCTGCTCCGCGAGTACGCTGGCCGCGAGCCCGGAGTGCGCGCGGCTGCGGTCGAGCGGGGAGCCGCCGGCGAGCGCCGCCGCCGTTTGCGCACGCAGCGCAGTGAGCTGCGCCCGGGCGCGAGCGAAGGTCCGCCGCGCCCCCCAGGCCTCGCAGCCCGCCCGCAGCAGCCCGAGCAGCAGGATCGCGCCTGCTGGCCAGATCACGGCCGCAAAACCCCGGCCCGAGGCCAATCCCTGCACCGCTATCGCGAGCAACGCCGCCTGCGGCAGCCAGAACAGCGCGGCAGCACCCTGCACCACCCCGCCGGTGTCCGGCGACGCGAAAGCCCGCAGCGGCGATCGGGATGGCGAGTGCTTGGTCATTCCTAAATTTCGTGAATTTTCAGTATTTACTGAAATTTCCACAATCATACCGGAGATGGGAGCAACTGACGAGCCCGCAGACTGCACGCTGCGGTGCCCGAAGGCAACCGGTTCAGGAAGATTTGGGCGGTGCGCCTGCGCCGGCGCGCCCGTCCTTTAATGAGAAACGACTATTCCGCTGACCAGCAGCGCGGCGAACAGCGTGAACACCGCCCGCCAGGAAGCCGGGCGAGCCTCCACCCAGCGGTAGAGCAGCGCCGCCGCGACCACCGAAAGACCGAAGGTCGCGACGAGGCCGCAAGCGTCGAACCACGAGCCGTGCGGCCCCGCATTCGCGACCGCCGCGTTCATGGCGAGCAGCACCGGGAAGTGGATGAGAAAGAGCGAATACGACATGCGCCCCAGCCGCACCAGAGGCATGGCCGCCGCCGGCCAGTGCTTCGGCGACAGCCAGTTCCGCCGTTGCGCAACGGCGATCAGCAGCGCCGTGACCAGCGCCGTCGCGATGCGGCTGCGCCAGTCGATGGCCAGCGCGCCCGCTCCTATCAGCGCCAGCAATGCGATGCCGCTCTGCCAGACGCTGAACCGCGTCGCGCGTCCGATCCAGAACACCAGCATGCCCAGCCCGTAGGTGCCGAAGAAATAGAAGGCCGTGTCGTCCAGCCCCGCATTGCGGTTGAAGAGCACGAGCGAAGCCACCGCCAGTCCGAAGACCAGCGCCACCGGCAGCCATCGCGCCCGCAGGCCCTGCGGCACGGCGCCGCCCGCGCGCTGCAGCATCGACGGCAGCCCGACCAGCGCCAGGGCCAGCGCGAACAGCTGGAAGTCGATGGCCACGTACCAGACGCCCGTGGAAAGCGACTCGTATCCCAGCAAGTCCTGCAGCAGCAAGCCATGGGCGACCAGCTGCCAGAAGGTGGGCGACGCCGGCACCACTTCTTCGTCGAGCCACGGCCGCACGACGGCAGCGACGATCACGCACACCGTGAGCGCGGCGAGGTACGGCATCACGAGCCGCCCATAGCGCTGCAGGATGCGCGCCACCGGCCGCTCCACGCGCAGCATGCCGTCGGGCGCAAGGCTGGCGGCGGCGAGGAAGCCGGCGATCACCAGGAACACCTGCACCGCCAGCCGGCCTTCATCGGCCAGCCAGGCGAAGAAATCTGGCGCGAGCGCATACGCGCCGGCCGGCATCGGACCGTAGCGCGAGAGATGGTGCCCGACGATCACGGCGCAGGCGATGCCCTTTGCCGCATCGAGCAGCGGCATGCGCCCCGCGGAAGACGACGGCGCCGCGCGCGTGGCAGGCGCCGCGCCGTTGGTCAAGGCAGTCACAGCGCGAGCCGCTGCCTTGCCTCCTGGTATTCGCGCTTGAGCTTCTCGATGAATGCGCCGGCGGTGGCCACTTCGGTGACCGCGCCGATGCCCTGGCCCGAGCCCCAGATGTCCTTCCAGGCCTTGGCCTTGCTGCCTTCTCCGCCGCCGAAGTTCATGGTCTTCACGTCGCCTTCGGGCAGGTTGTTCGGGTCCATGCCCGCCTTGATGATGCTGGGTGCCAGGTAGTTGCCGTGCACGCCCGTGAAGAGGCTCGAATAGACGATGTCGTCGGAGGTGCCGTCGACGATGGCCTGCTTGTAGTCGTCGCTCGCACGCGCTTCCTCGGTGGCGATGAAGGCCGTGCCGATGTAGGCGAAGTCGGCGCCCATGGCCTGCGCAGCCAGCACCGCGCCGCCGGTGGCGATGGAGCCCGACAGCGCGATCGGGCCGTCGAACCACTGGCGGATTTCCTGCACCAGCGCGAACGGGCTCTTCACGCCCGCGTGGCCGCCAGCGCCGGCCGCCACGGCGATGATGCCGTCGGCGCCCTTCTCGATCGCCTTCTGCGCGAACTTGTTGTTGATGATGTCGTGCAGCGTCACGCCGCCGTAGCTGTGCACCGCGTCGTTCACGTCGGTGCGCGCGCCCAGCGAGGTGATGACGATCGGCACCTTGTACTTCACGACCATCTCCATGTCGTGCTCGAGCCGGTCATTGCTCTTGTGCACGATCTGGTTGATGGCGAAGGGCGCTGCGGGCTTGTCGGGGTTGGCCTTGTTGTAGGCCGCCAGTTCCTCGGTGATCTCGGCGAGCCAGTCTTCCAGCTGCGCGGCGGGGCGCGCGTTGAGCGCCGGCATCGAGCCGACCACGCCCGCCTTGCATTGCGCAATCACGAGCTTGGGGTTGCTGATGATGAACAGCGGCGAGCCGATGATCGGCAGCGGCAGGTTCGCCAGTACGGGGGGCAGCTTGGACATGTCGTCTCCGGAAATGGATTGGTTTTATAAGAGAGAGAAGCCGCCATCGCCCGTCAGATGGGCGACAGCAGCAAGTGCATCAGAAAGCCTCGAGCGCCAGCGCCGTCACGCTCTCGGCACCGTCGACGATGCTGTCGCGGATGCCCGGCACCTTGTTGAGGATGTGCTCGGCGTAGAAGCGCGCGGTGGCGATCTTCGCCAGCATGAAGTCGGTGTCGAAGCTGCGCGAGGCGAGGTCCTGCGCAATGATCAGCGAGCGCGCAAGCTGCCAGCCGGCCACGAGGTTGCCCGCGAGCATCAGGTAGGGCACGCTGCCCGCGAACACCGCGTTGGGCGATGCCTTGGTCTGACCCGCCACGAAGTCGACCACCTCCACGAACGCCTCGCGCGCGGCCTTCAGGCGCCTGTGCACGGCTGCCGCGGCAGGGTTGTCGATCTTGGCCAGCTCGGCCTCGGTCTTCTCGATCTGCGCGGCAATCGCCTTCGCCGTCTGGCCGCCGTCGCGCGCCGTCTTGCGGCCCACAAGGTCGTTGGCCTGGATGGCGGTGGTGCCTTCGTAGATCGTCAGGATCTTGGCATCGCGGTAGTACTGCGCCGCGCCGGTCTCCTCGATGAAGCCCATGCCGCCGTGCACCTGCACGCCCAGCGAGGCCACTTCGAGGCTCATCTCGGTGCTGTAGCCCTTCACCAGCGGCACCATGAATTCGTAGAAGGCCTGGTTCTGCTTGCGCGCGTCGGCGTCAGGGTGATGGTGCGCGGCGTCGTAGGCGGCGGCCGCCACGCTGGACATCGCACGGCAACCTTCGGTGTAGGCACGCATCGTCATCAGCATGCGCTTGACGTCGGGGTGATGAATGATCGACGCGCTGGTGTTGATGGAGCCGTCCACAGGGCGGCTCTGCACGCGCTCCTTCGCGTAGGCCACGGCGTGCTGGTAGGCACGCTCGGCGATCGCGATGCCCTGCATGCCCACCGCGTAGCGGGCGGAGTTCATCATGATGAACATGTACTCGAGGCCGCGGTTTTCCTGGCCCACGAGATATCCGATGGCACCGCCGTGGTCGCCATATTGCAGCACGGCCGTCGGCGACGCCTTGATGCCCATCTTGTGCTCGATGCTCACGCAGTGCACGTCGTTGCGCTCCCCGAGCGAGCCGTCCTTGTTCACCAGGAACTTCGGCACGACGAACAGGCTGATGCCCTTCACGCCTTCGGGCGCGCCGGCCACGCGGGCGAGCACCAGGTGCACGATGTTCTCCGCCATGTCGTGCTCGCCGTAGGTGATGAAGATCTTGGTGCCGAACACCTTGTAGGTGCCGTCGGGCTGCGGCTCGGCGCGGCTGCGCACCATGGCGAGGTCGCTGCCGGCCTGCGGCTCGGTGAGGTTCATCGTGCCGGTCCACTGGCCGCTCACGAGCTTTTCGAGGTAGGTGGCCTTGAGCTCGTCGGAGCCGGCCGTAAGCAGCGCCTCGATGGCGCCGTCGCTCAGCAGCGGGCACAGCGCGAAGCTCATGTTGGCCGAGTTGAGCATCTCGCCGCAGGCCGCGCCGATGGTCTTGGGCAGGCCCTGGCCGCCGAAGTCCGCCGGATGCTGCAGGCCCTGCCACCCGCCCGCCACGTACTGCGCGAAGGCTTCCTTGAAGCCCGGGGTGGTGGTCACCGCGCCATCCTTGAACGACGAGGGATTGCGGTCGCCCGCCACGTTCAGCGGCGCGATCACGTCCTGGTTGAAGCGCGCGCATTCTTCGAGCACGGCCTGCGCGGTTTCGAGGCCGGCATCCTCGAAGCCCGGCAGCTTCGCGATCTCGCCGATGTTGGCCAGGTGTTCGATGTCGAACAGCATGTCCTTGATGGGGGCGTTGTAGCTCATTTCATGTCTCCAGATACAGCGGATACGAAAAGGGCATCGCGAACGATGCCCTCTGGCTCAGTGCAGCGATGCGATCAGAGCGCCTTCACCAGTTCCGGCACGGCCGTGAACAGGTCGGCCACCAGGCCGTAGTCGGCCACCGAGAAGATCGGCGCCTCTTCGTCCTTGTTGATCGCCACGATCACCTTGGAGTCCTTCATGCCGGCCAAGTGCTGGATGGCGCCCGAGATGCCCGCTGCGATGTACAGCTGCGGCGCGACGATCTTGCCCGTCTGGCCCACCTGCCAGTCGTTGGGGGCGTAGCCCGCGTCGACGGCTGCACGGCTGGCGCCGAGGCCTGCGTTCAGCTTGTCGGCCAGGGGAGCCATCACCTCGGTGAACTTCTCTGCGCTGCCGAGTGCGCGGCCGCCGGAGACGATGATCTTGGCTGCCGTCAGTTCGGGGCGCTCGCTCTTCGTGACTTCACGGCCCACGAAGCTGCTCTTGCCGCTGTCGGCCACGCCTGCAGCCGATTCGACGGCTGCGCTGCCACCGGTGGCGGCTGCGGCGTCGAAGCCGGTCGTGCGAACCGTAATGACCTTGGTCGCATCGCTGCTCTGCACGGTGGCAATCGCGTTGCCGGCATAGATCGGACGCTCGAAGGTGTCGGCGCTCACCACGGCCGTGATGTCACTGATCTGCGCCACGTCCAGCTTGGCGGCCACGCGCGGAGCGACGTTCTTGCCGTTGGCGGTCGAGGGGAACAGGATGTGGCTGTAGTTGCCGGCGATGGCGAGCACCTGGGCTGCGACGTTCTCGGCGAGGTTCTCTGCCAGGCTCGGGCTGTCGGCTGCGATGACCTTGGAGACACCGGCGATCTGGGCGGCTGCCTTGGCTGCTTCGGCTGCATTGGCGCCAGCCACGAGCACGTGGACGTCGCCGCCGCAGGCGAGTGCGGCAGTCACGGTGTTCAGGGTCGCGGGCTTGACGGTCGCGTGGTCGTATTCGGCAATAACAAGTGCGGTCATGTTCAGATCACCTTCGCTTCGTTCTTCAGTTTCTCGACCAGGGTGGCGACGTCCGGCACCTTGATGCCAGCACCACGCTTCGGCGGCTCCGCGACCTTCAGGGTCTTCAGGCGGGGCTTCACGTCCACGCCCAAGTCTTCAGGCTTGACCGTGTCCAGCTGCTTCTTCTTGGCCTTCATGATGTTCGGCAGCGTCACGTAGCGCGGCTCGTTCAGGCGCAGGTCGGTGGTGATGACCGCGGGCAGCGTGAGCGCCACGGTTTCCAGGCCGCCGTCGACTTCACGGGTCACGGTTGTTTTGTCGCCGGCAACTTCGACCTTCGAGGCGAAAGTAGCCTGGGGAAGATCGGCCAAGGCAGCCAGCATCTGGCCCGTCTGGTTGGCATCGTCGTCGATGGCCTGCTTGCCCAGGATGATGAGCGAAGGCTGCTCCTTGTCGACCAGCGCCTTCAGCAGCTTGGCCACGGCCAGGGGCTGCAGTTCTTCAGCGGTTTCCACCAGGATGCCGCGGTCGGCGCCGATGGCCATGGCGGTGCGCAGGGTTTCCTGGCACTTGGCGTCGCCGCAGGAGACGGCGATGACTTCGGTGACCACGCCCTTTTCCTTCAGTCGAACCGCTTCTTCAACGGCGATCTCGTCGAAGGGGTTCATGCTCATCTTGACGTTGGCAATGTCCACTCCGGTGCCGTCGCTCTTCACGCGCACCTTCACGTTGTAATCGACGACCCGTTTGACAGGTACCAGAACCTTCATTGACTTGACTCCATTGGATTGCAAAAAGGGGGCTTCGAGGGCAACCGGTCATTCTAGGACGCGACCTTTGCCACCTCTCCATTCTTCCTGTCGGCACCGCGGGCCATTAAAAAGAACGATCGTGCTTTTCAGCGATTATAAAACAGCCAACGGCACTGGCGCGATCCCTGGCAAGAAAGATCCAGGGTGTCGCCCTCCCCCGCTCGCGGTCCGGTACGGACACTAGAACCCATAGGTCACAGATGCAAGCCACTGGTTCTTCTGCCGCACGCCGAAACGATTGTCTCCCCCGACGATCCATTGCGCCGAAGCGATGAGCGGCGTGCCGGGAATCGGCGCCGACAGTGCCAGGCTCAGATGCCGAAAAGCGCTGCTCACGGGGGTATTTCCGGCATAGCAGCCATTGACCACGAAAGCTGCCTGCGCCCCGCAAGCCGTACCGGTCAGCGTATCCGTGGTGCCCAGGTACTTGCCCTCCTTCCGGTACGTATAGGCGCCCAGCGTGGCAGTGAAAGTGATGTCGCGCGGCAGCGGCGCGGTGTAGACCAGCGTCCAGTAGGTATCGCCCTTGTTGCCCCAGACCACGTCGTCGAGCAATGTCTGCGCATTCAAGCTCACGGCCCCATAGCTCAGCCCGAGCTTGGTTTCCAGCGCGTTGGAATGCTTGCCGTTGACGTAGTAGTAGCCGGTCAGCCCCACGGTGTAGCCAAGGTCGCCGACGATCTTGCCGCTGTAGGCGCCGTAGAAATCGTTCTCGATGGACTTGCCTCGCTGGAAGGCCGTGATGCTGCGGTCGCCGTACGAGCGGCCGAGTTGCCGGTAGGAGTAGTTGACCGTCGATGCCCAGTAGCCGAGGCTCCAGCCGTTCTTGTGCACCCAGTCCGCTCCCCACTGCACCGCGCCCTTGGAAGACTCGGGCGCGTCGGCCCCGGAATTGCCCAGCGGCGCGCTGTTTCCATAGGTGGTGGTAGCACCGCGCAGCACGTAGCGCGAGACCAGGTCGATATGCGCCGTCAGCGTGTAGGGCGAACCCGGCTTGTCGCCGGAAGGCGCTTCCTGCGCACCGGCCTGCGCGGCACAGACGAAGCCGATGCAGGCGATGGCTGCATGCAGCGGGTGAAAAGAACGAACGCGGGATACGGGGTTGTGCATGAACGGTCCTCGTGAGCAAAAAACGGAGGGAAAGGAGAAAACGAAAGCGGAAGGGATGGGTGCATCGGGTTTCGTGCTTCACGCCCCTCCCGTCCCGACAGCCGTCGTTGCCGGCACCACGACGGCCACCTCCTGCCCCGCGCCGACCGCTGCGCCTTCGCGGCAGGCGATGCGCCAGACGCTGCCGGCGCACGGAGCTGTCACTGCAAATTCCATCTTCATGGACTCGACCACCACGAGCGTGTCGCCCTCGGCCACCGAATCGCCCACCTCGACCAACACTCGCCATACGCTGCCGGGCACCGGTGTACGCACGACGGCTGCGCCGCCGGGCAGGTCTTCGGCGTCCGGCGTGACGGATGCCGCGCGCGACGGCTCGTCCACATGCTCGGCCTGTCCGAGCGCACGCCAGCGCTCGCGCTCGCCGGCAAAGGCATTGCGCTGCCGTTCGCGAAAGGCGGCGATGTCGCTCGCATGCGCATCGAGAAATCCGCGGTACTCGCGCATGCCGAAGCGGCCTTCCTCGATGCGTAATGGATAGCGTCCCGCCGGCGCGTCACGGCGAATCCGCAGCAACTCGCTCTCGCTCACGGGGTAGAAGCGGATGCGGTCGAAGAATCGCAGCAGCCAGGGTTTGCCAGCCTCGAAATCGGCCGCGCCGCTCTGCGCATCGCGCCAGCGGTTCCACATCTGCAGCGTGCGGCCGACGAACTGGTAGCCGCCGGGGCCTTCCATGCCGTAGACACACATGTAGGCGCCGCCGATGCCCACCGCGTTCTCGGGCGTCCAGGTGCGCGCGGGGTTGTACTTGGTCGTGACCAGCCGGTGGCGCGGGTCCAGCGGCGTGGCCACCGGCGCGCCCAGGTACACGTCGCCAAGCCCCAGCACCAGGTAGCTCGCATCGAAGACGATGCGCTGCACCTCCTCGATGCTGTCGAGCCCGTTGATGCGGCGGATGAACTCGATGTTGCTCGGACACCAGGGCGCATCCGGGCGCACCGACTGCATGTACTTGTCGATGGCCAGCCGCGTGGCGCTGTCGTCCCACGAGAGCGGCAGATGCACCGTGCGCGACAGCACGACGAGATCGTCGGTGTCGCCGAGCGCATCGTCCGCCGCGACGATCGCATCGAGCAGCTCCGCGTGCGCGAGCCGGCGCGGGTCGAAATGCACCTGTAGCGAACGAATGCCGGGCGTGAGGTCGATCACGCCATCGAGCGCGCGGGCCTGCAGCGCGGCATGCAGCGCGTGGATGCGCATGCGCAGCGCGATGTCCAGCTGCGGCTCGCCTAGCTCCACGAGCACGTAGCTGTCGCCGGCCTGGCGCATGACCAGCGCCGGACGGCCGGGCCCGGCGGCCTGTTCGCGCAAGACAGGCGAGCCCAGGTCGCGCGCTTTTTGCGGCACACCAGTCGTCGCGTACAACGCCGGCTCCGGCCCTGAGAGCTCCTGCACCCAGCGGTCTTGCTGCGCAAGCAGCCGGGCCGCCTCATCCTGCGCGACACAGCGAAAACGCACCGCATCGCCCGCACGCAGCTGGCCGAGCTTCCAGCGCTCCGCTGCAACCACCACCGCCGGACAGACGAAGCCGCCGAGGCTGGGGCCGTCCGGCCCGAGAATCACCGGCATGTCCCCGGTGAAGTCGATCGCGCCCACGGCGTAGGGGTTGTCGTGGATGTTGGACGGATGCAGACCTGCCTCGCCGCCGTCGCGACGCGCCCACACGGGCTTCGGGCCGATCAGGCGTACGCCGGTGCGGCTGGAGTTGTAGTGAACCTCCCAGTCGGTGGCAAAGAAAGTGTCGATGTCGCCGTCGGTGAAAAAGTCCGGCGCACCATGCGGGCCGTAGAGCACGGCGATATCCCAGGCGCGACGGCCCCCTGCGTGAACAGGAATGGCTTGCGGCGACAGCGCGGCCACCGGTTCGCCGACAGCCTCGTCGCCGATATGCAGCACGTCCGACGCGTGCAACGTGCGGCCCGCATGGCCGCCGAACTGGCCCAGCGTGAAGGTGGCGCGGCTGCCCAGATAACGCGGTACGTCGATCCCGCCGCGCACCGCCAGGTAGGCACGGTTGCCGCCACCTTCGGTCGATGAGGCCGAGATCGTGCCCAACCGGAGCACGCTGCCGGCCTTGATGCGATGCGAGGCCCAGGGCGCCAGTGGCACGCCGTCGAGCACGGCCGGCATCGGCGCACCGCACACCGCAATGACCGCATCGCTGTGAAAACGCAGCGCGGGCCCGCCCAGCGTGCATTCGAGCGCGGCAGCGCCCTCGGGGTTGCCGACGAGCCGGTTGGCAAGCCGGAGCGCCAGATCGTCCATCGGACCCGATGGCGGCACGCCGACGTCCCAGTAACCGGTGCGGCCGGGCCAGTCCTGCACGGAGGTCTGCACGCCAGGCTCCAGAACCTCCATGGCGTTCGGCCGATGATCGAAATCCGCCAGCGAACGGGTCACGATGCGGCCCTGCACGAAATCGTCCGTCGCCGCCACGGCACGCAGATAGCGCAGGTTGGTCTCGATGCCGGCCAGGCGCGTGGCCTGCAAAGCCGCCTGCAGCTTCGCCACAGCGTCCGCGCGGTCTACGCCCGTGACGATCAGCTTGGCGATCATCGGGTCGTAGTGGGATGGCACCTCGCTGCCCGCGCCGACCCAGGTCTCGACACGCGCATCGGCCGGAAAGCGCACCTCGGTCAGCAGGCCGGCGCTGGGCTGGAAGTTGCGCGCCGGGTCCTCGGCATACAGCCGAACCTGGATCGACGCGCCGCGCGGCGCCGGCGCCGCGAACTCGAAATCGTCGCCGCGCGCCAGCCGCACCATCCATGCGACGAGGTCGATGCCCGTGACCTGTTCGGTCACGCCGTGCTCCACCTGCAGGCGCGTGTTGACTTCGAGAAAGTAGAAGGCGCCACTGTCGGCATCGAGCACGAACTCCACCGTGCCGGCCGAGCGATAGCCAACGGCGCGGCCGAGCCGTCCGGCGGTCTCCAGCAGTTGCATGCGCGTGGCCGGATCGAGCCCGGGCGCCGGCGTTTCCTCTATGACCTTCTGGTTGCGGCGCTGGGCCGAGCAATCGCGCTCGCCGAGTGCAACCACATCGCCGCGGCCGTTGCCGAACAGCTGCACCTCCACATGGCGCGCGCGCTCGACGAACTTTTCCAAGAAGAGGCCCGCGTCCTTGAAGTTCGCGCGCGCCAGGCGCGCCACCGCCTCGAATGCGGGCGCCAGCTCGGCCTCGCTGCGAACCAGCCGCATGCCAATGCCTCCGCCGCCCGCCGTGCTCTTGAGCATGACTGGATAGCCGATGCGCGCCGCCTCCGCGAGCGCGCCCGTCAGGTCATCGAGCAGGCCGCTGCCCGGCAGAAGCGGCACGCCGTGCGCCTCGGCCAGCGCGCGGGCTGTGTGCTTCAGGCCGAAGGCGCGCATTTGCCCGGGTGTCGGTCCGATGAAGGCGATGCCGGCATCCTCGCAGGCCTGCGCAAAGCCGGCGTTCTCGGACAGGAACCCGTAGCCGGGATGGATGGCGCCGGCGCCGGTTTCCTTCGCAACGGCGAGGATGCGCTCTGCATCCAGATAGCTCTGCGCTGCCGGCGCGGGGCCGATGCAGACGGCAAGGTCGGCCTGGGCAACATGGGCCGAATCGGCATCGGCCTCCGAGTACACGGCCACCGAGCGCAGGCCCAACGCACGCAGGGTGCGGATGATGCGGCAGGCGATGGCGCCGCGGTTCGCGACGAGCACGATGTCGAAACGGGCCGCGGCAACGGCGGCGCCCGGGATGGAAACGGGTCGGGAAGACATGGGACGGATTCCGTCGTGGCAGGTCGTCCTGCCGCGAAACACGGGCACTGCGGGTCGTCCCGCAGCGGCGCCTGGCGGCGCGGCGAAAGAGCCGGGAAAGCCGGTCAGGCAGCAGCGTCGGTCCGATCCCACACGATGAACTCCACCGGTGTCGGGTTGTAGGCATTGCACGGGTTGTTCAGTTGCGGGCAGTTGGACACCAGCATCCAGAGGTCCATCTCGGCGCGCAGCTCCACGTACTTGCCGGGTCCGGAAACGCCGTCGGCGAAGCACAGGCCGCCTTCGGGCGTGACAGGCACGTTCATGAAGAAGTTGATGTTGGGCACGAGGTCGCGTTTGCCGAGACCGATGTCGGCGTGAAGCAACGCACTAAGGAAGTTGTCGCGGCAGGAGTGCATGAATTTCTTCTGCAGCGTGTAGCGCACCGTATTGCTCTCGGCCGCACAGGCGCCGCCCAGCGTATCGTGCCGGCCGCAGGTGTCGGCCACGATGGTCAGCATCGGCCGGCCTTCGCTCGACACCAGCACCGAGCCAGTGGTGAGGTAGATCCCGCCCTGGCGCAGCAGCGTGTCGCTGGCGCTGTAGTGCTCGGCCACGTCGTGGCGGTTGTAGAACAGCACATCGGCGGCCTGGTTGCCTTCGAGGTCGACGATGCGCACGGTCTGGCCTGCGCGGACTTCGCCGAGCCAGGGTTCGCCGGCGGGCTGGCGATGGCGCAGCACGGCGCGGGCCGGATCGAGCGGGCTCTCCTGCAGCCGTGCAGCGGACGAAAGAGACGAAGTGGTGGTCATATCGGGTTCCTGGCAGCAGGGTCGGGTTCAGGAGATCGCGAAGACGTCCGCGTTGTGCAGCGCACGCGCGCACTCGGGACGGAAGCCGCGGCAGAAGTCATCGGCCGGCGCGGCGCCGGATCGCCATGCGGCAATGCCCACCTTGCCCGGCGCATAGCCCAGGCGCGGATCGAGAGGATGCGGCGCGGTGGATACCACCACGATCACGTCCATCTCGCAGCGCAGTTCGACCGCATGGCCCTCGACGCGCTCGCCGGCGTTGAAACGGAAGCGGCCTTCGGCGTCGACCGCGACCTGGCTGAACAGGTTGATGGGTGTGATGAGGTCGCGCGCAGCCAGGCCGTGCTTGCCGATCTCGATAAGCAGGCCCTCGCGGCCCGCGCGGTACATCGCGTTGCGGTGGGTCTCGTAGCGCTGCTCCCCGTGCTTCTCGCGCAGCCGCTGCGCATCGAGCAAGCCACCGAAGGGGTCGTGCCAGCCCAGCGTGTCGTGCGTGATCGACGCCATCGCGCGGCCCATATCGCTCATCAGCACATGGCCTCGCGTGAAGTGCGCGGTGTGCAGCGCCTTGCAGGTGTCGGGCATGCTGTAGCGCTCCAGGCGGTCATGCGCTGCATAGAGCAGCACCGCGCAGTTGGCGCGCTCGCCCATGGCGACGAAGCGCAGTGCGGTGCCGCGCGAGACGCGCCAGCTCCAGTGGCTGCCACCGGGCAATACTTCACTCCACAGCACGCGGTCGGCCGGCAGCATTGCGGCAAAGCTGCGCCAGTGGGGCAAGGCGTCGACGCCGGTATGCGCGGTCGAATCGGGCGCGGCTGTGTTGTCGATATCGGTCATGGAGGTATGCGTTTCGTTCATGAGGAAAAGTCACCCGGTTCGGGCGCAAGGTCGGTGGAGGCGGCGTGCGAAAGTTTTTCGAGCAGCTCGAAGTCGGTCTGCATGCCCGAGGTCGCGCGAATGCGCGCGAGCACCTCGCGCTTGAGGGCCAGGAACTCGGGCGCGAGCTTCATGTCCTGCGTGCGCGCATCCGGCAGGGGCACCGGGTAGACGGTGTCGATGCGCCCCGGCCGCGGCGCCATCAGCACAACTCGCTGGCCGAGATAGATCGCCTCCTCCACATCGTGCGTGACGAAGACGATGGTGCTGCGCTCCAGGCGGTGCACATGCAGGATCAGGTCGTGCATCACCTCGCGGGTCTGCGCATCGAGCGCGCCGAAGGGCTCGTCCATCAGCAATATCTGCGGCCGGCCCATCAGCGCGCGCGCGATGGCCACGCGCTGCTGCATGCCGCCCGAGAGCTGGCCGGGATAGGCGTTCTCGACGTGGCACAGCCCCATGAGGCGCAGCAGCGCATCGGCGCGGCCGGAGGCGGCCTCCACGTCGGCGCTGGTGCGCCCGCGGGCATGGAACTGCAGCCGGCGGCAGAACTTGATGTTCTCGATCACCGTGAGCCAGGGATAGAGGCTGTAGTGCTGGAACACCATGGCGCGCTGCGGACCGGGACCTTCGATCGGCGCCCCGTCGCACAGCATGTCGCCGGCGCTGTGCGGCTCCAGGCCGGCCAAGGCGCGCAGCAGCGTCGACTTGCCGCATCCTGACGCCCCCACGAGCGTGACGAACTCGTTGTGGGCGATGTCCAGATGAACATCCCGCAGCGCGGCGGAGCCCGCCGTGCCGGGGCCAAAGAACTTCCATGCGCCGCGCACGCGCAGCTTGGGCAGCCCGGGTGGGAGTTGCAAGTCCATGGCTCAGGGCCTCGCGTGCAGGTAGGGAAACGCACGCCGGTGCATCCACCGCATCGATTGGTCGATGCCCAGGCCGATGAGTCCAATCAGCAGGATGCCGGCGAAGATCTTGTCGGTCTGCAGGAAGCGCTGCGCCTTCAGGATCGAAAAGCCCAGGCCCGAGCTGGCCGCCACCAGTTCGGCCACCACGAGGTAGGTCCAGGCCCAACCCATGGTGATGCGCAAGGTGTCGAGCAGGGCCGGCTTTGCGGCCGGAACGATGACCAGCCCGATCACCTCCGCGCGGCTCGCGCCCATGGTCTGCGCGGCCTCGATCTGCGCCATAGGCACGCGCCGCACGTCCTCGGACACCATCAGCACCATCTGGAAGAAGGTACCGATGAAAATGATCGCGACCTTGGCGCCTTCATCGATGCCGACCCACACCATCACCAGCGGAATGAAGGCCACCGCCGGCATGTAGCGGATGAAGTCGGTCAGCGGCTCCAGCAGTGCCTGCGCGCTGCGAAAGCTGCCGATCGCCAGGCCGATGGGCAGCGCGAACAACGCCGACAGCGCCCATCCCGCAACCACGCGCAAGGTGCTTGTGCCGATGTCGCCCAGGAGCGCTTCGTCGGCGTACCAGTCGCCCAGGCGCTGCAACACCTGCCAGGGGCCTGGCATGAAGACGGGCTCGACCCAGCCGCTTGCAGCCAGCAGGGCCCAGGCCAGCAACGGCAACAACAGGCCCAGCCCGACCAATACGGCGGTGCGGCGTATCGGGATGGCGCTGCGCACGCCCCACCAGGGCTGGCGCAGCACGCGCAGGGACGGCGGCAACGGCGCCGCCTCCGGCAGGAGACCGGTGTTCTCGCTCATGGCAGCCTCACTTCAGCGCGTCGGCCAGCAAACTGGCGTCCACGCCGCGCGCCGCGTCGGGCTTGCCCTCGATCAGCTTGTGCTCGAGCAGGAAGCCCGCGACGGTGGGCGTCACCGCCTGCAACGAAGCGGCCTGCGTCGCGTCAAGCGCGAGCTTGTTGGCCGAAGCGTCGAAAAAGCGGGTGCCCGGGAGGAAGACCTTGTAGTCGTCCGGCTTCATGCCGACCACCTTGGCCATGATCGCGGCCGCTTCCTGGGGATGCTCGCGAATGAAGCGCTCGGTGTCGAACCAGGCGCGGATCATGCCGACCAGGTCCTTGCGCTTGCCCTGAATGGCTTTCTGCTGCGCCACGAGCAGATCGGGCACCAGCCCCGGCATGTCCTTCGACGTGAACAGTGCGCGCCCCTTGCCGCTGCGCGTGATCTGGTCGATCCACGGGTTCCACACCACAGCGGCATCGACGCGGCCGGTCATGAATGCGGCGGCCGCATCGCCGGCCGACAGGTTGGTGATCTTGACGTCGGCGGGCTTGAGCCCGTTGCGCTCGAGAGCGGTGACCAGCACGAAATGCGAGACGCTGTACTGCTCCAGCGCCACAGTCTTGCCCTTGAGGTCGGCGAAGGACTTGATCTTCGCGCTCACCACCAGCGCATCGTTGCCGGCGGAGTTGTCGTTGACCAGCACGGCCTTCAGCGGCAGGCCCTTGGCGAGCGGCCCGAGCGTGTCGGACCAAGTCTGCGAATTGGCGTCGATCTGGCCGGAAGAAAGCGCGCTGATGGAGTCGGTGTAGTTCGCGAACCAGACCAGCTTCACGTTCGCGCCCTGCTGCTTGAAGAAGCCTTTCTGTTCGGCCACATACCAGGCCACCCAGCCCGGCCAGTCGGACACGCCGACCTTGACCTCGGCCATTGCAGGCCGCGATGCGCCCAGGCCGCCTGCGAGCAGCGCGCCCCCCAGGAAACCTGCGCAAACGCGCCGATACCAACGCCGTGAGAGGCGTGCAAAAGAGATTCCAGACATGTTTTGGCTCCAAAAAGCGAATAGCAAAAGGCTGGGAAGCCACCTCGCAACGAAGTGAACCTCCCGGGCTTTTGTCCCGCCGTGGAGCCTGGACGCGGTCGTGCGCGCCTGAGGCCGGTTGCTCTCGGACCAGACATTGCACTGCGCGTGCAACCGGAACCCTAGCGACCCTTCGGTGAGCGACTGAACGTCGCTTCCCTGTGCTGCCTGCTGCAAACGCCGTGCCAGGCTTCGGAGCCCCTTTCAGGGGGTGCAACGCCCCAGAACGCAAGGCGCCGGTGCAGCGTTGCTCCGGCTTTGCACGGAAACCGGTCTTGTGCCCGTTCAAGGTGCATCTTCAGCCGGTCATGGCCCCATCTCCAGCCAGATTCCCGGGTTTCCGCCGATATCCGCCCTGGCACGCAACCTGCAAGATGAATACTGTCGACAGCTGACAGTCGATCTTCGGAGATTCAATGGAAACAGCAGAACGCAGCATCCCGGACGTACGCGGCAGCGCCCGCCCTCCCATGACGCCCGCGGAGCGCCAGCTCCGGCAGGACCTGGCAGCCGCCTACCGGCTCGTCGCCCTCTACGGGATGGACGACAGCATCTACACCCACATCTCCGCCCGCGTGCCCGGCACCACGGACCAGTTCCTGATCAACCCCTTCGGCATGCTGTTTCGCGACATCACGGCGTCCTCGCTCGTGAAGATCGACCTGGACGGCAACATCGTCGAGCCCTCCGAATACGACGTGAACCCCGCCGGCTTCACGATCCACAGCGCGGTGCATGCCGCGCGCCATGACGCGGTCTGCGTGCTGCACACCCACACCGTCGCCGGTGTCGCGGTGTCCTCCCTGGCCGGCGGGCTGCAGCCGTGCAACCAGTGGGCCCTGCAGTTCCACAACCGCGTGACGTACCACGAGTTCGAGGGGATCGCGCTCAACCACGAGGAGCGCGAGCGCCTGGTCGCCGACCTGGGCCCGACTTCCCGCGCACTGATCCTGCGCAACCACGGCCTGATCACGCTGGGCCGCAGCGTGGCCGAGGCCTTCATCCTCATGCACAACCTGGAGCGCGCCTGTCGCGTGCAGGTCGCCATCCAGGGCACCGGCCAGGCCGTGCACCCGGTGCCCGAGGAGGTCTGCGAGCTGACTGCGCGCCAGTACGAAAGCGGCGACACCAACCGCCTGGCCTCCGCGCCCAACGACCCCTACGCGCGCGAATGGCGCGCGCTCCTCCAGCGCCTTGCCCCGCCCAGCCCGGCCTCGTTCCGCGACTGAGATTCACCCGTTCTTCACTGCCCTACCCACTTCGAAAGGTCCGCTCCGATGAAACGCCGCAACCTGATCCAAGCCGGCTCCGCCGCCCTAGGCCTGTCCATTGCCGGGGTGCCCCTGCACAGCCTGGCGCAAGGCAAGAAGGGTGTCGTCAACGTGCTGGTCCAGCCCGAGCCGCCCGGCCTGATGATGGGCATCGTGCAGAACGGCCCCACGCAGCTGATCGCCGGCAACATCTACGAAGGCCTGCTGCGCTACAACGAGAAGCTCGAGCCACAGCCGCAGCTAGCCACTTCGTGGACCGTGAGCGCGGACAGCAAGACCTACGTCTTCAAGCTCAAGCCCAACGTCAAGTGGCACGACGGCAAGCCCTTCACCGCCGACGACGTGGTGTTCTCGTGCGACGTGTTCCTGCGCAAGACCCACGCGCGCTTCCGCGCCAGCCTGGCGCAGGTGGAATCGATCAAGGCGCTCGACCCGCTCACCGTGGAATTCAAGCTCAAGCAGCCCTTCGGCCCCTTCATGGGCATCTTCGAGAACGGCACCATGCCGATGGTGCCCAAGCACATCTACGAAGGCACCGACTTCGCGACCAACCCCGCCAACGCCACGCCTATCGGCACGGGCCCGCTTAAGTTCAAGGAATGGGTCAAGGGCTCCTACATCAACCTCGTGGCCAACGAGAACTACCACCAGCCCGGCGTCGTGGGCGTGGAGAGCGTGTATTTCCACGTCATCCCCGACGCGGCAGCGCGCGCCGCGGCTTTCGAGTCGGGCAAGGTCGACATCGCACCGGGCGGCACGGTGGAGTACTTCGACGTGGGCCGGCTGGCCAAGCTGCCGGGCGCGGCCGTCACCACCAAGGGCTGGGAGTTCTTCGCGCCGCACAGCTGGCTGTGGATGAACAACCGCACGGCGCCCATGAACAACGTGAAGTTCCGCCAGGCCGTGTGGACCGCCATCGACCGCGAAGCCATGGCCAAGGTCGCCTGGTACGGCTACGCCAAGCCGGCCACGGGCCCCTTCAACAGCCACATCGCCTACGCCAGCGACGACGTCGCCAAGTACCCGCGCGACCTCGCCAAGGCCAAGAAGCTTCTGTCCGAATCGGGCTACAAGGGCGAGACGCTGCGCCTGCTGCCGCTGCCCTATGGCGAATCCTGGCAGCGCCAGGCCGAGATCGTGCGCCAGAACCTCACGCAGGCCGGCATCAAGATCGAGATGCTCGCCACCGACGTGGCCGGCTGGAACCAGCGCAACAGCGAGTGGGACTTCGACCTGGCCTTCACCTACGTCTACCAGTACGGCGACCCGGCGCTCGGCGTGGGTCGCAACTACACCAGCGACAACATCGCCAAGGGCTCGCCCTTCAACAACGTGGCGGGCTACAGCAACCCCAAGGTCGACGAGCTGTTCGCCGCCGGCGCGCGCGAGAGCGACCCCGCCAAGCGCCGTGCGATCTACCTGGAAGTGCAGAAGCTGCTGGTCGACGAGGTGCCCGTGGCCTGGCTGCACGAGATCAACTTCCCGACGCTGTACCGCACCAAGATCCAGAACGTGGTGTCCTCCGGCATCGGCCTGAACGACAGCCTGGGCCGCGTGAAGCTGGCCTGACCTCCCTCCCCCGCATGCGGCGCCGGGCCATGCCGACCTGATGGGCCGGGCCACCGCATGCCCGAATCGAGCTTGCCATGAAACGACTGCAGTTCATGTCCGTGCGTCTGCTGCAGGGCCTGATGGCCCTGCTGGTGATCGCCACCGTCAACTTCCTGCTGGTTCGCGCGGCGCCGGGCGATCCGGTGTCCGTCATGGCCGGCGAGGCCGGCGCGTCCGACGCGCAGTTCGTGGCCCAGCTGCGCCAGCAGTTCGGCCTCGACCAGCCGCTGCCCGTGCAGCTCGGCAACTACCTGGGCCACGTGCTCAAGCTCGACCTGGGCTTCTCCTACCGCCAGCAGCAGCCCGTGGTCGACCTGATCCTGCAGCGCCTGCCCGCCACGCTGCTGCTGACGGGCACCGCCTTCGGGCTATCGCTGCTCTTCGGCATCGTGCTGGGCGCCCTGGCCAGCCGCAACGCGGGCAAGTGGCAGGACAGCCTCATCACCGTGGTCGCGCTGGTCTTCTACGCAACGCCTCTCTACTGGCTGGCGATGATGGCGGTGCTGCTCTTCACGGTGCAGCTCGACCTGCTGCCCGCCTTCGGCTTCTTCACCGTGGGCGCGGACCTCACGGGCATCGACAAGGCGCTGGACATCGCCAAGCACCTGATCCTGCCTTCGCTCACGCTGGCGCTGTTCTACATGGCGGTCTATGCGCGCATGACGCGCGCCTCCATGCTCGAGGTCGCGCAGATGGACTTCGTGAAGACCGCGCGCGCCAAGGGCGTGGCGCCCGGGCGCATCCAGCGCAAGCACATCCTGCGCAACGCGCTGCTGCCGGTGGTCACGCTCGCGGGCATCCAGGCCGGCGGGATGATCGGCGGCGCCGTGCTCACCGAGACGGTGTTCGCCTGGCCCGGCATCGGTCGGCTCATGTTCGACGCGCTGCTGCAGCGCGACTACAACCTGCTGCTCGGCTGCTTCCTGTTCACCGCGGCCATGGCCGTGCTGTTCAACCTGATCACCGACTTCGTCTACACGCTCGTCGATCCCCGCATCGAACTGAGCTGAGCCAAGGAGCCCCTCATGAAAAGCAAATTCTGGCGGCGCTTCAGCCGCAACAAGGGCGCGGTCTTCGGCCTGATCGTGCTGATGCTGGTGGCACTGGTCACGGCCCTCGGGCCCTTCGTCGCGCAGAACAACCCTTGGGACATGGTCGGCACGCCCTTCGCGGCGCCCATGGCCGAACAGGGCCTGCTGCTGGGCACCGACACCATGGGCCGCGACATCCTTTCGGGCATCGTGACCGGCGCGCGCGTGTCGCTGCTGATCGGCGTGGTCTCCACCGTGGTCTCGCTGCTGATCGGCGTGAGCATCGGCGCCGTCTCGGGTTACTTCGGCGGCTGGATCGACGCCACGCTGATGCGCTTTACCGAGCTGTTCCAGGCCATCCCGAGCTTCGCGCTGGCCATCGTGCTGGTGGCGATCTTCCAGCCCTCGGTGCAGTCCATCGTCACGGCCATCGCGATCGTGTCGTGGCCGCCGGTGGCGCGCCTGGTGCGCAGCGAGTTCCTCACGCTGCGCCAGCGCGATTTCGTGGCGGCGGCCCAGCTCGCGGGCCAGTCGACGCCGCGCATCATCCTCACGCAGATCCTGCCCAATGCCGCCTCGCCCATCGTGGTGATGGCCTCGCTGATGGTGGCCACGGCCATCCTGCTCGAATCCAGCCTGAGCTTCCTGGGCCTGGGCGACCCCAACCAGATGAGCTGGGGCTACATGGTCGGCTCGGCGCGCACGGTGCTGCGCCAGGCGTGGTGGATGGCGGTGTTCCCGGGCGTGGCCATCCTGCTCACGGTGCTCGCGCTGAACCTGGTGGGCGAAGGCCTGAACGACGGCCTCAACGCGCGCGCCGACGGGAGGGGCAAATGAAGATGGAAAAGCTCGTTCTTCCCGTGCTCGACGTCCAGGGCCTGGACATCCGCCTGCCCCCGGGCGCCGACCGCGAACTGGCGGTGCGCGGCGCTTCGCTGCAGCTGCTGCCGGGCCAGACGCTGTGCGTGGTCGGCGAATCGGGCTCCGGCAAATCGATGATCGCCAACGCCATCATGGGCCTGCTGCCACGGCCGCACGTGGAGCCCGTGGCCGGACGCATCCTCTTCGACGGACAGGACCTTCTGCAGCTCGACGAGGCACAGCTTCGCACCCTGCGCGGCCGGCGCATCGGCATGGTGTTCCAGGAGCCGATGACGGCGCTGAACCCGGTCATGCGCATCGGCGAGCAGATCGCCGAGGTGTTCGACGCGCACGTGAAGCTGTCGGCCGCGCAGAAGCGCCAGCGCATCCTCGCGGCGCTGGCCGACGTCGGCCTGCCCGAGCCCGAGGTGCTGATCGACAGCTACCCGTTCCGCCTCTCCGGCGGGCAGCGCCAGCGCGTGATGATCGCCTGCGCGCTGGTGCTGGAGCCGGCCCTGCTGATCTGCGACGAACCCACCACCGCGCTGGACGTGACCACGCAGGCGCAGATCCTGAAGCTCATCCGCGAGCTGCAGCAGCGCAAGGGCACGGCGGTGCTGTTCATCACGCACGACTTCGGCGTGGTCTCCGAGATCGCCGACCAGGTGGTCGTGATGCAGACCGGCGAGGTGGTCGAAGCCGGCCCGGCCGCCGCGGTGCTGGCGCGACCGCAGCATGCCTACACGCGCAAGCTCATCGCGGCCATTCCGAACGGCCAGGTGCGCGCGCCTTCCGAGCAGCGCCCCATCGAGCATGTGCTGCAGGTGCAGGAGTTGCGCAAGACCTACGTGACCGGCGGCGGCCTGTTCAGCAAGGGCCGCCGGGTGGAAGCGGCCAAGGGCCTGTCCTTCGAGTTGCGCCGCGGCGAGACGCTGGGGCTGGTCGGCGAGTCCGGCTCGGGCAAATCGACCGTGGGCCGCTGCATCGTGGGCCTCGCGCCCTTCGATAGCGGCCGCGTGCTGTTCAAGGGCCGCACGCTGCAGTCGGGCGCGCAGTTCCGGGCGCAGTCGCAAGGAAAGATCCAGATGGTGTTCCAGGACCCGTATGCATCGCTGAACCCGCGCCACCGCATCGGCCCGGCCATTGCGGCCGGCCCCATCGCCCAGGGCGTGCCCAAGGCACAGGCCATGGCCCGCGCGATGGAGCTGCTGGAGCTGGTGGGCCTCAAGCCCGACGCGGCGGAGCGCTTTCCGCACGAGTTCTCGGGCGGCCAGCGCCAGCGCATCGGCATCGCGCGTGCACTGGCCATGGAGCCGCAGCTGCTGGTGGCGGACGAGCCGGTTTCCGCGCTCGACGTGTCGGTGCAGGCCCAGGTGCTGAAGCTCTTCGCCGAGGTGCGCGAGCGCTTCCAGCTGGCCATGGTGTTCATCACGCACGACCTGCGCGTGGCCGGCGAGATGTGCGACCACATCGCCGTGATGCAGCGCGGCGAGATCGTCGAATACGGCGAGACCGCCAGGGTGCTGGCGAACCCGCAGCACGCGTACACGCGCACGCTGATCGAAGCGCAGCCGAGGCTCTCGGCGGCGGCAGCGGAACAGGCGGTGGCCGCATGACCCTCGACATCGCACTGGTTTCCGACCAGATCGCCATGGGCTACCTGCAGCCCGCCTTCCGCGAACGCTTTCCGCAGGCACGGCTGCATCGCATCGACACCGAGGTGCAGGAGCTGGACGCGCTCGGCGAGATCGACGCCGTGGTCTGCTGGTCGCCGCCGCCGGGGCTGCTCGCGCGCATGCCGCGCCTGCGGCTGGTGCAGTCGGTGGGCGCGGGCACAGACCACATCACGCGCGATGCGTCGCTGCCCGACGTGCCGGTGCGCCGCATCGTCGACCCGGACATGGCCGACGGCATGAACGCCTATGTGGCGTGGGCCGTGGTGCACGGCCAGCGCCACATGGGCTCCTACCTTGAAAGCCAGCGCCGCGCGGCCTGGGAGGAAGCGCCCATCGAGCCACCCCGGCACCACCGCGTCGGCATCGCGGGCCTGGGCGTGCTGGGCCAGTCGGTCGCACGCGCGCTGCTCGCCATCGGCTACCGGGTGCGCGGCTGGAGCCGCAGTCCCAAGAGCGATCTGCCCGAAGGCCTCGAGGCCTTCCACGGCGACGCGGCACGCGCCGAGTTCCTCGCCGGCTGCGACACGCTGGTCTGCCTGCTGCCGCTGACCGACGACACGCGCGGCATCCTCGACGCGTCGCTGTTCGCGCAACTGCCGCGCGGCGCGCGCCTGGTCAACGCCGGGCGCGGCGCCCACCTCGTGCAGGAAGACCTGCTCGCGGCACTGGAGAGCGGCCAGATCGCATCGGCCGTGCTGGACGCCTTCGTCGAGGAGCCGCTGCCGGCGGCCCACCCCTTCTGGAGCCATCCGCGCATCGTCGTCACGCCGCACATCGCCACGCGCACCCGGCCCGAGGCCATCGCGCGGCAGACCCACGACAACCTGGCGAGCCTGTAGCCGCCTTATTCCAGCGCCCGACATTCAAAGAGGACACCCATGGCAGAACCCCTCGGCACCGGCGACAAGGACGTCGCCACCCACCTGCATTCGTACACCAACCTGGCCGCGCTGCCGCAGACGCCGCCGCTGGTCATCGTCGAAGGCGACGGCATCCACGTCGTCGACGAGCAGGGCAGGCGCTACCTGGAGGCCATGTCGGGCCTGTGGTGCGCCTCGCTGGGCTTCTCCAACAAGCGCCTGGCCGCGGCCGGCGCGAAAGCACTGAACACCCTGCCCTACTACCACACCTTCAACCAGCGCACGAACGTGGCGGTGGCCGACCTGGCCGAGCGGCTGCTGGCCCTGGCGCCATCACCCATGGCGCGCGTGTTCTTCGCCAACTCGGGCTCCGAGGCCAACGACAGCGCGGTGAAGATGGTCTGGTACTACCACAACGCCATCGGCCAGCCGCAGCGCAAGAAGATCATCGCGCGGCGCAACGCCTATCACGGCGTAACCGTGGCCGCCGCCAGCATGGGCGGGCTCGACGGCAACCACCGCGACTTCGACCTGCCCATCGCCACCGCGCCCGCGCGCTTCCTGCACGTGGACTGCCCGCACCACTACCGCTATGCCGAACCCGGCGAGACGGAGCAGGACTTCTCCAGCCGCCTGGCGCAGCAGCTGGAGCAGACCATCCTGGCCGAAGGACCCGAGACCGTGGCCGCCTTCATCGCCGAGCCGGTGATGGGCGCGGGCGGCGTGCTGGTGCCGCCGGCCGGCTACTTCGAGAAGGTGCAGGCCGTGCTGCGCAAGTACGGCGTGCTCATGATCGCCGACGAGGTGATCTGCGGCTTCGGCCGCACGGGCAACATGTTCGGTTCCACGACCTTCGGCATCCAGCCCGACATCCTGAGCTGCGCCAAGGCGCTGTCCTCGGGCTACGTGCCGATCTCGGCGGTCATGGTCAACGAGAAGGTGCACAGCGCCATCGCCGCCAACAGCGGCAAGCTCGGCAGCTTCGGCCACGGCTACACCTACTCGGGCCACCCCGTCGCCTGCGCGGTGGCGCTGGAGACGCTGAAGGTCTACGAGGACGAACGCATCCTCGACCATGTGCGCGAACTCGCCCCCGCGTTCCAGGCGGGGCTGCGCGCCTTCGCCGAGCGGCCCTGGGTGGGCAACGTGCGCGGCGCGGGCCTTATCGGCGCCATCGAGCTCATGGCCGACAAGGCCGCGCGCACGCCCTTCGCCGCCGACCGCAAGGCCGGCTACCGCTTCGCGGCGCTGGCGCTGGAGGAAGGCCTGATCGTGCGCGCCATGGGCGACAGCATCGGCCTGTGCCCGCCGCTGATCATCACGCGGGCCGAGCTGGACGACCTGTTCGCGCGCCTGGGCCGCGCCATGGACCGCTTCGACCAGGAAACGAAGGCCTGATGAGCATGCAGGCCTTCTTCAGCGACGACCAGCTGCTGCACGACCCGCAGCAGTTCATGCGGCTGGGCCGCATCTGCAAGCCCGCCGACCTGCCCACGCGCGCCGAGGCGCTGATGGGCACGCTCGCCGCGCGCGGCATCGCGGTCGACGCACCGCCCGAGGCCGGCCGGGCCGCGCTGGAGCTGGTGCACAGCGTCGACTACCTGGACTTCCTGGAGAGCGCCTACGCGCGCTGGCAGAAGCTCGGCGGCCCGGGCCTGGAGCCCGGCATCGAGGTGCTGCCCAACCTTTCGCCGCACGGCGCGCGATCCGGGCCCTGCCCCTCGCCGTCGGTGGTGGCGCAGACCGGCTGGTACATCGGCGACCTGGCCTGCCCGATCGGTCCGCACACCTGGCGCTCGGTGCTGCGCTCGGCCCATGCGGCGCAGGCCGCGGCCGAGACGGTGCTCGAAGGCGGCGGCGTCGCCTACGCGCTGTGCAGGCCCTCGGGCCATCATGCCCAGCATGCGCGCGCGGGAGGTTTCTGCTACGTGAACAACAGCGCCGTCGCGGCCGCCACGCTGCGCCGGCGCCATGCGCGCGTGGCCGTGCTCGACATCGACGCCCACCACGGCGACGGCACGCAGCAGATCTTCTACGAGCGCGGCGACGTGCTGACCGTCTCCACGCACGCCGACCCGTCCGGCTACTACCCCTGGTACACGGGCTACGCGCACGAGCGCGGCACCGGCGAGGGCGAGGGCTGCAACCTGAACCTGCCGCTGGCGCACGGCAGCGGCAACGCCGAGTTCGCGCAGGCGCTGGACCAGGCCACCGCCGCCATCGAGCGCTTCCAGCCGCAGGCGCTGGTGCTGCCGCTGGGCTTCGACACCTACAAGGACGACCCGATCAGCGTGCTCAAGTTCGACATGGAGGCCTTCCGCCTCGCAGGCGAGCGCGTGCGTGCGCTGGGCCTGCCCACGGTCGTGGTGCAGGAAGGCGGCTACATGGTCGAGGCCATCGGCGCCGCGCTCGACGCGTTCCTGGAAGGGCTTCGCGCATGACCGTATCGACGACGGCCTGCCGCGGTGCCGGTGCGGTGACGGAAGCGACGCGGTCGCAGCCGGCATGAGCACCGCACGCGCCGCCGTCTCCCTTGCGCGCGACGAGCGCGGCGAGAACAGCGCGGCCCGGGGCATCGCGCTCTTCCTCTGCGCGCTGGTGCTGTTCGCGGCGTACGACGCCTTCGCCAAGCAGATGGTGGTCACCCACGCGCCGGCCGTCGTCAACCTGGGCCGCTACAGCGCGATCGGCGTCATCGCGCTGGTGCTGCTGCTGCGCCACGGCGACCTGCGGCTATGGCGCCAGCCGCACCAGAAGCTGCTGGCCGCGCGCAGCGTGGCGCTGGCCGTCGTGGCCACCTGCTTCATGACGGCGCTCGTCACCATGCCGCTGGCGGAGGCCACGGCCATCTACTTCACAGCCCCGCTCATCATGGTCGCGCTGTCGCCCTGGCTGCTCAAGGAGCGCGTGGGCCGCGCGCAGTGGACTGCCGTGCTGCTGGGCTTCGTCGGCATGCTGTGCATCGTGCGGCCGGGCGGCAGCCTGCCGCTGGCGGGCACGCTGCTGATGGCGGTATCGGCGGTCTGCTATGCGCTCTTCCAGGTGCTCACGCGGCGGCTCTCGGGACTGGTGCCGGCGCCCGTGCAGTTCGCGCACATGGCGCTGGCCTGCCTGGTCGTCACGAACCTGCCCGTGCTGTTCATGCCGCACGTCACGCTGCCGCCCTGGCCGGAGATGGCGCTGCTGGTCGCCGGCGGCGCCGTCAGCGGCAGCGCCCAGCTGTTGCTGCTGGCCGCGTTCCGCCGCGTCGGCGCGGCCACGCTGGCGCCTCTGAACTATGTGCAGCTGCTGCTGGCGGTGCTGATCAGCACGCTGTGGTTCCAGCGCCCGCCCGATGGGCCGGCACTGGCCGGCATGGCGCTGATCGCCGTGGCGGGGGTCTACCTGGCCCGTTCGGGCGGCAGCCGGCGCGAGGCGCCCGGCATGAAGGGGCCGGCATGATACGGACAAGAGACCGAGACAAGGAATTCCGATGACCACCAGCCGGCCCGAAGCCGCCACCCCTCCTGCCTTCTCGTCGATCCAGGTGCCCGACCTGGTCGGCGTGGTGGAGGCGCAACTGCAGCAAGCCATCCTGTCGGGCCGCATCGCGCCCGGCGAACGCATCGTCGAGGCCGAGCTGGCCCGGCAGATGGGCGTGAGCCGCGCGCCCGTGCGCGAGGCCGCGCGCCGCCTCGAAAGCCTGGGGCTGCTGATCTCGCGCCCGCGCCACGGCTTCGCGGTGCGCACGGTTTCGCCCAAGCAGGTCAACGACCTGTACGAGGTGCGCATCCAGCTCGAGCTGCTGGGCGCGTCGCTGGCCTGCACGCACGCCACCGACGCCGAACTTGCCCAGCTCGACGCGCGCGTGGACGACATGGTGGAGCGCGCCGAGACGCTCTCCTCGCCCGAGCGCGTGGCGCTCGACCTGGACTTCCACTTCGCCATCAGCGCGCTGTCGGGCAACCACTACCTGCACCGGCTGTTCGACAACATGCAGACCGAGGTGCGCATGTTCCTCGCTCTCAGCGAGGACAGCTACGGCGACCTGAAGGCACTGGCCGAGACGCACAGGCCCATCGCCAAGGCAATGATGGCGCGCGACGTCGGTGCCGTCGAGCACGCGCTGCGCTACCACCTCGAGACCGCCAAGGCCCACGTGCGCGGCCTCTTCACCAAAACCTGAGATGAATGCGCTGCCCCGCGTCGCCATGGTCAGCGGAGGCAACCGCGGCATCGGCCTTGCCATCGTGCGCGAACTGCTCGCGCACGGCTGGCGCGTGAGCGTGGGCACGCGCAGCGCCACCGATGCCTTCGACGGACACGACCCGGCGCAGGTGCGCACCTATCGCTTCGACGCCGAGGACGCACGCAGCGAGACCGACTGGGTGGCCGCGACCGTGCGCGACTTCGGGGGCATCGACGCGCTGGTGCACAACGCCGGCATCCTCAGCACGCGCTCGGTCATCGATGCGGACGACGCGGAGGTCGACCGGCTGCTGGAAGTCAACGTCAAGTCGCCGCTGCGGCTCACGCGCAAGGCCTGGCCGCACCTGCTGGCGGCCGACGAAGGCAAGGTGCTGGTGATGGCCTCGCTCGCGGCCAAGCGCGTGCGCACGGCCGATGCCTCGCTCTACGCGCTGAGCAAGGCGGCGGTGCTTTCGCTGGCACACGGCATCCGGCACTGCGGCGCCGAGTCGCGTGTGCGCTGCACCGCGCTGTGCCCCGGCTTTGTCGCCACCGACATGGCGGCCGCCCTGCCGCCCGAGCAGCAGCGGCAGGCCACGCGCCCCGAGGATGTCGCCCGCATCGCGCGGACGGTGCTCGAACTGCCGGCCTCGGCCAGCGTCGCCGAGATTCCCATCAGCTGGACCGTCGAACCCCAATATTGAAAGCCCGACATGAAAGTCATCTACAGCGACCAGCACACCGGCCACGATCCGCAGCAGTTCATCGTGCGCGGGCGCATGAAGCGCAGCAACGAGCAGCCCGAGCGGGGCACGCTGCTGCTGAACGCCGCACGCGCGCAGGGCCACGACATCGTCGCGCCCGAAGACCACGGCCCGGGCCCGCGCGCCGCCATCCACACGCCGCAGTACCTGCGCTTCCTGGAAACCGCCTGGGAGCGCTGGCAGCAGCTCGACGACGCCTCAGAGGAGGTCATGCCCAACGTGCACCCTTTCCCGGGCCAGCCCTTCACCTACCCCGACAGCCTGGTCGGCCAGGCCGGTTACCACATGGGCGACATGGCCTGCGCCATCGGCCGCCACACCTGGCATGCGGCGACGTGGTCGGCCCACGTGGCCACGCATGCCGCGCAGCTCGTGCTGGACGGCGAACGCGCGGCCTACGCGCTGTGCCGGCCGCCCGGCCACCACGCCTATGCCGACCGCGCCAACGGCTTCACCTACCTCAACAACGCGGCGATCGCAGCCCAGCACCTGCGCAGCAGCCACGACCGCGTGGCCATCCTCGACATTGACGTGCACCACGGCAACGGCACCCAGGGCATCTTCTGGCGACGCAAGGACGTGCTGACGATCTCCCTGCACGGCGACCCGCATTTCTGCACGCCCTTCTTCACGGGCCACGCGCACGAGACCGGCGAAGGCGAAGGCCTGGGCTACAACCTCAACCTGCCGCTGGCGCGCGGCACGCAGGACGAGGGTTTCCTCGCCGCGCTGGCTACCGCGCACGCGACCATCCGCGCCTTCGCACCCGGCGCGCTGGTCGTTGCCCTGGGCCTGGACGCGCACGAGAACGACCCCTACCAGGCGCTGGCCGTGAGCACGGAGGGCTTCGGCCGCATCCTCGGCGAGATCGCGCGCCTGGGGCTGCCCACGGTGCTGGTGCAGGAAGGCGGCTACCTGTCGGAGGACCTGGGCCGCAACCTCGCCAGCGCGCTCGGCGGTTTCGAGAAGGCGGCGTGATGACGCAAGCGCTCGACGACGCCATCAAGGCGGCCCTGCCCGAGGCAGCGGTGCTGACCTCGCCGCCCGCCCCCGTCGCGACGGATTGGGCGGCGGACCTGCTGCAGCGCCTGTACGGCAAGCGCGGCCGGCTCAAGCCGCTCACCGGCGAGCGCGATGCCAACTTCCTGCTGGAGCCGGAAGACGGCGGCGCGCGCTGCATGCTCAAGCTCTCGCATCCCGACGAAGACCCGCTGGTCGCCGACTTCCAGACCCAGGCCCTGCTGCACCTCGCACGCACGGACCCCGGCCTGCCGGTGCAGCGCCTGCTGCCGGACCGCCACGGCGCAGCCTCGGTGCAGATCGAGGACGCCGAAGGCCGCACGCGCGTGGCGCGCCTCTTCAGCTACCTCGAAGGCCTGCCCATGCCACAGGCGCCTCGCTCGGCGGCGCAGCGCACCTGTGTCGCGCGCATGCTCGCCCGGCTGGACCTCGCACTGGCCGGCTTCGAGCACCCCGCCGGCGCCCGCGAGCTGCCCTGGGACATCCAGCGTGCCGACCGCGCGCGGACGCTGCTTGTGCACGTGGCCGACCCCACCCGCCGCGCGCTGGCCGAGGCCGCGCTCGACGGCTTCGTGCAGCGCACCAAGCCAAGGCTGGCTACGCTTCGCCGCCAGCCCATCCACAACGACTTCAACCTCTACAACCTGCTGGTCGACCCGAACGAGCCGGCGCGCGTCGCTGGCATCCTCGACTTCGGCGACATGGTGCATGCGCCGCTCGTGGACGACCTGGCCGTCGCGGCCTCGTACCACATCGACGAACAGGGCGACGCGCTCGCGACGATCGCGCGCTTCGCGGCCGACTACCACGCCGTCTCGCCGCTGACCGACGGCGAGACCTACGCGCTGCTCGACCTGGTGCGGGCACGCTTGGCGATGGTGGTCGCCATCAGCGGCTGGCGCGCGGCGCGCCAGCCCGACAACGCCCCTTACCTCATGCGCAATAACGCCGTCTCCTGGGCACGGCTGCAGGCCTGCGCCACGTTGACGCCCGAACAGGTGCAGGACGCCGTCCGAGCCGCCTGCCGCACCGCTGAAATCACGTAACCCACGGACCCATTCATGGCTGAAAAAACCACCGCCGAGCTGCTCGAGCGCCGCGCCCGCCTGCTCGGGCCTGCCTACCGGCTCTTCTACGACGAGCCCTTCCATCCCGTGCGCGGCGATGGCGTCTGGCTCTACGACGCCGCCGGCACGCCCTGGCTGGACGCCTACAACAACGTGGTGCCGCTGGGCCACGCGCGGCCCGAGGTGGTCGAGGCCATCGCACGGCAGGCGTCGGTGCTCAACACGCACACCCGCTACCTCCACGAAGGCATCCTCGACTACGCGGAGCGGCTGCTGGCCACGATGCCGCCAGAACTCGGCCACGCCACATTCACCTGCACCGGCAGCGAAGCCAACGACCTGGCCATGCGCATCGCCACCGCGCACACGGGCGGCACCGGCCTCATCGTCACCCGCTTCGCATACCACGGCGTGACCTCGGCCCTCGCCTGTGCCTCCCCGTCGCTGGGGCAGTACGTGCGCATCGGCGAGCATGTCCGGCTGGTGGATGCGCCAGACGGCGGAGACGCGGAGACCGGCAAGCGCTTCGCAGACGGCGTGCGTGCAGCGATCGCCGACCTGCGTGCCCAGGGACTCCGGCCTGCGGCGCTACTGGTGGACACGGTCTTCTCCAGCGACGGCGTGTTCACTGCGCCGGCCGGCTTCCTGCGAGAGGCGGTCGATGCGATCCGCGCAGCCGGCGGCGTGTTCATCGCCGACGAGGTGCAGCCCGGATTCGGCCGAACCGGCGAGGCCTTCTGGGGCTTCCTTCGCCACGGCGTGGTGCCCGACATCGTGACCATGGGCAAGCCGATGGGCAACGGCCACCCGGTCGCGGGCCTGGCGGTGCGCCCCGAGGTGATGAAGGCCTTCGGCCAGGCCAGCCGCTACTTCAACACCTTTGGCGGCAACCCGGTCTCCATGGCAGCAGCCTCGGCGGTTCTCGACGTGATCCAGAAGAACGGCCTGCAGGACAACGCCCTGCAGGTCGGCACCTACCTGCGCGAGCGCCTGGCCGCGCTCGGCCAGCGCCATGCACTGGTCGGCGAGGCGCGCGGCGCCGGGCTCTTCATCGGACTGGAACTCGTGACCGACCGCGCCACCCGTGCGCCGGCCACCGCGCAGGCGGCCAAGGTGGTCAACGGGCTGCGGCAGCGGCAGGTGCTGCTGAGCGCGACCGGGCCGCAGGGCAACGTGCTCAAGATAAGGCCGCCGCTGGTGTTCACGCGCGAGCATGCCGACCTGCTGGTCGAGCGGCTGGACGAGGTGCTGGGCACGCTGGAATAGCGCGCTGGGCGGGGCCTATTTTTCCGCCGCCTCGCGTACGGGAGCAGCCCCACCCGGCAGCGACTCCACCCGCACCACCCGCTGCGGATAAGGAATATCGATCCCCGCCCCACGCAGCCCGTCGAGGATCGCGATGTTGATCGCCGAGCGCAGGTTGTCCTTGCCCTTGTCGGGGTCAGCCACCCAGAAGTTGAGCGTGAACTCCAGCCCGTCGGGCGCGAAGTTCATGAGGAAGGCGACCGGGGCCGGGTCGGTCATCACGCGCGGCTGGGCCTTGGCGGCCTCGCAGAGGATGGACTGCACCTGCGCCACGTCGCTGTCGTAGCCGACCACGATGGTGGTCGTGATGTTGAACTTGCGGTCGGCCAGCGAGAGGTTTTCGACTCGGCTGGTGATGAGCGATTCGTTCGGCACGATGGCCTCGCGCCCGTTGCCCGCACGGATGAGCGTGTAGCGGGTCTTGATGTCGGTGATGCGGCCCTCGAAGGTGTCGACCTTGACGTTGTCGCCGATGCGGATCGAGCGCTCCAGAAGGATCACGAAGCCGCTCACGTAGTTGGCCGCGAGCTTCTGCAGGCCGAAGCCCAGGCCCACGCCGAGCGCGCCGCCCAGCACCGAGAGCGCCGTCAGGTCCACCCCCACCGCCGAGAGCGCGAACAGCAGGCCCACCAGCAGCAGGAAGGCGCGCACCGCGTTCGAGGCCACCTTGCGCATCGACAGGTCGGTGACTGCCTCGCGCAGGATGCGCTTCTCGATGGTGCTGGAGATCCACAGCGAGATCATCAGCACCACGCCCGCCGACAGCACGCCCTGGAAGATGGTCTGCAGGCTCACCCGCGTCTTGCCGAAGGCCAGCGTGATGTCGTCGAGCTCGGCCAGCACGGGCGGCAGGAGCCCAACGATCCAGAGCACCGCCGCGATCCAAGCGAGCCACGAGATCGTGCGCTCGATCAGCCTGACGAGATTGGAGGCCGGGAACACCGCCCGCAGCACCCGCGCGAACAGCCGGATGACCGCCAGCGACAGGAACACCGGCACCGCGATGCGCAGCACCAGCACGGTCTGGAAGTCGATCACCACACGCCGGGCCAGGTCGGTGAACACCAGCGCCAGCAGCGGAAACAGCAGCCCGTCGAAGGTGCTCTCGCCGAACCAGATCGAGTCCTTGGGCTGGTCGCGGCCGAACCATTTGCAGATGGCCCAGGCCAGCGCCACGCAGGCCACCAGCGCGATCAGTTCGATGCCCAGGCCGCGTGCGTCGACCTGGTTCAGCCGTTGGAGGAAATCGTTGAAGTTCATCTATCGGAAAAGGACATCGGCGCCGGCCGTGTCCGCTGGGTCACATCACAGGGAAGCCAGCACGCGGATGTGGGCTTCCACGCTGCGCGCCAGTGCATCGAGGTTGTAGCCGCCTTCGAGCATCGAGACGATACGGCCCTTGGCATGGCGCTTCGCCACATCGTGTATGCGCCCGGTGATCCAGGCGAAGTCGTTCTCGTTGAGGCCGAGTTGGCCCAGGTCGTCCTCGCGGTGCGCGTCGAAGCCGGCGCTCACGAAGATCATCTGCGGCCTGAACTCCTCCAGCCGCGGCATCCAGGTGGCCTCGATCATCTCGCGCACGTCCATGCCCCGGGTGTACGCCGGGATCGGCAGGTTGAGCATGTTCGGCGCCGGATGGTTGGTGCCGCTGTAGGGGTAGAACGGATGCTGGAAGAAGCCGACCATCAGCACGCGCGGGTCGTTGGAAAGAATGTCCTCGGTGCCGTTGCCGTGGTGCACGTCGAAATCGACGATGGCCACCCGCTCGATGCCGTGCACCTCGATGGCGTGCCGCGCGGCGATGGCCACGTTGTTGAAGAAACAGAAGCCCATCGCCTGCTCCCGGCAGGCATGGTGGCCGGGCGGGCGCACCGAGCAGAAGGCGTTTTCCAGGTCGCCGGCGATCACGGCGTCGGTGGCGGCAATCGCGGCGCCGGCCGCACGGCGCGCAGCCAGCAGGGTGTAGCGGGTGAGCGTGGTGTCGGGGTCGACCTGCGCGTGGTCGGGGCCGCCGGCGGGCTCGTCGGCCACCAGGCGCTGGTGCAGCGACTCCAGGTATTCGACGTGCTCCGTGCTGTGCGCCCGCGTGAGCTGCTCCAGCGTGGCCAGCGGCACCTCGCGGTGCTCCAGCGCGTCGCCCACGCCGGTGAGCAGCAGGCGGTCCTCGATGGCGTCCAGCCGGCCGGGGCACTCGGGATGCCCTCCGCCCATGTCGTGCTTCCAGAAGTCCCGGTGTGTGAAGTAGCCTGTCTTGCCCATGTGTCTCTATCGCCACGTCTAGACCTCACGCGGCATGGGGCCGGCAGGTCTTACGGTATCGTTTGCATATGGATACAAATATGGACGTTGCCGCAAAGCTAGCCACTTTGTTAACCCAGCTTAACACGGTGATCGTGGGCAAAGGGGCCCAGGTTCGAGACTGCGTGGCCTGCCTGCTGGCCGGCGGCCACCTGCTGATCGAGGACGTGCCGGGCGTGGGCAAGACCACGCTCGCCCACGCGCTCTCGCACACCTTCGGGCTGCAGTTCTCACGGGTGCAGTTCACCGCCGACCTGATGCCGGGCGACCTCTCGGGCGTGGCGATCTACGACCGGGGCCAGCAGGCCTTCACCTTCCACCCCGGACCGATCTTCGCGCAGGTGCTGCTGGCCGACGAGATCAACCGCGCCAGCCCCAAGACCCAGAGCGCGCTGCTGGAGGCCATGGAAGAGAAGCAGGTCACCGTCGAAGGCGAGACCCGCCCCCTGCCCTCGCCCTTCTTTGTGATCGCCACCCAGAACCCGCAGGACCAGCTCGGTACCTTCGCCCTGCCCGAGTCGCAGCTCGACCGCTTCCTGATGCGCATCTCGCTCGGCTACCCCGACCGCGCCGCCGAGCGCCAGTTGCTGGCGGGCATCGACCGCCGCGAGATGCTCGCCACCCTGCCCGCGATGCTGACCGCCGGCGAGCTGACCGCGCTGCAGCAGCGCGTGCAGCAGGTGCATGCGGCCGATCCGCTGCTCAACTACGTGCAGGACCTGATCGCGGCCACGCGCTCCGGCCGATGGTTCCTGCAAGGGCTCTCGCCGCGCGCCGGCATCGCGGTGCTGCGCGCCGCCAAGGCGCAGGCGCTGCTGGCCAACCGCAACTACGTCGCGCCCGACGACGTGCAGGCCGTGCTGCCGCAGACCATCGCGCACCGCCTCACGCCCGTGGGCGACGCTGGCCGGGGCGCCGTCGAGCAGGTGCGCGCCATGATCGCCGCGGTGCCCCTGCCGTGAACCCTGTGGGCGTCCTGCGCTCGCGCATCGACGGCTGGTTCCTGTCGCGCCGGGCGCCGTCCGACACGCTGGAGCTCACCCAGCGCAACGTCTACATCCTGCCCACGCGGGCCGGCTGGACGCTGGGCGCGACGCTGCTGGTGCTGCTGATCGCCTCGATCAACTACCAGCTCAACCTGGGCTACCTGCTCACCTTCCTGCTCGCCGGCAGCGTGGCCGTGGGCATGCATGTGTGCCACGGCACGCTGCGCGGGCTGGCGATGCACATGGTGCAGCCCGAGGCGCACTACGCGGGCGCGGCCGCCGTCTTCCGGGTGGTGCTGCACAACACCCGGCGCAACGTGCGCTACGGCATCGGCATGGCGGTGCGCGGCAGCGGCCAATGGGCCTGGACCGACGTGCCGGCCGAGGGAACATCCACCGTGGAGATCGCGTTCCAGCCCGAGCGACGCGGGCTGCACCCGGTGCCGCCGCTCACGGCCGAGACGCGCTTTCCGCTCGGCACCTTCCGCGTGTGGACGGTCTGGCGGCCGGCCGCGCAGATGCTGGTCTACCCCACGCCCGAAGCGCACCCGCCACCGTTGCCGCCGGGCGAGCCGCTTTCCGGAGCGGCCGCGATGACCGCGTCGATGCGCGCCCACAACGCCGGCGAATACGACGGCGTGCGCGCCTACCGCCGCGGCGATCCGCTCAAGCTCGTGGTCTGGAAGAAGGCCGCGCGGGCGCAGGCAACGGGCTCGGAAGACCTCGTCAGCCGCGATACCCAGCAGGCCCAGCGCGAGGAGCTGTGGCTCGACGCGCAGGCCACCGGCCTCGCCGACACCGAAGGCCGCCTCTCGCGCCTGTGCGCCTGGGTGCTGATGGCCGACCGACTGGGCGTCGACTACGGCCTGCGGGTGGCCGGCCGGGTCGTGAAGCCATCGCAAGGCGAGGCGCACCGCCGCGCCTGCCTCGAAGCGCTGGCACTGTGCTGAACGGGAGCGCCGCATGAACCGAGTGATGCGCGAACTCGCCGCCCTGCCCCGCGACGCACGGGACACGCTCTTTCTTCTTTGCGTGATCGGCCTGATCCTGCTGCCGCAGATCGAGAACCTGCCGTGGTGGTGTTCGTCCCTCACCGCGATGGTGCTGCTGTGGCGCGCTTCGCTGGCCGTGCAGGCGCGGCCGCTTCCGAGCCGCTGGTGGCGCCTTGGCCTGCTGGCGCTGATCCTGGCCGCCACCTACGCCACCCACCGCACACTGCTGGGCCGCGATGCGGGCGTCACGCTGATCGTGAGCCTGCTCGCGCTCAAGACGCTGGAGCTGCGCGCGCGTCGCGACGCCTTCGTCATCTTCTTCCTGGGCTTCTTCGCGATGCTCACGAACTTCTTCTACTCGCAGTCGCTGCTGACGGCCTTCACCATGCTGCTGGCGCTGCTGGGCCTGCTGACGGCGCTGGTCAACGCGCACATGCCGGTGGGCCGGCCGCCGCTGATGCAGGCCGCGCGCACCGCCGGGTGGATGGCGCTGGCGGGGGCGCCGATCATGCTCGCGCTGTTCCTGCTGTTCCCGCGCTTCGCGCCGCTGTGGGGCACGCCCAGCGACGCGATGGTGGGCCGCAGCGGGCTGTCGAACACCATGCGCGTGGGAACGATCGCCGAACTGGCACTCGACGACCGTATCGCCGCGCGCATCAAGTTCGAGGAAGGCCGTACGCCGACGCAGAGCCAGATGTACTTCCGCGGACCGGTGCTGGCGCAGTTCGACGGCCGCGAGTGGACCGCGCTGCCCTCGTGGGCACGCGGCTCGCAGTGGGCTTCAAACCTGCGCGTGAGCGGCTCGCCGGTGCGCTACGAAGTCACGCTCGAAGCCAGCAATCGCCCCTGGCTGCTGACGCTCGACGTCGCGCAGCGAGCGCCCGAGGTGCCGGGCTTCGAGGTCAGCGGCACGCCCGACCTGCAGTGGTTCGCCAGCCGTCCCATCAACGACCTCGTGCGCTACAGCGCCGAAAGCTACACGCAGTTCCAGAGCGGCCCGCTCAAGCGCACCGGCGGGCAGCTGCAGGCTTACCTCACGCTGCCGCCGGGCACCAATCCGCGCACCGCCGCGCTCGCCGCCGAGATGCGCGCCGACCCGGCGCTGGCCCAGGCCGACACACAGGCCTTCGTGCAGGCCGCCCTGCGCCGCCTGCGCACCGGCGGCTACACCTACACGCTGGAGCCGGGCGTCTACGGCAACGACACCGCCGACGAGTTCTGGTTCGACCGCAAGGAGGGCTTCTGCGAGCACATCGCCTCGGCCTTCGTGGTGCTGATGCGCAACCTGGGCGTTCCGTCGCGCATCGTCACCGGCTACCAGGGCGGCGAGCTCAACAACGTCGACAACTACTGGATCGTGCGCCAGAGCGACGCCCACGCCTGGGCCGAGGTCTGGCAGGAAGGCACCGGCTGGATGCGCGTGGACCCCACCGGCTCCGTCGCGCCGGGGCGCATCGGCCAGTTCCAGCGCCTGACCCCGCAGCCCGGACTGCTCGCCGGCGCCATCGGCTCGATGAGCCCCACCCTCGCGCAGAACCTGCGCGCCGTGTGGGAGGCGGTGAACAACGGCTGGAACCAGTGGGTGCTCAACTACACGCAGAGCCGGCAGCTCAACCTGCTGAAGAACATCGGCTTCGATGCTCCCAGCCTGGAAGACCTGGGCTATGTGCTGCTCTACCTGCTGGTGGCCGCGAGCCTGGCCGGTGCCGGCTGGACGCTGTGGGAGCGCAGCCGGCACGACCCGTGGCTGCGCCTGCTGGGCCAGGCGCGCGCACGGCTGGCCAAGGCCGGCCTGAAGCTGCCCGACACCGCGCCGCCCCGCCAGATGGCGCAGGCCGCCGACGCGCGCTTCGGCCCGGCCGCGCAATCGGTGCGCGACTGGCTGCTCAAGCTCGAGGCGCAGCGCTACGCGCCGGCCACGCCGGATTCGCTTTCCACCCTGCGCGCGGAGTTCCGCCGCCTGGCGTGGCCCGGTGCCGATCGGGCAAGGGGCTGAAACCACATGTGTCGCTGAAGAAGGCCCGCGCGGGCGGACGGCACAATCGGCCCATGCGATTCCTTCTTCCCAAGCCTTCGCGCACCGCCACTGCGGCTGCAGCCCTCCTCGCCGCCTGCAGCCTCGCATGGTCCACCGGGGCCCTGGCCCAGAAGTCCCCCAACGGCCGCAGCGCCGCGGCCAGCCCGGTTCGGGGCAGCACGCCCTACGCCACGCGCGACGACGCGATGCAGTTCGCCGACGACGTCGCCGAGCGCCGCGGCCTCGACCGCGAATGGGTGCGCGCCACCATCGGCAGCGCGCGCTTCCTGCCCAACGTGCCGCGGCTGATGCTGCCGGGCCCGGTGGGCACGGTGAAGAACTGGCAGACCTACCGCAGCCGCTTCATCGACCCGGTGCGCATCGCGGCCGGCGTGCGCTTCTGGCGCGCCAACGCCGACACGCTGGCGCGCGCCGAGCAGGTGTACGGCGTGCCGCCGGAAATCATCGTCGGCATCATCGGCGTGGAAACCATCTACGGCCGCAACATGGGCAGCTTCCGCGTGATCGACGCGCTGGCCACGCTCTCCTTCGACTTTCCCGATGCGCATCCGCGCGCGGCCGACCGCCGCGCCTTCTTTCGCGGCGAGCTCGAAAGCTTCCTGAGCACCGAGAGCCGCACCGCCGAAGATCCGCTCGTGCCCCTGGGCAGCTATGCCGGCGCCATGGGCATGCCGCAGTTCATGCCCAGCAGCATCGCCAAGTACGCGGTCGACTTCGACGGCGACAGCCGCATCGACCTTGTCAACAACCCGGCCGACGTGATCGGATCGGTCGCCAACTACTTCAAGTCCTTCGGCTGGCAGCCGGGCGTGCCGGCCATCTACCCCGTGCACTTCGAGGAGGCGCGGCTGCAGAAGGCGATGCTGCTGGCGCCCGACATCCTGCCGACCTTCAGCGCCGACAGCTTCGTGGCCGCCGGCGCGGTGCCCGAGGGCGACGGCATCAACCACAAGGGCCTGTTCGCGCTGGTCGAGCTGCAGAACGGCCTGGACATGCCGCCGACCTACGTGGCCGGCACGCGCAACTTCTACGTGATCACCCGCTACAACTGGAGCAGCTACTACGCCATGTCCGTGCTCGATCTGGGCCAGGAGGTCAAGGCGGCGATGGAGCAGCAGCAACAGGCGGCCAAGTGACGCCTGCGGCGCTGCTGGCGAACTGGAACGACGCGTGGGGCACACTGGGCGTCGCCTCGCCCGGCGATGCGCTGTGCGACGAACTCCAGCGCCGCTACGCCGAGCCGCAGCGGCACTACCACACGATGCAGCACCTGGGCGAATGCCTTGCGTGGTTCGAGCGAGAGAAGGCGCTGGCCGAACGCCCGGGTGAAGTCGCGCTCGCGCTGTGGTTCCATGACGCGATCTACGACGTGCATGCGCACGACAACGAGGCTCGCAGCGCCGACTGGGCGCGCGAGGCCCTGCTCGAAGCGGGTGCCGATGCAGCGGCAGCCGAACGGGTGCATGCCCTCGTGATGGCCACGCGCCACGACGCCGTGCCCCAGGGCCGAGACGCCGAACTGCTGATCGACATCGACCTGTCGATCCTCGGCGCCGAGCGCGCGCGCTTCGACGAATACGAGCAGCAGGTGCAGGCCGAATACGCCTTCGTTCCCGACGAGGTGCGGCTGCCTCGCCGGCGCGCGATCCTTCAGCGCTTCCTGGATCGCGACGCCATCTACGCCACGCCGCGCATGCACGCGCAGCTGGAGGCGCGGGCACGCGCCAACCTGCAGCGCTCCATCTCGGGCTGAGGCTTCAGGCCGGCACCAGCCGCCACCACTCGGTGCGTGCGGGCTCGCCGTTGCGCTCCTCTTCCACGACGCCGAACAGCAGCCCCTCACGCGAAGCACCCAGCTTCGAGAGCTGCAGCACGCGCTCCGGTTCGCGGCACAGCGCGAAGCTGGCGTCGCCCTGCCATTCGAGGCAGCGACCGACTTCCGCCAGCATCAGCGCCGGCTGGCTCTGCATGAAGGTGAAGGGCATCGGCAGCCCGGCATCGAGCTGGGCCAGCCCCGCGTGCGTGGCGCCCCACGCGCCGCGCTGGCTGGAGACGCGGATGCGCGCCCCGGCCGGCAGCGCGGCTTCGCCGGCTGCGTCGAGGCAGCAGCGCGCGCCGTACATCGCCAGCTCGGTCCACACGCCCACGCGACGCGGCCGGCGGCCTATGCGGCTCGCCAGATCGTCGCGCCACCCCTCGGGCGGCGGGTGCGCGACGAAGTGGGCCACCGTGCGCCAGGCGGTCATGGGCCTGTGTCCTTCAACACCAGCGAAGCATGCCCGCCGCCGAAGCCCGCGAAGTTCAGCAGGATTTTGCGCAGCCGTCGCGGTGCCTCCTCGCACAGCGCGATGCCAAGCGAGGCATCGAGCGGGTAGCCCACCGCAGGCCACGCGCCGCCTTCGATGCAGCCGAGCAGCAAGGCCAGCTCCGCCGCTCCCGACGCGCCGAGCGTATGGCCCAGCATCGACTTGAGCGACACCAGCGGCGGCATCGGATCGAACACCTGCTTCAGCGCCTCCGCCTCGATGGCGTCGTTCACCGGACTGCCGGCGGCCTGCACCTTGACGAGGTCGATGTCGCCCGGCCGCAGGCCGCCCTGCGCCAGCGCGTTACGGCACATCGCGTGCACGGCCGTAGCCTCGGTGCCGGAGGGATTGCGGCCGTCGACCACGTTGGCGCCGCCCGCGACCTGCCAGCGCGAAGGCCGCGACGACAGCCGCAGCGCGGCCACCGCCTCGCCAAGCACCAGCCCGTTGCGCCCTTCGCCGAAGGGCCGGGCGCTGTCGGGCGACAGCAGCTGCATTGCACCGAAGCCGGCCACCGTGAAGCGGTTGCACATCTCGGCGCCGATCACCAGGGCTTCCTCGGCATCGCCGGCACGGATCAGGTCGCAGGCCGCCAGCACGGCGTTCAGCGACGAGGTGCAGGCCGTGGACACGGTGAACACGGGGCCCCGCCAGTCGATCGCGCCGGCCACGACGCTGGCGAAGTCCTGCAGGTCGCCGCCGAGGCGCAGGTCCTGCTTCTCGTGCTCCATGAAACCGATGTCGAGCGAGGACGAAGCGACGAAGAGTGGTGCGGTGCGCTCGCCCCAGTCGCCCGTCTGCGCGGCCACGTCGCGCACGGTGTCGCGCAGGCGCTGCGTCCAGTCGCCTTCCTTCGGCGCAAGCGCGTGGACCGGCCAGCGGAAGCCTCCAGCCACGTCCACCATCACGGGCGGCACGCCGCCGCGGCGCAGCGACGCGAGCGCGGACGGCATGTCCTCGCCCAGCACGCAGGCCAGGCCGGTGCCGGCGAGGTGGACAGGGTTCATGCCTTGCCAGCTTGACCAGCTTGCGAAAGGTGCTCTGCGAGGTGCGCGATGGAGGTCAGCGCCCGGCGCGTTTCCTTGCTGTCGGGCATGCGCACGCCAAAGCGCTGCTGGATCGTCATCGACACCTGCAGGGCGTCGAGCGAATCGAGGTCGAGCCGGGCCTCGGGGCCGAAGAGCGGCTCGTCGTCGCCCAGGCCGCCGGGCGGCTCGCCCTTCTCTACGGCTTCGAGCACCATGGCCTTGAGGCTGGCGATGAATTCGGGGGTTACGGTGATGCTCACGATGCGCGCCTGCGGAAAAGAAGAACGGCCACGACGAACATCAGCGCCGCGAACGCGACCAGCCGGCCGACCTGCGGCAGGGTGTCGGCCACGCCGCCGCCGCGCAGCAGCACGGTCAGCAGGGCCTCCAGCCCCCAGTTCATCGGAGAGATCTCGACCAGCCGCTGCATGAAGCCCGGCATGACGAACTTTGGCACCATGATGCCGCCTGCCGCCGCCATCAGCACATTGACCATCGGCCCCAGGGTCGCGGCCTGTGCATGGCTTCGCACCAGGCAGGCCAGTGCCAGCGACAGGCTCACGGCCGCCATGCTCACCGCGGCCAGCGACAGCAGCAACGCACCCCAGTGGATGCCCGCGAGCGAGAGCGCATCGCCGCCGATCAGCGGCATGAACCAGATGCCGGCCGCCAGCATCAGCACCGCCTGCAGCGCGTTCACGCCCAGGTAGGGCAGCGCCTTCGACGCCAGCAGCATGCCGCGCGACACGCCCAGGCTCTGCAGCCGGCCGAGCGCGCCCGAGCTGCGCTCCTGCACGAACAGGCTGGAGAGCGAGGCCACAACGAAGAACATGCCGAACACCAGCCAGGCCGGCACGTTCTGCTGCACCGAGGTGGGCCGAGGCCCGGCGGTGGAGAAACGTTCGGCATGCACCATCGCCTGGATGGAGGCGTCCGGCGCCGGGCTGGCCGTGCCGGGCACCGCCAGCGCAAGCCGCGCCTTCAGCTCGCCCGATGCGCCGATGAGCTCGGCGCGCAGCGCATTGAAAAGGTTGGCGTCGATTCCCGGCTCGGTCAGCAGCCGGATGCGCGCCTCGGTCGAGAGCGCGGCCGACTCAAGCTCTTCGGAAAGCCCCGGCTCCATCACGATCACGTACTTCAGCGAGCCGTTGCGCAGCCGTTCCTGCCAGTCTGTACCCGACGGCTGCGGCGCGCCGTGGCCGCGCTGCCAGAGCTGCTTGAGCCATTGCGCGGGCGTCGCGGTGTCGCGCATCTCGATCGCGTAGCTCAGCTCGGCCAGCGGCGGGCGGTAGATGTCCTTCAGCGTGAGCGACATCAACACGATGAAGACCATCGGCATCAGGAACAGCGCGGCCAGGCCGTGCATGTCGCGCGTGAGGGCGATCAGCTCTTTCTTGATGAGCGCGAGGAGCATGGGCGTCCGTTCAGTCGCGCAGCGAGCGGTGGGTGAGCGCCATGAAGAGCTGCTCCAGGTCATGGCGGCCGAACTCGGCGTGGCGCACCTCGATGCCCTCGGCTTCCAGCGCGGCCAGCACCGGTGCCGGGCCGCTGCCGGGGTTCAGGTGGATGCGCCAGTGCACGCCCCCCTGCTCCACCGTGCCGAAGCGCGAGAGCATGCCGGCATCGAGTCCATCGGCCGCCAGCGTGAGCAGCATCGCGCTCTTCGACAGCAGCTCGTCGAGCGATCCCTCGCGCAGCACATGGCCGCGGTCGAGGATCGCCACGCGGTCGGCAATCGCCTCGATCTCCTCCATGTAATGCGAGGCGTAGATCACCGCAGCGCCCTGCTGCGCGAGGCTCTTGATGGCGTCGAGGATGAAGGCGCGCGATTGCGGATCGACGCCCACCGTGGGCTCGTCGAACAGCATCAGCTCGGGCTCGGGCAGCAGCGCGATGGCCAGGTTGAGCCGGCGCTTGAGGCCGCCCGAAAGCCGCTCGGCCCGCACGGCAGCGAACTGCTCCAGCTGCGCGAACTGCGTGCAGGCCTCGATGCGCTGCTTCCTGCGCGCCCCCGAAAGACCGCCCGCCGCGGCGAACACCGCGAGGTTCTCGGCCACGGTCAGCATCGGATAGAACGCGTGCTCCTGCGGCGCGACCGCGATGCGCGTGGGCGCCTTGGCCCGCACTTCCTTCAGCGGCTGTCCGTCGATGCGGATCTCGCCCGACTGCACGGCCAGCGCGCCCGACAGGTGCGAGATCAACGTGGTCTTGCCCGCGCCGTTCGGCCCCAGCAGGCCCAGCACGCTGCCTTTGGGCACGGCGAGCGACACGTCGGCCAACGCGGGCGCGTCGGCGTGCGGGTAGCGGTAGCCGAGCCGGCGCAGCTCCAGCATCAGGCGACGGCGGCCTTGAGGTCGCGGAAGAAGCTTTCCTCTTGCTCGGCCTGCTCGCGCAGTTTCGCGGCCAGCGCGGCCGGATCGACCGCCTCGCGCCCCTTCACCATGCGTGCCGCCTTCAGCGCGAAGGCGCGCCAGCCGTCGCCGATGGCGATGAGCCGCTCCGACATCTGCTGCAGCTGCGGCTTGTCGAGCAGCTGCGCCGCCTCCTGCAGGAAGCCCGCGTAGATGAAGCGGAAGCCCGCCCCGCCGGTGCCGATTTCTTCCTGCATGCGCACCACGTGGCCGATGAAGTCGACGCTGCGCGGATCGGCCGGCGACAGCTTCTGCATGCGCGCGGCCAGCGTGCGCATGCCGCGCACGCCGACGATGGGAATGGGCGCGAGCATGGTTCGCACCGTCTTGCGGATCGCCTTGACCACCGAAGCCGCGTCCACCGCCTTGCGCTCGATGGCCTGCGGGTAGTACATGAGCCCCTTGGGCGCCAGCACGCCCTTGGCGAAGCGGGCGCGCGCAAGATCGCCGCTCGGGCAGCGCACGGGCTCCTCGAACACCGGGTCGCTGATGAGGTAGTCGTCGCCGTCCTTGCCGTACACCAGCAGGTTGTGCGCGTTGAAGTGGAAGCGCATGTTCGGCGGAAAGTACGGCAGCCAGTACACCGAGGTCTGCAGGCCGACCAGCTTGCCCTCGGCCAGCAGTGCGTCGAGCCGCTTCTGCCCTGCCTCGGCGCTGCCGAAGGTCTCGAAGCGGAACCGCGCGGCCATCGGCGCCAGCAGGCCCTTGATGATGGCCTTGGGCGGCATGCGGTACGAAATGAGCGGCAGGCCCGACAGCTTGATGAACGGCAGGTACGCGAACGAAAGAGCCGACGACAGCCCAAGCGCCATGCTCTCGCTCATCGGCGCGCCGTGGTGGCGCATGAGGCTCGATATGACGCCGCTTTCGCAATGCGCCGCCTGTTGATGCTGGAAGTTCACGGCAGCCCCTGCAAGGTGGAAACGGGCAGGCCCAGCGCCTCGCCATAACGAGCGAGCTGAGCCGGCGAAAGCGCGGCGAAATGGCGCGGCTGCAGATGGCGGCGCACGCGCCACTGCCAGAAGCCGCTGGTCTGCGAGAGCAGCGCCACGTCCATGCGGCGCTCGTACATCCAGTATTCGAGCGGCGAGGCCAGCCCCGCCTTCACGCGTTCCCTGGCTTCACGGGCCTGCTCGACCAGCACGTCGACCGCGTGGCTGGTGACGATCTCTTCCGCCTCCCAGCCGCGCGAAGTGGTGGTGACCACGCGGCCCTGCGCATCGCGCGCGTACATCAGCTTCGAATGGCCGTCGAGGGTTGCGTTGCCCTCCTGCGGTACTGCATCCAGATCCATGGCTACACAGCCTCCATGTGGATGAAGCCGCTCGAGAAGCGGCCGCTCTCGGGCACGAACATCAGCAGCTTCTGGCCGGGCTCGATGCGCCGCGAGCGGAACAGCTCGTCGAGCATGATGTAAGGCGACGCCGAGCCCGTGTTGCCCTTGGTCGCGAGATTGCTGAACCAGCGCTCGCGCGGGATCGGAAAGCCCAGTTCCTCGAGGCTGCGGTTCACCGGCTCGACGAAATACTGCGACGAGAGGTGCGGCAGGAACCAGTCGACGTCCGCCGGCTTCAGCCCCCTGCGCTCGATGACCTGCGCCAGCGGCTCGGTCAGCGTGGCGCGCACGATGTTCTCGTTGAGCAGGCGCACGTCCTGCTTTACGGCGAAGGTGGATTCGCTGCGCCACTGGTCGGGCGTCTTGCGCGCCCAGCCATCGAGGCCGCCCTCGGCGTTCTTCTCGGCGCCGGCGTACATGCAGGCCGGCAGCTCGTGCGCGGCCGAGGAAAGGTCGATCCAGTCGATGCGCAGCGACAGCGGTCCGCGCGGTTCGTTCTCCAGCAGCACGGCGCCGGCGCCGTCGGAGAGCATCCAGCGCAGGAAGTCCTTCTCGAAGGCCAGTTCGGGCCGGGCCTCCAGCGCCTCGATCTTGTGCTCGAACTCGGCCTCGAAGCGCGAACCGCGCATCACGGCCGAGGCCAGTTCGGAGCCGGTGGCCACCGCGCGGCGTGCGTCGCCCGCGCGCACCGACAGCCACGCATGCTTCAGCGCCGCAGCGCCGGCCAGGCAGATGCCGGCGCAGGCCACCACTTCGAGCCTCGGCCAGCCGAGCTCGCCGTGCACCATCACCGCATGGTTGGGCATGAGCTGGTCGGGCAGCGAGGTGCCGGTGACGAGGCAGTCGACCTGCCCCACGTCGCCCAGCGCGCGGATGGCGCTGGCCGTGAGCTGCGCGTTGGTCATCGCCAGCTCGCCGGTGGCGCGGTCGATGGCGTAGTGGCGCGACTGGATGCCGTTGCTGCGAAGGATCAGCCGCCGCGCACGGGACGCCTTGCCGCCGATGCGACCGAGGACGTCTTCGATGTCTTCATTGCTGACCGGAGAAAAGGGCAGGAAAGCGGCAGTGCGGGTCAGGAAGACATCAGTCGTCATAGAGAGGGGTGCGGTCCGTGGCTGAGCCCGACGGGCACTCGAATTTGGCCGTCATTCTAGTCAGCCACCCCCTGAACAGAGGCCGCAGGAGCGCCTGCAGGCTCAGGCTCACGGGCACCACCGTAATGATCAGTACCAGCAGAAACAGCACGTACAACAGCAGCAGCGGCTTGCGCTGCCAGGCGCCGGGCCCGCCGGCGGCCATGATGAGCTTGCCCCAGAGATAGAAGCTGCGGGTGCCGGCCTTCTCACTGATGAGCAGCCGGGCATTGGCCTGCACCGCGCCAAGGCCGGAAAGCAGCGGCTGCGTGCCGCGCTCCAGGTCCTGGCGAAGCGCATCGCGCAGGGCCCGGCCGAAACGGGCCGTACCCGCGATCTGCTCGGTACTGAGCCCGGCATCGGGCATGCCCCAGAAACCGCGCTTGCGGCCCCAGATCAGCCAGGCGGGGGTGGTGAAGAAGGTGGCGAGCGTGGGCCCGGGGTCGGTGAGCACCACGTTGTCGATCAGCCGCGCGCCCACGTCGTCGAGCATGCCCTTGAGCTTTTCCTGCGCCAGCAGCCACATGTTGCGGCAGGCGATGACGGTGACCACCGGCTTGCCCTTGAGCAGCCGCGCCGCCACCGGATGCTTGAGGAAGGCCGCCACCGGCTGCGAAGGCGCCAGGAACCACACCTGGTAGGGCAGCACGACGAGGTCGAAGTCTTCGGCGCCCGTGAGCGAGAGCGGCGCCAGCGGCTGCGGCTTCATGTGGGCCGACTCGGGAAAGGCGTCGAAGAAGGTCAGGAAGGGCCAGGGAAAGGGGTACGGCTTCAGCGGCCGCAGCACTTCCTCGTGCACCTCGATGGCCGGGTCCGCCTTCAGCGGCGCGACGATCCTGTCGGCGACCTTGTCGAGCTGGCCGGACTGCGAATAGCGCAGGACCAGGACGCGCTTGACGCTCGAAGGCGCGTGGGAAGGGCTGGAAAGACTGGAATTCACTGGCTAGGGCATTTCGGGGGCCGTCGAATGTAAGCGAACCGTCCTGCAAACGCATCTGCCAATGGTCATGGCGTCGCGGCAATCAGACGCTCGAAGCGGTCAAATTGCGCTCGAACGGACGGCAACGCGGAAAAACGAGCAAAAAAAGGGCCGCGCCTCGCGGCACGGCCCTGTCTGCCGGCTGTTGCTGCCGGGTGAGGAAGTCGCCGGGCGCTCAGCGCACCTTGCCTTCCTTCCAGGCGCTCAGCAGCTTGTTGTAGTCGATGGTTTCGCCCTTGGGCTTCTCGTTGGCCAGCTTCTTCCAGGGGGCGTGGTCGTCGCTCAGGTACTTGGCCGGGTCGCCCTTCGGGTTGAGCTTGGGCGCGCACTTGGCCATGCCGGCGCGTTCCAGGCGGGCCATCACGTTGTCCATCTCGTCGGCCAGGTTGTCCATGGCCTTCTGCGGCGTCTTCTCGCCCGTAACGGCCTCGGCCACGTTCTTCCACCACAGCTGGGCCAGCTTGGGGTAGTCGGGCACGTTGGTGCCGGTCGGGGTCCAGGCCACGCGCGCGGGGCTGCGGTAGAACTCGATCAGGCCGCCGTACTTGTTGGCGTTCTGGGTGAAGTAGTCAGAGCGGATGTCGCTGTCGCGGATGAAGGTCAGGCCGGTGATCGACTTCTTTAGCGAGGTGGTCTTGGCGGTGATGAACTGCGCGTAGAGCCATGCGGCGGCCGTCTTGTTGGCGTCGTGGCCCTTGAAGAAGGTCCACGAGCCCACGTCCTGGTAGCCGTTCTGCATGCCCTGCTTCCAGTACGGGCCGTTCGGGCCGGGGGCCATGCGCCACTTGGGCGAGCCGTCGTCGTTCACCACGGGCAGGCCCTTCTTGGTCATGTCGGCGGTGAAGGCCGTGTACCAGAAGATCTGCTGGGCAATCTGGCCCTGCGCGGGCACGGGGCCGGATTCGCCGAAGGTCATGCCCATGGCTTCCTTGGGCGCGTACTTCTTCATCCAGTCGATGTACTTGGTCAGCGCGTACACGGCGGCCGGCGAGTTGGTCGCGCCGCCGCGGGCGACCGATGCGCCGGTCGGCGTGCACTTGTCGGCGGCCACGCGAATGCCCCACTCGTCGATCGGCATGCCGTTGGGAATGCCCTTGTCGGCCGCGCCGGCCATCGACAGCCAGGCGTCGGTGAAGCGCCAGCCCAGCGACGGGTCCTTCTTGCCGTAGTCCATGTGGCCGTAGATCGGCTTGCCGTCGATGGTCTTCACGTCGGTGCTGAAGAACTCGGCGATGTCTTCGTACGCGCTCCAGTTCAGCGGCACGCCCAGGTCGTAGCCGTACTTGGCCTTGAACTTGTCCTGCAGGTCCTTGCGCGCGAACAGGTCGGCGCGGAACCAGTACAGGTTGGCGAACTGCTGGTCGGGCAGCTGGTAGAGCTGGCCGTCGGGCGCGGTGGTGAAGCTGGTGCCGATGAAGTCCTTCAGGTCGAGGCCGGGGTTGGTGAACTCCTTGCCGGCGCCGCCCATGTACTCGGTCAGCGACATGATCTTGCCGTAGCGGTAGTGCGTGCCGATCAGGTCGGAGTCGGACACCCAGCCGTCGTAGATCGACTTGCCCGACTGCATCGAGGTCTGCAGCTTCTCGACGACGTCGCCTTCCTGGATCAGGTCGTGCTTGACCTTGATGCCGGTGATTTCCTCGAAGGCCTTGGCCAGCGTCTTCGATTCGTACTCGTGGGTGGTCAGGGTCTCGGAGACGACGGAAATCTCCTTCACGCCCTTGGCCTGCAGTTTCTTGGCTGCCTCGATGAACCACTTCATCTCGTCCATCTGCTTGTCCTTGGACAAGGTCGATGGCTGGAACTCGCTGTCGATCCACTTCTTGGCTTCGGCCTCGCCGGCCGTTGCCGCACCATGCGCGGCGAACATCGCCGCCGCAAGTGCCAATGCCGTGTAGCGCATCTTCATGGAACTGTCTCCTCGGTTGTTGCTTCCCCGGTGTTGTGTCCGATCACGGCTCCGGGGAGGCGGAGAGCCGGAACGCTTTTGGAATCAGGAAAGAAGCGGAACGGCGCCCCTCAGCCCTTGCGCATGATGAGCGCCAGCAGGCCCATCGACAGCACGAAGCTGATCCACACCGAGGGCTCGGCCTCGAGGCTGAACCACTCCTGGAACTTGCCCGCCAGGCCCACGAAGACCAGGTTCACGTAGGCCGCCGACAGCAGCCCGATGAAGAGCCTGTCGCCGCGCGTGGTGGCCATCGGCAGCCAGCCGCGCCGCAGCGTGGTGGGCGACTTGAATTCCCAGATCGTCATGCCGACCAGCATCAGCGCGATGCAGACGAAGAACACGGCCACCGGAGTGGTCCAGACCATCCAATCGAACATTTCCGTGCCTCCTCAAACACGACCCATCGCGAAACCCTTCGCGATGTAGTGACGCACGAACCAGATCACGATGGCGCCCGGCACGATGGTGAGCACGCCGGCCGCGGCCAGCGTCGCCCAGTCCATGCCCGACGCGCTCACGGTGCGCGTCATGGTCGCCACGATGGGCTTGGCGTTCACGCTGGTGAGCGTGCGCGCCAGCAGCAGCTCGACCCAGCTGAACATGAAGCAGAAGAACGCCGCCACACCCACGCCGGCCTTGATGAGCGGCAGGAAGATCGTGAGGAAGAAGCGCGGGAAGGAGTAGCCGTCGATGTAGGCCGTTTCGTCGATCTCGCGCGGAATGCCGCTCATGAAGCCTTCCAGGATCCACACCGCCAGCGGCACGTTGAACAGCAGGTGCGCGAGCGCCACGCCCAGGTGCGTGTCCATCAGGCCGACCGTGCTGTAGAGCTGGAAGAACGGCAGCAGGAACACCGCGGGCGGCGTCATGCGGTTGGTCAGCAGCCAGAAGAAGACGTGCTTGTCGCCCAGGAACGAATAACGCGAGAAGGCGTACGCCGCCGGCAGCGCCACGGTGAGCGAGATCACCGTGTTGATCGCCACGTAGATCAGGCTGTTGATGTAGCCCGAGTACCACGACTCGTCGGTGAAGATGCGCGCGTAGTTCGACCAGGTGAGCTGCTGCGGGAAGAACGAGAAGCTCGACAGGATCTCCTCGTTCGTCTTGAAGCTCATGTTGATCATCCAGTAGATGGGCAACAGCGCGAACAGGATGTACAGCACCAGGAAGATGCTGCGCTTGTGAAATCTCTTCTCGTTCATTTCTCCACCTCCGCTTCCTGCGTGCCGACCCGCTGCATCCAGTTGTAGAGCACGAAGCACAGCAGCAGGATGATGAGGAAGTAGATCAGCGAGAACGCCGCCGCCGGACCCAGGTCGAACTGCCCCACGGCCTTCTGCGTGAGGTACTGGCTCAGGAAGGTGGTGGCGTTGCCCGGCCCGCCGCCCGTGAGCACGAAGGGCTCGGTGTAGATCATGAAGCTGTCCATGAAGCGCAACAGCACCGCGATCATGAGAACGCCGCGCATCTTGGGCAGCTGGATGTAGCGGAACACCGCGAACTTGCTCGCGCCGTCGATGCGCGCGGCCTGGTAGTAGGCGTCGGGAATGGAGCGCAGGCCCGCGTAGCACAGCAGCGCCACCAGCGGCGTCCAGTGCCACACGTCCATCACCAGCACGGTGAGCCACGCGTCGGTGGCGCTGCCGGTGTAGTTGTAGTCGATGCCCAGCTTCTGCAGCGCGTGGCCCAGCAGGCCGATGTCGGCGCGGCCGTAGATCTGCCAGATGGTGCCCACCACGTTCCACGGGATCAGCAGCGACAGCGCAACCACCACCAGCACGGCGGAAGACTTCCAGCCCTTGGCCGGCATCGACAGCGCCAGGCCGATGCCCAGCGGAATCTCCACCAGCAGCACCGACAGCGAGAAGCCCAGCTGGCGCCACAGCGCCTGGTGCAGCTCGTCGTCGCGCATCACCGCGGCGAACCATTCGGTTCCCACGAACACGCGGCGCTCGGGCGAGATGATGTCCTGCACCGAGTAGTTGACCACCGTCATGAGCGGCACGATGGCCGAGAAGGCCACGCAGATCAGCACCGGCAGCACGAGCCACCAGGCCTTCTGGTTGATCGGTTTGTTGGCTGCGTTCATGCCACCAGTTCCTCATCCTTGTAATAGCAGGTGTGGGTATCGAGCACCCGCACCCACACCGTATCCCCCACCGCCGGCGGGCGGTCGTCCGAATGCAGGCGCACCTTCAGCAGGCTGCCGCCGGCCTCCACCGTCAGCATCACGTGCGTGCCCACGTCCTGCACCTGCTTCGCCACCGCAGGCACGGCACCGGCCGCGCCCGCGTTCGACAGGCGCAGGTACTCGGGGCGGATGCCGATCTTCAGCGGTCCCTGCGGCAGCTCGCGCGTGGGCACCAGCGGCGTTCCGGCCACTTCGATGGTGCCGTTGCCGCTTTGCGCCGACAGGAAGTTCATGCCCGGCGAGCCGATGAAGTGCCCGACGAAGGTGTGGGCCGGCCGCTCGAAGAGCGCGTCGGCGCTGCCCACCTGCACGGCCTTGCCGCGCGTCATCACCACCACCTCTTCGGCGAAGGTGAGCGCCTCGACCTGGTCGTGCGTCACGTAGATCAGCGTGAGCTTCAGCTCGCGATGGATCTGCTTGAGCTTGCGGCGCAGCTGCCACTTCAGGTGCGGGTCGATCACGGTGAGCGGCTCGTCGAAGAGCACCGCCGACACGTCGCTGCGCACCAGCCCGCGACCGAGCGAGATCTTCTGCTTGGCGTCGGCAGCAAGGCCCGCCGCGCGCTGGTTGAGCTGCCCGCTCATGTCGAGCATTTCGGCGATCTCGCCGACGCGCTTCTTGATCTGGTCGGCCGGCATCTTGCGGTTGCGCAAGGGGAACGCGAGGTTCTCGGCCACGGTCATGGTGTCGTAGATCACCGGGAACTGGAACACCTGGGCGATGTTGCGTTCCTGCGGCGTGGCGCGCGTCACGTCGCGGCCGTCGAAGGTCACGGTGCCCTGCGAAGGCACGAGCAGGCCCGAGATGATGTTCAGCATGGTCGTCTTGCCGCAGCCCGAGGGGCCGAGCAAGGCGTACGCGCCGCCGTCGCGGAAGCTCATCTTCAGCGGGAGCAGCGCGTAGTCGCTGTCCTGCGTGGGATTCGGACGGTAGGCGTGGGCCAGGTCGAGGTCGATGCGTGCCATGGCTAGACCTCCCGCCGGGCCGCCCCAAGGGCGGTCTGCGCCCCCTCGGGGGGCAGTGAATACACGAAGTGATAAACGTGGGGGCTCATATGCTTCCCTTGCGCCACGCGGGCGCCAGCGCCAGCTTTTCGCCGGCATCGAACACATAGGCTTGCGACGCGCTGAAGTACAGCGTGAGCGGCGCGCCCAGCTCGAAGCGATGCACGCCGGTGAGTTGCGCCACCAGCTCGCCGACGGCCGTCTCCACGTGCACGAAGGTGTCCGAGCCCGAGATCTCGGCCAGCTCCACCTTGCCGGGCAAGGCGATGTCGCCCTCGCCCGCATCGACGTTCAATGCGCTCGCGCGAAGACCGACCGTGACGGGGCCTGCGATGCTTTCAGGCACGGCCAGCGCCAGCGCGGGGCCACCGGCCAGTTGCACCTTGCCTGCGGTCGCAGTGCCGGCCAGCAGGTTCATCGGCGGATCGCTGAAGGCGCGCGCCACGCGCAGCGACTGCGGCGCGTGGAACACCTCGGCCGTGGGGCCGTACTGCAGCAGCTCGCCGGCATCCATCACCGCGGTGTACCCGCCCAGCAGCAGGGCCTCGCCGGGCTCGGTGGTCGCGTAGATCACGGTCGAATCGCCGGTGGCGAAGAGCTGCGTGAGCTCTTCGCGCAGGCCTTCACGAAGCTTGTAGTCGAGGTTGACCAGCGGCTCGTCGAGCAGCATCAGCGGCGCGTTCTTGGCGAGCGCGCGCGCCAGCGCCACGCGCTGCTGCTGGCCGCCCGAGAGCTCCTGCGGATAGCGGTCGAGGAACATGCCGATGTGCAGCTTGTCGGCCAGCGCCTTCACCCGCGCGTCGATGTTCGATTCGCCGCGCAGCTTGAGCGGCGAGGCGATGTTGTCCGCCACCTTGAGCGACGGATAGTTGATGAACTGCTGGTAGACCATCGCGACGTTGCGTTCGCGCACCGGCATGCCGGTCACGTCCTTGCCGTCGACCAGCACCTTGCCGGTGGTGGGCGTATCGAGCCCCGCCATCAGCCGCATCAGGCTGGTCTTGCCCGCCTGCGTGGCGCCCAGGAGCACGGTGACCGCGCCGCTCTTCGGCGCGATGCTCTGCTCGTAGAGCCATGTCTGCGCACCCACCTTCTTGGTGACGCGCTCGAGTGTCAATTGCATTGGCGCTCTTCCTCTTCTCTTCCCTTGTGTGTCCGGCCTAGTTGCCGCCGGCGCGGACTTGTTGCGGCTGTTGCTGCAGCCAGCGCGCGACCTGCTCGCGCTGCTCGGGCGTGTAGTGCAGGCCCAGCTTGGAGCGGCGCCAGAGCACGTCTTCGGCGCTCATGGCCCATTCGTTGTCCTGCAGGAAGCGAAGTTCGCGCTCGTGCAGGCCAGGCGCCACTTCGGCACCCAGGTCGGCCAGGGACTTCGCCTCGCCGAGCAGCTGCCCGATGCGCGCGCCGTAGGCCCGCGCCAGGCGCCGCGCCAACTGGCCCTGGAGCCAGGGGTACCTGGCCTGCACGACCGAGACGAAGCGCTCGAAGTCGTCGTCGGGCCGTTTCGCGGCGCCGATCCATTCCGACAGGTCGCCGCCCGCGAGGAAGGCGCCGTCGGTCCATGCCGGGCGTTGCGCGCCCGACTGGCCCAGCATGCGCCCCACTTCGTCGGCCGCGTCCTCCGCCAGCTTGCGGAAGGTGGTGATCTTGCCGCCCCACACCGACAGCAGCGGCGCGGCCTCGGTGTTCGACTCGAGCAGGTAGTCGCGCGTGACGGCCGAGGGATCGCCCGAGTCGTCGTCCAGCAGCGGGCGCACGCCCGAGTAGGTCCAGACCACGTCGGAAGGCGCGATGGGCTTCTCGAAGTAGCGGCTGGCCTGGGTGCAGAGATAGTCGATCTCTTCCTGCGCGATGCGCGCGGCGCCGGGGTCGTCGCCGGTGAGCTCGATGTCGGTGGTGCCGATCAGCGTGAACTCGTCCTGGTAGGGAATGGCGAAGATGATCCGCTTGTCGGGGTTCTGGAAGATGTAGGCGTGGTCGTGCTCGAAGAGGCGCGGCACCACGATGTGGCTGCCCTTCACCAGGCGCAGGCTCTTGGTGGCCAGGGTCTCGCCCCTGGCCGATTGCGCCACGCCGCGCAGGAAGGATTCGGCCCAGGGCCCCGCGGCATTGACCACCGCGCGGGCGCGCAGCGTGCGCTTGTTGCCGTCGGCGCCCAGCAGCGTGGCGGTCCAGCCCTCGGCGTCGCGCTTCGCGTTCACGCAGCGCGTGCGGGTCAGCACCTCGGCGCCGCGCGCCTGGGCGTCGAGCGCGTTCAGCACCACCAGGCGGGCGTCATCCACCCAGCCGTCGGAATAGATGAAGCCGCGCTTGTATTGCGCCTTCAGCGGCTTGCCGGCCGCGTGCGCGCGCAGGTCGACGCTGCGGGAGCCCGGCAGCACCTCGCGGCGAGCGAGGTGGTCGTACATGAACAAGCCGATGCGGATCATCCAGGCCGGGCGCATCGACGGGTCGTGCGGCATCACGAAGCGCAGCGGCCACATGATGTGCGGCGCGCTCTTGAGCAGCACCTCGCGCTCCTGCAGCGCCTTGCGCACCAGCGAGAACTCGTAGTACTCGAGGTAGCGCAGCCCGCCGTGGATCAGCTTGGTGGAGGAAGAAGAAGTGTGCGAGGCGAGATCGTCCTTTTCGCACAGCACCACGCGCCAGCCGCGGCCCGCGAGGTCGCGTGCGATGCCGCAGCCGTTGATGCCGCCCCCGACGATCAGCACGTCGCAATCGGTGGCTGGCGCGGGCGAACCGGAAGAAAAAGCGCTCACAGGAATTGGGTCCGTTGAAGCGTGACTTTGGTCACTGACGGCGGCCATTGTATTTTCGAGTTTTTTCATTTGGATTCCTTTTGGCGCGATTTTCCTACGAGTTTTCCCTTAGGCCGATTCGTTTTTGTTCGCTTTAAAGTGGCGCGCCGAGTACTCTCGGCCTCAGTCTTCCTGCATTCCAAGACGCCTCCGTGAACTCCAATCCCCGCCAGATCAACCTCCTGGACACCGTGCGCGCGCGCGGCTCCGTCACCGTCGAGCAACTCGCCGACATGCTCGGCGTGACCCTGCAGACCGTGCGGCGCGACGTGCAGCGGCTGGCCGACGCGGGGCTGCTCACCCGGTTCCACGGCGGCGTGCGCGTGCCCAGCTCGACCACGGAGAACATCGGCTACCAGCAGCGCGAGACGCTGCACGCCGAAGGCAAGGCGCGAATCGCGCGCCGCGTGGCGCAGCTGGTGCCCAACGACTGCTCGCTGATCCTGAACATCGGCACCACCACCGAGGCCATCGCCAAGGCGCTGCTGCGCCACACCGGCCTGCGCGTGATCACCAACAACCTGAACGTGGCCACCATCCTCAGCGGCAACACCTCGTGCGAGGTGATCGTGGCGGGCGGCTCGGTGCGCCCGCGCGACCGCGCCATCGTGGGCGAGGCCACCATCGACTTCATCCGCCAGTTCAAGGTCGACATCGCCCTCATCGGCGTGTCGAGCATCGAGGCCGATGGCTCGCTGCGCGACTTCGACCTGCGCGAGGTGAAGGTGGCGCAAACCATCATCGCGCAGGCGCGCGAGGTGTGGCTGGCCGCCGACGCCAGCAAGTTCAACCGGCCGGCGATGATCCAGCTGGGCACCCTCTCGCAGATCGACCGACTCTTCACCGACGCCGAGCCGCCCGCGCCCTTCAGCGATCTGCTGAACGCCGCCCAGGTGCGCCTGGAGATTGCGCGCGAGAACTGAAGACGAACAGAAGGAACAAGAACGAATGACGACCACCTACCTGCTCGCCCTGGACCAGGGCACTTCCAGCTCGCGCAGCATCGTGTTCGACCGCGAAGGCCACATCGTCGCCATCGCGCAGAAGGAGTTGACGCAGATCTACCCGCAGCCCGGCTGGGTCGAACACGACCCCATGGAAATCTGGCGCAGCCAGCTCGCCACCGCGCGCGAGGTGCTCGCGAAGGCGAAGCTGCAACCTGCCGACATCCACGCCATCGGCATCACCAACCAGCGCGAGACCACCGTGCTGTGGAACCGCAAGACGGGCCAGCCGGTGCACCACGCCATCGTCTGGCAGGACCGACGCGCCGAGCCGCTGTGCGCGCAACTGCGCGAGGAAGGCATGACGGACACCATCCGCGAGAAGACCGGCCTCGTCATCGACGCCTACTTCTCCGGCACCAAGCTGCGCTGGCTGCTCGACAACGTGCCCGGCGCGCGCGAGCAGGCCGCGCGCGGCGAGCTCGCCTTCGGCACGGTCGACAGCTGGCTCATGTGGCAGCTCACCGGCGGCAAGGTGCACGTGACCGACGTGAGCAACGCCTCGCGCACCATGCTTTTCAACGTGCACGCCAACGAGTGGGACGCCGACCTGTTGAAGGCGCTCGACATTCCCGCCTCGCTGATGCCGAAGGTGCAGCCCTCGAGCTCGCACTTCGCGGATACCGACGCGGCGCTGCTGGGCCACGCACTGCCCATCGGCGGCGTGGCCGGCGACCAGCAGAGCGCCCTCTTCGGCCAGGCCTGCTTCGAGGCCGGCATGGCCAAGAACACCTACGGCACCGGCTGCTTCCTGCTGATGCACACCGGCGGCGAGTTCCAGCCCTCGCACAACGGCCTGCTCGTGACCAGCGCGGCGCAGACCGATGCGAAGCCGCAGTACGCGATGGAAGGCAGCGTGTTCGTCGGCGGCGCCGTGGTGCAGTGGCTGCGCGACGGCCTCAAGGCCATCAAGGGCAGCGCGGAGGTGCAGTCGCTCGCCGAGAGCGTGCCCGACGCGGGCGGCGTGATGATGGTGCCGGCCTTCACCGGCCTGGGTGCGCCCTACTGGGACGCCGACGCGCGCGGTACGATCACCGGCCTCACGCGTGGAACCACGGTGGCGCACATCGCGCGCGCCGCGCTGGAGAGCATCGCCTACCAGAGCGCCGCGCTGCTGCAGGCCATGAGCCGCGACGCGGTGGCCGCCGGCGGCAAGCCCGTGGCTGAGCTGCGCGTGGACGGCGGCGCCAGCGTGAACGACCTGCTGATGCAGTTCCAGGCCGACCTGCTGGGCATTCCGGTGGTGCGGCCCGAAGTCATCGAGACCACAGCACTGGGCGCCGCGTATCTCGCGGGCCTTTCGACCGGCGTCTACACCGATGCGCGGCAGCTGTCGAAGCTGTGGAAGATCGAGCGGCGCTTCATGCCGACCATGGGTCGCGCACAGGCCGAGGAATCGATGGCGCGCTGGGAGCGCGCCGTGCGCCAGGCCACGGCGACCTGATTCCAAAGCCCCCGCCACCGTCGGGGCACTGAGGTCGGCAACGCGAGCCCGGGGGCAGAATTCGCCCGCTTCCGATCTGTTGCGCTGCCTGCTTGACCACTTCAACCAACGAAATCTCCCCGTCACGCAACGCGTTGCTGGCTTGCGGCGCGGTCGGCGCGACGCTGCTGGCGCTCATCGCGCTGGGCCACGACGGCCGCCGCATCGCGCAACTCGCGGTGCTCGCCCTGCCGGTGGTGCTGTGGCTCGCGTGGCCGTTGCGCAGCGCCCGCATGCGGCACCTGCGCACCGTGCTCGTGTGGCTCTGGGCGATGGGCTTCGCGATCGACGGCGCGGTGCGCGCCTACCTGCTCGACACCTACCAGGCCGCGCCCGACGGCGCGATGGTCCTCGGCGCCGCGGCCAACACCAACGCACGCGAAGGCGCCGAATACCTGTGGATGCACTGGCGCTCGGCCGCCGTGTGGAGTGCTGTGCTGGTGGTGACGGGCGTGCTCGTGGGCATGTTCGCGCGGCGCGGTGCCGCGGCAGGCGCGGCGCCGTCGGCTCGGCCTTCGCGATGGATGGTGGCGCTGATCGCGCTGCTGCTTTTGCTCTCGTGCGTGGCCTATGCCAGCAAGCCCTGGCGCAGGCTGCATCCGGCGATCTTCTGGACCCAGTGGTTCGATTCCCTCCATGCGCTGCGCTCCGCCTGGGCCGACCAGCAGAAGCAGCGCGACCGCCTGATGGCACAGGCCAAGGCCATCGCGCCCGTCATGACGCAGTCCGGGCCCTCCACCGTGGTGCTGGTGATCACCGACAGCATCAACCGCGACAACATGGCGCTCTACGGCTACGGCCGCCCCACCACGCCGCGCCTGCTCGCGCACAAGGCCCAGACCGGCGACCAGATGGCGGTGCTGAAGAACGCATGGTCGGTGGACGCCAGCACCCTGCCCGCGCTGCGCAACATGTTCCACTTCGGCCTGCCCGAGGCCGAGAACCCGCCGCACGTGCTGGCACTCGCGCGCGCCGCCGGCTACAAGGTCTGGTGGATCAGCAACCACGACGACCTCGCCATCGAACAGCAGCACGCTCGCCTCGCCGACGTCGTCGACATGGTCAACCGCACCCCCGGCCGCGCCAGCGCGTCGCTGGACGGCGAGATCCTCGACTGCGTGCAGGAAGCACTGGCCGACACCAGCACCGACCGCAAGCTCATCATCGTCCACCTGATGGGCGCGCACCCGCACTACAGCCTGCGCTTTCCCGCGAACGCCAACCCTTTCGACGACAACGTCGATGCGGTGGAGAACGGTTTGGTGAAGGACGGCCGCTCCGCTTGGGTGCGCCGCTTCAGGCAGGAGTACGACGCGGCGCTGCTGTACCACGACTTCGTGGTGTCGGAGCTGCTGCAGCAGACGCGCGCGCCGGGCAAGCCGGGCGAGTACCGGGCGTGGATGTATCTGTCGGACCACGGGCAGGAGGTCGGTCATGTGAGCGACCGTGCGGGGCATAGCCCGTCGACCGCTTCGGGGTATCGGATTCCGGCTGTGGTGTGGCGCAACCGGGAGCCGCTTCCGCAGGAGGCGGCGCTGCAGCCGTTTCGTGCGGACTGGACGGGGTGGACCTTGATGGACCTGCTCAATATCCGGTGGAATGGGCAGAAGCCGGAGCGGGATGTGCTGGGGGATGCCTATCGGTGGGAGGCGCCGGGGATTCCGGTGAAGGTTGAGTCGTTCACGCGGTAGTCCTCAGGATGCGGATTCAAGTAGAACTGGCACGCAGAATGCGCGGACCGAGCTTGCTGAGCACCTCCTGGGTCAGGAACGTCCAGTCGTCGAGTGACGCTGGAAGTTCCCGAAGCATCTGCGCGCGCAGGATCGTGAGCTTGGATACCCGCTTTTCGTTGAACTCCCGCTGCGCCTGCCCAGGTGGGGTGATGTAGATCGGGACAGGGATGTATGTCGTTCCGGCGACCTTCTGAAAGGTTGTCGCACTGGCACCACTCTCACGATTTGCCACCAGCCTGCTGGGAAGCTGCTCGGGGAACGAGTCGGACCAAGAAAAGACTTCGGTGCCGTCAAGAATGGAACGGTCCACATCTCCCTGGACGATCCTGAAAGCTGGTGCACCCAATTCCTTCGCGAGCTCCGCCGCGCGATAGAACGCGAACGCCTTGGCTGTCCGCGAGGCAGTTGCAGGAGACCCATAGAAATCGATCCGGTAGATGTCTCCCTCGATATGCATCGTGGTGTATCCGTACGTGCCATCTCCTGGAGGTGCCGCGCGATACGGCGTCGCAGGCAAGCTATTGCATCCCGACAGAAGAGCGCTTCCAGCAACCGCTACAGCGAACAGGGGCCTGGTTGAAAAAATCATCGGCATATCAGAAGCTTGCATTGAGATTGAACCCCAGCGTGACCTTCGCGGTGCGATAGCCCTCCGGTTTGCTGATCGGCGCGCCGAGGAAGAAGTCGTAGCTCAGCTTGGTCCACTGACCGCGCACGCCGATGACGGCGCCGGCCAGGCTGCGGCCAAGCAGGTCGACTGTAGAACGCCCCCCGACACGACCGTAGTCGGCACCGACGTACAGCTCTGCCCCGCTTTGGCCCACGGCCCATCCGATGTCGTTGCGGATGAGCCAGCCACGCTCGCCCATCAAGCTCGTCTCGCCGTCGAAGCCACGCACCGTGTAGCGCCCGCCGATGGCGAAGCGGTCTTGAGGCGTCAGCGGTGTGCGGTTCCATTGGGCGCGGATCAGGCCGGAGTAGCGCATCTTCTGCTCGCCGAGCTTGAATGGCGCGTTGAGGCTGATGTCGGCCGTGTAGAGCCTCAGGCGCGAAGTGCCGTCCAGCGGAGCCTCGAGGTCAATACGGTTGCGATAGGCAATCTCTTCTGGCGCCTCTCTTGCGCCGAATGCACGCGTGCCGCGCCTGTAGGCCAGCGTGCCTTCAAGCGTCGCCTCGCCGATGTACTCCTTGTGATTGAAGCTGAGTTCCCAGCCGCCGACCACGCGATGCTGTACCTCGACCTCGGTATCGTCCACGAAGTTGCGCGACTCGCGGCGCCAGCCCTTGATCGCAATGCTTGTTTTGCGGCTCTGGTCGCGGTAGACGAGACGCGAGAGCTTGACCTCGGCGTTATTGGTCTTGCCGGCATAGACGGGATCCTGGTATGGGCCGGCCACGCTCTGGTGGTACTGGCTGTTGGAGGCCGTGAGGCCCAGCAGCCAGTAGCCATACGGCATCGAGTAGTGGACGGTCTGACCTTCGGTGCCCTTGGCCGGGTCGCTGAAGACGTGGTTGTTGATGTTGTGGTTGGAGCTGACGTAGAACAGGTCGTTCAGGCCGAAGGGGTTGTCCAGGGACAGGGTGGCGCCGGCCTGGTAGCGGCCGGTGGCTTCGGTGCCGCTGTCGTCGAGGCTGAGGGTGACGCGCCACTTCTTGGATTGGACGTACTTGACGACGAGGTCGCTGTCGCCGGGTTTGGCGTTGGGGGCGGTCGAAGGTTCGATCTGGATGTCGGCTTCGGCTGTCGGGGTGCGTTTGAGGTTCTCCAGGCCTTGTTCGATGTCGCGCAGGTTCAGGAGGTCGCCAGGGCGGGCTGGGATTGCGGAAGCCAGCAAAGCGGAACTGCCCAGCAACGTCACTGAAGAGTCGGCAGTTGTACGAATAGCGGCAATGCGGCCGGGCACCAGCGAGAGGGTCAGAGTGCCAGTCGACAGATCCTGCGGTGCGGCCAGCACGCGGGTGGTTACGAAGCCGCGCGCGATGACGGCTTGCTGCACACGTGCGAGGACGACATTGACGCCGGCCGTACCGAGGCAGCGACCGACAGGTGAATCATTGCCATCGGAGCCGGACAGATCGGCAACGGCCCACTGGAACGATTCCGACTGCTCGCCAACCAACAGCACGTGGTCGATGCGGAAGCACGGGGACTCGGATTCGGGGATGCGATGGGCCGGTGGTGGTGGAGCGACCTGCGGGCGCCGGTCAACGGTGCGTTCGTTCTGCTCGCGCAGGGCGCGCTCACGCTCTTGCTGACGCTGTTGCTCGACGAAAGGCTGAGGCGCGGCCGGTGTTTGCTGAGCAACAGCAAATAATGGTGCAAACAGCACCGCAATTGCCAGCACATGGTAGTTCAAGTGCAATTACTCCCTATTTCTTTCTTCTGGCGGAATCTGCCTATCCCCGACAAAGCCAGCACCGCTCAAACCAAAATCGTCAAATATTAATTTGCCAAAGATCACCCTTGCAATGCAGCCCTCCACCTCTCTTCAAGGCGCAGAAATTCAAAGGCAATTTACGCTTTGGGTTTCGACTCCTTGCGCCGATAATCTTCAATCCATGTCACGTCGTAACGCTTATCCAATTTGAGTCGTCTAAGCACCTCATTCACCCAATACCAGGGAATTCCATTTAAATACCCGTCTCGCTTCTCGGGCTCACTTGGAAACTGACCCAGCCACGCCAGCATTTCCGCATCCGGATAATTCAGCAACGCCTCTTCGCAACGGATGCAAAAAATATTAAAGCAATCTCCATCTATGAAATCGAGGTCAATTCCATCAATTCCAGTATCTTCGAAACATTTTTCTTTGCACGCTTGCTCATGTTTTCTGAAATGCTTTTCAATGCGATCAAAAATGGTGTGGAAAATGTTCGAGGTGGTCACCCACAATCTATCGCTCGAATCAATATTTTTGTCACCGCTAACAAAAAAATGCTTACCCACAATTCACCTCACAATCAATAGCTGCGCACGCTGGGCAGGAGTCAACGTAATAATCCAATTATTAACAATTTGTTGATTCACGGAGGTCAAATTTCGATAATCAAGCACAACCATTTCCGCTTTACCCAGGTGATCATAAAGACTGTCCAGCGTCTTGCCTTCCCAGTTTTTGACAAAATTCTTATTCATAAATGGCACAGCTTCAGGATTGACAGTAAACATCAAGTCACCAGTTTTGCCTGCATTAGGCCCCGTCTGGAATACAAAATCCGGGCTTTTCGGTCTCGTGCCGTCCGGAAGAACATCCGGCAAGTTGCTCATCCTGATTTTGCTGCCTGTTGCAACCTCCAATTGCGCAACCGCTTTTATTTCGCTGGCCGTAGCACTGGAAGAACTCAATGCCAGTCGATTGACTTGAGCCTCAGTTGCAATGATTGGAGGGTGAATGGTCGGCGCCCCGGTCGTGGCGTCAATATACACAGCACGAGTACCAGAATTGCCCAATGCCCCAGCAGCCACCCCTCCAACAGTTGCCAAATCCAACACAGTCTGAATGGCCCCACTTCTGAAGGCATCGCTGGCAATCTGTCTCAGAGTGGCCACATCGTTTGCCGCCTCCAGCGGAGTCGCGGGGCGATACAAGTAGGCTGTGCCTTCGGGGGTTTTGTCGCTGGTAATCACGCAGCGCGCAGTACTTGAATTGCAAAGAAAAGTATCGCCGGGCCCCACGTTGGCGGTGATATCGACTGCCCCGACGGGCGCACCGAAGGCATCCAGCCCACCAGCCTTAAGCGCGTCTGCGCGGGTGCCATCCGCAGCAACATCCACGCCTTGGTAGGTCGCGTAGGCCGCTTGCCGCGCCACGATAGCAGCGCTGCAATCTGGGGTCTTGACTTTCTGGCACGCGGTATCGAAAGCTTGGTCGCTGTTGATATCCCTGTTAACCAAGCTCAGAAGTTCTCGGCTCTCGTCGGCGCTACATCCACCGGCGGATTTGCATTTGGCACTCAACGCGTTCTTTCGTGCCGCGTCGGTATGGTTCAGGTAATTGTTTGCTGCCGCGTTAGCACCCGCTTGACTACCAAGATCGATCTGCGCAGCGTCTCCACCCGTGACGGCAACGGCAAGGCCAGAAATCATGGCTGCGAACTGCGTCGTGTCTGCACGTTTGCCATAGGTCTCTGCAGCCAGTTCGCCAATGGCGGCCCCCAAGGCACCAGCACCGCAGCCTGCTGCGTTGTCCGCCCGCACAGCTCCGACCATACAGCCAGCAATCGCATGCGCAACCTTGTTGGTGAAATCGTCGAGCTTCTTTTCTACCGTCAGGTCGCCAATTGCATTCGCTGCCTGCGCAGCCACCGTATCAAGGATGGCATTCTTCAGCCCGTCCTTCAGGTTCTTCTCGAAACTGCCGCCATTGATCGCCGTTCCGATCACCGCCCGCGCCGTGCCTGCGGTGAGGTTCTGTCGCAACTGATCAACAAATGGCTGTGCCCCACCATTGAGCGTAGGTGAGCCCGTCGGATTGAGATCCATCGCCCCGAGCACGCCGCCAGTGACGATGGCCGTCAGCAGGTTCTTTACATTGGCGCTGCTGCCCAGGTCGTGAAGAGCGCCCGCGAGGTCACCTTGGTTGTTGATGAGAGCAACTGCGGCCTGCCCGGCCAGCGCCGTGATGCCAGCTGTAACAGCGCCACTCACCGCGGTAGAAACGGTGAAACCTGAGGACGCGACGAATCCCCCTTCCCCCAGGGCCGCCACGCCGCCGTTCCAGGCCGTTCCCGCCGCCTCGCCGACGCCGGCACCGATCTCGGAAGCCGCACCCGCGGTGAAGTACGCGGCTACGATCGTCACAATGGCCGCACCCTCCGGCGTCAGCCCCTGCTGGTCGTAATTCCATGTCTTGTGGGCCTCTTCAACCCTCTGCCAGTCGATCTTGTCCTTGAGCTTGGGATCGTTCGTCAGCTGGTCCACCCACGCCATGCCGGGCTGCTTGGCCAACTGTTCGACGCTGTCCCTGGCGCCCAAGCCAGCCTGGATGTGGTTTGCGGTGACTGTCAGCTTTCCAGTATTGAACTGGTTGTAGTTGGTGGTCTGGTCGGTCTGTCCCTTGTCCTTGTTCTTTTGGTACGCCAAGTCACGACCTTGACTCGTGCTCTGCTCGCTGTGCTCGGTGGTCTGGGTGCCTAGGAGTAGCTGATCGGCCTGCAAGGTCAGCGTACCGGGTGTGTTCACTGTCGTACCCGCCATGGCGAGCGTATCAGCCGCCTCGATGGACACGTTCGCGCCGTTGAGGGTCGTGCGCGTCAGACTGCTGTCTTCGACCTTGGTCTCGGTCGCCTTGCGGGCGTTGATACCTGTGCTGGGGTCGTGCCAGAGGATCTGGCCCGGTTCAATGCCCTTGGTGCGCGAATTGGTCGACCCGGTGACCGAACTGCTGTTGGTCGCGGCCTGAATGACGACATTGCCGCCCTTGATGCTGATGTCCTTGGCCGCATCGACTTGCCCCCCCTGGAGGAAGACACTGCCCCCCTGAAGCAGCACGCCTCCCTGGCTGCTGGTGATCGTGCTTGCGGACGCCGTGTCAGTCTGGACGCTAGCGCTTGTCGTGGTGGCCTTGCCATAGGGCAGCGACGGAATGGTCGGTATGCCAGCGAGCAATCCTGTCAGGCCGCCGATGCCTTTCTTGTTGCTCTGCAATTCGGCGCTGACGCTTCCGGTGTTGCGGCCCTCGACGATGGCGAGGTTTCTGGTGGCGCTGATCGCCACACCTTGCGTACCGCTGATGTGCGAGCCTTCGATGCTGATGTCTCTGCCGGCATCCATGGACACGACTCCGCCCGAGAAACGGCTGCCCACACTGGCGCTGAAGTTGTATTCGCCGGAGAGCGTGTTGTCGGTCCGGCTGAAGAGCCCCTTTTCCTTCCACTGGCGACTGAAAGCACCCGACACATCGGTCTGCCCAGACGCAATGTTGATGTCGCGATCGGCGTGCATGCTCAACAGGCCGTTGCCCGCATCGACCGTGGCCTGCCGGGCGTTGATGTCGCGACCAGCATTCAGGAGCGTGGTCCCGTTGGTCGTGATCGTCGTGCCAACTTCCTCGTTTGTGATGGAGTAGCCACTCCATTTTTCGCCCAAGGCGAGAATCGCCGAGGAAGTGGTGACGGTTCCCAGGTTGATGTCGTTCTTTGCCTTGAAGGAGGTGATGCCACCTCCTCCTTGGTTGGATACGATGGCGCCGACCAGATTGATGTCGCGCCCGGCGCTGGCGACCAGCGTGCCACCAGGGTTTGTCACATACAGCCCTGCGACACGGTCAATCCCAGTGTTGCCGAGCGGACCGGAAGCCGTTGTCGTGCGGACGTTGATGTCGCGCCCGGCCTCCAAGGTCAGCTTATCCCGGGCATCGATCACACCACCGAGGTTGTTGATGTCGAGTTGGGCCTTCAGTCCCACTTGGCCACCGCTGATGCGGCCGCCCAGGTTGTCGATGGTGTTGGCGTTGATGCTGACCAACTGGCGCCCGGCAATGGTGCCCGTGTTGACCAGGTTGTTGTCCTTGCCATCAATCTTGACCTGGTTGCCCGCCAGCAGCGCCCCGGATCCGTCGATGTCGCCGGGTCGTACTCGCACATAGACCTGTGGCACCAGAACGCGCTGCGTCGTCCCGTCGGGCAAGGTCACAGTCTGCTCGACCAGCCAAACGATGTCACTGGTGAGCTGAGCCATCTGCGCGGCCGTCAGGGCCACGCCGGGGCGCAGGCCGTATTGCTGTGCGAAGGTCGCGCCCGCGTTCATCAGCGCCGCATACTGTTCCTCATCGTTGCTGTACCCATCCAGATAGCGATACCCCGTAAGCTGCGCAACCTGTTCACGAATGAGCTTCTGCTCGTAGAAGCCGTCGCCCAAGCGCTTGAGGATGTTGTTGGGATCCAAACCGAGGCTGTTCAGCAGGTAGTCGCTGCTGAGCCAATTGCGGTAGTTGGCAAAGCGCGGATCCGTCTCGACCAGGTAGCTTCCGCCCGCACGGATGCTGAACAGGCTGGCCGTGGGTATGCCGATGCTCGGCGTGCTGGTGCGCACGACAATCGGCACGGTCCGGCTCGCACCCGCTTGGGCAGACGAATCTGCCCCCTGTGCCGAGCCGTTCGCGGCAACGTTTGTGGTGCCCGCACCAGCACCCGTCCCGGTCGTTCCCCGAGGCCCGCTGGCGCCCGATGCGCCACTGGCACGCTGGCCGTCGGCCCTGATCACGTCTCCTACATTGGCAGCGACTTCGACGATGACGCCAGGGCTGTTGGCCCCGTTCACGCCGCCGACGCCGCCTGCATTGCCCGTTGCACCGCCGACGGGTGCGACCCCGGCGTTATAGCCTTGGCTGGCGTTGATATGCTCCTGGTACTTGTAGGCGCCGAGGGAGACCGAGGTCGGTGCTGCAAAGAGGGGGATGTTCACCCCCTGCACCACGCCCTGGTTGTCGATGACGTTTGCGAGGCCAGTGACCGTACGCTGGCCGGTCAATTGGCTGGACTCGTAGCTGGTCGCGGTGATCGTTCCGCCAGCCAGCACCTGGCTGTTCTCGTTGTAGAGACGCCCATTGACGTTCATGTTGCCGCCCGCAACAAGGCGGGCTGGATCCATGTTGGTCGCGGTGTCTTCGGTAATCGTGAGGTTGTTGGTCCAAATGGCATAGCCGCCGATGCCGACGAGTTCACCGGTGTCTTTTCGGAACACAGAGCCGCTGGCCGGATCGATGTTGACTTCGCTCAGAGGGTAGGTGGTGGTCCTGCCGATACCACTGCCGACCAGCGTCTTAGGGGCAATGCCTGTCAGAACCTCGGATGTGACCTTGGGTGCACCCATCTGGATATGCACATCGCGATTGTTGACGTTGGCCATGGATATATCCATGTTGCCCAGCGATTCGATGTCGGCGCTCAGATTGTTGAGCGTGCCCCCTTGACCGGTTGCTTGACGACGGGCATTCAGCCCGCCACCGATGAACATGTCTCCTGAGCTGAAGATGAGCGCGTGCTCGCGATTGGTGATGGTGCCCGCGCCGATATCCAGGGTATCGCGCGCCGCGATGGTTCCCGCTTTGGTCACGCCGTTGGCTGTCTCGGCATCGTTCTCGAGCGTGCCGACGCCAATGGAAATGGCATCGCCGTAGATTCGACCCGTGCCGATGTTCTTCAGCGTGCCGGCGTTGATCTGAGTTGCACCTCGGCTGTCGATCAGGCCTCGATTGGTCAGCGTACTGCTGGCATTGACCACGGTATTCGGACCGGACATCTCGGCGTTGACGGTGTTGTCGACGTTGTTGCCGCCTACCGTAAGGGTCTGGCCGGCCAGCAGCTTGCCGTTGTTGGTGAAGTTGCCTGTGGTGGTGTAGCTCAGGCTTCCGTTGGCGCTCACCTCGCCGTTGTTGACGATGTCCTGCGTGAGTGCAATGCCCAGGTCCTTGCCCGACACAGCCTTGCCGTCGCCGCTGAAGGTGGCCGCATCGATCTTCAGGCTCTTGTCGGCCACCAACGTGCCGTTGGTGTTCACGAGGTTCAGCGTCTTCGCACCGGGATTCGCAGCATTCAGATCGACGACAGCCAGCGTATCGCCGGCCGAGACCAGGCCGCTCTTGTTGCTGACAGTACCTCCGCTGGTGATGGTGGCGTTGACATCGGCGCGGATCGCCCCCGCGTCGTTGTTCAGCGCACCGGTGCCGATGACGACGTTATTGCCTTCGATGCCTTGGTCGGTGCCTTGGGTGTTGGTGTTGACGATGGAGCCGGCATTCAGCGTCGTCGTTGCCAGCGAGCGCACAAGGCCGCTGGAGTTCTGGATGTCTGCAGCGTTGATCGAGACATTGCCCACCGCCTGCGTTTTGCCAGCGTTGTTGTTGTAGCTCGCGCCATGGGTGTTGATGGACACTGCGGACTGGCCAAGCACTAGGCCGCCGCCCGTGTTTGTGAATGCTTGTGTGTCTGCGGTCAGCGCATTCTTCGAGCCGATGAAGCCGGCTGTGTTGTTCAGCGCGCCCGTCTTCAGGTCGAGCGTGTCCGCGCTGGTGATGCCGCCCTGCTGGTTGCTATAGCTCGCCGCATTGGTGTTGCTCAGGCTCTGACCATTCGTGTTGATGGTCATCGCGCCACCCGACTGGATCAATCCGGCGTCGTTGGTCAGAGAGCCAGAGCTGATGGCGACCGTCGTGGCTGCGGCAATCGTGCCGCTCGAGCCGTTGTCCAGCGCGTTGCCGTGGGTGTCCACGCTCAGACTGTCACCGAACACCTTGCCTGATCGGTTCAGCAGCCCCCCATTGCTCAGGGTGGTGATGCCGCCGGCTTGCAGGGTGCCGCTGCTGTTGATCGTCTGGCCCGTTGTCGTGACAGCCAGCTTGCCGTTGACTGCGGCGGTAGTTCCCGCGCTGTTGTCCAGGCTGGCGGCGCCAACTGTGGTGTTGCCGTTGGCCGCGAGCGTGCCACCGACGTTCGTTGCAGCACCTGCGATGGTGGCGCCGAGGTCACCGACCGCGGTCACGCTGCCTGCGTTGTTGTTGAGGCTGCCCGCTGCGATCGTGGTGTTGCCGCCCGAGCCGATCACACCCTTGCTGCCATTGTCGAGCAGGCCACCGACGTTCAGGTCGAGGCTGGAAGCCTCCGCGGCGCGAATGGAGCCGCCTCGATTCAGCAAGCTGCCAGCGGCAATGGCTATGTTGCCGTTGCTGGCAATGACACCCGCATTGCCGTTGTCCAGCGCACCGACGACGGCGACGCGCGTGGCATCGCTGCCGGTCTGGACAATCTGGCCGCCGCGATTGCTCAACGAGCCTGCCTCGATGGCGATCTGTTTGGCGCTGGTTTTACCGCCGTCCTGGTTGAAGGCGCTCGACAGTGCGACTGTCAAGGCGTTGTTCGTCGTGATCTGGCCGTTGGCGCCATCGAAGCTGCCGCCTGCGATGGTCAAGGTGCCAGTGCCCGCATGCTCGATCCTGCCAGCGTTGTTCGTTGTCGCACCAGCCTGCAGAGTCAGGTCCTGTCCGTTGCTGGCGATGCGGCTGCCATCGTTGTTCAGGGTGCTGCTCACGGCGATGGTGGTCGCCCCCGTGCCGGTCTGCACGATCTCGCCACCATTGGTGTTGGCGAGATTGGAAACATCGATCTGCAGTTGACCCGCGTTGAGCTGGCCGGCCTCATTGACGAGGGTTTGCGCAGAGTTGCTGTTGGCGGTGATCGCCAGCGTGCCGGGGGTGAACACCTTGGCCTTGCTGGTGATGACATCTCCCTGCGTGGCTGTGACCGCGATGTTCGCGGCGCTGGTCTGGCTGGTCGAAAGATCGACGCTCCCGCCTTGCAAGGTGGCGTTGCCGGCCGCGAGATTCGTCCCCATCGCCACGAGCGCGCCGCTGGCGCTCACGTGGAGGTCTCCCGTTGCGCCGAGCTTGCCATCGCTCTCGATGCCAGCTCCCATCACGCCCGAACTGCCGCCTTGCACACTGCCAGCTGTAACGCTGATATTGCGTCTCGCTGTGATGCTGCCGTCGTTGGCCAGTTGCCCGTCCACCAACAAGCTGGCGTCATTGCCACCGCGCAGGCTCCCTGCATTGGAGAGGCTGCCTGCCTTGACCGTCAGATCGGTTGCGGCTCCGACATAACCAGAGGCGTTGGCCAGCGCGCCGCTCACGTTCAATTGCGCCGCAGCCTGGGTCGACTGGATCGAGCCCTTGTCGTTGCTCAGCGAGCCAGCACCGAGCACAAGCGCTTGATTGGCGACCAGCGTACCCGTGGTGTTCGTCACGGCGCCTTGAACTTGGGCCGTCAGTGTGTTCAGCGCGGAAACGGTGCCGCCCGTGTTGTCCAGGCTTACGGCATTCAGCGCGGTGCTGCGGTTCGCGGCAATCGTGCCGGCCTGGTTGCTGGTCGCGCCGCTCGTGGTGCTCGACACATCCCCTGCAGCCGTGAGGCGGCCCGCATCGTTGTAGAGGCTGCCCGCCTGAAGCGCGACGTTGCCGCCCGCACTCATCTCCCCTTGGCGGTTGTCCACCAGGCCTGCTGCCGTGACCGCTAGGTCCGACGCCTGGGCCGCTCGAAGAGTGCCACCCTTGTTGGTCAGGCTGGCAGCGGTTAGGTCGAGGCCGCCATTGCTCGCCAGCGTTGCACCGCTGTTGTCGATGGCCCCTGATGTCACGATGCGGGTGATGCCGGAGCCTGTCTGCACGATCTCGCCGCCGCCGGTGTTGGCGATGTTCGAGACGCTCAGGTTGAGCTGCCCGGCGTTGAGTTGGCCGCCCTCGTTGACCAGCGTCTGGTCGGGCTGGGCATTGGCAGTGATGCTCAAGGTACCCGGCGTGACGACGGAAGCCTTGCTCGTCACGACATTGCCCTGCGTCGCAGTGACCGCGACATTGGCGGCGCTGGTCTGGCTCCTAGACAGATCGACGCTTGCGCCCCGCAGCGTGGCGTTGCCCGCCGCGAGGTTGGTGCCGTTGGCAGCCAATGCGCCGCTGACGGTCATGCGCAAGTCGCCAGTAGCGCCGAGTTTTCCGTCGTTCTGCACGCCAGCACCGAACACGCTGGCGGAGCCACCTTGCACGCTTCCGGCGGTGATTGTTGTGTTGCGGCCCGCTGTGACATTGCCGTCGTTGGTCAGCGCCGTACCGACAGTGATGTTCGCGTCGTTGGCACCGCGAAGGGTGCCGCCGTTGGCGAGCGAACCGGCCTGGACGTTCAGGTCGGTGGCGGCAGCGATACTGCCCCCGCTACCGTTGCTCAGCACGCTGGTCACGCCGAGTTGAACGCCGGACTGCGCCGACTGAATGCTGCCCTGAGTGTTTTGCAGCGAGCCGGTGTTCAGCGTCAGCGCCTGATTGGACGTCAGAGTGCCGCTGTTGTTGATGCTGGCCCCCACGACCTTCGCGCTCATTGCGCCTGCGGCCGATAGCGAGCCGCGTGTGTTCTCGAGCATGCCGCCGACCGTAAGGCTGGTATCGGTAGCACTGCTCAACAAGCCGTCGGTGTTGAGCAGATCGCCGGAGGTGGCGATGTTCAGACTGCCCGCATTGAGCTTGCCGCCCGTGTTGTCGAACGTACCGACGTTCGCGCCGAAGCTCTGGCTGACATTCAGCGTACCGCCCGCATTACTGAAGCTCGGGCCCGCGACAGCCATCGTCGCCACATTGAGCGAGCCACCCGCGTTGTTGACCTGCGGCGTATTGAGCGTGATAGGACCGCCCGCATAGATCTTGCCCCCGTCGTTCGAGATGGCACCACCAGCAGTGATGAGGCCTGGTGCGGGAGGTGTGTAGGTCACCGGCGTGGAGCTACCGCCGGTGCTGGTGCCGCCTGCGTCCGTTGTCGATGGTGTGGCCGTGCCTCCGCCGCTGCTCGGCGTCGATGTCGGTGGAGTTGCTGTTCCCCCACCGCTTGCACCCGCACTCACAGGCTCGGCACCGATCACCCCGCCATTGGTATTGCTCAGCACCGGCGAGGCAATCGTCAGGCCCGCCGAACTGCCCTGGCGGATCGTGCCTCCACGGTTGGAGATGTCACCAGGCGTGGTCAGTTCAACGCGCTGCCCTTCCAGTGTGCCGATGTTCTCCAGGCGCCCCGCTGCCGTGACGACAAGCCCCCCGGCACCAGCGCCAATGCTGCCCGCGTTGCGCACGCCCAGCCCGGCTTCGCTTCCGATCAGGACGATCTTGTTGGCGTACATGCCGCCCAAGGCAGCGACGTCGAGCGCAAAGGTCGGCGCAGTGCCAGTACCTGTCGTGGGCGTGATCTGGCTGTGGTCGGCGCTGATCTGATTCGCACCGGTCACCACCTTGAGTTCGCTGGCCCAGATGCTCGCGTTGGCCTGCACGGCGCGCGCAAGGATGGCCGCGTAGTCGGTCTTGCTGGCATCGAGGCCCGCGCCGTCGATGGTGATGGTTCCGCCACGAACCAGGAAACTGTCGAGACCGCCGACGACGTTGAACTGTGGCGTGCCGGTAGTGAGCGTGGCGCGGCTGGCATTGATGAAGCCCCCACCATCCACACTAATGCCCGCCGGATTCGCAATGATCACTTCCGCGCGCTGGCCGCCCACTTCGATGTAGCCGCGAAGCTGGCTGGGCGTTCCCCCGTTGACTTCGTTGAGGATGATGCGCGCCGGGCCCGTAGCCAGATTGGGATTGCCCTGAACGAACCCGCCCAGTTGGGTCTGCACGTTCACCCGGCTGTTGTTCAGGATGGCGCCGTTCGCACCGACGTTGAACTGGTTGTAGACGTTGCGCGAGACGCCCGCAGCGGAAGGCGTCTGGATGTTGACCAGCGGCACGCCATTGGGTGCCATCAGTACGGTTGGGCGAAGGTTGCCCGGGACGTTCGGGGCACCGACGATTTGCGCCTGTGCCGACATTGCCATCAGCGCGCCTGCGATGGCTGCGGAAACGGTTGTCGCCGTGGCCTTGCTGGCTCCCTTCCCAGTGCTGGTGGCCGTTTCCTGGGCCACCATGCGCATCCCTCTGGCCGCGTTGAAGACCACGCGGTGCAAGTGCCGATTCATCGCTTTTACGCTCCCTCACAGTTGTCATGCCGCAGCTTCATTTGTGACCAAATGAAAACTGAGGAGCGCGATTATGGGAGCGCGGCGCTTGCTTACAAGGTATTAATTCACGCTTTTAAACGTCTGAAAACATTCAATTCCAGCAAGTTAATTCTTATTGTTTACTTTTGATCTTGCTGATTTAGTTGCGTCAACAATTGTCAAAAGTCTGCGCTGAGCGGAGCGAGCGTCATCTCCCGCAAGAGAGATGACGCTTTCGCGCGTCAATGCGCCGGAACCAGAAAATCCTGGCTGATCCGAACCCCCAACTCATTCACCCGATCGAGGAATTGCGTGAGATATGCATGCAGCCCCGTCGCCAGGATTTCGTCGACGCGCGCGTACTGCAAGTCGGCCAGAAGCTTCCCAGCGCGGCGCTGCGTTTCAGCGCTCTGCTCGTTCTGAACCTTCGCAAGGTTGTTGACCACCTCGACCAGACTCGCATGCAGCGAGCGCGGCATGTCGGCGCGAAGAATCAGCAGTTCGGCCACGCGCTCCGGCTTGATCACGTCGCGGTACACCTTGCGGTAGACCTCGAAGGCCGAGACGCTGCGCAGGATCGCGCTCCAGTGATAGAAGTCGTATTCTTGGTCTTCCTCGGTGGCGGCGCCGAAGAACTCGCTGTTGAGCGCGTGGAACTTCACGTCGACCAGGCGCGCGGTGTTGTCGGCGCGTTCCAGGAAGGTGCCCAGGCGCGAGAAGTAGAAGGCCTCGTCCTGCAGCATGGTGCCCAGCGTGACGCCGCGCGACAGGTGCGAGCGGAACTTGACCCACTCGAAGAACTGGCCGGGGTCGCGCTCGAAGTCGCCAGAGCGCAGCATGCGGTTGACTTCGAGCCAGGTGGTGTTCTGCGTTTCCCAGGCTTCGGTGGTGAGCGCGCCGCGCACGGCGCGTGCGTTCTCGCGGGCGGCCTTGAGGCAGGAGACGATGGACGAGGCGTTGCTCTCGTCCTTGACCATGAACTCCATCACCTCCTTGGGCGCGATCTGGTCGTACTTCTGGTTGTACCAGGGCAGCAGCTCGCTGATGGAGAGCACGCCCTGCCAGCCGTACTTGGCGACTTCGGCGGACTGCGGCAGCAGCGAGGTCTGGTAGTTGACGTCCAGCATGCGCGCGGTGTTCTCCGCGCGCTCGGTGTAGCGGGACATCCAGTAGAGATGGTCGGCGGTACGTGACAGCATCTTTCTTGTCCTCCTACGATTGGCTTTGAGACTGCTCGGCCGCAGCCTTGGGCTTGGGGGTTCGGTCGGCTTCGAGGATCCAGGTGTCCTTGGTGCCGCCGCCCTGCGACGAATTGACCACCAGCGAGCCTTCCTTGAGCGCCACGCGCGTGAGGCCGCCGGGCACCATCTGCACCTCGCTGCCCGAGAGCACGAAGGGTCGCAGGTCGATGTGGCGCGGCGCGATGCCGGCGTCGACGAAGGTGGGCGAGGTCGACAGGCTCAGCGTGGGCTGTGCGATGTAGCCGTCGGGCTTGGCGATCACGGCCTTCTTGAAGTCCTCGATCTCGGCCTGCGTGGCGGCGGGGCCGATCAGCATGCCGTAGCCGCCGGCGCCGTGTACTTCCTTGACGACCAGGTCCTTCATGTTGTCGAGCGTGTATTGCAGCTCGTCCTTGTTGCGGCACATGTAGGTGGGCACGTTCTTCAAGATCGGCTTCTCGCCGAGGTAGAACTCCACCATCTTAGGCACGTAGGGGTAGATCGACTTGTCGTCGGCCACGCCCGTGCCCACCGCATTGCAGATGACGACGTTGCCGTCGCGGTACGCGCGCATCAGGCCTGCGCAGCCCAGCGTCGAGGTGGGGCGGAACACCTCGGGGTCGAGGAAGTCGTCGTCCACGCGGCGGTAGATGACGTCCACGCGCCTCGGCCCGCGCGTGGTGCGCATGTAGACGAAGTTGTCCTTCACGAACAGGTCCTGCCCCTCGACCAGCTCCACGCCCATCTGCTGGGCAAGGAAGGCGTGCTCGAAGTAGGCGCTGTTGTACATGCCCGGCGTGAGCACCACCACCGTGGGCTCGGCCGTGGCCGGCGGCGCGCTGGCGCGAAGCGTTTCGAGCAGCAGGTCGGGGTAGTGGGCGACCGGCGCGATGCGGTTCTGGTTGAAGAGCTCGGGGAAGAGCCGCATCATCATCTTGCGGTTCTCGAGCATGTAGCTCACGCCGCTGGGCACGCGCAGGTTGTCTTCGAGCACGTAGTACTCGCCGTTGCCCGAGGCATCGGGGGCGCGCACGATGTCGATGCCCGAGATGTTCGAGTAGACGTTGTGCGGCACGTTCACGCCCATCATCTCGGGGCGGAACTGGGCGTTGTTCAGGATCTGCTCGGCCGGGATGATGCCGGCCTTGATGATTTCCTGGTCGTGGTAGACATCGTGAAGGAAGCGGTTGAGCGCCGTCACGCGCTGCACCAGCCCTTTTTCCATGCTCGCCCACTCGTGGGCGGGAATGATTCGAGGCAGCAGGTCGAACGGTATGAGCCGCTCGGTGCCGGAGCCGTCCTCGTCCTTGGCGCCGTACACCGCGAAGGTGATGCCGACCCGGCGGAAGATCATTTCCGCCTCTTCACGCCGCGAACGCATCACCTCACCGGGTTGCTTCGCGAGCCATTGGTCGTAGCGCTTGTAGTGCTGTCGGATCGCAGCTCCAGCGTAGGGAAGCTGCTCGTACATCTCGTCGAATTTGTGCATGGAACGACCAATCTCCTTGAACTCATAGCTTAGCAAGTTCAGGGCCAGTAGAACCCCTGATGCCGAGGCCGGAGACGGGCCGGATGATCTTTCCGCGCTCAGGTGGCGGCGCCCTCCTCGCCCCCGGCCTCGCTCGCCTCCTGCTTCTTGCGGGGCGAGAGGAATTCCTTGATGCGCTCGCCGCTCTCGTCGCTGTAAAGGCTGGCCAGGAAGGACTCGCGTTCGGCCTCCAGCTGCTCGCGCCGGCTGCGCCCGCGCGCCGAATACACGAGCTGCTTGATGCGCGCCTGCACCTCGAACGGGCCTCGCGCGAGCTGCAGCGCCCAGGCGAGGGCCGCGGCGCCGGCTTCCCCGTGCGGCACCACCTTGTTGACCACGCCCAGCTCGTGCAGCCGCCCGGCGGTGCAGGGCGTGCCGTCGAGCAGCATTTCCAGCGCGACCTGCGGCGGCAGCGCACGGGCCAGCGAATCGGTGCCGCCGCCATCGGGCGAGAGGCCGACGTTGATGTACGACATCGCGAACTTCGCATCCTCGGCGGCCACGATGAGGTCGCAGGCCAGGCACAGCGAGAAGCCGCCGCCCATCGCCGCCCCCTCGACCGCGGCGATCACCGGCTGCGGCGCCTCCTCGATCGCCATGAGCCATTCGTGCAGCGCGTCGATGTGGCCGCGCTGCTCGGCGGCCGGCAGCTTTCGCTGGCGGGCCAGCCGTCGCAGGTCGCCGCCGCCGCTGAAGTGATCGCCCTCCCCCCGCAGCACGATGGCGCGCACCGTGCGGAAGCCCGCGGTGGCGCGTATCGCCTTGGCCGCGCTACGGTAGACCGAGGGATTGATGGCGTTGCGCGCCCCGGGGTTGCTCAGCGTCAGGATGAGCACCGGACCTTCGCGGTGCATTTCGAGCCGCGCGCCCGACGCAGGCGCGGCGCTCGCGCTGGTGATGGCCGGAACCGCTGTCGTCATGAAACGCCCCCTGCGGTCACGCCACACCGCGAACGTGGACGGTTGTACATGTTGCCCCCTTGTTGCCGAGTTGTAGTCAAGCAGTACAACGCAGGATTGATCAGCGTGGATTCATGAAAATGAATACCTTTAAGCTACTTTTGACAATTAATTCACAGTTTCAGGGGTCCGAAAGCTCCAAAGGGGGTAGGCGGTGCTGCCAATACCGGGCGCGGCGCTCTCGCTCGCAGGCCACGTCGGCGGGACGCAGGCTGCTCCAGTGCGCGGCGCCGCAGCGGGTGTTCTCGATCAGCCGCACGCCCCTGTCGCGGTAGCGCTCGACCACTTCCCGGGCCGGATGGCCGAAGCGGTTGCGGTACCCCGCCTGCACGAGCGCGATGCGGGGCCGGACCTGGTCGAGGAAGGCGTCGCCCGAGGAAGTCTTGCTGCCATGGTGCGGCGCCAGCAGCACGTCGGCGCGCAGCAGTTGCGGCGTGCGCAGGACGAGCGCCGTTTCCTGCAGCCGCTCGATGTCACCGGCGAGCAGCGCAGCCGCGCGTCCGTTGTCGATGCGCAGCACGCACGAGACGGCGTTGGGTTTGGTGAAGCTCCTGTAGTCGCTCTCGAAGGGATGCAGCACCTCGAAGCGCACGCCGTCCCAGGTCCACGACTGCCCTGCCTCGCATCGCCTTGCCGCGCGCGTCGCCTGCAGCGGATGCGTGGGCTCGATGGAGCTCACCAGTTCGGCCCCGGGCTGCATCGCGAGCACGGCGGGCGCGCCGCCGATGTGGTCGGCGTCGCGATGGCTCACCACCAGCGTGTCGAGCCGCTCGCCGTACGCGCGCAGCAGCGGCACCAGCACGCGATGGCCGGCATCGCTCTCCAGGCTGTAGCGCGGGCCGGCGTCGTAGAGCAGACTGTGCGTGGCGGTGCGCACGAGCACCGCGTTGCCCTGGCCGATGTCGGCGGCAAGCAGTTCGAACTCGCCCACCGCGGGCCGCGGCGCCTGCCACAGCAGCACCGGCAGGAGCAGAGGAACGCCGAGGCTGCGCAGCGACCATGGCAGCCGCATCGCCAGCAACACGCCGCCGCCCACGCCGCAGCCGGCCATCCAAAGCGGAGGCGCCGCCATCGACAGCGTGGCATGCGGCAGGCCGGCCAGCCGTTGCAGCAAGAGCGCCAGCGCGTGCACGGCCCAGGCCGCCACGTCCCACAACGGCGGCACCGCCACGCCGAGCATCGCCAGCGGCGTGATCACGAGCGTCACCCAGGGAATCGCCACCGCATTGGCCACCAGCCCGATCAGCGACACCTGCTGGAACAGCAGCAGGCTCAGCGGCGTGATCGCGAGCGTGATGGTCCATTGCTCGCGGAAGAAGCGCAGCAGCCGAGCGGCCGCGCCGGCCTGCCGCTCGCCCGGCATTCCGGCATCGGTCGCGAAGAGCACGCCCACCGCCACGAAGCTCAGCCAGAAACCCGCCTGCATCAGCGCCCACGGATCGAGCGCGACCACCACGGCGGCGGTCAGCAGCCACACGTTCGGCCAGGGCCAGCGCCGCCCGGTGAGGCGCAGCAGCGCGACCGTCGCGAGCATCCACATCGTGCGCTGCGATGGCACGCCCCAACCGCTGAAGAGCGCATAGAGCGCGGCCAGCAGCACGCCGCCGACCAGCGCCGCCTGCTGGGCGGGCAGCCGCAGCATCAGCCGGGCGCTGCGGCGCCAGAGCAGGCCGACCACGTGCGCAGCGAGCCAGGCGAACATCGTGACGTGCAGGCCCGAGATCGACATCAGGTGCGCCACGCCCGTGGCACGGAACACGTCCCAGCCCGCGCGGTCGATGGCGTTCTGGTCGCCGGTGACGAGGGCCGCAATCACGCCGGCGCGGGCGCGGTCGGGCACGCGCTCGAAGATGGCGTCGCGCACGGCCTCGCGAGCTCGTTCGATGGGATGGCGCCAGGTGGAGCCGACCAGCACCGGCGCCGCGTCGCGCGTGCCGCTGCGCACATGGCCGCTGGCATGCAGGCCCTGCTCCCACATCCAGAGTTCGCCGTCGAAGCCATGCGGGTTGCGGTTGCTGTGGGGCGCTTTCAGCCGCACCGTCAGGCTCCAGCGCTCGCCCGCGTGCAGCGAGGCGACGTCGGTGGCGGGCCGGGATGGGCGGCTCCAGAGGCTGGAGCCCTCGGCATACCAGCCGAGCGCGATGCGATCGGGCACGGCGGGCAGGCCCTGCGTGCCGGCATCGGCCCATCGGGCGGACTCGACATCCAGCGTGAAGCGCGTGCCGGCCTCGTTGCGCTGGGGCATCTCCGACACGACACCCGTGACGCGCAGGTCCCGCCCTTCGAGCGCAGGGGCCAGCGCGCCTTCGGCATAGGCCACGGCACGCCACCCCGCGAGCCCCGCGCCGGCCATCGCCCCGCACACCAGGGCGATCGACACGAGCACCCTGCCCGGCGGCAGCCGCCACCACATGCCGGCCGTTGCGCCACATAGCAAACCGGCATAAACCCATGCCGGCCACAGCACCGGCTGCTGCAGTTGCAAGGCCGCTCCCAGCAGCGAACCGCCCAGCGCCGCGAACGCGCCGGCAGCACCCACGGCCCGGCGAGACGCGCGATTCCGCGTCATCGGACAACTCCCGAATCCATGATGCAAACCCTCCCCAGACTCACGCTCAGTGGCGCGTTAATTGCTAAGCATCTCGGCTAGTATGCGTCTCCCCAGAGACATCTTCTCGATGCAATCTGCCAGTACTGCACACAAAAACGCATGTCCATTCACGCCGCTCTTCACCACGTCACCCATTACAAGTACGACCGCCTGGTGCAGCTGGGCCCGCAGGTCGTGCGCTTGCGGCCCGCGCCGCATTGCCGCAGCAACGTCATCTCGTATTCGCTTCGGGTCGAGCCGGCCGAGCACTTCGTCAACTGGATGCAGGACCCGTTCGCCAACTACCAGGCGCGGCTCGTGTTTCCCGAGAAGACGCGCGAGTTCAAGGTCACCGTCGACCTCGTGGTCGAGATGGCGGTCTACAACCCCTTCGACTTCTTCCTCGAGCCACAGGCCGAGAACTTCCCCTTCAAGTACAAGCCTTCGCAGGCCGAGGAACTGGCGCCCTATCTCGTGGCCGATCCGGTCACGCCGCTGCTGCAGGCCTACCTCGACAAGATCGACCGCAAGGAACAGCGCACCATCGACTTCCTGGTCGGCATCAACCAGCAGGTCCAGAAGGACGTCAACTACCTGATCCGCATGGAGCCCGGCGTGCAGACGCCGGAAGAGACGCTCACCAACGGCAGCGGCTCCTGCCGCGACTCGGGCTGGCTGCTGGTGCAGCTGCTGCGCCACTGCGGGCTGGCCGCGCGCTTCGTCTCGGGCTACCTGATCCAGCTCACGCCCGACGTGAAGGCGCTCGACGGCCCCAGCGGCACCACGGTCGACTTCACCGACCTGCACGCCTGGTGCGAGGTGTTCCTGCCCGGCGCGGGATGGATCGGCCTCGACGCCACCTCGGGCCTGCTGGCCGGCGAAGGCCACATTCCGCTGGCCTGCACGCCCACGCCATCGAGCGCGGCGCCCATCGAAGGTGGCGTGGACGAATCCGAGGTCGAGTTCGGCCACGAGATGACGGTCACGCGCATCTACGAGTCGCCGCGCGTCACCAAGCCCTACACCGAAGACCAGTGGGCCGACGTGCTGGCACTGGGCGATGCGGTCGACGCGCGCCTGAAGGCCGGCGACGTGCGCCTGACCATGGGCGGCGAGCCCACCTACGTGGCCACCACCGACCGCGACGCGCCCGAATGGAACACCGACGCGCTCGGCCCCACCAAGCGCGGCTACGCCACCGAGCTCGTGCACAAGCTGCGCGCCGAATACGGCAAGGGCGGCTTCCTGCACTTCGGCCAGGGCAAGTGGTATCCGGGCGAACAGCTGCCGCGCTGGGCGCTGTCGATCTTCTGGCGCGCCGACGGCCAGCCGCTGTGGCACGACCCCGACCTGTTCGCCGACGAGCGCTTTCCCACGCACTACACGAGCGAGGACGCTCGCCGCTTCACCAACCTGCTCGCGCACAAGCTCGGCCTGACCGAGCGCTACATCCAGCCGGGCTACGAGGACATCTACTACTACCTCTGGCGCGAACGCCGCCTGCCCGTCAACGTCGACCCCTTCGACTCCAGGCTCGACGACGAACTGGAGCGCGTGCGCCTGCGCCGCGTGTTCACGCAGAAGCTCGACGCGGTGATCGGCTACATGCTGCCCATCGAGCCCGGCAATGCGAACGGTGATGCTCCCGCCCTCTCGGGCCCGGCCTGGAAGACCGGCCCCTGGTTCCTGCGCGACGACAGGCTCTATCTCATTCCGGGCGACTCGCCCATGGGCTACCGCCTGCCGCTCGACTCGCAGCCGTGGGCCAGCAAGGGCGACTATCCCTACCTGATCGAACGCGATCCCACCGCGCCGCGCGGTGCGCTGCCTACCTCGGCCGACTACCGCGCGCGCTACGCTGTTGGCGTGGGCGGCACGGGTGAAGCGGGCGGCGGCGTCGGAGCCGACCTCGGTTCCGTGCCCTATGCCTTCGGCACGCCGCCGGTCGTGCCCTCCGCGCTGCGCATGCAGACGCCGGGCGCCGCGAGCGACGGTGAAGGCGACGCCGCGGACGACAACGACACAGCCGATTCCACCGCCACCCGCCAGCCCCGGCGCGGCGAGTCGGCCCACTGGATCACCCGCACCGCGCTGTGCGTCGAAGTGCGCGATCCGCGCCGCGCCAACGGCCCCGCCGCCGAGAAGAAGGGCAATGCCTCGGGCGTGCTCTACGTCTTCATGCCGCCGCTCGCGCGCCTGGAGGACTACCTCGACCTCGTCGCCGCCGTGGAAGCCACCGCGCGCGACCTGGGCGTGCGCATCGTGATGGAAGGCTATCCGCCGCCGCGCGACCCGCGCCTGAAGATGCTGGCCGTCACGCCCGACCCGGGCGTGATCGAAGTCAACATCCACCCGGCCCACAACTGGAAGGAACTGGTCGACCACACCGAGTTCCTCTACAACGCCGCCTTCGAAACCCGCCTGTCGGCCGAGAAGTTCATGACCGACGGCCGCCACACCGGCACCGGCGGCGGCAACCACTTCGTGCTGGGCGGCGCCACGCCGGCCGACAGCCCCTTCCTGCGCCGTCCCGAACTGCTGGCCAGCCTGCTGCTGTACTGGCACAACCATCCGTCGCTGAGCTACCTGTTCTCAGGCATGTTCATCGGCCCGACGAGCCAGGCACCGCGCGTGGACGAGGCGCGCAACGACCAGGTCTACGAGCTGGAGATCGCGCTCAAGGAAATCGCCAAGAACCGCGAGATCTACGGCCAGAACATGCCCGCATGGCTGGTCGACCGCACGCTGCGCAACATCCTGATCGACGTGTCGGGCAACACGCACCGCAGCGAGTTCTGCATCGACAAGCTGTATTCGCCCGACTCCAGCACCGGCCGCCTCGGCCTGCTGGAACTGCGCGCCTTCGAAATGCCGCCGCATGCGCGCATGAGCGTCGCCCAGCAGCTGCTCATTCGCGCACTGGTCGCCCGCTTCTGGGACGAGCCCTACAAGGCGCCCGTCACCCGCTGGGGCACCGAGCTGCACGACCGCTTCCTGCTGCCGACCTTCGTGAAGATGGATTTCGACGACGTCATCAGCGAGATGCGCCAGGCCGGCTTCGCTTTCGACGCCGACTGGTTCGCGCCGCACTTCGAGTTCCGCTTCCCGCTGGTGGGCCAGATGCAGGCGATGGGCGTCGAGCTCTCGCTACGCAATGCGCTCGAACCCTGGCACGTGATGGGCGAGGAAGGCTCGGCCGGCGGCACGGTGCGCTATGTGGATTCGTCGCTGGAGCGCATCGAGGTGCGCGTGACCGGGCTGAACGAAAGCCGCCACGTCGTCACCGTCAACGGCAAGGTGCTGCCGCTGCAGCCCACGGGCGTGACCGGCGAATTCGTGGCCGGCGTGCGCTACAAGGCCTGGAACCCGCCTTCGGCGCTGCACCCGAGCATCAAGGCCCATGCGCCGCTGACCTTCGACCTGGTCGACACCTGGATGAAGCGCTCGCTGGGCGGCTGCCAGTATTTCGTGGCCCACCCGGGCGGACGCAACTACGAGACCTTCCCGGTCAATGCCTACGAGGCCGAAAGCCGCCGCCATTCGCGCTTCACCCGCACCGGCCATACCCCCGGCCTGCTGCGCACGCCGCCGGCGACCATCGAGCTGCCGGGCAGCCGCGAATTCCCGTTCACGCTCGATCTGCGGCGCTGAGGGGACATCCGTCACACTGCCCGAACGGCCACCCCGTGACGGCAGTGTGACAATTCACCCCCTGTGGAACCTTTGAACGAATCCCTGTTCGACGCCCAGGCACTGGAATTTCCGGCGGCCCTGGCGTCGGCGCTCGCCCCGCCTGCCCTGCCCGGTCATTTCGACGAACTGCGCGGGCGGGCCACGCCGGCGGTGCCCGTCCGACCGGCGCCCGGGCCTTCGGCGGCTCCGGCCCCGGCCGCCCCGCAGCTCTACGATGCGGCAGCTGGGCAATCGCAGTCCCAGGGCTCTTCCCAGGGCTCTTCCCAGGGCTCTTCCCAGGGCTCTTCCCAGGCCTCTTCCCAATCCTCTTCTCAGGCTTCGTCCCAAGCTGCGTCCCAGTCGCAATCCCAGGCACAGACGCAGGCCCCCGCCGGCGAGCAGGCGTCCCTCACCCCCGCCTGGAACGCCTTCTTCGAACAACTCGGCCCGGGCGGCTTCAACGACCTGCCCCGGCGCGCAGCCAGCCTCGAACGGCAGATCCGCGACAACGGCGTCACCTACAACGTATATGCCGACGCCAACGGCCCGCAGCGGCCCTGGTCGCTCGACCTGTTCCCGCTGATCGTCTCGCCCGAGAGCTGGAGCCAGATCGAGGCCGGCGTGCTGCAGCGCGTGCGCGTGCTCGACCGCGTGATGGCCGACGCCTACGGGCCGCAGCAGCTGCTGGCCGAGGGGCTGATCCCCCCGGCGCTGGTGCGCGGCCATCCCGGCTACCTGCGCGCGCTGCACGGCGTGAAGCCGCCGGGCGACACCTGGCTGCACATCGCCGCCTTCGACCTCGCGCGCGGTCCCGACGGCAACTGGTGGGTCGTCTCCCAACGCACCCAGGCGCCTTCGGGCCTGGGCTACCTGCTGGAGAACCGCCTCGCCATCACGCGGCAGTTTCCGCAGGCCTTCGAGGCGCTGCACGTGCAGCGCCTGGCCGCCACCTACAGCGCCATGATGGAAGGCCTGCAGCGCATGTGCCCGGCCGGCGTACCGCCGCACATCGCGCTGCTCACACCCGGCCCGTACAACGAGACCTACTTCGAGCACGCCTACCTCGCGCGCTACCTGGGCATCACGCTGGTCGAGGGCAGCGACCTCACGGTGCGCGACCAGCGGCTCTACCTGAAGACACTCCAGGGCCTGCGCCCGGTGCACGGCCTCATCAAGCGGCTGGACGACCAGTTCCTCGATCCGCTGGAGCTGCGCCCCGACTCCACGCTCGGCGTGCCCGGCCTGCTGCAGGCGATCCGCGCCGGCAACGTGCTGGTGGCCAACATGCCGGGTTCGGCCTTCCTCGAATCGCCCGCGCTGCTGGGCTTCCTGCCCGGGCTGGCGCGCCGGCTGATCGGCGAGAAGCTCATGCTCCCCGCCCTGCCCACCTGGTGGTGCGGCGAGCGCGCCGCGCTCGAATCGGTGCTGCCGCAGCTGGGCGACTGCGCCATCAAGCCCACCTACCCCGGCTTCGACGGCCGCGCGAGCTTCGACGCCGTGCTCGGCAGCCACCTCGGCCGGCGCGAGCTCGACGAATGGGCCGGCCGCATCGTGCGCGAGGGCGACGTCCACACCGTGCAGGGCTACATGGCGCTGTCGCAGATGCCCACCTGGGCCAACGACATGGGCCCCGGCCACATCGCGCCGCGCGCGGTGATGCTGCGCGTGTTCGCGGTGAGCGACGGCGCGCAGTCGTGGCGCGTGCTGCCCGGCGGGCTGGCGCGGCTCACCGAGCCCGATGCGCAGTTCGCGTCGATGCAGCGCGGCGGCAGCAGCGCCGACGTGTGGGTGCAGACGCACGGCGAGGTCGACCGCACCACGCTGCTGCAGCCGCACAGCACGCCGGCATCGCTCGCGCGGCACCGCGCGCCGGTCACCAGCCGCGCTGCGGAAAACATGTTCTGGCTCGGCCGCTACACCGAGCGCGCCGAGAACGCCGTGCGCCTCGCCCGCCTCACCTTGAGCCTGCTGGGCAGCGAAGACCAGTCCTCGCGCCCGCTGCTCGAATGGCTGCATCGCATGGCGCTGCGCAACGCGCTGGTGCCGGCCGGCGTGCCGAGCGCGCCGCAGTCGCGCCGCGTGTTCGAGCGCGCGCTCATCGCCGAGCTGGGCGACGTGGCTCGCGGCGGCAGCGTGGGCTTCAGCCTGCGCTGTATCCGGCAGGCCGCGGCCGCCGTGCGCGAGCGCCTGTCGCAGGACACCTGGAACCAGATCGAGCGCACCGAGGCCGACTTCCTGCGCCGCTGCGCCGAGCAGGCCGACGAAGGCAGCTTCGCCGCCAGTGCCGCGCTACGCGCCCTCGAATCCGCCAGCAACGCGCTCGCGGCCATGACCGGCGCGCAGACCGACCGCATGACGCGCGACGACGCATGGCGGCTGTTGTCCATCGGTCGCCACATCGAGCGGCTGGGTTTCCTGGCGAACGCGCTGGAGGCCGGCTTCGACAACGGCGCGGTGCACGAGGTGAGCGGCTTCGAGGCCATGGTGGCGCTCTTCGACAGCACCATCACCTTCCACGCCCGCTACCAGCAGCGCCGCGACGTCGCCACCATGGTCGACCTGCTGGTGCTCGACGCCGAGAACCCGCGCTCGCTGGCCTGGGTCACGCAGACCCTGCGCGGGCGCATCGCGCGGCTGGCCGGCAGCGCGCCGGGCAAGCTGACCGCACTCTCATACGAGCTGCCCGACCCTGCGGGCTGGACGCTCGAGCACCTTTGCGCCGCTGGGCCCGACACCGACTACCCGGAGCTGATGAAGCTGCTCGCCGGCTGCGAGACCGCGGCCTACCACGTGTCCGACGCCATCGGCACACGCTACTTCACGCTGACCTCGGAGTCGCTGCGCTCGGTCGGAGCCTGAACAGGTACTCCCCCATGCTTCGCGCACTTCGTGTCGCTACGCACATCCCCTCGCCGGGGACAACGCCTGCGGCCCGGCAAAGCCGGTTCCGCGGCGTTCCACGATAAGTTCAAGGAGAACCACCGCCATGCCCCGCCATATCACCATCAACCGCCGCCTGGCGCTCACCGCCGCGAGCGTCTTCGCGGCCCTGGCCATCGCCGGCTGCGGCAAGCAGGAGCCCGCATCGGCACCGGCCGCTTCTGCGGCACCGCCGGCGCCCGCCGCCGCGCGCGTGCTCGTGGTGGGCACCGACGCCGCCTACACGCCCTTCGAGTCGCAGAACGACAAGGGCGAGATCGTAGGCTTCGACATCGACGTGGTGAAGGCCGTCGCACAGAAGGCCGGCTTCGAGGTGAAGTTCGTCAACACGCCGTGGGAAGGCATCTTCAACTCGCTCGACCAGGGCGACCGCGACCTGCTTGTGTCGGCCATCACCATCACCGACGAGCGCCGCCAGACGATGGACTTCTCGCAGCCTTACTTCGACGCGCGCCAGCTCATCGCCGTGCGCAACGACGCGCCCATCAAGAGCTTCGAGGACCTCAAGCCCCTGAAGGTCGGCGTGCAGAACGGCACCACCGGCGACGAGGTGGTCGGCAAGCTGCTGGGCAAGTCGAGCACCGCCATCAAGCGCTTCGAGTCGACGCCGCTGGCGCTCAAGGAACTGGAAGCCGGCGGCGTGCAGGCCGTGGTGGCCGACAACGGCGTGGTGGTGCACTACCTCGCCAACAACACCGCCGGCGGCTTCAAGACGGTGAGCGACACCAGCTTCCCGGTCGAGAAGTACGGCATTGCCGTGAAGCGGGGCAACGCCGAGCTGCTCGCCAGGATCAACCAGGGCCTGGAGGCGATCCGCGCCGACGGCACCTACGCGAAGATCTACGCCTCGTACTTCGGCTCCGAGTCGAAGTAAGCGGACGACGCAAGCCACCCAAGGGCACCGGCCATGCTGCTCCACGTTACCCACGAAACGCGCTACGAATACTCGCCGCCTGTCGAGACGGCGCAGCACCTCGCGCACCTGAAGCCGCTGGCCACCGGTTCGCAGAAGCTCGTGAGCCACAAGCTCTCCATCGAGCCCGCGCCCGCTCAGCGCAGCGAGCAGGCCGACCTGTACGGCAACACGCGCGCCTTCTTCGCGCTGGAGGCCACGCACGACAAGCTGGTGGTCACGGCCGAGAGCGTGGTCGAGACCTCGCAGCCGGTGCTCTCGCCCGCCGTGGCGCGCGACCTACCCTGGGAGGCCGTGCGCGAGCGCTTCCGCTTCCGCAAGGACGCCACCTTCGACGCGGCGTCGGAGTTCGTCTTCCCCTCGCCCTACGTGCCGCGCCACGACGACTTCGTGGCCTACGCGCGCGCCAGCTTCATCCCCGGCCGCCCGACCTTCGAGGTGGCGATGGACCTCACCGAGCGCATCTACGAAGACTTCGCCTACGACGCCGACAGCACAGAGATCAACACCCCCGCCGTCGAGGCCCTTGCGCAGCGCAAGGGCGTGTGCCAGGACTTCGCCCACATCATGATCGCGTGCTTCCGCACCATGGGCCTGCCCGCGCGCTACGTCAGCGGCTACCTGCTGACGCAGCCGCCGCCCGGCCAGCCCCGGCTGGTGGGCGCAGACGCCTCGCACGCCTGGGTGTCGGTGTACCTGCCCGGCGAGGACGACGGCACCGGCGGCAGCCCCGGCGACTGGGTCGACTTCGACCCCACCAACGGCCGCCAGCCCGGCGAGGACTACGTCACGCTGGCCATCGGCCGCGACTACTCCGACGTCTCGCCGATGCGCGGCGTACTGCATGGCGGCGCAAGGCACACGCTGAGGGTCGGCGTGACCGTGCAGCCGGTGGGGGAAGTGGTCGATGGCCTGCCGCAAACACGGACACAATCGCCTTCCCAAGACAAGGAGTCTCCATGAGCGTTTACGACAAACTTTCCAGCCTCGGCATCACCCTTCCGCCCGTCGCCGCACCCGCTGCCGCGTACGTGCCCTTCGTGCAGACCGGCAACCTCGTGTTCCTGTCGGGCCACATCGCCAAGAAGGACGGCAAGGTCTGGACCGGCCAGCTCGGCGCCAACATCGGCACCGAAGAAGGCAAGCAGGCCGCCCGCGCCATCGCCATCGACCTGCTGGGCACGCTGCACGCGGCCGTGGGCGACCTGAACAAGGTCAAGCGCATCGTCAAGGTGATGAGCCTGGTCAACTCGGTCGGCACCTTCACCGAGCAGCACCTGGTGACCAACGGCGCGAGCGAATTCTTCGCCGAAGTCTTCGGCCCCGAGAAGGGCGCGCATGCGCGCAGCGCCTTCGGCGTGGCGCAGATTCCGCTGGGCGCGTGCGTGGAGATCGAGCTGATCGCGGAAGTGGGCTGACCGGCCTTCGGCCTTACCCTTTCGATGAAGCCCGGCGGTTCAGTCTGCCGGGCTTTTCTGTTTCGAGGCCACCGAGGAGGTTCAGGTGTCCTGCCGGGCAGCGACCAGGCGCGCTCCCGGCCGCCGGCGCTTCGAGGCGACCGCTGGCCGCGTTCGCCGCATGCCCAACGGTCCAGGGCGATTGCCACGCCGCGCTGCCCTCACGGCTCCCCCAGGCTGCGCGAGCCTCCGATGCGCCTCGAACCGCGCCTCCTTCTGCTTCAGGTAGTGCATGAGCACATGCGACACCATGTTCAGCCCGAAGGTGCCGAAGGCGGCCGGAAAGATGTAGAGAGCGACCGAAAGCTCCGACGAGAAGACGAGGTCGTCGGCCAGCGACGGCGTGAGCCGGGCTTGATGCGACAGCGCGCGCAGCACGAAGATGTCCACGCCCGCCAGCACGATCAGCAGCAGCCCGAAGGCGAGCACGGTCTTCTTCGAGAACTCGCGCCGCACGAAGAGCGTGACGAAGATCGCCGCCGGGAAGATCAGCGAGCACAGCACCAGCAACCAGAAGCGCACCTGCGTGAAGACGGTGACGTCCGACGGGATATGCATGGGACGGATTGAGCCACGGAGGCCGCCAGACCGTTTGTCCGGCAGGTGAAGCGCCGGTAAAAGCGCCTCTCAAAAGGTGAAGGCAGGTGGCCTCTCAGCCGCACGCTGGTGCATCCCTGCCGTATATCCCCCATTTGAGGGATGCCAGTGCCAGGCCGGAAGCCCATCATTGCACCGGAAGTGGTGCCACAGACTCCACGGAACCAACAAGCGATGGCGCCCAGTTTCCCAAATCGTCCGGAGGAGAAATCATGGCCTGGAAGAACATTGTCGGGAGTCCCTTCGACCCCGACTCATTCGACGCTTACTGCCACAGTCTCAGCTGGACATCGTGGCGCCCCTCGTTCCTTGTGCTGCACAACACCGGCGTGCCTTCGCTCGAGCAGCGGCCCCACGGATTCAACAAGGTTCACCTGCAGAACCTGGTCGCCTTCTACCGCGATCAGAAAGGTTGGAGTGCCGGACCGCATCTATTCATCGACGACAGGCAGATTTGGGCATTCACACCCCTGACTGTCTCCGGCGTGCACTCTCCGTCATGGAACAAGTTGTCCGTCGGCATCGAGATGCTGGGCGACTATGACAAGGACGATTTCAGTTCGGGTAGAGGACTCGCGGTGCGCCAGAACACGGTCGCGGCCATAGCCACGCTTAGCGCCGTGCTGGGCCTGGACCCATCGACGATCAAGCTGCACCGCGAAGACAAGGCAACAACGCATGCTTGTCCTGGAGTGAAGGTCCGCAAGATCGAATTGATCAATGAAGTTCAGCAGCTCATGACCGTGCGCCATACGGGCGAGCACCTCGCGTAGTCTGTCCACTGTTCTTGCACCAGGCCCCAGGTGTATCGGCCATCAGTGGAGGAAGTCATGGTTACGAATGATTCAGCGAGGTCTGCCGGCACTGGCGCTCGCAGTTGGCCGATCAGGGTGATCCGCTGGCTGATCGGGTGCCGCGAAATCGAAGCTTCGAACGCGGCGCAACCCGCCCCTGAACAACCGCTCAGTGAACTCGACAAAGCCATCCTTGAAAGGCGCAAGGCATGGTCTACCGGGCCGTCCAGCAATGCACCCGGCCCCGATCCCCGGCAAGCCGCGCGGCCCGCGCACAAATGGGGACTTGCACTTTCGGGCGGAGGCATCCGCAGTGCGACCTTCTGCCTTGGGTTGACTGGATCGCTGGCGAAGAACAAGGCGCTCCTGCGCTTCGACCTGCTGTCCACGGTTTCAGGGGGTGGCTATTTCGGCGCGATGCTCGGCCGGCTGTTCAGCAGGGCCACGACGACGGCGCAGGCCGAGCAGATCCAGTCCGCATTGGGCGACAACGTCTCGCGCTGGTATCTGCTGTGGCTTCGAGCCAATGGGCGCTACCTCATTCCACGCGGCGCGAAAGACACTGCCTTCGCGCTGGCCGTGGTACTGCGCAACCTCCTGGCCATCCATGTCGAGATAGGACTCATTGCGCTGCTGCTGGGTCTACTGCTCACAGGCATCGATCTGTACGCATGGTGGGCCTTGGCCCATTGGGGGCTCGGCAGCGTTTCGGGCTTCTTCGATCTCGCGGCGCATCTGTCGCCGTATCTTCCCGTGGCCTGGGTAGCGTCGCTGCTCTTCGTCGTCATGGCGGGCGTGGTGTCTGCCGCCTACTGGAATGTGCCCTGGTTGAGGCAGACCCCGTCATGGGTCTTTGGGGTTTCCATGCTCGCGGCCGGGACGCTTGCCGGGCTCGTTCTCTATCTCCGGGGGGACACGTCCGCCGCGACGCAATACCGCTACGTGCTGTGCATCGGAATCTCCGGATTGCTGGCCGGCTGGCTGGCCGGTGTCGTCGTGGCCACCGGCACTTACCTCGCCTCGGCCCACGCGCGCGGCATGAGCTCGCTCGACCTGCGGGAAGACTGGACCCGCAATCGCCTGACGGGAATGCTCACGTGGTTTGGCCGGATCATCGTCTTCCTCCTCGTTGCGGGCCTGGTCGACCGGGTGGCGTGGACGATCGCTTTTGAACGCACGGTGATCCAGACCGGCGCATCGCTGGCCATTGCCGCCGCCGTGCTTCGCGCAGGCATGCCGCTGGTTTCCAAGCTGGTGCCGGGGGCGAGCAGCAGCGGTGCGCTGCTTCTGTTCGCCCGGCTCCTGGGCTACGCACTGACGTTCCTCCTGTTCGCCTGGTGGGTATCGCTGACTCACAAGATAGTCCAGACCAGCCTGTTCGTACCGATGCCTTCCAGCGGGCTCACGCTCGACTTCGACGCCGCACTGACGACATGGCTGCTGCTGGCCGTGCCTGTCGTCGCCTACCTCCTGCTGACTGGCAGGAATTTCAACTTCCTCAATCTTTCGTCGCTGCATGCGTTCTATCGCGCGAGGCTGGCCCGCAGCTATCTGGGGGCCGCGAATCCGCTGCGGTTTCCCAGTGTCGGCGGCAAGGGGCCTTCGATGGCCGACCCGCTGGCCTCCATCGCACCGGTGCCCCAATTCCAGGGCACGGGGTTCGCGCTGACGCCAGTCGACAAGGTGATCGACGAAGACAACGTTCCCCTGACGGACTACAAGCCGCAGTCCGCAGGTGCGCCAGTGCACCTGATCAACGCTTGCATCAACCAGACCATCGACCCGCGCGGCGGGCTGTTCAATCAGGACCGGCGTGGCCTTCCGCTGACGGTGGCGAGCGGTGGCCTCATTCGGGTGCCGGGCGCCGGCTGGAAAACGATGCGCGGCGCAGACAGCCTGTCACTGGCGGCGTGGACCGCGATTTCCGGGGCAGCTTTCGCGCCCGGCCTCGGAAGCCTGACAAGAGGCGGCGTTTCGGCACTGGCCACCTTCGCCGGTGTTCGTCTCGGCTACTGGTGGCGGCGCCGGGCACGCGAAAGCGCGATCGAAGCTCCACCGGTCGGATCGACGCCAAGAGCGGATGCAAGGCTTGGCGAGAACAAGAGCGCAAAAGGGAGATTCGGCAGCAAGTCCACCGCCGTCCTGAGCGAGATGACGGGGAGCTTTGCCGGCAGCCCTAAAGACGACTGGTTCCTGTCCGACGGCGGACACTTCGAGAACACCGGCGCTTATGCCCTGTTGGCCGAGCGCTGCGAGCTCATCGTAGTAGCCGACTGCGGCGCGGACCCCGAATTCCTGTTCGAAGATTTGGAAAACCTCGTGCGTAAGGCGCGCATTGACCTCGGTGCCTACATCACCTTCCAGAAACCGCGTACCGACACAAGCTTGCGGGACCCGCACGCCAGAGCCATCCGCGCGAGCTTCGGTGCCCTCCAGGACCTGTCCTCGCTGAACAGCAGCGCGTGCCTGGCGCTCGCCGAGGTCCGCTACACGGGAAATGACACTCCAGGCGTACTCGTCGTCGTCAAGCCCAACATGTGTGCGGGCCTGCCTGTGGACCTGACGAACTTCTGGAACCAGAACCGGACTTTCCCTCAACAGACGACAGTCGACCAATTCTTCTCGGAAGCACAGTGGGAAAGCTACTTCCAACTGGGTCGAGAACTCGGCAAGTGCCTGAGCCCCGCCCTGCTTGCAAGACTGGCCAGTCATTCGCACACGTACTTCGAGAACGATCACCAGTCTGCATTCGAGGAGCGCGCCAAACCTGACTCGGCTCCATTGCACCGCAAGAAGCCGGCAGCAGAGCCGGTGCAAGGCGACGAATCCGTAAGCAGCCGCTATCCAGCACGAAACCTGTTGACCGCGGGTGCCGTAGGAACCACTGTGGGCCTGGGGGCGGTCGCCACCTTGAGTATTGGCACTTGGCAGGCCATCGATGGTGTACGAGCCTCCTACTCCAAGCAGATCGCCACCGAGCGAGACGCGCTGAAGGACCTGACGGAGAAATGGGCCAAGGTGACGGAAAGCACTGCCCCAAACTCACAGGAGAAGCCAGAAGAGATCGCAAAACGGAAGACCGCAGTGTCGGACCTTGCCGCGGCATTGGTGCATACGGCGGACACTCTGTGCCCATCCGATGAGGCGAAGTGGTACCAGAAATCGACCTTCAGCGAAATGATCTTCCAGACGGCGCAAACCAGTTGCGCCACCACCTTCGGGGCCACCATGCCGACCGACGGTGCCTGCGCAACACTGCTGCAGATGAGCTCGGGCAAGGGGGCCGCCGAGATTCCACGATGCCTGATTCAACCGGAGAGCCAGCGTCAGGACCCTCCGGTTCCAGCAGGCTATTGGGGCTATGGCTATGCCGCGTCTGCGACGCGCCTTCTGGCCATGCATCCGTGCGACCCTCGCCGCAAGACCAGGATGGGGGCCGCCGAATGGCGCGCCTGGCTGAATGGCAGAGGACTTTCCGGGGCATGCCCCGCCGCTCCGGCTCCGGCTCCGGCGCCGCCTGCCACATCAGCGCCGCCACCTCCCTCGTCTAGTCCTTCGAATGCGTGCAAGGACATGACGATCTATATACAGATCTATGGTCCGGGACAGCGCGAACTGGCCAGGGCACTCCGCCCGGGTTGGCAGGCGCTTGGTGCATCGGTGCCCCCGATCGAGGACGTCCAGGCGACGGCGAGCGCGGCAGGACGTCGATCTCCTTCTCCAGTGAAGCAGCCGGTCATCCGGTATCCACAGGTCGGGGACGGCACATCGGCAAAGGAGTGTGCGACAGAAATGCACAAGCACATGCCGGCAGGGTTCGCGCCTCCCAACGGATGGGCTATCGAACCACTCGCCGCACAGCTCAAGCCTTCATCGAAAGCCATCGAGGTGTGGATACCGTCCTGGTGGTTCGCTCTCACCCCGGACAGGCCTCCTCCACCAGTCATCCTGGACGGGAAACAGGAAGCACGGACAAAGTGATTTGGTCCGCGGCTCGATGCCCGAAGGCCCGAACGCGATAGCGGGAAAAACCTTAAGCCATCCGCTCGACTTGGTTCCTACAGTTGCGACTGACCCGAAGGGCCTACGAACCTGCAGGTCGGCATGAGAAACCGGCACGAAGAATGGGGGCGCCATGGAGTTCGACTACGTGATCGTGGGTGGCGGCTCCGGCGGCGCCACGCTGGCCGGGCGGCTCAGCGAAGACCCTGCCGTGCACGTCTGCCTGGTCGAGGCCGGCGGCGACGGCCGCGGCATCCTGGTGCGGGCTCCGGCCGGCGCGGCGGCGATGATCTCGGGCCGGCCGCGCATCAACAACTACGCCTACCAGACCGTGCCGCAGCCCGGCCTGAACGGGCGCCGCGGCTACCAGCCGCGCGGGCGCTGCCTGGGCGGCTCCAGCGCCATCAACGCCATGCTCTACGTGCGCGGCCATCCCGACGACTACGACGACTGGGAGCGCGCAGGCTGCACCGGCTGGTCCTTCGACGACGTGCTGCCCTTCTTCAAGCGCGCCGAAGGCAACCAGCGCGGCGAAAGCGCGATGCACGGCGCCGGCGGCCCGCTGCAGGTGGCCGACCAGCAGTCGCCGCACGAGATCGGCGAAGCCTTCGTGCGCGCGGCCATGGAATGCGGCATTCCGCGCAACGACGACTTCAACGACGGCGTGCGCCAGGAAGGCGCCGGCCTCTACCAGGTCACGCAGTTCCACGGCGGCACGAAGAACGGCGAGCGCTGCTCGGCGGCGGCCGCCTACCTGCATCCGGTGATGAACGCGCGCTCCAACCTCACGGTGATGACCGGCGTGCAGGCCCAGCGCGTGCTGCTCGACGGGCGCCGCGCCACCGGCGTCGAGATACGCCGCGACGGCGAGACCGACACCCTCTTCGCACGCCGCGAAGTGGTGCTGTGCGGCGGCGCCTTCAACTCGCCGCAGCTGCTGATGCTCTCGGGCATCGGCGATCTGGAAGAGCTGGTGCGGCACGGCATCGCGGTGCGCCATGCGCTGCCGGGCGTGGGACGCAACCTGCAGGACCACGTCGACTTCATCCTCTCCTATCGCACGCAGGAAAAGGGCCTGCCCGGGCTCGGCCCGATGGGACTGCTGAACTTCGCGAAGGCGATTCCCGAATGGAGGCGCAGCGGCAAGGGCCTGATCGCCACGCCCTACGCCGAGGCCGGCGCCTTCATCAGGACATCGCCCGAACTCGACAAGCCCGACCTGCAGCTGCACTTCGTGATCGCGCTGGTCGACGATCACGCGCGCAAGCTGCACGGCGGCTTCGGCTTCTCATGCCATGCCTGCGTGCTGCGCCCCAAGGGCCGCGGCGACGTGGGGCTGAACGACGCCGATCCGGCGACGCCGCCGCGCATCGATCCGAAGTTCCTCTCGCACGAGGACGACGTCGCGCGGCTGCTCGCAGGCGTGAAGACGATGCGCGAGATCCTGCGAGCGCCTGCATTGCAGAAGTACCGGCAGGCCGAGCTCTACACGGCCGGCGCGAACACCGACGAGGGGCTGCTCTCGCACATCCGCTCGCGCGCCGACACCATCTACCACCCCGTGGGCACCTGCAAGATGGGCACCGACGCGATGGCGGTGGTCGATGCGAAGCTGCGCGTGCACGGCATTGCCAACCTGCGCGTGGTCGATGCATCGGTCATGCCGACGCTGATCGGCGGCAACACCAATGCGCCGACGATCATGATTGCCGAGCGTGCCGCCGAATGGATGCGCGGCCCGCTCACCTTCGACCGCGCCGAGCTCGACGCTAGACGGCCCGCGACGAGCCACGCACCACCAGTTCGCCAGGCAGCAGCAGCTGGCGCGCAGGCGCATCCAGCCCCCGCAGCCGTTCGATCAGGCATGTAGCGGCCGCGCGCCCGATGGCATCGGTAGGCTGCGCCACGGTGCTCAGGCCGGGGCCGATGAGCGAGGCCCATTCGGGATCGTCGAAGCCCACGAAGCCGAGGTCGGCGCCGAACTGCCAGCCCAGCCGCGCCATCGCCTGCGCGATGCGCAGCGTGACCACCGCATTGCCCGCGACCACGGCCGCGCGGCGGCCGCGCTTGGCGCGCTGGCGCAGGGCGCGCAGGGCCTCGTCGAGCGCGTCGGTCTCGCCTTCCACGCTCTCGAACACCTCGCCCGCCACGCGCGGCTCGTGCGCGGCCACGCAGGCGCCGAAGGCGGCCGTGCGCTCGCGCCGCGAGCTCACGCCCTTCTGCGGCTCGGTGACGTAGAGCAGCTCGCGATAGCCGCCTTCGACCAGGTGGCCGCAGGTGGCGGCCATCGCGGAATCGTTGTCGAGCGAGACGAAGTCGGTGTGCATGCCCGTGTGGCGACGGTCCACCAGCACCGCCGGCTTGCCATGCAGCGTGACCGCATCGACCACGTTGCTGCCACGCCCCAGCGTGTTGAGGATGAAGCCGTCGACCTGGTAGCCCGCCAGCGCGTCGATGGCCTCGCGCTCGCGTTCGCTCTCGTTGCCGAGGTTGAACAGCATCACGAGGTAGCCGGCGTCCTGGCAGGCCTTCTCGGCGCCGCGCAGCACCGCGACGGAATACGGGTTGGTGATGTCGGCCACGATCAGGCCGACCAGCCGCGAACGGCCATGGCTCAGCGCCTGCGCCATGGGGCTGGGCGAGTACCCCAGCTTGGCGATCGCGACCTCGACGCGCGCGGCGATGTCGGGGCTCAGCAGGCGCTCGCGGTGGTTGAGGAAGCGCGAGACGGTGGCCTTGGAGACGCCGGCGGCCTCGGCGACGTCGGCGATGGTGGCGCGGCCGGTGGGTTTCATGGTGCTGCTCCTTCCCCCTCTGGGGGAAGGTCGGGATGGGGGCAGGCAGAGCGCCCGATGGACGCGCCGCTTGCCCCCACCCCTGCCCTCCCCCAGCGGGGGAGGGAGAAACAGCCGGCGAAGGTCATGCGCTGGCCGTGTCGTACGGCGCCGTCGGCTTCTCGCCCGCCAGCACCTGCAGCAGGTTCGTCGTCGCCAGTTCGGCCATCGCGTGCCGCGTCTCGTGCGTGGCCGAGCCGATGTGCGGCAGCGGCGTCACGCGCGGATGCGTGCGCAGGGGCGAATCGGCGGGCAGCGGCTCCTTCGCGAACACATCGAGGCCTGCGGCGCGCAGCGTGCCGTTGTCGAGTGCATTCAGCAGCGCCTCTTCGTTCACCGTGGCGCCACGGCCGCCGTTGATGAAGGCCGCGCCTGGCTTCATGCGCGCGAAGAAGGCGGCGTCGATCATTCCGCGCGTGGCGTCGGTCAGCGGCAGCATCGCGAGCACGATGTCGGAACGCGCGAGCAGGTCGTCCAGCGGCGTGTGCTTGGCGCGGCCCTGCAGCTCGGGTGCTTGCGTTGCCAAGTCGACCGGCCGGCGCGAGTGGTACAGCACCGGCATGCCGAAGCCCAGTGCCGCACGGCGCGCCACGGCCTGGCCGATGCGGCCGAAGCCGAGGATGCCCAGCGTCTTGCCGTGCACGTCGGTGCCGAAGAGTTCCTCGCCGATGTTCCTGGTCCAGCGGCCCTCGCGCACCATGGTCGAGAGCTCAACCACACGGCGCTGCGTGGCCATAAGGATCGCGAACACCGTGTCGGCCACCGTCTCGGTGAGCACGTCGGGCGTGTGGCACAGCACGATGCCGCGCTTGTGCAGTTCGGCCAGCGGGTAGTTGTCGACGCCGACCGACACGCTGGAAATCACTTCGAGCTGCGGTGCGGCGTCGAGCAGCACGGCATCGACCGGGTGGCTCGATCCGATCAGCCCGTGCGCGGAACGCAGCGCGGCGGCAAAGGCCTCGGGCTCCTTGCGCGGATCGGCCACGACCACGTGATGCACGGCCTGCAGGCGAGCCAGCTGGTCTTCGGGCAAGGGCCGGAAGACAAGCACGTTCTTCTTCGTCATGGTCGTCAAAGCCCCGCTTCTTCGAGTTGCGCCCGCGTCGGCAGGCCCTCGGTGTCGCCCAGCACCTGCACGGCGCGCGCGCCGATCCATGCGCCGCGGCGCACGGCGTGGGGCACGCTGCGGCCTTCGAGCAATGCGCTCACCACGCCGGCCGCGAAGCCGTCGCCGGCGCCCACGGTGTCGATCACTTCCTTCACCGGGAAGCCGTCGACGCGGCCGGTGCCGGCCACGTCGCTGTCGTAGTAGGCACCCTCGGCGCCGAGCTTGACCACCACCAGCTTGGCGCCGCGCTCGCGGTAGAACTTGGCGACGTCTTCCGGCTTGCTGTGGCCGGTGAGCAGCAGGCCTTCTTCGATGCCTGGCAAGACCCAGTCGGCGCGCGAGGCGAGTTCATTGACCCAGTGGCGCATGGTCTCGGTGGACGACCACAGCGTGGGGCGCAGATTGGTGTCGAACGAAATGGTGCGACCGGCGGCGCGCATCACGTCCATGCTCTTGAGCGCGGCCTGCAGGCTGGTGTCGGAGATGGCGGCGAATACGCCGGTGGCGTGCAGGTGGCGCGCCGAGCGCAGCCACGCCTCGTCGACGTCGGCCGGGCCCATGTGGCTCGCGGCCGAGCCCTTGCGGTGGTATTCGATCGGCGGGTCGCTGCCGTCGGTGACGCGGCCCTTGAACTGGAAGCCGGTGCGCTGCGTCGGGTCGGTGATCACGTGCGAGCAGTCGATTCCCTCGGCGCGCATCGCGGCCAGCAGCGCGCGGCCCATGGAATCGGTGCCGAGCCGGCTGGCCCAGCCCACCTTCAGGCCCAGGCGCGAGAGGCCGATGGCCACGTTGGTCTCGGCGCCGGCGGTGCGCTTGTGGAAGGACTGCGCGTCCTCCAGCGGCCCGGGCCGGTCGGCCACCAGCAGCAGCATGGCCTCGCCGAAGAGCGCGACGTCGAAGGCGGTGGGTTCTGTCATGTTTTTATTCGTCCCTATGCGCGTGCGGCGCGGATGAAGTCGATCTGCGAGCGGGTGACGGCCAGCAGGTCGTCGCCCACCAGAGGGTATTCGATGGCATGCGGCACGTCGGCCGGCAGCGCGCGCAGCACCGAGCGCCACGGCGCGACCGAATCGCCCAGCGGCACCGCCACCCACTTGTGCGGCAGGCGCTGCGCGCCCTTGCAATGCACGTAGCGCACGCGATGGCCGAGCGCCTGCGCGGCCTGCAGCGGGCATTCGCCGAGCCAGTGCCAGTTGCCCATGTCGAAGGTCATGCCCAGCGTCAGGCCGGCGCGGTCGGCCGCGTCGAAGAAGGCCTGCAGCGCGGGCAGCGTGCCGGCGCGCACGGTCTGGTCGTTCTCGATCAGCAGCTCGACGCGGGTTTCGGCCAGCTCCACCTTCAGGCCCCACAGCGAGCCGTGCGATGAAGGCCTGAAGTCGCCGATGGACATCTTCAGCCGCTTCGCGCCCACGCGCGTGGCGGCGGCGATGCCGCGCTTGAGCGCGGCGCTGTCGAGCCAGCCGCCTTCGGCCCACAAGCCCTCGGGGCTGGAGTAGACCGAAGCCAGACCGTTGAGCGCAGGCAGCTCCGCATCGGCGTCGCGCAGCATCTCGCCGCGCACTTCCACCGAGTCGGCGCCTGCCGCGCGAGAGAGCTGCGAGCACCAGAGCTGGCCGTGCCGCCCCACCTCGGCCGCGCCGAAGGACGAAAGGGAAACGAGAACCTCGAAGGACATCGGTGGGCAGGTCAGTGGTTTTGGTGCGAACTCAGGATCTGGCCGAGGAACTGGCGCGTGCGCTCGTCCTTCGGGTTGCCGAAGAACTCCTGCGGCGGCGCCTGCTCGACGATCTTTCCTTCGGCCATGAAGATCACGCGGTCGGCCACGCTGCGGGCGAAGCCCATCTCGTGCGTCACGCACAGCATGGTCATGCCGTCTTCCGCCAGGGCGATCATGGTGTCGAGCACTTCCTTGACCATCTCGGGGTCCAGCGCGGAGGTGGGCTCGTCGAACAGCATGATCTTGGGCGCCATGCACAGCGCCCGCGCGATCGCCACGCGCTGCTGCTGGCCGCCCGAGAGCTGGCTGGGGTACTTGCTGGCCTGCTCCGGAATGCGCACGCGCTTGAGGTACTTCATCGCCACCTCCTCTGCCTGCGCCTTCGTCATGCCGCGCGAGCGCATCGGCGCGAGCGTGCAGTTCTCGAGGATGGTGAGGTGCGGGAACAGGTTGAACTGCTGGAACACCATGCCCACCTCGGCACGCACCGCATCGACGTTCTTGCCGCCGGCCGTGAGGTCGATGCCGTCGACCACGATACGGCCCTTCTGCACCGTCTCGAGCCGGTTGATGCAGCGGATCAGCGTGGACTTGCCCGAGCCCGAGGGCCCGCAGATCACGATGCGTTCGCCCTGGCGCACCGACAGGTCGATGCCGGTCAACACCTGGAATTCACCGTACCACTTGTTGACCGCTTCCATGCGGATGATCGATTCCGTCGTCATGCCGGGATTCCTTCAGCCTCGGGGGTCGTTCACTGCATCTTCGGCAGGTCGGCCTGCAGCCACTTCTGGTACAGCTTGTTCAGCTCACCATTGGCGGTGTTCTTCTGCACGAAGTCGTTCACCGCCTTGTGCAGCTCTTCCTGGCCGGGGCGCATCGCGATGCCCATGGACTGCTGCACCAGCGTGAACTTGTTCTCGAAGGTGTTGGCGGGCACGCGCTTGGCGATCTGGGCCGCGACGGTCACCGAGCAGCCGATGGCGTCGACCTGGCCGGAGATCAGCGCCTGCATGGCGGAGGCGTCGTCGTCGAAGCGGCGGATCTCGGTGCCTTCGGGCGCGGCCTTGGTCACGGCCACGTCCTGCGTGGAGGCGCGGGCCACGCCAACGCGCAGGCCCTTCAGGTCGCCTGCGGCCTTGATGGGGGTCTTGGTCGCGCCGTACAGCACGATGGTTGCAGCCGCGTAGGGCTGCGAGAACTGCACCTGCTTGGCGCGCTCGGGCGTGATGGCCAGCGAGGCCACCAGCAGGTCGACCTTGTTGGTCAGCAGGAAGGGAATGCGGTTGGGGCCCGTGACGGGAACGATGTTGGCCTTCACGCCCCAGTCCTTGGCCAGCAGCTTGGCCACGTCGGCGTCGTAGCCGTCGGGCTGGTTCTTCGCGTCGGTGGTGCCGTAGGGCGGAAAGTCGACCAGCATGCCGATGGTGATCTCGCCCTTCTTCTTGATGTCGGCCACGCTCTGCGCCGAGGCGAAGGGAGCGAACACGGTGAGGGCGGCGCCGAGGCCGAGGGCTGCGAGCGCGACGCGGCGGGTGGTGGTGATGCGGGTCATTGATGTGTCTCCTGGACAAAGAAGGAAGCGACGGGAAAAAATCAGCGCGATGGATGGTTTGATTCGTGGAACACCGCGGAACCGGCTTTGCCGGGCCGCTGGTGTTGCCCCCGGCGAGGGGGTTGGCGAAGCGACACGAAGTGCGCGAAGACTGGGGGAGTTTTCATCTTGCCAGGGCCCGGGCGCGCTTGCGCTCCATGCTCGCGGCCAGCAGCGACAGCGGCCAGCAGATCACGAAGTAGATCGCCGCCACCACCGAGAACACGATGAGCGGCTGGAAGGTGGCGTTGTTGACGATCTGCCCCGCACGCGTAACCTCGACGAAGCCGATGATGGCCGCCAGCGAGGTGCCCTTGATGATCTGCACCAGGTAGCCCACCGTGGGCGCGAGCGCGATCTTCAAGGCCTGCGGCAGCACCACGTCGCGCATGCGGTCGAAGTACCTGAGGTTCAGGGCCTGCGCCGCCTCCCACTGGCCGCGCGGAATGGCCTGGATGCAGCCGCGCCAGATCTCGCCGAGGAAGGCGCCGCTGTTGAGGATGAGCGCCACGCCGGCGGCGATCCACGGGTTGATGTCCAGCCCCAGCACCGGCGCGCCGAAGAACACCAGGAACAGCTGCAGCAGCAGCGGCGTGCCCTGGAAGATCTGGATGAAGGTGGTCGACGCGCCGCGCGCCCACGTCGATTCCGACGTGCGCATCAGCGCCAGTGCCAGGCCCAGGATCGCGCCGCCCACGAAGGCGATGGCCGACAGCGCGAGCGTCCACTTGGCCGCTTCGAGGATGAAAAGGAATTCGGGAAAGCCGAAGGTGCGCATGGTGTTGTCTGCTCCGTCCGTCGTCTGTGTCTCTGGGTGATTAGCGGCGGTCCGGGTAGTTGAGCGTGCGCTTGTAGATCAGCTTGAACATGGCCGAGAAGGCCAGTGCCAGCGCAAGGTAGATGGCGGCCACGACGATGTAGATCTCGAAGCTGCGGAAGGTCTGCGACTGCAGGTTGGCAGCCACTGAAGTCAGGTCGTCGGCCGAGATGACTGACACCACCGCCGAGCTCAGCATCAGCAGGATGAACTGGCTCGTGAGCGCCGGGTAGATGGCCTTGAGCGCCGGCTTGATGATGACGAAGCGGAAGATCTCCCAGGGCTTGAGGTTCAGCGCCCTGCCCGCCTCGATCTGCCCCTTGGGAATCGACTCGATGCCCGCGCGGATGATTTCCGTGGCGTAGGCACCCAGGTTCACCACCATGGCCACCAGCGCGGCCGTCTGCGGCGACCAGCGCAGCCCGATGGCCGGCAGCGCGAAGAAGAAAAAGAACAGCTGCACGAGGAACGGCGTGTTGCGGATCACCTCGATGTAGGCATTGATGATGAAGCGCAGCCAGCCCGGCCCCGAGGTCTTGCCCCAGGCGCAGAAGATGGCCACCACCAGCCCCAGCACCGTGGCAACAAGCGAGAGCTGGATCGTGATCCACGTGCCCTTGAGCAGCAGCGGCCAGGCGGCGAAGACGGCGTCGAATTGAAACTGGTAGTTCATGGTGGGCGGCCCCTGAAGCTGCGCGGCGCGGACGTGCGCAGACCCTGAAAGCAATGCTTGCAGCTTATATGAAACCGGTTTCAGGATTTCATAGGGATTCCCCTAGGTGGTCGTTTTGTCCCACCTTCTGCCTACTTCAATGCCATGCTGAATCCACCCGCGGCCAACATGCCCACAGAGGCGAATGCGCTCCCCACGGGCGCGCCCACCGTGCAGCACTTCAGGCAGGCGCTGCTCTGGCCCCTGCGGCTGATGCCCGCGCCGCACGCCGGCCACCATCACGCGCCATGGCACGTGCTGCGCGAGATGGGCGACGCGTCGCCCTGGCGCGAGGAGGTCGACGAATACACCGGCGACAGCAGCCGCTTCCACGAACGGCACTACAACGAGTTCGTGAGCTTCCTGCCGTACGTGCAGCGCTTCCTCTACGGCGAAGGCCGCTCGCGCGGCAACGGCGACGGGAGCGACGGCGACTCGCCGATGCGCATCTTCCGCCGCCACGACGTCGCAGCCGTGCGCCTCGTATCGAAGCCTGGCGATGCGCCGGTCACGCTCGACGTGATCCATTGCGACCTGTACTTCTTCTTCGACGTCGACGTGGTGATGCTCAACCTCGAAGTCGGCGCGAGCGACCTGAGCCTCGCGCAGGCGCAGGACATCCTCTACCGCTTCGGCCGCGCCTACCCCTCGGGCTGGGAAGCCGACGGTTCGGCGCTGCACTGCATGGCCAGCGTCGAATGGCTGGGCGTCGACGGCCACGTACTCGCGAGCTCCGACGCGCAGCAGCGCGAGGCCTTCCTCTCGCACGTGGCGCAGCACCGCGCACCGCGCATCGCCGCGCACTGGGCCTACCTGATGCAGCCGCTCGTTAGCGACCATTCCGAAGACGCTGGCGTGCTGCGCTACCGGCAGATCGAGTACTACCGCATGCCGGTGATGGCATATCTGTCGCTGGACGACCCGCGCCGCCTCACGCGCGACGACTTCGTGCGGCTGGCGCTCGTCACCGGCGCAGGCGCCACCGACGCACACCTGCCCTACGCCGACCATCATCTCGCCGACTTCGAGCACAAGTACTGCTACGACCGCTTCTGGGTGAACGCGGGCGCCGCACCCAACACGCGCTACCTGTGCAACGGCCACGCGCTCATCGTGGTGGGCGACGCGCGCTCCGAGTTCTTCTGCTGCCGCGACCGCGGCGTGCTCGCGCAGTTCAGGCACCAGCACTTTCTGCTGTTCCTCATCGCGCACTTCCAGAAGGCCTCGCTGCTGATGTTCTCCGACCAGTTGGTGGAGGCGCTCAAGCGGCTGGACATCCGCAGCACGCCGAGCGTGAAGCAGTTCAAGCGCGCCATCCGCGCGAGCTTCGAGCGCTTTTTGCGCTTCACGCACCGCTACTGGTTCCACGAGATTTCGGAGCAGGCGCAAGTGCGCGCCCTCTCCCACATGTGCGCCACGCACCTCGGACTGGATCCGCTCTACGACGAGGTCAAGGCGCGCATCGCCGACATGAACACGTACCTCGACGCCGACAGCCTGCGCCGCCAGGCCGCCACGGTGGTGCGGCTCACCGTGGTCACGCTCTTCGGCCTGATCGGCACTATCACCACCGGCTTCCTCGGCATGAACCTGCTGGCCGAGGCCGAGGCGCCGCTGTGGCGCAAGGCCGTGTGGTTCGGCGTGGTGTTCGTCGCGACGACCTGGCTCACCATCTACACGATGGTGAAGTCGCAGCGGCTATCGGACTTCATCGATGCGCTGTCGAACGACAGGCTGGGGTTCAGGGGCAAGCTGGCGGCGCTGGCGAAGGTGTGGCGGCCTGGGGCGGATTGACTGATTTCCCCAGAGCATCGCGCAGAGAACTGATCGTGCTGTCCGCAGCGTCGATTCGCCGTTGCAGCTCCTCATTGACCAGGCGGAACAGTGCGCCGAATTCGGATCGCGTCGGATAGATCTCCTCGCGCTCATTAACCTGCATCGGAACGACGAGCTTTTCGAGGCACACGTAGGCGCTGTGCACCTGGCGAATGCCCTCGACGTCGTCGCCAGCCTGCAGGGCGGCCGACTCAGCATTTGCATTCGAATTGGGATGAACCAGGTTCGGCGTTGAAGCGGTATCGGATTTCGGCGCGTGCTTGAGCACGCGGGCAGACTTGGTCACGGACGACCTCCAGAGGTTGCGATTTGCAAAAACCGCCACACCCGCTGCTAAACGAGGCGGCAGCTCGGACGGGTTAGCAGACCGGCCAACCTCTTGCGAGAAACCGGCAGGGCGCGAGCCCTCCCATCCGAGCCGCCAAAACTGGAAGCACGAATGACAAAGCCGCAGGTCCTGCGGAGACTGCGGCTTGCGTCGCAGAGGTTGCTTCGGGCTGCTAAACCCGATCACGCCTTGCTCGGCGTGACGGGCGCAGTATAGCCACGCAGTTGGCTCGCAGCCGTGCGACTCGGCATTGGTGTTCGTGGCGGCGACTCGGTTCGCGATTCCCTCAGAATCTGCACATGCGCATTGCCATCGTCTCCGACATCCACGGAAACCTTCCCGCACTCGAAGCCGTCGTCGATGACGTCGGCCGCCGCGGCGTCGATACCGTCGTCAACCTGGGCGACAGCCTCTCCGGCCCGCTGATGCCGCTGGAAACCGCACGTTTCCTGATGGCGCAGGACTGGACGCATCTCGCGGGCAACCACGAGCGCCAGGTGCTCACCCTTCCTGCCGGCAAACGCGGCGCGTCCGACGAGTTCGCGCACGCGCGACTAGGCCCTCAGGAGTTCGCGTGGATGGCCTCGCTCGAACACAGCCTGCGATTGAGCGCCGAGGTGCTGCTGTGCCATGGCACGCCCGACAGCGATCTGCACTACTTCCTGGAGACGGTCGAGCCTTCGCTGCTCAGGCCGGCCACGATGGCCGAGATCGATGCGCGGCTCGGCACGGTCGATGCGCGGGTACGGCTCGTCGCCTGCGGGCACACGCACGTGCCGCGCGTGGTTCGCGCTTCTGGCGGGCAGCTGATCGTCAATCCGGGCAGCGTCGGGCTGCAGGCTTATGACGACATCCACCCGCATTCGCACGTCGTCGAGACGGGCTCGCCCGATGCGCGCTATGCCATCGTCGAGCGGCTGGCGAACGAAAGCTGGGCTGTGACGCTGATCTCAGTGCCCTACGACCACGCGAGCATGGCGGCGCTTGCGATGACCAATGGCAGGCCGGACTGGGCGAGCGCACTCGCCACTGGCCGGATGCCCTGAGGCCGTTGACGCTACGCGCGGAATACATGCCGGCGGGCAAAGAAAAACCCGCCGAAGCGGGTCGATTGCGTCGCAGAGGCTGCTTCGGGCTGCTAAACCCGATCACGCCTCATTCGGCGTGACGGGCGCAGTACAGCCACGCAGTTCGCTCACGGGCCGAGTGCTACCAGCCGCGAAGCCTTTCATTGGCAGCTGAAACTCTCGGCCTTCTCGATATCGCCCGTGCCCTTGTAGCGCGCAACTTTCGGGTAGGCGCAGAGCGGCCGGGTGCGGGTGGGCGACCAGCCTGCGGGAACATCCCCGTTCACGCCGCCCGCGTTGCCTGCACCGCGCGCCGAAGCGACGACCGAATCGGCGGCCTCGCCCTTCTCCACCCAGTTGACGAGCGGTGCGAGCATGTCGAACTGATCGGTGGTCGGGCCGCCGGAGCAGTGGTTCATTCCGGGCACCCGATAGAAGCGCGCGAAGTTGGATGCATCGCCGCCGTTGGCTGCCATCAGCTGGTCATACCAGTGCTGCGTGTCGTCGCTCGAGAAGATGGGGTCGCTCGTCCCGTGGTAGGCCATGACCTTGGCGCCGCGCTTCTTCAAGCGGCTCAGATCGGTAGGGTTTGGCGGCGTCATGAACGAGAGCGAGTTCTCGGTGTAGAGCCCGTTGGTCGAGGTGATCTTCGCGAGGATCGAATCGATGTTGGCCGTGAGCGTGAAGTTGGGGCCATTGAAGCCGGACGGGTTCTCGGGCGGCACCTGCCAGACGAAGGCGACCGCGCCCGAATCGAGGTTCAATGAATTCGAGAACTTCCACGACGACCAGCCGGTGGTGTTCAGGCCTGCATCGAAAGGAAAGCTCGCATAGATCTTCTTCCCGCCGCCGTCGAGCGCACCCGCGAAGAGCTGCCCGATGCGAAGCTTCTGGTCTGCCGACAGGCATGTGCCATCGCGCGAGCCGCTGCAGGTGGGAACGTCACGGTCGATGGAGAAAGCCGCCTGGCATGCGCCGGTGTCCTGCACGATGCCGTCGGTCGTGCCGTCGAGGGCGTCGCACTTGGCAAGGACTGCATTGGAGACCAGGGTGCGTTCGGCCAGCGTGAAGCCCGTGCCCGGATCGCCCGGGGTGGTTGCCAGGGCGTTGTAGTTCTGGGCGCCGACGATGTTGGCGGAGGCCGCAAGGGGGAGCCGGAAACCGGGGTCGCCCACCAGGAAGCCGTCGTAGTCGTCCGCATAGCGCGACATGGCAACCATCGTGTGGCGCCCGCCGTTGGAGCAGCCGCCGATGTAGGAGCGGTCCGGGCCCTTTCCGTAGGCCGAGGCGATCAACGCCTTCGCCATTGGCGTGAGCTTGCCGACCGCCTGGTAGCCGTAGTCGAGGCGGGCCTGCGGGTCGATGCCGAAGAACGGCGTGGGCGCCGCGTGCCCCGCGTCGGAGCTGGTCACGGCGAAGCCCTTGTTCAGCGCGTTGTCCAGAACGCCGCCTCCGCCGACCGGCCCGGCAGCAGTGCCGATGCTGCCGTCGAGCCCCCCGTTGGCTTGATAGAAATACCGCCCGTTCCAGTTCACCGGCAAACGCATCTCGAAGCCGATCGCATAGTTCTGGCCATCGACCGGGCTCGTGCGCTGGTACATCGATCCGCGCACCTGGCAGTGCGCCCCTACCGGCTTGCCCGCGACGCTCAGGGTGCCGGCGGCAATCGAGTTGGCTGCAGTGATGGTCGTGTTGGCATAGGTGAAGCCGGCGAGCGAGGCGCAATCGATGAGCGCCGCGCCGGTGGCCGCGCCGAGCACCGGTAGTGTCTCGACAGGCGGCGCCGGATTGTCGGGAGGAGGCGTCACGGGATTGCCGTTGCCGGCTGGCGGGGTGCCCGTCGGCGTGCCGGTCGCGGGGAACGAGGCGAGAAAGCTGCCACCACCATTTCCTCCGCCACAGGCGGTCAGCAACGAAGCGACAAATATCAGGGATGCAGAGGTCTTCAAGAATGTCTCCTTTGACGCCTGGATTCAGCGCCAATTAGTTAATCTACTTAACTATCAAAGATAACCAGTTATGGTTTTCCATTAAGCAGTTTGCATGCCCAGCACGACCCCTGATTCAGTTAGATCAGGCAGTGAATCACTTGGAGGGCGAACGACAATGCCCGGAATGCCCAAGAACAGAAGCAATCCGGTAGACGCCACACCAGCCGGCCGGCTGGTCGAAGCGTCCCTGCATCACGTGCTCGGCTATCAGCTTGCGCAGGCGACGATCGTCACCGACGCAGTGTTCGCCGAGCGAGTGGGCGCACCTTTCGACCTGCGCCCGGTCGAGTTCACGGTGCTGTGCCTGATCCACGAAAACCCCGACGTGTCGGCCGCCCGCCTGGCGAAGGCACTCGCGGTCACGGCACCCAACATCGCCGCATGGCTCGAACGGCTCGAACGGCGAGAGTTGATCCGGCGCACCCCGCACGCAACGGATCGCAGGGCCCAGCACCTGCGCACCACCCCGACCGGCGCCACCCTTGCGAGCAGCGCGACGCGGTCGGTCATTGAAGGCGAGCAGCAGGCGCTCGGCAACCTCTCCAAGGGCGAGCAAATGATCCTGATCGAGCTTCTGCACAAGGTTGCCATGTCACGCAGCGCGTGAGCGCTCAGGCAACGCGCACGTGCCCCGTGCGGTTCGTGCAGGCTGTGTTCTTCAGTCGCCGAAGGCGACTTCCGCGCTGGCGATTGCGCGGATCGGCACGCCGAAGCTCGTGATGTCCGCGAGCGTGGCGTTGTGATGCTCGCGGATCTTCGCGCCCGTGGCATGCGGCTTGTCGTGCGAAGTGTGCGCATCGGCCGCGAGCACCACGTGGTAGCCCAGCGCGGCAGCGCGGCGCACTGTCGTGTCGACGCAGAACTCCGACGAATAGCCACAGACCACCACGCGCTTCACGCCGTGCCCGGAGAGCCAGGCTTCCAGCGGCGTGCGCAGGAAGGAATCGGGCGTGGTCTTGCGGATGCGGGCGTCGCGCGAGTCGGTGTCGAGAGCGCCCGCAAGCTGCCAGCGCTCGGAGTCGAATTCGAGGTCGACGGCGTTCTCGTGCTGGATGAAGGCCACCGGCACGCCGGCAGCGCGGGCGCGTTCGGTGAGCGCGTTGATGCGCTGCATCACCTCGTGGGCCTCATGGGGGCGCGGGGGATCGTCGCAAAGGCCACGCTGGACATCGATGACGAGAACGGCAGTTTTCATGGGTCCGGAATCGGCGGGTTCTTGACCGGCGCGATTGTGCCCGACCCTGCCTGACCGGCGCCCTACTGCCAACCCCCAGGCGCTCTATTGCCAACCCCCAGGCGCTCTATTGCCAGGCGCTCACCTCCAGCCGCACCTTGCCGCTGATGCCCGGCGCCGCCGGCGCTGCGCCCAGGCTCGACAGCGGCACCACGAACTGCAGCTTGCCGCTCGCGAGCTGCTTCGGGCTCATGGGCAGCGAGGCGCGGCCGGCGGTGTCGGTCTGCCAGCCGTACTTGACGTTCCAGTTCCCGGCCGGGTCGCCGGGCTGCGGCGGCGCGATCTCGATGATCAGCGTGTCGCGGAAGAGCGAGCTGCCTTCGTAGTGGCCGTCGAGCCAGAACTTGTTGTTGACCTGGTAGTCGGGCACGCGCACGCCCAAGGTCATGGCGTAGGCCAGCGTGGGGCGGTCCTGCTTCACGCGCGCCCTGTTGGCTAGGAACACGGTCGATAGATAGATGGAGCGGCGGTCGGCGGTGGCCGGGTCGGTCAATTCCTTGTGCGTGCGGCAGGCGGGCGAGTCTTCTTCGGCGATGCGGCGGCTCAGGTACCAGCGCTTGCCGCGCGGCGCGGCCAGCAGTTCGACCTGGTAGAGCGCATCGACGTCGGCGCCCTTCGGCAGGTCGGGCGGCAGCGTGACGCCGTCGACGTCGAACCAGAGGTCCACGCGCACGTCGCCGAACAGGAAGCGCGTGAGGTTCTGGTAGGCCTCCTCGGAATTGACGATGCCGAAGTAGCCCGAGTGCGAGCGGTAGGTGTACGCGGTGGCTACCGGCTGCGTCTTGCCCGCCCCGTCGACGGCCCAGAGCGATGCGTTCTCGATGCGCACGAGGCCGTCGCTGCCATGGCCCGCGAACATGCGCGAGAGGCCCTTGGCGGTCTCGTAGTCGCCGCGGTTGGTGCCGACCATGCAGAAGAAGCGCTCGGGCGGAAAGGCCGCCGCAGGCAGGTAGTCCATGCGGCCGTTGACGGCGGGCGTGGCCAGGAACTCGGACATCTTCTCGCGGTTGAAGGTGTTCATCTCGTTCAGCGTGAGCCAGGCCGGCACGTTGATGCCGCCCATGTCGATGCCGTTGTGCGGCGTGGCGTAGGTGAACACCTTGTCGACGCAGGCGCGCGCGGCCGCGTCGCCGAGCGCGGGGTTCTGCAGGAAGGCGCGCACCACCAGCCCGCCCATGGAATGCGCGACGAGGTAGCAGCGGAAGTCGTCGGCCGTGAAGCCCGAGGGGCCTTCGCGCTTCACGACGAGGTCGCGCACGCGCAGGATCAGCTGGCTCAGGCCCTGCGCGTACACCTTGACGTCCTTCGCCTTGCCGTCGCCCAGCAGTTCGGAGCCCGAGTCGTAGTAGCGGTAGATGATGACCGAGGCCGATGGAATGCCATCGACGTCGTTGCCATTGGCGTCGGGCGAGGGCTTCCAGTCGGGGTCGAGGATGTCCAGGCCGTTCTGGTAGACGCTCTGGTACTGGAAGTCGGCCAGCAGCCGCACCATCGGCGATTCGAAGACGAACTTCTGCGCCGGTGCCTCCTTCTTCACGGTGGCGCGGTACACCGTGGAGCCGATGTTGAAGCCGCAGAACGGATCGGCCGCCGTCTCGTCGCGCTCCGATTCGGTCATGGCGTAGCCGCGCACGTAGATGATGGGGTAGCGATTGCTGCTCATGGATCTGCCGCTTCCTGGAAATCGATGAAGTCCGGCAGTGTGCCGGGCCACGTCGATGCCCGCCATACGGCACATGGCATAGCACCGGAATGCCCCTCCCGCCCGAATGTTTCTATCGCTGAAACCATTGAAACACGCGCCTTCGATAGTCTCCGGCCATCCGACAAACACAATCCAGAAGGCTCTCCCATGGCTGAAGACCCCGGCTCGCAAGGCTCCTACCTGCCCCAACTCCTGCGCCGCGGCACCGCGCTCGCCGCGGCCGGCTGCGCCTTCGTCGCGGGCTGCAGTGCCGCCGGCGGCGGCGAGACGCGCTACGAGAGCTCGCCCCAGTTCAAGGACGGCGGCTTCCACAACATGGCCAACCCCGACCTGCCCCAGCAGGCCAGTGCATGGCGCATCTGGTCGCGCTTCATCGTGGGCAGCAAGATCGACACGGTGCCGGTCGACCCGATTCCGGTGAAGCCGCTGGACAAGCCCACCCTCGACGCGCTCGACACCCGAACCAACCACGTGGTGCGCCTGGGCCATTCCTCGCACCTGCTGAAGCTGCGCGACAAGTACTGGCTGATCGACCCCGTGTTCAGCGACCGCGCGTCGCCGGTGCAGTGGGCGGGGCCGAAGCGCTTCCACAAGACGCCGATCGCGCTGGAGGATCTGCCGCCCATCGAAGGCGTGATCCTCTCGCACGACCACTACGACCACCTCGACGTGGCGACCATCGAGTACCTCGCCAGGGACGTGAAGCGCTACTTCGTGCCGCTGGGCGTGCGCTCGCGGCTGCTGGCGATGGGCGTGCCGGCCGATCGCGTGACCGAGCTCGACTGGTGGCAGTCGGCCGAACACGACGGCGTGAAGCTCACCGCCACGCCCGCGCAGCACTTCTCGGGCCGCACACTGGGCGACCGCGACCGCACGCTGTGGGCCTCATGGGTGGTGCAAAGCGGCGAGCAGCGCATCTTCTACAGCGGCGACTCTGGCTACTTCCCGGGCTTCAGGCAGATCGGCGAGCGCTTCGGCGGCTTCGACATCGCGCTGATGGAGAACGGCGCCTACGACAGCATGTGGCCCGCCGTGCACATGACGCCCGAGCAGAGCGTGAAGGCCTTCGAGGACCTGCGCGGCAAGGTGTTCTTCTCGGTGCACAACAGCACCTTCGACCTCGCCTTCCACGCCTGGCGCGACCCGCTGGACCGCATTGCGGCCCTCACGGAGGCAAAGAAGATCGACTTGGCCACGCCGGTGATCGGCGAGGTGGTGACAGTGGGAGCGGCGCGGACCAACACACGCTGGTGGACCGACCTACGCTGACCGCCCCTCTCCCCCAAGGCAGGGCGGACTACCCGCCGCGCTCCTTGCGCTCCCGCGCACGCCGCACCTGACGCGTCTCGTTGGCCTGCGAGGCGATCCGGTCCTTCTCGCGCTTTTTCAGCGCCCGCTTCTCGCGCATGCGCCGGCCCAGCACGTAGCTACCGATGCCGGTGACCACGGCGATGAAGACGCCGATGACGCTGATGTCGATGCCGCCCATGGCTACTGCACCCGCACGATGCTGGTCGGCTTGAAGCCGAGGTCCGCCGCCTTGCCCTTGCGCGCGCGGCTGCCGCGTGCGTTGTTGAGCGTGCGGATCTCCAGCGTTTCCTCGCGCTCCTTGCCGCCGCGGCCGATGCCCTCGATCTTCACGCTGCGCGTGTAGGCCGCCGCGCCGGCCAGGGTGTCCTTGGCTTCCAGGTCGATCAGCGTAAGGCCGCGACCGCCCTTGGGCAGGCTCTTGAGCTCGACGATGTCGAAGGTCAGGATGCGCCCGCCGGTCGAGGCGCAGGCCACGTGCGTGGCAGCCGGCATCGGCTCGGCGCCGCTCGCGCCGCCCACCAGCGACGGCCGACACAGCTGCTCGCCCTCGCCCACGTCGATGAAGGCCTTGCCGCCGCGCTGGCGCGACATCATGTTCTCGACCGTGGCGATGAAGCCGTAGCCGCCGGTGTTGGCCAGCAGCAGGCTCGCGCCCACCGGGCCCGCGAAGAAGTGCGTGACGTGCGTGCCGGCGTCCAGCTCGATGAGCGTGGTGACGGGCTGGCCGTCGCCGCGACCGCCCGGCAGCGACGCCACGGGCACGGTGTAGACGCGCACGCTCTTGTCCTTGGCGCTGCCGAAGACCAGCAGCGTGTCGACGCTGCGGCACTCGAAGGCGCCGTAGAGCGAGTCGCCGGACTTGAAGCTGTACTCGGGCGCCGCGCCGTTTCCGTTGCCGGCCGCCTTCTCGCTGGCCCAGCCTTTCTGCGTACGGACCCAACCCTTCTGCGACACGATGACGGTGACGGGCTCGTCGACCACCTTCACCTCGGCCACGGCGCGCTTCTCGGCCTGGATCAGCGTGCGGCGCGGGTCTTCGAAACTCTTGGCGTCGGCCTCGATTTCCTTCACCAGCAGGCGGCGCAGCGCGGCGGGGCTGGCGAGGATGTCTTCGAGCTTCTTCTGCTCTTCGCGCAGTTCCTTGAGCTGCTGTTCGATCTTGATGGCTTCGAGCCGCGCGAGCTGGCGCAGCCGGATTTCAAGAATGTCCTCTGCCTGGATCTCGCTCAGGTTGAAGCGAGCGATCAGCGCCGCCTTCGGGTCTTCCGCAGCGCGGATGATCGCGATCACCTCATCGATGTTCAGCAGCACCAGCTGCCGGCCTTCGAGGATATGAATGCGGTCCTGCACCTTGCCCAGGCGGAAGCGCGAGCGCTTCTCGACGGTGATCTCGCGGAACGCGATCCACTCGTTGAGCATCTGGCGCAGCGACTTCTGCGTCGGCTTGCCGTCGATGCCGACCATCGTGAGGTTGATCGGCGAGGAGGTTTCCAGCGAGGTCTGCGCGAGCAGCGTGGTGATGAACTCTTCCTGGCTGATGCGCGAGGTCTTGGGCTCGAACACCAGGCGCACGGCGGCGTCCTTGCTCGATTCGTCGCGCACCACGTCGAGCACCGACAGCATCGCGGCCTTCAGCTGCGTCTGCTCCGCGCTCAGCGCCTTCTTGCCAGCCTTGACCTTGGGGTTGGTGATTTCCTCGATTTCCTCGAGCACCTTCTGCGAGCTGACGCCCGGCGGCAGTTCGTTGACCACCAGCTGCCACTGGCCGCGCGCCAGTTCCTCGATCTTCCAGCGCGCGCGCACCTTGAGCGAGCCGCGGCCGGTGCGGTAGGCATCGGCGATGTCCGCCGCGCTGCTGATGATCTGCGCGCCGCCCGGATAGTCGGGGCCGGGCACGATGGCGAAGAGTTCTTCCTCGCTGAGCTTGCCGTTCGACTTGATCAGCGCCACGCAGGCGTCGGCGATCTCGCGCAGGTTGTGGCTCGGGATCTCCGTGGCGAGGCCGACCGCGATGCCGCTCGCGCCGTTGAGCAGCGTGAACGGCAGTCGCGCGGGCAGCAGTCGCGGCTCTTCGGTGCTGCCGTCGTAGTTGGGGATGAAGTCGACCGTGCCTTCGTCGATCTCGTCGAGCAGCAGACTGGTGATGCGCGCCAGGCGCGCTTCGGTGTAGCGCATGGCGGCTGCGCCGTCGCCGTCGCGGCTGCCGAAGTTTCCCTGGCCATCGACCAGCGGATAGCGCTGAGAGAAGTCTTGCGCCATGCGCACCAGCGCGTCGTACGCGGCCTGGTCGCTGTGCGGGTGGAAGCGGCCGAGCACGTCGCCGACCACGCGCGCGCTCTTCACGGGCTTGGCGCCCACGGTGCCGTTGGTGCCGCCGAAGCCCAGGCCCATGCGCGACATCGAATACAGGATGCGGCGCTGCACCGGCTTCTGACCGTCGGACACATCGGGCAGCGCACGGCCCTTGACCACGCTCAGCGCGTATTCGAGGTAGGCGGTCTGGGCGTAGTCGGCAAGGGTCAGGGTCGTGTCGCCGTCGGTGGGACCCTGGAGATCGAGCGGAGGTTGGGAATCCATGAAAGAGCTGGTGAGAAAAACTTTTGTTGTTGCTGGCTGCGCGTTCAGCCCAGGGTAAAGGCCTCGTGGACGGCGGACTGTACGGCGCCGCCGAGCACCGCACCGCCGCCGGCCACGTAGATCCAGTCGCCGATGACGGCCGCGCCCACAGCGTGGCGCGGCGTGGTCATCGGGGCGTGTCGCTGCCAGGTGTCGTCGACGGGGTTGTAGCTTTCCATCTGGCCGAACACCTTCGCCTGGCGCGGCACGCCGTTGACGAGGATGCCGCCCTCCCCGCCCATGGCGAAGAAGCGGCCTCGATACACCACGAGCCCGTGGCCCGATCGCGCGGTGGGCAGCGGCGAGCGCAGCTCCCAGGTGTCGCGCGCGGGCAGGTAGACGTGGTGCAGGTCGGTGTTGTATTCGAAGGTGTTGAAGCGTCCGCCGATCACGTGGATGCGGCCGCCGTGCGACACGCAGCCCACGTGGTCGCGCGCGCCCGGCAGCGGCTTGCGGGCGGACCAGCGGTCGGCCTTCGGGTCGTAGACCTCGTGCCAGCCCACGCTCGCGCGCTCCGCGGCGGGCTCGGACGCGCCGCCGATCAGGTGCAGCGCGCCGTCGAGCATCACGGCGGCTGCGGCGCCACGCGGACGCGGCAGCGGCGCAATCGCGCTCCAGCGGTTGGCGGCGATGTCGTAGACGTAGGCGTTGGTGTCGGAGCGCCGGTTCTGCTCGACGAAACCACCCAGCGCGTAGACGCGGCCGCCGTCGGCCGTCACAGCAACGTGGTTGGCACCGCGCGGCAGCGGCGCGCCGTCGAGCCAGCGGTCGGCCTTCGGGTCGTAGATGTGGTGGTAGTCGCGGTTGACCTTGCCTTCGCCATAGCCGCCGACCACGTGCATGCGCCCCATCGCCGCGGTGGCCCAGGCCATCTCGCTGCGGGGAATCGGCAATGCAGCGCGCGGCTCCCATCGCCCCTGCGGACCGGGCGGTGCGGAGCTGTCGGTGAAGCGCTGGGCTTCCTGCTCGGGCGTCATGTGGTGCGGCACGCCGCCCTGCAGACGCGCATAGGGCTCGGCCGAGGAAGGCACGGCCGGCAGCGTGTCATGCGTGGCCGCGTGCTGGGCGCGCGCCGCGCCCGCAGCCATGCCGGCAGCGGTCGCGAGAACGAAGCTTCGACGATCCATGGCCTCCTCCCTGCTCCGGTCGATCAGGACATCGGCGTGCCCGGTGGCGCATCGGCCGCGCCCGTAGGCACCGCCGATGGCTCGGGGATGTCAGGCATGGCCGGCACGTTGCGGGGCGCGTCCGACGGCATGTTGCCGCGGCCGAGCGCGCCGCCCTGCGGCACGGTCAGCTCCATGCGGATGCGCCCCGGCGTCTTGCCGCCGCGTGCGACCGCGCTGCCGCCGGTGGCAACGGAGGGCTTCAGGTACGCATACAGCTGCAGCACCGTCTGCACGTAGTTCTGCGTTTCCTTGTAGTTCGGGATCTTGTTGCCCGCGCGCTGCACCGCACCCTCGCCCGCGTTGTAGGCGGCCAGCGCGAGCTCGATCTGCCCCGGGAACATCGCGATCAGGTCGCGCAGGTAGCGCGAGCCGGCGGCGATGTTGATGCGCGGATCGAACAGCTTCTTCTCGATGGTCGCGCGCTTGTCCGCCGCGACGCCGTAGCGCTGCGCGGTGGCCGGCATCAGCTGCATCAGGCCCATCGCGCCCTTGGGCGAAACGGCCTGCGCGTCGAAGCCCGACTCGGTGGCGACCAGCGCCTGCAGCAGCTCGTAGTCGATCGCGTGCTTGCTCGCCGCATCGCGCAGCGCCGACTTGGCGGTCTTGTAGCTCGGCGAAGCCTCGAACATCGCCAGCAGGCTCTGCGAGGCCGGCGGCACCTTGCCGTCGAGCTTGCCCACGCCGCGGCCCAGCGGGGCGATGCCGTTGGCGGTATCGAAGCTCTGGCCGCCGCGGAAGAAGATCTGGTAGCGCTCGTCGAGCTTCTCGGAGGCGAAGTGCGCGTTGCCCTTGCTGTCGATGTAGCCGTAGATATCGGTGGCGTGCGCAGCCTGCTGCGACAGCACGAGCGCTGCACACAGCATGAATGGACGGAACCAGCGTTTCATGGCGATGCGGGTCCTGCCTTCAGAACCACCAGCCGTAGCGCTTGCGGCGCTCGGCGTGAACGGCGGCATCGTCGCCCATGCTCTTCGCATGGCCGCCGCCCTTCAGTCCGACCCAGAGCGACATGCCGCCCAGCGCGAGCACTGCGAAAAAGACGGGCAGATGTTCGACCTCGATGCCGGTGAAGATCATCGACACGGCCAGTCCCAGGAAGATGAGCGCAGCGCTCCAGCAAAGGATGCGGCGCGTCCAGAGCCACGTGGTAGCGACAACCCGCTCGACGCGGCTGGGCTCGGCGTTGTCGTTGACCGCGTCGTCCCACCAACCCATCCAGACGAACACGAATGCCAGCAGGATGCAGATTCCGGCGAAGAACATGTTCGCGGCCTGCCCGACCTGGTCGCGCTCCGCCAGCAGCAGGCCTGCTGCTCCAGCAACGCAAGCCCCTGCCAGCGAACCGCAAATGATCTTGTGCCCGTTCATGCCCTGTCGTGAGAAAGAGAGATGTCTCGACCGGAATCAGACGTCGATATCGACGTCATCGGCGCGCAACTCCATGAGCTCGCGCCGCGCCGCCGCTTCGCCCTTGCCCATCAGCTTGGTGATTTCGCCCTGGGTGGACGTGAAATCGAAGCGGCCCAATTGGACCTGCATCAGGCGCCGGGTGTCAGGATTGAGCGTGGTTTCCCACAATTGTTCCGCGCTCATTTCGCCCAGGCCCTTGAAGCGGCTGATGCTCCAGGCGCCTTCGCGCACGCCGTCCTTGCGGAGCTTGTCGAGCGTGGCGGTCAGTTCGCCTTCGTCCAGAGCATAGACCTTGGAGGCCGGTTTCTTGCCGCGCGCGGGGGCATCGACCCGGAACAATGGCGGCTTCGCGACATACACATGGCCGGCTTCGATGAGTTTCGGAAAGTGCCGGAAGAAAAGCGTGAGCAGCAGCACCTGGATGTGGGAGCCGTCCACGTCGGCGTCGCTCAGGATGCAGATCTTGCCGTAGCGCAGGCCGCTGAGGTCGGGCGAATCGCCGGGGCCGTGCGGATCGACGCCGATGGCAACCGAGATGTCGTGGATTTCGGTGTTGGCGAAGAGCCGGTCGCGCTCCACTTCCCAGGTGTTGAGCACCTTGCCGCGCAGCGGCAGGATGGCCTGGCTTTCCTTGTCGCGGCCCATCTTGGCGCTGCCGCCGGCGGAATCGCCCTCGACCAGGAAGACTTCGTTGTGGCTGATGTCCTTGCTCTCGCAATCGGTGAGCTTGCCGGGCAGCACGGCCACGCCGGAGCCTTTTCGCTTCTCGACCTTCTGGCCGGCGCGCTGGCGGGTCTGGGCGGCCTTGATGGCCAGCTCGGCGAGCTTCCTGCCGTAGTCGACGTGCTGGTTGAGCCACAGCTCCAGCGCGGGGCGCACGAAGCTGGATACGAGGCGCACGGCGTCGCGCGAGTTCAGGCGCTCCTTGATCTGGCCCTGGAACTGCGGGTCGAGCACCTTGGCGCTCAACACATACGAGGCGCGCGCGAACACGTCCTCGGGCAGCAGCTTCACGCCCTTGGGCAGCAGCGAGTGCAGTTCGATGAAGCTCTTGACCGCGTTGAACAGGCCGTCGCGCAGGCCGCTTTCGTGCGTGCCGCCGGCGCTGGTGGGGATCAGGTTGACGTAGCTCTCGCGCACCGGCTGGCCTTCCTCGGTGAAGGCGACGGCCCAGTCGGCACCCTCGCCCTCGGCGAAGTTGTCGGCGTTCTTGTCGGCGTGGCCGCTGCCTTCGAACAGCGGAATGACCGGGTCGCCGTTGAGCGTCTGCATCAGGTAGTCGCTCAGGCCGCCCTTGTAGAGCCATTGCTGCGTTTCCTTGGTCTTCTCGTTGACGAGCGTGACGCTCACGCCCGGCATCAGCACGGCCTTGCTGCGCAGCAGGTGGGTGAGTTCGCCCATGGGCAGCGCGGCGGTCTCGAAGTACTTGGCGTCGGGCCAGGCGCGAACCGTAGTGCCTTGCTTGCGCTCGCCGGCTTCGAGCTTGCGGACCTCCAGCGCCTCGATCACGTCGCCGCCGCTGAAGGCCAGCTTCGCGACCGAGCCCTCGCGGTGCGTGGCCACCTCGAGGCGCTTCGACAGCGCATTGGTCACCGACACGCCCACGCCGTGCAGGCCGCCCGAGAAGCTGTAGGCGCCGCCCGAGCCCTTGTCGAACTTGCCGCCGGCATGCAGCCGGGTGTAGACCAGCTCGACCACGGGCGCCTTCTCTTCAGGGTGCAGGCCGAAGGGAATGCCCCGGCCGTCGTCTTCCACGCTGACCGAGCCGTCGGCGTGCAGCGTGACCTTGATCTTCTTGCCGTGGCCCGCGAGCGCCTCGTCGGCGGCGTTGTCGAGCACTTCCTGGATGATGTGCAGCGGGTTGTCGGTGCGGGTGTACATGCCCGGGCGCTGCTTGACGGGCTCGAGGCCCTTGAGCACGCGGATGGAGCCTTCCGAATAGCCGGAGGATGCGGACGATGAACTGGGGGGAGTCTTGGGGGGAGTCGCCATGGGGGCGGATTGTAGTCAGTACCCGCCAAACAACTGGATACCCATACAGGAGCCGCCGGGCCCCGCAGGCGGCGGCCCGTACGGGAGAGCCTACTTGTCGAGGACGGCTTGGCCCGAATAGGCGAGCCAGCCCAATTCGGCCTTCGCCTTTTCGGGTGTCTCCAAGTCCAGCACGATGCTGCCGGTCACCAGCCCGAAAGACGGCGACATGCGCACGTATTTGGTTTCGCCTTCCTCGAGCGGAATACCGAGCGTTTTCTGGGGGTCGGCCACGGTTGCCGCCAGGTAGGTGCCCGCAGGACGGTCGACGAAGAAGAAGCTGCCGGGCCTCGACTTTCCGACAGCCACCTTGTTCAGGCGGACGCCCGGCTGCAGCGCGGAGCCAAAGGGCGTGTCGGCCCGGAAGAAGAAGATGCGCCCTTCGCCCGGCTTGATCTTGGCGAGGACGTTGGTCATGTCACGGTACTTCGTGCCGCCGTTACTGGCGCAACCCGCCGACAGCAGCGCCAATGCGGCAATGGCGATGAATTTCAGGGCGGTTCTTCTCATCGTCGACATCCTCCTGGTGGAATTTGAAAACAGAAAACCACCGGAATGTAACGAATCGCAGCAAAGGCTTTTGACAAGGCATGCCCACCAATGCGTTGCGTGCATTGAAACCCGCCCGATAAATCATCAATGGCTTTGGCCGCCGCGCCACCTGCTCGAGCAGGCGAATAGTTACATTCGAAGTCATGCAATCCCCAGCCGCCCCCGCCCTCTCGGTCAAGCAAGTCCTTTTCTGCGGGGCGATGATCGTCACGCTGTCGATGGGCATACGCCACGGTTTCGGCCTCTGGCTGCAGCCGATCACGCAGGCGCAGGACTGGAGCCGGCAAACCTTCTCGTTCGCGCTGGCGATACAGAACCTCTCGTGGGGCATCTTCGGCGTGTTCGCGGGCATGCTGGCCGACAGGTTCGGTGCGTTCCGGGTGCTGATCGGCGGTTCGCTCCTCTACGCGCTGGGGCTCTTCGGCATGGCGCATTCGCCGACGCCGCTGCTCTTCACGCTGAGCGCGGGCATCCTGATCGGCGCGGCGCAGGCGGGCTCGACGTACGCGGTGATCTACGGCGTGATCGGGCGGCAGATCCCTGCCGAGCGGCGCTCGTGGGCCATGGGCGTGGCGGCGGCGGCCGGCTCGTTCGGGCAGTTCCTCATGGCGCCCATCGAGGGCCGGCTGATCGGCAGCCTGGGCTGGCAGACGGCGCTGGCGGTGGTGGCGGTGCTGGCGCTGGTGATCGTTCCCCTGGCCTTCGGGCTGCGCGAGCCGAAAACGGCGGCACAGGCCGGCCACCGCGAGCAATCGGTGATGCAGGCGGTCGGCGAGGCCTTCCGCTACCCGAGCTTCGGCCTGCTGATGGCGGGCTACTTCGTCTGCGGCTTCCAGCTGGCCTTCATCGGCATCCACATGCCGACCTACCTGCGCGACCGCAGCCTGCCGGCCGAAGTGGCGGGCTACGCGCTGGCGCTGATCGGCCTGTTCAACGTGTTCGGCACCTACACGGTGGGGCTGCTGGGTCAGAAGCTGGCCAAGCGCAAGATCCTGGCGGCCATCTACTTCGCGCGGGCGGTGTCGATCGCGCTCTTCCTGATCGCACCGATCTCTCCGATGAGCGTGTACCTTTTCTCCGCGGCCATGGGCTTCCTGTGGCTGTCCACGGTGCCGGCCACCAACGCCATCGTGGCGGGCATCTTCGGCGTGGCGCATCTCTCGATGCTCAGTGGCTTCGTGTTCCTGAGCCATCAGGTCGGCTCCTTCTTGGGCGTGTGGCTCGGCGGCTACCTGTACGACACCACGGGCAGCTACGACATCGTCTGGTACATCGCGATCGCGCTGGGCGTGTTCGCGGCGGTGGTCAACCTGCCGGTGAAGGAAAGCGCCATTCCGCGCGGTCCGCAGCCGGTGGGCGCCGCGGGCTGATCCGCAGCCGGTTGCGTGTAAAACAGGGCCATGACTCCCCGGATGCGCCATCACATCGTCCACGCAGGCTGGCTGGCCGCCGCGCTGGCGGTGCTGGGCGGCGTGTTCGCGCTGTACGTGCATCCGGACTTCCTGGTGACGCTGGTCGACCAGATCTGGTCCTGCTTCTGAGCCTCATTGCTATGAAAGAAATAGCGCCGATGCACGGCCTGGGTGCACCTTCCGAATGGATCGTGCGGTGGTCGCACCTGCTTGCGACCGGCGCGTCGGTGCTGGACGTGGCCTGCGGCGCCGGGCGGCACATGAAGTGGTTCGCCGGACGCGGGCACGCGGTCACCGGCGTCGACCGCTCTCCCGAGGCTGTCGAGGCGGCAAGCGCGTTCGGCAAGGTCGTCGAGGCCGACATCGAGTCCGGCCCCTGGCCCTTCTCCGGCCGGGCCTTCGGCGCCGTGGTCGTCACCAGCTACCTCTGGCGGCCGCGCATGGCCGACATCGTGGCCGCGGTGGCACCTGGCGGCGTGCTGCTCTACGAGACCTTCGCCGCGGGCAACGAGACCGTCGGCAAGCCCTCGCGGCCCGACTTCCTGCTGCAGCCGGGCGAGCTGCTGGCAGCCTGCGCCGGACTGCGCGTGGTGGCCTACGAGGACGGGTTCATCGAACAGCCCGAACGCTTCGTGCAGCGCATCGCCGCCGTTCGCCCGGCCGCGGCCGATTCCGGGCTGCCGGCGCGCCGCTTCCTTAAGGGAAACTAAGGGGCCCGGGGCCGCTGTCTGGCCGGGCGCCGGAGTAAGTAGAATCGGCGCTTTCGTCCACCGACAAAGAGATTCCCCCTTGGAGCAACTGACAGGCAGCATCGTCGCGCTCGTCACGCCGATGCACGACGACGGCAGTGTCGACTACCCCGCCCTGCGGCGACTCATCGACTGGCACATCGAAGAAGGCACCGACTGCCTGGGCGTGGTCGGCACCACCGGCGAATCGCCGACGGTCGATGTCGAGGAGCACTGCGAAATCATCCGCGTCTCGGTCGAGCAGGCCAAGGGCCGGGTGCCCGTGATGGCCGGCTGCGGCGCGAACTCCACCAAGGAAGCCATCGAGCTCGCCAAGTTCGCCAAGGGCGTCGGCGCCGACTCGCAGCTCCAGGTCGTGCCCTACTACAACAAGCCCACGCAGGAGGGCCAGTACCAGCACTTCAAGGCCATCGCCGAGGCCGTGGGCGACCTGCCCATCGTGCTGTACAACGTGCCCGGCCGCACGGTCGCCGATATGGCGCACGACACCGTGCTGCGCCTGGCCCAAGTGCCCGGCATCATCGGCATCAAGGAAGCCACCGGCAACATCGAACGGGCCCAGTGGCTCATCCGCGAAGTGCCGAAGAACTTCGCCGTCTACTCCGGCGACGACCCGACCGCGGTCGCGCTCATGCTCTGCGGCGGCCAGGGCAATATCAGCGTCACGGCCAACATCGCGCCGCGCAAGATGCACGAGCTGTGCGTGGCTGCGCTGGCGGGCGACGTGAAGCGCGCCATGGAACTCCAGTTCGAGCTCATGCCGCTGCATCGCAACCTGTTCGTGGAGCCCAACCCGATCCCGCTGAAGTGGGCGATGGCAAGGCTCGGCCTGTGCGGCGGTACGCTGCGCCTGCCGCTCACCGAACTCGGCGAAGCGAGCCGCCCCGCGGTCGAGGGCGCCCTGCGCGCCACCGGCCTGCTGAAGGGCTGAGCACTCCTCTCCAGCACGTCCCAGACCCGCCTTTCCCCTGGCCGCAGCAAGGTTAAGCAACCTTTTGCCCGAACCGCGCTCAGAGATGGCGGCGGGCACTGCGGCCCCTAGATTGACCGAACCATTCCAACAAGGAAGACGACGTTGAAGAACCTTTCGCGACTTGCACTGCTGGCCCTCGTTGCCAGCCTCGCCGCCTGCTCCGTCCTCGAGAGCGACAAGATCGACTACAAGAGCGCAGGCAAGGCCCCGACGCTCGAAGTCCCACCCGATCTCTCCCAGCTCTCGCGCGACAACCGCTACGCCATCCCCGGCGGCGCCGTGACCGCCAACTCGTACCAGGCCGGCATCGCCAACGCCCCGGGCATCCCCACCGCGGTGGCCAACATCGGCGACGTGCGCATGGAGCGCTCGGGCACGCAGCGCTGGATCGTCGTCAACCGCACCCCCGACCAGCTCTGGGACCCGGTGAAGGACTTCTGGCAGGAAAACGGCTTCCTGCTGACCACCGACCAGCGCAACCTGGGCATCATGGAAACCGACTGGGCCGAGAACCGCGCCAAGCTGCCGCAGGACATCATCCGCGGCACGCTGGGCAAGCTGGTCGACTCGGTCTACTCGACCGGCGAACTCGACCGCTTCCGCACCCGCCTGGAGCGCAGCACCACCGGTACCGGCACCGAGATCTTCATCAGCCACCGCGGCATGCAGGAGGTCTACAACAACTCCCGCCAGGACCAGACCGTGTGGCAGCCCCGCCCGAGCGATCCTGAGCTCGAGACCGAATTCCTGCGCCGCCTGATGGTCAAGCTCGGCGTGTCGCAGGAACAGTCGAAGATCCTGGCCGCGACCACCGCGACGCCCAAGACCGCGACGATCTCCAAGGTCGGCAACCAGCCGGTCGTGCAGATCAGCGAAGGCTTCGACCGCGCATGGCGCCGCGTCGGCCTCGCGCTCGACCGCACCGGCTTCACCGTGGAAGACCGCGACCGCACCGCCGGCGTCTACTTCGTGCGCTACGTGCCGCCGAATCCCGACAAGAAGGAGCCCGGCTTCTTCGGCAAGCTATTCGGTGGCTCGAGCAAGACCGAGGCGCCCGCGAAGTTCCGCATCTCGGTCAAGGGCCAGGGCGAAAGCACCACGGTGTCGGTGCTCAACGAAGCCGGCGCGCCCGAGACCTCGGTCAACGCCGAGCGCATCGTCAAGGTCATCGCCGACGACCTGAGATAACCCGCATGCTCCGCTTCCGAAGCCTCGGCAGCGGCAGCACGGGCAACGCCGCGCTGGTCGAGACGACCAGCGCCGGCCGCACCTCCCGCCTCCTCGTCGACTGCGGCTTCGGCATCAAGCAGCTCGACCTGCGTCTGGCCCAGGCGGGCCTTGCAGCCAGCGACATCGATGCGGTCTTCGTGACACACGAGCACGGCGACCACATCGGCTGCGCCCATTCGCTGTCGCGGCGCAACCGCATTCCCGTCTGGATGAGCGAAGGCACGTGGCTCGCCACCGGCGGGCGCGACTTCGAGGGCCTGCTGAACCTCGCGCGCGACGATGCCGAGTTCACGGTCGGCGACATCTGCGTGCAGCCCTTCACCGTTCCGCACGATGCGCGCGAGCCGCTGCAGCTGCGCTGCACCGACGGCAACCGCACCCTGGGCGTGCTGACCGACCTGGGGCACGCCACGGCACACGTGCTGGCCCGGCTGGGCGGCGTGCATTCGCTGCTGCTGGAGTTCAACCACGACAGCGATCTGCTGGCGAACTCGAGCTACCCGCCCTTTCTCAAGCACCGCGTGGGCGGCAACTACGGGCACCTGTCGAACACGGCCGCCGCGGAGATCGCACGCGCGCTTCTCCACGACGGGCTGCGGCACGTGGTCGCGGCACACCTGAGCGAGCAGAACAACCGGCCCGAGATCGTGCGGCGCCTCATGGCCGAAGCGCTGGGCGGCAACGAGTCGGAGATGCTGACGGCCACGGCCGGCGCAGGCTCGCCCTGGCTCGACGTCTGAGCGCCAGGGCCCTCACGCTCTCCTAAGAAAAAAAGCCGCCTCATGGCGGCTTTTTCATCGCTGATGCAGCGCTTGCTGTTTATTGCTTCGGCGCTTCATTCTTCTTCGCGGCCTCGGTGGCGGCGTTCGCGGCATCGAGCGCGGACTGAGAGCCCGAAGAAGGCGCGGTCGACGACGAAGACGATGCGCCCGGATCGGCCGATGGTGCAGGAGCCGGAGCGGCAGGCGCAGGCGCGGGTTCGGTCACAGGCGCAGGAGGCGGCGTCACTACAGCCGGCGCTGCATCCTCCTTCTTCCCGCAGGCGACGAGCGCGGCAGCGGCAATCAGCGAGGCGATCAGGACGGACGATGACTTCTTCATGGAAACTCCTTTGGCAATGAAGGTCAGGAACGAAAAAATTCTAGACCTGCATATCCGCCCGAATATGTCTCGCGGCCGCATTCGCGGCATTGGCTTACAAGCCGAGTGTCGATGCCGGAAACGCGGCGCGCCCGAGGCGCCAGCACTCTTCGATGGCCTCGCGCAATTCGCGGCGCGCGCGCGAATCGGTGCCGCTCACGCCCCTGCTGCGTTCAGGGTCGATGCGGTGCACGAACCATGTGGGCGTCCAGATGGCGCTCGGTACTTCCGAGCCCGCGGCCTTGCCGGTGGCGCGGCATTCGATGATGTGGTCCCACATGCGGCGCCAAGCAACGAAGCGCGCATGGCCGCGTTCGAGAACGTCGTAGCGCTGCGCGAGCAGCATCAGGCGGCGGCCGCTCGCCGACCAGGCTTGCAGCGCCTCGATGGTCGCGCGCTCGCCGAGGGGCCAGTCGGCGAAGTCGGCGTCGCTGAAGACGATCTCCTTCCAGCCCTCGCGCGCCGCGGCAGAGAGCGCGTTGCGCAGGAGCGCATCGAAGGCTTCGCGGCCGTCGAAGCGCCCTTCAGGCAAGGCTGAACCGGACGCCTCATCCGGCATGGAGCCACCCTGCCTCGCACCACTCGCCAAGCAATGCAAGAGCGCCCTCGCTGGCACGCGCGAGTTCGCGCGGGCCGAGCTCGCGGCGGTCGGCCAGCTTGCGCATCAGCGTCGCGTCGGCACCGCCCGCGCGAAAGCTCTCGCCGTTGATGTAGATGTGCCGCGCGTCGTAGAGCATGCGCGTGCGGCGATCGAGCCTCACGTGCTGCATCGCATCGGGCGCCTCGCCGCCTTCGCCGAACCAGACGTTGGCCTTGGGCTCGGTGAGCGACTCGCCGAGAGCGCGCTCGATGGCGTCGGGGTCGCGCAGCGCAGCCTCGATGGCCTTGCGCGCAAAGCCCTGCAGCGCGGCGGGCATCGCTGCCGGTGCATCGACCGCCGGCTGCGTCGGATCACGGTAGCGCGCCAGCTCGGCCGGGCCGGCGTCTTCCAGGTCTTCCGCATAGGCCTGCGCCATGCGCGCGAGCAGGTCGGCGCCGAGCTCGCCAAGTGCCGACGAACGCAGGCCGATGGAACAGGTCATGCAGTCGTCGCCCACTGCCACGCCGTCGTGGGCATAGCGCGGCGGCAGGTAGAGCATGTCGCCGGGCTCGAGCACGAAGGTCTGCTCGGGCTCGAAGTTCTCGAGAATCTTTAGCGGCAGGCCCGGCTGCAGGCGCAGGTCGGTCTGCTTGCCGATGGACCAGCGCCGGCGCCCCTGCGCCTGCAGCAGGAACACGTCGTAGCTGTCGAAATGCGCGCCGACGCCGCCGGTGTCGCTCGCGTAACTGATCATCAGGTCGTCGAGCCGGGCGTCGGGCAGGAAGCGGAACTGCCGCATCAGCTCATGCACGCCTTCATGGTGCAGGTCGACGCCCTGCACCAGCAGCGTCCACGCCGGCTGCTTCAGCGGCGGCAGTGCGCGCCGGGCGAGCGGCCCGTGCTTCAGCGACCAGCCGGCCCTGCCGTGGCGGATGAGGCGCGATTCGACATCCTCTCGCTCGGCAAGCGCGAACAACTCGGAACGCTCGATCGGTGGCACCATCGCGGGTATCGCCTGCCGCACGAGCAAGGGTTTCTTCTGCCAGTGCCGCCGCATGAACTGCGCGGCGCTCAGGCCACCCAGCAGGGGCAGCGGTTTGTTGATCTCCATGGGAGAATTCTGCAATGGAAATCTCTGAACAATGCGTGGTCGGCCTGACCTGGACGATGAAAGACACGCTCGGCGACGTGCTTGATGTGCTCGACGAGCCGGTCGAATTCCTGGTCGGCGGCGACGATCTCTTCGACGTGATCGAAGCGGCCCTGCAGGGCCATGAACCCGGCGCCCGGGTGCAACTGCAGATCGAGCCCGAACAGGGCTTCGGCGACTTCAACGACCAGCTGCTCTTCCTGGAGCCGCGCTCGCTTTTCCCCGAAGGCACCGAGGAAGGCATGACCTTCGACGGCTCCGCCCTGCCCAAGGGCGTGAATGCCGACATTCCGAAGGACACGATCTACACCGTGGCCGAGATCTATCCCGACCACCTCGTGCTCGACGGCAACCATCCGCTGGCCGGCATCGCGATCCGGCTCGACATCACGGTGCGTTCGGTGCGCGAGGCCACCGAAGAGGAAATCGGCCGCGGCACGGCAGGCACGGGCTTCTTCAAGGTCGCGCCGATGGCGCCTGGCAACGAGACGCTGCACTGACGGCGGCGTGAGCCGCCCATGAAAAAGCCGGGCATGCCCGGCTTTTTCGTTCCCCGACGAGCGGGGGTTCGCTTACATCCGCGAGATCTGGCCGTTGTCGATGCGCACGCGGTCGCCGATGCGCAGGTCGCCGGGGCTCTGCACGTCGAAGGCGCGGTAGCCGCCGCGGTCGGTCTGCACCGACACCCGGTACATCTCGTAGACGCGCGGACCGTTCTGCTGCGCCTCGATGGTGTTGCCCAGCAGGGCGCCGCCCACGATGCCCAGTGCGGTCGCCGCGGCGCGGCCATTGCCCCGGCCGAACTGGTTGCCCACCACGCCGCCGATGACGCCACCAGCGACGGCACCGCCGCCCGTGGTGCCGGTGCCGGCGGTTTCGCTGCGCAGCACCTCGATGTTGGCCACGTGGCCGTACTCGACGTAGGAAGCTTCCTGATAGGGAATGGCCTGCGGAGGCGCCTGGTAGGGATAGCGCGAGGTCTGGTAGACGGGCGCCGGTGCCACGCACGCCGTGAGCGTGGCCACGGCCAGCACGGAAGCGGTGACGGAAACAAAGCGCATTGAGATCTTCATGTTGGAGGCTCCTCGGAAAGAACGATGCAAGGATGATGTATGCATGCACCCTGCGTGTGCCTGACTAACGCCGCAGCATCGGCCGCGATGACGCCGTTCACACACTGAAACCTTCGAGGCCGCACGGCCCGGGCCGGTTCCGCTCTTTACCGCCCGGAAACTCAGCCGGTCTTCAGGATTCGCTCAATGTTTGCCGGTGGAGCCGTATCCGCCCTCGCCGCGTTGCGTAGGTGCAAATTCCGTGACCACACGAAACTGCGCCTGCACCACGGGGACGATCACCAGTTGCGCCAGCCGCTCCATCGGGTTCAGCACGAAGGGCGTGTCGCTGCGGTTCCAGGCGCTGATCTTCAGCTCGCCCTGGTAGTCGCTGTCGATCAGGCCGACGAGGTTGCCCAGCACGATGCCGTGCTTGTGGCCCAGCCCCGAGCGCGGAAGGATCAGCGCCGCATAGGCCGGGTCGGCCAGGTGGATGGCGATGCCGGTGCCCACCAGCTGCCAGCCGTTGGGCTCCAGCGTGATGGGGGCGTCGAGGCAGGCCCTCAGGTCGAGGCCGGCGCTTCCGGGGGTGGCGTATGCGGGCAGTTGATCCACCATGCGCGGATCGAGGATGCGGACGTCGACTTTCACTTAGTTGTTGCCTTGTTTCTGTTGCTGTTCTCTTTGCTTTCGGGCCGCCTCTTCCAGCACCTGCTGCCACTTGGCGACGCCGGGGGTGAACTTCACGCCCTTCAGTTTCTTGCCGAACCATGCAGCCAGCGCCGCCAGGACGATCAGCACGCCGAAGGGCACGCCCGCCGCCCAGAGCACCAGGAATGCCAGTGCGCCGAAGATGCCCAGCACCTTGAGCAGCGCCGGGTCGAACGAGCCCGGCTGCTTTCTCGGCACCTCGCCGGGTGGCAGCTCGGCGCGCTGCATCGCGGCCGTGACGGGGCCCTGCCCCTGGTGCGGGCCCGCGGTCGGCGTCATGCCGACGTCCAGGCCGTGCTCGCCAGGCGAAGCGGCCCGCTTCGGCAGCGCCGCCTGCGCGGCCAGCCGCTCGACATAGCGGGCGAAATCGCCGTTCGGCGGCGTGTTCCATTCGGGGTTCATCATCAGACCCTCCAGTCGGGAAGCCTCGCTGCGATCTCGGTCATGAGCTCGCGCGCCAGCGCGAGCTTGGGTGCGCGCGGCAGTTCGCGCACGCCGTTGGCATCGACCAGCAGCAGCGCGTTGTCGTCCTGCCCGAAGGTCAGCGGGCCGATGTTGCCCACCAGCAGCGGGATGCCCTTGCGCTCGCGCTTGGCCTTGGCATGTTCGGCGAGGTTCTCGCTCTCGGCGGCGAAGCCCACGCAGAAGAGCTTCTTCGACTGCGCCCGCTCGCTCTTCGCGACGGAAAGGAGGATGTCGGTGTTTTCGGTGAAGTGGAGCACCGGCGTCCTGCCGCTGCCGTCCTTCTTGATCTTCTGATCGCTCTGTGTGGCCGGGCGCCAGTCGGCAACGGCCGCCGTAGCTACAAAAATGCTAGCACTCTGCGCAGCGCGCGTGGTAGCTTCGAGCATGTCCTGCGCCGAGAGCACGTCGACGCGCGTCACGCCGCGCGGGGTGGGCAGGTGCACCGGGCCGGCCACCAGCGTGACCTCGGCGCCCGCCTCGCGGGCAGCCCGGGCGATGGCGAAGCCCATCTTGCCGGACGAATGGTTGGTGATGCCGCGTATCGGGTCCAGCGCCTCGAAGGTCGGGCCGGCCGTGACCAGCACCTTCTGGCCCGCCAGCAGCTTGGGGCTGAAGAAGGCGGTGACGTCCTCCAGCAGCTGTGCCGGCTCCAGCATGCGGCCGTCGCCGGTCTCGCCGCAGGCCTGCCAGCCGTTGCCCACGCCCAGCACGGTCGCGCCGTCGGCCGCCACCTGCATCAGGTTGCGCTGCGTGGCGGGATGAACCCACATCTCGCGGTTCATGGCCGGCGCGATCAGCAGCGGAACGCGGTCCATCGGGCGGGCCAGGCACATCAGGCTCAGCAGGTCGTCGGAGCGGCCCTGCACCAGCCGGGCGATGAAGTCGGCGCTGCAGGGCGCCAGCACGATCGCGTCGGCCTCGCGGCTCAGGTTGATGTGCGGCATGTTGTTGGGCTCGCGGATGTCCCACTGCGAGGTGTAGACGGTACGCCCCGAGAGCGCCTGCATGGTCACGGGCGTGATGAACTGCTCCGCCGCCTCGGTCATGACGACCTGGACGGTCGCGCCCGCCTTCACGAACAGCCGGCACAGCTCGGCCGACTTGTAGCAGGCGATGCCTCCGGTGAGGCCCAGGACGATGTGTTTGCCGGCGAGGTCTTGCATGGGCTGTATTGTTGCTCACATGCCATCGGCCCCAAGGCAACAAGCCCTTGGCGGGAGGTGTCGCGAAGGGCACACCTATAATCGCAATTTCCCACTGCCCGGATTCACAGCGTCCGGAACTGGCATGACCAAATTTGTCTTCGTCACCGGTGGTGTCGTTTCTTCCCTTGGCAAGGGAATCGCCTCCGCCTCGCTCGCCGCGATCCTCGAATCGCGCGGCCTCCAAGTCACCCTCATCAAGCTCGATCCGTACATCAATGTCGACCCCGGCACGATGTCGCCCTTCCAGCATGGGGAAGTGTTCGTCACCGATGACGGCGCAGAGACCGACCTCGACCTCGGCCACTACGAGCGCTTCATCGACACGCGGATGCGCAAGGCCAACAACTTCACGACCGGCCAGATCTACAAGACCGTGCTCGAAAAAGAGCGCCGTGGCGACTACCTCGGCAAGACGGTGCAGGTGATCCCGCACATCACCAACGAGATCCAGGAATACATCAAGCGCGGCGCCGGCATCGGCACGGCGCACGAGGTGGACGTGGCCATCGTCGAGATCGGCGGCACCGTGGGCGACATCGAATCGCTGCCCTTCCTGGAGGCCGTGCGCCAGATGAGCCTGCGCATGGGCCCGAACAACTCGGCCTTCGTGCACCTGAGCTACGTGCCCTGGATCGCCGCCGCCGGCGAGCTCAAGACCAAGCCCACGCAGCACACCGCGCAGAAGCTGCGCGAGATCGGCATCCAGGCCGACGCGCTGCTGTGCCGCGCCGACCGCCGCATCCCGGACGACGAGCGCGCCAAGATCTCGCTGTTCTCGAACGTGCCCGAATGGGGCGTGATCTCCATGTGGGACGTGGACACCATCTACAAGGTGCCCCGCATGCTGCACGAGCAGGGCCTGGACGGCCTGATCTGCGACAAGCTGCGCATCAACACCCCGCCCGCCAAGCTGCAGCGCTGGGACGACCTGGTCTACGAGGTCGAGCATCCGCAGAAGGAAGTGTCGATTGCCATGGTCGGCAAGTACGTCGACCTGTCGGACAGCTACAAGTCGCTCAACGAGGCGCTGCGCCATGCCGGCATGAAGAACCATGCCCGCGTGAAGATCGACTACATCGACTCCGAGACCATCTCCGCGCAGGACGTGTCTCGCCTGGCCAAGTACGACGCCATCCTGGTGCCGGGCGGCTTCGGCCAGCGCGGCGTGGAAGGCAAGATTTCGGCCGCGCGCTTCGCCCGCGAAGGCAAGGTGCCCTACCTCGGCATCTGCCTGGGCATGCAGGTGGCCACCATCGAATACGCCCGCCACGTGGCCGGCCTGAAGAACGCCAACAGCACCGAGTTCGACCCCGAGACGCCCACCCCCGTGATCGCCCTGATCACCGAGTGGAAGGACGCCGACGGCACCGTGAAGACGCGCGACGAGAAGTCCGACCTCGGCGGCACCATGCGCCTGGGCGCGCAGAGCTCCGACGTGGCTCCGGGCACGCTGGCCCACAGCATCTACGGCGACGTGGTCACCGAGCGCCATCGCCACCGCTACGAAGCCAACGTGAACTACCTCGACCAGCTGCGCAGCGCCGGCCTGGTGATCTCCGCCCTCACCCAGCGCGAGCACCTCACCGAAATCGTCGAGCTGCCGCAGGACGTGCACCCGTGGTTCATGGGCGTGCAGTTCCACCCCGAGTTCAAGTCGACCCCGTGGGGCGGCCACCCGCTCTTCAACGCCTTCATCAAGGCTGCGCTCGAGCACAAGGAAAAGGGTTCGGGCAGCACCAACAAGACGCTCAAGGCGGTTGCATGAGCGCCGCGCCGGGCCGCCCCAAGCAAGCTCGCACCGCAGTGCGGAGCACGGAGGTATTCGAATGAGCAGCGGCTACGTCATCGCGCACGTCGAGGTCACGAACCCGACGCAGTACGAGGAATACAAGAAGTGGTCCACCGTCGCCATGCAGGCGCACGGCGCCGAGGTGTGCGTGCGCGGCGGCCAGGTGCAGCCGCTGGAAGGCGACTGGAAGCCCACGCGCATCGTGATCCTCAAGTTCCCCAGCTTCGAGAAGGCCAAGGCCTTCTACGAGACGCCCGAGTACCTCAAGGCGCGCGAGGCGCGTGCCGGCGCCGCGATCATGAACATGATCGCCGTCGAGGGCCTCTGAGCCGTCCGATCCGTTTTCCCATCTATTCATCCGCCCAAAGAGACCAGAAAGAGAAAGACAGAAGATGAGTGCAATCGTTGACATCGTCGGCCGCGAAATTCTCGACAGCCGAGGCAACCCCACCGTCGAATGCGACGTGCTGCTCGAGTCGGGCACCATGGGCCGCGCAGCCGTGCCCTCGGGCGCGTCGACCGGTTCGCGCGAAGCCATCGAGCTGCGCGACGGCGACAAGAGCCGCTATCTCGGCAAGGGCGTGCTGAAGGCCGTCGAGAACATCAACACCGAGATCTCGGAAGCCGTGCTCGGCCTCGATGCCAGCGAACAGGCCTTCCTCGATCGCACGATGATCGACCTCGACGGCACCGACAACAAGGGCCGCCTGGGCGCCAACGCCACCCTCGCCGTCTCGATGGCCGTGGCCCGCGCTGCGGCGGAAGAGTCGGGCCTGCCGCTGTACCGCTACTTCGGCGGCATGGGCGGCATGCAGCTGCCGGTGCCGATGATGAACGTCATCAACGGCGGCGCGCACGCCAACAACAGCCTCGACCTGCAGGAATTCATGATCATCCCCGTGGGCGCCAAGAGCTTCCGCGAGGCCGTGCGCTATGGCGCCGAGGTGTTCCACGCACTCAAGAAGATCCTGGGCGACCGCGGCATCAGCACGGCGGTGGGCGACGAAGGCGGCTTCGCTCCCAGCGTGGAGAGCCACGAAGCTGCCATCCAGCTGATCCTGGAAGCCATCGACAAGGCCGGCTACACGGCAGGCGAGCAGATCGCCCTGGGCCTCGATTGCGCGGCCAGCGAGTTCTACAAGGACGGCAAGTACGTGCTGTCGGGCGAGAACCTCTCGCTCACCGCCGAAAGCTGGACCGACATGCTCGCGACCTGGGTCGACAAGTACCCGATCATCAGCATCGAAGACGGCATGCACGAAGGCGACTGGGACGGCTGGAAGCACCTGACCGAACGCCTGGGCAAGCGCGTGCAGCTGGTGGGCGACGACCTGTTCGTCACCAACACCAAGATCCTGCAGGAAGGCATCGACAAGGGCATCGCCAACTCGATCCTGATCAAGATCAACCAGATCGGCACGCTGACCGAGACCTTCGCCGCCATCGAAATGGCCAAGCGCGCGGGCTACACCGCCGTCATCTCGCACCGCTCGGGCGAGACGGAAGACAGCACCATCGCCGACATCGCCGTGGGCACCAACGCCGGCCAGATCAAGACCGGCTCGCTGTCGCGCTCGGACCGCATCGCCAAGTACAACCAGCTGCTGCGCATTGAAGAAGACCTCGGCGACATCGCCGTCTACCCCGGCCGCGGCGCGTTCTACAACCTGAAGTAACGCCCGGACGCCACGCGGCATGCGCGCCCGCCTCGTTCCACCGATCGTCCTGCTGCTCCTGCTGGCCATCCTGCAGTGGCAGCTGTGGAACGGGCGCGGCAGCGTGCGCGACGTGACCCAGCTGCGGACCAAGCTGGCCGACCAGAAGGAAGCCAACGCCAAGGCCGCGCTGAACAACGAGCGCCTGAGCTCCGAGGTCAACGACCTGAAGGACGGCCTCGAGATGGTCGAGGAGCGCGCGCGCGCCGAACTCGGCATGGTGAAACCGAACGAAGTGTTCGTACAAATCGCGCACTGACCTTCTTCATCTTTCCGCCTGCTGATGACCGAGCTTCTCTCGGCCCCCGCATTCCTGATCTGGGGCTCTCCTGTCAGCTGGCTCGAACTCGTCGCGTCGACGCTGGCGCTCGCCATGGTGGGCTGCAACATGCGAGAGATCCACTGGGGATGGCCGCTGGCCATCGTCAGCTCTGTGCTCTATGTGGCGGTGTTCGCCAAGGCGCGCATCTACGGCGACGCCTCGCTGCAGGTCTTCTTCGCGCTCGTCGCACTCTGGGGATGGGCGCAGTGGCTGCGCGGCCACCAGGCCGACGGCAGCGCGCTGCGCGTCAGCCGGCTTTCTTCGCGCGGCATCGCGCTCACGCTGCTGGCCTGCGCAGTGGCATGGCCGGCGGTCGCCCTCTTCCTGCGCCGCTTCACCGACACCGACGTGCCCTGGTGGGACGGCTTCGCCACCGGCCTGAGCCTGGTCGGGCAGTTCCTGCTCGGGCGCAAGTTCATCGAGAACTGGCTGATCTGGCTGGCGGTGAACGTGGTGAGCGTAGGCCTCTTCATCCACAAGGGCCTGTGGCTCACGGTGGGCCTGTATGCGGTGTTCGCGGTGCTCAGCGTGGCCGGCTACCTTGCCTGGCGCCAACGCATGCCCTCCGCCGCAGTCGAGGCTGCGCGCGCATGACACCCGTGCTGCCGAAGGGCTGCGTGATCGCCCTCGTGGGTGCCGAAAGCACCGGCAAGACCGAGCTGGCCCGCGCCATCGCGCAGCGCCTACAGGACCGCGGCGTGCCGACCACCCTGGTGAGCGAGTACCTGCGCGAATGGTGCGAGCGCGAGAACCGCACGCCGCGCCCCGACGAGCAGCAGGCCATCGCCGACGAACAGACGCGCCGTATCGCAGCCGCCGCAGCCACCGGCGTGGTGGTGGCCGACACCACCGCGCTCATGACCGCCGTCTACAGCGAGCAGCTCTTCGCCGACACGTCACTCTACGAAGACGCCCTGGCCGCCCAGCGCGGCTACGCCATCACGCTGCTGACCGCGCTCGACCTGCCCTGGGTGGCGGACGGCATGCGCGACGGCCCGCACGCACAGCAGCCGACCGATACGCTGGTGCGCGCCGCTCTCACGGGCGCGAAGCTCTCATATGCCGTGGTGCACGGCAGCGGCGCCGAGCGGCTGGCCAACGCCTGGAACGCGATCGTCTCCATCGCGGGCAACGAGGGCCGGCCGCGCACGCGCGTCAAGTCCGACGCGAAACCCGCCTCCTGGTCGTGGCCTTGCGAGAAATGCTCCGACCCGGAATGCGAACATAAGCTCTTCAGCGATCTCATCGCGCGCCGCGAGTAACGCGCCTCGCCTTCCCTCCCCTTACCCGGAGACCCGATGCCCCTTTCGACCCTCGCGCGCATCGCGCTTCTTCCTGCCGCCGCACTGCTTCTGCCCGCCACCGGCCCAGCCCACGCGGCGCCCGTCGCAGCCACCGTCGAGAACGGCACCACCACCACCGCCTGCGCCGAGGAGGACAACGTCTCGCTGACCCTGCGCGGCGAAGGCATCCGCCGCATGCGCATCGAGGCGCAGCAGCCCGACTACCTCGACAAGATCGGCAACGACGTCACTGCGCCCGATTTCTCGGGCTGCAACTTCGACGGCGGCGAGCATCCCACCGACCCGGCCTACCGCTTCCGCAAGCGCACCGTGGTGCTGATGGACAACGCGCAGTGGCGCGTCGTCGGCATGACGCTGCCGAGCTTCTGGCGCCCGCAGCGGGTGCCCGTGCAGGTGGGCAAGCGCAAGGACCGCGGCTTTCACCTGCTGCAGGTGTTCAAGAAGGAGAACGGCAAGCCGCTCGAAGCCATCGTGCTCTATCCGTCGGACGGCTACTGGCGCATCAAGCCGCTGCCCGAGGCGCGCTTCGGCGACGGGGTGTACGGCTCGTCCTTCCTGCTCGGTCCGGTCGAGGCCGCCGCGCGGCCGGTGGTGAACATCGCGTCGATCCGCATCGTGCCCCGGCCGCTGGCCATCCATGTGCGCTTCACCGATGGCGGCAGCGCCGCGGTGAAGGTCGACGAGATCAGCCGCGTGCGCACCGCACTCGACGTCACGCTGTCGAAGCCCACCGCGAGCGCCCAGCCCTTCGCGGTGCTGCGCTCGATGTACGTCACGCCCGACAACGCCGACGTGAGCGAGGTGCGCTGGCAGGCCTCGCCCGGGGCCGCGCAGCAGGTGCTGCCGCTGACGGAGGTGAAGAGCCTGCAGGGCACGCAACTGCGCTTCGGGCGCAGCCTGCCGTCGAAGCACAACACCAGCGCGCCGGACATCGCGTTCGGCGGCTTCGACGATCGCGACTAAGCCGCTGGCGCGCTACTCGATGCCCAGGTCGGCGATGAGGCGCTCGCGCCGCTCCAGCGCCTGCAGCGCCTTTTGGCCCAAGTCAGTGGCGACGAGGTTCAGCAGCCCTTCGCAGAAGATCACGTAGGCGCCCATCGAATTGCTGAAGAAGGTGCTGCCATGCGGCACGAAGAAGGAATGCTTCGCGAAGGCTGCAAGCGGCGAGGCGCGATGGTCGGTGATGGCGATCACGACCATGCCGGCCTTGGCCGCTGCCTCGGCCGTCTCCGCGATGCTGCGTGTGTAAGGCTCCACGCTGGTCACCACCACCAGGTCGCCGGGCTGCAGTTGGGCCAGCCCTTCGGCCACGCCGAGCCCGTGCGGATCGAGCAGCGCCACGTCGCCGCGCACCATCGCCAGCCCGTAGGCCAGGAAGCTCGCAAGCGCGCTGAACTGCCGCAGGCCGTGCACGCGCACCCGGGGCGCGGTGGCTAGCAGCCGGGCCGCCTGCTGCAGGTCGTCGGCCGACAGTTGCGCCAGGAAGCCTTCGGTGTTGGCGATCGAATCGCGGGCGATCTGCACCATCGTGTCGATCTCCGGACGCTGCCCGGGCCCTTCGGACTGCGAACGCTCCGATGCATGCGCCACCAGCCGGCCAGCCTGCTCGCTGTAGAAGTGGCGATGCCTGGACGCCAGCCCGTCGCGGAACACGGTCTGGAATTCCACGAAGCCGGCATAGCCCAGCCGGGTGGCAAGGCGTGTGAGCGTCGATGCGTTCACGCCCAGCGAATCGGCCAGTTCGGTGATGGTGCGCACCGCAACCTCTTCCGGGCGCTCGACCAGACGCGCCAGCACGCTGTGCGCCTTGCTGCCCATCGAGATCAGCGCGTCGCCGCGCCCGAGGCTCACCGTCAGCGCGCGCAGCTCCTCGACGGTTCGCGGCGGCGAGGCACCGGTCGCGCCGGCGTCATCGGGTTCATCGGAATCAGGCTGGGCGGGCACGCTGGCTTTTTTCGGTGCTTGCATGGCCGTCGATCATATGGAATCGCGGCGGCCGGGCCGGGTGCTCGTACACCTCCCACTCGATGTGCGAAGCACCGGCGACGAAGCGGATGTCCGCAGTCGCCATCGTGTTCTCCGCGTCGCTGTCGTCCGGACTGGCACGCAGGATCGGGAACTCCGCGTCGCTTCCGTCGGCCAGCAGGTGCAGCGGATCGACCGCCACGCCCTCACCGGCCAGCAGTGCATCGCCGCGCTCCTGCCGATGCCGCGAAGAGCCCGTGACGATCTGCGGCAGGTCGCGCAACGACGCGTGCAGCGCATGGTTGGCATGCAGCCGCCGCCCGTCGATCTCCACGATGGAGCATGCCTCGGAGCTGAACTCCACGCTGAAGAGCCCCGGCGAAGCCCGGTGCGCCACCGTGAGATGGAAGCCGCCCGCGCGCTCGTTCGACTCGAGCAGCGTGCGCACATCCTGCACGCTGGCAGCTTCGAGCAGCGCCCGCGCGAGCACCATGCGCGGAACGCCCGGCCGCACGTTCAGGCATCGAAGGTTGTTCACCGTCATCGCGAGCCCGCCGTCGGTCACCGCGAAGGTGTGGCCCGGCAGCGATCCCGGATAGATGAAGGACGCGAACGACGCCCCGCCCTCCAGCACGCACCCGGCGATCGCGCAATGCCCGGCGAAGGCCGGGTCGCCGTCTTCGTTGTGCGTGATGCGGCGCAGCGCGCCGGCCGATTCCTGCACCGTGGTGCAGCCGTCGGGCGCCATGGCCCACAGGTCGCCGCGGCAGTTCCACAGGAACACGTCTTCGAAGGGCAGCTCCAGCCCTGCGGCCAGGCCCTGGAGTTCGTCCCAGATGCGCGGGAAGCACGAACGCACCAAGGCGGACATCGCCACCGCGGCGGGTGTGCCACGATGGTGCATCACCGATGCCCATGCAGGCGAATGCCGCGCGTAGTCCTGCATCGCCGCTGCGCCGAAGCGGCCCAGCGTTCGTCCGGTCTCGAAGGGCGAGCCTGCGGCCTCGAGGTAATTCAATGTCGGCATGTCACTCCACGTGCTGAAGAAAGTCGCGCAGGCGCTGGTTGGGCGGGTTGTCCAGCAGCTGCGCCGGCGGTCCGTCGACCGTGATGTGGCCGTGCTCCATGAAGATCAGCCGCGTCCCGACCTTGCGGGCGAACTGCATCTCGTGGGTCACGACCACCATCGTCATGCCCTCCTCCGCGAGCGACTGCATCACGCGCAGGACCTCCTGGCGCAGCTCGGGGTCGAGTGCGGAAGTGGGCTCGTCGAACAGCATCAGCTTGGGCCTCACGGCCAGCGCACGCGCGATGGCCACGCGCTGCTGCTGTCCGCCGGAGAGCTCGCTCGGGTAGTGGTTCATGCGCTCGGCGAGCCCCACCTTGGCAAGCAGTTCGGCCGCCTGGGCCTGCGCCTGCGACTTGGAGGCGCCGCGCACCTGGCGCGGGCCGAAGGCGACGTTCTCCAGCGCGGTCATCTGCGGGAACAGATTGAACTGCTGGAACACCATGCCGGCCTCCTGGCGGATCTCGCGCGCCACGGCATTGCCGCCGCGCACGCTGAGACCGTCCACCAGCAGGTCGCCGCCGTCGATCTGCTCCAGCGCGTTGATGCAGCGCAAAAGCGTCGACTTGCCCGAGCCCGAGGGGCCGATCAGCACCACGACCTCGCCCTTGCGGATCTGCAGGCTCACGCGGTCGAGCACCTTGTTGGCGCCGAAGCGCTTCTCGACATTCTTGAATTCGACGATGTTCACAGGATGCGCATCCTTCTTTCGACGGTCCGCAGGCCGAGCGTGAGCAGCCCGATCAGCAGCAGGTAGATCGCCGCGACCGCGCTCCAGATCTCGATGGCGCGGAAGTTGGCGGCCATGATTTCCTGCCCCTGGCGCGTCAGCTCGCCCACGCCGATGACGATGAAGAGCGAGGTGTCCTTCAGGCTCACGATGAACTGGTTGCCCAGCGCCGGCGTCATGCGCCGGAACGCGACCGGGCCGACGACGAACGCCAGCACCCGCCAGCGCGGCAGGCCCATGGCCAGCCCCGCCTCGCTCAGGCCGCGGGGCACGGAGAGAAAAGCGCCGCGCACGATTTCCGCGATGTAGGCGCCCGAGTTGATGACGATGGAGGCGATGGCCGCCGTCATCGGGTCCACGCGCACGCCCAGCAGGCCGGGCAAGGCGAAGTAGATGAACATGACCTGCACCACTATGGGCGTGCCGCGCACCAGCCCCACGTAGGCGAAGCCGATGCTCGCGACGAGGTTGTTCCCGTAGGCGCGCATCAGGCCGAACAGCACGCCCAGCAGCGTGCCTCCGGCAAGACCCGCCACGGTGATGAGCACCGTCAGTTGCGCACCCTTCAAGAGCGCCGGCAGCGCGCCGGCGATCACTGACCAATCGAAATCCATGAATGGCTCCGTGGCTGCCGCTCAGGACTTCGGCGGTTCGGCCTTGAACCACTTGCGGTAGATGGTGGCGTAGCGGCCGTCGGCCTTGATCTTCGCGAGCGCCGCGTTCACCTGCGGCACCAGCGGGCTGCCCTTGGGAAAGCCGATGCCGTACTGCTGCGCCATCATCTGCGGGCCCACCGCCTTGGCCTTGCCCGCACCTGCGGTGGCGATGTAGTACAGGACGTTGGGCGTGTCGTGCATGGCGGCATCGACGCGGCCGGTCATCAGCTCCAGGTAGGCGTTGTCGATATTCGGGAACTGGCGCAGCTCGGTGCCGGCGAAGTTGGCCTTGGCGTAGTCGGCGGCGGAGGTGCCGGTCTTGATGGCCAGCGTCTTGCCCTTCAGGTCGGCCACGCCGGCGATCTTGCTGGCGGCGGGCACCATGAGGATGAAGCCGCTGTCGTAGTAGCCGTCGGAGAAATCGATGACCTTCTTGCGCTCGTCCTTGATGGTGATGCCGGCCAGCGCCACGTCGACGTTCTTGGTCTGCAGCGCGGGCAGGATGCCCGCGAAGTCCATCGGCTGCAGCTTGTATTCGAGCTTCAGCTCCTTGGCGACGGCCTCCCACAGGTCGATGTCGAAGCCCACGTACTTGTCGCCCTCCTTGAATTCGAAGGGGACGAATGCGGTATCGACCGCCACCAGCAGCGGGCCGGCCGCCATCGCGGGCGCGGTGATGAACGACGTGGCGACGGCCGCGGCCGCGAGCAGTCGGAGTACGAGTTTCTTCATGACAATCCTTCCGGAGTAAGAGCTCACCGAATTGGTGCAATTGAATTTGCATTAAAACCAAATTCGCAAATCCATTTGCATAATGTGTGCCAAGCGGCAGCGCGCGGCAAGCTCGGGTTTGCCCTGAGCGCCACGGCAGCGGCTCGCCCCGATGCCTGAGGCAGGGGCGATGCGGATGTCCTGGAAACGGGAAGCTGGAACTCGAAAGCCCCCCGCGGCGGGGGGCAGGCGGCTCGGCCGCATCAGGCAGGCGTTGCGCCTGCCTGCATCTGTCGTCTGATTACTGCACGACCGGGCTGCCCGGAATCTGGTCGCCCAGCGGCGTGAACAGCTGCGCCGCATCCACCGCGTCGAAGCGGTACTGCTTTCCGCAGAAGTCGCAGCCCACCTCGATGTTGCCGCGCTCGGCGAGGATGCTTTCGGCTTCCTGCTCGCCGAGGCCGCGGATCATCTGCGCCACGCGCTCGCGGCCGCAGGTGCAGGCGAAGCGCGGGCCGAGCATGCCGGCCTGCGGCTCGAAGCGCAGCAGCTTCTCCTCCCAGAACAGGCGGCGCAGGATGGTCTCGACGTCGAGCGTGAGCAGCTCATCGCGCGTCAGGCTCGACGCGAGGATCGAGATGCGGTTGTAGTCCTCATTGCGGCCGATCTGGTCTTCATTCGCCTGGTCGTGGTCCTTGTCGGCGGTGCCTTCGAGGTTGCCCTCGCCCTTGACCGGCAGGCGCTGGATCAGCAGGCCCGCGGCCACCTTGTCGTCGGCGGCCAGCACCAGCGTGGTGTCGAGCTGCTCGCTTTGCAGCATGTAGTGCTGCAGCACGTCGCTGAGCTTGCCCAGCTTCTCGCCGTCGTCGCCGAAGAGCGGCACGACACCCTGGTAGGGCGTGGTGCCCGGCAGCTTGTCCTTGGGGTCGAGCGTGATGGCGCAGCGGCCCTTGTTGTTCACGTTGACCATGTCGGGCAGGCGCGCGTCGGCCGGCAGCTCGCCCATCACCTTGGCGGTGGCGCGCAGGCTCAGGTCGGGCTTGGACTCGGCCACGGCCACCTTGACGGGGCCGTCACCGAAGATCTGCAGGATCAGCGCGCCGTTGAACTTGATGTTGGCCTGCATCAGCGTGGCAGCAGCCGTCATCTCGCCGAGCAGTTCGACCACCGGCTGCGGATAGGCGCCGGTGGCGGTGTTGGAGGCGCGCCGCGCGAGGATCTCCTGCCACGCGTCCGTCAGGCGCACGATCATGCCGCGCACCGGCAGGCCATCGAACAGGAATTTGTGCAGCTCGCTCAAAACATCTTCTTTCTGTGCATGTGCCTGCGACCGGGATGGTCAGGCGATCTTCTTGAGGCCCTTCGCAAAGCGGCGGGCATTCGATACGTAGTTCTCAGCGCCCTGGCGCAGCTTGGCAGCCGCCTCGTCGTCCAGGGTGCGCACCACCTTGGCGGGCGAACCCATGATGAGCGAGTTGTCGGGAAACTCCTTGCCTTCGGTCACCACGCTGCCGGCGCCAACGATCGAGTTGCGGCCGATCTTCGCGTTATTCAAGACCACGGCCTGGATGCCGACCAGCGTGTTGTCGCCGATGGTGCAGCCGTGCAGCATCACCTGGTGGCCGACAGTGACGTTGTCGCCGACGGTCAGCGGGCAGCCGATGTCGGCGTGCAGTACGGAAAGATCCTGGATGTTGGTGTTGCGCCCGATGCTCAGCGTCTCGGTGTCGCCGCGCAGCACTGCGCCGAACCACACGTTGGCGTTCTCCGCCAGCCTGACGTTGCCCACCACCTCCGCGCTGTCGGCCACCCATGCACCTTCGCCCACCTGGGGAGCCACACCGTCGAGTTCGTAGAGCGCCATTGTTTCCGGTCCCTGCAAGGTCAAAACCTAGAATTGTAGGGATGCACCCCCGATTGAGCGCGCTGGCCGCGCTTCGCCTTACAGACCCCGATGAAAAGGTGGCGGCAACCCGTGCCATCCCGCTGGATGGCGCTACCGAATCCATAGCAGCCGACCCGATCCGCACGCCTGGCGACGATCTCGGCGTACCGGGCCGCCCCGAACGCCCGCTGCGCGTGGCCGCCACCGCCGTCCAGAAGCGCTCGCCCTTCACCACCGAAGGCCGCGCCGCGCTGATCCATTCGATCTGCCACATCGAGTTCAACGCGATCAACCTCGCGCTCGACGCCGTCTGGCGCTACGACGGCATGCCCGAGGCCTACTACCGCGACTGGCTGCGCGTGGCCCACGAAGAAGCGCTGCACTTCACCCTTCTGCACGCGCATCTGCAGGACATGGGCTGGCGCTACGGAGACTTCCCCGGCCACGACGGCCTGTGGAACATGTGCGAGAAGACGAAGGACGACGTGCTCGCCCGCATGGCGCTGGTGCCGCGCACGCTGGAAGCGCGTGGGCTCGACGCCACGCCGCTGATCCAGGGCAAGCTCAAGCGCGTGAACACGCCAGACGCACTGCGCGCGGTGGAGATCCTCGACATCATCCTGCGCGACGAAGTGGGCCACGTGGCCATCGGCAACCACTGGTACCGCTGGCTGTGCGAGCGCGAGGGCATCGACCCGGAGGCCAGCTACCCGGCGCTGGTCGCGCGCTACGACGCACCGCGCCACAAGCCGCCTTTCAACCTCGAGGCGCGCGGCCGGGCCGGCTTCAGCGCCGAAGAGCTTCGCCAGCTCTCGCAAGCGCAGGACAAGGCCTGAAGCCGCGCCCGGGGCTTTCCTGGGCTCAGGCCGGGCGGGCGTGCACCACCAGCTTCGGCGAGAAGTCCTGAAGCACCTCGCCGCGCTGGTTGAGCGTCTGGCAATGCATCGTCACCATCGCGCGCCCGGGTTTGGAGCGCGAAGGTGCGATCGCGGTCACCTCGCCCTCCACGTGCAGCACGTCGCCGGGCCGCGTCGGCCGGGGCCATTGCAGCTCGCCGCCCGAGCCGATGATGCCGTCGGCCAGCGGGATGCCGCTCTCGACCAGCAGCTTCATCGTGAGGGCAGCCGTGTGCCAGCCGCTCGCGGCAAGGCCGCCGAAGAAGGTGTTCTTCGCGGCCTCTTCGTCGGTGTGGAAGGGCTGCGGGTCGAACTGCTGCGCGAAGGCCTTGATCTGCGCCACATCCAGCGCGTGCTCGCCGCTGCGGAAGCGGTCGCCGACCTTCAGGTCTTCGAGATACAGCTTGGCCATGGGGTCTCCTTTGTCTTCAGTGGCGATCGTCATTCTCGCGCCCGGCGCTGCGTTCAGACGCGCTCGAGGATCGTCGCGATGCCCTGCCCTCCGCCGATGCACTGCGTGGCCAGCGCATAGCGGCCCTTCTCGCGCGCCAACAGCGACGCCGCCTTGCCGGTGATGCGCGCGCCGGTCGCGCCCAGCGGATGGCCGATGGCGAGGCCGCCGCCGTCGAGGTTGATCTTCGCCGGATCGAGCCCCAGGTCGCGGATGCAGGCCAGCGCCTGCGAGGAGAAGGCTTCGTTGATCTCGATCACGTCGAGATCGGCTGCGCTCAGGCCTGCGCGTGCCAGCGCCTTGCGCGTGGCCGGGATCGGGCCGATGCCCATGATCGCCGGGTCGACGCCCACGGTCGCGAACGAGCGGATGCGCGCCAGCGCCTTCAGGCCGTGCTTCGCCGCGAATTCGTCGCTGGTGACGAGCACTGCCGCCGCGCCGTCGGTCAGCGGGGACGAGGTGCCGGCCGTCACCACGCCGTCCGGGCGGAACGCCGGCTTGAGGTTCGCCAGTGCTTCGGCGGAGGTGGTCGGGCGGATGCAGCCGTCGGCATCGACCACGTCGCCCGAAGCCAGGCGCACCGGCACGATCTCGCCGGCGAGGCGCCCCTGCGAGCGCGCCTCGGCCGCCTTGCGGTGCGACTCCACCGCGAAGGCTTCCTGGTCGGCGCGGCTCACGTTCCAGCGCTGCGCCACGTTCTCGGCGGTCTCGCCCATCGAGATGTAGGCGTCGGTGTTCTCCTTGAGCTCCGGGCTCGGCGAGAAGTTGAAGCCGCCCTGCGGCACCATCGTCATCGACTCCACGCCCACGCACAGGAAGGCGTCGCCCATGCCCGCCTCGATCTGTGCGGCGGCGATGTGCACGGCCTGCATCGAGGAGCCGCAGAAGCGGTTGACCGTCATGCCGCCCACTTCGTGCGGAAGGCCGGCCAGCAGCCCGACGATGCGCGCGAGGTTGTTGCCCTGCGAGGCCTCGGGGTAGGCGCAGCCTAGGACCACGTCTTCGAGCAGGGCAGGATCGAGGTCGGAGCGCTGCAGCAGGCCGCGCACCACGCCGGCGGCGAGCGTGTCGGGGCGCACTTCGGCGAGCGCGCCTTTCTTCGCGAAATGGAACGGGGAACGGGCGTAGGCGGAAATGACGGCTTTCATGAATGCTCTCCAGCAGGTTTGACTACCTTCCAATCGGTAGGCCTCGAGGTCGAAAAATAAGCACGCCGAAGCGTGCCTGCACGAGACCGGGCCCTCAGCCCGGCAAGGAACTCCTGAGTTGGGCGATGGCGTCGTCGAAATCTTCGACGCGGCCCGTCATGCGCGCCGACAGCAGCGCGCCCTGGCATACGGAAAAGACGTAGGCAGCCAGCGAAGCCACCGAGGCGCCGGTCTTTCGCTCCGGCATCAGCGCGCCCAATACGCCGGTGAGCCACGTCACCTGCGTGTTGCGCAACTCCTGCACGGCCAGGCGCAGTTCGTCGTTGACGACGCCCCAGCCCGGCGCCATCGCCCCTGCAGGACACATGGCCGAGCCAGCCCTGAGCGTGTTGCGGTACATGCGGAAATACGATTCGAGCGCGTCCTTCGGCTCGCGCGCCCGAGCGGCGTCCCAGTCCTTGAAGCCTTGCGTGGCCCCGCGGATCACCGCGACGCCCAGCGCCTCCTTGGTCGGGAAGTGGTGGTACAGGCTGGCCTTGCGCACGCCGACCGCATCGGCCACGTCCTGGAAGCTGAAGCCCAGGTAGGAGCGCGTTTCAATCAGGCCCCGCGCCACCGCGAGGATCTGCTCGCGGGTGCTGCCGGTGGCCAGGGCGGTGGCGTTGGTCATCTACCTACTATAAGGTAGGGAAGATCAACCCACAAGCCGAGGTGTCATGAAGGCGTCAGTCGCTTGGCGGGTCGGCCTGGTCAATCGGCCTTGATGCCCGCCGCCTTGACGATGCGCCCGTTGCTCTCGAACTCGCTGGCGATTTCCTTAGCGAACGCGGCGGGCGTGCCGCCGGTGGGCACGTTGTCGGTGGCCGTCAGCTTGGCGCGCAGCTCGGGCGTGGCCAGCGCCTTGTTGATCTCGGCGTTGTACTTCGCGACCAGCGCCGGCGGCGTGGCGGCGGGCGCGAACACGCCGAACAGCGAATTGATGTTCGCCGCCTTGTAGCCCAGCTCGCCCAGCGTGGGAACTTGCGGCAGGCTGTCGAGCCGCGCGGGCGCGCCCACCGCCAGCGGGCGCAGCTTGCCCGACTGGATGTGCGAGGAGAGCGTCGGGCTCGCGTTGGTGGAAAGGATCTCGAACTGCCCGCCGATCGCGTCGTTGAGCTGCTGGCCGCCGCCCTTGTAGGGCACGTGCGTGATGTCGACGCCGGCCGCGGCGCGCAGCTGCTCCAGCACGATGTGGCCGAGCGAGGCCGGCCCCGAGGTGGCCCAGCGCACCGCTCCCGGATGCGCCTTGGCATCGTCGATCAGCGCCTTGAAGTCCTTGGCCTTGCTCGCCGGCGTGGCGATCAGCAGCACCGGCGAATACATCACGCTGGCCACGGGCGCCACGTCCTTCAGCGGGTCGAAGGGCAGCTTGCCCAAGTGCGGGCTCAGCACCAGCGGGCTGATGGCCGAGAAGCCCAGCGTCGCACCGTCGGGCGCGGCCTTGGCGACGGCGTCCATGCCGATGGCGCCGCTAGCGCCCGCGCGGTTGTCGACGATCACCGTGACGCCCATCTGCGCCGCGAGCCGGTCGCCCAGCGCACGCGCGACCACGTCGCTGACGCCGCCCGCCGGATAGGCGACGATGAGGCGCACGGTCTTGGGCACGGTTTGCGCGAAGGCGCCGGATGCGGCGCACAGCGCGGCGGCGGCGAGGAGTCGGGTCGCCGTGCGGCGCGAGGGCTTCGAGGAAGCGAGGAAATTCATGGTGTCGTGTGTGGCAGCCCGTGTCGTCTGCCTGCTTGCTTGATGGATGGCGTCAGTCCAGCTGCAGCTTGCGCTCCTTGATCAGCCTGGACCACTTCTCATTGTCCGCCTTCACGAAAGCCGCGAACTCGGCCGGCCCGAGCGAATGCACCTCGGCGCCCGCCGTCGCGAACTTGGCCTTGATCTCGGGCTGCGCCAGCGCCCTGGCCAGCTCGCTCGAAAGCCGGTCGACGACTTCCTTGGGCATGTTCGCCGGCCCGACCAGCCCCTGGAAGCCGACCGACTCCATGCCCGCCAGCCCCAGCTCCTTCACCGTGGGCACATCGGGCAGCTGCGGATCGCGCGCCGGGCCGGTCACGGCCAGCGCCTTGAGCTTGCCGCCCTTCACCTGCGGCAGCAGCACACTGCCCGCGTCGATGAGGATCTGCGTCTGCCCGCCGATCAGGTCCTGCACCGCGGGCGCGCTGCCCTTGTACGGCACGTGCGTCATGTCGAGCCCCGTCACCTGGTTCATCAGCTCGCCGTTGAGGTGCGTGGAGGTGCCGTTGCCGCCCGAGGCGAAGTTGACCTTGCCCGGCTGCCCCTTGGCCCACGCGACGAACTCCTTGAGGTTCTTCGCCGGATGGTCGGGCCGCGTCACCGCGATGTAGCTGCCCTGGCTGATCTGCCCGATGTAGGTGAACTGCCTGATCGGGTCGTAGGGTGGCTTGCTCTGCAGGTACGGCGCGATGGCGAAGGGCCCCGTGTTGGCCAGCAGCAGCGTGTAGCCGTCTGCGGGCTGGCGCGTGAGCTCGGTGGCCGCGATCATGCCGCTCGCGCCGGGCTTGTAGTCGACCACCAGCTGCTGCTTGAGCGCCTCCTGCAGCGGCACCTGCACGGTGCGCGCCGCGAAGTCGATGCCGCCGCCGGGCGGATAGCCGACGATCAGGCGGATGGGCTTGGCGCTCGGGAATGCCTGGGCGGCGGCGAGGCCGGCGGCTGCGGCCATTGCAAAGCCGAGCCCAAGGCCTGCGCAGAGTCTGTTGAATTTCACGTTCCGTCTCCTCTTGTTGATCATTGATTTTCCAGCAGCCGCTGCAGCGTCAGCGCGTTGCCCGTTGCCTCGCCGCCGGCCGTGTTGTCGAACACGCACCAGCACTGCGCACCCTCCTCCTTAGCGCGCTGCAGCCGCCGGGCGAGGCGCGCGAGCAGTTCTTCGTCGTAGGCGGACCAGTAGCGCCGCGGCGAACCGTGCAGCCGCAGATAGACAAGGCCCGCCCAGCCGCCGGGGGCCGCGGCTTCGTCGAACAGCACCGGGTCCGCGAGCACGCGGGCCACTTCGAAGTCCAACAGGAGCCCGTCGGCCTGCGGCGCGAACCAGCTGCGATGGCGCGGCTCCAGCACCACCGCGCCGCGGTGCCTGTGCCGCAGCGCGGTGAAGAAGCCGCGCACCGCTTCTGCATCGAACGCCAGGCTGGGCGGCAACTGCACGACCAGCGCACCCAGCTTGCAGCCGAGGCCTTCGACCTGCGCGGCAAACGCCTCGAAAGCCGGCATCGCATCGACCAGCCGGCATTCGTGCGTCACCGCCTTGGGCAGCTTGACCGCGAAGCGAAACCCTTCAGGCGTGCTCGCGGCCCAGCGCTCGTAGGTCTCGCGCCGGTGCGGCCGGTAGAACGAGGTATCGATCTCGACCGCGTCGAAGCGCTGCGCATAGCGCTCCAGGTGCGAGCCTTCGGCCGGAAACACCGGCCACAGCGCGCGCGGCAGGCTCCATCCGGCGCAGCCGATGCGGCAGTCCTGCGAAGGCTCAACCGCGCGGGTGGTGCGTGGCATGCAGCTGCTTCAGGCGCTCGCGCGCCACGTGCGTGTAGATCGTCGTCGTCGAGATGTCAGCGTGCCCCAGCAGCAGCTGCACCGCGCGCAGATCGACGCCGTGGTTCAGCAGGTGCGTGGCGAAGGCATGGCGCAGCGTGTGCGGCGACAGCGGCACGTGGATGCCCGCCGCGGTCGCGTGCTTCTTCACGATGATCCAGAACATCACGCGCGTCATGCCGGCGCCGCGCGCGGTGACGAACAGGTCGGGTGTCTGCTGTCCGTCGAGGATGGCCGGGCGCGACTCTTCCAGGTAGCGCTCGATCCAGCGCCGCGCCTCGCCGCCGAAAGGCACCAGCCGCTCCTTGCTGCCCTTGCCGAGCACGCGCAGCACGCCGTCGTTGAGGCTCATGTCGGTGACCTTGAGCGCCACCAGCTCGCTCACGCGCAGGCCGCTGGCGTACATCAGCTCCAGCATCGCGCGGTCGCGCAGGCCGAGCGGCGACTCGACGTCGGGCGCGGCCAGCAGATCGTCGACCTGCTTTTCGGAAAGCGTCTTGATGGCCCGCGGCATCTGCCGCGCGGGCACGAGGCGAATGCTCGGATCGGCCGCGATGCGCCGCTCGCGCAGCGCCCAGCGGTAGTAGCGCTTGAACACCGTGAGCCGGCGGTTCGCCGACGTGGCCTTGCCCTTGGTCGACAGGCGCGCGCCCATGTAGGCCTGCAGGTCCGTCTCCTTCGCGGCGTTGAGCGCGGTGCCGCTGCGCTGCGCGCCGAGCCACTGCGCGAACAGCGCCAGGTCGCGGCGGTAGGCCGCCAGCGTGTTCTTCGACAACCCGTCCTCGAGCCACAGGGCGTCGATGAAATCGTCGATCTCGGGTGTCGTCTGCGTGGCTGCCTCTGTGCTCATGCCTTGCAAGATAGCAAAAAGAAAAAGCCGCCCGGCATGCGGGCGGCTTCCCTGGTGCGAGGAGCGATCCTCAGTCGAGCTTCAGGTTCTGCTTCTTCACGACCTGCTTGTACACGTCGTACTCGGCCTTGATCTGCGCGGCGAACTGGTCGGGCGTGTTCGCCACGATCAGCGAGCCCGTGTCCTCGATGCGCTTGCGCACCGCCGGCTCTTCGACCGCCTTCTTCACGCCCGCGCTGACCTTGTCGACCACTTCCTTGGGCAGGCCCTTCGGGCCGAGGATGCCGTAGTAGGCCATGCGGTTCACCGGCTCCAGGCCCACTTCCTTGAAGGTCGGCACGTTGGGCAGCGCGGCCAGGCGCTGCGGCGCCGACACCACGATCGGGATCAGCCGGCCGCTCTGGATGAAAGGCATGGCCGAGGGGATGTTGTCGAACATGATCGGCACCTGGCCGGCCACCACGTCGTTGAGCGCCGGGCCCGCGCCGCGGTAGGGGATGTGCGTGACGAAGGTGTTGGTGAGGCTCTTGTAGAGCTCCATCAGCAGGTGGCCGATGCCGCCCGTGCCCGACGAGGCGTACGAGTACTTGCCGGGGTTCTTCTTCAGCTCGGCCACGAACTCTGCGTAGTTCTTGGCGGGGAAGCTCGGGTTGACCGCGATGATGTTCGGCGTGGCCGCGATGTTGATGATCGGCGTGAAGTCGTTGATCGGGTCGTACGGCGTCTTCGGGTTGATAGCCGGGTTGGCCGCCGTGCTCGACACCGTGGCGATGCCCAGCTTGTAGCCGTCGGGCGTCGCACGGGCGGTTTCGGCCGCGCCCACGATGCCGCCGCCACCGGCGCGATTGATCACCACCACCGGCTGGCCCAGCACCTTGCCCAGCGGATCGGAAATCACGCGCGCCACGATGTCCGTCGTGCCGCCCGGTGCGAACGGCACGCTCAGTTCGACGGGCTTGTTGGGATAACCCTGCGCAAAGCTCTGACCCGCCACTGCGACCAGTGCCGCGGCTCCCACCATCGCGCCCCATTGACGACGTTGCATCGAAAACTCCTTATTGATCTGACTTGGCTGATGTCGAAAAACGAAGCCCGGATGCTAGCGGCTCGTGGGCCGTCTCCGTGCTCTGGATTACCCATGGTCAAGCGGGTTTATCCTCGAAGCGGTGAATTACGCGCAGCTGCTCTTCCCCGACTTCTCCCTCATCGCCATCGGCTGGCTCCTGTGCCGCTACACCGCCCTCGACCGCCGCGTGTGGGACCAGGTCGAGAGTCTCGTTTACTACTTTCTATTTCCCGTACTGCTGTTCCACTCGATCGTGCGCAGCCCGCTCGACTTCGGCGCCACGTCGAACCTGCTGACCGCGGGCCTGTGCATCGGCGCCTGCGGCATCGCGCTGGCCTATGCCCTGCCCTTCGTACCGGGCCTGCGCACGCACATCGACCGGCGCGACCACGCCGCCAGCACGCAGGTCGCGTTCCGCTTCAACTCCTTTATCTGCCTGGCGCTCGCCGAAAGGCTCGCAGGCTCCGAGGGCCTGCTGCTGATCGCCGTGCTCATCGGCGTGTGCGTACCCATCTTCAACATCGCGGCCGTGTGGCCGATGACGCGGCATGCGCAGACGGGGTTCGTGCGGCAGCTGGTGCGCAACCCGCTGATCGTTGCGACCGTGGCGGGGTTGCTGGCCAATGTGCTGGGGCTGACCGTGCCCGGCTGGGCGACTCCCACGCTGACGCGGATCGGGGCTGCTTCGCTGGCGCTGGGACTTCTGGCTGCGGGGGCGGGGATGAAGTTTTCCACCCTCGGGGCCGGGAAGGTGCTGGCCGTGTCTGTGCTGGCGATACGGCATCTGTTGCTGCCGTTGGTGGCCTGGGGGCTGGCTCGGGCGCTTCGGCTGGATGCTGCGCAGGGGGCTGTGCTGATGGCGTTTTCTGCTGTGCCTACTGCTTCGAGTGCTTATGTGCTGGCTGCTCGCATGGGGTACAACGGGCCTTATGTGGCGGGGCTGGTGACACTTTCTACTTTGTTGGGGGTTGTCAGTTTGCCGTTTGCTTTGGCTTTGCCTCGGTAGGCGGAGTGTTTGCTTCCCGAGGCCGGGTCTCGGCCCGGCAGCCGACCTACTTTTCTTTGCTTCGCCAAAGAAACGTAGGCAAAAGAAAGGCGACCCTACTGCCTGCGTCCCTTCGCTTCGCTACGGGCAACCTGCGGTGCTCGACGTAGGAGGGGGTCCGCAGAACTCGCTTCGCTCAAACAGCTGCGGCCCTTATCCCTCCTACGCCTGCGCTCCTCGGCGCAGCCAGAAGGGAGCGACCCGTGCCATCGCTTCGCTCGGCTTCTTGAACAGCCTGGACTGGCCTTCGCTTTGCTCGGCGCGGATTCAATCCGCCCCCAACAACCAACGATCGATTCCAAGCACGGCGGGAGCGAAGCGCCTGCCGTGCCTTGGTGGCCGAGCGAAGCAAAGGCCCGCTCGTTCCCCCTCCCCTCTGGCTGCGCCGAGGAGCGCAGCGTTTCGCGGATCAGGGCTCGCAGCTGTTTGAGCGAAGCGAGTTCTGCGAGACCCCGCGAAACGCGAGCACCACAGGTTGCCCCGTAGCGCAGCGAAGGGGTCGCAGACAGTGGGGTCGCCTTTCTTTTGCCTACGTTTCTTTGGCGAGACAAAGAAAAGTAGGTCGCCTGCCGGGGCGAGTCCCGGCCCCGGGAAGGAATCGCTTAGCTACGAGAAAACAAAGCCGGCACAGCAGAAGCCAACAGAGCAACCCCGGAACCAGTCAACAACCCCAAGACAATCTTCCGAAACGCGACCTCACTGATCCCGATATAAAGCCGAGCCCCCAGCAACACAGGCACAGCCACCGCCAGCGCCACCACCCCCAGCAAAGGCACGACAGACCGCCCGATATTCCCGCTGAAGACGTGAATCCCGAACGCCACCAGCAACATCGACAGATTGAAGTTCTGGATCACCGCCCGCTGCGTATCCCGCTGAAACCCGCGCAACGTGCACCACAGCGTAGGAATGGTCCCCGAGAAACCGCCGATACCGGCCATCGCGCCACCGATCGCACCAGCCACCCCATCGGCCACGCGCCCGCCGAAAGCCACCTTCGGCAGATGCTGCGACATCAGCATCGCCGGACACCAAAGCACCAGCAGCACGCCAAGGCAAAGCTTGAAGACGACAAGGTCCAGATGCGGCAGCAACCAGACGCCGAACGGCACGCCCACCAGGCCGCCAAGCAGGAAGGGCCAGAGAACGCTTTTGTCAAAGGAGCGCCGCACGGTGACAGCGGCAATCACCTGCCCCGTCAGCGCCCCGAACAGCGCGAGCACGGCGGCAAGCTGGGGCTCCAGCGTCCAGGCCCAGACGGACATCGCCATCAGGCCGAACGCAAAGCCCGACAGGCCCTGCACGAAACCCGCCAGCACGGCGCCGGCGACCACATAGACATACAAGGCTTGCATGCGGCCGATGATATCGGCGGCACTTAGGCCGCGCGGCGCGCAAACTCAGGCGGAGGCCGGCACCACCAGCGCCGTGCGCCGCACGCGCCGCACGTTGAACGCGCTGGCGATCAACACACCCTGCACCAGCGCCAGTCCCACGATCACGCTCGTGTACTGCCCGTGGTCCATGAGCCGGCCGAACACCAGCGGTGCCACGGCCTGCCCGATGTCGAGGCCGGCGTAGACCACGCCGTAGACGCGGCCCGTTGCGTTGGGCGGCGTCGACTTCTTCACCAGCAGGTCGCGCGACGGCCCGGCGACGCCGGAGACAAAACCCATCGCGCCGAAGAGCACCGGCACGATGATCGGCGGGAAGTCGGCAAAGGCCAGCATCAACGCCAGCGCGGCGGCCAGGCCGAAGCCCACGCCCACGATGCGCTCGCAGCGCGACGGATCGGAAGCAAGGAAGCCGCCCACCACCATGCCCGCGGCGCTCGCCACCATGTAGACCGTGAGGCACACGGCCACCAGCGCCACCGGCACCGCGTGCAGATGCCCCGCGGCCACGGGCGCAAAGGTCTGCACCACGCTGATCACCACGGCATAGAAGAAGAAGAAACCGAAGCACATCCACACGGCCGGGATGCGCAGGAAGTCGAACTCGCCGCCGGCGGGCGCGCTCTCGCCCTGCCCTGTCGCCTTGTGAACGGCCGCCGCGTCAAGCGACAGCACGCTGCGATAGATCCACAGCACCAGCAGCACCAGCAAGGCCACCGCACCGGCCGATGCCAGCGCCACGCGCCATGAGAAGGCAATCGCGATCGGCACCACGAAGGCCGGCGCGAGCGCCCAGCCCAGGCTGCCGGTGATGCCGTGCACGCTGTAGGCATGGCCCAGGCGCGTGGGCGCGACCTTGCGGTTGAACAGCGTGTAGTCCACCGGGTGGAACACGCCGTTGCCGATGCCGCCGACCACCGCGCACAGCAGCAGCATCCAGTAGCTCTGCGCCAGGGCGTAGCCAAAGGCTGCCAGCCCCAATGCCCCGAGCCCCACGAACAGCACCGGCCGCGGCCCCAGCTTGTCGACGATGAAGCCCGAAGCCGCCTGCACGATGCACGAGACCACGAAGAACACGGTCAGCACCGCGCCCAGCTCGACATAGCTCACGTTGAACGCGTCCTTCAGCCAAGGGAACAGCGGCGCCAGGATGAGCTGGCTGAAGTGGCTGACCGCGTGGGCCAGGCCGACCAGGCCGATCAGCTTGGCATCGCTGCCCAGGGTGTTGGAGGAAGGGGAAGCGGCGGGAGCGGCGCTCGTGGGCGAGTTGGAAGACATGGATTGCTACAAAAAAATCGGGGCAGGCGTCGATGCTATGCGTCGGGGACGCGGCAGAATGGCGATACAGCGACAACATTTGTCGAAACCATGCCAAGCGCCGCCTCACCCACCTCCAGGAGCGCCGCGTCCGCCGCCAGGCTGCGCGGGCCCACCCCGATCAACAGCGTCGCCTCCCTCACGCCGCACCTGTTCGCACCCGACGCTGTGCGGCCGCTGCGCGCCAAGGAGCACTTCCTGAGCGCCGACACACTGGTCGAGCTTCACGAGCACCCGTGGCCGCAGCTCACTTTCTCCACGCGCGGCGTGATCCGCCTGAGCACGCAGGACGGCAGCTACATCGTGCCGCCCTCGCGCGCGCTCTGGGTGCCGGCCAACATGCCGCACAGCATCACGCTGATCGAAGACGCCGAGCTGCGCACCATCTACCTGCACGCCTGGATCGCGCCCTCCTGGGAGAAATGCGAGGTGCTCGAGATCAGCCCGCTGCTGCGCGCGCTGATGCTGGCGCTCGACACCACGCCCGACGGCCTGCCGCCGGCCGATGCGCACGCGCCGCAGCGCGAGCGGATGATCGCGCCGCTCCTGGTCGACGAACTGGAGCGCGCCACGCAGATCCGCATCGACGTGCCGCTGCCCACCGACAAGCGCCTGCGCCAGCTCTGCGAGACGCTGCTGCGCAACCCGGCCGACCGCGCCACGCTGGCCGAGCGCGCGGCGGCCATCGGCGCCAGCGAGCGCACCGTGGCGCGCCTGTTTCGCGACCAGCTCGGCATGAGCTGGCAGCAGTGGCGCCAGCAGGCCGTGATGGCGCATGCGCTGCCGCTGCTGGCGCGCGGCATGGCGGTGAGCCAGGTGGCTGCCGCCAGCGGCTACGCCACCGACAGCGCCTTCTGCGCGATGTTCAAGGCCGCCACGGGCCGCTCGCCCACCTCGTTCCAGCACCGCAAGCGGACCGCGCCCGCCTGACGCGGCGAAGCACCGGCGGGCGCTTCGCGGCGCTCTGGCAAGATCGGCGGCCGACAACACCATGCACTCTCCGATCTCCCTGAACGCAGCCCCCGTCGCCAGGCCGCCCACATGGACCGCCGACATCTGGCTGCGCGTGCGCCGCCACTTCCTGCTGAAGGCGGTCGGCACCACGGTCTTCACGTGGCTTTTCTTCATCGGCTACTTCCACCTGCTGCGCAACCCGGTCTTTCCGATCGAGGTGATGCCGCTGACGCCGCTGGACCACCTGCTGCCCTTCCAGCCCTACCTGCTGGGCCCGTACCTCTCGCTGTGGGTGTACGTGGGCATCGCGCCGGGGCTGCAGCTGACCTTCCGCGAGCTGGTGGTCTACGGGCTGTGGATCGGCGGGCTGTGCGTCACCGGCCTGGGCATCTTCTATTTCTGGCCGACCCAGATACCTCCCTTGGCCATCGACGTCTCCGGCTACCCGGGCTTCGCGATGCTGCAGGGCGTGGACGCGGCGGGCAACGCCTGCCCGTCGATGCACGTGGCGGTGGCCATCTTCACCGCCATCCGCATCGAGGACGTGCTGCGCGAGGCGCGCACGCCGGCCTTCTGGCGCTGGCTGAACTGGGCCTGGTTCGCCGCCATCGCCTATTCGACGCTGGCGGTCAAGCAGCACGTGGCGCTCGACGTGGCGGCGGGCGCGCTGCTGGGCATGGCGTTCGCCCTGCCCTCGATGCGCTGGCGCCCGGGCGGGCGGGAACGCAGGGATTCCCCTCGCGTTGGAGCGGATATCATCCGTAAACACTGACCACTCACCACTGGCCGACGAGGAAGGGATCGATTGACTCAAGGACCGCACAGGGCGGCGATCGATCGGCGGCACACGACGACAGGCATTGCACGATGAGTTCGCTGAAGGAATTGCAGGACCTGATCCACGAGAAGTACGGCATCGAACCGTCGAAGCTCGACCCCCACGCCTCCATGCGTGAGACCGGCGGGCTCGATTCGCTGGCCCTCGCCGAGTTTCTGTTCGCCATCGAAGACCACTTCGGCATCACCATGCCCGACGAGGACGCGAGCATCGACACCCTGGCCGAACTCTCCGTGCTGGTCGACAAGGTCAGGGCCGAGAAAGCCGCGTCGGCGTCGTGAACCACGAAGTCGCCGTCACCGGGCTGGGCGTCGTGGCGCCGCACGGCGACGAGCCCGGCGCCCTCTTCCAGGCCCTGCTGCAGGGCCGGTCGGCCATACAGCCCGTTTTCCCTGAACTACCCAAACCGGCAGCGGCGGCCACCGTCGCCTTCGACGAGACCCGCTGGTTCACCAAGCTGCAGCTCGCCGGCGTCGACCGCGTGAGCCAGCTGGCCGTGGCCGCCGCCGACCTGGCGATGCGCGACGCGGGCCTGGCCGTTTCCGACGCCGACCCGGAGCGCGTCGGCGTTTTCTCGGGCTGCGGCATGGGCGGCGCCGCGGCACTCGAGGCGGCCTATCGCGGCAACGGCCGCGTGTCTCCGCTCACCATTCCAGCCTTCATGCCCAACGCACCGGCCGCCCACGTGGCGATGCGCCAGGGCGTGAAGGGCCCGGTGCTCACCTACTCGGTCGCCTGCGCCTCGTCCTCGGTCGCGATCGCCGAAGCGGCCAAGGCCGTGCAGCGCGGCGAGGTCGACATCGCCATCGCCGGCGGCAGCGAAGCGCTGATCGTGCCGGGCGTGGTGGTGGCATGGCAGGCCATGCAGACGCTGGCCGGCTTCCAGCCCGGCGAAGCGGCCACCGCTGTGAAGCCCTTCGCCACCGACCGCAGCGGCTTCGCGCTGGGCGAAGGCGCGGCCTTCCTCGTTCTCGAATCGGCCGAACGCGCACGCGCGCGTGGCGCCCGCAGCCACGCCACGCTGGCCGGCTGGGGCCTGAGCAGCGACGCCACCCATCTCACCAAGCCCGACGCGCCGGGCCAGGCCCGCGCGCTGCGCGCCGCCCTGCGCCTGGCCGGCCTGCAGCCGCGCGACGTGGGCTACTGCAACGCGCACGGCACGGCCACGCGCATCGGCGACGTGGTCGAGCGCAACGCGCTGGCCGACGTGTGGGGCGACGATCTCGACACGCTGCGCGTGAGCTCCACCAAGGCGCTGCATGGCCACATGCTGGGCGCGGCGGGCGCCATCGAGGCGATCGTCACGGTGATGGCGCTGAACCAGCGGCAGCTGCCGCCCAACGCGAACTGCCGCGAGATCGATCCGGAATGCAGGCTCGACCTGGTGACGCAGGACGATACGGCGGCACCGTCGCTCGAAGCAGCCATCAGCAACTCGTTCGCCTTCGGCGGCACGAACTCGGTGCTGCTTTTCAGGCGCGCCTAGGCGGCCACCGCCTGCAGCGGAGGCGCCGCCGCCGCGCGCAGCCATGCCACGAAGGCGCCGACCAGTGGGTCGTCGGTGCGGCTCGGCGCCACGAACACGCTGTAGCCCCGGCTCGAGGGCGCACGGTGCGGGCAGGCCAGCACCAGCTCGCCCGAACGCAGTTCGCGCTCCACGAAATAGTCGGGCACCAGCCCCACGCCAAGGTCGGCGCGAACCGCCGCGACCAGCGACGAGAACAGGTCGAAGCGGTGCCCCGCCACGAGGTTGTCGGGGGCGCGCAGGTTCGCCACCTGCCCGAACCACTCCTCCCACGCACCCATGCGCGTGCGCAGCTGCAGCAGCTGCGCCGCGCGGAAGTCGCCCCGCGCCATGGCCGCGCGCCCCTTCGCCTGGGGGGAACACACCGCGACGCAGGACTCGCCCATCAGCGGCTGCGCATTCGCGCCCGGCCATACGGCGTCGTCGTACTGCACGCCCACGTCGAAGGGCTGGTCCTCCATGTAGAGATGCGTAGGGAATACCTGCAGGTGCAGGCTGCAGCCCGGATTGCGGGAAACGAACTCGGGCAGCCTCGGCGTGAGCCAGCCCTCGGCCAGCACCGGCACCGCCCCCACCAGCAGGCGCAGGCCGTCGGTGCGCTGCGCCATGGCTTCGAGCGTGTGGTTCTGCAGCCGCAGCAGGTCGCCGGAGATCTGCCCGTGATAGCGCTGCCCGGCCTCGGTGAGCTCGGTGCCGCGCGCGGTGCGCTGCACCAGCCGCACGCCGATCTGCTCCTCCAGCAGCCGCAGCTGCTGGCTCACCGCGCTGTGCGTGAGGCACAGCTCCTCGGCGGCCTTGCCGACACCGTGGTGGCGGGCCACCGCGTCGAAGATCAGCAGCGCTCGGGTGCTCGGAATGTGGCGGCGCATGAGGGCTTCGTTAGAAAAACTGACAACGCGGAAGATTAAACCAGAGCGCGCGCCTAACACAGCCATAAGAATCGCTGACGACGGCGCTGCACCGGCGGCGCCGATCTCGATCCGGCCCGCTTCAAACAACCAGGACACCTCCACACCATGCCCCGCACCGCGTCACCTCGTTCCGCCGCACCTCGCCTCGCCCCCCTCATCCGCGTCCTTGGCCTCGCCCTGGCCTCGGCCGCCGCCGGCTTCGCGCACGCCCAGGGCGGCAGCGTCGCGGCCCCGCCCGCGCAGGTGCGGCCCGAAGTGGACAAGGCCTACACCCAGCTGATGGCCTCGCCCGCCATCCAGAAGCTGCTGGACGCGGTCAAGGCCGATCACGACCGCTCGGTCGAAGACCTGAAGATGCTCACCGAGATCGAGGCACCGCCCTTCAAGGAACAGAAGCGCGCCGAGGCCTTCCTCGCACGCATGAAGGCGCTGGGCCTGGCCGACGCGAAGATTGACGCCGAAGGCAACGTGGTCGGCCTGCGCAAGGGCACGGGCAACGGACCGAAGCTGCTGATCTCGGCCCACCTCGACACCGTGTTCCCCGCCGGCACCGACGTGAAGGTGAAGGAGCGCGACGGCAAGCTCTATGCGCCCGGCATCTCCGACGACACGCGCGGCCTCGCGGTGCTGCTGTCGTGGCTCAAGGTACTGAACGACAACAAGATCCAGACGGTGGGCGACCTGCTGATCGTGGGCAACGTGGGCGAGGAAGAACTCGGCAACCTGCGCGGCATCAAGGCGATCTTTCGCGACAACCTCGACATCGACGGCATGGTCGGCCTGGAGCCCGCGCCCGACGGCACGGTGCTGATGCTGGGCACCGGCAGCCACCGCTACGAGGTGAGCTTCAAGGGCCCCGGCGGCCACAGCTATGGTGCCTTCGGCCAGGTGCCGAGCGCCATCCACGGCATGGGCCGCGCCATCGCGAAGATCGCCGACATCCGCACGCCGAGCTTCCCCAAGACGACGTTCACGGTGGGCACGGTCGGCGGCGGCACCTCGGTGAACACCATCGCACCGGATGCGCGCATGGCGGTCGACATCCGCTCCGACGACATGGCGCCGCTGCTGGAGACCGAGAAGAAGATCCTCGCGGCCATCGACGAAGCCGTGGCCGAGGAAAACAAGCGCTGGAACGTCAACACGCTGAGCGTGAGCACCAAGCTCATCGGCGACCGTCCGGGCGGCCGCACGCAGTCGGACACGGTGATCGTCGAGGCCGCCACGCGCTCGAACGCGGCCTTCGGCCACAAGACGCTGCTGACCGGCGCGAGCACCGACGCCAACGTGCCGATGTCGCTGGGCATCCCGGCCATCATCATCGGCGGCGGCGGCAAGACCGGCGGGTTCCATGCGCTGTCGGAGTGGATCGACGTGACCGACGGCTGGAAGGGCGCGCAGAACTCGCTGGTGACGGTGCTCGGCCTGGTCGGCGTGCAAGGCACCAGCGCGCCGCTGCTCGAAAAGCGCCCTCCACGTTCGAAGTAAACACAGGCGCAAGGGCGACTGCGGCCGGGGCCTCGCCCCGGCGTCTCCGTTATGCTGGTGGCCGCTTTCCACCACGCGTACCGACAGGAGGACGACATGCACGCCCGTTCAACCCTCATCGCCCTGGCGCTGCTCGCCGCAGGCGCCTCGGCGCAGGCCAACAACCTGCTCGACCAATTGAAGGAAAAGGCCGGCGAAGCCGCCAGCGCCAACTCGCAGGGCGGCACCGGCAACGCAGGCGGATCGGCGCTCGGCAACCTGGGCAGCAGCCTGGGCTTCAAGATGCCCGCCGTCGGCACCAGCACCATGGGCAACGCGGCCGGCGTGCTGCAGTACTGCGTGAAGAACAACTACCTGGGCGGCGACGCGGCCTCGGTGAAGGACAAGCTGCTCGCCAAGATCACCGGGCAGAAGAAGCAGGAGACCGGCTTCGCCAGCGGTGCCAAGGGCCTGCTGCAGGGCGGCGACGGCAAGTCGCTGAACCTCAAGGGCCTGTCGTCGAAGGTCAAGGAAAAGGCCTGCGACTACGTGCTCAAGAACGCCACTTCCTTGATCTGACCCGGCTACACATTCCGCATCGCTTTCGCGCGGCGCACCGCGCATGTGCCTGCAGTTTTCTCCCGTGCGCCCGCAAACTTCCATGACCCCGGCTGCCCCCTCTCCTTCCCTGCGCCAGCGCCTTTCGCGCTGGGTTCCGTGCCTGGCCTGGCCCCGCCCTTCCGCCGCGCTGCTGCGCAACGAGGCGATGGCCGGCATCACCGTGGCGCTGATGGTCATTCCGCAGGGCGTGGCCTATGCGGCGCTGGCGGGCATGCCACTGGTCACCGGGGTCTACGCAGCGCTGTTCCCGGCGCTGGTCGCGGTGATGTTCAGCTCGTCGCAGCGGCTGTCGGTGGGTCCGACGGCGCTCACCAGCCTGCTGGTGGGGGCCTCGCTCGCGCCGCTGGCAGTGGCGGGCAGCGCCGAGTGGGTGGCGATGGCTGTGTGGCTCACACTGATGTCGGGCGCGATCCAGATCGTGCTGGGCGCGGGGCGCTTCGGCTGGCTGCTGCGGCTGGTGAATTCGCCGGTGCTCATCGGCTTCACGCAGGGCGCGGCGGTGCTGATCGCGATCTCGCAGTTGCCGGCGCTGCTGGGCTTCACGGGACGGACCATTCCGCAGGTGCTGAAGGGCGGCCCCCTGCCCGACCTGGTGGCCATCGCCTTCGGGCTGGGCAGCATCGCGGTGCTGTGGCTGGGCAAGCGCCTGCTGCCGCGCTTTCCGACCACGATGGCGCTGGTGGCGGGCGCTGCCGCCATCAGCTGGCTGGCCGACTACGCGCTGCGCGGCGGCGCGGTGGTCGGCACGCTGCCCTCGGGCCTGCCCTCCTTCTACTGGCCCGGCCTGCTGCCGCTGAGCACCTTCAGCGCGCTGGTGCTCCCGGCGCTGATGATCACGCTGGTGAGCTTTCTCGAAACGGCTTCGAGCGCCAAGGTCGACAACGCGCGCGCCGGCACGCTCTGGAACGAAAACCAGGACCTGATCGGCCAGGGACTGGCCAAGCTGGCCTCGGGCTTCAGCGGTGCCTTTCCCACGAGTTCGTCGTTCTCGCGCTCGGCCATCACGCTGTATGCGGGCGCGCAGACCGGCTGGGCGACGCTCTTCAGCGTGGTCGTGGTGGCGGGCGCGCTGCTTTGGCTGATGCCGCTGCTCTATCACGTGCCGCAGGCGGTTCTGGCGGCGGTGGTGGTCACCGCCATCCTGGGGCTGGTGAAGCCGGCGAGCTTCACCGCGCTGTGGCGCATCTCGCGCATCGAGGCGGGCATCGCCTTCGGCACCTTCGCACTGACCATCGCGACGGCACCGAGCATCTACTGGGGCGTGCTCGGCGGCCTGCTGGCCGCCCTGGCGCACTACATGTACCGGCACCTGCACCCGCGCATCATCGAGGTGGGCCTGCACCCTGACGGCAGCCTGCGCGACCGCAACCTCTGGAAGCTGCCACCGCTGGCACCGAACCTCTATGCGCTGCGCATGGACGCCGAGCTCGACTTCGCATCCGCCTCCACGCTCGAACGCGCGCTCACCGTGGCCCTGGCCGAGCGGCCCCACCTCACCGACGTGTGCCTGTTCGCGCAGCCGATCAACCGCATCGACATCACCGGTGCCGAGGTGTTCGGCTCGATCCGCCGGATGATGGAATCCAAGGGCATCCGCCTTCACCTGAGCGGCATGAAGCTGCCCGCGATGCAGGTGCTCGAAAGCGCCGGGCTGCTGGCGCCGGGGCCGATGCTCTTCAGCTACCGCACCGACGGCGAGGCGCTCGCGGCGCTGATGCCGCGCGTCGAAGTGCCCGCGCAGCAGGAAGCCGCCGCCTGAGGCGCCAGCACCCATGAAGACCACCATCGAAGAGCTCGTCGCGTTCCGCACGGTGGTGGACACCGGCTCGATCACGGCCGCGTCGGAGCAGCTCTCGCAGACCGTCTCGGGCATCAGCCGCGCGCTGAGCCGGCTCGAGCAGAAGCTCGACACCACCCTGCTTCGCCGCACCACGCGCAGGCTCGAACTCACGGAGGAAGGCGCGGCCTTCCTGCAGCGCACGCGCGCGATCCTCGATGCCATCGACGACGCCGAGGAACACATGGCCGCGCGCCGCGAGCAGCCCGCCGGCCGGCTGCGCGTGAACGCAGCTTCTCCCTTCATGCTGCACGCCATCGTGCCGCTGGTGCCGGAGTTCCGCCGGCTCTATCCGCAGATCAGCCTGGAGCTCGACACCGACGACCTGCCCATCGACCTGCTGGAGCGCCGCACCGACGTGGCGATCCGCATCGGCCCGCTGCGCGATTCCACCTTGCATGCGCGCCCGCTGGGCACGCACCGGATGCGCGTGCTCGCGAGCCCCGCGTACCTCGAGGCGCACGGCAAGCCGCGCAAGGTGGCCGACCTGGCCGAACACGCGCTGCTGGGCTTCACCCAGCCCGAGTCGCTGAACCGCTGGCCGCTGCGCGGCGTGCATGGCGACGAATGGAACATCGCGCCCACGCTGGTGGCATCGAGCGGCGAAACGCTGCGCCAGCTCGCGCTGGCGGGCGTTGGCATCGTCTGCCTGTCGGACTTCATGACAGGGGCCGATCGCGCCAACGGCGCGCTGGTGCAGGTGCTGGTCAAGGAGACGGCCGACGTGCGCCAGCCGGTGAATGCCGTGTACTACCGCAACACCCAGCTGTCGGCGCGCATCACGTCGTTCCTGGATTTCCTGTCGCAGCGAATGGGCGGCTGAGCACCGTCGCTCACTGCGGCTGCTTCGGCACGAAGCGCTCGACTGCGGCCGATTTGATCTCGTAGCCGCTCACGCCCATGTCTTCCGACGAATAACGCGCCGCCTTCATCGTGCCGCTGACGTACACCGTGTCCATCGCGTGCAGACCCTTCACGGCCGAGGCCGCGACCACGTGCACGATCTGGTTGGCCGGCGGCGGCGGCGTGTGGATGCAGGCGCCGAAGTACGGCACGAGCAGGAATTCGCGGATGCCGTCCTGCGTGTTGTCCAGCGGAACGACGAAACCTGCGAGCTTGGCGGGCTTGCCGTCGAGGGCCACGTTGACGGGGGCGTTATCCCAGACGGCGCGCATCTCGTCGAGCATCTGGATGGCGCGGGGGTCGTTGTCGCGCAGGGCTTCGAGGCTGATGTTGCGGTAGCGCTTGGTGGGGTCCCAGCTCTTCGGGATCAGTTCTTCCCACTTGAGCTCGGGGGCTGCGGCGGTGCTTGCGTCTGGTTTCGCTGCCGCTCCGGGGCCGCATCCGCTCAGGAGCGCCGCGGCCGGAGCCAGCAGGAACGCGGCCAGCACGGCGCGCGATAAGGGCCTTCTCATGAGTGCGATTGTGATCGGCAGACGTTTCAACCCCGTGGAGCAGGGCCTTTTGCACTCAATTCATCCCAGATTGCGCAAATTTGTTGCAAAGCGCCAGAATGCCGCACCACGACACGAGGAGATCCGCATGGCACCGACAGGATGGCTGGGACTCACGTCCCTGGGGACGGTTCATACGGCGATCAGCCTGATCGCCGTCGTCGCAGGGCTGCTGGCCCTGTTCCGCTACAAGGAGATCACCATGCGCACCGGCCTCGGCCGGCTCTTCGTGTGGACCACCGTGCTGACCTGCCTCACGGGCTTCGGCATCTTCCAGCACGGCGGCTTCGGCAAGCCGCATGCGCTGGGCATCATCACGCTGGCTGCGCTGGCGGTGGGCGCACTCGCCGGGCGGGGCGTGTTGTTCGGCAAGTGGGCGCGCTACATCGAGGCCGTCGCGTTCTCGGCGAGCTTCCTGTTCCACTGGATCCCGGCCTTCACCGAAACGCTCACGCGGCTGCCGCTGGGCGCCCCTCTGCTGCCGAATGCCGATGCGCCGGAGCTCAAGGCGATCACCGGCGTGCTGCTCGTGCTGTACCTGGTCGGCGTCGGACTGCAGATCCGCCGGCTGCGCGGCGGCGGGGGAACGCTCAGTCCCGAACCGGCCCGCGCAGGCTCTTGATCTGCGAGCGCTGGCTCTTGCCTTCGAGCCGGCGCTGCTTCGAACCGTAGGTGGGCTTGGTAGCCCGCCGCACGCGCGGCGCGACGGCCACGCTGTCGACCACAGCCTGCAGCCGCGCGAGCGCGTCGGCACGGTTCATCTCCTGCGTGCGATGCTGCTGCGCCTTGAGCACGAACACGCCTTCCTGCGTGATGCGGCTGTCGCGCAGCGCGAGCAGCCTTTCTTTCACGTCGACCGGCAGCGAGCTCGCATGGATGTCGTAGCGCAGGTGCACCGCGCTCGACACCTTGTTGACGTTCTGCCCGCCCGCGCCCTGCGCCCGGATGGCGCTGAAGTCGACCTCGTCGGGGTCGATCAGGACAGCCGGACGGAGCATGCGTTCAGACCCGCTCGAAGATCGCGGCGATACCCTGCCCGCCGCCGATGCACATCGTGACCAGCGCATAGCGCCCCTGCACGCGCTGCAGTTCGGCGATCGCCTTGGTCGTGATGATCGCGCCCGTCGCGCCCACCGGATGGCCCAGCGAAATGCCCGAGCCGTTCGGGTTCACCTTGGCCGGATCGAAGCCCAGTTCCTTGATGACCGCGCAGGCCTGCGCCGCGAAGGCTTCGTTCGACTCGATCACGTCGAGGTCGCCCACCTTCAGGCCGGTGCGCTCCAGCACCTTGCGCGTGGCGGGCACCGGGCCGATGCCCATGTATGCGGGCTCGACACCGGCATGCGCATAGCCGACCAGGCGCGCCAGCGGCTTGAGGCCCAGCGCCTTGACGCGGCCGCCCTCGGCCAGCACCACGGCAGCCGCTCCGTCGTTGATGCCCGAGGCATTGCCGGCGGTGACGAGACCGTCCTTCTTGAACGCGGGTTTCATCTTCGACAGCGTCTCGACGGTGGTGTCGGCGCGCACGTGCTCGTCGGTGTCGAAGAGCACCACGCCCTTGCGCGTCTTGACCTCGACCGGGACGATCTGCTCCTTGAAGCGGCCCGCCGCGATGGCAGCCGCCGCACGCTGCTGGCTCAGCACGGCCAGTTCGTCCTGCTGCTCGCGCGTGATGCCATAGCGCGCGGCCACGTTCTCGGCGGTGATGCCCATGTGGATCTTCTCCCACGGGTCGTGAAGGATGCCGAGCATGTAGTCGACCAGCACCGCATCGCCCATGCGCGCGCCGTAGCGTGCCGAGGTGTCGAAGTACGGCCCGCGGCTCATCGATTCCGAGCCGCCGCCGATGGCGATGTCGCAGTCGCCCAGCGCGATGGCCTGCGCCGCCGACACGATGGCCTGCAGGCCCGAGCCGCAGAGGCGATTCACGTTGAAGGCCGGCGTCTCGATGGGGCAGCCCGCGTCGATGGCCGCCACGCGGCTCAGGTAGGCGTCCTTCACGTCGGTGGGGATCACGTTGCCCATGACCACGTGCCCGATCGCATCGGCCGCGACGCCGCTGCGATCGATGGCGGCCTTGACGGCGGTGGTGGCAAGCTGGGTGTTGGGCACGTCCTTCAGCGAGCCGCCGAAGGTGCCGATGGCGGTGCGGGCAGTGCCGACCACGAAGATGTCGCGCGAAGTCATGGAATGTCTCTCCTGGATGAAAGCAGAAAGCCGCGGCTGGCGAGCCACGGCTCCAGGAGACGATTCTGACGGCGAACGGCGCGACCGGCTGTCGCGCCCGAAATAGCGCCTGGTGGCGGCCGGTTAGCCGCGCGGAGAGACCGATTTCGGCGAAACGTCGGTCACGTCGCTGGCGCTGCCTCGGATGCGCACCGGGCGTTCCACCGATTCGCCGCGTGCCCGTGCGTTGGCAACGTCGGCGGCGGTCGGTTCAGCCGCCTGTGCCGCATTGCGAAATCGATCGAAGCCCGAGCGGGGGTTGAAGCGCCCGCCCATGGAAGCCATCCAGGGCGTCACGGGCTTGCCCGTGAGGCGCCCCCAGGCGTAGCGAACGCCCCAGACGGCCGCCAGCAGCATGACCGCGACGGCCAGGCTGGCCGCGAAGACCAGCCCCAGGAGCAGAAGAATGACGCGTATTACGAAGTTCATCATCCGACTTTAGGCCGAAGCGGCCGCCGTTGGTTCCCCCGCCTTGCGGAAGGAGAACTGCCCCGGCGACAGGATCGGGTCGGTCGTGACCTCGATCGTGTCCTTCGGCCCGAAGCTTCCGTCCAGCAGCAGCTTCGACAGCGGGTTCTCGATGCGCTGCTGGATAGCACGCTTGAGCGGCCGGGCGCCGAACACCGGATCGAAGCCGACCTTGGCGATCTCCGCCAGCGCCGCCGGAGAAACCTCCAGCCCCAGGTCCATCTTCGCGAGCCGCGCCTGCAGCACCTTCAGCTGGATCGCGGCGATCGATTCGATGTTCTTCGCGTCGAGCGCGTGGAACACGACCGTCTCGTCGATGCGGTTCAGGAACTCGGGGCGGAAGTAGTTCTTCAGCTCGTCCCACACCGCTTCCTTGATCTCGTCCGAGGGCTTGCCCACCATGGCCTGGATGATGGGCGAGCCGATGTTGCTCGTCATCACGATCACGGTGTTCTTGAAGTCCACGGTGCGGCCCTGGCCGTCCGTGAGGCGGCCATCGTCGAGCACCTGCAGCAGCACGTTGAACACGTCGGGGTGGGCCTTCTCGACCTCGTCGAGCAGCACCACGCTGTAAGGCTTGCGGCGCACGGCTTCCGTGAGGTAGCCGCCCTCCTCGTAGCCCACGTAGCCCGGCGGCGCGCCGATCAGGCGGGCGACCGAATGCTTCTCCATGAACTCGCTCATGTCGATGCGGATCAGGTGGTCTTCGCTGTCGAACAGGAAGCCCGCGAGCGCCTTGCACAGCTCGGTCTTGCCCACGCCCGTGGGGCCGAGGAACAGGAACGAGCCAGTCGGACGGTTCGGATCGGACAGGCCCGAGCGCGAGCGGCGGATCGCGTTGGCGACCGCGCCGATGGCCTCGTCCTGGCCGACCACGCGCTCGTGCAGCTTGTCTTCCATCACGAGCAGCTTGTCGCGCTCGCCCTGCATCAGCTTGGCGACCGGGATGCCGGTGGCACGCGCCACCACTTCGGCGATCTCTTCGGCGCCGACCTGGGTGCGCAGCAGCGTGGGCGCACTCGACTTGCCCTTGTTCGCCTCGCTGGCCTCGGCCTCCTTCAGGCGCTTCTCGAGCGCCGGCAGCTGGCCGTACTGGAGCTCCGCGACCTTGTTGAAGTCGCCCTTGCGCTTCCATTCCTCGATCTGGAACTTGATCTTGTCCACGTCCTCGCGCACCTGCGCGCTGCCCTGGGCCTGGGCCTTCTCGGCCTGCCAGATCTCGTCGTAGTCGGCGATCTCCTTCTGCAGCTTCTCGATCTCGTCCTCGATCAGGCCCAGGCGCTTCTGCGAGGCCTCGTCCTTTTCGCGGCGCACGGCTTCGCGCTCGATCTGCAGCTGGATCAGGCGGCGGTCGAGCCGGTCCATGACCTCGGGCTTGGAGTCCATCTCGATCTTGATCTTGGCCGCGGCCTCGTCGATCAGGTCGATGGCCTTGTCGGGCAGGAAGCGGTCGGTGATGTAGCGGTCGCTCAATTCGGCCGCGGCCACGATGGCCGGGTCGGTGATCTGCACGCCGTGGTGCACCTCGTACTTCTCCTGCAGGCCGCGCAGGATGGCGATGGTCGCCTCCACGCTGGGCTCGCCGACGATGATCTTCTGGAAGCGGCGCTCCAGCGCGGCGTCTTTCTCGATGTACTTGCGGTACTCGTCGAGCGTGGTGGCGCCCACGCAGTGCAGCTCGCCGCGCGCGAGCGCCGGCTTGAGCATGTTGCCCGCGTCCATGGCGCCCTCGGCCTTGCCGGCGCCCACCATGGTGTGCAGTTCGTCGATGAAGACGATGGTCTGGCCCTCGTCCTTGGCGAGCTCGTTCAGAACGCTCTTCAGGCGCTCCTCGAATTCGCCGCGGAACTTGGCGCCCGCCAGCAGCGCTGCCATGTCGAGCGACAGCACACGCTTGCCCTTGAGCGAGTCGGGCACTTCGCCCGAGACGATGCGCTGCGCCAGGCCTTCGACGATGGCGGTCTTGCCCACGCCGGGTTCGCCGATGAGCACGGGGTTGTTCTTGGTGCGGCGCTGCAGCACCTGGATGGCGCGGCGGATTTCCTCGTCGCGGCCGATGACCGGGTCGAGCTTGCCCAGTCGGGCGCGCTCGGTGAGGTCGAGGGTGTATTTCTTGAGGGCTTCGCGCTGGCCTTCGGCGTCGGCGCTGTTCACGCCCTGGCCGCCGCGCACGGCGTCGATGGCGGCCTCGAGCGACTTGCGGCTCAGGCCGTTTTCCTTCGCGATCCTGCCGACGTCGGCCTTGCTGTCGGCCAGCGCCAGCAGGAAGAGTTCGCCGGCGATGAACTGGTCATTGCGCTTGATGGCTTCCTTCTCGGTGGCCTGCAGCAGCTTGCCGAGCTCGGGGCCGACCTGCACGATGTCATGGCCCTGCACCTGAGGCAGCTTCTTGATGGCGGCCTCGGCCGCCTGCGTCAGGCCGGGGACGTTGACACCCGCACGCTCCAGCAGGGCGCGCGGGCCGTCGTCCTGGCGCAGCATCGCGAGCAGCAGGTGGGCCGGCTCGATGTAGGCGTTGTCGTTGCCCAGCGCCAGCGACTGTGCGTCGCCCAGCGCTTCCTGAAATTTGGTGGTGAGTTTGTCTTGTCGCATGGTGGTATTCCTGCATCCAAAATAGGGCTGTTCGGGCACGATTCAAGGTTGCCGGTCCGCCCGGTGCCCTGGGCACGGGTATTGCACAGGATTCCTCATCTCCCGCCCGTAGGCATTTCTCTCTCTCGAATGGAGTCGATCATGGTTTTTTCAATGCGCGTTCAACCGGTGCGCCGGGCGATCAGCGTGGGTCTCTTCATGGCCGCAGCCGGGCTTTGCGGCCTTGCGCAGGCGCAAAGCGGCACGCCCGTGCGCCTGCTGGTGGGCTTTCCCGCCGGCGCCGGCAGCGACGCGATCGCACGCACGCTGGGCGAAAAGCTCAAGGACGTGCTGGGCGTGCCGGTGGTGGTCGAGAACCGCGCCGGCGCGGGCGGCCAGATCGCCGCGACGGTGCTGAAGTCTTCCCCGGCCGACGGCCACACGCTGTTCCTGTCGCACGACCACACCATCTCGATCCTCCCGCAGGTGGTGAAGAACCCCGGCTTCAACCCCGCCACCGACTTCGTGCCCGTGGCCGGCTTCGCGACCTTCGCCAACGTGCTGGCCGTCTCGGGTGGCACGCCGGCCAAGAGCCTCGACGAGTACGTGAAGTGGGTCCGCACCCAGAAGGGCGGCAAGGAGACCATCGGCATCCCGGCGCCGGCATCGATCCCCGAGTTCCTGGTCAAGATGATCTCGGACAAGTACAAGATCGACGTGCAGCCCGCCCCCTACCGCGGCAGCGCACCCATGACGGCCGACATGCTGGGCAACCAGATCACCGCGGGCATCGCCTCGGTGCCGGACTTCATCGAGAACCACAAGGCCGGCAAGGTCCGCATCGTGGCGTCCATCGGTGCCAAGCGCCAGGCGGTGATCCCGAACGTGCCGACCTTCAGTGAGCTGGGTTTCTCGAACCTGGACGACCTGCCCTACTACGGCATCTTCGCGCCGGTGGGCACGCCACAGCCGATCATCGACAAGTACGGCGATGCGCTGCAGAAGGTGCTGGCCATGCCCGACGTGAAGCAGAAGCTCACGACGATGGGCCTGACGGTGGGCTACGAGCCGCAGGGCCAGTTCGCGGGCCGCGTGCGGACTTACACGCAGGCCTGGGAAAAGATCATCCAGTCCAGCGGCTTCAAGCCACTGTAAGGTCTTGGCGAATCAGGCGTTCGGGGCGCTGATGCCCCAGCGCGCCAGCGCCGCGTCGTCGGCCACGCGCGCATCGACCCAGCGGGCGCCTTCGGGCGTCTGCTCCTTCTTCCAGAAGGGCGCCTGGGTCTTGAGGTAGTCCATCAGGAACTCGCAGGCCTCGAAGCTCTGGCCGCGGTGGGCCGAGACCACCGCCACCATCATGATCTGGTCTTCTGGCTGCAGCAGGCCGACGCGGTGGATCACGCGTGCCCCCAGGATGTCGAAGCGCCGGTGGGCCTCGTCGATCATGGCTTCGATGGCCTTCTCGGTCATGCCGGGGTAGTGCTCCAGCTCCATCGACGAGACGCTGCTGCCGTCATTGCGGTCTCGTACCGTGCCGACGAAGCTGCAGACGGCGCCCACGCGTTTGTCGCCGGCGCGCAACGCGGCGACTTCCCGCGAGAGGTCGAAATCGTTCGTCTGGATCGAAACACGGGCAACGCTCATGTCCGAATTGTGGCATCGCGATAGACTGCGACGATGCCCTGCCTTGCCACGCCCACGCTCTTCCCGGTGCCTTCGCGCCTCGAAGACCGCCGCGCCGGCCAAGGCAGCAGCAACGACAAAGCCAAAAAACCAAAGCTCGTCTGACCGGAGCCGAGGTTCCGTCGTCGGATGAGCGACGGAACCCGCCAAAGGCTTTGGCCCCTCCAGGGTTGCGCGCGCATCGGACGATGGTTCTTTCCATCGGTCGATTCCTGAAAGGAAGCCCGCGTGCCTCAACAACAACCAAGCCCCGCCACCCCTGACTTTTCCGGCTTCTGGGTGGCCCTCGTCACTCCGTTCCGCGACGGCGCGGTCGACCATGCCGCCCTGGCCGCGCTGGTCCGGCGCCTCGCTAACGAAGGCGTGACGGGTTTCGTGCCCTGCGGATCCACCGGCGAAGCGGCCGCGCTGGACGAATCCGAGCAGCTGGCCGTGCTCGACACGGTGCTGAGCGCGGCCGGCGGCCTGCCGGTCGTCATGGGCATTTCGGGCTATCACCTGGGCAAGGCCACGGCCTGGGCCCGCAAGCTCTCGGAGCGCCCGATCGCGGGCCTTCTGGTGGCCGCGCCGCACTACGTGCGCCCCTCGCAGGCCGGCCTGCTCGAATGGTTCCGCGCCATCGCCGACGCCAGCTCGGTGCCCGTGCTGGTCTACGACATCCCCTATCGCACCGGCGTCACCATCACCCGCGAGACGCTGCTGGCGCTGGCCGCGCACCCCCGCATCCGCGGCATCAAGGACTGCGGCGGCGACATGGCCAAGACGCGCGCGGTGATCGCCGACGGCCGGCTACAGGTGCTGACGGGCGAGGACCACCAGATCTTCGGCACCATGGCCGAAGGCGGCGCGGGCGCCATCGCGGCCAGCGGCAACGTGCAGACGCCCCGCTTCGTGCGCCTGGTGCGCCTGCTCGCGGAAAACCGCCTGGCCGAGGCGCGCGCCGAATGGCAGCCGCTGCAGCCGCTGGTGGAGATGCTCTTCGCCGAACCCAACCCGGGCCCGCTGAAGGCGCTGCTGGCGCACAAGGGCGAGATGGCCGACGAACTGCGCTCGCCGATGACCCGGGCTTCCGACGGACTGCGCGAACGCCTCGTCGAGCTGGACGCCCGCCTCAGCCGCCCGTGACCGGCGGGAAGAAGGCGACCTCGCAGCCTTCCCGCAGGGCTGCGGCTTCGTCGCTCATGACCTGATCGAGCGCCATTCGCACCGCCTTGCCGCGCGCCAGCGCGGTGGCGTAGGCGCCGCCCCTGGCGATGAGCTCGTCGCGCAGGGCGGCGAGCGTCTCGGCTCCTGTCTCGACTGTTTCGCCGCTGCTGGAAAGAGCCTCGCGCACCGAGGCGAAATAACGGACCTGGACTTTCATGCGGCTCAATCCAGCAGCGAGGCGAAGGGAATGAAGTCGACGACGTCGCCCGACTTGATAGTCCTGCCCGCCGCGTTGTCGACGACGCCGTCGCCCCAGACCATCGATGTGAGCACGCCCGAGCTCTGGTTGGCGAACAGGTCGAGGCCGCCGGCCGCATTGCGACGAACGCGCAGGAACTCGCGGCGCTTGTCGGCGCGCGGCCAGTCGAAGTCGGCGCGCATCTGCACCGCCTCGGGCGCAACGCGCGCGGCGCCCTGCAGCGTCAGCAGGAAGGGCCGCACCAGCATCAGGAAGGTGAGGAAGCTCGATACCGGATTGCCCGGCAGCCCCGTCACATGGCAGGCGCCCTGCCCGCTGCTGCGCGCAGTGGAGCCGTAGGCGAAGGGCTTGCCCGGCTTCATCGACAGCGACCACAGCTGCAGCTCGCCCAGCGATTGCAGCGCGGCGCGGATGTGGTCTTCCTCGCCGACGGAGACCCCGCCGGTCGTGATGATCAGGTCGCTCGCCTCGGCCGCGTCGCGCAGCGCGACGACGGTGGCTTCGCGGTTGTCGGGCACGATGCCCAGGTCGTTCACCTCGCAGCCCAGGCGATGCAGCAAAGCCCGCATGAAGAAGCGGTTGGAGTTGTAGATGGCGCCGGGCTTCATCGCGTCGGGCGTGACTTCCCCGGGCATCACCAGTTCGTCGCCGGTGGAGAGCATCGCCACGCGCGGCTTGCGTGCGACCTGCAGGCGGTCGAAGCCGACGCTCGCGGCAAGGCCGAGCGCGGCGGGCGTGAGGCGCTCGCCCTTCCTGAGCACGACGTCGCCGGAGGCCACGTCCTCGCCCGCGCGGCGGATCCATTGGCCGGCCGTCGGCACGATGGCGATGCGCACCGAGCCCAGGCTGCCTTCCTGCGGCACGGCAGTGGTGTCTTCCTGCATCACGACGGCGTCGGCGCCCTCGGGAATCTGCGCGCCGGTGAAGATGCGCGCCGCGGTGCCGGGCACGAGCGGCGTGCCGACGGTGCCCGCGGGAATGCGCTGCGCCACCTTCAGCTCGGCGCCCGGCGCGGCGCAGTCGGCCACGCGCACGGCGTAGCCGTCCATCGCGCTGTTGTCGCGCGGCGGCACCGTGAGGCCCGAGACGAGGTTCTGCGCCAGCACGCGGCCGTCGGCGTCGAAGGTGCCGACGCTTTCGGAGGGCAGCACCGGCACCGCCTTCGCGAGCAGCGTCGCGATCGCCTCGTCCAGGGGCATCAGTGGCGGACGCGAAGACGAAGCGGCGAAGGGAACGGGTGAATCAGCCATGGTGATCGGGGTTGTATTCGAAGCGCTCACCGCTGTCGACCAGCCACTTCGCAATGGCCTCGGCGTCGTTGAGGTCGAAGAGCGGCCGCTCGGTCGGCTGCGGCAGCCTGGCCGGCGCGTCGGAGGCCACGGCGACGACGAAGGGGTCGCCCGGGTACAGCACGGGCCGCACCGGCTCGCCCGCCTCCGGCTCGCGCCAGATCTCGATCTTGAGCACGTCGCTGTGCCGGAAGCCCTCGACCAGCACCCAGTCGGCCACCGGGTGCACCTCGGCCAGAAGCTGGTGCACGCTGAGCTCCACGGGCGCCTCGAACTCGCGCATCACGGCAAGCCGCTTGTCGGAGGCGACGACCACCTCGAAGGCGCCCGCCTCGCGGTGGCGGTAGGTGTCCTTGCCCGGATGGTCGATGTCGAACTTGTGGTGCGCGTGCTTGACCACCGACACGCGCTGGCCCAGCCGCTTGAGCGCGGGAATGAGGCGCTCGAGCAGCGTGGTCTTGCCCGCGCCCGAGTAGCCGGCGAAACCGACGACCTTCATGCGCAGCCTCGCCCTTGGCTAATCACAGTGCTCGGCGATGTACGCCTTGACGGCTTCCGCGTCGGCCGGCAGCTTGACGACGCGCTTGGGCAGCGCCTCGATGCCCTCGAACTTCTTCGGCCGCACGGGCTCCTCGCCCAGCGCCTCGACCAGCGTGGCCGCGAACTTGATGGGTAGCGCGGTCTCGAGCACCACCATCGGCACGCCGGGGGTGAGCTGCTCGCGCGCGGCCTTGAGGCCGTCGGCGGTGTGCGGATCGACCAGCGTCGCGAAGCGCTTGTCGGTGTCGCGGATGGTGGCAAGGCGGTCGGCGTGCGTGCTGCGGCCGCTGCGGAAGCCGAAGCGCCCTGCCGCCTGCGCGAATGCCGGGTCGGCGCTCAGGTCGAAGCTGCCGTTCAGGCCCAGGTCGTCCACGAAGAGCTTGCGCAGCTTCGCAGGGTCGCGCCCGACCAGGTCGAACACGAAGCGCTCGAAGTTGCTGGCCTTGCTGATGTCCATCGACGGGCTGGAGGTCTCGTGCGTGTCGACCGCGCCGCGCACGCGGTACACGCCGGTGCGGAAGAACTCGTCGAGCACGTCGTTCTCGTTGGTGGCGACCACCAGCGTGTGGATCGGCAGGCCCATCATGCGCGCCACGTGGCCCGCGCAGACGTTGCCGAAGTTGCCCGAGGGCACGGTGAAGCTCACCGGCTTGTCGTTGGCCGCCGTGGCCTGGAAGTAGCCCGCGAAGTAGTAGACGACCTGCGCCAGCAGCCGCGCCCAGTTGATCGAGTTGACCGTGCCGATGCGGTACTTGCGCTTGAAGGCCAGGTCGTTCGACACGGCCTTGACGATGTCCTGGCAGTCGTCGAACACGCCGGTGATGGCGATGTTGTGGATGTTCGCGTCCTGCAGGCTGAACATCTGCGCCTGCTGGAACGGGCTCATGCGGCCGTCGGGCGAGGTCATGAAGACGCGCACGCCCTTCTTGCCGCGCATGGCGTACTCGGCCGCGCTGCCGGTGTCGCCGCTGGTGGCGCCCAGGATGTTGAGCTCGGCGCCGCGGCGGGCCAGTTCGTACTCGAACAGGTTGCCCAGCAGCTGCATCGCCATGTCCTTGAAGGCCAGCGTGGGGCCGTTCGACAGGGCTTCGAGGTACACGCCGTCTTCCAGCTCGCGCAGCGGCACGATCTCGTCGGTGCCGAACACTTCGGCCGTGTAGGTCTTCGCGCAGATCGCCTTCAGGTCGGCCGGCGGAATGTCGTCGATGTAGAGCGAGAGGATCTCGAAGGCCAGCTCGGCGTACGGCAGCTTGCGCCACTTCGCGAGCGTGGCGGTGTCGACCTGCGGATATTGCTCGGGCAGGTAGAGGCCGCCGTCGGGCGCCAGGCCTTCGAGCAGGATTTCGCAAAAGCGCTTGCGGTCGGGGTGGCCGCGGGTGCTCAGGTAATTCACTTCAACTCTTCCTTGCGGATGCGCACGATGGGTTCGAGCACGGTCGGCAGCGCCTGCAGCTCGGCCAGGACGTCGTCGACCGTGCCTTCGCGCGCGTCGTGCGTGAGGATGATCAGGTCGGTCTGCGTGGAGCCCTCGCCGCCGACCTCGTCGGCTTCGCGCTGCAGCACGGCGTCGATGCTGATGCCGGCGGTGGCGAGCAGGCCCGTGACCTTGGCGAGCACGCCGGCCTGGTCGGCCACGCGCAGGCGCAGGTAGTAGCTGGTGACGACTTCCGACATCGGCAGCACCTGCAGGTCGCTCAGCGCGTCGGGGTGGAAAGCCAGGTGCGGCACGCGGTGCGCGGCATCGGCCGTGTGCAGGCGGGTGATGTCGACCAGGTCGGCGATCACCGCGCTGGCGGTGGGCTCGCTGCCGGCGCCCTTGCCGTAGTAGAGCGTGGTGCCCACGGCGTCACCGTGCACCACCACCGCGTTCATCGCGCCTTCGACATTCGCCAGCAGGCGCTTCGACGGCACCAGCGAGGGATGCACGCGCAGCTCGATGCCCTTGGCCGTGCGCTTGGTGACGCCCAAGAGCTTGATGCGGTAGCCGAGCTGCTCGGCGTACCTGATGTCCTGCGCGGCCAGCTTGGTGATGCCCTCGATGTGGGCCTTGTCGAACTGCACGGGGATGCCGAAGGCCAGCGCGCTCATCAGCGTGACCTTGTGGCCGGCGTCCACGCCTTCGATGTCGAAGGTCGGGTCGGCTTCGGCGTAGCCCAGGCGCTGCGCCTCCTTGAGCACGGTCGCGAAGTCCAGGCCCTTGTCGCGCATCTCGGACAGGATGAAGTTGGTGGTGCCGTTGATGATGCCGGCCAGCCACTGGATGCTGTTGGCGGTGAGGCCTTCGCGCAGCGCCTTGATGATCGGGATGCCGCCGGCCACCGCGGCCTCGAAGGCCACCATCACGCCCTTGGCGTGCGCAGCCGCGAAGATCTCGGTGCCGTGCACCGCCAGCAGCGCCTTGTTGGCCGTGACCACGTGCTTGCCGGCCGCGATGGCCTCGAGCACGAGCTGCTTGGCGATGCCGTAGCCGCCGATGAGCTCGATGACGATGTCGATCTCGGGGTTGGCGATGACTTCGCGCGCATCGCTGACCACCTTCACGCCCTCGCCAGCCACTTCGCGGGCGCGGGCGGTGTCGAGGTCGGCCACCATGGTGATCTCGATGCCGCGACCGGCGCGGCGCTTGATTTCTTCCTGGTTGCGCTTGAGCACCTTGAAGGTGCCGCTGCCGACCGTGCCTGCGCCGAGCAGGCCTACTTGGATGGGTTTCATTGGGAGAGTCGCACTCATGGCGTTCAGGGTTTGGATGGGGTGGCGGACGGCTCGGAGAGCTTCACCTGCGAGACATAGCGCTGCAGGCTCCATGCGCCGCCGGGGAAGCCGCGGCACATGCCGTCGTAGGTGTGGCCGCTGAGAACGAAGCCCTTGCCGTCGAAATGCCAGGTCTGGCTCGACCAGCAGTCGCCGATGCCGCGGCCCTTCATGGAGGAAGTGACGCTGGCGCTTTTCTCGTCGAAGTCGCCGTTGGCCTCGATGGCGACGGGCGCATAGGGCGGCTTGTCGTTCGCGATCCAGAGCACGCTGGTGTAGTTGTAGGCGCCCATGCCGCAACCGAAGGACAGCAGCACCTTGCGCTCGGTCAGGCGCGAGACGTTCAGCGACTTGGCGTTGAACTCGTCGTGGTTGTTGCAATCGTCCGCGGACGGATCCGACTTCAGCGACGGGAAGATGCGCGCAGCCAGTGCGTCGTCGCCCGGACGGGCCTTCGTCGGCAAGACCGCGTTCACGACGGGTGCCTGCACTGGCGGCAGCACCGAGGATTCGGGCTTGTTGCCGCGGCGCACGAGCGCGCCCGGCGTGCCGACGCGGCCCTGGACCTCGTCCATCTTCAGCAGCACGGCGTTGAGGCCGGCCAGCGAGAGAACCCACTTGTGTCCGCCGCTGTCCGTGACCGTGGCGTCGTCGCCCTTGAGCAGTTCAGGCAGCACAGTGCGGATCTGGCTCTGATCGAGACTGAAGGCGCTGTCCTTGAGGCCGGACAGGGTCGCCTTGCCGACCTTGAAGCGCACCGAGCCCTTGGGCTCCTCCTGCCCGCCGGTCTGCAGGTCGATCTCGATGGCTGTGCCGGGCCCCGCATGGCGGGTGATGAGCATCGACACCGGCTCCAAGGCGCTCCCGCTCTCCACCTGGTAGCCGGCGGCGCGGCAGGTACGGGTGTTGTCGCAGGCCAGTTCCCAGTCGTTGTGCGAGAACGAGACGCCCTCCTTGCCGACAGCTCCTGCAGCGGCTGCGGAAAACGCGGCGAACGACAGCGCCGCGGCGGCAGCGATGCGGGCGGAGTTCATTGACGCGACTTGCGGCGCAAGCGGTACTGCTCCAGGAACTTCGCGATGCGGTTGATGGCCTCGCGCAGGTCGTCCTCGTGGGGCAGGAACACGATGCGGAAGTGGTCGGGCGTCGCCCAGTTGAAGCCTGTGCCCTGCACCAGCATCACGCGGGTTTCCTTCAGCAGCTCGAGGAAGAACTGGCGATCATCCTCGACCGGATAGACCTCCGGATCGAGCTTGGGGAACATGTACAGCGCGGCGGTCGGCTTGACGCAGCTCACGCCCGGAATGGCGGTGATCAGCTCGTAGGCCAGGTCGCGCTGGCGGCGCAGGCGGCCGCCCTCGCACACGAGGTCGTTGATGCTCTGGTAGCCGCCCAGCGCCGTCTGGATGGCCCACTGGCCCGGCACGTTGGCGCACAGGCGCATGTTCGAGAGCATGTTCAGGCCCTCGATGTAGTCCTGCGCGCTGCGCTTGTCCCCCGACACCACGAGCCAGCCCGCGCGGTAGCCGCACGAGCGATAGCTCTTGGACAGCGAATTGAAGGTGAGCGTGAGCACGTCGGTCGACAGGCTGGCGATGGCGGTGTGCTTCGCACCGTCGTAGAGCACCTTGTCGTAGACCTCGTCGGCGAAGATCACTAGGCCGTGCTCGCGCGCGATGCCGACGATGCTCTTGAGCAGTTCGTCGGAATACAGCGCGCCGGTCGGGTTGTTCGGGTTGATGACCACGATGCCCTTGGTGCGCGGCGTGATCTTGGCGCGGATGTCGTCGAGGTTGGGCATCCAGCCGTTGGCCTCGTCGCACAGGTAGTGCACCGGGGTGCCGCCCGAGAGGCTCGTGGACGCGGTCCACAGCGGATAGTCGGGGGCCGGCAGCAGCAGCTCGTCGCCGTCGTTGAGCAGCGCGTTGGTGGACATGGCGATCAGCTCGCTGGCGCCGTTGCCGAGGTAGATGTCGTCGAGGGTGACGCCCGCGATGCCCTGCTTCTGCGTCTCGTGCATCACCGCCTTGCGTGCCGCGAAGACGCCCTTGCTGTCCGAATAGCCCGCCGAGGTGGGCAGGTTGCGGATCATGTCCTGCTGGATTTCCTCCGGAGCATCGAAACCGAACACGGCCAGGTTGCCGATGTTGAGCTTGATGATCTTCTGGCCGTCCTCTTCCATCTGCTTGGCGGCGTCCATGATGGGACCGCGGATGTCGTAGAGAACGTTGGCCAGCTTGGCCGATTTCTTGAGCTGCTTCAAAGGGGCCCTCCCGGGCGCGGGGTTAGGTTTGCTTACGCGGAATCAAAGGCCCTTGCGAGCCCCGTGGCACTAGGGAAAACCTATAATTTGACCACAGTTCCCAGTGCCCAGATGAAGCTCCAGCCCGACAAATCCGACGCTCAATCGCTCACCGCACACGGCCCCGGCTGGGTGGCGATCAACAACGAAAAAGTCGAGGGCAGCGTAGTGGTTGGCTCGCGCGGCGAGCGCTTCGAGTGGAATTGTTCGAGTTTCGACCAGATCGGCGCCGAACATTTCGCGCAATTGGCGGGCCTGGGCGCCGAATTGATCATTTTCGGCAGTGGAAACCGCATCCGCTTTCCCCAGCCCGTCTGGCTGAAGCCGCTGATGGCCCAACGCACCGGCGTGGAGACCATGGACACCGCGGCAGCCTGCCGGACCTACAACATCCTCGCCGGAGAAGGCCGGCACGTGATCGCCGCCCTGCTGGTAGAGAGCCCTGCGGGTGGCTGATAGGGGTGTTTTCGGGGTAAAATACCGGGTTGCGAACAGGCCGGCTACCCCAAAGTTAGCAACGACCAATCCTCCATTCCTTGAGCAAGCCCTGGGCGAAACAGGGCGAGAGGGCTCAGGAACGGAATCTAACGGAGAAAACAAGTTTCATGGCGATCGTTGTCAACAAACCCATTCCTGAATTCGACGCCAACGCCACGGGCGGCATCAAGGTCTCGAACACCTCGCATCTCGGCCACGTGCTGGTCATGTATTTTTACCCGAAAGATAACACTCCGGGCTGCACCACCGAAGCGATGCAGTTCCGCGATCGTTACAAGGACTTCGAAAAGGCCGGCGCCACCGTTTTCGGCGTGTCGCGCGACAACATGAAGTCGCACGACGAATTTAAGGCCAAGCTCGAGCTGCCCTTCGAGCTCATCGCCGACACCGAAGAGAAGATGTGCCACATGTTCGGCGTGGTCAAGAACAAGATCATGTACGGCAAGAAGGTCAAGGGCATCGAGCGCAGCACCTTCCTGATCGGCGCCGACGGCATCCTGAAGGCCGAGTGGCGCGGGCTCAAGGTCCCCGGCCATGTCGACGACGTGCTCAAGGCCGTCAAGGCACTCAAGAAGGCCGCCTGAGCGCCTCCCGGCAAGCCGGTCGTGCGCTTTTCCGCTTCCGCGTGGGAATTGCCCAACGCGGTGCGTAAAGAGCTCCCGGCGCGTCATCCGCGGTGTGCATAATGGCCTCATGCCGTTGAGCTCCACGACCGCATCCTCCGAACAAAGCCGCCTTGGTCTTCAGGCGGCTTTTTCGTTTTCTGGTTCCTACTTTCTGCGAGCGATCTGACACATGCCACTGCCCCCCGCACCCACGAAACGCGCTGCACTGCTCTCGCCGGACGCACTCGACGCGCCCGCCCGGTCCTCGCACCGCGGCTCGCGACGCTCCGGCGATTCGCGCGCCGACGAAGCCGTGGCGCGCAGTCCGCAACCCCTGGAGCTGTTCGACAGCCTCGGTGCCGAAGCTGCCGGCGGCGGCGAGGCCGTGCGCCCGGCGCGCCGGACCAAATCGTCGAAATCCACGCCCGCACCCGTGAGCGCACCGCAACCGCAGGCGCTCGTGCAGGTCGAAACCAAGGTGCCGGCCATCGAGCCCACCCCGGCTCCCGTGGCAATGCCGCAGCCCGCGGCGCGTGCCAAGCGCAGCAAGTCGTCCGGCCCGGCCAAGCTGTTCGTGCTCGACACCAACGTGCTGCTGCACGACCCGATGTGCCTGTTCCGCTTCGAGGAACATGACATCTTCCTGCCGATGATCGTGCTGGAGGAGCTCGACGGTCACAAGAAGGGCACTACCGAAGTCGCCCGCAACGGCCGCCAGACCAGCCGCACGCTAGACGCGCTGGCCGCTGCCCAGGGCGCGGACATCGACAAGGGCCTGAAGCTCGACACCACCGGCCACCGCGAGGCCGGCGGCCGCCTGTTCTTCCAGACCGCCCCGCTCGACTACTCGCTGCCCGTCAGCCTGCCGCAAGGCAAGGCCGACAACCAGATCCTCGGCGTGGTGCACGCGCTGCGCGACGAGTACGCCAAGGACCGTCCTGGCCGCCCGAAGCAGGAAGTGGTGCTGGTGTCGAAGGACATCAACATGCGCGTCAAGGCGCGGGCACTGGGCCTGGCCGCCGATGACTACCAGAACGACAAGACGCTGGAAGACGGCGACCTGCTCTACGCCGGCTCGCTGGCCCTGCCCGCCGACTTCTGGACCCGCCAGAGCAAGACCATCGAGAGCTGGCAGAGCGGCAGCAACACCTTCTACCGGATCACCGGCCCGCTGGTGCCCAACCTGTTCATCAACCAGTTCGTGTACTTCGAGGCTCCCGGCGAGCCGAGCATGTACGCCCGCGTCACCGAGATCCGCGACAAGACCGCGGTGCTCAAGACGCTGAAGGACTACAGCTCGGGCAAGAACGCCGTGTGGGGCGTGAACACGCGCAACCGCGAGCAGAACTTCGCGATGAACCTGCTGATGGACCCCGAGATCGACTTCGTCACGCTGACCGGCACCGCCGGCACCGGCAAGACCCTGATGGCGCTGGCGTCCGGCCTGACCCAGGTCCTGGACGACCGCCGCTACACCGAGATCATCATGACGCGCGCCACCGTGAGCGTGGGCGAGGACATCGGCTTCCTGCCCGGCACCGAAGAGGAAAAGATGGGCCCCTGGATGGGCGCGCTCGACGACAACCTCGAGTTCCTGGCCAAGGGCGACGGCGGCGGTGCCGGCGAATGGGGTCGCGCGGCCACCAACGAGCTGATCCGCAGCCGCATCAAGGTCAAGAGCATGAACTTCATGCGCGGGCGCACCTTCCTCAACAAGTACGTGATCATCGACGAGGCGCAGAACCTCACGCCCAAGCAGATGAAGACGCTGATCACCCGCGCCGGCCCCGGCACGAAGATCATCTGCATGGGCAACCTGGCACAGATCGACACGCCGTACCTTACGGAAGGCTCCTCGGGCCTGACCTTCGCGGTCGACAAGTTCAAGGGCTGGCCGCACGGCGGGCACATCACGCTGGCGCGCGGCGAACGCTCGCGCCTGGCCGACTTCGCGAGCGACGTGCTCTGATTCACGGGGCACGGCCCCATGCGAGCCCGCGCATGCTCTTTCGAGCAGCGCGGGCTTTTTTCATCCGCGGGTGACAGGCTACTGACAACACGCTGTCAGTAGGCCGGCAGCACCATCCGGGCTCCTTCCAACGCAACGAAAGAAAGAGAGCCCCCAATGCAGAACGCCATCACCTGGTTCGAGATCCCGGTCGTCGACATCGACCGCGCCCAGGCCTTCTACGAGACCGTGCTCGCCCGCAAGCTGCGCCGCGAGGATTTCGGCGGCGAGACGCTGGCCATCTTCCCGCACGACAAGCCCGCCACCGGCGGCGCACTGCAAGCCGGCGCCAACGCCAGCGCGCGCGCCGGCACGGGCATCCGCATCTACCTCGACTGCAACCCGAGCATCGACGCCGTGCTCGCGCGCGTCGAGGCGGCCGGCGGACAGATCGTGGCGCCCAAGTCCGCTCTGCCGCCCGGCCTGGGTTTCATCGCCCACCTGCGCGACACAGAGGGCAACGAAGTCGGCCTGCATTCGCTGGAGTGACTCGCGATGGCGCAACGCAACTGGATCGCAGTGGCCAGCGCCGAGCATGCACGGCGCGGCCGCGACAACCGGCCGCTCGGCTTCATGCAGGTCGGCCACGGCAAGCATGCGCCGCTCAAGCGGCTGTCAACGGGCGACCGCGTCGCCTACTATTCGCCGGCCACGGTGTTCGGCGGCACGGACAAGCTGCAGAGCTTCGTGTCGATCGGCATCGTGCAGCCGGGCGAGCCCTACGAGTTCGACATGGGCAACGGCTTCGTGCCGTGGCGGCGCGACATGGCCTACGCCGCCGGGCACGAGGCGCCGATCGCCCCGCTGATCGAGCGCCTCGCCTTCATCGAGAACCCCAGGCAATGGGGCTACAAGTTCCGCTTCGGCATGTTCGGCGTCGGCGACGACGACATGAAACTGATCGCACAGGCCATGAAGGCCGACCTGAAGACACTATCGCTTTGAGGAGAAGAAAACACATGGAACCAGTTCGCCGACGCCAGGATGCGTTCCGCGTCTCGGGCCTCACCATCCGCACCACCAACCGCGAGGAGCGCGACCCTGCCACGGCTCGCCTCGGCCAGTTGTGGAACCGATTCTTCGGCGAGGAAACCTATGCGTCGACGCCGCATCGCACCGCCGACACGCGCATCTTCGGCGTCTACTCGGCCTACGAATCGGACAAGGATGGCGCGTTCGACGTGACGGCGGGCGTCGCCGTGTCGGGCGGCGAGAGCAGCCTCGCGGTGGAAGCCGGCGACTACCTCGTCTTCAACGGCGAGGGGCAGATGCCGCAGATGGTGATCGCCACGTGGGAGCGCATCTGGCAGTATTTCGAGGCGCACCCGGAGATCGCACGCCGCTATCGCAGCGACTTCGAGGCCTACGAAGGGCCGGACAAGGTGGCGATCCACATCGGAGTTTCATGAGTATCAGCCCCAAGAGCCGGCGCGCCCCGCCGGCACGCCGCCATCGCCCGCTCGCCGGGGCCTGCTGATGCGCCGCGCCGATCGCCTCTTCCAGCTCGTGCAGCTCATCCGCGGGCGCCGGTTGACCACGGCCGCGTTCCTCGCGCAGCGCCTGGAGGTGTCGGAGCGCACGGTCTACCGCGACATCGCGGACCTGCAGCACCAGGGCGTACCCATCGAGGGCGAAGCCGGCGTTGGCTACAGGCTCGGCGCGGGCTTCGAGCTGCCACCGTTGATGTTCACTCAGGACGAGGCCGCGGCACTCGTGGCTGCAGCCCGGCTCGCGCAGAGCTGGGTCGATCCGGCGCTGGCGCGGGACATCGAGACGGGGCTGGGCAAGATACTGTCGGTGCTGCCGCCCGGGGCGCGGGTGTCGGCCGAGGCACTGGCGCTGTATGCGCCCGGACTCGGCCTGGACGACACCCTGCGCGCGCGGCTGCAGACGCTGCGCGAGGCGACGCAGTCGCACAACAAGCTGCGGTTGCACTACCGCGACGTCTCGGGCGACGCCAGCGAGCGCACGGTGCGTCCGCTGGGCTGCTTCTACTGGGGCAAGGTCTGGACGCTGTCGACCTGGTGCGAGCTGCGCGACGACTTCCGGGGCTTCCGCCTCGACCGCATGGACGCGATCGAAGTGCTGCCCGATCGCTTTCGCGACGAGCCGGGCAAGACGCTGGCCGACCTGTTGCGGCAGGTCAACGCCGAGACGGCACACGGCAAGGTGGTGCCGCAGAAGCCGGGCACCCCGCCGCCCTGGAACAGCGGCGGCGGCAAGAGCGGCAACGCGGGCTGACGACCTTCTTCAGCGCCTCGGCGCCGCCGCTTCAATAGTCGTCGTTGTTGCTGTAGCCGGCCAGATTCTCGAACTTGGTGAGCGGCTTCAGGAAGCCGAGCTTGACGGTGCCGGTCGGGCCGTTACGGTGCTTGCTGATGATCACCTCTGCCACGCCCGGCTCCTTCGACTCCTTGTTGTAGTAGTCGTCGCGGTAGATGAACATGATGATGTCCGCGTCCTGCTCGATGGCGCCGGATTCGCGCAGGTCGCTCATCATGGGGCGCTTGTCGGTGCGGCTTTCCACGCCGCGGCTGAGCTGAGACAGCGCGATCACCGGGCACTTCAGCTCCTTGGCGAGCATCTTCAGGCCGCGGGAGATTTCACCCACGGCCGTCGCACGGTTCTCGTCGCCCGAGCTGCTGGTCGACATGAGCTGCAGGTAGTCGACCACGATCAGGCCCAGCCTCCCGTACTGGCGCGCCAGGCGGCGCGCGTTGGCGCGCAGTTCGCTGGTCGAAAGGCCCGGCGTCTCGTCGATGTGCAGCGACACGGTGCGCAGCTTCTCGATGGCTTCGGTGAGCCGCGGCCACTCCTCGTCGGTGAGCTTGCCGGTGCGCAGGTGGCCCTGGTCGATGCGGCCGATGGAGCCCACGATACGCACCGCCAGCTGCGCCGCGCCCATTTCCATGGAGAACACTGCCACCGGCAGGCCTTCGTCGAGCGCCACGTGCTCGGCGATGTTGATCGCGAGCGAGGTCTTGCCCATCGAGGGGCGCGCGGCCAGCACGATCATGTCGCCCGGCTGCAGGCCCGAGGTCATCTTGTCGAAGTCGTTGAAGCCGGTGCGAACGCCCGTGATGTCGTTCGGGTTCTCGGCCATCTCCGTCACGCGGTCGAGCAGGTCGACCACCAGGGCATCCATGCTCTGGAAGCCCTGTTTCATCCGCGTGCCTTCCTCGCCGATGTTGAAGATCTTCTGCTCGGCCTCGTCGAGGATCTTGTCGACCGGCTTGCCCTGCGGATTGAAGGCGTTGGTCGCGATCTCGTCGCTGGCGGAAACCAGCTTGCGAAGAATGGAACGCTCGCGAACGATCTCGGCGTAGCGGCGGATGTTGCTCGCGCTGGGCACGTACTGCGCGAGCGAATTCAGGTAGACCAGCCCGCCGATTTCGTCGGCCTTGCCGAGGTTCTGCAACTGCTCGTAGACGGTGATCACGTCGGCCGGCTTGCTGGCGTTGATCAGCCCGCCGATGGCTGCGTAGATCAGCTTGTGCTCGTGGCGGTAGAAGTCGCCGTCGACCAGCAGGTCCCCCATGCGGTCCCAGGCGCCATTGTCGAGCAGCAGGCCGCCGAGCACGCTCGATTCGGCCTCGATGGAATGAGGCGGAATGCGCAGTTGAGCGACTTGGCGATCGGCCGACGGGTCATTGTCGGCATAGGAAAAAACGGCGGACATGGACTTCCCTTGCAACCCTGCATGCTAAGCCGCGCAGGTCGATGCGAGTGTGGACAAGATTGTGAATAAACGGTGATCTTCCAGTGCAATCGGCTGGAAAAGACGGGACAACCTCGGTTCGGAAAAAGAAAAGCCGCCCGAAGGCGGCTTTTGCGCAGCGCACGAAGCGCTGTGGACGATCAGGCGGTTTCGCCGTAGACCGTCACGGTGATGTCAACCACCACGTCGGTGTGCAGGGCCACGCTTACGGTGCTGTCGCCGACGATCTTGATCGGACCGTTGGGCAGGCGCACTTGCGACTTGGCAACCTTGTAGCCTTGCTTGCCCAGCTCTTCGGCGATGTCGCCGTTGGTGACCGAGCCGAACAGGCGGCCGTCGACGCCAGCCTTTTGCGTCAGCTTGATGGTCGTGCCACCGAGCTTTTCGCCTTGAGCTTGCGATTCGGCCAGCTTGGCGGCCGCAGCCTTCTCGAGTTCGGCGCGCTTGGCTTCGAATTCGGCCTTGTTGGCGGCGGTGGCGCGGCGGGCGCGGCCCGTCGGGATCAGGAAGTTGCGTGCGTAGCCGTCCTTGACCTTGACGATGTCGCCCAGGGCGCCGACGTTGACAACCTTGTCCAGAAGAATGATTTGCATGGTGTCGACTCCTTAGACGCGGTGCTGGTCGCTGTACGGCACCATGGCCAGGAAGCGCGCGCGCTTGATGGCGGTGTTCAGCTGGCGCTGGTAGATCGCGCGCGTGCCGGTCAGGCGTGCGGGGATGATCTTGCCGTTTTCGCTGATGAAGTCACGCAGCGTGTCGATGTCCTTGTAGTCGATTTCCTCGACGCCGGCGACGGTGAAGCGGCAGAAGCGCTTGCGCTTGAACAGCAGCGACTGGGTGTTGCGCTTCGGGCGCTTGTCTTTGTTGAATTTCTTGAACGTGGCCATTTCGGGACCTCTTGTCGAAAATTAATCTTGCTGAAAATCCTGGATGTGCAGGACCGGATGCTTGCCGTTGCCCGGTGTCGCGAGGAAGCCCTGAAAACGCCAGAGACTTCCCATCGACTGTCTTGCGAGCCGTTCGGCGATGGCGCCGAAGGCAACGGCCTTGAGGGCCGTCTTCACCTGCCGGGGCTTTCCTGCCTCCTGGAGCGTCGACTCGTGTTCGAGCTTCAGGTCTAGGGCGGGCAAGCCGGCTGGCGTGAATCGCAGGTTTCCGAGTTCGGCAACGGAGGCGGTCAGCAGAAGCTGGTTGACCCCGGTTGCCGCAGCGGCGGCAGTCACGCCATCAGTTGTTGTTGGCGGCGTACTCGGCCTGCTGGGCCTTGCGGGCCTCTTCGCGCTCGACCGTCTTCATCATCGACGAAGGACCGGTTTCGGCCTTCTTCTTCTGGACGGTCAAGTGACGCAGCACGGCGTCGTTGAACTTGAACGCGTGTTCCAGTTCGCCCATCACGGTCTGCTCAGCTTCGATGTTGACGCACAGGTAGTGGGCCTTGTTGAGCTTGTTGATCTGGTAGGCCAGCTGACGGCGGCCCCAGTCTTCGACGCGGTGGACCTTGCCACCGCCGGCCGTGATCAGGCCCTTGTAGCGCTCCAGCATGGCCGGAACTTGTTCGCTCTGATCCGGGTGGATCAGCAAAATGATTTCGTAGTGACGCATGGCACTCCTTGTGGATTCTTCCGAGGAAGAGGAAAAGCCACCTGCAGCGTCGGGCGCAGTGTGGCAAGGCAAAGCCGGCGATTATAGCCCTCTCCGGGCCGATCCGACAAGAGACCCAGGACTCAGTCGTTCAGCGCCTTGTCGAGCGCGGCGGCCTTCTCGGCCCCGACGGCTGCGCGGATCTTCGGCGCCAGCGCCAGCAGGTCGTCGTAGCCCGTGGCGGCCTCCACCTGCAGGTTGAGCCGGAAACCCTTCAGGCCCAGGCTGCCGGTCAGTTGGGTGGCGATGGGGTAGGCATCCTTGTAGCGCTGCTGCTTGCTGCGGCCCGAAGAGCCCTGGGCAGGCGCTGCGGCCGCCGTGGACGCCGCAGAAGGCGGCGCGCTTCCCGCTGCCGGCTCCAGCAATCCCAGCCCGACCATCTGATCGATATCTTCGCGGACGATGCCCATGCCGGCCGCCAGCACGTCATCGACCGAGCGCTTGCCGTCGAACAGGATGAACGCCGAGCGCTGGCGCGGCGACAGCGGGACCGAGCGATCTTTCAGTGCCTGGTGGCCGGTTTCCGTCTTGACGAGGATCATGGTGTTCTTCCCTTCCGGGATACGCCCGTGAGTCCCGCCAGTCTGGCATCAAATACGCAATTTGTTTCAATCACCGGCCCAGGTCGCGGGAATCCCCCCATGGGGATTTCCGCAATCCAGAGCTTCGGCCTTCGCCCGGCTCAGCGCTTGGCGAGCTGCTGCCAGGTGTCGATCACGCTGTCGGGGTTCAGCGAGATCGATTCGATGCCCTGCTCCGCCAGCCACAGTGCGAAGTCGGGATGGTCGCTGGGGCCCTGGCCGCAGATGCCGACGTACTTGCCCTGCGACTTGCAGGCCTTGATGGCGCGGCTAAGCATGGCCTTGACGGCCGGGTCGCGCTCGTCGAAGTCGGCGGCCAGCAGTTCCAGGCCCGAATCGCGATCGAGGCCCAGCGTGAGCTGGGTCAGGTCGTTCGAGCCGATCGAGAAGCCGTCGAAGTACTGCAGGAACTCGTCGGCCAGCACGGCGTTGCTCGGCACCTCGCACATCATGATCAGCTTGAGCTCGTTGTCGCCGCGCTTCAGGCCGTGCTCGGCCAGCAGGCCGGTCACGCGCTCGGCCTGGCCGAGGGTGCGCACGAAGGGCACCATGATCTGCACGTTGGTCAGGCCCATGTCGTTGCGCACGCGCTTGAGCGCCTCGCATTCCATGGCGAAGGCTTCGCCGAAGTCGGCGCTCAGGTAGCGCGCGGCGCCGCGGAAGCCCAGCATCGGGTTCTCTTCCTCGGGCTCGTAGCGGCTGCCGCCGATCAGCTTGCGGTACTCGTTCGACTTGAAGTCGGACAGGCGCACGATCACCTTCTTCGGCCAGAAGGCCGCGGCGATGGTCGCGATGCCCTCTGCCACCTTGTCGACGTAGAAGGCGCGCGGCGAGGCGTGGCCGCGGGCCACCGACTCGACCGCCTTCTTCAGGTCGTTGTCGACGTTCGGGTAGTCGAGGATCGCCTTCGGGTGCACGCCGATGTTGTTGTTGATGATGAACTCCAGGCGGGCGAGGCCCACGCCGTGGTTCGGCAGCTGCGCGAAGTCGAAGGCGAGCTGGGGGTTGCCCACGTTCATCATCAGCTGGATGTCGATCTCGGGCATCACGCCGCGCTGCACCTCGGTCACCTCGGTCTCGAGCAGGCCGTCGTAGATGAAGCCGGTGTCGCCCTCGGCGCAGCTCACCGTGACCAGCGTGCCGTCCTTCAGCAGGTCGGTGGCGTCGCCACAGCCGACCACCGCAGGAATGCCCAGCTCGCGCGCGATGATGGCCGCGTGGCAGGTGCGCCCGCCGCGGTTGGTGACGATGGCCGAGGCGCGCTTCATCACCGGTTCCCAGTTGGGGTCGGTCATGTCGGTGACGAGCACGTCGCCGGCCTGCACCTGGTCCATCTCACTGATGCTGTGCACGAGCCGCACGGGGCCGGTGCCGATCTTCTGGCCGATGGCACGGCCTTCGGCCAGCACGGCGCCCTTGCCCAGAAGCTTGTAGCGCTGCTCGGCCTTGCCCTGCTGCTGGCTTTTTACCGTCTCGGGACGGGCCTGCAGGATGTAGAGCTGGCCGTCGGTGCCGTCCTTGCCCCACTCGATGTCCATCGGGCGGCCGTAGTGCTCCTCGATCACCAGTGCGTACTTGGCGAGCTGCTCGACCTCGGCGTCGGTCAGCGAGTAGCGGTTGCGCTGCTCGGCCTTGACGTCGGTGGTCTTCACCAGCTTGCCGGTCGCCTTCTTTTCCTCGGGCGTGGCGAACTCCATCTGGATCAGCTTGGAGCCGAGGTTGCGGCGGATCACGGCCTTCTTGCCGGCCTTCAGGGTCGGCTTGTGCACGTAGAACTCGTCGGGGTTCACCGCGCCCTGCACCACCGTCTCGCCCAGGCCGTAGCTGGAGGTGATGAAGACCACGTCCTCAAAGCCCGATTCGGTGTCGATGGTGAACATCACGCCGGCGGCGCCGAGGTCGGAACGCACCATGCGCTGCACGCCGGCCGACAGCGCGACCACGTCGTGCTCGAAGCCCTTATGCACGCGGTAGCTGATGGCGCGGTCGTTGTAGAGGGAGGCGAACACCTCCTTCATCTTGTGCAGCACGTCGTCGATCCCGACCACGTTCAGGAAGGTTTCCTGCTGGCCCGCGAAGGAGGCGTCGGGCAGGTCTTCGGCAGTGGCCGAAGAACGCACGGCGAACGATGCCGACGGATTGCCGGCGCTCAGCGTGGCGAAAGCCTCGGTGATGGCCTTCTGCAGGTCGGCGGGGAACGGCTGGGCCTCGACCATGCCGCGGATCTCGGCGCCGGCGGCGGCCAGGGCACGAACGTCGTCGACGTTCAGGGCGGCCAGGCGCTTGCTGATCTTGTCGGCCAGGCCATCGTGGGCCAGGAACTGGCGGAACGCGTGGGCCGTGGTCGCGAAACCGGTGGGCACCCGCACGCCTTGCGGCAGCTGCGAGATCATTTCGCCGAGGCTGGCGTTCTTGCCGCCAACCGCCTCGACGTCGGTCATTCTCAGGTTTTCAAACGGTACGACCAGGGCGGTCGCGTCGAAAAGTGCAGACATGGGAAAGCTCCAGAAGTTGAAACCTGTGCCGCATGCAGACGGCGCGGCACGATCGTTCTCGTTGCTTTGGGTGCGGGCGCGGTGTGCATGGAGAGAATTGGGGTTGGGAAAGCGGATTCCCGATAATGGCCCTGATTGTAGGCGGGGCAAGGTTGTCCGCGCCGCAGGACAAGGCCGCATGACCATGCATTCACGTACTGTTTTCTTTGTTTCAGACGGCACCGGCATCACCGCCGAGACCTTCGGCAATGCCGTTCTCGCCCAGTTCGAGATGAAGCCCCGCCACGTGCGGCTGCCGTTCACCGACACGGTCGACAAGGCCCACCAGGCGGTGAGGCAAATAAACCACACCGCCGAAATCGAGGGCGTACGCCCCATCGTCTTCACCACGCTGGCCAACATGGACGTGCTGGAGGTGATCGAGACCGGCTGCAAGGGCATGCTGCTGGACATGTTCGGCACCTTCGTGCGCCCCCTCGAGATCGAGCTGGCCATGAAGTCGAACCACCGCATCGGCCGCTTCAGCGACGTCAGCAAGAGCAAGGAATACAACGACCGCATCGCCGCGATCGACTTCAGCCTGCAGCACGACGACGGCCAGAGCAACCGCGACCTGGAGGGCGCCGACGTGATCCTGGTCGGCGTGAGCCGCAGCGGCAAGACGCCGACTTCGCTTTACCTGGCGATGCAGCACGGCCTGAAGGCTGCCAACTACCCGCTCATTCCGGAAGATTTCGACCGCCGCCAGCTGCCGCCGGCCCTGATTCCGCATCGCAAGAAGATCTTCGGCCTGACCATCCAGCCCGAGCGGCTCAGCGAAATCCGCAACGAGCGCCGGCCCAATTCACGCTACGCCAGCATTGAGAACTGCCGCCACGAAGTTGCCGAGGCCGAGGCGATGATGCGGCGCGCGGGCATCCGATGGCTCTCGACCACCACGAAGTCGATCGAAGAGATCGCCACCACGATCCTGCAGGAGCTGCGGCCCGAGCGCCTGGTCTATTGATACCGCTATCTTTTAAATAGCAAAAAGCGCCCCACCGGGGCGCTTTTTCGCTTCGAATCGCCGATGGCGGTTTAGGCAGGGGCCGAGGTGCGGATCAGATGGTCGAACGCACCCAGCGCAGCCTTCGCGCCGTCGCCGGCCGCGATGATGATCTGCTTGAACGGCACCGTGGTCGCGTCGCCTGCCGCGAACACGCCAGGCACCGAGGTCTGGCCGCGCGCGTCGACGATGATCTCGCCGTGCTTCGACAGCTCGACCGTGCCCTTGAGCCAGTCGGTGTTGGGCACCAGCCCGATCTGGATGAACACGCCCTCGAGCTCGACCTTCTTCGACTCGCCCGTCGCGCGGTCCTTGTAGACCAGGCCGTTGACCTTCTGGTCGCCGGTGATCTCGGTGGTCTGCGCGTTGGTGAACACGTCGACGTTCTTCAGGCTCCTGAGCTTGCGCTGCAGCACGGCATCGGCGCGCAGTTGCGTGTCGAACTCGATCAGCGTGACGTGGCCGACGATGCCGGCCAAGTCGATGGCTGCCTCGACGCCCGAGTTGCCGCCGCCGATCACCGCCACGCGCTTGCCCTTGAAGAGAGGACCGTCGCAGTGCGGGCAATAGGCCACGCCCTTGTTCTTGAACTCGTGCTCGCCGGGCACGTTGATGTTGCGCCAGCGCGCACCGGTCGAAATGATGACCGACTTGCTCTTGAGCGAGGCACCGCTCTCGAGCTGCACTTCGATCAGCCCGTCGCCCGGCACCAGCGCCTTGGCGCGCTGCAGGTTCATGATGTCGACGTCGTAGTCGCGCACATGCTCCTCGAGCGCGTGGGCGAACTTCGGCCCTTCGGTTTCCTTGATCGAGATGAAGTTCTCGATGCCCATGGTGTCGAGCACCTGGCCGCCGAAACGCTCGGAGGCGACGCCGGTGCGGATGCCCTTGCGCGCCGCGTACACGGCGGCCGCAGCGCCCGCGGGGCCGCCGCCGACGATCAGCACGTCGAACGGGTCCTTGCCGGCGATCTTCTTGGCTTCGCGCTCGACGCCGCTGGTGTCGATCTTGGCGAGGATCTCCTCCAGGCTCATGCGGCCCTGGCCGAACTCGGTGCCGTTCAGGAACACGGTCGGCACAGCCATGATCTGGCGTTCCTTGACTTCGTCCTGGAAGGTGCCTCCCTCGATCATCGTGGTGCGGATGCGCGGGTTCTGCACGGCCATGAGGTTCAGGGCCTGGACCACGTCGGGGCAGTTGTGGCAGGTGAGCGAGACGTAGATCTCGAACTCGAAGTCGCCGTCGAGCGCCTTGATCTGGTCGAGCACGGCCTGCTCGACCTTCGGGGGATAGCCACCGATCTGCAGCAACGCGAGGATCAGCGACGTGAATTCATGGCCCATCGGCAGGCCGGCAAAGCGCGGGCCGTGGTTTTCGCTCGGACGGTTGACCGAGAACGAGGGCTTGCGATGGTTGTCGTCGCGGCTTTCGGTCAGCCTGACCAGCGGCGACGATTCGGCGACGTCCTTCAGCAGCGACAGCATCTCGCCCGAGGCCTTGCTGTCGTCGAGCGAGGCGACGATCTCGATCGGCTGCGTGGCGCGTTCGAGGTAACTCTTCAATTGGGCTTTGGTGTTTGCGTCGAGCATGAGGGACTCTCTTTCGATAACGTAAAACTATCAACTGGGGCTGAAAAAGCCCGGGGGCCTATGAGCGCCCGGGCTTTCGCTCGGGTGACGCTTAGATCTTGCCGACAAGGTCCAGCGACGGAGCAATCGTCTTGTCGCCTTCATTCCACTTGGCCGGGCACACTTCGTTCGGGTGGGCGGCGGTGTAGACGGCTGCCTTCAGCTTGCGCAGCGTTTCCTTCACGTCGCGGGCGATTTCGTTGGAGTGCACTTCGGCGGTCTTGATGATGCCTTCGGGGTTGATCACGAAGGTGCCGCGCAGTGCCAGGCCTTCTTCGGGGATGTGCACGCCGAAAGCGTTGGTCAGCGTGTGGGTCGGGTCGCCAACCAGGGGGAACTTGGCCTTGCCGACGGCCGGCGAGGTGTCGTGCCAGACCTTGTGCGAGAAGTGCGTGTCGGTGGTCACGATGTAGACCTCGGCGCCCAGCTTCTGGAACTCGGCGTAGTGTTCGGCCGCGTCTTCGACTTCGGTCGGGCAGTTGAAGGTGAATGCCGCCGGCATGAAGATCAGCACGGACCATTTGCCCTTGAGCGTCTCGTCGGAAACGTCGATGAACTTGCCGTTGAGGTAGGCCTGGGTCTTGAAGGGCTGGACTTGGGTGTTGATCAGGGACATGTTGATTCCTTGGATGCTTCGGTTGGACAAAAGATGAGAGCGGGACATGAGTATAACTACCAATTCGACCAAATTAATAGCTATCACCTATTAAAAGCATTGGGTCTCGCTATGTTTTCGATGGCTTCGAAATGCGTTCGGCAACGCAGCAATACGAACGTGTATCACCATCACACGCATGCAGACCGACGCAGCATGGGTTTGCTTGCAAGCGCGTGTTTGGACCTCTGACAATCACCGCTTTTAGAACAAGGAAAAACCATGAAGGGCGACCCCAAAGTCATCGAACACCTGCAGGCGCAGCTCAAGAACGAGCTGACCGCGATCAACCAGTACTTCCTGCACTACCGCATGCTCAAGCACTGGGGCCTGGACAAGCTGGCGAAGAAGGAATACGAGGAATCGATCGGCGAGATGAAGCATGCCGACAAGCTCATGGACCGCATCTTCATGCTCGACGGCCTGCCCAACCTGCAGGACCTCGGCAAGCTGAACATCGGCGAAGACGTGCCCGAACTGCTGCGTTGCGACCTCGGCGCCGAAACCGGCGCGCAGGCCACCATCAAGGACGGCATCGCGCATTGCGAATCGGTGCGCGACTATGTCTCGCGCGACCTGCTCCAGGAGATCCTGGACGACACCGAGGAGCACATCGACTTCCTCGAAACCCAGATCGACCTGATCGACAAGGTCGGCCTGCAGAACTACCTGCAGTCGCAGATGGGCGAGCTCGAATAAGGCGGGGCCCGCCTCTCCTTGATCGACGGGACTTCGGTCCCGTTTTTTATTGCTTTACGTAACTTCACCGCTCACGAATAACAGTCATTCTCATTCGCACGGATAAAATCCGCGCCTTCGATGACTGCCGCCGCCCGCCCCGACAACCGCCGCCGTGCCTACTGGCTCAAGACCCTGCACGAATGGCACTGGGTGAGTTCGGCGATCTGCCTCATCGGCATGATCCTGTTCAGCGTCACGGGCTTCACCCTCAATCACGCGAGCCAGATCGAGGCCAGGCCGGTCGTCACCAGTCTGGCCGGCACGATCGACGAGACCATGCGCGCGCAGCTCGAGAAGCAGCTGCCCGCCGCCAAGGCTCTCAAGGGCAAGGCCCCTCTTCCCCCCGAACTCCAGGCCTGGGTGCAGAAGCACTGGGACATCAGCACCGCCGGCCGCGAGGCCGAGTGGTCCGACGACGAGATCTACCTGTCGCTGCCGCGTCCCGGCGGCGACGCGTGGCTGCGCCTGAGCCTGGCCGACGGCGAGATCGAATACGAGCGCACCGACCGCGGCTGGCTCTCCTACCTCAACGACCTCCACAAGGGCCGCAACACGGGCGCCGCGTGGAGCTGGTTCATCGACATCTTCGCGGGCGCCGCCCTGGTCTTCTCGATCACGGGCCTCTTCATTCTCAAGATGCATGCGGGCAACCGGCCTTTCACATGGCCGATGGTCGGCATGGGGCTGGTCGTGCCGGTGCTGCTCGCGCTGCTGTTCATTCACTGAATTCGTTCATCAATTCATCCAGATCCAGGAAAGAGGTTTCCCGTGCTCGTTCGCTACTCACTCGCGCCGCTGGCCATGTCGGCGCTGTTCGCGGCTCCGGCCTTCGCGTCCGGGCTGGCCGTCAACATCGAGATTCCCCGGCTGAACGTCTCCGAGTACCACCGCCCCTACGTGGCGACCTGGATCGAGCGCGCCGACAACACCGTCGCCGGCACGCTGGCCGTCTGGTACGACGTGCGCACCAAGACCAACAACCCCGAGGGCGAAGGCACGAAGTGGCTGAAGGACATGCGCCAGTGGTGGCGCCGCGGCGGCCGCGAGCTGTCGGTGCCGGTCGACGGCGTGACGGGCGCGACCAGGCCCGCCGGCAAGCACCAGCTGAGCTTCACGGAAGGCACGGCGCCGATGCCCAAGCTCGCCCCCGGCGCCTACAAGCTGGTAGTAGAGGCTGCGCGCGAAGTCGGCGGCCGCGAGGTCGTGAGCATCCCCTTCCAGTGGCCACCGACGGCGGCAGCGCAGCCGACCGCGACGGGCAAGGAAGAGCTCGGCGAGATCAGGCTCGAACTCAAGCCCTGAACAAGTCTCCCGCACCGCAGCCCGCCCATCAGAAAGGACCCGCCATGACCCGCTTCAACCTGCGCCTCGCTTCCCTCGCAATTGCCCTGTCGGCCGCCGCGTCGCTCGCCCAGGCGCACAACGCCTGGCTGCTGCCCTCCTCCACCGTGTTCTCCAAGGCCGACACCGTGACGGTCGACGCAGCCGTGTCCAACGACCTGTTCGTCGCCAACCACGCGCCGCTGCGCCTGGACGGCCTGCAGATCACCGCGCCCGACGGCAGCACCGTCAAGCCCGAAACCGAGGCCAAGCTCAAGCTGCGCAACGTGTTCGACGTGAGCGTGGCGCAGCCCGGCACCTACCGCATCGCCGTGATCAACGCCGGCGCCTTCGCGAGCTGGAAGGACAAGGCCACGGGCCAGACCAAGCGCGCGCGTGGCACTGCGGAGACCATCGGCAAGGAGATTCCGGCCGACGCGCAGGACGTGACGGTCACGCAGTCGTCCGGCCGCATCGAGACCTTCGTGACCGTCGGCAAGCCTTCCGCGCTCAAGCCTGTCGGCCAGGGCCTGGAGCTGATCGCCACCGGCAGCCCGACCGACCTGGTCAAGGGCGAGAAGGCCACCTTCACGCTGAACCTCGACGGCCAGCCCGCCAAGGGGCTCGAAGTGACGGTGACGGCGGGCAACACGCAGTACCGCGACAAGCTCGAGGAAATCAAGCTCAAAACCGACGACAAGGGCCAGTTCAGCGTGACCTGGCCGGCCGCGGGCATGTACTGGCTCGACGCCAGCACCAAGGACAACAAGACCACGGTGCCGCAGGCCAAGGAACGTCGCCTGAGCTACGCGGCCACCCTCGAAGTGATGCCCTGAGGCCGCGGCAGAGCGGACCACCTCCTTGGGCCTTTCGTTCAGCACCTGGCGCGCTGGCGGCTACGCCAACGCGGCCGTCCCCCGCCCTGCCGATCCCGCGACGCTGCAGCAGCTGGGCGGCCAGACCATGGGCACCACCTGGTCGCTGCGTTTCGACAACCCGCGGATGCTGCCGCTGCCGGAAGTGCGCCTGGCCGTCGAATCGGCGCTCGACCGCGTGATCGCGCAGATGAGCCACTGGGAACCCGATTCGGACATCAGCCGGATCAACCGCGCCGAGCCCGGGTCGCGCCACATCCTGCCGGCGGAGCTCGCCACCGTGCTGCGATGCGCGTCCCGGTGGGCGACGGCCAGCGGCGGTGCGATCGATCCGACCGTCGGCCCGCTGGTTGCCTGCTGGGGCTTCGGTCCTGAAGCCGGCGCCGAAAACACCCTGCCCGCCGCGGATGCCCTGGCCGGGGCGCGAGAGCGCGTCGGCTGGTCGCGGCTGGCTTTCGATGCCGCCGATGGCTCGCTGCTGCAGCCCGGGGGCGTCGCGCTCGATCTCTCGGGCATTGCCAAGGGCTTCGCGGTCGATCACGGCATCGAGGCCTTGCGCGCGCTGGGCATCACGGACGCGCTTCTCGAAATCGGCGGCGAGCTGCGAGGCATCGGCAAGCGGCCTGGCGGGCAACCCTGGCAGGTGCTCGTCGACGGCGATCCGGCCGGGGCCAGGCGCGTGGCCCTGGCCGATATGGCTATCGGCACCTCGGGCGACCGATGGCACCAGCGTTCGCACGAGGGGCGCCGCTGGTCGCACACCATCGATCCCCGGACGGGCGAGCCGGTCGCGCATGCTCTCGCCAGCGTCACCGTGCTGCACGCCGAATGCATGCAGGCCGACGCGCTCGCCACCGTGCTGACGGTGCTGGGGCCAGATGAAGGATTCGACTTCGCGCTGCAGCACGGCGTTGCCGCGCTGTTCGTGAGCCATGGCGTTCCTTCGCCCGCCGCAAAGGCCACGCCCGCCTGGCCCGCGCCGGCCGGCACATGAACGACTTCGGCTGGCGCGCCCTGGGCGCGGGCTCAACCTTTGCTGCGTACGCGGCGCTCTGCGCGTCGATCTACCTGCGCGAGCACAGGCGAAAAGCCGCGGCCGCGCGCGATGCCGCAGCGCTTTCAGGTGACAGCGACGAGCCCCCGGTGCTCGTGCTGTTCGCCAGCCAGACCGGCCAGGCCGAGGCCATCGCGTGGCAGACCGCCCGGCAGCTGGGCGCCGCGGGCGTCCCGGCGCGCGTGATGGAACTGAACGCGCTGGACGCCCCTGCACTGGCCGCCGCGCGCCGCGCGCTGTTCATCGCCAGCACGTATGGCGAAGGCGATGCACCCGACGGCGCCAGCGTGTTCGTCGAGCGCACGATGACGGCGAATTCGCCACCTGCGCTGCCTTCGCTGGGCTACTCGGTGCTGGCCCTGGGCGACCGGCAGTACGCCAACTTCTGCGGCTTCGGCCGCGCGCTCGACGAGTGGCTGCAGGCCGCGGGCGCCACGCGCGAATTCGATCGCATCGAGGTCGACAACAGCGACCCGGCCGCGCTGGCGGCCTGGCAAGCGCAATGGGGCGCAGTGCCGGAGGGCGGCACCGGCGATGCGGCCCCTGCCAGCTTCGCCCAATGGCGGCTCGTTGCGCGCGAGCGCCTCAATCCGGGCAGCGCGGGCGGGCCGGTCTTCCACCTCGGGCTGGTGCCGCAGTCGGGCCCCATTCCGCCCTGGGCCCCGGGCGACCTCGCGCAGGTGGCCGTGGCGAGCGATCCGAAGCGGCCGCGCGACTACTCCATCGCCTCAGTGCATGCCGACGGCGAACTGCAGCTGCTGGTGCGGCAGGAACAGCATCCGGACGGCACGCTCGGTGCCGCATCGGGCCTGCTCACGTCCACGCTCAGCATCGGCGACACGGTGGCCTTGCGCGTGCGGCCGCACCGGGGCTTCCGGCTGGACGGCAACGAGACGCGGCCGCTGATCCTCGTCGGCAACGGAACCGGCATCGCGGGCCTGCGCGCGCATCTTCGGGCGCGCGCGGCCATGGGCAGACACGACAACTGGCTGGTGTTCGGCGAGCGCCAGGCGGCCCACGACTTCCTCTATCGCGAAGAACTCGAGGCATGGCGGGCCGATGGCGTGCTCAAGCGGCTCGACATGGTCTTCTCGCGCGACCAGGCCGAACGCTTCTACGTCCAGCACCGGCTGCTGCAGTCGGCCGACACTCTGCTGCGCTGGCTGCACGACGGCGCGGCCATCTACGTCTGCGGGAGCCTGCAAGGCATGGCCTCGGGCGTGGACGCGGCATTGCGCCAGATCGCTGGCGAGGCGTTGTTCAGCGAGCTGGCGACGAGCGGCCGCTACCGGCGCGACGTGTACTGAGGCTCGGCAGCCTTGCGAGCTTTCGTTGCACAACAGCAACGCGCCTGCCACGTCCGTTAATTAATTCGACTCAATTGTTAATTTTGATATTGAGAACCAATATCATTCGCAGCGATTTGCGACACCTCGCGAGTCGACTCACCCAGCCAGTCCCCCTCGTTTCTCCGACCCAGGAATGCAGGCCGCCCGGACATCGCCAGTCGAGTCCTGCCGCCCGCCCCTTTCGGAGAAAACTTCATGGCCTACATCAAGAGCCGCAAACACACCGTTGCGCGCGCCGTTCCTCACCTCTCGGGCGCTGCCGCCGCCACGCTGCTGGCCATTGCGGCACCCGGCGCCCTGGCCCAATCGGGAGGCGCACTTCCCGAAGTCCGCGTGCAGGACACCGCCACCGCCGACTACAAGACCGACAACTCGTCGAACCCCAAGTTCACGGCCCCGCTGGTGAACACGCCCCAGACCATCCAGGTCATCAAGGAACAGATCATTCGCGACCAGGGCGCGACCACGCTGACCGAGGCGCTGCGCAACACCCCCGGCGTGGGCACCTTCTTCCTCGGGGAGAACGGCAACACCAACACCGGCGACGCCGTCTTCATGCGCGGCTTCGACAGCTCCAGCGCCATCTTCGTCGACGGCATCCGCGACCTGGGCTCGGTCTCGCGCGACATCTTCAACATCGAACAGGTCGAAGTCGTGAAGGGTCCCTCGGGCACCGACGTGGGCCGCACTTCGCCGACCGGCTACATCAACCTCGTCACCAAGAAGCCCAAGCTGGAAGACAGCTTCCTGGGCTCGCTGAGCTTCGGCAGCGCCGACTTCAAGCGCGGCAGTGTCGACTGGAACAAGTCGCTCAGCGGTGCCAACGGCATCGGCGCGGCCTTCCGCCTGAACGCGGTGAGCGAAGACGGCGGCGTGGCGGGCCGCGACTTCGTCAAGAACAAGCGCTGGGCGATCGCGCCTTCTCTCGCCCTCGGCCTGAACAGCCCGACGCGCATCTTCCTCGACTACCTGCACGTCAAGCAGAACAACGTCCCCGACGGCGGCGTGCCCACCATCGGCCTTCCGGGCTACACCACGCCCGACGCCACCGCGATCAACCGCGGCCTGGCCCGCCGCACCTACCTGAACTACGCGCCGCGCGTCGATTCGAGCAACTTCTACGGCACCAGCTCGGACTTCGACAACGTCACGGCCGACATGTTCACCGCGCGCATCGAGCACGACCTCACGCCCGACATCACCATCCGCAACACCACGCGCTACGGCAAGACCTCGCAGGACTACATGCTGACGTCCTTCATGGGCGGCGGCCTGACGTCGACGAACGGCGCCGGCACCCTGCCCGCGGCGAACTCGGGCTTCCTGAACACGGTGATCCCGACGATTCCGGCAAGCTGGACGATCACGCGCAACCTGCCCACCAACAAGGACCAGGAAAACACGATCTTCACCAACCAGACGAGCGTGTCGGCCAAGTTCAACACGGGCAGCATCAGCCACTCGTTCAACGGCGGCCTCGAATTCATCCGCGAGAAGCAGACCGCCAACAACTTCTACGCACCAGGCTTTGCGAGCGTGGGCACCACGCTGGCCGCCGCCGGCTCGTGGCCCGCCGCCAACCTCTACAACCCGAACCCGTACGTGAGCGGCTACAACCGCATCGCCAACGGCACGGGCTCGGACGGCAGCACCGACACCATCGGCCTGTACGCCTTCGACACGCTGAAGTTCAACGAGCAATGGCAGCTGACCGCCGGCCTGCGCTACGACCACTACTCGACCACCTACAACGCCACCGCCCTGACGCTGGCGCGCAGCGGCAACGGCCCGCAGACCTCGACCATCACGCCGACCAGCCTGAAGCTGTCGGACAACCTGCTCTCCGGCAAGATCGGCCTGGTCTACAAGCCGACCGAGAACAGCAGCGTCTACGCCGCCTATGGCACCGCGGCGCAACCGCCGGGCGGCGCCAACTTCCAGCTGGCCGCCGGCGGCACCGGCAACAGCACCGGACGCACCGACTTCCTGCCGCAGAAGGCCAAGACCTACGAACTCGGCACCAAGTGGGACGTGATGAACAAGCGCGTGGCCCTGACTGCGGCGCTCTATCGCACGGACGTGAGCAACGAGGTGGTGCAGGACTCGGTCACGCAACAGTACTTCCAGACCGGCAAGAAGCGCGTGCAGGGCGTGGAACTCGGCGTGTCGGGCGCGCTGACCGACAACTGGGGCGTGAGCTCGGGCTTCACCACCATGAACACCCGCGTGCTGAGCGGCCCCTCGGTGCTGGCGGACGGCTCGACCGCCCTCGCCTACACGCCGAAGAAGGCCTTCACGCTCTGGACCACCTACCAGTTCCCGTTCGGCCTCACGCTCGGCGGCGGCGCACGCTACAACGGCAAGCTGCAGCGCGGCACCGACGGCGCGGTGGGCACGCCGGCGTATGTCGACTCGTACTGGGTGTTCGACGCGATGGCGTCCTATCGCATCAACAAGAACATCGACATCCAGCTGAACGTCTACAACCTGTTCAACAAGGACTACGTGGCGGCCATCAACAAGAGCGGCTACCGCTACACGCCGGGCATCCCCCGATCGGCCAAGATCACCGCGAACTTCGCGTTCTGACGGCCTCCTTGCGTGCACCGGCCTCGCCCGGTGCGGTGCGACACTCGAGCCCCGGCCCGCGCCGGGGCTTTTCTCATTGCGGAGTTCCCGAAAAATGATGCTGCATGTGCCCGAAGTGCTGAGCCCCGAGCAGGTGCGCGAGATGCGCGCCGCGCTCGACGCCACGCAATGGACCGACGGCCGCCAGACGGTCGGTGCGCAGGGTGCGCAGGTCAAGCGCAACCGCCAGCTGCCGGAGCATTCGCCGATCGGCAAGGAGCTGGGCGGCATCGTGTTGGCAGCGCTGGCGCGGAATGCGCTCTTCTTCTCGGCCGCCCTTCCGTCGCGCTTCGTACCGCCGCTTTTCAACCGCTATGAGGGGGGCGAGCACTACGGCGTCCACGTCGACGGCGCGGTGCGGGCCGTGCCCGGCAGCGGGCAGCAGCTGCGCACGGACCTGTCGTGCACCCTTTTTCTTTGCGACCCGGAAGACTACGAGGGCGGCGAACTGGAAGTGATCGACACCTACGGCTCGCACGAAGTGAAGCTGCCGGCCGGCGATCTCATTCTTTACCCGGCGAGCAGCCTTCACCGCGTCCAGCCCGTGACAAGGGGGGCGCGGGTCTGCTCGTTCTTCTGGCTGCAGAGCATGGTGCGTAGCGACCAGCAGCGCGGCATGCTTTTCGAGCTGGACCAGAACATCCAGAAGCTGCGCGCGCGCCTGGGCGAATGCGAGGAAACCGTGGCGCTGACGGGGCACTACCACAACCTGTTGCGGCTCTGGTCGGAGGTCTGATTTTTCAGCGGGCTGGGTGTTGCATGAATCAGTAACACATAGTTATTGTGAATGCGATGGATTCTTATTTATAATCACCCACATCCAACAGCCAGCCAACTGAGCTTTCACCGCCATGATCGTTTGTGTCTGCCGCCGAGTCTCCGACCGCGAAATCGCACGTCACGTGCGGGCCGGCATGACTTTCGACGAAGTCCAGTTCGAACTTGGCGTGGCCACCCAGTGTGGCCAATGTGAAGGCTGCGCGCGCGATATCGTCGCGCAGTGCAGCGCTTCGCACCCGGTCGCCGCATTGAATTGCGAATCGGGCCCGAGAGCGATCCAGCTTGCCAACTCCATCAAGGAAAGCAAAGCATGGAACTCGTCTCGGCAATCGGCGGCAGCCTGATCCTCGTCGCTGGTTCGGCCTGGTGGATCTTTCGCAAGTAGCGCCAGTGGCGTCTTCGTAGCGGTTTTGCTGCAATCGGGGCACCTTTGGCGGTGCCCGCATTCGAATGGTTGATCGTGTCTGACCGCTTCGCCCCCCCTCCTTCCCTCTTCGGCCTTTCGCGCAATGTCGTCATTGCCGGAGGGGTCGTCCTGTTTCACGCTGCTGCGCTGTGGGCGCTCCAGAGTGGCCTGCTGCGCCGCGCCGCCGAAGTGGTGATCCCCGTGGAGATCATCAGCCAGCTCGTGGAGCCGCCCAAGCCGGCCCCTCCCCCGCCGCCTCCGCCCCCACCGCCGGAAAAGAAGGTGGTCAAGTCGCCGCCTCCTCCGCGGCCGCAGGCGATCCGGGAACCCAAGCCGACCCCGGCGCCCAACGCGCCGACAGGCAGCGTCGAGCCCCCGCCGCCGCCGGCCCCCATTCCGCCGCCCGCTCCCGAGCCGCCGCCGGCGCCGCCTCCCGCACCGCCGGCGCCCAAGCTGGTCGAGATCAGCGAAGGCCAGACGCAGTACGTGCGCGAGCCGCGCGTGGTGTTTCCCGCAATGAGCAGGCGCCTGGGCGAATCCGGCGTCGTGGTCGTTGCCGTGTATTTCAACAGCGCAGGCATCCCCAAGCGGGCCGAAATCTTCAAGTCCAGCGGCTATGAGCGGCTCGACCAGGCTGCGCGCGAAGCGCTGATGTCCTCCCAAGTGACGCCGTTCAAGCAGCCGGGGGCCAACGAGGCCACGGTCTACATGCTGAAGGCGCCCATCCGGTTCAATCTTTCCCAGTAATTTTTTGGAGTAGTACGCATGGATTCTCAATTCGGCTTGATGAACGTCTGGAATCAGGGCGACTTCGTCACCAAGGCCGTGGCGGTGCTGCTGATCGGCATGTCGCTCGCGTCGTGGATCGTGATCATCGTCAAGGCGCTCGACGTCATCCGCTACAAGCGCCTGGCCAAGCACTCGCAGGACTTCTGGCACAGCGAAGACTTCGCCACCGCCCTGAACAAGCTGGGCAAGGACGACAGCAACCCCTTCCGCGCGCTGGCCCTCGAAGGCCGCGAGGCGGCTGCCCACCACCGCAACACCAAGGCCCACCTGCACGATGCGCTGGACGTGAGCGACTGGATCACGCGCGCGCTGCGCAACGGCATCGACGCCTTCACCGCCCGCCTGCAGACCGGCCTGGCGATCCTGGCTTCGGTCGGCTCGACGGCTCCGTTCATCGGCCTCTTCGGCACCGTGTGGGGCATCTATCACGCCCTCATGAGCATCGGCTCGGCAGGTCAGGCGACCATCGACAAGGTGGCGGGCCCGATCGGCGAGGCGCTGATCATGACGGCGCTCGGCCTGGCCGTCGCCATTCCCGCGGTGCTGGGCTACAACGCGCTGGTGCGCGGCAACAAGTTCGTGCTGACCAAGCTCAACGCCTTCGCCCACGACCTGCACGCCTACTTCGTTACGGGTGCCCGCGTCCAGAGCGGCAGCGGTGACGCCATCGTGGTTCCGCTCAAGAAGGGCTGAGCATCATGGCCTTCGGAACACAAGACGAACCCGATGAGGTGATGAACGAGATCAACATGACGCCGCTGGTCGACGTCATGCTGGTGCTGCTCATCATCTTCATCATCACCGTGCCGGTGATGAAGCACGCGGTCAACATCGACCTTCCGCGCGCCACGAGCGAGCCCGAACAGCCCAAGCCGCAGAACATCCTGTTCAGCGTCACGGCCGACGGCACCTACTACTGGAACGAGCAGAAGATCGACGACAGCGAGCTGCCGGGGCGCCTCGCCGCGGAAGCCGCCAAGGAACCTCAGCCCGAACTGCACATCCGCGGCGACAAGGCCGTTCGCTACGAGCGCGTGGCCAAGGCGATGTCGGAAGCCCGGGAAGCCGGCGTGCGCAAGATCGGCTTCGTCACCGAACCCGACGCGAAGTGACCTGAAGGAAAAGTCACAAGGAAAAAAAGTTGATCGCGACGATTGACTTCTACTTGCGAATCATTATCATTCAGTCATCGCTTCGATAAGGGAACTCAAGATGCCAGCCACACCGAATGCCTTCTCTGTCCTGAACCATCCTTCGCTCGACCAATCGGGTGGCGGCCATGCGTCCATCCAGGCAACGCGTCCGGTACCAATGCTCGAAAGCACGGAGCTCCTCAAAGGAAGCAAGACCGTGGGCATCATGCACAACGGCTCCCTCTACCGGCTGCAAGCCACCAAACTCGGCAAGCTGATCCTGACCAAGTAAGTCACCCAGCCCGCCCTTCGTGCAAGTTTCATCGTGGGGCGACTCAAGGAGATTCATCTCCGAAGGGTCGTTTTTTGCTAGCCAACGGTTTTCCGACTAGCCAAGCTTTTTTTCCACGCTGAAGCAGCCCCAAACGAAAACGCCGACCTCGAAGTCGGCGTTTTGCTTTGCGCGAAAGAAAAGAATCAGAGGCCGAGAGCCGCAATGCCGGCCTTGGCGATCTGCGCGTCTTCGTTCGACTTCACGCCGCTCACGCCGACCGCGCCGATCACGTGGCCGTCCTTGACGATCGGCACGCCGCCTTCGAGCAGGCCCTGGACTTCAGGCGCCGTCAGGAAAGCCGTGCGGCCGCCGTTGATGATGTCTTCATAGACCTTGCTCTCGCGGCGGCCCATGGCAGCCGTATGTGCCTTGGCGGGTGCGATGTGCGAGGAGAGCGCAGCGGCGCCGTCCAGGCGCTGCAGCCACAGCAGGTTGCCGGCGTCGTCCGAGATCGCGATGGTCACTGCCCAGTTGTTCTTGAGGGCTTCGGCCTCGGCTGCTGCGGCAACGGCCTTGACGTCGGCGAGTTCGAGGAAGGATTTGGTCTTCATGATGGATGAGCTCTGCTTGCGTGAAAACCCAAGAGCATAACGGCCATGCCGCAGCCGCTGCACCTAGGCGGCTTCAGGGCTTGGGAACACCCCGCATACGGTCTTTTCGATACCCCCTCTTGCGGCCCCCTAGAATGCGCCCAACTGCATCCTTGCAGCAACCACAGGAGCTCCGGCCATGAACGACCGCGTTACCACCCTAGACACCTCTTCCGGCTACGGCCAGCCACTGGCTCAAGCCGAACGCCAGCGCGTGCTGCGCAACACCTACTGGCTGCTCGCACTGAGCCTGCTGCCCACCGTGCTGGGCGCATGGGTCGGCGTCAGCACCGGCATCACCCGCTCGCTCACCGGCGGCCTGGGCCTCATCGTCTTCCTCGGCGGCGCCTTCGGCTTCATGTTCGCCATCGAGAAGACCAAGAACTCCGCGGCCGGCGTGCCGGTGCTGCTGGGCTTCACCTTCTTCATGGGCCTGATGCTGTCGCGCCTGATCGCGATGGTGCTCGGTTTCAAGAACGGCTCCGAACTCATCATGACGGCCTTCGGCGGCACCGCCGGCGTGTTCTTCGTGATGGCCTCGCTGGCCACCGTCATCAAGCGCGACCTGTCGGGCATGGGCAAGTTCCTGTTCGTCGGCGCCATGGTGCTGATGGTCGGCGGCATCATCAACGTGTTCGTCGGCTCGACCACCGGCATGCTGGTCATCTCGGTGGCCGCCATCGGCATCTTCTCGGCCTACATGCTCTATGACCTGAAGCAGATCATGGACGGCGGCGAAACCAACTACATCAGCGCCACGCTGGCCCTGTACCTCGACCTGTTCAACGTGTTCCAGAGCCTGCTGGCGCTGCTGGGCATCTTCGGCGGCGAGCGCGACTGAGCGAGCGAACCGGTCACCAACAAAAAGGGCCCCGAAGGGCCCTTTTTTCATTCCAGCTCGAAAACCGCAATCGACTCGACGTGCGCCGTGTGCGGGAACATGTTGACCACCCCCGCATGGGTGCAGCGATAACCCGCCTGATGCACCAGCAGGCCCGCATCGCGCGCGAGCGTCGACGGGTTGCAGCTGACGTAGACGATGCGCTTCGGCGGCGTCCAGCCGTCGGTGCGCAATTCGGGTTGCTGATGAAGATCGGCAATGGCCTTGGCCAGCGCGAATGCGCCTTCGCGCGGCGGGTCGACCAGCCACTTGTCGGCGCTGCCGTCGGCCACCAGCATCTCCGGCGTCATCTCGAACAGGTTGCGCGCCACGAAGGCCACGGGCGACAGCTCGCGGCGAGCCGACGTGGCTGGCTGATTCCTCTTGAAGTTGTCGGTCGCACGCGCCACCAGCGTGTCGCTGCCTTCGATGCCCAGCACCTCGCGCGCCTTGCTCGCCAATGGCAAGGTGAAGTTGCCAAGGCCGCAGAACCAGTCGATCACGCGCTCGTCGGGCTGAACGTCGAGCAGGCGCAGCGCCTTGCCCACCAGCGCCCGGTTGATGTGCGGGTTGACCTGCGTGAAGTCGGTGGGCTTGAACGGCATCGTGACGCCGAATTCCGGCAGCCGGTACGCCAGCGGCGTGCCGCCCTCTTCCAGCAGCTTCACGGTGTCCGGCCCCTTGGGCTGCAGCCACCATTGCACGCCTTCGTTTTTGGCCGCAAATGCCTTCAGCCGGTCGATGTCGGCGCGCGAGAGCGGTTCCAGGTGCCGCAGCACCAGGGCGATCGTGCCGAGCCGCGTGGAATCGGGCGCGTCGCCGCAGGCCAGTTCGATCTGCGGGCAGGTGTCGCGCGCGTCCATCGAGCCGATCAGCTCGCGCAGCGGCATGAGCATTTCGCTGACCTGCTTCGGCAGCACCGGGCAGACCTGCATGTCGGCCAGGTAGCGGCTCTTGCGCTCGTGAAAGCCGATCAGCACCGTGCCCTTCTTGACCACGTGGCGCACAGAGAGGCGCGCACGGTAGCGGTAATGCCAGGCCGGGCCTTCGAGCGGCCGCAGCAGGTTCTCTGGCTTGACCTTGCCGAGGTGCCAGAGGTTGTCTTCCAGCGCACGCTGCTTCACCGCCACCTGTGCGGCCGCATCGAGGTGCTGCATCTTGCAGCCGCCGCACGCGCCCGTGTGCAGGCCGAAATGGGGGCAGCCCGGGCGCACCCGCTGCGACGATTCGCGGCGGATGGTGGTGACCGTGCCCTGCTCCCAGTTGTTCTTGCGGCGATGGACGTTGAACCGCACTTCCTCGAAAGGCAGCGCGCCTTCGATGAACACGACCATGCCGTCGGCCTTGTGCGCCACGCCCTGCGCGTCGAGGTCGAGGGACTCGACCTTCAGCCATTCTTCACCGGGATACGCGGGGATCGCGGGGACTTTCTTTTCTTCGATGGATTCCGTCATCCCCCGATTGTCTCAGCGTGGCCGGATGCCCCTAGAACAGCGCGTCGCGCCCCACGCCGGAGCGAGCCAACTGGCGCCGCATCTTGGCCAGCGCCTCGTTCTGGATCTGCCGCACGCGCTCCCGCGTGAGCCCCAGGCGCACGCTCAGCACCTCCAGCGTTTCGGGCTCGCGGTCGTGCAGGCCGTAGCGGCCCTCCAGCACTTCGCGCTCACGTGCGTCGAGGGCATGCACCCACTGGTCGAGCAGGCGCTCCACCTCGCGCGTGTGCGCCACGTCGGTCGGGCTGCCGTGCTCGTCTTCGGACGCCACGGTGTCGGCCAGCGTGAAGCCCTCGTCACCCCGGGAATCGCCGGCGTCCAGCGAGCGCGGGGCCTCGGAGAGCGCCAGCAGATCGGCCACCGCCTGCACGTCACGGCCCAGCAGCGCGGCAATGTCTTCCACGCGCACTCCGTCGGGCCGCTGCGCGACGAATTCGGCGTCGCCCTCGAGCGTGCGGCGGGCCTTCAGCACCTGCTGCAGCTCGCGCACCACGTGCACCGGCAGCCGGATGGCGCGCGCCTGCGTCATGACCGCGCGCTCGACGGACTGGCGGATCCACCAGGTCGCATACGTGGAAAAGCGGAAGCCGCGCTCGGGCTCGAATTTGGTGATCGCGTGCATCAGCCCGAGATTGCCCTCCTCGATGAGGTCGGACAGCGGCACGCCCCGCCCCAGGTAGCCCTTGGCGATGTTGACCACCAGCCGCAGGTTGTGCTCGATCATCGACTGCCGCGCGGCGAAGTCGCCCGCGCGTGCGGCGCATGCGGTCTGGTATTCCTCGGCAGGCGTGAAGAGCTCGGTGCGGCGGACCTGGCGCAGGTAGATGGTCAGCGCATCGGCGCCTTCGCCCCCTACCAGCTCGCCCGCGGCGCCCATGGCGCTGTTCGCGGGCAGCGGAACGTTTGCCGCTGATGCGTCTACGTCTTCTTCGGGAGCGTGCGCACTCTCGCCGTCAGGCTCCGGATGGCCGTTGCCCGAAGGCATGCTGCCCCTGCCCGCCGACCCGCGCGCAGGCAACAGCGTGCGGCGGGAGCGGGAGGCAGCCATGGCATCACCGGCTGGGCAGGTAGCGCGAGGGATCGACGGGCTTGCCCTGGCGGCGGATCTCGAAATGCAGCTTCACGCGATCGGCATCGCTGTTGCCCATTTCGGCGATCTTCTGGCCCTTCTGAACCGACTGGTCTTCCTTCACGAGGAGCGCCTGGTTGTGCGCATACGCCGTGAGGTAGGTGTTGTTGTGCTTCAGGATGATGAGGTTGCCGTAGCCGCGCAGGCCCGCGCCCGCATAGACCACACGGCCATCGGCGGCAGCCAGCACGGGATCGCCCGCCTTGCCGCTGATGTCGTAGCCCTTGTTCTTGGCCTCGTCGAAGCCTGCGATCAGCGAACCGCTCGCAGGCCAGATCCATCCGAGGTCTTCGTCACCCGAACCGCCGCTGCCGGGACTGGCCGGCGAAGCCGTGACCGGCGGCTGCTTGGTCGCGCCGCTGGACGTCGAAGGCACCACCACGGGCTGCGGCGTTACCGGCTTGGTCACGGCACCGTCGGGAGAAGAAGCGCCGGGCGCCGATGCCGCGGGAGCCGCCGCAACGGCAGTTCCCGAGCCGGCGGGCGGAATCACGCGCAGCACCTGGCCGACTTCGATCAGGTCCGGGTTGTCGAGGTTGTTCCAGCGGACGAGGTCCTGCCAACGCTGGCCGGTCTCGATGCCGATGCGGCGGATGGTGTCGCCGGGGCGCACGGCGTAGTAGCCGGGCTTGCCATAGTTCTCGATACCGGCAAGCGGCTTGCCATTGGCGTCGGTGGTGATGGGCGGGCCGCCGGGCACGGTCGCGCCTGGCACGCGCGTCATGGTGCCGCGGTCTTCGACTGGTGCCGGCCCGCGAGGTGTGGAACAGCCCGCGATCACGAGCACAAAGGCCAACGTGACGCCAGCGAACCAACTCCGATTGCCAAAACCCTGCATTTGTTATTCCTTCAAGCGATTCCGGATTTTAGGGGGACAAAGTGAACGGCCTCAAGAATGAGCCGCTCCAGTCCGCGGGGGGTCTTGTCGATGACGACGAGGGCCTGGCCACCCTTCGCGGAATGGGTCGGCGCGACGATGCGTCCACCCACCGCGAGCTGCTCGATCCATGCCTGTGGCACCGCCTCGCCGCCTGCCGCGGCGATGATGCCGGCATAGGGCGCGCCCTTGGCGTAGCCGATCATCCCGTCGCCCAATATCAGGTGCACGGTCGCGAGCCGGAAGTGCCTCAGATTGGCCCGGGCCCGCTCGTGCAGGCCGCGCAGGCGCTCGATGCTGTAGACCTCGGTCGCCACGTGATTCAGCACGGCCGCCTGGTAGCCGCAGCCCGTGCCGATCTCGAGCACCCGGCCCAGCTTGGCCTCGGGCTTTCCCACGAGGGCGGGAGCGCCCATCAGCAGCTCGATCATGCGGGCCACCACGTTGGGCTTGGAAATGGTCTGCCCCAGGCCGATCGGCAGGCTGGTGTCTTCGTAGGCCTGGTTGACCAGGGCGCTGTCGACGAAGCGATGCCGCTCCACGGCGCCCATTGCGCGCAGCACACGGGCATCGGAAATACCCTGCGCCGCCAGCTTCTGCACCATGCGCGCGCGCACGGCGTCGGAGGCCATCGAGGGCGTGGACGCCACCACCGGCTTGACCGGCGCGGCAGGCATGCGCCCGCGCGTGGCGGCCGAGGCGGTGGGTGTCAGGCGAACGGGGAAACCGGGCCGCTGCGTGGCCATGTCAGTTGCCGAGACGGGCCACCGTCTCGCGCCATTGGCCAAGGTTGGCGTGGTCTGTCAGGTCGATCTGCAAGGGCGTCAGCGCGATGTGGCCGGCCGCGGTGGCGTGGAAGTCGGTGCCTTCGCCGCTGTCCTTGGCGCCGCCGGCACCGGCGATCCAGTACATGGTCTCGCCGCGCGGGCTGTCCTGGGTGATCACCTTCTCCGCCGCATGGCGCCGGCCGAGCCGGCAGACCTTGACAGGCTTAAGTTCCTCGAAAGGCAGGTTCGGCACGTTCACGTTGAGCAGGAACGCGCCGCCTTCGAGCATGCGCTCGCGCTCGATCTGCTGCACCAGACGCCGCGCCACCTGGGCCGCGGCATCCACATGCGCCCAGCCCTTTTCGATCTGCGAGAAGGCAATCGCCGGAATGCCGAACAGGTAGGCCTCCATTGCCGCGCCGACGGTGCCCGAATAGATGGTGTCGTCACCCATGTTTGCACCATTGTTGATGCCGGAAACCACCAGGTCGGGCCGATAGTCGAGCAGGCCCTTGAGCGCGATGTGCACGCAGTCGGCCGGCGTGCCGGTCACATAGCGGAAACCGTTGTGCGCCTCGCGCACGTAGAGCGGCGCCGCCAGGGTCAGCGCGTTCGACTTGGCGCTGTTGTTGTGCTCGGGTGCGACCACCTCGACTTCAGCGATGTCCTTGAGTGCGTCGTGCAGAGCGACGATGCCCGGCGCCTGGAAGCCGTCGTCGTTGGAAATAAGTATCTTCATGGTGCTTCTGGATGCACCGGATTGTAGGCTTCGGGTGCGTCGCAGCAGGGACAAGGCCACCCCGCCGCGGCCCCTATCATCGCCCGCTTCATTGCCCCAACATTACCTGTCTGAAGGAGACCCTGGCATGCACGCATGGCTTTGCGAGAACCCCGTTGGCGTCGACGCGCTGACCTGGAAGGAATTGCCCACCCCCACGCCCGGGCCGGGCCAGGTGCTCATCGAGATCAAGGCGGCCAGCCTGAATTTCCCCGATCTGCTGATCGTGCAGAACAAATACCAGATGAAGCCGCCGCTGCCCTTCGTGCCCGGCTCCGAGTACGCGGGCGTCGTGCAGGCGGTCGGCGAAGGCGTGACGCACCTCAAGGTGGGACAGAACGTGGCCTGCCTTTCCGGCACCGGCGGCTTCGGCACCCATACGCTGGCGCCCGCCGCCCTGTGCATGCCGCTGCCGGAAGGCTTCGGTCATGTCGACGCGGCAGCCTTCATCATGATCTATGCCACTTCGTGGCACGCGCTGATGGACCGCGCACAGCTCAAGGCCGGCGAAACCGTGCTGGTGCTCGGGGCGGCGGGCGGCGTGGGCACGGCGGCCATCCAGATCGCCAAGGCCGCCGGAGCCAAGGTGATCGCGGCCGCCTCCACTGACGAGAAATGCGAGCTCTGCCGCTCCATTGGCGCCGACGCGACGATCAACTACACGACTCACGCACTGCCCAACGGTTTTCGCGACGCCATCAAGGCCGCCACCGACGGCAAGGGACCCGATGTCATTTACGACCCGGTAGGCGGCGATTTTGCGGAGCCCGCGTTTCGCTCCATCGGGTGGCGCGGCCGTTATTTGGTCGTCGGTTTCGCATCGGGCCCGATTCCGTCTCTGCCATTGAATCTGATGCTGCTGAAAGGCGCCTCGCTCGTCGGCGTGTTCTGGGGCGATTTCGCGAAACGCGAGCCCAAGGCCAATGCGCAGATGATGGCGGAATTGGCACAGTGGTATGGTCAGGGAAAGATCAAACCGGTGATCGACAGCACGATGCCGATGGCGGAATTGAAGGCCGCGTACGCCCACATGGGTTCGCGCGGCGTCAAAGGAAAACTGGTGATGGTGAACTGAGCGCGCCGCGCCGCTTCATCTCCAACGCCCAATAAAAAAGCCCGCTCATGCGGGCTTTTTTATTGGGCGCCTGCCCAGGGTAAACAGGGCACTTACTTGATCTCGTAATCGGAAAGCGACTTGCCCGCGGCCAATGCCTCGGTCACCCAGCGCGGCTTGCGGCCGCGGCCGCCAGACCAGGTTTCGCCGGTCGGGCTGCGATATTTAGCAGCCGCCTTGGCCGGCGCAGCAGTTGCGCTGCGCTTGGCGGAGCCCACGCGGCCGGTCAGCTTCAGATCGGAAGCGGTCAAACCATATTCGGCAATCTTCCTGCGCAACTCCTCGATCACACCAGCGCGCTCCTGGTTGCGCAGGTCTTCGGCCTGCTTGCGCAATTGCGCAATCTGCTCGTCATGCTTCTTGATCTGGGAATTGATATCGGCGAGGGTCGAAGCCATTGTTGGACTCCTGGAATTGAAAACGGGGCGATTTTAATTCAGTTTACATTTGCCACAAGTGCCTTACCACGCGAAAAAATTGGCGGCGCATTGCATTAGTGCAACAACTCGCAACGTAAAGTGCACGCCGCGGTTGACGTCTTATATGCAGGCAGGATGGAAAAAGAGTCTTCGGCGCGCAGGCAACAGGAGATGCGACGGCCGGAAATGACAACGCCGGGACAAGCCCGGCGTCGAGATCCTTTGAACGCCGCTATTGCGCAATAGCGGCAAGGAGATATTTTTTGGGGTGGCTGATGGGACTCGAACCCACGACGACCAGAATCACAATCTGTGGCGTCGAACCAACATCCATGCGGGTTACGGCTGCGTTGGTGGGAATTCTAGCAGTCTTTCAGCCTCGCTCTGGCGTGGCATCCCAGCCCTTCGTTCCCGCGGTTCAGGCCCGTCACTTCACTTTTTAAGAAGCGCTACAAGGCCCGTCACGACCCCCAGCAACCCCGTCAACGCCGAGATCCAAGAAGTCCAAAGAAATCGCGATTCATGCCGCGCTTTTTTCTCGCGGCGGATTTCATCGCGGAGATCCCGTTGCGCCTTGATGGTCAGTATCCACTGCCCCGTCTCTGTCCCCTGGTACCAGAACTCAGACTCTTGGCCGGCTTCCGTTCTCTTGGACGGAAGGGGGACAACAAATTTGTGCGCCTCGGCTACCAACTTCCCCGTCAGAAACTCACCCTCTTCCTCGTCGATAAGCCGGAGCTCAAACATGCGTCGCGATTTCAGGTCTTGCACCAGCTTCCAGTCCTTTGCGGCTTTGGCTTCAGCAAGATCCTTTTCGTAAGCCTCTTTCGTCACGCGACGTGACCATGCAATACGCTGACGCTTCGGCAGGAATTTCACAAAAGCCCGAGGAAAATTTGCCATGGCATGGGTGCTCAATGAGTTGGGCGGCATTCTGCCCCTGGCGTTGCTCGAGCGGCATACTTGGCAGATGAGCTCCTCCTCGCGCCCTCGCGTCTACCTGGCCGGCCCCGATGTCTTCCGGCCCGACGCCGCGCATTACTTCGCCCTGCTCGCGGCCGCGTGCGAACGCATTGGGCTTCAGGCGCTGGCCCCCTTCGACGAGTCGATCACGCCCACCACGTCACCGCACAGCATCTACGCCAGCAACATCGCGATGCTGCGATCTGCCGACGGTGTGGTGGCAAATCTCGCGCCGTTCCGAGGCGCTGAGCCCGATTCAGGAACAGTGTTCGAGGTGGGCGCGGCCGTGGCGCTGGGCCTGCCTGTGATCGGCTACGGCCTGCCGCCTGGCGACTATGCGGCCCGAGTTCCAAGCGCCCAGCGCGATGACAAAGGCATGCTGCGTGACGCGGATGGCCTGGCCGTCGAGGACTTCGGGCTATCGATGAACCTCATGCTGGCGCGCTCGGTGATGGTTGCCTCAACGGCAGAAGAGGCGCTGCAGCTCGTCGCTCGCGCCATTGCCGAAAGGCGGTAGGTGCAGGCCCAGCGCTGCTGGGGCTAGTTCTCAGGGCTCTGTGGAGTCGGCGTACCGCTCGCAGATGGTGCCGGCGCTGTGGGCAGCGTCAGCGAACTGCCCCAGCTCCCGAAGAGCCGTTCCACTCCCGCTGAGCAGGTCGGTGAGCAGATCGAGGGCGGCTTCGGCTGGCGGGCTTCCGCCGGCAGCCGCGGGCGCTGTGGTGGCTGCGCGGACGGCGGCGCGATAGGCGTCAAGCTGTTCGCGCAGCCGGCGTTCAGCAGCACCAGCACGGCCAGCATCGTCCCGAGCACGGGCAATCTGTTTTTGACCATCTTGAATCACTCCATCGACGCGAGCGCGCCAGGTCTGTTCTTGGGTGCGCGCGGCGCGCTCGGCCAGACGGCCGGATTCGGCCTGCGAAGCACGGTAGTCGGCGAGATCCTTGCGCGCGGTCGTAGCATCAGCGCGAGCACCAGCTGCGCGCGTGCGCTCGATGCCGGCCGTGGCCAGTGTGGCGACGAGAGCGAGGCCGAGCACCCACAGCAGAGGAGTCTTGAAGTCGGGCAGCATCGTTTCCCCCTACTGCGCAGCAATGCAGGCTTGGTGCCGCGCCTGCTGTCGTAGCCACACGCCCTTGCAGCCTTTCGGGCCCCAGTTCTGTGGCAGCTTGCAGTCCCGACCGGCCTGGAAGCGCCAGTTGAGCAGCGCATCGCAGGCGGCCCGCGGCTGGCCGGCGAGCAGAGCACGCCGCATGCTTGAGCCCGACCAGTTCGACATCCCGTACTGGCCCACGAAGTCGATGTAGAGGTCGAACTCCTCCTGCGTCATGCTCACACCGGGCAACGAGGCGGCGAAGCGCCGCTCTTCGACGCGGTTGAGGTTGCGCGCGAGCTCTTCAGCGCGACGGCGCGTGATGGGCGGATCAGCGAGCGTCACGCGCGTGCCGCCTTCGTAGCGCGTCGATCCGTGGCCGATGGTGGGGACATCGCCCTCGGTCGGGATGTAGGGCTTCAGCACCTCGACGCCATCCGAGCGGACTGCGATGGGCCCCGTGCCTTCGTGCTGCACCCAGGCGGCGAAGCCAGCCGCCGAGAGCGTCAGCGCGGCTACTGCGATGCGCACGCCCTTCATCAGTCGTCCCTACCCAGTTCGCCGAGATCGGTGTCGGAACGCATGCCAAGGCGAAGGCGAGCAACGCGCAGCTCATGTTCGACGACCTGGCGCCGGTTTGCCTCACGCTTGTAGTACCAAGCGACCAGCAGGCCCGCGACGGCAACGAATGCGCCGACCAGCCCGAAGAATTCGTTCGAGAGGAACCAGCCGACGCTGGTCATGCCTACGCCGGTGGCAGTTGCTTTTCCGCCCACGGCGGCCAAGGTGTCGATGGTTTCGTTGCGCATGAGCCCAGATGATTCCGAGCTGAGCGCCAACGGTCGAACCCCAGAGGGGGTTGGTACGCAACCAGAAAGCGTCCGCCATGTGGGACACTGGAAGCCCTACAGGAGACAGCGCATGAGCAGCAGCTACACCGGCCTCTACGTCCAGAGGCTGAAAGACGGAACGATCGTCAATGTGCAGGTTGTCGATACGGCCGGCGGCAATTACGCCCTCGATCCCCACATTTATATCCAGCGTGGATGCAAGCCACCGATCGATGAACTCCCCGATCTTGCGGACTACAAACCCCAACCCCCTGCGAGACAAATCTCGCCACTCATAGAGGCACTGCACCACTGGAACCAAAAGACCCGACAGGTCACTGGGGAAGCGATCCAAGGCTTCGAGATGGCTGGTTGGATCGCTCGTGACAAAAACGGGAATCTGGCCATGACCACGCCGGGCCGTCAGGTGCTCCGCGACAACGGCTTCCCCGGCTGATTCAGGCTTCAGAAGCTCGAGCCCGGGCCAGATCCTCCCGCATCTGAGCACGCATCACACGCGGCGCGGTATCGGCGATCCGCTCATCCTTGGACTTGCGCATCTCGCGCACCCGGCGCATCACGTCGGGGATGCGCACCAGCATCGGCTGCTCGGGGTTCTTCCGGTTCCACGCGGCCACCTGGTCGCGAGCTTCCTGCACCTTCTGCTGATCGCCCTCGAAGATGCCCTGTGCCCACAGCGCCCGGATCTCCTGCGCACGCAGGTTGTAGAACGCCTTCGCGCCCTGGTTGATGCCGTTCGCCTCCTGGATGGTGGCCACGCTGTTCGGCTGGAAGCCGATGCCCTTGAGGGCCGCCTCCAGCGTGTTCGTGTCCAGCACCTTGTAGCCCTTGGCATCCCGGTACATGCCAGTCGCGGCCATGTCCACGCCCTTGGCCGCGTTGCGCACCGCTGCGGGCGACATTTCCAGCAGTCCGGCGCCCACGTCGCCGGTGAGCATGCTGCGACCGCCGGAGAGGATGCGGCTGGCGAAGTCGCCGGCCGGGCCCGCGATCTCCAGCAGGTCGCGCGCGTGGCTGGTCTTCTCCAGCAGCAGGCCGGTGCCGGGGATGAGGTTCCCCATGCCAAGGCGGCCCGACACGTCCAGAGGCGCGCCGGGCAGACCGCTCACGCCCTTGTCGATGAACTGCGCGATCGACTTCGGCAGCAGGCTCTCCAGGAATTCCTGGCGGGCCTTCTTCGTCGAGAAGTTGTAGCCAAGCATCTGCGCCAGCGCGTCGACCGCATCCTCCAGGTCTTCCTCGAACGGCAGGCCGCCGGCGCCGCCCATCAGCATCAGCATGCCCAGCGCCAGCAGCGCGGCGCGCTTGCCCTCGGGCCCGCCCTGCGTGTACATGCGGTGCAGCAGCTCGAGGTAGGCCACCGAGTAGGTCTTGAAGGTCATCAGCGTTCCGCCGATCGCCCCCCTGCCCCACTCCATCTTGTTCGCCTTCGAGTAGAGGAACTGCGTTTCGGTGATCGCCTTGCGAGCGAACCCTGCCGGGTCATCGATGCCCTGCGCCTTCGCCGTGCGGTAGGCCGCGACGAACGTGATGCGGCGGTTCACCTGCTCGGCGGCGCCGAAGAGCTTCCCCCAGGCCAGCGACAGGCGCGACAGTGCGTTCTGGCCCATCGCGCGCAGCTCGCCGCCGCGCGTGCCGTCGCCGGAGCGCAGGGAGCTCGCGCCGCGCGCCTGCGCCATCAGCTGATGCACCTCCTGCGGGCTCACGGTGCCCTCGTCCTCGGCGCGCTTGAGCGCCGCGGCGAGATCCGGTTCGTACTCGAAGCCGCGCGTGGCGATGTTCTTGGCCGCCCGGCCGATCTGCGCGGCCGCGGCGCGCGCGCCGCCGTACTGGCTCAGCCACGGCATCGTCACAGCGATAGGCTGGGTCATGTTCACGAACGCCGACGCGACCGAGCCGCCCAGGTACTGCGCGAACAGCAGCCCGCGCACCGCCTGCGCCTCCTCCTGCGGGTTCTTCACATAGTCGGCCAGGCGCACGGCGGCATCTTTCAGCTCGCCCTGTTCCTTCGGGATGGCCTGCACCGCCTCGCCGAGGTCGCCCATGTGCAGGCCGGCGGCCGTCTGGCGCGCGTTCGAGTAGATGAAGGAAGCCAGCACGCGGCCCACGTCTTCGCTGAAACCGGCGATGCCCTTGCGATGGATCAGCCGCCGCATTGCGCTGCGGTTGGTCTTCGTCAGCCGCAGGTATTCCTGGAAAGCCTGGTCCTGCGCGCTTTCGCCGGTCGAATCGAGGCCAAGGGCATTGCCGAAGAGTTCCAGCGTCTCGGGCGTCACGCCAGCGAAGAGCTTGAAGGCCTCCTCCGAGAGCGTGCCTTGGGTGACGGTGGCATCGCCGAACTCTTCCCGCATCTGGGCGGCCATGTTGTTGGCCTCGCGCGCCGTCTCGAACAGGCCGAAGTACTGCCGCTCCCCGGCAGCGTCCACCACGTCGACCGAGTAGCGGCCGAAGCGCGACAGCGGCGCATACCCGCGGGCCTGCAGCTCGCGCACCTTGTCGGCTCGGTCGATGATGCCGTTGGCGGTGTTCAGGATCTGAGTCGCGCGGTCAGGCTGCTCGTTGGCCAACTGCACCAGGTGATCGCGCAGCAGCACGGCCGCCGCTTGGGCGTCCGGCGCATCCATCACCATGCCACGCATGCCCTTGGCATCGTCGCCCACGAAACGCAGCATGTCGGCGCGTGCCATCGTGTCCAGGCTTCGGTCGGTCGTCTCGCGGAACTCGTGGTAGAGCGCGATCTGGTCGTCCGTGAGCTTGAACATGGAGCGCAGCTCCGCATCGGTCCAGACGACGCCCGGCTGCAGCATGCGCGACTCGAAGCGCGTGCTGATGGCCTTCTCATAGGATTCCATTGGCATGCCCTGCCATGCCTTCAGCATGCGCTCGTCGATCTGCCCGTTTCGCAGCAGGCGCTGCGCCTTCTGGTCGGCCGACAGCTCGGCCGCCGCGTCGATGAGCGACTGCACCGGTACCGGCATGCCCTGTTCGTCTCGCGCCCAGGTCAGCGTGCCTTCGAAGACCGGCTTCGCCACTGCGGCGTTGTCGGCCGCGGCCACCGGCGCTTTCTTGATATCGCGCCACGTCTCCAGCTTCGGCAGCAGCTTGGGCGCCAGTTCGGCCGCGTCGTTGGCGTAGAAGCTCACGTCGTCGACGAACCCTTGCGCTGAGTCGAACACCGCCTTGAAGGCTGGCGAACGCTCCGCGAGGTTGTACATGGTGCCCACGGTCTTGTGCCACCAAGACAACTTGCCGGGCGCATTGAAAGTCTTATTGAGCTCGGCGGTGGCCTTCTTGGCGAAGTCCTGCACCGTGGATCGGCTGAACCGGATGTCCGAGGTGCCAGCGTCGAATGCCCCACTGTTGCCGATGGCCGATTTCACCTGGCTGGGATCGAACGCGACGATCTCCACCGAGCCATCTTCGACAGTGAGCGTCACGCCGTCATGCCCCATCGCGCGCAGGTTCGCCGTGAAGCGATCGACCTGGGCCTGCGTGGCCCGCTTCAGCCGGGCCTTGATCTCCGGCGTGGCAACGTAGGGGTTCGTGACCGCGAAATACAGCGGCATGACGCGCTGCCCACCGCCTCCGCGCTTGGCGCCGGCATAGTAGTTGGCGTCCGCCGGGTCGCTCGCACCGTAGACGCCGCGGCCGAGCCAGCCTACGTCTTTTCGGTTTGGGTGCTCGGTATCGAACGCGGTGAAGTCGTCTCGCGTGCCGTGGAAAAATACGAGCGGGCGGCCTTGCGCATCAACGGGTCCGAGTCGCCCAGGTGCGCCGCCATCTCGGCCGGGCCCACCGGCGGCAGCTCCGCCAGCAGTTCCTCCAGATCCTTGCGTGCTGCTTCGGGTGTCTTTGAGGCTTCCATCCTGCCCACTGTACCAGTGCCAGAAGTTCGCTACACCTTCGTCGTTGGCGGCGATGGGGGTATCGAGGCTGTTGGTCGAGGCGGGGCCTGCGTCACCACGGCTGAAGCGCAGCCCGTCGCCGGGCCCGTCGTCCGGGCCGCCCTGCTCAACGAAGCGCCGAGCCGGCAGGATGAAGTTGCGCACGATCTCGTCGTCCGTCATCCGCAGGTTGCTGAAACCCGGCACGTGCTGGCGCAGCCAGGTGCGGATCGCGGCGATGGCGCGGCGCACGAAGTGCAGCTCGGGGTGTGTCTGCGCCATTTCGGCCAGGACTTCCTCCGCCGCGGCGCGCCGGTCGAGCTTGTTGACGCCGCGCAGCCCGTATTCCTTGATCTTCGCGTCCACGTCAGCGCGGCGCATGGTGCCGATCTGGTTCAGCACGTCGTCCAGCCCCTTGCCGAACTGGCCGCGCAGCCCGTGGTGGCCGAGTACTTCGTGAAAGAGCACGCGCGCCGCATCGTTGGCCGTGGGCAGCCGCGAGGCCATCAAGTAGGCCTTGCCACGGTAGTAGAAGCCCTCGGGAGCGCCCCGTGCGCCGCCGCTGCGCTGCTTCAGGTCCGCGCGGCGGGCCGCCTCGGGCACAACCGGGTCACCCATGTCGAACGCCACGATCACCTCGGGCCCGTTGCCCCAGCCTGCGCGGATCGCCTCCACCGTCTTGGTCACAGACGCTACAGCCTGTGCGCGAGCCTGCGGCGAGTAGTTAGGCAGGAGCGCCCGCATGGCTCTGGCTGCCTCGGGCGACAGCATTTCGGTCCCGTCCCGGCGGAACTGCGCATCGTCGGCGCCACCGCCGAACTCCTCGAGCGTATCCCCGAACCCCTGCTCGATGAGCTGCTGGCGCTGCTCGGCCATGGCCTTCTGCAGGGCGGGTCGCTGGTTCAGCGGGATGTCCGGCCCCTTCGCCACGAGCCGGCGCTGCACCCGGCGATGTGCCTCGCGTGCTGACTCCAGCTCCTTCGCCTGGGCGAATGGCTTGCCGGCCTGCTCGCGCAATTGCACTGCCGCCTGCTTCGCTTCCGTGATCTTCGCATCGAGGTCGACGATGTGCGCCGGGAGACGGTTGATGTAGTTGCCGAAGCGGGTCAGGATGCCCGCCGCCGACGGCAGCACGTCCCTGGCCGGCCGATAGGAATCCAGCCCACCGGTGGGCGAATTGAGCTCCACGTGGTCGGGCGTGCCTTCCAGCATGAAGGTCACGCCTCGGTACTGGAACTCCTCCTGCCCGCCGCTTACGAACACACGATCGATGCCCCGCTTGACGGCCTTGATAGCCGCTTCGCGGTCGGTGATCGTCTTCCCGGCAACGGTCAGGCCAGCGAAGCCATCCTTGGGCACCGGGTTGGCCTCGGCGGCAGCCTGCAGACCTCGGAACGTTTCCAGCTCCTTCGGGCCCCAGTCTTGCGCGAAGCGTTGTTGGTCGCGCGCCTGGCGCACCATCGAAGCCGTTTCGTCCGCGTGGGAGGCTTGCAGTGATTCGAGGCGGCGCACATCGTTGCGTAGCCGTGTTTCTTCCAGGATGAGCGGGTCGCCCGAGGCGGCGGCCTTCATGTCGGCCGCGTTGGCGGCCTCCCCCTCGATGTCGTCGATCTCGTTGAGGGTGCCGTCGTACTTACGCAGCTGCTCGATGCCGCGAGCCTTGTGCTCCAGGATCTGCCACCGGCGGGTGTCGTAGGTCTGCTCGGTGGCGTAGCGGTAGATTTCCACCTCGAAACCATCCGGGTCACGAGCATAGAGCGCATTGCCGCGGCGGATGATGCGGCCCTCGCGTTGCTCCAGGTCGCTCGGGCGCCAGGGCGCGTCGATGTGATGCAGCCCGACCAGGCGCTCCTGCACGTTGGTGCCGGCGCCCATCTTCGGCGTGGAGCCCAGCAGGAAGCGGATGTCGCCCCGATTCACCGCCTTGAACAGCTTGTCCTTCGCTGCGGGCGTGTTGTAGTCGTGGATGAAGGCGATTTCGCGCTCCGGCACGCCGCGCGCCATCAACTTGCCCTTGATGTCGTCGTACACCGAGAACGCGGTGGCTCCCGACATGCCTGCGATGTCGGCCAGCGAGATCGATTCGGTTTCCTCGGTGTCGATCTCGTTGGCGTTGTTGTAGTCGTCGATCTCGTCCTGCTGGAGGTCGCCGATGCGGTCGCGGGCGTCGATCCAGCGCTGGCGGCGGCCGTCGTCGTTCAGGGCCTGCGCCGCCCAGTCGGTCGCAATGCCCTTGGCCGGCAGGCCGGTGTGCACGCGCAAGCCCGTGGCGGCGTCGTAGATGGCGAAGGCCTTGGCGTCCTTGCCGCCCTCCTTCACCACGAAGAACGGCAAGTCTTCGTGGCCGCGAACCGTGTGCATGGTGCCCTTCTTGTGCACCAGGGCGCCGTCGTCTCGCACGTACACGCGCCGCTCCTTGCTGCCGAAGCCGCTGCGTGCCGAGAGGGGCACGGACAGGTCGCAGAAGACCAGTTGCGTTCCTCGGTCGCTGGTCCACTTCTGGTAGGTGCCCAGCATGCGGTCGACGGCGAGATTGATCTTCGAGCCCTCGAAGTCGGGCGCCGACGGGTCGATCAGGCGGAAGTCCAAGCCCGCCTTGTTGGCTTGGCCGGTCAGCGACAGCGCGTTGACCTTCCCCTTCGTTTCCTTCGTCAGCCGCTTCAGGTCGGCGAACTGGCCGAGGATCGACTTCGGGTCCACCTTGATCTTGGGCGACAGGGCGGCTTCGACCACCAGCAGCTTGGCATCCTCTTCGGTCTTGGCCGAGCCGATCAGCTGCCGAATCTCCTTCTCGTCGGGCTGCGGCACGCGGGTTTCGGCGCGCCAGCTGTTGCCGTCCTCGGCCTTCTCGATAACTGCGCGCTCCCCAGCGGCCGGGTTGAACCCGAACTGCACTCGCCCGCCCTGGATGTCCAGTTGCGGCACGCCCATGAAGTTGGCCACCTCCGGCGAGCGCTTCGCCACCACGTTCACCGGGCGGCCGCCGGCCACCTGCGGCACCGGGAATGTGCGGCCTCGGGCTTCCTCTTGCGCCTTCAGATCGTCCAGCGTCACCGTGTCGGCGAAGGTCTGGTACATGCCCATCAGCGCCGGCAGGTTCTTGAACTTGGCGAAGCGCGAGGCCTGGCGGTAGCCGGTCCCAGACGGCGACACCTCGTACAGCGATTCCACGCTGCCGAACTGCTTGGCCCAGGCGTCGAAGACGTGCAGGCCCTGCGCCTTCAGCGTCGGGTACTGCAGGAACCGCTGCATATTGAACATTTCCACCAGGCTGTTGGAAACCGGCGTGCCGGTCGCGCCCATCAGCGGCGCCTTGTCCCCCAGCGCGTCGAAGAGGTACTGCGCCTTCACGAACAGGTCGAACGCCTTGTCCGAGCCGCCGGGGTTGCCCATGCCGGGCACGCGCTCCATGGTGGAGTTGTAGAAGAGGTTCTTGAACTCGTGCAGCTCGTCGATGGCGAAAGCATCGACGCCGAGCTCGTCGAAGGTCACTACCTTGTCGCGCTCGCCAAGGGCTTGCACGCGCTGCTTCATGCGGGCTTCCAGACGGGCCTTGATGCTCTCCATGTCGCGCACGACATTCCGGTCGCCGCGGGCGCGCTTCATTTCGCCGATGCTGTCGGCCAACTCGGTAATCTGCTCTTCCAGCACGGCCTTTTCTGTCTCGGCCGGCAGCGCGATCCTCTTCAGGCTGGAATGGCCGATGATGACGGCATCCCAGTCGCCGGTGACGATCTTGGAGAAGAACTTCTCCCGATTGCCCTTGGTGAAGTCGTCGGGCGTGGCCGCCAGCACGTTGGCCGCCGGGTAGAGGCGCGAGAACTCGCTGCGCCACTGCAGGGTGAGGTGGTTGGGCACCGTGACGATCGGCTTGCGCGCAATGCCCAGCCGGCGCATTTCCATGATGGCAGCCACAACCTCGAAGGTCTTGCCAGCACCGACGACGTGATCCAGCAGGATCTGGCGCTGCTGAAGCGCGCGCCATACGGCATCTTTCTGGTGCGGCAGCAACTCCATCGCGGGCGACATGCCCGGGAAGGTCATATGCGAGCCATCGAAGCGCCGCACCACGATGCGGTTCATCTTGTCGTTGTAGATGCCCGCCACACGGTCGGCGCGCTCAGGGTCGCTCCACAGCCAGCGCTGCCATTCGGCCTTCATCGCGGCCTGCTTCTCGCGCGCGGCCTCCGTTTCCTTCTCCAGCACCACGGTGCGGGTACCACCGTTCGGGTCGCGGATGGTGTCCGTGACCACCACGCCCTGGCCGGCCATCGTGCGCATGAAGATGTTCTGCGCGGTCATCCTGCCAATGCCCCACTTCGCCGTGTTGAGCGCCGGGTTGGGCTGGGACGTGTAGTCCACCAGCCATTGACCGGTGGCGCGCAGGTAGGTGACGCGCGCGTCGGCGCCGGTCACTTCCTTGGCGAATTGCTGGAATAGTTCCGACGGTATGAAAGCCGCGCCCATGGCCGCGTGGATCTCGCTCGGCCGCTTGTCGGCCGGAATGACCTTGCGCAGGGCCTCCACGTTGCGGCGAAGCGCCGGGTCGTCACGCGCGGCGGCCTCTGCTTCGGCCAGCTTCGTCTTCACGTCGCCCGACAGATATTCGTCGGCCATCACGAGCCCGTTCACCGGGTCGGCATACACCACGTCACCAAGTTCCGACACGATCTGGGCCGGTGACTTGTCGTACAGCGTCGCCATGTAGTCGGCATCCAGCCGGCCCTTGTAGTTCAGGCTGGCCAGCAGCGCGTCCTTGGCGTTGCTCACCTTGATGTTGTCCGCGGGCGGGAACATCACGCGCCGCGCGAAGATGTCGGCCTTGATTGCCTTGGGCGCACGCGGCTCGATGTCCTCGCGCTCGGCCACCGCCTTGCTCACGCCACGGTCGTAGTCGAACTCCAGCGCCAGCACCAGGGCCGACTCGGTGTCGTCCAGGAAGATGCGGCGGTTGGTCGGGTCGTTCAGGTAGCCGTACTTGCTCTGGAACCCGTCATAGAGGCGATTCAACTCGCGGCGGTGCTGCTCGATCTGTCCGTCGGTAGAGTCCGGGGAGCGCTCCAGGCGCATCTGTGCTCGCAGCGCGTCGCGCAGGCCAACCATCCCCTTCATGCGCTCGGCAGCCTTCGCGTTGGGCGGCGTCCACGGCTCTGCCGTTCGATTGCCCAGCGAATCCGGGCCGCGCATCTGCACGCGGCCGCTGTCGTCCACGTAGAACGAACCAACCTTCACACCGTCAGGCACCACCACGTCGGCAGCTTCCTGCTCGTGCGTGCGCTCCACAGGCTGATAGAGGTCTTCCGGGAGCGCGGTGGCCCATGCCTTCAGCTGTTGCGCCAGATCGCCGGAGGGCTCCACGGTGTACTCGCCCAGGCGATACATCCCGCCGGCCGCCGCCGGCGTGCCCAGCACCGCATCGGGATTGGTCAGGAAGTAGCTGCTGACGTTGTGCTGCGTCGCCTCGCCGGTCTTCGGGTTGGTCAGGGTCTGCTGGCCGGCCTTCACCCACGCCGCATCGCCCAATCCGCTCGCGCGCTCGGATTCCGTTTTCTTCTGGAGCACCACGATGTCGGTCACCACGTCGGTGCCGGCGTTCTCCTTGAACACGGTTCGCGGCAGCCGGACCGCTGCCACCAGGTTGGCCCGATCGGCGATCCACTGCCGTGCTGCTTCGTTCTTGGCGTCAAGGAAGTTGTGCGACACCACCATCGTCAGCAGGCCACCGGGGCGCAGCTTGTCGATGCTCTTGGCGAAGAAGTAGTTGTGGATCGAGAAACCCGAATACGGCGAGCGGTCGTCATCGACGATGGGCTCCGAGCCGAATGGCGGATTGCCCACCGCCAGGTCGAAGTACTCGGACGGGGCCTGGAAGTCCTGGAACGCGGTGGCCCGCGCCACCTTGGCGCTCGGATACAGCGCCGCCGCGATCTGGCTGGTGAGCGGGTCCAGCTCCACGCCATGCAGCTGCGAGCGCTTGCGCATGCTCGCGGGCATCAGGCCGAAGAAGTTGCCGGTTCCCACCGCCGGTTCGAGAATGCGGCCAGCGGTGAACCCCATGCGCTCGAGCGCATCGTAGATGCCGTTGACCACCACCGGCGCCGTGTAGTGCGCGTTCAGCATCGACGCGCGAGCGGCCTTGTACTCGGCATCGGTCAACAACTCGCGCAGCTCGGCGAATTCCTTGGCCCACTGCTTGTTCTGCGGGTCGAACACGCCCTTCAGCGCACCCCAGCCGACGTAGCGCGCGATCTGCTTGCGCTCCTCCGGGGTGGCCTTGCGGCTCTCGCTGGCGAGCGCCTTCAGGATGCGGATGGCAGCGATGTTGTCGCGGTACTTCTTGGTGAGCCCACCCTTGCCGATATCGTCGGCATCCAGCGTGTGGTCGCCCGACTGGTCGAGCTCGGGCTTTGGCGAGGCCTCGGCGGTCGCCGGGTCGGCTACAGCGTCGGCGGACTGTCGCTCAGGCCGTACAGCTCGGCTATCTCGTGCCTCGCCAGGTGCCGATTCCCGGAGTCGCTGTACGCTCTCCGCTCGGCCTCCTCCTGCTCCTTCAGCGCCGGCAGGAACTCGCTCGCCTCGATCAGCGCCTTCACCCGCTTCGGCCACCCGAGCATCCACCGGTTGGCGATCTCGGTCGCCAGCGCCGGCATCGCGCGCATCGCTTCCTTGATCGGCGGCGGGTAGTCGTTCGGTCGGTACAGTTCCTGCATTTCGTCCATTTTCGTCTCCTGCTTTGGTAGCAGCAATCGGGGCGGCGGCCGGCGCTGCTGCGGCGGCGCGCGACTGAGCCTCTTTCCACGCGGCCGTGTAGTTGAAGGTCAGTTCCTTAAAGCCGTTCACCTGTACCTGGCCCGCCTTCGTGAATGGCGCGCCGCCGGCGTCGAGCGTGAAGCTGTTGCCCTGATAGATCCCGCCCATCGGGCGGGATGCCTTCGGATTGCGGCTGAGATACCAATCGAAGTACGAAGCCAGCGCGGTGCGCGCCGTCTCCATCGTCGTAGCGCGCTGCGCTGCTGGAGCGGGCGAGGATTCGCGCACGGGCTCGCTCAATGTGGGCGAGAGCGGCTTCTTCAGGCGCCCGTCCGCGAGCGCAGCCTTGAAGTCGTCCATCGACATCGCGGTGACCGGACCGACCTTCCAGCCCTTGTTGTAGCTCCCCTTGTAGGCGGCCAAGGCCTCGGCTTCGCTGTTGAACCCCATCAGCGCCTTGGCCTCGTCGTAGGAGCCATCCGCGTTGATCTGGTCCACCACGTAGACCGTCGGTGCTGTCGCGGCTGCCGGCCCGACGAACACATCCACGTGGTCGCCGTCTGCTGCCTCGGAGCCCTTCACGTAGCCGTAGTGTGCGGCCATCGTGTTGCTCCACTCGGTCCCGTCCGGCGAGGTGCCGCTGCGCGTGCTGCCGTGCGGGTTCTCCACGCTGATGCGCAGGCCCTGTACCTCGTCACCGGACAGGTGGCCCATCTTGTAGTTGCCCGCCTCTTTCTGGGCCTGACTAGGCTCGGGCAGGTCGTTCTGCGGGCTGGTGGCGGCTTCGTTCGCCGCAGCATCCACCGGCGCTACCGCTTCAGGCCGGCGAACTGCTTGCTGCTGTTCGCGCTCCAACGCCGCGATGTCGTTATCGATGTCGCGGCGCAGGGGCGTGCCCGGCTCGGCCTCGGCGCGTCGGCGGCGCAAGTCCGCCAGCTGATCGGCCGGCGCAGCGGTTTGCGGCTGCGCATCCTGTGCCGGCTGTTCGGCCTTGGCCTGCACAACGAAACGGCGGTTGTCCGGCACCACTTCGTGCGTGTCCGCGAGGCCCGACGTGTCCACGAAGGACAGCGCCTTGTCGCGGGACAAGAACCATGCGCGCCCTTCTTCCACGCGGCGCACCGCCTTCTCGCGCTTCGCGTTCGATACAGCCGGTGCTGCCGGCGCGGGCGTCAGCGTTGTGGCGGACGCGATTGGCTCAGCTGCTGGCGCTTCTGTTCCTGCCGGCGCTTGTTGCGTGCCTGCTTGCTGGGCTTGGTCGGCTTGAGTGCCAAGGGCTTCTCCTTTGGGTTGCGGTGCGGATTCGGGCGCTGCGCGGCGGGCGCGCGCTTGAGCGATGCCCTCCTGCACGCTGGTCGGCGCTGCGGCAGCGGGCGCAAGTGCGGCCAGTTCAGCTCGCGCGCTGTCGCGCTCGGCGATCAGGCGCTGGTCCCAGCCGTTCGACGCGGCCTGTTGGCGCACGAACTCCAGGCGTGCCCGCAGTTCGGCCTCTCGGTCTTGCGGTTGTCCGGAGATCTCGCCGGTTTCGGCGTTGACGTTCGCCATCGGCACACTGGCGGGTGCCGGAGAAGCTGCTGCCGGCTTCGTGCCCTTGCCGTCGGCGGCTTCGGTCTGAGCGGCGAGTTGAGCGGCCGCGTTCATCACGTCGTGCGCGCCACCATCCACCGCCATCGCGGCGGCAGTGGACAGCGGGCCTGCAGCAGGGTCCAGCCCCATCTTTTCGGAGGGGCGCACGGGCTGCGCTTCATCAGCGAGCGAAAGGTTGCCCGTGCTGAACTCGCGTGCGCCCTGTGGCGCCGCCTCGAACTCCACTCCATCGGTGGGGGCCGTGGGCATCACATCCAGCGGCGGCCGGCTGGCCGGGTCGCGCGGATCGAAGGTGCGCTGCACGCTGGCCAGGCCGCCCGCAACGGCGGGCAGCTCGTTCGCCGCCGCGGCTGCCGGAGCTTCGTCCACCGGCAACAGCGAGAGCTGCTCGCCGGGCACGCGCTCCGCGCTACCGGGCTCCGCCCGATTCGGGGCATGCTGACCAGTCGCGCCGTGCAACAGCGCGGCACCGCCGCCCATGGCACCGCCTGCGAGCAACCCGGCGGCGGCGGCCTTGCCGACACCTTCTCCGACGGGCTTGTCCAGCGCGAGGTTCTGCAGCGCCTGCTCGGACATCGACTGCGGCAGCTCTTCGAGCACGCCCTCGGACAGGATGCCTGCGCCGACCTGGCGCGCGAGTGAGCGCTGAGAAGCCGGCCCGGCGCCATGGATTGCACCCTGCGCCAGCATCGTGTCGGCGTCACCGATACCGAGCCGCTGCGCGAGCCGGCCGCCGAGCGCACCGAAGCCGGCAGTCGCAGCGCCGGTCGCGGCGGACAAGGCCGCCTGTTTCGGCGTGAGCAACCCGTCTTGCGTCTCTTGGCGGATCTGCTCTGCTTGCGAGCCGGCGCCCAGCACGCCCTCGCCGATGGCACCAGCGATGGCAGGCGCCACCTTGGGTGCGACCTTGAGCAGACCGCGCGCCACACCTGCGCCGCCGAGCATCTGCGGGATCGACTCGCCCACGCTGGTAGCGATGGTGCTGGGGTTCTCCAGCATGGTCTTGGCCGTATCGACGAAGCCATCGGCTGCCTGCACCTTGCGATTGGCGGCCTTCTGTGCGTCGGAGTACTGGTCGTCGAGGAACTTCTGTGTCTCCTCGAAGCCGACTCCAGCCTGCTCCAGAGCTTTGCCAGCGCGGCCACCCGTCACGATGTCGGCCAGGCCGACGAAGCTCTGCGGCAAGCCGACCGCGCCCTTCAGCGCCGTGACCCCGACATCCTTTGCGGTGCCGAGCACGGTGCGCTTTGCATCGGGCGGATCGAGCTCACCCGCGAACGGGGTGAGGTTGTGCGGTGTGGTATCGAGTTGCCCGTCGAAGGGCTTGAGAGTTTCGCCAGCCATTGCGCCAGTCTTCCGACGGGCGCTCTGTGCGTCGAACCCTACAGGGGAGCGCTCTGCAGCGCCCTGTCATCAGCCGCCGATGAACCGTTTGCCCTGTGCATCCTCGTAGACCGGCTTCCCGTTGGACGTGCCAACCTGTCGGGTCATCCCCGGAGGGAGGCCTGCTCGCGGCGCCTGACCCTGCTCGACGAACTGTCCGGTCTGGTTGTTGAAGACGCGCGCCGGCCTCGTGACGGATTGCTGGGTGGTCGGGTCGATTTCCTGCCCGCCGGGCACCACGGTGAAGCGGCTCGGGTGCTCCTTGCCCGTCATCGTGCGGATCTGCTCTGCGATGGCCGCCCGCTCCTCGGGCTTGGCCTTCTCGTACTGCTCGTACAGCTTCTCCACGCGCTGGGCGCCGCGAGTTTGAAACCCCTGTGCCTCCTGCCGCAGGGCCAGTTCGCCACGCTGCACATCGTTGGTAGCGCCCGCGCGAACATTGGCGCCCGCCTCCTGCACCGCTGTCCGGCCGGATGCGCCAGCCTGCTGGATCGCTTCGCGCTCCAGCGAAGCGGCATTGTTCGCGGCGGTGGTGTCGCGCTGGAGCGCGTTTCGACCGTTTGCCTCGTCCATGCCGGCCAGCACACGCACCTGGTTGGCTGTGAGCTGTCCGTTTGGCGATCCTCGGTACGGCGTGCTCGCCGCGCCGAACGCGCTCCGGCGCACACGATCCGCGTGGGTGTCGTCTCCGATCACCGTCAGGCCGTTACCAGGTGCGAACCCAGCTGCCGAGCCTCCAGCTACAGCAGCCCGCTCACCGGCTCGCTCTGCGATGCCACGCGCCTCGAGCGCGTCGGCCGCAGCCATGTTCTGCGCGCTCGGCGCCGAGCGTGGCGCGAAGCCCGCCGCGGCAGCGGCCGGCGAGTCGCCGTAGCTGTTGCCCTGCCTGAACACGCCCGGCATGACCTGGCTCGCGGCCGTTGCCGCCGCGCTCGCGGGCGCATCGTTCGAGATAGCAGGTGCGATCGGCGCAGCTACAGGCGCGGCAGTCGGGCGTACTGCAGGCGCCGCTGCCGGGGCGACGGTCGTTGCCACAGGCTTCGCGCCACTGCCCCAGCCTTCGCCCACACCGGCGAATCCCCGGCTGGTCGGCGCAGGTGCCGCATCAGCCTCGCCCTTGAACAACGTCGAGCGCGGATCGTTGAATGCATCGAGCCGTCCTGTGCCCTCCTGCACCTTTGCTGGCTCGAACGACGCGGGGCCGGTTGCAACGTAGGGCTGCATCATGCCGCCTCGCGTCCCCGCCGTCGGCTCACGCCTGAATACGCCGAATGCAGCCCCTTGGGTCTGGGCCAGTGGGCTCGTCTGCGATGAGGGCGCCGGTGCGGGCGTGGCTGCAGCCCTCTCGTTGGCGGCCAGCTGCAGCGCCTGCGGACTGGGCGGCAGCGAGGCCGTCAGCATCGGCAAGGGCGCAGGGATGCTGGCGCTGACATCCAGTGAAGCAGCGGATGGCGGGTTGCGCGCCTTACGGGGATCTTCATCAACCAGCCCACCGTCGGCGAAGAATACCGGCGGTTCGGCCGCGCTCGGCGCGAAACCGCGCGGGCCTGGGGCCGATGCATGGGTAGCGTCCTTGATCGCGTCGAGCGCCTCCACGCCGACAGCATGTACCTGCTCGGGCGGCAGTTGGTATTCGCCGTTGCTCAGGTTCACCGGCACCTTCTCCGGGCTGAAGCCCAATGCGGCCACGCCGTCCTCGCCAAGCTGCTCGGTGGAGTCCGCCGGCATGATGTAGCTGCCCGGTCGAACCTCGGTTTCGATGCTGTCGGAGGTGCCGGTGCCTGGCCCACGCACCGGCCCACCGTCTTTCAGGCCCATGGCCTTCATGCGACGCTCGGTGGCGCCCATGCCCGCGTACTGGGTGATCGCCTTCTCGGGGGCCGGCGCTGGCGCGGGAGGCGGCGCAGCTGGTGTGGCCGCCGGCGCCGCGGCGCCCGTGTCTGAGGGCTCGGGAATGCCCATCACTTTGCGCACCAAGCCGCGCACAAGGCCTCCCTCGGCAAGGTGTTGCGCATGGGCGCGCTTGGGGGCGGGTTTGAAGCCGTGCATGGGTCTACCTCTCGATCTCGATGCGCGCCATTTTTCGGAGAGCCGGCGCGCCAGTCGAACCCCACGGGGGTGCGAGTAACATTTCGCAAAAATTGGAGGTGGGCGACATGAAACGGTTCGTCTTTTTGGCCCTGGTCCTGGCCTCATGCTGTGCTTCAGCGCAGGTCACGAAGTGCACCCTGCCGAACGGGAAGGTCACATACGGTGACGGCCCCTGTCCGGCCGGCGCCGCCGATTCGCGCGTGAACACCACGGCCAACGTGCTCGACGCATCAACAGAGCGCAATACCGCCGCGCGGATGCGTGACGACGATCAGCGACGCGATCAACCAGCACCGGGAGCAACAATCATCGGAGGCAGCGGCGGCCGCACAGCTGGTGGCCCGGGTGCCGCCGTCGACGAGGCAAAGTGCCGCGCGGCGCAGCGCGACCTTGACCTTGCCACGAGCAAGGTGAAGTTGGAGGTTGCTCGCGGAAATCACCCGGGCCCTGCCTCGGCTCCTGTGAGGTCCGCAGAACTGAAAGTTGATGCCGCGTGCGGAACGAACATTGCTGCGACTCGCGCGCGAGCGGTGGCTGACCGCACGCCTAGCCCGCCGCACCCCACTCCCAACACCCAGCCGCCCGAAGCGCCGCGCATCATCACTGACTGCCGCGGCGGAGCGTGTTACGACAACCAAGGGGGCATCAATTGGCAGCAGGGGAATTCCCCCTACTTCACGGACCCGAGTGGCCGCGTTTGCCAGAAGATCGGGGATCGACTCCAGTGCCCCTGAATTCAGGTCAGTAGCTGTAGTTGTAGCTGGTCTGGGTGCTGGTGCTCTTGTTTTCCTGCGTCGACGCCGATCCCTGCCCAGTGATGCCTGCGGACACATGCATCGCCGACATCGCACCCGCCGCGAGCTGCGCGGTGTACTGGCCCAGCGCCTTGGCGGCTTCCAGCGCGATCTGAGCTTGCTGCACCGCGTTCTGCATGCGGGCGGTGTACTCGCTAATCTGCATCTGCGCGTAGGCGATGTTGGTCCGGGTATTCATGTCGGCGAAGCGCGACTGCATCTCGGCGTCAGCCACCACCGCATTCGATTTCGCGCGCCAGCCCTCGACCTGCGCCTGGTAGACCTGCGTGCTGTACTGCACTTCGCGAAGGCTCGCGTCGATGCGCGCCTTGAAGGCGTCCACATCGGCCAGGAACTTTGACACCTTCGTGCGCGCAGCCTCCATCTTGATCTGCGCGCCCTTGACCTTGATTTCCGCCTTGTTGGTCACCGCCTGCACCGTAGCGGCGTAGGCGCGGGACTGCGACTCCAGCACGCCAGCCTTGGCCGCCTCGCCCTTCACGCGGGACTCATAGGCATCGAACTTCACCTTCTCCGCGCCGACCTGCTCGGCGAAAGCCTGCACGTCGGCCCGGTAGGCGTCGAACTGCGCTTTGATCGTGTCAGCGCGCACTGATGCGCCCTGCATGAGGGCCTTGTAGACCTCGACGTTCGACTGCACGGCCTCGATCTTGGCCTTGAACACCTCGACGCGCTGCTGGTTGATCTGGCCCAGCGCGACCTGCCCTTCCACGGCCGTTTTGTAGGCGGTCAGCTTCGACAGCGCCGCGTCCAGCCGCGTGCGGTACACCTGCGCCAGCGTCTCGAAGGCCGCGTTTTGCGAGTTGAACAGCGCGATGCGCGCGTTGAAGACGTTGATCTGGCTCTCCGCCTGGAAGCGCGCCACCTCGAAGAGGCGCTTCGCCATGTTCTCGTAGAGATTGGTGGTCAGCTGCTCGAGTGCCATCCCCTGCTGCACAGCAAAGCGGATGTTCTCGATCTCCCACTGCGCGGCCTGGATCAGGATGTCGCGATTCAGCTCGACCGCCTTCAGCCGCCCCTGCTCGCGGACCACGGCTGTCTGCTTCGCCAGCATGCCCGGCGGCATGGAGAAGCCGCGCGCCGCCCAGGTGTCCACGGCCTCCTGAACCGCGCGCTCGGTTTCCGCGCTGTCGCGCTCGCGCGCTCTGGCGAACAGAGCATCTTCGATGGCTGGCGGCAGCCCAGTACCGCCGGCCATCATGCCCTTCACCTTGGCCTGCAGCTCATCGAGCACCTCAGACTCGTAGACCGGCTCGGCCCAGTTGATGAAGACGTTCGGCACCGTGATGCCGTCGGCGTTGGGCGGCGTGGCGTCGAAAGTCGGCAGCTGCGGAAACTCGAACACCGGCAGGGTGATGCGCTCGAGCGCCTCCATCTCCGGCATCACGATGCTCGGCGCGGCCGGCAAGTCCACCGTGGTGTCGATCTGCGGGCGCTGGGGCGCTGGGATGTCCGCCATGCCCGGCGCGTCGGGGATGTTGATCGGGATCGCGGTCGGCGGGTCGGGCAAGTCGCCGAGGTCGCCCAGGTCCAGGCCGGTCAGCAGCGCGTCGATGTCAATGTCCGCCGGTGACGACGGCATGGTCAGATTGGGCGGCGAGTAGCCTGGCGCGTCGCCCAGGTTGATCGCGGGCGGGTTGGCAACCGGCGCCACCGGTCGGGTGGGCGCGGGCACGTCGGCCACCTGCACAGAGCCAATCTGCGCGAGCGCGCTGCTCAGCAGCGCGTTGTAGCGATCGGCGAGCACCTCCAAGTGCGCCATCTTGTCCGTGACGGTTTCTACCGCCACACCGAGGATGCTGTCGGGTTGAATGCCCATCACACTCTCCTTTTCGTCGGCGCCGCATTGACGCTCAAGTCGTTGATCTCGCCACGCTTCGCGTCCAGGCGAAGAGTGAAGCTGAAGTGCCTGCCGCGCAGCCCGCGGCCGAAGATGAATCGGCCGTTCGTGAGCTCGCCAGCTGGCTCCGGTTCAAGCGGATAGCTGTAGGTTTCGGCCACGCCCTGCTGCGTGGTGGTCACGTCCATCGTTGCGGTGCCATCCAGCTCGTACTCCAGGAAGGCCTGCAGCGGGTGCACCAGCATTCCCTGCCCGAGATCCACCGGCGCCGTGCGGATGGCGGCTGCCTGGGTGGTTCGTGTGTCCAGCGCGTATACGCCGTCCTCGGCCAGGCCGTACAAGGCGCCGTCGATCACCACCAGCGATGTGAACGGCACCGGGTCGTGGCGCGACATGGCCCACGACTCGGTGTTCGCCGTCCAAGCCTGCGCGCGCACGGGCTCGCCGACCATCTGGTCTTCGGCCATCGCGCTGTCGCGCACCAGGTCAACGGCATGGAGCCGGCCGAACGCCTCGTCGCTGGCATGAGCCACCTCGACCACCGGAGCGGCAGCCTGCCGCGTGTCGATCACCTCATCCGAGGCTGTCGCCACCGCCGCCGGCATGTCCGCTGCATGCAGGTTGCCCGTGGTGAAGTCCAAGGCCTGCGCGGCCTCCTGCACCACCGACGAAGCAAAGCTGGGGGCCGAATCGCTGACGCGGGCCGACTCCACCACCATGCTGCGGGCTTTGCGCTGTGCCAGCACCAGGTCGCTCGCGATCGCCGACTCGACCACTACCGAACGCACGCGGTCGATCACCTGGTCGCTGGCCTGCGCGCCATCGGCATGGAGCACGCGCAGGCGGCCCAGTGCCTGATCGGAAGCGGCGGCATGCTCGGCAACAAGCTCGTGGCTGGTTCGAGCGTCGATGACCTGATCGCTGGCCAGCGCCTGCTCGATGACGATGCCGCCGGGCCGGTCGAATACGGCATCGCTGACCACGGCCGCGTCGGCGTGCAGCACCATGAGCCCGAACAGCAGCGCACTCGACGCGCGCGCGATTTCCTCGGTCACGCTGGTCAGCCCGAGCCATACGGAGCTGCTGGCAACAGCGGTTTCTTGAACGTCGTCGCGGTAGCTACTCATTGATAACTCCGATGAAGTGGTGCGCGCTGCGGTTGTCGGCCAGCGCCGTGTAGCCCCAGCGGCGGCGCAGGCCGTTCTGGTCCTGTTCGTAGATGCTGGCGTAGCTGCTGTCGCCGATCGCTACATGCACCGCGTCGCGGTAGAAGTAGGTCTGCTCTTCCGGCGAGAAGCCGAAGTACCAGGAATGCGGAATGTCCTTGTGGGCGACGACAGAGCCGGCGCCCTTCATCGACACGCTGAGCCGGCCCGACTGCTCGGCCGGGAACAGCTTCTCGCTGGAGAACGGCTCGAAGCCCGGCGCCTCGCCGCCGATGACAACGCCGTTCGCGTGGTGAGTGCTCGACGTGCGCGAGGTGTAGGGCCCGCAAACAGCGGTCACGTCGAGGAACCCGCCGGGCGGCAGGTTGAACCAGTTGCCGCTGTCGGCATAGTCGCTCACTTCGGTGGGCGAGTAGACCAGCGTGTCGACGTAGACAGGCACACCGTCTTTCGAGGGCGGATCACCCTTGTTGTGGTTGTCCGTCTGCCCCATGTAGTGAAAGATGTTGTCGTAGCACCAGAGCTGGTAGGAGGTCGGGTCCGCCATCGCGAACTGCTCGGTCTTCTCCGACTCGGCGCGGCCAGAGGTGCTCTCGGTGTAGGGGTAGAGGATGCAGTCGCGCTCGAACACCGGCACGCACGCGGCCACGTCGATGCCGAAGCCCGAGGTGCTCTTCACCGTCGTGCGGTGGTAGTAGTAGCGGGCCCGCGAAAGCGAGCCGACGCAGTACAGGAGCGGCGGCGTGGCGAAGGCTGGCTGGCCGTAGCCCATGTCGATGCCGGTGATGTGCGTCGTGGTGCTGACCGGCGGCGCCACCTGCCGGTCGTCGAATGCCGAGGTGTAGAAGTAGCCCATCAGGCCAGACAGCCCGGTGGTTTCGGTCTTCTCCCACTGGCCGACGATCATGAATTTCTCGAAGGTGCTCTGCACCTTCTCCTGCACCTTGCGCTCGTCGTAGAAATACTTGACCACCTGTAGCTCGTCGTCAACGTAGCAGCCGAAGACGATGGTGTCGCATCGCACGGCGGGGCCGGCGTAGTCCTCCGACACCATCACGAACGACTCGCAGCCCAGCCCGCGCAGTTCCGGAAACTTCAAGCGCCCCATCGACTTCGGGTTCTTGCCCGGCCAGTACATGGGGCCCGTGCCCACCCGCGCCACATTCCCCTGGTGCACAGCGATCGGCTCCAGCTCGAGCGCGTCCCAGTAGTCGTGGTCGGGCCCGTTCGACACCGAAGCGCGCGCCAGGATCTGCGCGGCCGTGGCGCGGCGAATCTTGTAGGCCGCCGCGCGCGAGCGGTGGGAGCCATCGCGCAGCTGCTCGAAGACCCGATCCAGATAGCCGTGTGCGCGGGCGGCCTCGTCCTCGCCGTCGAACTGCCACGAGGCCTTCAACCGCCCGCCGTTGGCGGCCGCGCCCAGCCGCAGCTTCATCTTGTAGGCGTGCGCGTGCAGAAGGCCCGCGTCGTCGCGGTCCCAACAGGTGTTGAAGCCCTCGCTGCCGCGGCTGTTCAGGGACCAACCTCCGGCGGCATAGAAGGCCTGCCGCGTGTAGAAGTCGGCGCAGTCGCACACCTTGATGAATACGCCCGCGCGCCGCCAAGCCTCGAAGTCCTGTTCGTCATCGGGGAACGTCTCACCCGAAGGCAGTCCGCCGAAGCGATCCAGCACCTTCAGCAGCTCGGCATCGCCGACCTCCTCGACGTAGGCGCGGAAGGCGGCGGCGGTTGTCGCCGGCACCAACGGCAAGGGCATGGCGAAGACGCCCCGCGTGCTGATGCGCAGCAGCCAGGGCCTTCCGTCGGTGCCGAACGACACGGCGTTGCCTTCCCCGTGCTGGTAGCGGTACTGGAACTGGCCCTCGCGGTCCGGGAAGCCGGTGTAGCCGGGCAGTCGCAGGCCCGCGACCTCGCGCCGGATCTCGCGCATGAAGCGCTCGGGCACGCGCATGCGGGCCCGCTCGACGGGATCGTCGGGCAGGTCCGCCAGCACCTGCCGGCCGTAGCCGCCGACCACCTGCGCCACCTCGGCCATGGCACCGCTGTACCAGGTCGGGCGCTGCTTCACGTACTGCGTGAACGTGTAGATGCCGCTGTACTCGGGTCGGAAGTAGGCGAACCGGTCGTGGTAGTCGATGCGGAAACGCTGCAGCGCCACATCCTTCGGCGGCAGCTCCTCGTCGTCACGGTAGCCCGCGAGCCGGCGGCGCGTCTGCTCGGTCAGCTTGATGCCCACCCCCTCGCCTTCCAGCACCTGGGCGCGAGTGATGGCGCCGGAGAACAGCATGGGCACGTTCGTCTCGGCGAGGCCGGTGACCTCGTGCTCCGGGTTCTCGTGGCGCTCCAGCACCAGGATGCGGAACACGCCGCCCATGTCGATCGCCACCGCCTGGCGGCCGCTGGGCAGCGCCGCGACGCGCTTCAGGCTGTCCAAAGCGGACAGCTGCTTGAAGTTGGTCGCGGTCCTGGCCAGCCGCTCGACGGCAGCGGCATCTTCCGGGGACAGCTCCGCCTGCTCGGCAAAGCGCCCGTAGGGGCGCGGTGCGTGCATGGATCAGACGGTCAGGCTGAGTCGGTAGCCGATGTCGTAGGTGTCGCCGTTCTGGAACACGCGGGCGGCAGCGTACTTCGTCGCCGACACGAGCGCACCGGTCGTGCCCCCTCGCGCGTTGTTCGTCAGCATTGCCGCGCCAGTCACGTTGAGCTGGCCGGCGGTGGCGATGGTGACCGTGGCGACGGCCGCCATGTTGTCGATCGAACCGGTGTTGGTGTTTGCCGAGGTCCAGGCCGGTCGGGTCGGGCTGGTGTAGCCCTCGGTGAGGCTGACGATTTCGGACGCGGTGGCCGCGAAGCTGGCGGCCGTCCAGTTGTCGGCCGGCGCCGCCGCGCCGCTGAACAGGGCCAGGAAGTAGCCCGCCGGCTTGGCCGTGCTGCCCAGCGCCACGTTCAGGATGTGCGCCAGCCCTTCGATGACGATCTTGTTCTTGGTGCGGGTCCACTCGCCGCCGTTGATACGGTCGAAGTACTCGCCCTGTGCAAGCACGCCTTGACGGGGGAAGTAGATGCCCTGCTCGGTGACATCGTAGGTTTCGCGGTTCAGGTCCGCAGCCAGTTCTTTGCGCAGCGTCGTCATAGGAAGCTCCAGTAGTCCTATGCCGCACTCCTGCGCAGCGAATGATTCCCGGATGCCCGGGACGGAAGACCTCAGACTACAGCGGTCAGCAGGCGCCGGCCAAACACTACAGAGGTTCCGGCACGGCCCGTGATGCCCTTCAGCACGCCCGCATGCAGCTCCACCAGCGCGCCGGAGGCGGTACCGGCGACGTAGCCGTTTTCCGCCAGCCAGACCGCCGCGTCACTGCCGCCTGCGGTGAGGTCACCGCCGAGAGCATCCGGCGACGCGAGGATGGCGCTGCCAGGCACCGGTGCGCGGCCTCCTTTGCGCTCCGCCGAGAACTCGGCGGGCGCGCTGCCGCGAAGGAAGACGACGTGATCGACCTGCCCGACCCACACACCGCCGTCGACAGGCTGCACGAAGGTGATGCGCTGCGGCATCTGAACGAACCCGTGCCGCTCGTCGTGCAGGTGATAGGCCAGTGCTTCAGACCAGCGCAGCAAGTTGCCGCGGGCGACCAGCAGCCGGCCGCGCCAGTACGAGAGAAAACGCCCTGTGGGCATCGGCGACAGGTGGCGGAACTGGGCCGCCGCGCCGAGCTGGGGCAGCAGTGGTAGGTGGATCGACGCGGTACCGGCCGGCCAGTCTCCGGCGCGCAGCAGCTCGCCGCCATCACGCCGCGTCAGGTACAGCCGAACGCCAGTGAGCGTAGGGTCGAGCCAGATGGGCAGAGTCACCTCGAGCGCTCCGCTTGGGCCCACTTCGACGGTTGCGAGCTCGGACGGGGCGGATTCCTGCGCGCCGCGCAGCCAAGCCACGGCCGCGCCGTAGGTGCCCGGCTCCAGTGAGCCTGTGCCGGCAGTCAGCAGCGGTGCGGGCGGCGTGTCAAGCGTCAGGCGCTGCGCCGCGCTGCCGTCGAATGTGAACAGACCTGCAGGCCCGGCTACGCAGACGAGGCTGTTCAACACTGCGTGTTCTGCACCCTCCCCCACCGTAGCAAGCTCTTCGTGCGACCAGTCGGCCGGGTTGATCTTGACCCACTTGCCAGCGAGAGTGCCGAAGGTGTCGCGGTGCAGTGGGCTTTGCCACACGTCGCGGAACCGTGCCGCGCTCACCAGGCGCTCGCCCGTGCGAACCGATGCCTTCCCCGCCGGGGTGATGTCCACGTTCACCGCATCGCGCACGAACAACCGCGCGGCATCGCCGCCGCGCTGCATGGCAGCATCCTCCGAGACGTTGTTGATGCCGGCCACCGGCATGAGGGAGGTGTCGGTCATTAGAAGGCTCCTTTTCGGTACTGATCGGCGTTGCCGTCGGGCCGGATGTAGTGCACGGCCAGCTTGGCATTGGGCACGCCGGCCTGCGCTGCGTCGATCCCCACAGGCACGAGCGTGCGCGCCGCCGGGCCCGACGGAACATAGGCATTGCGCACGTGCATGCGCGCGGCGAAATTCTCCGGGTCGTACTCGCTTGCGAACGCCTCGAAGCCCTGCGGCTCCAGGCCCCGGATGCGTAGCGAGATCCACGCGGTCCCGAAAGCAGCCGCGTCGATGCCAGGCGGAATGGTCGGCATCAGGGGGCCAACGTGGAGCGACTGCCACTGATACGGCGGCTCCCCGCGCGACCCGCCCATCGCCAGCGCGTTGAAGCCGGTGAACTGGAAGGTCCGGTGCAACAGCGACACCCAGGTCACACCGAAGTCCGGCGGCGCGAGGCCCACAGGACGAACGGTCTGCGGCCCCAGGTACGGCCCGCGCGCCACCGCCGGCTGCCCGAAGAGCTGCATGTCGGCGCCGCCGAACTGCTTCACGAACTGCGTGCCGTCACCCAGCACCACCCAGCCCATGCGGTAGGCCTGCATACCCGCCGGCTCCAGGTAGCGCCGGTGCAGCTGGACAGAGGGTGCACCGAGCTGCGCGGTGTTCCCCACGGTCGAGGGCGACAGGATGCCGCGGTAGGTGCGCACCGAGTGCTGCCCAAACCGGGCGCCCGGCCCGTATTCCAGCGTCTGGCCGACATAGTGCAGGTTGGCGGGCGGGTGGTTGCGGATGGCCTGTGCCGGCGCCTCGACCACCGCGTAGATGGTGTGCGGCGTGATTCGCGCGGGCGTCGGCTCGAAGACCTGCACGTCGGGCCACTCGGCCACCGTGAGATAGCGTCTCTTCAGCGAAACGGTGGGCTCGCCGTAGCCGTCCACCTTGATGCCGGCGTCGACCATGACGCCATTGCTGCGCACCGTCGCGTCGCCCAGCGGCGGTGCGGTGATGCCGGGCACGTAGAGGACATACTGGTTCAGCCCTGGCTTGCCGAACTCGCTCTCAGAGGCAATCTCCTGGTCCTGGATGATCCACTGCGTGGCGTACGGCGGTGCACCAGCCCGTGTCACCACCAGCTTGTCGCCCACGCGCATGAAGTTGTTGCCCGGCACCGCGATGGTCTGCTTGCGGTCGGCGATCTTGACCTGCCCGAAGAGCTGAGTGGCGGCGCCATCCGGCGCCACGGGCCGGTACTGCAGCCGCACGAAGGCGTCACCGAACTCCTCCGAGTTCCATCCGTAGCCCCGCATTTCGGGGGTCACGTTGTGCACACGCGGCTCGCCGAAGAAGTCCCGGTGCGTCCACCTGGGCAGGAGGATGTTGAAGTGAATGGACAGCGCGGCCAGCCCGATGCGCGACATGTCATCGCCCCTCGGATCGACGTAGCGCGTGTGCAACTTGACCTCGGGAAGCGGCACGTCGGGCGGTTGGATCGCGTAGCGGGACTCGATGTCCAGCGTCCGAATCGCGAAGTCGATGAAGGCGGTGCCGTAGGCCGCCGAGTCGATGTTCCCGATCCGCAGGTAGTAGCGCCGCGTGTTCTCCAGCGCGGGCACGCCGAAGAGCTGCGTATCGGCCCCGGCCGGCGCCACCACGCGCGCCGCGTTGTAGACCGCGTTCCAGTTCAGCAGCGGCGGCGGCTCGATGCCCTCCAGCGGCAGCAGCCGCACGCCATAGGCGACCAGGCCTGCCGGCGTCGTGCCCGGATAGCCAGGAGGCGTCATGCCAGCCAGCGCGATCACGCGGGCGTTGTTGAACACCAGCGGCTCGCCCACACGCGGCGGCGCGATGCCGATCGCGCCCACCACGCGGTTGCGGTTCTCGATAGCCGTCCACTGCGGCCACGGCGGCGGGTTGAGCCCGTCGGTAGGGTCGTAGTTCTGCACCACGTACTGCCGCAGGTTGTAGACCTGCGCCCGCCCCCAGCGGTATTGCTCCTGCACGTTCGTCTCGAACCCGGGCGGCCGCACGAACGACAGCTGGTTCTTGATGTTCGTGTCGCCCCAGACCTCCCGGAAGCCCTGCGGCGCCACGGTCTGCGATTCAGGGATGACCCGTGTGCCGAAGGCCGACGAGTCCCAGCCCGTTGGCGTGATGTAGCGCGTGCCGCCCACGTTCGGCCTGCCGACGGCATCGAGGAACGCGCCCGCCGGAGCCACCAGCCGCGTGCCCTGGCTGATCCAGGCTGTGCCGAAGCCTGGCGTGGGGATGCCCGCGTTCAGCTGCACATACTGCCGGTCGTGGCTCACCCGGTTGGTGCTCGCGAAACCGGTGGCCACCAGCCCGCTCGGCAGCAGGTATCGGGTGTAGAGCCAGACCATCGAACTCGTGCCGAGCGCCGGCGGCACGATGTTGCCGGCTGCGATGTACCGGTTCCGGTTGATGATGGTCGGGTTGCCACCGGCCATCGCATCGAAGCCACCTGGGAAGAGACGCCTGTTCTTCAGTACCACGGCGGCCGCGCCGAAGCCCGACAGATCCACGCCCGTGGGCGTGACCTTGCGCTGTCCGAACGCCACGAGGGCGGCACCGAACGAGAGCTGGCTGGCGATGCCCGTTGGCCGCAGCGCGCCCGCCGCATTGCGCACCTGGTGCGCGCCGACGGCCAGGCTGTCGAACCCACCCGGCGCAACGTAGGTGAGGTAGTTCTGGATCGTGGCGGCGCCGAAGCTGCACGAGTCCCAGCCCGTCAGCGGGATGTACTTGTCCTCTGACGGCAGCGTCCAGAGCCCATCGCGCACGCCCACCGCGGGTGTGTAGGCCGGCTTGCCCACCCAGCTCGCATTGATCGTCCAGCGCGGCGGCGCGTACTGGTAGGGGAAGATCGCGTACGTGGAACCGAAGGCCAGCGGCGTGAAGCCCACCGGCCGCACGAACTGCTGCTGCGTGACGAAGGGCGTGCCCGTCGCCTCGGACAGAAAGCCCGGCGGATTGACGTAGGCGCGCTGCTGGTCCCAGGTGACCGACAGGGATGCGCCGATGGTGCGGATGTAGACCGGCTTGCCGACCCACGAAGCGGTGATGGTGTACTGCGGCGGCCGGTAGTAGAGAACCTTCGTCAGCGCGAAGGTCGTACCCCATTGGGTCTGGTCAGCGGCACCTGCAGCCGCCACGAGCTGCTGCCCGATGACCGTTGGCGTGCCCATGCCGCCCTCGGCGCTGGCCGGCTGGTAGATCCACTGATTCGGCGTGACCCAGGTGCCGAGGATGACGCGCGCGGGCCCTCGGTAGGTCGGTGCCCCGACCCACGAAGCGTTCAGCGGGCTGGTCGGGGGCGTGTACGGCATCGCTAGACCGGTTGCGGCTCCGTCTGCGCGTAGAACAGGTCGTTCAGCAGCTCGCCGGCGGCCGTCATGAACTGCACGTCGTAAGGCCCGATGTCCGGCACGCGCAGGTCGTAGTTGCCGGTGCTCGCGCTCGAGGTGGTTTGGGCGGCGAGCTCACCGGTATCTCGTCGATGCGCGCGCACCACGCGCGCCACGGGGTTGTTGCTGATGTCCCGCACCGTGCCCGTGATCTTGTAGGGGGTGTCGTAAGTGATGACAAATGGCGTCAGCGCGCCAGTGCTGCCCCACATGGCGTTGCGGAACAGTGGCGACTGCGCCGGGAACGGTGCGCGCGTGGAGATCCTGAACTTCGACATCGTCCGGGTTGGCGATGTCGAACCAGTGTTGTGGCGGAGGTAGACCGCGTCCTCCGTTGGATCTGGATCGACCGTCAGGCTGTAGCCCGGCCCGATCACGCCACCGGTCGTCAGGGCAGTGAAATCCGTGAAGACCTGGGTGTCCGCATTGAACTCCGCGATGAACGGCGAGGTGCCGAACGCCATCAAGATCGAGTTTGCCGTAGTGGGATGCCGCGCGAGGGGGCGGATGTAGTTGGTCGTCGGGGTGTACTTGCTGCTCGCGGCGTAGCCGTAGCTTCGCACCATGGTCGTAGCGTTGTAGATCGAAATGAAGGGCGAAGAAGCACACATCACGACAAAGCGCGTGCTATCCGAGGTGAACACGAGTCCGTAATTGCCACCGCCGCCGGGCACCGTCACCGCATCGGTATAAGCCCACGTCGAGGTGTTATAGACGCGGATATAGGGCGAACTGCCGTGCGTCACCGCCAGCTTTGTACCGTCCGGCGAGAAGTCCAACGCATAGATGGTGCCGAGGTTGGTCGTGGCCACCGTGACCAGCGAGTGGTCGCTCCGCTTGAAGACGTAGAGGTAGGGAGAGCTGGTGCCGCCGACCGCGTAGTGATCGTTCGAAATCGCGCACACCGTGGTGGTTGCAGCAAAGCCGGCGGCCGGCGTCACTGGGTTGGCCATCGTGTTCATGTCAGGGTAGTAGCGAAAATTCGACCCCGAGATGCCGCTGTTGAACGTGACCACACCGGCCTTCAAGTCCGGTGCAAGCGCGGCAAACGCGCCGCTGCTCCCGACGGAGCCGGGGTAGGAAATCAGATCTGAAGACACCAGCAACGGATCAAGGCCTTGCCGCACTTCAAGAATGCGGCCAACGATGTTCTCCCCGTAGAGGACGCCGGCGATTCGGTGGCCCATACTCGCGCTCCCTCAGTCCTTCAGCACGCCCAGCGGCGTTTCGTTCGGCCAGTACCCCTTTGCCGCGTGCCAGGCGCTGTACTCGCCCATGAGCACGTCGTCGCCACGCTGACCAGCGAAGCGCAGCGCGTAGTCGATGGCCCACTCCTGGCTGTCGCGCCCCGGCGGGCACGGCGCCAGCTCGTGGACGAACATCTGGAACGGCGGCAGCGCGCCCACCATGCGCCAGTTGATGCCCGGCACGATGGCCGGCGTCAGCTCGATGGGCTTCGGGGCGATGCCCTCCACGCCGATGATGATCGGCGGCGGCTTCTGCGGCGACGCCGCGAGAGATTGCGTGTCCTGCACTCCTGCGCCCCCCACGATCAGACCTTGAAGATCTTGTTGGTGCCGTTGTCCCAGGTGACGATGATGTCGCCGCCGTTGGGCGTGATTGGCAGGCCCGTGGCCGTGTCGATGAAAGCGATCAGCGGCGAGGTCGCCTCGGTGCCCGTGTCGCGGTAGATCACGATGGCCTCGATGCTCGCGCCCGAGACAGCCGTGAACGTCACGTCCGCGCCGTCGGCCGCGCCGCCGGTGGTGGTCTTCGCGGTCAGCGTCACGGGGCCCGCGATGCGCGCCGAGATCGGGATGTCCGCGAGGTACTGGTGGATGGCCGTCTGCGGCGTGTAGGCGCCAGTGTCCACCAACAGAACTTTGATGGTGTCGGTCGCCCAGTTGAGCTGAGCTTCCAGGAAGCGCTGCCGCGCAGCGTCATACAGGGTGTTTGCCATTTGCGGCCTCTTCAGCGGAAGAAGCGCACTCCTGCGCGCCAGTGGTTGCGCGCCCGGCTGGGCGCTGGATGGGGGTGTTCGCGTCGGCGCAGATGGCGAGACGCGCGCGCTGTCCCGACTTCTGAGAGAGCGTCACCAGCGTGTTGCCGATGCGCACCGTCTCGCCGACGCGGAGCTCTACGTGAACAAGGGTCGTGCTCATGGCAGGATCAGCACGTTGTGATGTGGAACATCCTCGCGCGTGATACGGCGGAGGTCGCTATCGGGCATCGGCCCGAAGTAGGCGGTGAAGCCCGCTTCAGCCCTGTCCGAGCGTGCCGGGTCGAACGTCTCGGTGTCGGGGATGCTGAAAGCCTTATGCAACGCCCACAGCAGCAGGTGCTCGTGGTGCGTCGCATGGATATCGGGCGTGCTGCGGACCACCGGCGGCGGCGAGCCGCCCGGGGGCAGCGCCATTGACTCCAGGGGCGTCCGATAGCACTCGAGCACGAGCACATCGCCGGCCTCGAACGTGCCGACCAGGCGCAAGGAAGTGTCATCCTGGATCGCGAAGCACGCCGGGTCTACACGCTCACGCCAGCCGGGCACCTCGGCATCCAGCCACTCGCGCGAAACGAGCCTGATCGAGCGCGCGCGGTCGCCGTTGACTGGCAGCAGGCGCAGGCTGATGATCTCGAACACCGCCGCGTGCAGCGGGTACACCGCCTGCCCCGATGCGAGCGCGATGCGGCACACCTCAGGGTCCGCGTCCTCGCGCAGCAGCCGGCCGCGCACCGCAGCCTGCCGCTCGGCATCGTTCAGCCAGTCCACGACATCGGCATCTGCCCAGAAATAGGGCTGCCGCTTGTCGTTGGCCAGGACGCGGAAGCGCCGGATCAAGTCCTGCAGGGTCATGGGGCTCCGAACTGATCCACGAAGCCCTTGACGCGATCGCGCATCTTCTCGATGCCGAGGTTGCCGGGCAGCTCCTGCTGGAACTTCGTCTTCGTCCAGTCGCGCAGCGCTTGCTTGTCCATCTTGTCGATCTGCTGGTGCAGTTCGAAGCGCTGGCCCTCCTTCTGGCGCCGCTCTTCCTCGGCCTTCTGGGCGGCTTCGAGCGTCTCCGCCGTGTCGTCCTTCGGCGCGGCGGCCTTCTTGCTCTTCGCGGTCGCCTCGGCAGCCTTTTCGTCGGCCGCCTTGAACACGTCTGCGTGCAGCAGGAACTTGGCAGCGAGCTCGGCCGGCACCTCGCGGGTCTGGTCGGGGTCGAAGGTCAGGCGCGATCGGTAGATGCGGTCCTGGAACGGCGTTTCCGTGCCGACGTAGGTGATGGCGACGAGTTGGCTGGCGGACATGGGTTGCTCCTCTTGGATGTGACGAAGGGGCGAAGCACATGGCCCCGCCCCGCTCGGCTCAGGTGTCGATTACTTCGGGCCGCCGCGCTCGCCGTGCACGATCACGTCCACGCGCGAAGCCTTCGCGTTGGCCGCGCCTGCGATGGTCAGCACCAGCAGCGCGGGCTTGGGCAGCTTCACCGGCACCTTGGCGGTGGCGGCGCGCAGGCGGCCGGTCGCGTTGAGCGCCAGGCCGGCACCGAAATACGCGGCGTCCTGCGGCACGTCGGCGCTGTCCACACCGTCGGCGTAGATGAAGCCCAGCGAGCCGGTTACTGCGGCGGTCATCGCCGTCGACACGATCAGTTGCGCGTCTTCCAGCACCATGCCCTCGGGCAGCTTGTCGAGCACCACGACATCGCCGATGCCGAGGGGCGTGGCGCTGTCCGCGTTGAGCGCGCCGCCATCGGCCGCGGTCAGCAGCGCGGCGCGCAGCGTGGTGAGGTTGCCGTAAGGGGTGAAGCCGCCGAACTGCTGCAGGCCCAGCCCCAGTTTCTTAATAGTTGCCATGTTGGCCTCCTGTGTGATTCGAGAAAGGTGAAGGCGGAGGCCAACCGCAGCCGGCCCCCGAGGTCATCAGCCGCGCGGCTTGATGATGCGAACGGCCGTGTCCAGCACCGTCACGCCGTGGTCGGTGAACTGGGTGCTGTCGCCGTGGTCCACTGCGAAGCGGATCTTCGACATGCCCAGGATGGCGCCGATCAGGATTTCGAGCTTGTCGCCGTGGTCACCCTTCTCTTCCGACCAGAAGAACGGGATGCCGCTGTGCTCCGAGCTGCCGAAGGCCTGCGCCAGCGCCTGGCCGCCCAGCAGCAGCGCGCGGTCCACGGCGAAGGTGGTGCCGAACGACGCCGGCACGACGACGCTGGACTCGACCTCGCTGTCGTACGCAGCGCAGTAGTTGAGCTGATCGCCAGCGTAGAAGCGGATCGCCTTGGGCATCTTCACGATGAGGATGCCGTTCCAGAGGCCCACGTCGCCGAGGAACAGCGGGTGGTCCTTCGCCAGCCGGGCGCGCGCATAGGCGTTGGCCTGGAAGCTACGGAAGTCCGGGTTCGTGGCGAAGCCGCTGTACTGCGCGGGCGACACCAGCGCAACGCGGATTGGGCTGTCGGTGGCGGCCAGGTCGCCCTCGAACTCCACCGGGGGCGGCGGCAGCGGGATCTGGTCCATCCAGGAGCGCAGCGAGTCCACCGCATCCATGGTGAACATGTCCGTCGTGGCAATGGTCAGCTCGCCAGCGTTCGCCTTCACCTCGCCCACGGCGCCACCGCCGACCACCAGGTGCCGGTTGCGCGTCGGCGCCTTCACCCGGTTCACCATGATTTCCTTGAACTTCGGGTGCGAGGCGAGCGGCACGCGCCACTCGATCTTGTTGTCGTGGAAGCCGCGGGCGCCGGCCATGTGAACGAGGATCGACTGGTCGATGTAGTCGTTCATCAGCTGCTGCGCCTTCGGGCGGCCCAGGCGGCGCAGGTCGTAGGGGCTGCGGATCTGGGTCATGGTGTTGCCCATGTCCACCGGGAAGCGCGCCTGGTTGACGCGCAGCCGGTCTTCCGAGAACGACATGCCCACGCCCTTGCCCTCGGCGTATTCGCTGCCCATGATCGGGTAACCGCTGATCGGGTTGTCGAGGTGAAAGGTGATCTCGTCACCCTTGTTCTTGCCCAGGTCGTCGGCGCGCACGATGGGCATCGTGGGCTTCGACTGACGCTTCGCGCCCGCGATGGCGTTCTCGATGGTGGGCATCTTGCCCGTGAGGCGGTTCAGCGTCGTGTTGCGCTGCATGCAGGTGTGGAAGACCCCTACCGCCTGCTGGATCATGGCGCCGGTGGCGCCCGACGGGACGTTCGTTTTGCTTTCGGACATGGAGTCCTCCTTCGATGGGATCGGCCTCGCCTCCCGGCGATGCCTGGTGCAATCAGAGTTGCTTGTTCAGAAAGGCTTCGATCTGTGCGGGGCTCATGCCTTCCATGGCCGCGTACATGTCGACGCCACCCATGCCTGCCATGTGCTCCTGCGGAGAGAGCCCGTCCGCGCGCCCGCCGGGGATACCGGACAGGCTTGCAGGGGGTTCTTTCCGCGCGGAAGCAGCGGCGGCCGTGGCCGCAGCCTTGTCAGAGGCTGCGGGCGTAGGAGCTTCCTTGTTGCCCTTCGTGAAGGCATCGAACACTTCGACGATCTGCTCAGCCGTTCCGCCCGTCTTCGGGTCGAACAGTTGCCAGTACGCATTGCGAACCGCGCTCGGGTGGGCATCCACCCAGGCCTTGAACTCGGCGCTCTCCACGATGGAGTCAGCGTTGGGATGCGCCTTGTAGATGGCCTCGTAGTGCGCGGTGGCGGCGTCCTGCTGTTGCTTCGCCTGCAGCGGCGCGACGGCCTTGCCGACGCGCTCCTCCACTTGCTGTTGCACCAGCTTGGCGATGCCTGCCGCAAGCGCCTCTTCCGAGAAGTCGCCGAACAGGCCCGGGTCCACCCCCTTCGACATTGCCGCCTCTGCTGTGGCGACCATGTTGTCGGTCTTGGTCGGGGCCTGCCCTTCGTTCTCGCGGGCCTTCGCCTGTGCTTGCAGGTCCGCCAGTTGGCGCTTCGCGTCTTCGGCCTCGGCCCGGTACGTGTCGCGTTGCTGGCGTGCCTTGTCCAGGTGGCTGAAGTCGATGGTGTGCTTGCCGTCCCTGGCCAGGACCACGGTGTTGTCCGCGGTCTGCTGGTCTTCCGGGATGGGTTGGGCGCCATCGGCCTTGCCCTTCGTCTCGTCGGTTTGCTCGTTGCCCTTCGTGGGCTCAGCCGCACCGGGCTTATCGTCGGTTGCAGTGGTGGTCGTGGGCGCGCCACCGTCTTCCGGCTTGCCGCCGGTATCGCCCTTCTCTTCCAAGCTCAATGCCTGGAGAGCCTGCTCCGGCGTCAGTGCGCCGTTGATGCTGTCAAAGAAGTTGTCGGTTGTTGCCGTCATGCTCGTCCGCCACATGTCGCCGTGGCCGCTAGGGACATCCGCATTCGGAGCACCGGGCGGGGCCGAAGCCCCACCCCGTACACCTCCAGCTGGGGGAGTTACCTCGCGCTCTTTCGAGGGAGGTGCCGGCTCTCACGAGCGGGCTACTTCACGCTTTGCTTTCGCATCACGCTTGAGCACGACTTTGCCGAGGGCATGGCCTCTCGTGAAACCCTACAGGGGGTGCACATGAACAAGCCACCACTGATCGCTCGCGCGTCCCCCCCGCCGACATCTCCATTTCCCTAATCCATCAGCGATGGATTAGTCGGATACTCACACCAAAGTAACAACTAGGTACATCGTTGAGGGATGCTATGCCGGCACAAATTCAAAATATTCGCGTTAAATCGTTGGAATTTTCTGATTCTCCTTTCAGAAAGCTAAAAGAACTAAAAATAGAGCTTGGCTCTAGACTTACTCTGATTGCGGGTCACAACGGCATAGGAAAATCAACGATCCTTGGGCTCTTGGCGAATACTTTCGGTCTGACTTCCGAAGGCGCACCAAAGACCTATTTAGGCGATCCCTTTTACGCAAACATTGAACGCATCGTTTACCTTGCATTGAGTGAGGTTGATACTGCTCAGCAAAATCCTGCAGCAGCTCCGATCGTCGTGGCCGATGTGGACGGAGTTGAGGTCCGGAAGCGATGTGCCATGACCCGGCGAGAAGCGTGGAAGCGCGCCCGAGTCGTACCTCGAACGATTGAGCGTGCAGAGGATGACCCAATTGGCCAAGATGCCAAGATCCCTCTGGCATGTATTTTCTTAGGAATCCGTCGACTTGCTTCTATTGGCGAGGCCGACGAGAAAGAGGTGTCAAGCGCTAATCTGCAAATGCACACCGACGACAAAAATTTGATGACGAGTTTTATTGACTCGGTAATCCTTGGCGGCGGAGTGACCGACAGGATGACTCATCAGAGCATACGAGGATCGAAGAAAAAGACCGCACACCCAGGGTACCAGACCCACGAAGCACTGGCGGTTTCCATGGGCCAAGACAGCTTGGCAAGCATTGCAACTGCGCTCGCGTCATTCAGTCAACTGAAGCGAGAACAAGGCGATGCCTACACGGGCGGGTTGTTGATCATCGATGAATTGGATGTCGGGTTTCATCCTCACGCCATATCCCGCCTCGCAGATGCACTAAAAAGCGCCGCGCGAAAGCTAAATCTTCAAATCGTGGCTACAACGCACTCTCCCGCGCTAATAAGTGCGGTCCACCCAGAAGGTGCAGGCAATGCGAGATCTCCGGACAAGATCATCTATCTTCTCGATACGCGACGCCCGAGACTCGCGGAGGATCAATCGCTTAAAGCGGTTCTTGATGACATGATCCTGACGGCTGATTATGGAAAAGCAGCGAAATCGAAAAAGCCCACTTTAGGGGTTTACTTTGAAGATGTGGAAGGTGCCCAATTTTGCGACACGCTAATTCCCAAAGGAAAGCGCGCATCCTTAGGCCGTAAATACGGGGTCACGATAAAACTTATTCCATTGGGAGTGGGCGGCTCGAACCTGATAGCGCTGCCGGAGAAAGACGCAATTTTCAAAGACCGAGTACTGATAGTTGATGCTGATACATCCATTCCGCTCAAGGCCGCGTCCAGAGGCAACACTATCAAACTGCCTTGCGTCGCAGGTTCGCGGGGCACAGCGCGGTCCCCCGAAAACACCATCATTCGGTTTCTTCAAGACATCGTCGAGAGGCCGACACCAACGTTACAGGCCGCCATGCTTCGGTTTGACGTTCCGAACCCCACGAGCGACAAGATCGTGAACCAGTTTTTGGGCACGACAGTTCAATCTACCCAGCGCGACAGCACGAAGCAGTGGTGGAAGGAGCATTGGAACGCGATCCATCGGTGGGGCATCCTTCGCGAATGGATGGCCTGCTATCCGAGAGAATCAGCAGAATTTGTAGCCTCCTTCGAGCAGGCAGTCGCCCGGACTTCTGCGCGCTTCGTATGACGCTGGCCAAGCCGGCTGCTGTGCGCTAGAGTTGAGACGCCACGCGACGAATAATGTTCTCCAACAAGCTCTATACCCCTCTTCGATACCCGGGCGGCAAGGCACAGTTTGCCCCGTTCATTGCAAGCTTGATGAGGGCCAACGGGCTGTCGGGCGGCCACTATCTCGAGCCCTATGCTGGCGGCGCTGGAGTGGCGCTAGAGTTGCTGTTTCATGGCGACGCAACGCACATCCACATCAACGACTTGGACCCAGCAGTTTTTGATTTCTGGGTGTCAATCACTCAGCAACCAGAAGAGATCCTGCGTCTGCTCGCTGATACACCGGTGACGATGGCCCAGTGGCACCATTGGCGAGCCGTTCTCAGAGGGGAAATCAAGGTTGGCCAAGCTGAGCGCGGTTTTGCGACCTTGTTCATGAACCGGACCAATCGGTCGGGGGTATTGAAAGGCGGCGTGATCGGAGGCCTCGCTCAGGACGGGAACTACAAACTCGACGCTCGGCTAAAGAAAGATGTGTTGGCCAAGCGCATCGAAATGATTGCGCTCCATTCATCGAGCATCTCGGTCTACAACGAGGATGCGCATGCGCTGCTGAGCAGAAGCCGCAGCTTTCTTCCCCGCCAGTCCCTCGTCTACCTCGACCCTCCCTACTACACCAAGGGCCAGGGCCTCTATCGCAACTACTACGAGCATGACGATCACCAACGGATCGCGCTGCTGTTGCAATCGGGAGAGTTCGAAGTCCCATGGGTAGTGTCCTATGACAACGTAGACCAAATTCAACAGATGTACCGGATGTCTCGGTCCATCATCTATGGCCTGAACTACACCGCGCAGGTGCGCTACGTTGGATCAGAGGTCATGTTCTTTCGGCAAGGTTTGACGGTGCCTCGCGGCGAACTTCCCCAATCAAAGTTGGCAGCGTAACTTGAAGCGCTTGGCCACTGGCTCACGTCGGCAAGCTGTCTGAAACACTCGTAGTTTCGATACCTTTCATGCCTCCCCCCGCTTGAATCGCGCGCGGAGGGAACGTCGGGCTGGTGTTCTCGCGCACCGGCGGTGCAGCAGCCGCTTCCTCCTGAGCCGCCAGCGCGGCGGGGCCCTGCCCCTGGATATAGGGGTCTTTGATGTTCATGGCGGCCGTCTGCGCCGGCGTCGGGAAATTCGGATCGTCGCCGCCCGGCGTGGGCCGCTGGTAGCCTGCGCCCTGCATGATGGCGTCGGCGATCGGCGCGATCATCGGCATCTGCGCCACCTGCGCGCCTCCCTGCATCGCCGCGAAGGCTGCCTGCACGCCGGTCTGCACCGCCTGGGCCATGATCTGCTTGATCTGGGCCTCGGTCAGTCGCTCCTTCATGTCGAGCTCGCGGGCCTTGAGGTCGTTGCCGGCCTTCGCCAGCGCGTCCTGCACCGCTTCCTGGATGCGCTTCTCCACCTGCTCGGGCGTCTCCTGCGCCGAGGCGGCGCGCAGGGCCTCCACGAGCGCCCGCTTGAACGGCACGTCCATGAGGCTGGCGAGGAAGGGCATGGCGGCGGCCTGGTACTGCGCCGGCAGGCTCTTGATCGCTTCGGACAGGGCGTTGAGCTGCTGCCCGCGGTAGGTCGGCGAGCTGGGCACATCTTCCAACCCGACCTGCAGCATGGTGCGCTGCAGATCGTTGGAGAGGTAGGGAACGCCGGTGAGCGGGTCCGCTTCAGGCTTGTTGAGCACCACAGTGCGCGCTGGCGTCACGTCGTCGCCCTCGATGACGACCGCGTGCGGGCTTGAGCCGATGTCCTGCACGATCATCGCCACCAGCATTTCGCCCACCAGCGTGCGCGCCCGCTTCTGGTTGCCCATCATGTGCGCGAGCGACTGGTTGGCCTGCTCCACCTGGGTCTGTTCCTGGATGCCGCTGTTGGCAGTGCCGCGCCGGCCAGAGAACGCACCCGCGGCAGCGGGGTTGATGCGCTCGATCGCGTTGCGGGCGTTCTGAAGCTGCTCGAGCTGCTGGGCATTGGCCTGGAAGTCGCGCTTCACCTCGAACCGGGCGCCCTGCTGTGCCATGTGCGCCGCGTTCAGCACGATGTCGGCGTCCGGGCGGTTGATGGTGCGGCGGAACACGTCGTCGGGCATGTCGACGGCGCCCTTCGTGCGCTCGGTGCGGTAGGAGCTCATACCCCAGCGCAGACGCGCATTGCCGTTGTTCAGCGTGTCCTGCTGGTCCATCAGGTTACGCACATAGCCGAAGGGCACGCCAGTGCCGTCCTCGCGGAAGCCCCAGAACGGCACGTACGGGAAGTAGCGGTGCGCATAGGGACTGGGGCCGTCGAAGAGGACGTGCGGGCCGAGCCAGTAGCTGCGGCGGACCTTCGCGACGGTGGCGCGCATGAACTGCACGCGCCCCTTGGCCAGGGCGAAAACGTGCGCCGGGTTTTTCTCGTCGTACTCCACCACGCGGCCGTCCGGGCTCTTGAGCACGATCACATCGGACCACCGGCGGTACCACAGCTCGGAGGCGCACACCTCCTTGTTCATCGGGTTGAACCACCGGTCTTCGAGGCGGGTCCACTCGCGCGCCACATCCCACGCCCGGTTCAGGCCCGTGCTGCCGCCGCCGTGCTGCGTCTCGTCGAACTCCGCCCACCAGTTGATGCCGGCGCGGCCGTAGCGGCGGATCAGCTCCTTCTGGTCAGGAAAGACGCGCGCCAGGCGCGACGGGTGCATCCACCGCTGGCGGCGCAACCACCGCGCGTCGCTCAGGTCCAGCTTGGTACTGGCCCAGTCCCAGTGGATCTCGTTGCGGTGGATGACGTTGCACTGGTAGGGGTAGTCGAAAGGATCGGAGTTGCGGCACACCTCGGCCCAGCCGATGCCCACCGCGATCTGAGGATAGAAGGCGCCGCTGCAGGCGTCGTCGGCCTTGCTCTTCCGCTCGGCTTCGTTGAGCTTGAAGCTGATCGCGTCCGCTACGTCCTGTCCGCCAGGCTGCCCGTTGGAGGTCACTCGCCAGTCCGTGCGGTTCGCCTCCTCGTAGCCACGGATGCCCTCCAGCGATGCGCCGATCAGGTTCTCCATCGTGGTCGGGATGCCCTGCGCCTTCATGTGGCGGATCAGCTCGGTGTCGAGCTGGTTGCCGTCGGCGTAGTCCATTTCCCGGTCGGCAATGCGGCGCCACGCGCGCGGCTGGCTGTCGATTTCTTCGAGGATCTGGTGGTACTCGGCGAGCGAGAGCGGCACATCGCCATCGGGCGTGTCCACGGGGTCGAGGTCGTTGGTCTGGTTCGTCATGGTGGTGGTCCTCACACGCAGGCAGGCTCCGGGGCCTCCACGTAGCTGCTGTTCTCGGTCAGGCTGTCGAGCAGCCCGAGCTCCTTGGCTTGTGCCCACTGGCGCAGCGCGTCAGCGCCTTCGCTGCACCCGTTGCTCTTGTCGGGCTGGTCGAGGAAGCGGCTCTCCGACTGGCTGAACTTCTTGCGGTAGCCCTGGATGCGCTTCATGCCCTCCTCCGTCCCATTCAGATCGAAGTAGGCGCCCTTGATGTGCTTGCGCACGGCATAGATGCCGGTCATCAGCTCGGTGACGCGCGGCACGATGAAGAAGGCCTGGCCGGGCAGCAGAAGCTGCAGCTGCTCCTTCGTGCTGCGGTTGTAGTCGCCGAGACGCTTGTGGTCGGCGTCGTGCGGCAGGAAGTGCCCACCGTAGAGGTAGCCTCGCTCCTGGAGGTGGCGCGCGTAATGGCGCAGGTCTTCCTCGTGCTCCTCGTAGTAGCCGATGAAGCGGTCCTCGCCGCGCAGCAGCTGCATGAACCAGATGGCGGTACCGTCGCTGTTGCCGATGTCCCAGAAGGTGAACACCGGCAGGTCGAGCACGGGCACCTGGCAGATGCCGCCGCGCTTGCGCAGCAGCACCAAGTCCTTGGCGTAGTAGTGGCCGGCCGTGGACTGCTGGAAGGCCTCCTCAGGCGTCGAGGGGTACTCCTGCCACATCTTCTCCTCTTTGCCGGAGAAGTCGTTGCGCAGCTTTTCCACGTACCAGGCGCGCTGCCCCAAGTCGATCTTACAATCGCACGTCTGCTCGATCTCGTTGAAGTAGTCGTGCTGCTCGTTGCTGATGGCGACACCGGCCGGGTCCATCGAGTACGCCGGGTCTTGCCACCAGGCGTAGAAGTGGAAGCGGTACTGGCTGGCGGTGAGCTTGACCTTGCCGGCGACCAGCGCCTGGGCGCGCTGGCACATGTCGTAGAACTCGCCCTCCCTGCCCTCTGCCGTGCTCTCGATGACCAGGATGCCGGACAGCGGCACCGCCTGTATCGAGCCGGTGACGACTTCGTTCGCCTTCGCGGGGAACTTGGCGCAGATCTTCCCGAACTCGGAGACGTGCAGGCGGTGGATGGTGCCGCCGCGCACGCTGGTGGCCACGCGGATGCTGCTGTTGTTGTGGCCGAACAGCAGCTCCTTCGTGCTGGCCCTGGCCAGCGGGAAGCGCTCGCGCAACTCCTCGGGCAGGTGGTCGTAGGCGAAGACCACCTTGTCGCGGAAGATGGCCTCGGCCGTCTCGCGGTCCTGGGCGATCATGCCGCAGCGCTGGTTCCCGTTGAACAGAGCGTGGTCGAGCCACAGGATGGCGATCAGGGTCGTGAAGCCGAGCTGCCGCGCCTTCAGGATGATGTTGCGATGCCAGAGCCGACGAATGAAGCGCTTCTGCGCCCGGTTCGGGATGAAGGGCTGCACCAGGTCGTCGTCGCCATCGTTCTCCCCCTTCACGATGATCTGGTACAGGCACCCGCTGAAGAGGCGCCATTCCGGGTCGGCGAGGCAGCGCTCGAGCTCCGCCGCGTCCTGAGGCACGTGCGTGGGCGGAATGACCTTGATGCGCTTCAGGTCGCGCGGCTTGTCCGGCCAGAGCTGCCCATCGAGCGCCGATCCACCGGCCAGCTCGGGCAGCCAGTCGTCGCGCTCGTCGTCCTGCACCTTCTTCGCCATGCTCAGTCCTCGCCGTCCACGTCCTGGCGCGGTTGCATGGCGCTCGATGCAGGCGCACCAGCATCGGGAACCTCGGGATCGTCGGCCACGGGCCGGAATCCGTTGGCATTTCCGGTCGTGATCCGGCTCAGCAGCGACGCCAGCGGGTCGGTCTTCTGCTGGTTGTCCTTCTCGTAGAGGCCCAGGTGCTTGAAGAGCTTCTCCGCGAAGGCGGCCTTGTCGTGCATCTGCACCTCGATGCCGTACTTCGTCATCTTGGCGCCGGCATACAGGGCGCGCGCCGCGGGCGACAGTTGCCGCGTGTCGGTCAGCACCGTGCGCGGGTAGCCATCGCCACCACAGTCCGGGCAGGCAGGATGCGGCGGCTTGAGGGGATCGAACCCGATGCCGCCCTTCTCGTCGAAGTCGGCCAGGTTGCCCGCCTTGAGGGCGTGCTGCTCGCGGTCGTGGTTGAACTCGCCAACGGTGCGCTGGAACTTGAACCCTTCGCCCCAGCAGTGCCGGCAGCAGCCGACCTTGATCTGCACCAGCTCACGCGGGTCGGCGAACACGATGTTCCAAGCCTCCACCACCACGCGATCGGCTTCGATGTGCGTGCGCGTCTGCTGGGCCTTTCGAGCTTCAGCGATGGCAATCTGGATGTACGGTTTTGACAGGTTCTCCGATGCCATCTGCCGGGCGGTGTCCGGGCTGTAGCCGGCGCGGATGGCTGCCTGCGTGCCGTTCAGGTCCACGAGGTACTCGTCGACGAAGCGCTGCTGCAGGTCGGTTAGGCCAAGCTGTGCGGGTTCTGTGACTGGTGCTGGTGTTGCTGCTCGGGTCGGCCGGGCTGGCTTCTTCGGCTTGGCCGGCGGTGCCGACTTCTTGCGCGCAGGTGCGCCCGCGGCCTTCTTGAGGGCTGCGGGCTTGGTGATGGTCTTCTTCGGTGCGGGTGCCTGCTTCTTGGCCGGCTTGCGTGTTGCCATGCGCGCGAGTGTTCCGCGCGCTCCCGAGCTGGTCGAACCCTACAGGGTGATGTCAGCGCTATGCGGCAGGAGGCTTCTGCTCGTTTGCCGCTGGCGCTTTCGCGGCTGCTTCAGCCTCATGCTCGCGGAGAACCAGCAACAGCGCCTTCACCTCCTCGGGATTGCGGGCTTCAACCTCAAGATCCTTGCTCTTGACCTTCACCTTCCGCCCTGCCCTCGCGGCGATGTAGCCGACAGCGACCGCTCCCACCGCCTTGATCAGCTCGGAATAGCTCCCAAACGCGAACTCGCCCAGCGGCCCTCCTCCGCCGTCAACAGAATCCATCGTGAAGGCGGTCTGAGAGTGAGGGCCGAACTGCGTCGCGTAGCCTGCCAGCTCCTGCTGATACTCGCGGCTGAATGGCGGTGCGTCGTCTCGCGAGCGGATCAGGTCGAACTCGAAGTCGTAATTGCTCATGACAGCCCTCAAGGATGGAGTTGGTGCATTGTGATGCGACTGGGCGTCCGGCAGAAAAAACCCGCCAGGGTGGGCCTGGCGGGCGAACGTGCGGCCGGAGCCGCGCGAGGAGACAACTGGCCGGCGAAAGCGCCGGGGACCGGTCCATCCGACTACGCACACAGGGTGCGCTGGGCCGCGCGGTTCTCATCCCGCCCTGAATCCCCTGGGATGCGCAAGGGGTCATGTGGAGTGGTTTGCCCCCCACTCCAGCGCCAGGGCTGACGCCAAGTTCGGGGACCGTGATCGGTGAGGGAATGTTCTCGCTGCCCGCCGACGCGGCGAATCCCTACAGGGGGGCGGCTGCTGGTGCCCATAATGAGACATGACTCTCGTGGGGCATGCTTCCTGGGCCGAGAAGACGCTGATCGACTGCGGCCGCTTCTACCCTCCGGACTGCAAGACACCGGAGGCGCGCCTGCGCTACTACGCCAGCATCTTCCCGCTGGTCGAGGTGGACAGCAGCTACTACGCCATCCCCTCCCAGACGAACACGCACAACTGGGCGGCGCGCACGCCCGAGGGGTTCGTCTTCAATGTGAAGGCCTTCCGCTTCTTCACCGGGCACCAGACCGACGTGCAGGTGCTGCCGCGCGGCGTGAAGGAGCTGCTGCCCGGCCGGAAGCGCCTGCTCTACCGGGATACCGCCGACGAGGTGAAGGATGCACTGTGGGAGGCCTTCCACCAATCGCTCGAGCCGCTACGCCTGAACGGCAAGCTCGGGCTGATCCACTTCCAGTTCCCGCCGTCGGTGGTACCGAGCCCTCGGGTGGTCGCTCACCTCGAGTCCATCCGCCAGAAGCTGCCGCGGGACACCATCAGCATCGAGTTCCGACACAGCAGCTGGTGGGACGGCACGAAGCGGACCGTCGAGACATTGGCCATGCTGCGCGCCCTGAACGCCGTGCACACCGTGGTCGACGGCCCGCGCGGCTTCGATAACAGCGTACCGCCGGTCTGGGAGGTCACGAACCCCAACTACACGCTGGTGCGCCTGCATGGCCGGAACACCGAGACGTACAACGCTGCGGTGTCCTCGCCGGCGGAAAGGTTCTCCTACGAGTATTCGGACGCCGAGCTCAAAGGCATCATCGCCGAGACGGTGCGACTGGCCTACAAGGCGCGGAACGCCCACATGATCTTCAACAACTGCGACGAGGACAAGGGCGTGCGCAACGGCATGACGGCGCTGAAGATGCTGGTGCAGTACGGCGACGGCCGGATGCCGGACTTGAAAGATCCGTTCCACCCGAATGGCGTGTTGGCGAGCGTGTCGGTCGAGGAGCTGTCGGCCGCTTCGAAGCAGCTGCCCGAGCCCGCCAAGGGGCTGCCGGAGACGATGGAGGCCGAAGTCGAAGTGGCACGTGTCGGGCGCGTGCGCATCACGTTCCAGCTACGGGAAATGCGGCACCACAAGAGCAGCCACATGCACTGGTCGGCCGTCTTCGCTCAGCCGATCTGAAGTTCCAGGCCGAATCGGGCTGCGACGATGGCGCGCCCCACTGCGATTCGGGGCGTCGGGCCCTCTTGGTACGGGCCGGCGGATAGTCCAGTGGCGGGCCGACCGATCACGATCGCGACCCACTGCAGGCCCTTGCCCGGGAGGGGTGAGATGCTGATGGCGAAACGGTCCACCAGCTTCTCGAAGTCCGGCCAGAGGGTCTTGTAGGCCTGCTCGCCCACGGCCTTGGCTACCCAGGCTTCGAGCTCTTGGCCTGCGAGTTGAGAGGTGTGCGTGTTCACGCGGCCATTCTCGCCGGTGAGATTTCGGCTACTCCGATAGCAGCTTTTTGGTTTCCTCGATGAGCAGGCGAACGCGGCCGCGCGCCTTTTTGATATCTCGCAGCGTCGATTCGAGCTCCTCGATCGAGCGCTGGCCGAGCGCTTCCGTTGTTGCAGAGAGAACGGGCTGCGCGTAGGCCGTGTGCGCGTCTTCCGCCTCTATCCGCTTTCCTTCGCAACTCTGCCGGATGAGGGTGAAGCTCGAATTCTCGCGCGATCCGCTCTTGATCTCCATGTCGTTCGCGCGCCGCTTCGTCTTATCTACCTCGCCACCGTGCAAGCGCACGTCGTCGGCCAAGCCGTGCGCCTCCAGGATCACCTCGTCGACCAACCCCCGGCGCTTGGCAGCAGCCTGCGTGGCTTCCGACTCCCGGCGTGCCGCTTCTGTGCGCGCATTTGTACGGTGAGACTGGTAAACGGCATATCCACTGACCGCGAGTGCGGCAAGCGCGATGTAGTCGGAGGTGTTCATGAAACTGATTTTCCGCCCGAAACAGGTTTGCTCCTATCGAAGCCGAATGCCGCGCCGTTGGCGGCCGGCTTCACGACGCGCCCCAGCTCCGCGAAAAGCTGCCCTTGGCCAGGGTCCACTCGTTCCGTGAGCGCCTGCACCTGACGACGCAGGCGCTTGACCTCCTCACCCAGCTCGGCCGCGAGCAGCGCAGTGTTCCTCCCCGCTTCGATGGCCGCAGCCTGGGCGGCGGCGCCCGCCATCAGATTTGCCAGAGCCCGGTCCTCCCGCGGCGTGAGCGTGAGCACCTCGTCGCCGATCTCGATCTTCACAGTGCCGTCGGGCATCACGGTCTTGGACATGGGCCGCGCGGGCGCATGCCGCACCGCCGGCACGAACACGCCGCGTTGCACGCGCACGATGTCGCCCTCGTCCACCAGGACGCCGAGGCGGTCATCAATGGTGGTGAGCTTCAGGCCGGTCAGCTCGGCCAGCGTCTCGCGGGTGACCACCTGCTCCTGGGCGTGCAGATCCTGCACCGCCTCTAGCACCACCAGCAGGGTTGATTTTTGGGCTTCAGCCATTCGTTCTCCTCGTTTTAAATCCTGGCCAGGGCCCATGCGGCGGCCCGGCGCTCCTTCGGTGTGGCCGGCTGTACGCCTGCCACGATGTCTTGCCAGATGGAAACCATCCAGCGGTGAGCGGCGGCGAACCGCTCGATCTTCTCGGCGGCCGGGGCCGGGCCTTGGTCGAGCCAGGTGTGGCAGCGCACGCACCCCCACACGGACCACTGGTCGTCAGCCTTGCGCGCGCCGGCCTTGCCGTGCACCGACTGGTTGCTGTGGCATGCCACCGTGGTGGCGGTGTCGCCCGTGCAGGTGCCGGGCACCTGCAACAGGCAGCGCTGACCCCGGGCCATGTTCAACAGCGTGCGGTTCTCCTGCTTAACGGTCTTCGGCATGCCGCCGCGGAAATCGGCATCGTTGATCGCAACCATGCTCACGATGCGGCCGGGCACCGGCAGCATCTTCACGATCACCGTGCGGTCTGGGCCCGAAGCGAGATCCACGCCGATGACCTGCGGCCGGCGGCGCTTGAAGCCGGTACGCGGCATGGGCGCGCTCCGCTTCACTGCTTTTCCCCAAGTCGCTCGATCTTTCGGCGTAGGCGCTGCACCCGCACCTCCAGCTCGCGCGTGCCTTCCGCAAGGAAGGACATCACATCGTCGTCTTGGGCGAGCTCATCCCGCAGCGCTTCCCGGTGGGCCTTGGCTAGCCAGAAGACCACGCCGTCGGGCGCGTCCCTCAGGACATACCAGCGGCCCAGCAGGTGCTTCACCGCGTAGGGCAGGACGCGCAGTTGCCAGTAGAAGTCGATGAACCACTTCATCCCAGAACTCCCCCGATGATTTCGCCAGTGTCCGGGTCCACCTGCATCCGCTCCCACTGCTCGAAGCTTGCGGGGAACGTCACGCCCAGTTCCGAGGCAGCGAACGCGCTCACGCGGTCGATGAGCTGACTGTAGCCCTTCACTCCCAGCTGCTCGGTGCTGACGCGCTCGCGCCTGCGCACCTTCTTGCCCGTGAGCGGGTTGCGGCTGGTGACGGTCTTCCAGCCCAAGTACTCAGCGCGGAAGTGCTCCTTCCAGACCTTCAGGGGGAACTGCTGGTCGTTCGGGCGCGCCTGCAGCGCGATGGTCTTGAGCACCACGCCGTGGTAGTACTTCCGCTGGCGATCGGTCTTCGCATCCTCGTGCAGCCGAATCTCCAGCTCCAGGCGCCGGCCGGCGGCCCACTGCTCTTTGCACCAGGGCGCTACGCGCTCGAGCAAGCTGGTGCGCGCGCGCTCCTGGTCGGGCCAGATGACTTGCAGGGCAATGTCTGCCATGTTGTCCTCGCCTCAGGCGCCAGTGAGAAGAGCCTTGAGCTGCCGGAGCGTCTCGCCCTCCTTGCCGGCGGCCTGCACCCGCGCTTCCACGTCGAGAGCGATGGCGTCGCACTCGTCGGCGGCGCGCCGCAGCAGCGCGCCCAGGTTCGCCAGGCGGGAAAGGGAATCGTCCCGCTCTGGAGCGGAAGGCTGGGGCTGCTGCGCTGCAGCGGGTCTGGCGTTGGCGGACATGTCGTGGAACTCCTCGGTTGCTTGGGTGATGAGGCGAGCGATGACCCGGATGAAGCTGCCCCGACTGGGTTCCTTCACCAGGCCGCGCTCGCAGAGAGTGATGAGGCAGCCGTCGACCACGGCGCGGTCTACCGTGGCCCCGGCGCGGCGCAGCTCGCTGACGATCTGTTCCTTCGACCAGGGCGCTTGGATGGGCACGGCGCCGAGCACCTTCTTGGCCATGCTGTTCAGGCCGCTCTCGATGCGGGCCAACTTCGCTGCGTTCATCACGTCTCCAGGGTTTTGGATGCCTGCCATGCGCAGGCCTTCCATGACGCCGCGCCCAAAGGACATGCGGCGGGATTGCTCGGTGGGGGTGACCGTCATGACTTCACGGCCCTCCGGTAGGGCCACGCGACCATTGCGGCGTCCCGTTCGTGCTGGTTGCTGCGCGCGGCCCAGCCGGTCACGAGGGCGAAGGCCTCGGCGTCCAGCTTCGCGCCCTTGGCGGTCGGGCTGATGCCGTGGGCAGGGATGCCTAGGTCACCGCAGATGGCGGTGATGAGGCTGCACCAGGCGTCGATCTGCCCGACGTTGCGGGCGATCTTCAGCGCCGCCGCGCGGCTGCCCGCGGCCGTCCAGACCTTGGACTCCAGCCGGCTGTCCTCGAAGACCACGCGCGCCGGCTTGTAGTGGCGCAGGGTGTGCTCGATGGAGTGCGGCTCGATGGTCTTCAGGAAGCCGAGCGCGCCGCCGGTGAAGGCGGCCAGGCCCGTGCTCGCGCCGGGGTCGATTCCGAGGATGTGGACCGTCACAGCAAGGCTCCCTGCGGCGAGGTCCGCTGCTGGTCGAGCCGCTGCGCGGCCAGCTTTACGGCGTCGTGGCCCTTCTTCCAGTCGGCGCCCCAGATGTTCCGGAGCGCGGCCTTGTACTCCTCGCGGAGCGAGCCGTCCTGGCGCGATCGCCAGTACTCGGGCCCGTTGGCGATGCCGCGCGCCAGGCATTCCCGGCAGTTTGCGGTGTAGCCGGGCCAGTCGGCGCGGATTGCCGCCTTGTCGCAGTTCGGGCACGTCATGCTGCGATGCCCTCCAGCAGAGACTCGAAGGAGGCCCAGTCCAGGTGTCCGGTCTTCAGCTTCAGCTCCAGGTCGCAAGCGGCATCGATCAGCGACTTGCGTTGCAGGCCATCGACGAGACGCTCGCAAGCCTCCAGCCCGGAGCGCAGCGATGCGCGTCGCGTCGGGTCGATGGTTGGCACGCCCGCCTGCTCGTAGAGCGCGTTGCAGGCGCCGCGCACGATGCGCACGTCCGGCAGGTCGTCGTCTATGTCTTCCGCCATGAGCGCGCCCAGCACCACGAACAACACCCGGCCGGCGGCGGCTACGAACTGGTCGCTGTCGTCGCCCAGGATGGCGTGGATCTGCGCGCGCACGGCGGTTGCGTGCCACTGCTTCTCGATGAGGGCCCGAGCGATCAGCCCGAGCGCGGCGGTGCGGCGGCGGGCCATTAGGCGGCACCTCCCAACATGCCCAGGCCCAGCGGGGCGCGGCGCGCTCCGGACCGGATGTGCGCAGAGGTTCCGATGCCAAGTCCCCAGCGCCGGTCGAACTCGACAGCAGGAACAGAGCTGCTCCGGATCTCCTGCACCATTTCCTCGGAGATCGGCGACAGCCTGCGCTGGGCCGTCGCGATTCGGCGCGACGCCAGGAGCGACTTCGGCTGCCCCTTCTGAAGCTTGGACGGGTGGATCGCGATGAGGCAGTCGGGGTGCACGCACAGCTCGCAGTCGCAGTCCACCGTGACCACGCGATCTGCGCGGATGCTGCCGCGCGTAAGCACCCACAGCACACGGCGGACGTTGTAGGCCCGGCCCTTGGCGCCGCCGAGGCGGATCTGCGGGCTGCGGCCGAGGTTGGCGTGGCCCGTCCAGGCGAGGCATTCGCCTTCGGGCTCGGTGTGCTTCAGAAGGCGCGCGAGCGTCAGCTGCTCGAACACCTCGATCTCGGCGTCCCAAGGATTGATCGACGGGATCATGCGTGCTCCGGGTTCTGCTCGAAGGCGAGGTCGTTGGCGGGCTGCAGCGCGGCGAAGTGCTCGGCGCACACGTCGAGACGGGCGCGCTCCACCGCGCGGTAGGGGCTCAGTGCCACCGCCGCGACCAGCGCGCCGCGCTGCCGCAATTCGCGGTCGTACGTGGCGATCTGATGGAGGTTGCGCTGCGCGGATACCGCCACCTGGCTGATGGCGAGTGCTGTGGTCATGCGGGGACTCCTTGGCGTTCGTTGACGGCACGACGCACGCGCGCCGTGAATGCGGGAAAGCTCTCGCGATCGGCGCTCAGGTCGGCTTCGTTCCAAGGCGCGAGGCCGAGCTCGGCGGCCTTGGCCTCGATGGTTGAACGGCTCTCATCCCACGGCTTCTCGGGCATGGCTGCGCCCGAGGCGATGGCTGCCGCCTCGCCAAGCTGGCGCTTCACGATGCCCAGCAGGTAGGCGAAGCCCTTGGGCGGAATGGACTTGGCGCAGATCTCGGCCGCGGCCTCGAAGGTTTCGACAGGCACGCCCTTGGCGAGGAGGGCCAGGAGCTCCGGGCTCGATGGGTTCGCGTCGGCCACCTTCTTCGCTCTGATCGCCTTGCACACCTCCCCTGCTCTCGTCGGGCTTTGCCCGCCCGCCCCCACCACGTCGGACGTAGTTCGGGAAGTGGTGGTGGTTTCTTCTTTACTGGTTCCGGTTCCGGTTCTGGTTCCGGTGTCGTCTCTCCCGGTGTCATTCCGGGTGTCGTCCTGCTGGTGTCCGCCGGTTGTCCCGTGGGACAAATCCGGATCACCACTGGTGTCCGATCTGCGCTCCGCCTCCTTCCGCTGGCGGTACTCCGCCTTCCGGCGACGCTCCGCCTCGCGGGCGGCCAGCATTTCCAGGACGCGCTTCGTCACGGTGTCGTGGTACAGGCGGCCGTCCTCGGCCTCCCACCAGCCGCGCATCAGCTTGGAGCGCACCTTGGCGAACGTCTTCATGGGCATGCCGATGCGCACGGCGATGAGCTCGTCTTCGTTGGGCAGCGAGCCGCACGGTTCCTGGCGCCAGGCCGTGACCCAAAGCATCAGCAGCCACGGCTTCACGTCCGCTGGCGCCAGCGCCCAGGTGTCTGATTGCTCGATGCGCTCGTGGTCCAGCTCGAAGCGCCAGCCCTTCGCGCGCGTGTCTGCGGGATATGGAACTGGTCGGGTCATTCCTCGACGCGCCCTTCCCGTAGTGCCGCCTGTGCCAAGCGCTGCGCCGCGCGCTGCAATTGAGCGTTAAACCACCGGCGCAGCACGTACTGCCGCACGATGGAAATTCCCGTGTAGATGACGCTGATGGCAACGTTCTCGGCCACGCTGGGGTGGAAGCCGAAGCGCGGGAACACCAACTGGTTCGCGATGACGGACACGGCCAAGCCGATGCACACGTTCATCAGCGTTTCGATGAGGGAGCCGAGGCGGGTTTGGTTCATGCCGTCACTCCCCGCGCGCGCCGCACAAGCTCGACAATTCCTGCCGCAGCTTGGAGCGCCACGACGCCGTTGCCAACGCACTTGAGGCGTGCGGCTCGGCTATCACCCATGCCGAAGGCCACCCCATCAACCACGCACCGAAAATCGGGTTCAAGTGCCGGGGCGAGTTCGGGGTGCTCTGCGAGGATTCCTGCCCATCGCGGATCGGCTGGACCTGGGGCGAATAGGCTACGAAGTTCGCCAACTGGTCCATGTGCTTCCGGCCCCCGCCGGTCACAAGCGCATGCTCCTCCGAGTTCGTGCCCTTGCCGTCCCGGGCAGCTGGCGTCGGCCATTGCGCAACCGACATGCCCAACGTCAGGCCGAAGCCATTGCCGTTGCGGCCCTTCAACTTCTCCCGCTCGCGGCGCTCGAGCATCTTGTTCGGATCGCCGCCCTCGTACTCGTTCGCAGCAGGCGTGGGCCACTGCTGCTGCGCCTCGCGCGTCTTCACAAAGCTCGCAAGGTTCTCCGGCCGACGCTTCTCCGAGCAATCCGAGCCTCCGCTGCCAGCGAGCGCTGCGCTCGGCGTAGGCCATTGCTTCGCCTGATCCTTCAACCCGATGTTCAGCCCCTCGAGTTGCCTCCGCGCAGATCCGCTGTCGCTCCCGTTCGTCGCCATCGATGCACGGGGCGTGGCCCAGTTCGTTGCCTGCTGAGCAAACTCGCCGCCCGCTCCCGCCTTGCCCGTATGGTCCATGCCCGCCATGCCCGCCGGCGTCAGCCACGCGCCACGCGACGCAGAACCAACGGGCGCGCCCGTGGCTGGCGCCCACGTCGGACGCGGAAAGAGTGATCCATTCCGAGTGCCACCCGCGGTCGGCCAGTTCTCCCACGACTCGGGCGGCCGCGCGCTCGTCGAGAGTCCCTTCGGTTTCGTCCACAACGGAGGCGGTGGCAGAAGCGATGCCTGAGACGTTCTCCAGAACGAGGAGCCACGCACCGCTATCGTCTGCAATGTCGAGGACCCGGAAGAAGAGGCCGGAGCGCTCGCCGTCGAGCCCAGCACGGCGGCCTGCAAGGCTGAGGTCTTGGCAGGGGAAGCCTGCAGCGACGCAATCCACTGCGCCGCGCCACGCTCGAGCGTCGAAGGAGAGCATGTCGGACCAGACAGGAGCCGGGTCCAGGCTTCCTTCTTCGATGCGCGCCGCCAGGACGCTGGCAGCGTGAGCTTCCCGCTCAACGTAGCAGACGGCGCGAGTCGCGATGCCCAGATGTCCGAGCCCGGCTCGCAGTCCTTCTCCGAGCATGCCCACGCCGGCACAGAGTTCGATGGAATGTAGAGCCAAGTCATGCACCGCCCACCCCTTCCATCGAGGGGTCGTTCGCCGCCGCCGCGCGGCCACGGCCGACCGCCTTGGTGATGCGGAACTCGAACAGGCACGCGAAGGCTGGGTTCAGCAGCGCGAACAGCCGCGCCAGGTACGGGGTGTGCCAGTCGTTGAGCTTCCACGGGCCGCCGCGCTCCGCCAGCGCCGAGTTGTGGCGCAGCACCTCGATGATGGTGCGGGCGCTGTAGTGCTGGAAGCCACGGCGAACCACCCGCATCGTCTCGCGCTCGAAGGCGTCGTAGACGTGCAGGTTCTCGGGCAGGTATGCGAGAAATCGCGGCGTGAACTGGTCGGCGTGCTGCTGCGCGACTTGCAGCGGGCTACGGGTGAAGGGGGCGTGATTCAAGCTGCCTCCAGGAGAAGAGAGGGTTGGCGCAAGCGGTCGGCCTGAAGCGGCTCGTTGGCGCGGTTGATGTCGATGCCGATGAATTGGCGGCCCAGCTGCTGCGCCACTTGGCCGGTGGTGCCGCTGCCGAAGAAGGGATCGAGCACGATGCCGCCGGCCGGTGCACCGGCGAGCACGCAGGGCTCGATGAGCGCGCGCGGGAAGGTTGCGAAATGAGATCCGGGATATGCCTCGGTGGCGACGGTCCACACGCTCCGCTTGTTGGCGGTGTTCGCGTAGTGCACCTCGTCGCGATCAGGCCGGTGCTGCGGCTTCTGGCCGTGCTCGCCGGCCGTGTTCTTCGATTCGCGAGCGAAGCTGTTGCGCTTGCTGGCTGTCGTGCGCGGCTTGGGGTCCGATTCAGCGTATCCCCAGCCGACACCCGTGCCGCGAGGGCCAGCGCCCTTCTCTCTGCCCTCTGGATGAAACGAGCCGTGAGCTCCGGGCCCAGTGTTCCAACCGTCGGGCATCTTGTAGCGATCGCGCGCCTTGTAGTCCATCGTGTCGAAGGACAAGGCCTTTGTCTCGGCGCTCAGCGGTGTGCGGATCGCGCCCTGGTCGAAGTAGTAGCGCTCGGACTTCGACAGCAGGAAGATGTACTCGTGCGCCTTCGTGCACCGATCCTTGATGGACTCGGGCATCGGGTTGGGCTTGTGCCAGATGATGTCCTGGCGGAGATACCAGGAACGAGACAGCGCATCAGCGACGCACTCGGCCCGTATGCGCGCCTCGATCGCACCGACCTGCGCCCAGTCACCAGCGACACGCGCGTCTCGCAACCCGTCGGCCCACTGCAGCATGGTCATTGACGGCAGCACGGTGAAGCCCTGCAATGCGAGGGCTAGCCGCCACGGCTGGCCGATCAGATCTTTCGGCTTCATGCCAGGCGTGCGGTCAGTGCTGCTCGTCTTTGAGGCCTTACGCTGACCAGCCGCGACTTGGCGCGCACTGAGTGCCGACACGGCGATGCCACTGTGTTCACGGCCCTGCGATCCCCAAGAGCCGGCGTAGCTGTCGCCCATGTTCACCCACATGGTTCCGTCGTCGCGCAGCACCTGGCGGCACAGGTCGAAGACTTCGACCATGCCAGCGATGAATTCGCCGAGCGTGGGTTCGCTGCCGATCTCCATCGCCTTGTCTGGATGGCCGGCCGGGAGGTATGAGCGCAGGCCCCAGTACGGCGGCGAGGTCACGATGGTGTTCACCTGCACGCCGTCAGCGATCATGCGGCGCAGTACTGCGCGCACGTCACCGAAGTGGCAGCGGTTGAGCCAGTCCATCAGTGGTGCCCTCCCCGCTGCGCGAATTCGGGGCCCTCAAAAGGCCCTGCCAATTTGCGCAGAGCGCCGATACGCTCCTCCTCATGCAACAGCTTCTCAGCCGCCATCGCACGCCACGTCTTGCCGTAGCAGGTCAGGTACACGAAGTCGCGCAGCAGCGTGCTCGCGTCGGTACCGCTCAGGGCGCAGTGCTGCCGGAATACCTTGTCAGTCGCCTCGTCAACCTTGGTCTTGAGGTCTTCGGTGAGCTTCCCGAGCGGCCCGGCGATGCCGCGGGCGAACGCCGGCTCTTGGTCATGGTCGATGGTGGACATCTGGAATTGGTGGTTGGGGTGAAGTGGTCAGCCGACCGGCTGGAGGTCGACGGCGCGAGCGACGAAGACATCGCGGAAGACGCGGTGTCGCCAGCTGTCGGGACCGTCGGCCGGGAATGGGTTGGCCAGGGGGAGCTCTTCACCGCGCTCGGCGGCGTGCGCTGCGAGGTCGGCAACCTCGGCGTGGCTCAGTGAAGCGAGAGGCTTGATGTGCATCACGACGCGCCGCCCTTCGTCGCCGCCTTGCGCAACCGGCGCTCGAGATCAACCAACTTGAGCGCTTCTTCCGCGCCTGCGGCGATCTTTCCGGCCTCCCACCGAGAAATCTTCGACTGGGCGATGCCGGTGCGCCTGGCAATTTCAGATTGCGACAGCGAGGCGCGCAGCTGTCGGATCACCGTTTGAAGTTGAGTCATGCAGAGATTATGCACTTCTGCATTGCAATTTCAAGCAGTAGTGCATTACGTATTTCTGCATAGTCGAGGCATGGACGGAGTCACCCTCTTCAACAAACTTCTCGCGAAACGTGGGCTGAACCCCACTTCGCTGGCCGCCGCCATCAAGCGGCCCACCGCCCAGTCGGGCTTCGATCGCTTCAAGAAGGGGGACATCAAGCAGCCCCGTCGAACGGAAAGCTTCGATCTGGCAGCGAAGCACCTCGGGGTCGATGCGCTCGCCTTCTACGATGAGGAACTGGCCGAGAAGGAATGGGCGCGGGTTGAAGGCAAGGGTGAGCCGGAAGGCTTTGACCCACCGGCAGCCCCTCCCGCGCCGACTCCAGCACCGCAGGCATCTGGCGAGGAGGTGGAGATCGTTCAGTACGACATCAGCGGCGGGATGGACACGCGCGGCAAGCTGGTGCTCGAAGGCGAGTCGCCCGGCATCATCAAGAGCTGGAAGGTCGACCGCGAGTGGCTGCAGCTGAACGTTCGCTCGTACACCAGCCTGCAGAACCTCTGCATCGTCACGGGATTCGGCCCATCAATGAAGGGGATGTTTAACCCTGGCGATCCGCTGCTGATGGACATGGGCGTGAACCGCGTGGATCACGAAGGCGTCTATTTCTTTCGAGTCGGCGACGAGGGCTACATCAAAATTTTGCAGCGCGTGCCCGAGTTCAATGGACCTGGCTTCGTCCTGCGCGTGATCTCGAAGAACAAGGACGACTTCCCGCCTTACGACATCTCGCCCAAGAACCCCCATCTCCACATCATTGGGAAGATCCTCACGGTCTGGAAGAGCGAGCAGTACTGAGCAGACCCCCTCCCCCGCCTCCCACAAGCCCGCCTCGCGCGGGCTTTCTTTCGTCCTTTTCCGCAGACTGCGAGGACACAGAAATTTTTAATGCACTTCTGCATTGACACATCAATGCACTTCTGCATAATGCACTTCCGCGGCCACAGAACGGCCCGCGAGGAGCGCAAATGCACAAGAACCCCGGGCAGACAGCCCAAGCCAATCCGGCGGCGATGCCGGCCCCCTGCCCCGAGTTCACGGATGAAGAGCTCCAGGCATTCGACCGCGCGTATGCCCAGGCGAAGCAGACCGGCGCGTTGATCCGCCTCGAAACCGAGGCTGCCATGCGCATTGACACAGCGCCTAGCTGGGGCCTCGCATGAAGGCCGCCCTGCACGCCCAGCTGCTGGAGATCCAGCACCAGATCGCCGCGCTGCGCCAGCGCTACGCCGAGGCCCGCCGTGTGCGTGCAATGGCCGCTTGCGGGTGGTGTGCGGTATGAGCGCCGCGCAGCACACGCCGAGGCCGTGGGAAGTCTTCGGCGACACGTTCCGAGGAAAGCATGTTTTCACCGTCGGGCGCGTGGTCGGTGCGCGCGGCCGTGTCGAATTCCTTGTCAGCGAGCGTACAGGGCACAAGCAGCGCTACTTCGACGCGCTCATTGCAGGGCGCCACGCGGATGAAGCCAACGCCGCCGCCCTCGCCAAGGCGCAGGAGGCTGCATCGTGAGCGCCGCCTTGCACGCCCTCGTCCAGGCGATCACGCTCGCCGCGCGCTTCAACAGCGATGCGCGCGAGTTGCACGCCCAGCGCCGCGCGGCCCGCTCTGCTGATGTCCCGGGGAGCACGCGATGAAGCGCCCCGGTTACTCCTTCCCCCTGGTGCCCGCGCCCGCAGACCAACCCACGCTGGTGGGCTCGGTGAACGCGGACGACCACCGCCCCGGCCGCATGCCCCGTTCGCTCGAAGACGCCTTCGGCCCCGGCCAGCGCTCTAGCACCACCCGGCTCTACATCGAAGTCCCGCTCCGCCAGCGCATCAGCGAGACGGTGGCCACGGCCGTGTCCGTGCTCGCCGGCCTCTTCGTCATCGCCCTCCTCATCTACGAAAGGATCGCATCGTGAGCGTTCGCCTCGTGCACCCGCCGCGCGTCAGCGCTGGCGACACCTCCCCCGCCGGCATGCCGGCCGCTGCCAACGACGACCACATGGGCGATCCGTGCCTGTGGTTCCCGTCGACCGCGCACGACTACCTCATCGTCGGCGGCATCGTCCTGCTGCTGCTTCTCGCGGCCGTCCTGCTGGCCGTGTGCGGCACCGAGCCGCGCGATTCCTGGTTCGCTCTGAGGGGTATCGCGAAGTGAGCGCCGCACTCGCCCCCACCGAGCCCGAGGTTTTCGCACCAAAGGCAACGCTGGTGCTGCCGGCGCGCAACGAGATCGCCACCGTGCTGCACGCGATCACGGCCGCCGCCAACGACCCGAACGTCGACATCGACAAGATGGAGCGGCTGCTGAACATGCACGAGCGCATGCATGCCCGCGCCAACGAGCAGAAGTTCAACGCCGCGATGACCAAGGCCCAGGCCGCCATGGGCCCGATCTCGGCCGATGCGGTCAACCCGCAGACCCGCAGCAAGTACGCGAGCTACGCGCAGTTGAACCGCGCGCTGCGCCCCATCTACACGAAGAACGGCTTCGCGCTGAGCTTCGACACCGACGACAGCCCGAAAGAGGACCACATCCGCGTGCTGTGCTACGTCTCCCACGCGGCCGGGCACGTGCGCACCTACAAGTGCGACATGCCCGCCGACGGCAAGGGTGCCAAGGGCGGCGACGTCATGACGAAGACCCACGCCCAGGGCTCGGCGATGACCTACTCCCAGCGCTATCTGCTGAAGCTGATCTTCAACGTCGCAATCGGCGAGAACGACGACGACGGCAATGGCGCTGGCCAGACACCTGGTGCGCACGATCTGAGGCAGGTTTCCGATGCCGACCGGCTGGCCGACAAGCTGTATGACCGCCTGCAGAAGACCAGGACCGATGCCGATGCCGCTGCCTTGTGGGCGGAAGGCTGCGTCGCGCTGGCGGACACGAAGCGCCGCGACCTCTACGACGAGTTCAAGGAGTCGGTGATCGCTCACCGCAAGAAGCTGCGGGCAGGAGGTCGTCCGTGATCCTGCTGAACTACCCCCAGGGGAGCGAAGACTGGTTGCGTGCCCGTTGCGGCGTGGCCACCGCCTCCCGCTTCAGTGAGGCGCGCGAGAAAGTCGGCGGCCTCACCGACCAGCAGCGCCTCTACGTCGACGCCCTGCAGCTCGGCATGGCCGAGTCGGACGCACGCGCCAAGGCCGGCTACAAGCAAAAGCCGGGGGCGACGGCCATCGCCAAGGCGCTCGCGGGCGAGCCCACCGAGGAGCCGGGCGCGGCGGCCATCAAGTACGCCTGGCTGATCGCATTCGAGACCATCAGCCGCGAGCCGCTCGATGACACCTTCGTCACCTATGCGATGCGCCGCGGACGCGATCTCGAACCCCGGGCGCGCATGGTCTACGAGAAGCGCACTGGCGCGCTGGTCGAGGAAGTCAGTTTGATCATGACCGACGATGAGCGCTTCGGCTACTCGTCGGACGGCCTGATCGATGACGACGGCATGGTCGAGATCAAGTGCCCCTTCGCGTGCGACAAGCTGGGGCAGGTCTGGGCCAGCCCGGAAACCGCCCACCTCGAATACATCGACCAGATCAACGGCGGGCTCTGGATCACCGGCCGCCAGTGGTGCGACCTGGTGGTGTATTGCCCTTGGCTGGAGCCCGTCGGCAAGGACCTGTTCGTCAAGCGCATCTATCGCAACGAGGATGCCATCGCCGCTCTCGAAGCCGATCTGATCGGCTTCATGCGGCTGGTGGACAGCCACCTCGAAGTACTGCGGACGCCCAAAAAGATGTCCGGCGCCCCCAAGGTCGCCCCCGACGCGCCCGCTCCTGCAGGCGCACCCGCCCCCTCCCCAGCTCCGGCGCCTGCCGCGGAGCTCCCCCTGTTCCCCGAGCCCGCCACGCCCGTGCGCGGCGGCCATGCAGTTGTCGAAAACCCGTTCTGAGAGGCCATATGTCCGATCTCGCCACCACCTCCGCTGCGGAAGTCAGCACCCAACCTACCAGCATCGCCCAGGCGGCGCTCGCCGTGTTCTCTCCGCTGGAGAGCGACATGGAGGCCCTCGCCACGCGGCACCGCAATGTCGTCTTCGACATGAGCACGCCGAAGGGCTTCAAGGCCGCCAAGGACGCGCGCCTCGAACTCCGCGAGTCCGGCCGCTTCGCCATCCAGCGCCTGCGCGACAAGACGAAAGACCAGCTCAACGACTGCAAGAAGGTCATCGACGGCGAGGCCGCCCGCCTGATCGCCATCGTGGAGCCCGTCGAAACGTTCGTGGACGAGCAGATCAAGGTCCACGAGAAGAAGCTCGCCGACGAGAAGGCCGAGCGCGATCGCATTGAAGCGGAGCGCAAGCAGAAGCACACCGACGCCATCGCCGTGATCGAAAGCTACGTGGCGAAGGCCGCAGGCCTGCCCATCGAGCGCATCGAAGCGGGCCTGGAGTACGTGCGCAACATCAACGTCGGTGCGGATGTCTTCGAGGAATTCGCCGTGCGCGCCGCGGCGCAGAAGGACGCGACCATCCGGGCCCTGGAAAAGATGATCGCCGATACCCGCGAGCGCGCCGCGGCGGAAGCGCAGCGGCTCGAAAACGAGCGCCTGCGGGCACAGTTGGCCGAGCTGCAGCGCAAGCAGGCGCCCGCGCCGGCCGCCGCCGTCGAGCCGCAGGAACAGGTGGCCGAACCGGAACCCGCTGCCGCTCGCCCCGCCCCCAGCGCCGTCAGCTACTCCACCAGCCGCGTTACGCGCGCGACGGACCCCGCACCCGCGCCAGTCCGCCACTTCGAGGCCGGCGCCACGGCAGCGAACGAATCGACGGGAGCCGGCGCGCCCACCCTGCGCATCGGTGACATCGCCGCGCGCCTGGGCTTCACGCTGACCGCCGAGCAGCTGCGCGCCCTGGGCATTGAGCCCGCCGCCCGCGAGCGCGGCGCAACGCTGTACCACGAGCACCAGTTTGCCGACATCTGCGACGCGCTCATTCACCGCGCTGCCGAAGCCAAGGCCGAGCACGCGCAGCGCCTGGCGGCCTGACCACCCACCACTACCAGGAGCAACCATGCCCAAGACCCACGCGGCGCCTGCTGCTTTCACCGACCCGGCGGACCGCCTCGACATCCCTCTCACTCCGGTGCAGAGCAAGCAGGTGGCGGCCATCGGCTACGACGCCACCACGAAGACCTTGGCCCTCACCTTCACCCGCGGTCCGGGCCACCTCTACCAGTACCCCAACGTGGAAGCCAAGACGCACAGCGACTTCATGGCCGCCGAGTCGAAGGGCAAGTTCTTCGACCAGCACATCAAGCCGCTGGGCTTCAAGAAGTTCGAGGCGGCCAAGGCCGACTAACCAGTTTCGGGCGATTCGTCGGTCGGGCTCACCTCCTCCATCCCTCCCTCCCTTTCCGATCGACCCGCGCGAGCGGCGCCCTCTTTCTTTCCTCAACCACCAGAAAGGTGAACATGCCCGAAGTATTGAAGTCCCCAACGCCGCAGGCCAAGCGGCAGAGCTTCTCGGAGTTCCTCGAGACGCTCGACTACGGCTCCATTTCCGAGGAGGCGACGCACGAGCTCAACGAGCTGGTGCACGCCTGCACGGAAACCGGCAAGGGCGGCGAGCTCGTGCTGGCGATCAAGATCAAGCCGGTCGGCAAGGCCGGCCAGGTCGAACTCGACAGCAACCTCAAGGTGAAGAAGCCGAAGCCCGTTCGCGGCAAGACGCTGATGTTCGCCACCCCCGACAACAACCTGCAGCGCGAAGACCCGCGCCAGCGCACCCTCGACGGCGTGCGCTCGGTGTCCGAGGAGTCGCGCCAAGTCCGCGCCGTCACCTGATCGCGCGCCACCCTCACCCATTCCTTTTTTCCACCGCTTCAACGAGAGAAACCATGAGCGACGACATTCAACTCAACAACACCCAGGCCGCGCTCGACGCCGGCGCCGGCCTGAGCGCCATGAAGGCGGCCGAGCTGGGCAACCTCAACAACTCCTTCCCGTACGTGCTGCTGCCCGCGGGCTATCGCTACGAAGGCAAGGAAGAGATCCTGCCGGCGCCGATCCGCAAGCGCGGCGGCACCACGCTGCACGATGCCGCCAGCTTCATCGCCGTCGTCAACGACCAGAAGGGCGAAGCCACGCGCCTCTACTCGACGATCAACCCGCCGACCTTCACCGCCATCTTCAACGACGTGGCGGCGGCCCCCGGCTGGCGTGACCACACGGCCAAGTACAACGCGCCGCTGTCGCCCGAGTGGAAGACCTGGAACGCCTCCTCCGGCAAAGGCCAAAACCAAGCGGACTTCGCGCAGTTCATCGAAACCAACCTGCCGGACATCGCCGAGCCGGCCGGCGCGGTGGTGCTCGAGGTGGCGCGCACGCTCGAAGCAAAGAAGAAGGTGAACTTTGCCTCCAGCGTACGCCTGTCGGACGGCTCCACCCAGTTCACCTACGAAGAAGACGTGCAGGGCTCGGCGCAGAAGGGCCAGATGCAGGTGCCCGAGGTGTTCGTGCTCGCCATCCCCGTGTTCGAGAACGGCGATCTCTGGAAAGTCGAAGCGCAGCTGCGCTACCGCATCGCCGACGGCGGCAAGCTGACCATCTGGTACGAGCTCGTGCGCCCGCACAAGGTCATCGAGACGGCCGTGAAGGAGCTGCGCGCCACCATCGCCACCGAAACCGGGCTGCCGGTCCTGGTCGGCGCGCCGAACTGATCGGCCCCCGCGCGCCCTCTGGCGCGCCTCCCCGCTCGCGCCCTGGCGGCGCGAGCCCTTCACAAATGCATCGCGCTGGAGTGCGTATGAGCGAGAACACCAAGATCGAGTGGGCTGACCACACCTTCAATCCCTGGGAAGGCTGCCAGAAGGTGGGCCCGGGCTGCGACCACTGCTACGCGGAGACGCGCAACGCGCGCTTCAGCGGTGGTCAGGCAATCAACTGGGGCCCGGGCGCCCCGCGTCGCCGCACCAGCCTCGCGAACTGGGCGCTGCCGCACCGCTGGGACGCCCAGCACGAGGACTTCTTCGCGCACCATGGCCGCCGGCAGCGAGTGTTCTGCGCCAGCCTGGCCGACGTGTTCGACAACGAGGTCGATCCTCAGTGGCGCGTCGACCTGTTCAATCTGATCCTTTCGACACCGAACTTGGACTGGCTCCTCTTAACCAAGCGAATCGGCAACGCCGCCCGCATGATCGAAGAGACACTGCCCGCAAGCATGAAGGCGCTGCCATCGGAGTGCCCTGTCGCATGGCCGTGGCCCAACGTCTGGCTCGGCGCCACCATCGTGAATCAGGCCGAGGCTGATCGCGACATTCCGAAGCTGCTGGAAGTGCCGGCGCGCGTGCGGTTCTTGAGCATGGAGCCGCTACTGGGCGCCGTGGATCTCACCAGTGTTGCGTGGCCCGACAAATCCGGCCACCGCGTCGACGTGCTCCGCGCCGGATACTGGAACAGGGCTGGCGTGCTGGCCTGTGGACCGTCGGCCGGCTTGGGTGAGCCGCGCGGCGGCTTTACGAACCATAGCGACATGCCCGGCGCCGTCGACTGGGTGATAGTCGGCGGCGAAAGCGGCCCAAGTGCGCGACCGATGCATCCCGACTGGGCGCGCAACCTGCGCGACCAGTGCCACGCAGCTGGCGTGCCGTTCCTGTTCAAGCAATGGGGCGAGTGGCGGCCGATGCAGTCCGAAGAAATCCCGCACGGTGGCGGCAGCTTTGAGTTGGTCAGCGCCGACGAGCGCAGGCCGATCGCCAGCGGCTGCTTCCAGCCAGCACACGCAATCGAGTCAATGCTCAACGACCCTGCGTTCTCTTGGCAATGCCCGGTTGTGAAGGTCGGCAAGAAGGCCGCCGGCCGCCTGCTCGACGGCCGCACCTGGGACGGGGTGCCAGCGTGAGGCTACCCACTCGCCCGCTGGGAAATCTCCCAAATAGCTCGGTCATCGCGGCGATCCAGGTCGCGCGAGAAGCTCGTGCCGCACGTGCTGCAGGTCCACGTCTCCTCGCTCCCTGGCGTGGGATACCTCATCGGCCGAGAGCTGTTGAAGACCAGGTTTGCATGCGGCTGCTGGGTCGAAAGCTGGCGATCCAGCGTTCGGCAGTCAGAACACGGTTCCATGTTGTCGCCCTCCAAAGGAGTCGCCCAGTATGACCGACATCCCCATCCTCTACACAGGACCGATGGTGCGCGCCGTGCTGCGCACGATCGATCCCAAGCTACAAACACGCCGGGTGACGAAGTGGCGCCACCCCTCGCCGGGCCTCAACCTGAGCTTCTCCGGCCTAAGCGTGCACAGCTACGTTCCCCGGCTCTACACGCTCGAAAGCGAAACCCGCAATGGGTGGGAGCGACGGAGCGAACCAACGCGCTGCCCATATGGGGGCCCCGGAGACTTGCTCTGGGTCCGGGAAACCTTCTTTGCCTTCGGCCGCTGGGAGACGCGCTACAGCGCGAAGAAGCGCCGAGACGAATGGCACTTTGTCGACCTGACCCTGGCGTGCGGCCACGCCTACCGCTACGCCGCGGACGGCGACGGGCTGTGGCCGATGCCCGGGCGCCGCCGGAGCGCGGGCGCGACGCCGGGCTGGTGGAAGCGCCCGGCCATCTTCATGCCGCGCGCGGCCAGTCGCGTCCTTCTGGAGATTACCGAAGTGCGCGTGGAGCGTCTGAAGTCCATCACTGAGGCCGACGCCTTGGCCGAGGGCATCGAGCCTTATCGCGGCCCGCTGCGCTGGCTGCGCTACCTCGACGCCATCACCGGCGAGCCGATTCACAACACCGCCCGCGATGCCTACCTGGCGCTGTGGGATGCCATCAACGGCGCGGGCAGCGCCGACAAGAACCCCTGGGTGTGGGCTGTGCGCTTCCGCCGCCTCCTACCCTGACCACGAGGACCAGCATGACCGACTCCATCGAAACGACCGAATCCGAAGCCCTGCCGTGGCAGCCTAGCGCCAGCCAGCAGCCGCCGGCCCGCGCATTGCGGGCAGCCTCCACCCCGCAGCCGGGACCGCTGTTCATCGACCTCAAGCAAGCGACCGATCTGCTGGCGATGTTCGGGGGCGAGCCGTCCGAGATCACGCTGCAGGTCACGGCCGGTCACTCTGGCAACGGCCTCTACGCCCACTACACCGAGTATCCCGAGGAGGGCGCTATCTTCCTTGGGAAGACGGACATCGAGGCCGTACCAGACTCCGCCCCCTCCCCCGCGGTGTTCCAGCAGCGCGTGCGCCCGTGGCTGCTGGAGTGCTTCGGCGAGGCCATCGCCGGCGACCGCATGGAGCGCAACCACCGCTTCCTCGAAGAGGCGCTGGAGCTGGTGCAGGCTTGCGGGTGCACCGCCAGCGAAGCGCACCAGCTGGTGGACTACACCTTCGGCCGCCCGGTCGGCGAGAAGGCGCAGGAAGTCGGCGGCGTCATGGTCACGCTGGCCGCCCTGTGCCTGGCACAAGACATCGACATGCACGCCGAGGGCGAGACGGAGCTGGCGCGCATCAGCGCCCCCGACATGGTGAACAGGATCCGCGCGAAACAGGCGGCCAAGCCGAAACACTCGCCCCTGCCGGCCACCCCAGCGACATGTCGCTTGGCCGATGGCCGATGCGGCATCTGTGGAGGGGATTGGTCCGTGTGCGGCTGCGACGGAATGCTGCGCCGCGCCGCTGCCAAAGGCGATACGTGAAGAGATCAGTCCTCTTCGAGGTCGAATTCCATCTGGGCCTGCCGAATCACCCGCGCAACAGCAGGCGTGTGCAGGTCACGGTTCCTCAGGATCGGCACCGTCCAGTTGGCACCGCCCTCTCCCCCGTCAATCCACCGCACGCCGCCCAAGTGCACGTCCGTGACCTGGCCGGCCATGCCCGGCAGCGCTTCGATACGCTCGATCAGGATCTGCTGCAGCTGGCGGGCGGTACGGGCGGCCTTTCTCATCTTTCGAGTATTGCATCGTGACTACCGACCCCAACCGCCCAGACATGAGCGACGAAGAAATCGATTCGATCTGCTGCGGCCTCACCCAGAACGTCGCCAAGGTCAGGTACCTCCGCCGGCTCGGCCTGCGCGTCGACCGGCGGCCCAACGGCCGCCCGCTGGTAGCGCGCGTCGAATGGGCGCGCCTCTACGGGCCCGCAGCCACGGCCGCACCGCCCTCCGCGAGCAACGGCCCGCGCTGGAAAACCCCGGCAGGAGCACGCTGATGGGCAGAACCAGAGATCGAGCCTCGGCGGCCGGGCTGCTGCCACGTATGGAAGCCCGGCCCTGGCTGGACGGCAAGACCGTCACCTACCGCTTCCACCCTGTCGGCAAAAAGCCGATCAACCTGGGCACCGACCTCGCGGCGGCCCTGCGCAAGGTGCTCGACATGAACGGCGGTGCGCCGGGCGACGGCATGGGCACGCTCAGCTGGGTCTGGGAGCGCTTTCAGAGTTCGCCGCGTTGGAAAAAACTGACACAAGGCACCCGCGACGACTACGGCTTGGCGTGGAAGCAGATCAACGACCGACTCGGCCACATGCACATGACCGAGATCACCACCACGGTGGTGGCGCACTACGTCCACATCGAGCGCGCCGGCTCGCCGCGACGGGCGGACATCGAGAAGAGCCTGTTGTCCCGGATCTTCGGCCACGCGATCAAGCTCGGCGTCTGCACCATCAACAGCACCATCGGCGTCGAGCCGCACGGAAGCGAGCCGCGCACCGAGGCGCCGGACCCGGCAGTTCTCGCCCGATTCCTGGCATGGCTCGCTGAGCAGACGCCTCAGCGGCAAATCATCGGCATGGCGGCGGAGTACGCGAGTCTGGCCGGAAATCGAAAAATCGAATTCCTTGAATTGTCTTGGCCGCAGGTGGATCGCAATGCGGGAGAAATTCGCGTCTTCCGCGCGAAACAACGCGGCAAAAAGCGCGAGCGCATCGTGGAAATCATTTCGATCACGGCCGCACTTGGCGCCCTAATGGACCGGCTCCAGGCGCTGCACAAACAGCGCGGCGTGGACTGCCTCTACGTTTTTCCGACCCGCGACAATAACGCCTACTCGGCACGGGGATTTAAAACGCTTTGGCAGCGATGCGTGTTGCTCGCAATTGAAAAGAAGGTGATCGCAGAGAGCGACAGATTCACGTTCCACGACCTGCGCGCCTACTACGCGACGCTGCATAAGCAGGTGCATGGCGAATTGCCGGATTTGCACACCAACCCCGCAACCACGGCAAAAGTCTACGACCGCAATAAGGAGGTGAAGCGGTCGGCGCTCTGACCGAGCGCGCCGAATATTCCCACGGTGGGAATAAAACGAGAAAGCCGCTACAACTTTGATAGCTGTAGCGGCTTGAATTTCTTGGGGTGGCTGATGGGACTCGAACCCACGACGACCAGAATCACAATCTGGGACTCTACCAGCTGAGCTACAGCCACCGCAGAGCCTACGATTGTAGCGTCAAAAATCGCTGTTTTGGTTGGCCGCATCGATCAAACAGCTCGAAAGCCACATTTCGCCCTGCAAACACCGGGCCGCCCAGGGTCACTGGCGACGTATTTGTAGGACACCAGGCAATGCATGCACCAAGAAGTCAGGCATAAATTCCCCCGCGCCCGCTCGATGTTCGCAGCCTTCGCTGGCACGCGTATCCCTCCGCTATCATGAATGCGCCCTGCACAGACGGGGCGTGGCTTCCGGCCAACTCCCCCTTCACCACACCAAAGGAATTCTTCATGAGCATCGTCTGGACCATCCTGATCGGGTTCGTCGTAGGTCTTGTGGCACGGGCGGTCAAGCCGGGCGACGACTCGGCAGGCTTCATCGTCACCACCCTCATCGGCATCGCAGGCTCGCTGATCGTCACGTACGTCGGCCAGTCGCTGGGCTGGTACACCGCCGGACAGGGTGCGGGCTTCATCGCCTCGGTGCTGGGCGCGATCGTGCTGCTCTTCGTCTACGGCCTGATCAAGCGCAAGAGCTGATCGAAATAGAAGAAATAGAGAAAAGGCCGTGCCGCGTGCCGCTGCGCGCACATGGCCGCTGCTGTGATGCCCCGCAAGGCACGCGCCAAGCATCATGTCTATGTGGTCGAGCTGGACGACCGCGTATGGAACAACGGCCGTTTCAGGCGCGCCAACCCCGACTACCAGCTCGGCAAGCCTTTCGTCTACGTCGGCATGACCGGCCTGGACCCAGACATTCGTTTCGACAAGCACAAGGCCGGCATCCAGGCCAACAACTTCGTGCAGGAGTTCGGCCTGCGGCTGCTGCCGGCACTCTACGAACGCTACAACCCCATGACCTACGAGGACGCGCGCCTGATGGAGGTCGACCTCGGCATCGCGCTGCGCAAAGCCGGCTACGGCGTCTGGCAGGCCTGACGCCGGATGCCGCCGTCTTTCTTCAGGAGTAGGTGATCCAGTCCTCGTAGGCCGGACCGTCCAGGTGCGGCAGCGTGTTGTACGTCACGAGCATGTGCCGCTTGGGCGTGAAGGCGAACTCGGTCACCGATGTGTTGCGGATGCGCAGGTTGAGCTCGATCGTCGTCTCGGCGCTCGTGCCGAGCACGTGCCCCACCGCCGTGCTGATAGGCCCTCCGCTGGACACCACCAGTACCTTCGCGCCGTGATGCCTGTCTCGCACATGGTCCAGCGCCGTCGTCACTCCGGCCAGAAAGTCGACGTAGCTCGGCATTCCCACCGGCGCCGTCTTTCCCTGCATCCAGGCGCCCAGTCCTTCGCGCAGCAAGCGGAAGTGGTGCCTGTACATCTCGGGTGAATCGGGCTTCTCCAGCTTGCCCTCGTGGATGGTGGCGATGACCGCCTCGCTGTCGTACTCGTTGAGCCCGGGCCATGGCAGCACGTCGTCGCGTTCGAGACCGAGCCCCTTGGCGATGCCTTCCCAGGTCTGCCGATGGCGCTTCAGCGTGCCGGTGATGACGGCATCGAACTTCATGCCGCGCTCGCGCCAATACTCGCCGAGGCGAATGGACTGGCGGTGTCCGAGTTCGCTGAGGTTGTCATAGTCGGCGGCACCAAAGCTGGCCTGCCCGTGGCGCACGAGGTAGAGGGTTCCCATGGCGGAATTCTGGCAAGAAGCCAACGCGCAAGTTGTCCCTCGTGCGACCTGCCCGCGCCCCATGAAAAAAGCCCGAGCCATCGGCTCGGGCCTTGCGTCTGGCGACGTACGGTGCGTGCGTCTCAGCGCGCAGCGGGAGGCAGCGTCTCCGCGGGCTTCGGCACCAGGATCTCTGCCTTGAAGCGGTCCTTCAGGAGGGCGTAGTAAGCGGCATCCTCGGCAGCCGCGATGGACTGGCCGACCTGCGACTGCTCCTGCTTCGCGAGTTCGGCTGGAGGCGGCGTGCGCGGCACGACCTTGGTCACGCGCACCACCGTGTAGCCCTGGGCGCCCAGGTCCACGCCGACGAGCACCGGCAGCTTGGCGGGGTCGGCACGCAGCGCGGCGTCGATGACCGGCAGCGGCTGCGATTGCGCGTCGCGACGCGACACCGTCACGGGCGCGCCGAAGGTCGCGCCATCGGCCTTCGCGGTCCAGGCAGCGAGCTTTGCTTCGCCTTCGGTCTTGGCCAGCACTGCGGCACGCTCCGCAACCAACTGGGCGCGGATCTTGTCCTTCACGTCGGCCAGCGGCACCGGATGCGCCGGCGAGTACTTCGTCACGCGGCCCGACGCGAGCTGGCTGGGGCCGACTTCGATCGCCTCGGTGTTCTGCTTGCGTTCGAGCGAGTCGGCAGCGAACAGCGCATTCAGGAAGTTGCGGTTCGCCAGCGGACCGGTGGCGCCCGGCGCCGCGGTACGCGCGACGTTGTCGGCCGTCTTGATCGTGAGCTTGAGCTTCTCGGCCGCGGGCTTGAGGCTGTCGGGCGTCTGGTAGACCGCATCGGTGAAGGTCTCGGCAGCCTTCGCGAATTCCTGCGTCGCCTGCTGCGAGCGCATGTCGTTCTCGATGGTCGCGCGCACCTGTTCGAACGGCGGGACCACCGCCGGCTTGATGTCGGTCAGGTGGATGATGTGATAGCCGAACTCGGTCTCGACGACGTTGCTGATCTCGCCCTTCTTGAGCGCGAACATCGCATCCTCGAAAGGCTTGACCATCGCGCCCTTGGTCACGAAGTCGAGGTCGCCGCCCTTCTCCGCCGAACCCGGATCCTGCGAATTCTTGCGAGCAACGTCGGCGAAGGTATTGGGGGCCTTCTTCACTTCGGCCAGCAGCTGCTCGGCCTTGGCCTTGGCCTTCTCGCGCTCGGCGGCAGGCGCGCTGGCCGGCGCGGTGATCAGGATGTGGCTCGCGCGACGCTCTTCCTTGGTGCCGAAGCGCGAGGCGTTCTGCTCGTAGTAGGTCTTGAGGTCTGCCTCGTTCACGACGACGTTCTTCTTCGCCGCATCGAGGTCGAGCACCAGGTATTCGATGCTGGCCTGCTCCGGCGCCTGGAACTGCGCGGCGTGGTCCTTGTAGTAGGCCTCGATGTCGGCATCGCTTACCGCCACCTTCGAGGCAAAGCTGTCGGGAGTGAAGCGGGCGACCTGGATCTCGCGCGTGTCGTAGAAGGCGTTGATGGTGGTGGCGGCCAGGGCGGGCGGCGTGAAGGCCGTGCTCGAGATGCCCAGCAACACCTGCTGCGTCGCCATCTCGGCGCGGACGGAGGCTTCGTACTGCTCCGGCGTGCGGCCGGTCACGCGCTGGAAGGTCTCGCGGTCGAACTTGCCGTCGGGCGTGCGGAAGCTGGCCAGGCCCTGGTCCTGCGCGAAGATGCGCGACAGGCGGTCTTCGGACACCGTCATGTTGGCCTTGGCAGCCGCTGCGGCCAGCACGCGGTCGCGCACCATGCGCTCCAGCGTGGCATAGCGCAATGCGTCGGACTCGAGGAGCGTCGGGTCGACGTTGGGCGACTGCTGCCGGATGCGATCCGTCTCGACACGGTGCTGCTGATCCCACTCGGGCTTCGTGATGTCATGCCCTTCGACGCGTGCGACCTTCTCGTCGCGGCCGAAGCCCTGATAGCGCTCGACACCGAAGAACACGAACGAGGGAATGATCAGCAAGAACAAGAAAATCATCACGACTTTGTTGTACTTGCGGAAGGTATCAAACATGCTTGAACACTCTTTTTCGACAGCAGTCGGACGGCAATAAAAAAGGCGAACTTGCGGTTCGCCTTTGCATCGGGTGGTGGTGGGTGCTGAGGGGCTCGAACCCCCGACCTACGCCTTGTAAGGGCGCCGCTCTACCAACTGAGCTAAGCACCCCACCGGAAATACTCTCCGAGTCTAACGCCTCAGTTCAGCGCGTCTTTCAGCGCCTTGCCGGGACGGAACTTCGGAATCTTGGCTGCCTTGATTTTAATCGCGTCGCCCGTGCGGGGATTTCGGCCGGTGCGGGCCGCGCGTTTGCCTACTGCGAAAGTGCCGAAACCGACGAGCGAAACGGAGCCGCCCTTCTTGAGCGTGGTACGAATGGCGCCGATGGTGGATTCGAGCGCGCGGGTCGCTGCGGCTTTGGAAATGTCGGCGTTCTTTGCGATGTGCTCAATCAGTTCGGTCTTGTTCACAAGGGCCCCTTGTAGAAAAAAATGTTGGTCGGCTTTCGTCAGCTGCGACCTGGCCGCAAACGGTGCGACACAAGAACCCGGCAGGCCTGACGCCCCGGCAGCGCGCTGCCAGCGAGGATTACAACCACTGGTCTGCAGGGTGTCAATAAGACACGAGGCCATGCCGAGCAGCGGAGCGCGCGATTTTAGGGGCGTTTCGTGAAGTCCTTTTTCGTCGCGGCTCAAAGCGCATCGGCGATGGCCTTGCCCAGGTCGGCGGTGCTGGCCTTGCCGCCGATGTCGGGCGTGCGCGGTGCTCCGCTTTGGGGCGCGAGCACCTTCTCGATGGTCGACAGGATGGCGTCGTGCGCCTGCTTGTGGCCCAGGAACTCCAGCATCATCGCGCCGCACCAGATCTGCCCGATCGGGTTGGCGATGCCCTTGCCGGCGATGTCCGGCGCCGAACCGTGCACCGGCTCGAAGAGCGACGGCATGGTGCGCTCGGGGTTGAGGTTGGCGCTGGGCGCGATGCCGATGGTGCCCGTGCAGGCCGGCCCCAGGTCCGACAGGATGTCGCCGAACAGGTTGCTCGCCACCACCACGTCGAAGAAGTCGGGCCGCTGCACGAAGTGGGCGGTGAGGATGTCGATGTGGAACTTGTCGAGCCTGATGTCGGGGTAGCTCTTGCCCATCTCCGCCACGCGCTCGTCCCAGTACGGCATGGTGATCGAGATGCCGTTCGACTTGGTGGCGCTCGTGAGGTGCTTCTTCGGCCGCGACTGCGCGAGCTCGAACGCGAACTTCAGCACCCGGTCGACGCCCACGCGCGACATCACGGTTTCCTGCACCACGATCTCGCGCGGCGTGCCCTGGTACATGCGCCCGCCGATGCTGGAGTATTCGCCCTCGGTGTTCTCGCGCACGATGTACATGTCGATCTCGCCGGGCTCGCGCGGCGTGCCGTCGCGGCGCACCACGGGCGCGATGATGCCGGGCATCAGGCGCGCGGGACGCAGGTTGATGTACTGGTCGAACTCGCGGCGGAACATCAGCAGCGAGCCCCACAGCGACACGTGGTCGGGGATCTTCTCGGGCCAGCCCACCGCGCCGAAGAAGATGGCGTCGTGCCCGCCGATCTGATCCTTCCAGTTGTCGGGCAGCATCTGGCCGTGCTTCTCGTAGTAGTCCCAGCTCGAGAAGTCGAAGTGGTCGAACTTCAGGTCGATTCCGAACTTGCGCGCCGCGGCATCCAGCACGCGCAGCCCTTCTGGCATGGTTTCCTTGCCGATGCCGTCGCCGGCGATGACTGCGATTCTGTGGGTGCTCATGGATTGGCTCCTGCGTGTGCTTGTTGCAAAGGTGAAAAGAAGGCCAGGGCTTCGGCGAGCAGCTCGTCCGGAGCCTCTTCGGGAACATAGTGGCCGCACGGCAGCGCGCGGCCCGACACCTCGGCGGCACGCTCGCGCCACAGCGCCAGCACGTCGAAGGCCTTGCCGACGGCGCCATGCTCGCCCCACAGCACGCGCAGCGGCAGCGCAAGCCGCCGGCCCGCGGCGATGTCGGCTCGGTCGTGCTCGAGGTCGATGGTGGCGGAGGCGCGGTAGTCCTCGCAGATGGATTCGGCCGTGCCCGCGATGGCGGCGCAGCGCTCGTATTCGGCCAGCACCTCCGGCGCGAAGGGCGCGAGGCCCGCGTGCCGACCGCCCATCACACTGCGCACGTAGCGCACCGGGTCGGACGCGATCAGCGCCTCGGGCAGCGGCGGCGGCTGGATGAGAAAGAACCAGTGCCAGTAGGCTTTCGCGAAGGCTTCGGAAGTCTGCTCGTACATCGAGAGCGTGGGGGCGATGTCGAGCAGCAGCATGCGCTCGACGGCCCCGGGATGATCCGCCGCGAGCCTGTGCGCGACGCGCGCGCCCCGGTCATGCGCCAGCACGCCGAAGCGCTCGAAGCCGTGGTGCCGCATGGCGGCGAGAGCGTCGAGCGCCATCTCGCGCTTGCTGTAGACAGCGTGTCCGGCATCGGGTGCCGGCCGGCCCGAATCGCCGTAGCCGCGCAGGTCGAGCGCAACAACCGAGAACTTCTCGGCCAGGGCGGGCGCCACGCGATGCCATATCGCATGCGTCTGCGGATGGCCGTGCAGCAGCAACAGGGGAGCCCCCTGTCCGCCGATGCGCCCATGGATGCGCACGCCGTCTCGCTCGATGTCGAAGGTGGGAAAGGATAGGAATGAGGCCGTCACGGCGCCGATTGTGCGTTGCGCCCTGCCGTCCATCAAGCAACAATCAGCCAATTCATACTTTCCAATCCGGCATGAATCAAGCTTCGATGGAACGCAGCGATCTGGCACTCGTGCTCGCGATCCGCGACCAGGGCAGCCTCGCGGGCGCGGCAGCCACGCTCGACGTCGTGCCCTCCGTCGTCACCAAGCGGCTGGGCGCGCTGGAGGCCCGCCTGGGCCAGCGCCTGTTCGAGCGCACCACCCGGCGCCTCAGCGCCACGGCCGAGGGCGAGGCGGTCTGCCTCCACGCAAGGACATTGCTCGACGGCTTCGCTGCGCTGGAAAACGAATTGGGCGAGCGGCAGAACGAGCTGACCGGCACGGTCCGGCTGGCCGCCACCTTCGGCTTCGGCCGGCTCTGGCTCGGCCCGGCGCTGGCCGCCTTCCAGGCCCGGCACCCGGCGCTGCGGATCGAGCTGTCGCTCACCGAGCAACTGCCCGATCTCGGCGCCGAGGGCTACGACGGCGCGGTGTGGCTCTGGGCCGTGCAGCAACGCCACGCGGCCGACTGGGTCTCGCGCCGTATCGCGCGCAATCAGCGCGTGCTCGCCGCCTCGCCCGGCTACCTGAAGCGCCGAGGCACACCGGCAACCGTCGAGGCACTGGCCTCGCACGACTGCCTGGTCGCACGCGAGAACGGCGAGGCCGGCCAGCGCCAGCACGCCGTGTGGACCCTGCGCCACGCGCGCGACGGCAGCACGGCGCGCGTGCGCGTGCAGGGGCCGCTGGCCAGCAACTCGGGCGAGATGGTGCGCGACTGGTGCCTGGCCGGACACGGAATCATGCTGCGCAGCCTCTGGGACATCGCACCGCAACTCGCCAGCGGCGAGTTGGTGCGCTTGCTGCCCCAGTACGCGATGGCGGAAGCCGACATCCACTGGATCGCGCCCTGGCGCCCGAAGACGCCGCGCCGGGTGCGCCTGCTGGTCGATCACCTCGTCGAGCAGTTCCGCTGCGAGCCCTGGAAGCCGGGCAGGAACGGATCGCGCTAGTTATATGTAAGAAGGCAGCTCAGCGCCCGCCGCTGCGCACCACGAGGCTCACGCCCACGGCCGTGAGCCCGATGCCCAGCACCGTCATCAGCGTGATCGGCTCGGAGAACAGCAGCCAGGCCATCACCGCCGTGCAGGGCGGCACCAGGTAGAGCAGGCTGGTGACGGCGGTGGCGGTTCCGCGCTGGATCAGCATGTAGAGCAGCGAGCTGCCGCCCAGCGACAGCGCCAGCACCGACCAGGCCATCGCCCCGCCCGAATACAGGTTCCACTGGATGCTGTCCGTCTCCAGCGCCGCGAACGGCAAGGTGACGAGCACGGCAGCAGCCATCTGCACCGCGCTCGCGCTGCGAACGTCGCAGGGCGCGACGAAGCGCTTCTGGTACAGCGTGCCCGCGGTGATCGACACCAGCGCCATCAGCGCGAGCGCCATCGTATGCACGCTGACCTCGCCGCCCTGCCCCAGCTTGCGCAGCACCACCAGCACGAGGCCGGCGAAACCCAGCCCCAGCCCGACCCACTGGCGCCCCGTGATGCGCCCGCCGGTGAACGAGAGCCAGACGGCCGTCAGCACAGGCTGGATGCCGACCAGCAGCGCCACCAGCCCTGCGCCCATGCCCTCGCGCACCGCAGCCCAGACACCGCCGAGATACCCCGCGTGCATCAGGACGCCGGTGACGGCCAGGTGCGCCCACTGGGCCCGCTGCTTCGGCCACTCGACCCGCGCCAACGCGACCCATGCGGCAAAGCACGCAAGCGACAGCGCGAAGCGCACGGCGAGGAACTTGAGGGGCGGAGCGTACGGCATGCCGTAGCGCGCGACGATGAAGCCCGTGCTCCAGATCAGCACGAAGACCGCGGGCATCGCCCGCAGCCAGCCCGAGCCGCCGGCCGGGGTCGCGGCCGTCATTTGGTTCTGGCCCGGATTTCCGGAATGGCCTTCTGCAGGTAATACACCATCGACCAGATGGTGAGCACGGCCGAGATCCAGATCAGCCACTGGCCCCAGGCGCCGGTGTCGATCACGCCGAACAGGCGCCCGTCATAGAGCAGGAAAGGAATGGCGATCATCTGCACGGTCGTCTTGACCTTGCCGATCATGTGCACCGCCACGCTCTTGCTGGCGCCGATCTGCGCCATCCACTCGCGCAGCGCCGAGATGGCGATCTCGCGGCCGATGATGATGAGCGCCACGAACACGTCGGCCCGGTTCAGGTGCACCAGCACCAGCAGCGAGGCACACACCAGGAACTTGTCGGCCACCGGATCGAGAAAGGCCCCGAAGGCCGAGGTCTGGTTGAGCCGGCGTGCCAGGAAGCCGTCGAGCCAGTCGGTCGCGGCGAAGACGATGAACATGACCGTGGCGATCAGGTTGCGCATCGGCTCGGCCATCGGCAGGTAGAACACACCGACGATCAAAGGGATCGCGACGATGCGCGTCCAGGTCATGATGGTCGGCAGGGTCCAGAACATCGCTTGATTGTGTCATGGCCGCGCCACCCCTTCGCAGGGGTCAGGCGCTCAGTGCAAAGCCTTGTAGATTTCCTCCGCGAGGTCGGAGGCGATGCCCTCGACCGACGCGATGTCCTCGATGCTCGCCGCCGCCACGCCCCGGATGCCGCCGAAGCGCTGCAGCAAGCGTGCGCGCCGCTTCGGCCCGATGCCCGGAATGTCTTCGAGCTGGCTGCCGCCTACCCGCACCTTGGCGCGCTTGGCCCGCATGCCGGTGATGGCGAAGCGGTGCGCCTCGTCGCGTATCTGGGCTACCAGCATCAGCGCGGCCGAGTCCTTGCCGAGGTAGACCTTCTCGCGGCCATCGGCGAACACCAGTTCCTCGAGGCCGACCTTGCGCCCCTCGCCCTTCTCGACACCGACGATCAGCGACAGCGGCAGGCCCAGCTCGCCGAACACCTCGCGCGCCATCGACACCTGCCCCTTGCCGCCGTCCACCAGCACCAGGTCGGGCATGCGGGCGGTGCGCGACTTGGGCGGCGCAGCGCTGCCGTCGCTCTCGGCATCGCCCGGCGGCAGGGCATCGGTCTCGGCGGCCATGGCCTCGGCCAGCTTGCCGTAGCGGCGGTGCAGCACCTGGCGCATGGCGGCGTAGTCGTCGCCGGGCGTGATGCCCTCGATGTTGTAGCGGCGGTATTCCTTGTTCTGCATCGCGTGGTGCTCGAACACCACGCACGAAGCCTGTGTCGCCTCGCCCGCGGTGTGCGAGATGTCGAAGCATTCGATGCGGAAGTTGTCGAGGTCGTCCGCAGCCAGCTCCAGCGCCTCGACCAGCGCGCGCGTGCGCGCCTGCTGCGAGCCCTCTTCGGCCAGCAGCCGGGCGAGCTGCAGCTTGGCGTTGGTCTCGGCCATCTCCAGCCAGTGCCGGCGCTGCTCGCGCGGCTGGAACACCGCCGTCACGCGCGAGCCGGCCTGCTGCGAGATCGCCTCGATCAGCTCGCGGCTCACCTGCTCGCTCAGCACCAGCGTAGCGGGCACGGGCACGTCGATGTAGTGCTGGGCGATGAAAGCCTCGAGCACCTGCACCTCGACCGGATCCGCAACGGCGGGCGGCGCGCCCTCCTCGTCGTCGAGCTCGCCGTGATGGATCTGCGCCGCATCTTCCACATGCACCGGGAAGTACGGCCGGTCGCCCAGGTGCCGGCCGCCGCGCACCATCGCGAGATTCACGCAGGCCTTGCCGCCCTGCACCTTCACGGCGAGGATGTCCACGTCCTTGTCGGATGCGATCTCGATGGACTGCTGGTGCAGCACGCGCGAAATTGCCGACATCTGGTTGCGCAGCTCGGCCGCCTGCTCGAACTCGAGCTTCTCTGCATGCGCCGTCATGCGCTGCTCGAGCTTGGAGAGCACGAGCTGCGTGTCGCCCATCAGGAAGGCCTCGGCGCTCGCGACGTCCTGGGCGTATGCCTCGGGCCCGATGTGGCCCACGCACGGACCGCTGCAGCGCTTGATCTGGTAGAGCAGGCAGGGCCGCGTGCGGTTGGCATAGACGGTGTCCTCGCAGGTGCGCAGGCGGAACACCTTCTGCAGCAGCTGGATCGATTCCTTCACCGCCCACGCGCTCGGGTACGGCCCGAAGAAGCGGTGCTTCTTGTCGACCGCGCCGCGATAGTAGGCCAGCCGCGGAAACTGGTGCGAGGCGATCTTGAGGTAGGGATAGCTCTTGTCGTCGCGAAACAGGATGTTGTAGCGCGGCTTGAGCGTCTTGATGAGGTTGTTCTCGAGCAGCAGCGCCTCTGCCTCCGAGCGCACCACCGTGGTCTCCATGCGCACGATCTTCGAGATCATGTGCCCGATGCGTGTGCCGCCGTGGTTCTTCTGGAAGTAGTTGGCGACCCGCTTCTTCAGGTTGCGAGCCTTGCCCACATAGAGCACCGCCCCGGCCGCGTCGAAATAGCGGTACACGCCGGGCAGTTGCGGCAGGGCCGCGACTTCGCTGAGCAGTTGTTCGGAATGCACGTCTGACATGGCGGCTATTGTGGCGCGCGGCATGGGGCCCGGCAGCCGCCTGCGCGCAAACCCTTGAGTGCCCGAGCCGGGCACCAAGGATTCCGGCGAGAAACTACTTCGCCAGCTCGCTCACCAGCCGGTACAGGAACTCGCGCCCGTCGTACAGCCGCTGGATCTCGATGCGCTCGTCCAGCCCGTGCGCACGCGCGTCGGACGGCTCGAGGAACATGCCGGTCACGCCGTACATCGGGATGCCGGCGTTGCGCATGAAGCGGCTGTCGGTGGCGCCGGTGCTCATGGCGGGCACCACCGGCACGCCGGGCCACATCTGCTGCGTGATCGACTCCACCGTCTTCACCAGGTCGCCGTTCAGCGGCGACGCCGGGCTGCGCAGCGGCTTGCCCAGGTTGCGCACCACGATCTTGTCGTTGCCCACGGCCTGGGTCAGCAGGCGCTCCACCTCGTCCGGGTCGTCGTGCGGCAGGATGCGGCAGTTGACCGTGGCCTTGGCCGACTGCGGCAGCGCGTTCTCGGCATGGCCGGCCTGCACCATCGTCGCCACGCAGGTGGTGCGGAACTGGGCGCTGTAGGCCGGGTTGGCCGACATGCGCTCGATCACCGACGGATCGGGGTTGCCGTTGCCCACGGCGCGCATGTCGTCGGCGAGCTGGCCGGTGGCAAACGGTGCGCTGCGCGCGAAGTAGGTCTTGGTGACGTCGGCGAGCTTCACCGGGAAGCTGTAGTTGCCCAGCCGCTCCAGCGCCGCCGAGAGCGCATAAATGGGGTTGGTCTTGGTCGGCACCGAGCTGTGGCCGCCCACGTCGCGCGCCTCCAGCATGTAGGTGGTGTACATCTTCTCGGCCACCTGCATGCGGTGCAGGTTGGGCTTGCCGCCGCGCAGCTCGCCGCCGCCGCCTTCGTTGATGCCGAACTCGGCCTGCAGCAGTTCGGGCTTGTTGTTGATGAGCCAGAAGGCGCCGTTGCTCAGCGCGTCGCCGCGTTCCTCGTCGGCGGTCAGCACCAGGATCAGGTCGCGCTTGGGCTTGAAGCCTTCCTGCTTGAGCTGCCCCACCACGGAGACCAGCGACGCGGCCATCGCCTTGTCGTCGATGGCGCCGCGGGCGGTGAAGTAGCCGCCGGTTTCCTGCAGCTTGAAGGGATCGGTTTTCCAGTCTTCGCGGCGGGCCTCGACCACGTCGATGTGGGCCAGCAGCAGCAGCGGCTTCTTGCTGCCGTCGCCCTTGAAGCGGAGCACGAGGTTGCCCTTCTTCGGGAAGGGTTCGAAGATCTGGATGTCGCCCGGAGCGAAGCCGTACTCGACCAGCCGCTTTTCCATGGCCCGCGCCGCCGCGGTGTTGTCGCCCACCGAATGGGTCGTGTTGATCTCGATCAGCTCCTTGTAGATGTCGTGGAAACGCTGCTGCTGCGGCGTGAGCGACGGCGGAGTCTGCGTCTGCGCCACGGCGGCGGCCATGCCGCAAAGCGCCAGGGAGACGGCGAGCACGGTTTTCGCGGCACGGAAGGTCTTCGTCCTCATGGGTTCTCTCTCTCCGGTGGTGGTTGTGCCGGACAGCATAGCAAGCGCCATCCGCGAACGCGGGCACACTCGCGACCATGCAATCCATGCGATGGGACATCTTCTGCAAGGTCATCGACAACCACGGCGACCTCGGCGTGTGCTGGCGGCTGGCCTCCCAGCTGGCCGGGCTCGGCGAACGGGTGCGGCTGTGGGTCGACGACGCGACGGCACTCGGCTGGATGGCGCCGTCGGGCCATGACGGCGTGGAAGTGGTCGACTGGCTCGATCCCTCGGCGCTGCGGGCGGCCGTGGCGCAGCCGGCGCCCGACGTGCTGATCGAAGGCTTCGGCTGCGACCCGGCGCCGGAGCTGGTCGCCCGTTTCGCCGAGCGGCCGGGCATTGCCTGGATCAACCTCGAATACCTGTCTGCGGAGCCGTACGTGGAGCGGCTGCACGGCCTGCCCTCGCCCGTGTTCAAGGGTCCCGGCGCCGGACTGGCCAAGCGCTTCTTCTACCCCGGCTTCACGAGCGCCACCGGCGGCCTGCTTCGCGAGCCCGACCTGATGGAGCGAAGGTCGGGCTTCGATCGCGCATCCTGGCTGTCGGCACGACAGATCCCTTGGCGGCAGGACGAGCGCCTCGTCTCCCTCTTCTGCTACGAGCCCCCGGCGCTGGCCGGGCTGCTGGCGCGCCTCGCCGAAAGCGGCCAGCCCACGCGCCTGCTGGTGACGGCGGGCCGCGCCGCGCGGGCAGTCCAGGCTCTTTTCACGAACGCCCCTTTGCTTCATGGAAGCGGCGCGCTATCAATTTCATACCTGCCCTATCTCACGCAACCGGATTTCGACCACCTGCTGTGGGCCTGCGACCTGAACTTCGTGCGCGGCGAGGATTCGCTGGTGCGCGCCCTCTGGGCCGGCGCGCCGCTGGTCTGGCAGATCTACCCGCAGGACGACGATGCCCACCACGAGAAGCTGAACGCCTGGCTCGACTGGCTCGGCGCGCCGCCCTCGCTGAGGCTTTTTCACCACGCGTGGAACGGCTTCGGCGACGCTGCCCTGCCCGAGCCGGAAATGCACGGCCCGTGGCTGGAAACAGCCCTGGACGCCCGCGCGCGGCTGCTCGCGCAGGACGACCTGGTTACCCAATTGCGGAAATTCGTCACCCAAAAAAGCTAAAATAGCGGGCTTTGCGGATTTCGACCCGGATTTCATCGATCCGGAATGTCTTCCGCTAAACCTGCCGCGGGACATGTACCGCGGGGCCAGCCGAACGGCAGACGAAAGCCCCGCGCACCGAGCGGCCAACATCCAGAGACCCTGTTATGAAAATCGCTCAAGAAATCCGCGCCGGCAACGTCATCATGCACGGCAAGGACCCGATGGTCGTCCTCAAGACCGAATACAGCCGCGGCGGCCGCAACTCCGCCACCGTGCGCATGAAGATGAAGAGCCTGATCGCCAACTTCAACACCGAAGTGGTCTTCAAGGCCGACGACAAGATCGACCAGATCGTGCTCGACAAGAAGGAGTGCACCTACTCCTACTTCGCAGACCCCATGTACGTCTGCATGGACACCGAATACAACCAGTACGAAGTCGAAGCCGAGAACATGGGCGACGCCCTGAACTACCTCGAAGACGGCATGGCCGTCGAAGTGGTGTTCTACGAAGGCAAGGCCATCTCGGTCGAACTGCCCACCAGCGTCGAGCGCGAAATCACCTGGACCGAGCCGGCCGTCAAGGGCGACACCTCGGGCAAGGTCATGAAGCCCGCCAAGATCGCCACCGGCTTCGAAGTGCCGGTTCCGCTCTTCGTCTCGCAAGGCGACAAGATCGAAATCGACACGCGCACCGGCGAATACCGCAAGCGCGTCTGAGTCCCGGTTTCCCGGCTGACCACCACCCCGACGAAGGCTCCGCAAGGAGCCTTTTTCGTTTCCGGGCATGATGGTTGCGACGCTGCACAATCACTCGGGACAACCTGTCCGTTTTCTCCATGAACAACACGCACAACCTTCACGACAAGCGCCTGGCCGATGCCTGGGCCACGCTCCAGGCCCATGCGGACCAGGGCCTCCCGCTCGATCCCGATCCCTCGCGCATCGCCTTCGCCGACCCCGAATTCCTGCTGCGCCGCGAAACCCGCGGCATCCGCATGCAGCTCGAGCTGATGAAGCCCGACATCGAGCAGCGCGCCCACGGCATCGAGAACACCGTGGTGGTCTTCGGCAGCGCGCGCTTTCGCAGCGAGGAAGACGCCGCGGCCATGATCGCCCAGGCCGAACTCAGCGGCGACACCGCCGCATCGGAGCGCTGGCGCCGGCTGGCGCGCAACTCGCACTACTACGAGAAGGCGCGCGCATTCGGCAAGCTGGTGGCCCAGTACAGCAACGACAAGGAACCGCAGGACAAGCTCTTCATCTGCACCGGCGGCGGCCCCGGCATCATGCAGGCGGCCAACCGCGGCGCGCACGAAGGCGGCGGCCTCTCGGTGGGCCTGGCCATCGCGCTGCCGATGGAAGAGGAAGCCAACCCCTACGTCACGCCCGCGCTGAGCTTCAAGTTCCACTACTTCGCCATCCGCAAGATGCATTTCATGATGCGTGCGAAGGCGCTGGTGGCGTTCCCCGGCGGCTTCGGCACGCTCGACGAACTGTTCGAGGTGATCACGCTGGTGCAGACCAAGAAGTCGAAACCGGTGCCGATCGTGCTTTTCGGCTCCGACTACTGGAAGCGCCTGATCGACTTCGACTTCCTGGTCGACGAGGGCGTGATCTCGCCGGGCGACGTGAAGCTCTTCGAGTACGTGGACGCGCCCGAGGACGCCTGGAGCGCGATCAAGCGCTTCTACAAGCTCTGAACCGGGCCCGCGGCGGGGTCCGTCGCATCAGTCGGCGCTGTCGTCCTCATCCTCCGCGGGGTGCAGCGCCTGCTCGAAGAACCTCGTGAGCGCCCGAGCGCGGCGCTTGCGCTCCGAAGCGCCGGTCTGCCCCGTCGCCACGGCATCGTCGGCCACGCCGTGCAGCGCATTGAAGAGGATCACGGCCGTGAGCGTCGCGTCCTCCACGTCCCAGAAGCCGGCGCCATCGCCCTGCTTCAGCAAGCCCGTCAGCTGAGCGATGACCGCGTTGTCGTTGCGCATGCGACGGTCTTCGGGGCGGTATTCGTGGAAGACGACGTCGTGCAGCGCGACGTTGTCGAGGTAGATCTCGAGCCCCGTCTCCACCCAGGCCTTCAGGCGGGCGTGATAGTTGCCGGGCCGCTGGCGGTCCATGGCCTCCTGCAGGCGCTCGCAGAAGATGTCGACGAAGCGCTGCTGCAGGGCGCCGAGCAGCGCCTCCTTCGACGGAAAGTACAAATAGAAGGTGCCCTTGGCCACCTGCGCGCCGGCAGCGATGTCGTCGATGCTCGTGGCGGCGATGCCCTTGTCGATGAAGAGGCGCTGGGCCGCCTCCATCAGCGCGGCTGCACGCGTCTCGGGGGCCTTGGTGCGCCGGCGCTGAGAGAGCTCGCCATCGGCACCGGGGGGATTCGTGGCGATGTCGCCGCTCGGGGTCATCTATCGTCGCCTTCAGGTCATTGATGAAGGCCCGGATACTGACTTCGAGTCAGTAAATTGTCAAAGAGATGGGAAGTACTCGTGTCCCGGATGTGGATTACGAGCCCGCGCCTGCCGGATCAAACCTTCAGCCCCCAGGTCGCCCTCGCCCCAACCGCCACCACGCCGCCCACCACCCAGAACACGCCGGCGATGCCGATCAGCGCGCCGAGAGAGCCGAACAGCATCGGCATCGCCACGCTCGACGCGTTGATGGTCATGAGCCGCAGGCCCAGCGCCTCGCCGTGGCGGGCGTGCGGCGTGATCTGGTGCAGCATGCTCATCACCATCGGCTGCACCGCACCCAGCGCGAAGCCGAGCACCACCGAACAGATGCCCATGGTCCAGGCCGAATCCAGCAGGGGATAGACCGCGAAGACCAGCGCCGTGACCGCCGTCGACGCGAGGATCACGTTGCGCTCCGACGCGCGCGAGGCGATCACCGGCAGGATCACGCGGATCGCCGCCGCCGCGATGGCGAAGGCGCCGAGGATCGAGCCGATCACCGAGGCGCTGATGCCCCGGTCATGGCCCAGGATCGGCAGCACGAAGGCATGCACGTCCCAGCTCGACGACTGCAGCCAGTTCACGAACAGGAGGCGCCGGAACATCGGCTCGCGCAGCAGGTCCCAGGCGCGCGTCGGCTTGGCACCCGCCACCGGCGGCGCGGGCGGCTGCTCATGCGCGCCGCGCGCGAGCAGCCAGCAAAGAATGGGCAACGCCGCCATCACGCCGAAGGAGATGCGAAAGGCCAGCATGTCGGCAGGCGTGCGGCCCGCGTGGTCGATCAGCATGCCGGCCAGGAAGGGCCCGACGAAGTTGGCCACGGCCGGCGCGATGGCCAGCCAGCTGAACACGCGCTTGAGCTGCGTCGGGTTGGTGGCCGAGCGGCCCACGTGCCGCTGCAGCGCGATCACCGTCGCGCCGGTGGCGCCGCCGGTCAGCAGCGCCGCCAGGCACATCACCGGGAACACCGGGAAGATCACCACCAGCCCGGCGCCCACGACCGCGGCGACCACCGACAGCCACAACGGCCGCTTGAAGCCATGCCGGTCGGCGAAACGGCCCGCCGGCAGCGCGAGGAAGACCTGGGTCAGCGCGAACAGCGAGATCAGCACGCCGACCGCGGCTGCGCTGTAGCCCTGTTGAAGCGCCAGCAGCGGCGTGGCGAGCCGCATGCCGGCCATGGTCGCGTGCAGGCACACCTGGGCGCCGATCACACGCAGCAGTTCGGAACCTTTCACGGGGAGTTCTCGCCCTCTTCTTTCTCGTTGTTGTCGGCGTCGGTGCCCGAGGCGGTGGGCGGCAGCAGCGCCTGGGCCTGCGCCTCGGGCAGTGCCTCGACCTTGCGCAGCGCCAGGCGCATCTGCCGGGCGCGCGTGTCGGCCTTGTCGATGGTGTCGGAGGCCTTGGCCACCTGCTCCTTGATGCGGGCGACCCATTCGCCGTAGCGCTCGAATTCGGTCTTGACCGCGCCCAGCACCTTCCAGACTTCAGACGCCTGCCGCTCCAGCGCCAGCGTGCGGAAGCCCATGTGCAGGCTGTTGAGCATCGCGAGCAAGGTGGTCGGGCCGGCCAGCGTCACGCGGTGCTGGCGCTGCAATGCGTCCATCAGGCCGGGGCGGCGCAGCACCTCGGCGTAGAGGCTTTCCACAGGCAGGAACAGGATCGCGAAATCGGTGGTGTGCGGCGCCGCGAGGTAGTTGTCGGCGATCGACTTGGCCTCGGTGCGGATGCGCGCCTCCAGCGCCTTCGCAGCAAGCTCGACGCCCGCGGCGTCGGCGCGCTCGTGCGCGTCGATCAGCCGCTCGTAGTCGTCGCGCGGAAACTTGGCATCGATCGGCAGCCACACCGGCGCGCCGTCGTCGCCGCGGCCCGGGAAGCGGATGGCGAAGTCCACGCGCTGCCCGCTGCGCGGCTTGGTCTCGATCTGCCTGGCGTACTGTTCGGGCGTGAGCACCTGCTCGAGCAGTGCCTCGAGCTGCACCTCGCCGAACATGCCGCGCGTCTTCACGTTGGTCAGCACGCGCTGCAGGCTGCCGACGCCCACGGCCAGCGTCTGCATCTCGCCCAGGCCCTTGTGCACCTGCTCGAGCCGCTCGGCCACCTGCCTGAAGCTCTCGCCGAGGCGCGCCTCCAGCGTGGTCTGCAGCTTCTCGTCGACGGTCTTGCGCATCTCGTCGAGCTTGGCGGCGTTGGTCTGCTGCAGCTGCGCGAGCTGCGCCTCCATGGTGGCGCGCACTTCCGAAAGGCGCCGCGCGTTCGATTCGCTCAGCCCCTGCAGCTGGTTGTTGAGCGTGTCGGCCAGCGTCTTCTGCAGCGAGGCGAGCTGCAGCGCGAAGGCGTCGAGCTGCGCGTTCTGCGTACGCGCGGCCTCGGCGCCCTGCTGCACCAGCGCCTGCTGGAAGGTGGCGAAGGCCTGCGCGGTCTCCTGGCGCGCGCCGCGCGAGCTTTCCGCGATCTCGCGGCGCAGTTCGCGCTCGGTGCGCTCGTTGGCCGCACCCAGGGTGGCCAGCATGCGGGTCAGGTCGGCGTTGTCGGGTGGAGGTGGGCGGCGCGCGAGCAGCCAGATCACCAGCACGAGCTGGATGAGTGCGAGTACTCCGAGTCCGACAAGGATCAGCGATGGGTCCAAGGTCCGCGTGCGCCCTCTTGTTCTGCTTGCTACTTACTTGCCGGCCGCCGGAACAGGCGTCACGGGCGTGAGCGGGCCCTTGCCGCCGAAGTACGCGATGAGGTTGTCCGCCGCGAGATCGGCCATGGCGCGGCGCGTGGGCACGGTGGCGCTGGCGATGTGCGGCGTGAGCACCACGTTGGGCACGGTCAGCAGGTCGGGATGCACCTTGGGCTCGCCCTCGAATACGTCGAGGCCGGCGGCTGCAATGCGCTTCTCGCGCAGCGCCACGGCCAGCGCCGCGTCGTCGACAATGCCGCCGCGCGCGATGTTGACGAGCGTGGCGGTCGGCTTCATCAGCGCGATCTCGGCCGCGCCGATGGTGTGGTGCGAGGCCGGCGAGTAAGGCACCACCAGCACCACGTGGTCGGCCGTCTTCAGCAGCTCTTCCTTGCCGAGGTAGCTGGCCTTGCATTCGGCTTCGAGCGCCGCGTCGAGCCTGGAGCGGTTGTGATAGACCACCTTCATGCCGAAGCCGTGCGCGCCGCGCCTGGCGATGCCCTGGCCGATGCGGCCCATTCCGATGATGCCGAGCGTGGAGCCGTGGATGTCGGAGCCCGCGAACATGTCGTAGCTCCACTTCTGCCACTTGCCGGCGCGCAGGAAATGCTCGCTCTCGGAGATGCGGCGCGCCGTGGCCATCAGCAGCGCGAAGCCGAAGTCGGCCGTGGTCTCGGTCAGCACGTCGGGCGCGTTGGTACCGAGCACGCCGCGCGCGGCCATGGCGTCGACGTCGAAGTTGTTGTAGCCCACGGCCATGTTGGCGCAGATCTTCAGCCCGGGACAGGCGTCAAGCACCGCGGCGTCGATGCGCTCGCTGCCGGTAGTGAAGGCGCCCTGCTTGCCCTGCAGCTTCGCGATCAGCTGCTCCTTGCTCCAGCTCTCGTCGGCCTGGTTCGACTCGACCTCGAAATGCTGCGACAGGCGCTCGATGGTCTCGGGAAAGATCGCGCGCGCGACCAGGATCTTGGGCTTGCTCATGATTTGTTTGTCTCTCAGCGGAAGAAGAGGAAGGTGGACAGGACGAACAGCGGAACCAGGATGGCACACGACCACGCCATGTAGCCGAAGAAGCTCGGCATGCGCACGCCGCGGCTTTCGGCGATGGCCTTGACCATGAGGTTCGGCGCGTTGCCGATGTAGGTGTTGGCGCCCATGAACACGGCGCCGGCCGAAATGGCGGCCAGCGTGCTGGCGTAGGTGGTCATGAGCGCCGCCGGATCGCCGCCCGCCGTGTTGAAGAACACGAGGTAGGTCGGGGCGTTGTCGAGGAAGGAGCTCAGCACGCCCGTGGCCCAGAAGTACATCGCCGGGTCGGGCTGGCCGTCGGCGCGGGTCACGGCCGAGACGATGGCGCCGAACGGCCCCTGCGTGCCCGCCTTGAGCATCGCGATCACCGGGATGATGGTCAGGAAGATGCCCGCGAAGAGCTTGGCCACCTCGGCCATCGGGCCCCATTCGAACTGGTTGTCGGCATGCACCTTGGGCGAGGTCAGCTTGTACGAGACCACGGCGATCAGCAGCAGCCCGACGTCGCGCACCAGCCCCGGCAGGCCGACCTCGGTGCCGAAGACGTCGAAGTCCACCGGCGACTTCCAGAAGCCGCTCAGCAGCACGAGCGCAACCACGCCGCCCAGCAGCCAGAAGTTGGCGGCGCCGTCGAAGCCGATGCCGCCTGGCGTGTCGGGCGTGGGGTCGACCGGCAGCACGCCTTCCTTGCGGTAATAGTGGCGGTCGACCACATAGAACAGCGCCAGAAGCACGGCCAGGATGAAGAGCGTTTCGAAGAGGATGTTCTGCGCGGTCCAGAAGAAGCTCACGCCCTTCAGGAAGCCCAGAAACAGCGGCGGATCGCCCAGCGGCGTGAGCGCGCCACCCGCGTTCGACACGATGAAGATGAAGAACACGATCACGTGCACCTTGTGCACGCGGTTGTCGTTGGCGCGGATCAGCGGCCGGATCAGCAGCATCGAGGCGCCCGTGGTGCCCATGAAGCTCGCGAGCACCGCGCCGATGGCAAGAATCGCCGTGTTCAGCCCCGGCGCGCCGCGCAGGTTGCCGCGGATGTGGATGCCGCCCGCCACGGTGAAGAGCGCGGTCAGCAGGATGATGAACGGGATGTATTCGGCCACCAGCGCATGCACGAACTGCACGCCCGCAAAGCCCACGCCGAACTTCGCCGCGAAGGGCAGCAGGAAGGCCAGCGCCCAGGCGGCCGAGACCTTGCCGTAGTGGTGGTGCCAGAAGGCCGGCGCGAGCAGCGGCAGCAGCGCGATCGACAACAGGATGCCCGCGAAGGGCACGCCCCACAGCGGCGAGAGGCTGCCGCCGTCGAACTCGGCGGCCGAGGCCAAGGCGGGAAACAGGAACAGCAGCGGCAGCGCGGCCGCCTTCGGTCGGATCTTTTTCTGCATGGGGAGGCGGTACCGTACCAGAGAGGTCAGTACAGCCTTCACGCCGGGGGTTGTTCGATCTCGAAGACCTGGCGCAGGTAGGCCAGGTATTTCTCGTCCTCGCACATGTTCTTGGAGGGCGTATCCGACAGCTTGGCCACGGGCTGGCCGTTGCACTCGATCATCTTGATGACGATCTGCAGCGGCTCGTAGCCCAGGTCGTTGGTGAGGTTGGTGCCGATGCCGAAGGCCAGCTGGCAGCGGCCGCGGAACTGCTGGTAGAGCTCGATGGTGCGCGGCACCGTGAGGCCATCGCTGAAGATCAGCGTCTTGGTGCGCGGGTCGACCCGGTTGGCGATGTAGTGCGCCAGCATGCGCTCGCCCCACTGGAAAGGGTCGCCGCTGTCGTGACGGGCGCCATCGAAGAGCTTGCAGAAGTACAGGTCGAAGTCGCGCAGGAAAGCGCTCATGCCGTACACGTCCGACAGCGCGATGCCCAGGTCGCCGCGGTACTCGCGCGCCCAGCTCTCGAAGCCGAAGATCTGGCTGTCGCGCAGCCGCGGACCGAGCGCCTGGCAGGCCTGCAGGTATTCGTGCGCCATGGTGCCCAGCGGGATCATGCCGAGCTTCATGGCGTACAGCACGTTGCTGGTGCCCGCCAGCTGCGGCAGCCGCGCGCCGGGCGGCGCCTGCACCGGCGGCGAGGTGACGGCGCCCAGGCGCGCGGCGGCGGTTCGCAGCACCTCTTCGTGCCAGTCCTTGGAGAAGCGCCGGCGCGTGCCGTAGTCGGCGATCTTCAGGTCGCCGAGGCCGGCTTCCTGCAACTGGGCGATCTTGGTCTCGAGCCGGCGGCGGCCTTCCTGGAAATTGGGGTTCTTCTGCGTGTTGCGGAAGTAGACCTCGTTGACGATGGCCAACACCGGAATCTCGAACAGGATGGTGTGCAGCCACGGCCCCTTGATGCGGATCTCGAGCTCGCCCGAGGGCTGGGGAATGATGTTGATGTACTTCTCGTTGAGCCGGAAGAGCCCGAGGAAGTCGACGAAGTCGCTCTTGATGAAGCGCATGGAGCGCAGGTAGGCCAGCTCGGCGTCGCGGAACTGCAGCGAGCACAGCCCGCGCACCTCTTCGCGGATCTGCCCGGCGAACTGTGCGAGGTCGACGCCGGGGTTGCGGCACTTGAAGCGGTACTCGACCCTGGCCCCCGGGAAGTGGTGCAGGACCACCTGCATCATCGTGAACTTGTAGAGGTCGGTGTCGAGCAGGCTGTGAATGATCATGGTGCTGGGCGCGTTGTCTCAATCTTTCGGCGGCCGTTCGATTATCACGGCGCGCGTCGGCCTCTGCCTACGGGGGCCGAACAGCACGTCCTACCGGCAGGGCGAATCGTTGAAGCCACATTGCTTTCACGGCGGCGGACACAGCCCGCCGGATCAACAGTCCCAAAGGAGATTCGCATGAACAAGGACACCATCGAAGGCAACTGGAAGCAGCTCAAGGGCAAGGTCAAGGAGCAGTGGGGCAAGCTGACCGACGACGACTTCGACGTCATCGCCGGCAAGCGCGACCAGCTGCTCGGCCGCATCCAGGAACGCCACGGCATCAGCCGCGACGAAGCCGAGAAGCAGGTCAAGGACTGGGAATCGCGTGACGGCCGCTCGCCGGACGCGCTCTGGTTCGAGCGCAACTGAGCGCTGTCGGACATCCCCTGACTCCCCTGCCAATCCGATCCATCCAATCCTCGAAGGAGAACATCCCATGAAAAAGCACCTTCTCATGCTGGCCCTCGCATCCACCTGTTTCGTCGCCACCCAGGCCAGTGCCATGACCAAGGACGAATACAAAGTCGCCAAGGAAAAGATCGAAGCCGACTACAAGGTTGCCAAGACCCAGTGCGACACCATGAAGGACAACGCCAAGGACGTCTGCATGAAGGAAGCCAAGGGCAAGGAAGACGTTGCCAAGGCCGAGCTGGAGCAGCAATACCAGCCCAGCGACAGCCACGCCCGCAAGGTGGCAGAGGAAAAGGTGAAGGCCGCCTACGAAGTCGCGAAGGAAAAGTGCGACGACCAGAAGGGCGAGGCCAAGACCGCCTGCGAGAAGCAGGCCAAGGCTGACGAAGCCCAGGGCAAGGCCGAGATCAAGGCCATGAAGAAGACCATGTAACAGCCTTCAGGGCTTTTACGGAATCGACGGCGCCCTCGGGCGCCGTCTTTCGTTGGCCGTTTCGTTGCCCGTTGCCCGGTCAAGCCTTGAGCGAATCGACCACTTGCTGCAGCGCCTGCGGCAGCGGCACCGGGCGCTGAGTGGCACGGTCCACGTAGACGTGGATGAAATGGCCCTGCGCCGCCGCGGTATCGGAGCCCTCGGCGAAGAGCGCGATCTCGTATCTCACGCTCGACCGCCCCGCCTGGGCGACCCGCACCCCCGCCTCCACCGTCTGCGGGAAGGCGATCGGCGCGAAGTAGTTGCACTGCGTCTCCACCACGAAGCCGATGGTCTGGCCCTGGTGGATGTCCAGCGCGCCGCGCTCGATCAACAGGGCATTGACCGCCGTGTCGAACCAGCTGTAGTAGACGACGTTGTTGACGTGGCCGTACATGTCGTTGTCGGCCCAGCGCGTCGGAATGCTGCGGAATGCGCGATAGCCGCTGCGCGCGTGGGGGGTGGGCTTGGGGGTCGGAGCGCTCATCGCGCGGCATTTTGCCAGCGGCTTCCGAGGCGGAAAGCCACCTTGGAGACCCGCCCGCAGCCGAATTTAGAAGGCGGCTTCTAAATTGCTGCAGAGCAACAAAAACCGCTTGATCGCAAATCTCAGCTGCCTATACTTGAGCCCATGCTGCACCGCAACATTGACGGCGAGACAGCGCAACGTGAACCGACCACTCAATCATCCCTTCTGGAGATCCCAAATGGCCCTGACCGCTGATCAAATCCTCGCCGCTCAAAAAGCAAACCTCGAAACCCTCTTCGGCCTGACCACCAAGGCTTTCGAAGGCGTCGAGAAGCTCGTCGAACTGAACGTGACCGCTTCGAAGGCCGCCCTGACCGAAGCCCAGAACACCGCCCAGGCCGCCCTGAGCGTGAAGGACGCGCAAGAACTGCTGACGCTGCAAGCCAGCCTGTTCCAGCCCCTGGCCGAGAAGACCGCCGCCTACAGCCGTCACCTGTACGACATCGCCCAAGGCACCGGCGCCGAATTCACCAAGGCCTTCGAAGCCAAGGCGACCGAAGCCCAGCAAGCCTTCGTCGGCCTGGTCGACAGCGCTTCCAAGAACGCTCCCGCCGGTTCGGAAACCGCCGTTGCCGTCCTGAAGAGCGCCGTGGCTGCCGCCAACAACGCTTTCGAATCGGTGCAAAAGGCCGTCAAGCAGGCGTCTGACGTCGCCGAAGCCAACTTCAACGCCGTGTCGACCCAAGCCGTCGCCGCTGCCAAGACCGCTACCGCTTCGCGCAAGCGCTAAGCAACCGACCACCACCAGTTGTCTCCTTGGGTCCTCACGGATCCAATTCAGGGCCTCATCCTCGGATGAGGCCTTTTTTTATACCTGTTGCTCGCCCCCAGGCTGCGCGCACTTCGTGTCGCTTCGCCCACCCCGGCCGGGGGCAACACCTGCGGCCCGGCGAAGCCGGTTCTGCGGTGTTCCTGGCCTGTGCTTCGCGTCTTCGATAATGAAAGGCTCATCTCAGGAGACTTCAATGCAGATCGATGGCAAGGTTTTTATCGTGACCGGCGGCGCTTCGGGCCTCGGCGAAGGCACGGCGCGCATGCTGGCCGCCAATGGCGCCAAGGTGGTGATCGCCGACATGCAGGCTGAAAAGGGCGAAGCCGTTGCCAAGGAAATCGGCGGCGTGTTCGTCAAGTGCGACGTGAGCCAGGAAGCCGACGGCCAGGCGGCCGTGGCGGCAGCCCTCAAGCTCGGCAAGCTGGTCGGCCTTGTCAATTGCGCCGGCATCGCGCCCGCCGAGAAGACGGTGGGCAAGAACGGCCCGCACGCGCTGGCCACCTTCAGCAAGACCGTCACGGTCAACCTGATCGGCAGCTTCAACATGATCCGCCTGGCCTCCGACGCCATGAGCAAAAACGAGCCCGAATCCACCGGCGAGCGCGGCGTGCTGATTTCCACCGCCTCCGTAGCCGCCTACGACGGCCAGATCGGGCAGGCGGCCTACAGCGCCTCGAAGGGCGGCGTGGTCGGCATGACCCTGCCCATCGCCCGCGACCTCGCGCGCAGCGGTATCCGCAACATGACCATCGCTCCCGGCATCTTCGGCACGCCCATGCTCTTCGGCATGCCGCAGGAGGTGCAGGACGCGCTGGCCGCCAGCGTGCCCTTCCCTTCCCGCCTGGGCACGCCCGAGGACTACGCCAAGCTGGCGAAGCACATCATCGAGAACGACATGCTCAACGGCGAGGTGATCCGCCTGGACGGAGCGATTCGACTGGCTCCCCGCTGACTTTCTCGGATTCCGGCAGCTTCGTGCTGCCGGTGCGGTCCAGGCGCTCGTAGTTCGCGATCACCTGGGCCCCGAGCAGCACCAGCGTGGCCGCGATCTCCAGGCTCAGCAGCACGACGATGGCGGTGGTGAGCGAACCGTAGACCACGTTCACCTGCGAGAGCGTCGAGAAGTACCAGATCAGCACGCGCCGCGTGGCCTCCCAAAGCAGCGCGGCCGTCACGCCGCCCAGCAGCGCATGCCGCAGCGACATGCGCCCGGCCGGCATCACGAGGTAGAGCGAGGTCAGCATGAAGATCTCGCCGCCCAGCCCCAGCAGGTACAGCAGCAGCCCCGAGACCCCCGACAACGACCAGCTGCGCCCCAGCAGGTCGACGCTTTCCTGCCCCACCAGCTGCAGCGCCCCCGACACCAGCGTGACCAGCAGCAGCCCCACGCACAGGCACAGGATGTAGACGTAGGGCATGGCCACGGACACCAGGAAGTGGCGCTTGTGGTCCGCCTTGCGGTGATGAAAGATCACCGCCATCGCGCTTTCGAGCACGCTGAAGGCCAGCGAGCTGAAGAAGATCATCGTCACCAGCAGCACCGGCCCGAGCACGTCGCGGTGGTCCAGGAAGCTCGACAGCTCCGCCACGATCGCCTTCGACTGCCCCGGCAGCAGCCATTCGAGGTACCGCCCGATGGTTCGCAGCAGCTCGGCCTGGTCGATGACGTGCGACAGCGCGATCACACTCACGATCAGCAGCGGCACGATCGACAGCAGCGCGTAGTACGCCACCGCGCCCGCGAGCAGCAGGCCCTGATTGGCGCGGAATTCCTTGAGGGCATCCCAGAAGAATCTGAGGGGGTGGCGCAGCAGCGGCGCGACGTGTTGCAGCGGTTTGGGCGTCGTCATGCGTGGATTCCGGTCGCTTTCAGTATGCCGTCCGGCCGTGCGCCTTCGGCGGCTTGCGTATGATTTGCCGCTCTTCGCCTACATGACCATCCCCGCCTCTTTCATCCAGGAACTCGTCGCGCGCGCCGACGTGGTCGAGATCGTCGGCCGCTACGTGCAGCTCAAGAAGGCCGGCGCCAATTTCATGGGGCTGTGCCCGTTCCACGGCGAGAAATCGCCCTCCTTCTCCGTCAGCCCGACCAAGCAGTTCTATCACTGCTTCGGCTGCGGGGTGCACGGCAACGCCATCGGCTTCCTGATGGAACACGCGGGCATGGGCTTCGTCGAGGCGGTGCACGACCTTGCCGGCCAGTACGGCATGCAGGTGCCCGAAGATGACGTCTCCCCCGCCGAACGCGCCCGCGCCGCCAGCCAGCGCCAGAAGCAGGCCACGCTGACCGACGTGCTCGAGAAGGCCGGCGACGCCTATCGCAAGCACCTGCGGCAGGCCCCCGGCGCCATCGAATACCTGAAGGGCCGGGGCGTCTCTGGCGAAGTGGCCAAGCAGTTCGGCATCGGCTATGCGCCGGCCGGCTGGCGCGCCCTGGCGAGCGTGTTCCCCGACTACGACGACCCGCTGCTCGCCGAGAGCGGCCTGGTGATCGTCAACAACGAGGAAGGCAAGCTCAGCGACGAGGAAGCCAAGCGCTACGACCGCTTCCGCGATCGCGTGATGTTCCCCATCCGCAACGTGAAGGGCGAATGCATCGGCTTCGGCGGCCGGGTGCTGGGCGACGAAAAGCCCAAATACCTGAATTCGCCCGAGACGCCGGTGTTCAGCAAGGGCCGCGAGCTCTACGGCCTCTACGAGGCCCGCGCGGCCTTCCGCGACAAGGGCTACGCGCTGGTCACCGAGGGCTACATGGACGTGGTGGCGCTGGCGCAGCTCGGCTTTCCGAACGCGGTGGCCACGCTGGGCACGGCCTGCACCACGGAGCACGTGCAAAAGCTCTTCCGCTTCACCGAATCGGTGGTGTTCAGCTTCGACGGCGACGCCGCCGGCCGCCGCGCCGCCCGCAAGGCGCTCGACGGGGCCCTGCCCTATGCCACCGACGTGCGCAGCATCAAGTTCCTGTTCCTGCCGGCCGAGCACGACCCTGACAGCTTCATCCGCGAACACGGCGCCGAGGCCTTCGCCCGCTTCGTCAACGAGGCCACGCCGCTGTCGCGCTTCATGATCGAGGCCGCCCGCGAAGGCTGCGACCTGACCACCGCCGAGGGCCGCGCCCACATGACGAGCAACGTGCGCCCCCTCTGGAGCGCGATGCCCGACGGCGCGCTCAAGCGGCAGCTGCTGAGCGAGATCGCGACGCTGGTCCAGCTCGACGCGTCCGCGCTGTCGGAGCTGTGGGCCTCCACGCCCGGTCCGCGCAAGGCCGGCGGCGCGCCGGCGCAGCAGCGGCGCCACGACGAGCCCCCGGGCTACGGCGACGCTGGCGGAGACGACTACTACCCGGACATGCCTCCGCCGCAGGACTATGAGCCGCCGCGCTATGAAAGCGATAGCAAACCCAAGTTCCAGCAGCGCAAGTTCATGGGCAAGGGCGGCAAGCGCTGGGGCGGCAAGTTCGAGGAGCCCATCGAGCCCCTGCGCGGGCGCGGCGCACCGCCGAGCCGCCCCGACGTGGCGGTACGGCTGCTGCTGTCGAACATGGCGCAGTGGGAGGCGCTCTCGCATGAGCTCCACGTGATGCTGTGCGACCTGCCGGGCCAGCACGGCGCCCTCTTCACCTGGCTCGACAGCCAGCTGCACGAGCACGGCGTCCAGCCATGGGCGGCCTTGCGCGAAGGCATGCGCGGGCTCGAATTCGAGCCGCTGGCCGAGCGGCTGATGTCCGTGGCCGAAGCCGGACCGGTTCCGCAGGGCGAGGAAGCGCAGCACCTGGCCGACTCCGCGCGCGAACTGGCCAGTGTGCTCGACTTCATGCTCGAGGAACTCTTGAAAAAGCAGGAAAGCGAGGCAATTGCTGCTTTCGGGAAAGACCCGGATGCACCGGACCGTTTCAGGGCAATTCAGGCAAGACGGCTCGAATTGCGCGCCCGGTTGCGCGCATCGGGATCAGAAACTGCTTGAAATTTGCGCAACACGCTATAATGTAGGGCTTCGCAACTGGCGAAATTAGGCAAGAGCGACAGCAGCACCTCCGGGCAGGCCCCTAGCGCAACGCACTCCAACGGTAGATTCCGGCGGAAAGGGCCAATAACCGCAAGGACTGCACACCAAATGTTCGCCCGACATCTTGCCTGACGAGGAATCACTTCCTCTTTCCCATTTGTTTCCAGTCCGTGCCTGTGCACGGGCTCGGTGGCGCCGTCCGCGTGGCGGTGCGCCTGTGATTCCGCTTGTCTTTTCTTGTCGTAACGAGGTCGTATGCCCAGTTCAAAGAAGCCTGCTCCTTCACTTGCCAAAAGCGTCGCCACCAAGCCCGCAACAGAAAAACCGTTGAAAGCCGGTGCGAAACCGGCAACCAAGACGGCCGCCGCCGCATCCAAATCGGCCGCCGCTACGAAAGTGAAAACCGTGCCCACGAAATCGACCTCCCTCGAAGATCCCAAGAAGGCAGCCGCTCCGGCCGCCAAGAAGGTCGGCCGCCCGCCCAAGGCCGCCGGCGCCGCCTCGTCCACTACCGGTGCCAAGCGCGGCCGCAAGCCCAAGGCCGACAAGGAAGCCCCCGAGAGCGACGTCGACTTGTCGGACATCGAGGACGATCTGGCGGGTGACGAGCCCGCGGCTGCCACGGCGACCGAAGAGAAGGTCAAGCCGCTTCGCATGAAGATCAGCAAGGCGAAGGAACGCGCCTTGATGAAGGAGTTCGGCCTCGACGAGACCGTGCTCTCCGAGGAAGACCTGGCCAAGCGCCGCTCGCGCCTGAAGACCCTGATCACGCTGGGCAAGACCCGCGGCTACCTCACGCACGGCGAAATCTCCGACCACCTGCCCGACAAGCTGGTCGACGCCGAGACCATGGAAGTCGTGGTCACCATGCTCAACGACATGGGCGTGGCGGTGTACGAGCAGACGCCCGATGCCGAGACCCTGCTGCTGAACAACACCGCGCCCACCGCCACCACGGTGGAAGAAGCCGAGGAAGAAGCCGAAGCCGCGCTCTCCACGGTGGACAGCGAATTCGGCCGCACCACCGACCCGGTGCGCATGTACATGCGCGAGATGGGCACGGTCGAGCTGCTGACGCGCGAAGGCGAAATCGAGATCGCCAAGCGCATCGAAGGCGGCCTGATGGCCATGATGGAGGCCATCTCGGCCTCCCCCGCCACCATCGCCGAGATCCTGCGCCTGGCCGGCGAGATCCGTGAAGGCAAGGTCGTCATCTCGACCATCGTCGACGGCTTCTCCAACCCCAACGAGGCCGACGACTACGTGGCCGAGGAAGACTTCGACGAATTCGACGAGGAAGACGACGACGACGGCAAGGGCGGCTCCAAGGCCCTGACCAAGAAGCTGGAAGAGCTCAAGAACGAGGCCCTCTCGCGCTTCGACCGCATCGCCGAGCTGTTCGAGAAGGTCCACAAGATCTACGACAAGGAAGGCTACGGCACGCCCGCCTACGCCAAGGCCCAGCAGGCCCTGTCGGACGAGCTGATGACCATCCGCTTCACTGCCCGCACCATCGAGAAGCTGTGCGACCTGGTGCGCACGCAGGTGGACGACGTGCGCAAGAAGGAACGCGAGCTGCGCCGCATCATCGTGGACAAGTGCGGCTTCCCGCAGGACGAGTTCATCCGCGACTTCAGCGGCTTCGACAAGAACGGCAACCGCGTCGCCTCCAACCTGCTGAACCTGAAGTGGGTCGAGAAGCAGGCCGCCGCCGGCAAGCCGTGGAGCGCCGTGCTCGCACGCAACATTCCGCCGGTGCAGGAACTGCAGCAGAAGCTCGCCGACATCCAGTCGCGCGTGGTGGTGCCGCTGTCGGAGCTGAAGGACATCAACAAGCGCATGAACGAGGGCGAATCGTCCTCGCGCGACGCCAAGAAGGAAATGATCGAGGCCAACCTGCGCCTCGTGATCTCCATCGCCAAGAAGTACACGAACCGCGGCCTGCAGTTCCTCGACCTGATCCAGGAAGGCAACATCGGCCTGATGAAGGCGGTCGACAAGTTCGAATACCGCCGCGGCTACAAATTCTCGACATATGCGACGTGGTGGATCCGCCAGGCCATCACCCGCTCGATCGCCGACCAGGCGCGCACCATCCGCATCCCGGTGCACATGATCGAGACGATCAACAAGATGAACCGCATCTCGCGCCAGCATCTGCAGGAGTTCGGCTTCGAGCCCGACGCCGGCATCCTGGCCGCGAAGATGGAGATCCCGGAAGACAAGATCCGCAAGATCATGAAGATCGCGAAGGAGCCGATCTCGATGGAAACCCCCATCGGCGACGACGACGATTCGCACCTGGGCGACTTCATCGAGGACAGCAGCAACACGGCCCCCATCGAGGCCGCGATGCAGGCCGGCCTGCGCGACGTGGTCAAGGACATCCTCGACTCCCTCACGCCGCGCGAAGCCAAGGTGCTGCGCATGCGCTTCGGCATCGAGATGAGCACGGACCACACGCTGGAAGAAGTCGGCAAGCAGTTCGACGTGACCCGCGAGCGCATCCGCCAGATCGAGGCGAAGGCCCTGCGCAAGCTCAAGCATCCGTCGCGTTCGGACAAGCTGCGCAGCTTTATTGATACGCTCTGATCCGGTCTCCCGGTATTTCCCCGACGAGGAGGCGCCCGCAAGGGCGCTTTCTTTTTTGGTACTCGCAATCCTTGCGGTACTTGCAATAAGAAGAATGGAGCAAGCCTCACCATGAATCCCGACGCAGACAAACTCTGGCAGGCCCCGCGCTGGGCGCTTGCCGTGCTGCTCGCCGTGCTGGGCATGCTCGGGCCCTTCTCCATCGACACCTACATCCCGGCCTTCTCGGGCATTGCGCACTCCATCGGCGCGACGCCGGCCGAGATGCAGCAGACGCTCTCGGCCTACCTCTTCGGCTTCGCGTTCATGAACCTGTTCCACGGAGCGCTGTCCGACAGCTTCGGCCGCCGTCCCGTGGTGCTGTGGGGACTGGCGGTGTTCACGCTGGCCTCGCTGGGCTGCGCGCTCTCGCAGAACATCACGCAGCTGGTGCTGTTCCGCGGGCTGCAGGGCCTGTCGACCGGCGCGGGCATCGTGGTCTCGCGCGCGGTGATCCGCGACATGTTCCCGCCGGCCGAAGCGCAGCGGGTGATGAGCCAGGTCACGATCTACTTCGGCGTGGCGCCGGCCATCGCGCCCATCGTGGGCGGCTTCCTCTTCGTACATGCGGGCTGGCACGCGGTGTTCTGGTTCCTGGTGGCTGTGGGCGTGGTGCTGTTCGCGGCCAACTACAAGCTGCTGCCCGAGACGCTGCACAAGGACCACCGCCAGCCCTTCCAGGTGCGGCACCTGATGCGCGGCTACTGGGACCTGTGCTCCGACCCGCGCTTCCTGCTGCTGGCCTTCGCCAGCGGCGTGCCCTTCAACGGCATGTTCCTCTACGTGCTGGCCGCGCCGGCATTCCTGGGCGATCACCTGGCGCTGCAGCCGCAGCAGTTCTTCTGGTTCTTCCTGCTGACCATCGGCGGCATCATGCTCGGCGCGCGCGCCAGCGGGCGCATGGCCGGCAAGGTGGCGCCCAAGCGGCAGATCCGCGACGGCTTCGTGATCATGCTGACCACCTCGGTGGTCAACGTGGTGGCCAACACCTTCTTCCAGGCGCACGTGGCGTGGGCGCTGTGGCCGCTGGCGGTGTTCGCCTTCGGCTGGGCGCTGATGGTGCCGGTGGTCACGCTGCTGGTGCTCGACCTGCACCCCGAGCGCCGCGGCATGGCCTCGTCGCTGCAGGCGGTGATCGGCTCCACGGCCAACGGCATCGTGGCCGGCGCGGTGGCGCCGCTGGTGATGCATTCCACGCTCGCGCTGGCGCTGACCTCCATGGGCATGCTGGGCATCGGCCTCGTCGCCTGGGTGTGGCTGCATGACCGCTGGCCCGACATCGGCCGGAAGGTGGCGCACGAGGGCTGAGAACCAGCATGCGCTTCGACGCCTTCCTCACCCACGCGCGGGCCTGGCTGCCGGGCCGCACCACCGTCGATGCGCGCGAGCGGCTGCGCGCCGTGGTGGGCGCGGGCATCGGCCTGCTGGTCGCCGCGCTGCTGTCGCACTGGCTGGCCGGTCCCTTGCACGCATCGGTCTGGCTGATCGCGCCGCTGGGCGCGAGCGCCGTGCTGGTGTTCGCGGTGCCGGCGAGTCCGCTGGCGCAGCCCTGGTCGGTGATCGGCGGCAACACGCTGTCGGCGGTGGTGGGCATCGCGGCGGCCAACTGGATTCCGAGTCCCGAGCTCGCCGCAGCCGTCGCCGTGGCGGGCGCCATCGGCCTGATGTTCAGCGCGCGCTGCCTGCATCCCCCCGGCGGCGCCGCGGCGCTGCTGGCGGTGCTGACGCACACCACGCATTTCTCGTCGGCGCTCTTCCCCTTCTTCACCAACTCGCTGCTGCTGGTGCTTGCCGGCGTGGCCTACAACACGCTCACCGGACGGCGCTATCCGCACGTGCAGGTGGCGCCGCGCCCGCCGGGCTCGGACGCACGCTTCAGCCAGGCCGACATCGACGCCGTGCTGGCCCGCTACAACCAGGTGCTCGACATCAGCCGCGACGACCTCGAATCGCTGATCCGCGAGACCGAGCTGGAGTCGTACAAGCGCCGCCTGGGCACGCTGAGCTGTGCGGACATCATGTCGAAGCAGCCCGTCTCGGTGGAGTTCGGCACGCCGCTGCAGGAGGCCTGGGCGCTGATGCACGAGCGCCGCATCAAGGCCCTGCCCGTCACCGACCGCACGCGCCGCGTGGTGGGCATCGTCACGCAGGCCGACTTCTTCCGCCAGCTCGACCTGCAGCACCACGAGGGCATCGCGGCCAAGCTGCGCGACCTGATCCGCGCGACCCGCACGGTGATGTCGAACAAGCCCGAGGTGGTCGGCCAGATCATGACGCGCCAGGTGCGCGTGGCCAGCGCCGACCGGCCCGTGGTCGACCTGGTGCCGCTGTTCTCCGAGGGCGGGCACCACCACATTCCGATCATCGACGGCGAAAAACGCCTCGCGGGAATGATCACGCAGTCGGACTTCGTGCGTGCGCTCTACCGCGCGGTGGCGCCGGCATAGAGCCCGCGTTCCTCCCTCCTCCCGGTGGAAGGAGCCGATCCTTCATTCCACGACGACGTTCGCCTTCTTCACCAGCGCCGCATAGCGCGCGGCCTCGCTGCGGAAGTAGCTCGCGGCCTGCTCCGACGTCGTCGGCCTGACGACGTTGCCCTGCTTGTCCATCGCCTCGCGCACCTCGGCGCTGCTGAATGCGGCGACCACCGCGTCGTGCACGCGCAGCACATCGGCGGGCTGCATCTTCGCCGGGCCGATCACCGCGAACCAGCCTTCCACCGCGTAGTTGGGCAGGCCCTGCTCGGCGATGGTCGCAACGTCCGGCGCGGCCGGCGAGCGCTGGGCGCCGCACAGGCCGATGGCGCGCAGCGCGCCGCTCTTGATGTGCTGCTGCACCGCCGGCAGCGCCACCACGCCCATCTCGACCTGTCCGCCGATCATGTCGGTCATCATCGGCCCGGTGCCTTTGTACGGGATGTGCCGCGCCTTCACGCCAGCCTCGTCCATGAACATCTCGCCCGCGAGATGGAGGATGGTGCCGTTGCCGGACGAGGCGTAGTTGTAGGCGCCCGGCTTCGCGCGCAGCAGCGCGACCAGCTCCGGCACGTTCTTCGCCGGCAGCTTCGGGTTGGCCAGCAGCACCAGCGGCGTGGCGCCCACCACGCTGATCGGCGTGATGTCGTTGATCGCATCGAACGGCATCTTCCGGAACACGGCCGGGTTGATGACGTGGTTGTTCGACACCATGCCCAGCGTGAGCCCGTCCGGCGCCGCCTTGACGATGGCCGCCGCGCCGGTGATGCCGCCGGCGCCCGGCAGGTTCTCGATCACCACTGGCTGGCCGAAGGCCTTGCCCAGGGCGGGCGCCGCGGCGCGCGCGATGGTGTCCACGCCAGAGCCGGCGCTGATCGGCAGGATCAGGCGGATGGGCTTGTCCGAGCCCTGCGCGAGCGCGGGGAATGCGGCCACTGCCGCGGCGCTGGCGCCGAGGCCGAGCAGCGCTCGGCGGTTCATCTTCAGGGAAAGCGTGGTCGTCATGGTCTTGTCTCTCTTCTTTATGTTTCTGGAAAAAAGGCGGCGGGCGTCTCGCTAGGCCACGGCCGACCTCGCACGCAGTTCGTCGATCTGCTCGCGCCCATAGCCCAGTTCCGCCAGCAGCTCGCGGGTGTGCTCGCCCAGCGTCGGCGGATGCAGCCGCACGCCCAGCCGTTCGCCGCCTAGCGTGATCGGGAACAGCGTGGTCTGCGCGATTTCTCCAGCGCGTTCGCCGTCGGGCAGGCGAATGTCGGCGAGGCCGCCCGTGGCCTTGAGGTGCGGATCGGCGTAGAGGTCCTCGGGCCGCGTGATCGGCGCGAACGGCAAGCCCTTGGCCTCGAAGATCGCCGACAGCTCCGCCGCCGGGCGCTGCGCGAGGCGCTGACGCAGGTCGGCCAGCAGCGTGGGACGCATGCGCACGCGGTCGTTGTTGGTGGCCAGCGCCGGGTCGGCCTTGAGGTCGTCGAAGCCGAGCGCGTCGCAGAAGGTCTTCCACTGCGCGTCGCTCACCGCGGCCAGGAAGATCTGCTCGCCGTCCTTCACGGTGAACACGTCGTACAGCGCCCAGGCCGAGATGCGCTCGGGCATCGGCGCGGCCGCCTGGCCGGTGATGGCGTACTGCAGCATGTGCTGGCCGACGAGGAACACGTTGTTCTCGAACAGCGCCGATTTCACCTCCTGCCCCTTGCCGGTCTGCATGCGCTGCATCAGCGCGGCGATCGCGCCGATGGCGCCGAACATGCCGCCCATGATGTCGTTCACGCTGGTGCCGGCCCGCAGCGGATCGCCGGGGCGGCCCGTCATGTAGGCGAGGCCGCCCATCATCTGCACCACCTCGTCGAGAGCGGTGCGGTGCTCGTAGGGGCCGGGCAGGAATCCCGCGTGGTCCACGTACACGAGACGCGGATTGAGCTTGCCCAGCGCGGCGTAGCCCAGGCCGTACTTGTCCATGGTGCCGGGCTTGAAGTTCTGCGCCACCACGTCGGCGCTCACGCACAGCCGCAGCGCGGCTTCGAGCCCCTGCGGATTGCGCAGGTCGAGCGCGATGCTCTTCTTGTTGCGGTTGAACATCGGGAAGAAGCCCGCGCCCGCGCCCAGCAGGTGCCGCGTGCGGTCGCCATCGATGGGCTCGACCTTGATCACTTCCGCGCCCAGGTCGGCCAGCACCATGCCGCAGGTCGGCCCCATCACCATGTGCGTGAACTCGACCACGCGGATGCCGGCGAGCGGCAGGCGTTTGGCTTGCGTATCGCTCGTGCTCATGCCGCGACGCCTTCCGTGGCCGTGAAAGTCTTCGGAAAGCCCGCTCGCCACACCGTGCCCTGCAGCGTCTCGCCTTCGAGCCAGCCGGCCACGCGGCTGCGCAGGTCGAGCAGCTTCGGCAGGTCGACACCGGTGGCGACGCCCATGCTCTCGAGCATGAAGACCAGGTCTTCGGTGTCGACGTTGCCGCTGGCGCCGGGCGCATGCGGGCAGCCGCCGATGCCGGCCAGGCAGGCGTCGAAGCGGGTGATGCCGACTTCGAGCGCGGCATACGCATTCGCGAGCCCCATGCCGCGCGTGTCGTGGAAATGGCCGCACCACAGCCGGTCGCCCGCGATGCGCAGGGCGCGCTCGAACAGGCTGCGCACCATCGCCGGATCGGCGTAGCCCACGGTGTCGGCGAGGCTCACGCGGTCGGCGCCGGCGTCGAGCAGCGCCTGCATCAGCCGCAGCACTTCGTCGGGATCGACGTGGCCTTGCAGCGTGCAGCCGAAGGCCGTGCCCACGCCGCCGTCGATGAGCGTCTTGGAGCCCGCGGCATCGCGCGCCGCGCGGATGCGGCCGACCTCGGCGACCACCTCGTCGGGCGTCTTGCGCAGGTTGGCCAGGCTGTGTGCGTGGCTGGCGGACAGCGGCACCATCACGAGGTCGGCGCCGCCCTCGATGGCACGCTCGGCGCCCTTAAGGTTGGGCACCAGCACCGAGGCGAAGAGCCCGGGCAGCGTCTTCGCGTAGGCCAGCAACTCGGCCGTGTCGGCCAGCTGCGGCAGCAGCCGCGCCGGCACGAAAGAGCCGACCTCGATCTCGCGCTGGCCGGCGGCGTGCGCGTCGCGGATCCATTCGAGCTTGTGTTCGGTGGAAAGCACCCGCGCGATGCTCTGGAGGCCGTCGCGCAGGCCCACTTCGCGGACGACCGCGCGCGGCGGCAGGAAGGCGTGAATCAAGTCTTGTCTCCGTGGTGATGCTGGCTATGACATCGATGGTAGGAGTTCCAATTCGACTCAGAAGGTATATTTTGGAAGCCACTTGATTCCAGAACGGAACATCATGCGAGACCTCGACCTCACCACCCTGCGCCTCTTCGTCGCCGTCTGCGAAACGCGCAGCATCGCGCGCGCCGGCGAGCAGGCCAGCATCGTCGGCTCGGCCATCAGCAAGCGGCTGGCCCAGCTGGAGGAAGCCGTCGGCACGCCGCTGCTGCTGCGCAAGCGCCGGGGCGTGGTGCCCACGCCGGCTGGAGAAACGCTGCTGGAGCACGCCCGCGCGATGCTCGGCAGCGTGAACCGCATCGAGCGCGACATGGCGGCGTACGCCGGCGGCGTGCGCGGGCACGTGCGCATCCTGGCCTCGGCCTCGGTCATGGCCGAGTCGCTGGCCGAGGACGTGGCCGACTTCCTGCAGGACCCGGCGCACCGCAACATCCGCGTCGACATGGAAGAGCGCGTGAGCCCCGAGATCGTGCGCGGCATCCGCGAGGGCAGCGCCTCCATCGGCCTGTGCTGGGACGCGGCCGACCTCGAAGGCCTGGAGCGGCGGGACTACCGCAGCGACCACCTCGCCATCGTGGCGCACCCTTCGCATCCGGTGGCGCAGCGCGAGAGCGTGCGCTTCGAGCAGGTGCTGGACCACGAATTCGTCGGCATGCCGGCTCTCAGCGCCGTGCAGCTGATGCTCGCGCGCGAAGCGGCGGTGGCGGGCAAGCCGCTGGTGTACCGCGTGCTGGTGTCCAACTTCGACGCGGCGCTGCGGGTGGTGCGCGCCGGACTGGCGATCAGCGTGGTGCCGGCGGAGGTGGCGCGCCCGTTCGCCCAGACCTTCGGGCTGCGGCTGATGCCGCTGACCGACCCGTGGGCGCGGCGGCGCTTTGCGATCTGCTTCCGGGGCGGCACGGAGCTGTCGCCCTCGGCGCAGTTGCTGGTGGCCCATCTGGAACGGCGTGCCACCGACTGATTCGACCGGATTCGGAAACTATTCGTTGTGGATCGTCAGGTTTTTGTTTCTATTCGCGCAACCTAACATTCGTGGCATTCAGCGCTGTCACCCATCCACCCAGTCGAATCGCACAGAGAAAGCCCGCCACCATGTTCCGCAGAACCCTCATCGCCTCCGCTCTCGCCCTCGGTTTCAGCGTCTCCACCCAGGCCGCCCAAGCTGCCCAGCCACTCAAGCTCGACGTGTACAACCCCGGCGCGAAGTCGATGTTCCCCGTCTCCTCGGAGATCGTCACCGGCCAGGCCGATGCGGTGCTGATCGACGCCCAGTTCCAGCGCAACGACGCCGAGGCGCTGGTGCAGAAGATCAAGGCCACGGGCAAGAAGCTCACCACCGTCTACGTCAGCCACAGCGACCCCGACTACTACTTCGGCCTCGACGTGATCCAGGCCGCCTTCCCCGACGCGAAGATCGTCGCCACGCCGCAAACCGTGGCCGCCATCCAGGCCTCCAAGGACGGCAAGCTCGCGCACTGGGGCCCGATCCTGAAGGACAACGCGCCCAAGGCGCTGGTGGTGCCGCAGCCGCTGGCCGGCGACAGCATCGAGCTCGAGGGCCGCAAGATCCAGGTCGTCGGCCTCGACGGCCCCACGCCCGAACGCAGCTTCGCGTGGATTCCCTCGCTGAAGGCGGTGGTCGGCGGCATTCCGGTGTCGGCCAACATCCACGTGTGGGTGGCCGACACGCAGACGCCCGAGTCGCGCCGCGACTGGATCAGGACGCTGGGCCGCATCGAGGCGCTGCATCCGAAGACCGTGGTGCCCGGCCACTACCTGCCGAACGCGAACGGCAGCGCGCCCTGGTCGCTCGCGTCGGTGAGGTTCACGCGCGACTACCTCAAGGCCTTCGAGGCCGAGGCCGCAAAGGCCAAGGACTCGACCGCGCTCATCGCCGCAATGAAGAAGCGCTACCCGAAACTGGAAGACACCTCCTCGCTGGAACTCGGCGCGAAGGTGATCAAAGGAGAAATGAAATGGCCGCAATGAACGACGCCGTGAGCAATGGCACGACGCTGCACTACATCTTCGACCCGCTGTGCGGCTGGTGCTACGCCGCCGCGTCCCTGGTCGACGCGGCGCGCGAGGTGCCGGGCCTGAAGGTCGAGTTCCACGGCGGCGGCATGATGACCGGCGCCAACCGCCGCGCCATCACGCCTCAGTGGCGCGACTACGTGATGCCGCACGACCACCGCATCGCCGAGATGACCGGCCAGCCCTTCGGCGAGCGCTACTTCGAGGGGCTGCTGCGCGACACCGGCGCGGTGATGGATTCCGAGCCGCCGACCACCGCCGTCCTGGCGGCCGAGTCGTTGCGCCCCGGCGGCGGGCTGGACATGATCCACGCCCTGCAGCGCGCGCACTATGTCGACGGCCGCCGCATCGCCGACGTGGAAGTGCTGAAGGCGATCGCCGCCGAGCTCGGCTTCGATGCGCAAGCCTTCGCATCGGCCTTCGAGCGCCAGTCGGGCGAAGCCACCTCGCGCCACATCGCCGAGAGCCGCCAGTTCCTGCAGCGCGCGGGCGGCCAAGGCTTTCCGACCTTCGTGCTCGTGCAGCCCGACGGTAGCGCCGGCCGCATCGACATCGGCCCATGGCTCGGCCGTGCGGAAGAGTGGAAGGCCCAGCTCGGCGCGTTCGTCGCGCCGCCGCAGTCGCCCTCCGCGGAGCCCAACGCATGCGGGCCGGACGGCTGCGCGATCTGACGCGTCAGAAGCTTCGCCCTTGCCCCCGCGCTACCTGCTGCACTGGAAGCTAGCCGCCTGCGAGGCATCGCCGCCCACGTAGCGCGGCCACAGCGGCCACTCGCACAGCGGACGCGCGCGCGTGACCTTGAACGGCGGCTGCACCTCCTGCTCCACCAATTGCAGCCCGCCCGGCGCCTTGCCGCGCTCGACCCAGTCGGCCAGCGCGCCGAGCATGTCGACATTGGCCGGCGCGCCGCTTCCCACGTGGTCGACGCCGGGCGCGGTGTACAGGCGCATGAAGCGGTCCACGTTGTCGCGGCCCAGGCGCGCGACCACCGACTCGTAGTAGCGGATGCCCGCGAAGGGGCTCTGCGCGTAGTCGGCCATGTGCTCGAGCATGAGCAGCTTGCCGCCGCGCGCGTTGAATGCGCTCAGGTCGGGGTTGGTCGAATCCATCAGCTGCGACACGGTGGCGATGCGCGCGGCGTAGTCTTCCGCGCGGTAGTTGCGCACGTCGAGCGAGGGATTGCGCGCGTAGAAATACTGCAGCGCGCCGCTGCCGTAGAACCACGCGATGCCGTTGCTGGGCTGCGGCGGCACGGTCGGCGCGGCGGTGCCGGTCCACCATGCGTTCCAGCCGCCCGTCGAGGCGAAGGCCGGCGTCGCCTCGCCGCCGATGCCCCAGCCGGGGTACTCGTTGATGCCGTTGGCCAGCGGCACCGGCGCGCGCCACGGGGAGCGCAGCGTGCGCACCGCCTGCACCTGCGCGTCGTTGAGGCAGTTGTCGCCGCTCGTGCCCGCCGCGCAGCGCAGACTGGCCGGGTCGAAGCGCTGCAGGCAGGCCACCGGATTCGAGACGATGCGGTCGGCCACGCCATCGGCCGCATCGCACGACGCGAGCACCGCGTCATGCACCAACTGCACCTGCGCCGGCCGCAGCCAGCCCTCGCCGAAAGTGGCGATGCCGTTGCGCGTGCCGGCATGCTGCAGCCCCGTCCAGTTGATCACCGGCACGCGGCTGAAGATGCCGTCGAAATCCTGCGGGTAGCGCTGCGCCATCGTGAGCGCCTCGCGTCCGCCCTCGGAGCTGCCCATGAAATACAGCTTCTGCGGCGCCTGCCCGTACGCGCGCTGCATCAGCGCCACGGCCACGTCGCGCACCTTCTTGTACGAGGCATGCGCGAAGTTGGTCAGCGCCTCGTCGTTGAGCGCAAAGGCCTGCGGCGGCTGGCCGGCCACGTTCTGGTGGCCGGAGTCGGTGCCGTAGGTCACATAGCCCTGCGCCAGCGGCGTGGGCAGGTCGAAGCGCGCGGCCGGCACCAGCGAGAGGCCGGTGATCAGCACGCCGTTGAAGCCTCCGCCGCCGTATTGCACGCTGCGCCCGTTCCATGCGAGCGGCAGGTTGACCTGGAACATGATGGGCGGCGCGCTGGCATCGATCGGTGCGATGCGGCCCAGCACCTTGCAGAAAGAGGGCATAGCCGGCGTGATGCGCGACGGGGGCGTGGGCCCGCGCTCTGCCACCGCGAGCGCGGAAGCCGGAACCAGCGTCGCGGAATCGATGGTCGCCGCGCCGCTGGGCAGGCCTATCGCCGATGAAGCGACGGGTGCGACCAGCGCCGCGCAGGCCGTCGCCGGATTGCCGCCGAGTGAAAGGCTCTGCGGGCCGGTGGGGGTGCCGCAAGCCGCGAGCAACAACGCGGCGGTCGCCAGCGTGGCGCCCCCGCTGAACACTGTCTTCGGGGTCGCCATCTGTCTGTCTCCTTTTTCGCTTGTAGTGTCTGTCTGCTACCGCGCCACGCCCAGCAGGCGGTCAAGCACCTGCGGCTGGCTGCGCAGCGCCGCCGCGCTGTCGGTGTGCACGATGGTCCCGTGGTCGAGCACAACTGCCTCGTCGGAGATCGCGAGGATCGCCTGCGGATGCTGCTCCACGATGATCGCGGCCAGGCCCTCGTCCTGCGTGATGCGGCGAATGGCGCGCAGCAGCTCTTCCACGATGATCGGCGCGAGGCCCTCGAGCGGCTCGTCGAGCAGCAGCAGCTTGGGGTTGAGCACCAGCGCACGGCCCACGGCCAGCATCTGCTGCTCGCCGCCAGAGAGCTGCGTGCCCAGGTTGGTCTTGCGCTCGGCAAGGCGCGGGAACATCTCGTACACGCGCTGCGGATTCCACTTGCCCGGCCGCTCCACCGCCGTGAGGTTCTCGTGCACGGTGAGCGACTTGAAGATGTTGCGCTCCTGCGGCACCCAGCCGATGCCGGCCGCCGCGCGCAGGTGCGGCGCGATCTTGTGCAGTGCCTGCCCGCCCAGCGAGATGCTGCCGCCGTGCTGGCGCGTCGCGCCCGCGAGCGTGTTGATCAGCGTGGTCTTGCCCGTGCCGTTGCGGCCCAGCAGCGCCAGCGTCTGGCCCTCGCCGAGCGTGAAGGCCACGTCGTGCAGCACCACGGCCTCGCCGTATCCGGCGCTCAGGTTTTCTATTCTCAGCAGCTCAGACATGGGCAGCCTCTCCATGGCCCAGATAGACCTCTTTCACCTTCGGATCGTTGGCGATGGTCTCGGGGTCGCCCTCGGTCAGCAGGGTGCCGTTGACCAGCACGGTCATGCGGTCGGCGAAGCTGAACACCAGGTCCATGTCGTGCTCGATCAGCAGCACCGACACATCGGCCGGCAGCGCTGCCACGGTCTGCAGCAATTCCTCGCGCTCGCCGGCGGGCACGCCCGCCACAGGCTCGTCGAGCAGCAGCACGCGCGGCTCGCAGGCCAGCGCGATCGCGATTTCGAGCAGCCGGCGCTTGCCGTAGGCCAGGTGCTTCACCTGCTGCTGCGCCACGTCGCTCAGGTGGAATTGCTCCAGCAGCTGCGCCGCGCGCTCGGCGATGGCCTTGCTCGAACCCAGCGGCTTCCACCATTGCGCGCCCGCGCCCTGGTGCTGCGACACCACCAGCGCCAGCGTCTCGAGCGGCGTCATGGAGTCGAACAGCTGGTTGATCTGGAAGGTGCGCACCAGTCCGCGCGCCACGCGCTTGTGCGGCGCGAGCTTGGTGATGTCCTCGCCCATCAGCGTGATGCGGCCCTCGGTGGGCGTGAGCACGCCGGTGAGCTGGTTGATGAGCGTGGTCTTGCCCGCGCCGTTGGGGCCGATGAGCGCATGGCGCGCGCCGCGGTTGAGCTCCATCGACACGTTGTTGGTGGCGGTGATGCCGCCGAAGCGCATCACCAGGCCGTGGGTGGAAAGCACGGTGTCGCTCATGCCGAACCGCCTTTCTTGCCGCCCGCGCCGATCCAGGTCCAGGGCTTGAGCAGCCGGTCGCGCCCGACCAGCACCAGCAGCACGAGGATCAGGCCGATCCAGAACATCCAGTACTGCGGCGTCACGGCCGACAGCCAGGTCTGCAGCAGCTTGAAGACGATGGCGCCCGCCACGCCGCCATAGAGCCAGCCCACGCCGCCGATGACCAGCATCAGCAGCACGTCGGCCGAGCGGTCGAAGGCCAGCACGTCGAGCGAGGCGAAGCCGGTGGTCTGCGCCAGCAGTGCACCCGCGGCACCGGCGATGCCCGCCGCCACGGTGTAGATCACCACCAGCCGCGACACCACCGGGATGCCGATGGCCATGGCTCGCAGCCGGTTGTCGCGGATGGCCTTCAGCGTGGCGCCGAAGGGCGAGTGCACGAGGCGGCGCATCAGCAGGAACAGCACCAGCATCACCGCCAGCGAGTACCAGGCGGCCGTGCGGCCGAAGAGGTCGAACTCGAACATGCCGAGCACCGGCCCCATCACCACGCCCTGCAGGCCGTCGGCGCCGCCGGTGAGCCAGTCGAGCTTGTTGGCGAGTTCGAGCAGCAGCAGTGCCGTGCCCAGCGTGACCATCAGCCGCGTGAGGTCGCTGCCGCGCAGGATCGTCACGCTCGCCACCATGCCCAGCAGCGCGGACAGCACCGTCGCGAACAGGAGGCCCACGGTCGGATCGGGCATCACCAGCTTGGCGAACAGCGCCGCCGCATACGCGCCGAAGCCGAAGAAGGCGGCATGGCCCAGCGACACGATGCCGGTGTAGCCCAGAATCAGGTCGAGCGACATCGCGAACAGCGCGACGATGGCGATCTCGTTGACCAGCAGCGAGTGCGAGGGCATCAGCAGCGGCAGCGCGAAGGCAGCCGCCCAGACGACGAATTCGAGCGGGCGCCAGCGCGCCTTGCGCAGCAGGGCCGACTGGAAGTCGGCGACGACGGGAGAAGGCGTGCTCATTCAGCGGCCCCCTTTGCGCGTGAACAGGCCCTGCGGGCGCCACATCAGGATCAGGATCATCAGCAGGTAGACGGTGAACGCGCCCATCTTCGGAATGAAGTACTTGCCCGCCACGTCGGCGATGCCCAGCAGCAGCGCCGCCGCGAGCGGCCCGGTGATCGACGAGGTGCCGCCGACCGAAACCACGATCAGGAAATAGATCATGTACTTGAGCGGGAATGTCGGATCGAGCCCCAGGATCTCCGCGCCCAGCGCGCCGCCGAGGCCCGCGAGCCCCGAGCCCACCGCGAAGGTCAGCAGGAACACGACGTTCACGTTGATGCCCAGCCCCGCCGCCACGCGCGGGTCATCGACGGCCGCGCGCAGCCGGCTGCCGAAGCGCGTCTTCGACAGGATCAGCTGCAGCACCACCGTGAGCACCGCGCACACGCCGATGATGAAGAGCCGGTAGTGCCCCATGCCCAGCAGCAGCGCGCCGTCGCCGATCTCGGTGCGGCCGCGCAGCCATTCGGGCAATTGCACGTTCTGCTGCGAGGAGCCCACGAAGTAGTCGACCGCCGCCACCGCCATGAAGGCGAGGCCGATGGAAAACAGCACCTGGTCGAGGTGCGGCTTGCCGTACATCGGCCGGTAGAGCGTGCGCTCCAGCACCGCGCCGGCCAGCGCGACGACGATGAACGCGAGCGGCAGGCACGCCAGGAAGGGCACGCCCAGCTTCTGCATGGCGAACACGGTGAGATAGCCGCCCGCCATGGCGAAGGCGCCGTGCGCGAGGTTGATGAAGTTCATCAGCCCGAGCGTCACGGCCAGCCCCACGGCTAGCACGAAGAGCAGCATGCCGTAGGCGATGCCGTCGAAAAGGATGGTCAACATATGAGCGACTCAGCAGCTTGCCGCACGGCGCGACGCCTTCGGGAAACACCCAGGAACCGGCTTTGCCGGGCCTGCGGTGTTGCCCCCGGTAGGGGGTTGGCGAAGCGACACGAAGTGCGCGCAGCCTGGGGGCGAGCCTTTATTTTGCTTTGCCCGGGTCTTTCACGCCCTTGATCACGTCGAACTCGACGTTGTAGAGCTGCCCGTCCTTCTTCTCGACCTTGCGCAGGTACACGTCCTGCACGATGTCGCGGGTCTGCGCGTCGATCAGCACCTGGCCGCGCGGGCTCTCGAAGACCTGGCCCTTCATGGCGCCCAGCAGCGCCTCGCCGCCGCCCTGGCCCTTGGTGGCCTTGAGCGCCTCGTAGATGATGCGCATGCCGTCATAGCCGCCCACGGCCATGAAGTTGGGACGCATCTTGGGGTTGGCCTTCTCGAAGGCCTCGACGAACTTCTTGTTCAGTGCCGAGGGGTGCGCCGTCGAGTAGTGGTGCGAGGTGACCACGCCCAGCGCGCCGTCGCCCATGTCGTTGAGCTGGTCGTCGTCGGTCACGTCGCCGGTGGCGATCATCTTGATGCCGGCCTTGTCCATGCCGCGCTCCAGGAACTGCTTCATCACCGCGGCGCCTGCGCCCGAGGGCACGAAGACGAAGAGCGCGTCGGGCTTCACGTCGCGAACCTTCTGCAGGAAGGGAGCGAAGTCGGGGTTGCGCAGCGGCACGCGCAGCTTGTCCAGCACCTTGCCGCCGTTGAGCTGGAAGCGCTCGGAGAAGAACTTCTCCGCGTCGTTGCCCGGGCCGTAGTCGGCCACCAGCGTGACGACCGTCTTCACGCCGTTCTTCGGCGCCCAGTCGCCCATGGCCACCGACACCTGCGGCAGCGTGAAGCTCGAGCGGACGATGTAGGGCGATGCCTCGGTGATGCTCGACGTGGCGGCGGCCATCACCAGCTGCGGCGTCTTCGACTGGGTGGCGATGGGCGCCACCGCGAGGGCCAGGGGCGTCAGGCCGAAGCCGGCGAGCACGTTGACCTTGTCGTTCACCACCAGCTCCTGCGCGAGGCGCTTGGTCACGTCGGGCAGGCCGGTGTCGTCCTTGACGATCAGTTCGATCTTCTTGCCGGCCACGGTGTCGCCGTTCTGGGCGATGTACAGGCGGGCCGCGGCTTCGATCTGGCGGCCGGTGGAGGCCGACTGGCCCGTCATCGGAAGGATCAGGCCGATCTTGAACTTGTTGTCCTGGGCACTGGCCAGCGACATCGAAAGTGCAAGAGCCGACAGGGCGGCGGTCTGGATGAGATGGCGTCTTTGCATGTTTTTTCCTTTGAGGACGGAACGCGAACCGGCGCTATTTTGAACACTTTGCAACATCCGGCGCTGCAGGCAATCACCTAGCCGGCCACAGTCGCTGACCTTTGTTGCGCGATTGACAAATGAACTGCGCGATCATCGCGCAGGGTGCACTCCAGGAACGACCCCGATCAGCTTTCGGCGCGATAGGCGGAGTCGAGCGTGAGCGTACCCACGGCGCGTGACACGCAGGCGCAGATGCGCGTGACCGACTTCTTCTCGTGCTCGCTGAGGAACACGTCGCGGTGGTCGACTTCGCCGTCGATGGCGATCACGTCCATCGCGCACAGGCCGCACTCGCCGCGCCTGCAGTCCGACAGCGTCTGCACGCCGGCCGCGTCGAGCGCATCGAGCAGCGTGCAGTCGGCCGGCACGGTGATGGTCAGGTCGTGGCGCGGAATGCGCACCTCGAAGGACTGCGTGGCCAGCCGGCCGCTGCTGCCGAAGGTCTCGAAGCGCAGGTCCGCGATGGGGCGGCCCGCCGCCTGCCAGGCGCGCTTGAGCGCTTCGAGCATCGGCACAGGGCCGCAGGTGTAGAGCTGCCCGCCGGGCGGCAGCGCGGAGATGGCGGCGGCGAAGTCGATGGGCGCGGCGCCCTCGTGGGCTTCGACGCCCTCGTGTCCCAGCGCCTCGCGCAGGTGCGGGAGGTAGCCGAACTCGTCGGCGTTGCGCGCGCCGTAGAGCATCTTCACCGGCACGCCGGTGCGCTTCGCATGCGCGGCCAGGCGCTGCGCCATCAGCACCAGCGGCGTGATGCCGATGCCGCCGGCCACCAGCAGGTAGCCGGGGGCCGAGAGGTCGAGCGGAAAGTGGTTCTGCGGCGCGCTCACCTGCAGGCGGTCGCCCACGGCGAGCCGCCACATCGCGAGCGAGCCTCCGCGGCCGTCGTCCAGGCGCTTGACTGCGATGCGCCAGCAGCTGCCGTCGCCTTCGCCCACCAGCGAATAGGAGCGCGTCTGCACCCTGCCCTGCGCGGTCAGCACCTGCACCTGGAGGTGGGCGCCGGGCTCATGGGGGGCGGCGAATCCGCTCTCGGGGCGCAGCTCGAACTCGCGCACGGTGGGCGTCACGTCGCGCAGCGCGACGACCTGCGCCTGCATCCATTGAAGATCGCTTTTCATCGGGGAACACCAAGGAAGAAAAAGAAAGAAGCAGGAAGAGGAAGGGAAATCAGCCGCGCCGGCGGATCAGCTGCACGCCCGGCAGCGGACGCTGCTCGGCGGTGGGCGTGCCGTGCAGCGCCTCGCGCAGGTTGCGCCGCGCGATGCGGCTGTGCTCGCGCATCAGCGCCTCCGCGCGCGAGCCCTCGCCGGACTCGATGGCGTCGAGCACCTGCACGTGCTGGTCCTGCGCGACCACGAGCATGTCGCGCGCGGCCGGCGAATTGGCCTGCACCACGACGAAGCCCGAGGGCGAGGCGAAAGGCAGGTTGATCACGCGCTCCAGTTGCTGCGCGATGACGGGGCTGGCCGCCATTTCGCACAGCAGCGCGTGGAAGCGCTCGTTGTGCGTGACGTAGCGCGAGAAGGCGGCGTCGTCGAGCGCGGGTTCGCGCAGCAGTTCGTCGATGCGCTGCAGGCAGGCGCGCGCCTCGCGCAGCACCACCGGGGCCGCGCCGCGCTCGGCGGCGAGCCGAGCCACCAGGCCTTCGAGCGTGCCGCGCAGCTCGATGGCATCGGCCACGTCGCGTTCGGAGAAGGTGCGAACCGCATAGCCGCCGTTGGGCAGCGCCTCGAGCAGGCCTTCCTGTTCGAGCCGCATCAGCGCGGTACGCACCGGCGTGCGCGACACGCCGAGCTGCTCGGAGATCGCCACCTCGGCGATGCGCGCGCCGCCGGGCAGCTCGCCCGCGAGGATCATCTCGCGCAGCCGCAGCTGTGCCTTCACGGCCTGCGAGCTGCCGCTGTCACCGGGCTCGGCGGCGGCGGAGACGGCCGCGACCTTCACACGGCTCACGCGGCCTCCTTCTCGGCCGGGCGGATCGGGATCGCCGCGCGCGCGGGCTTCTCCTTCTCGATCATGCGGTCGATGAGCTTGCGCGCCCACATCGAGCCCGCGTCGATGTTGAGGTTGTAGAACTTGTGGTCGGGGTGCTCGTCCATGGCCTTCTGCTGCGCCTCGAGCACGAGCTCGTCCTCGCGGAAGATGCCGGCGACGCCCTCGCGCAGCTCGTGCGTGAGGCGCTGCTCGCCCAGGCAGTAGTTGCGCGCGAAGGCCCAGAAGTAGAGGCAGGTCTTGTCGGTCTCGGGCGTGATGGTGTTGAGCACGTAGCCGTTGACGCCCTTGCTGCGGTCGCCGGGGTTTCCGTTGGAGGGCACCGCGCCGCTGCCCGCTTCGGCCACGCCGACGTCGATGTTCACGGTGCACGGGCCTTCGAAGCGGATGATCTGCCAGCGGTCGACCTTGCCTGTGTAGCCGCGCGCATGGCGGATCTGGCCGCCCCAGAACGGCGGCGGATCGATGTTCTCCATCCAGCGCGTGACGGTGGCCGAACGGTCGCCGTGCGTGGCCACGAAGGGCGCCTCGGCCACTTCGCGGTTGCCGATGGAGGAGCCGTGCACGAAGGTCTCGTGCGTCAGGTCCATGAGGTTGTCGACGACGAGGCGGTAGTCGCAGTGGACGCGGATCATCTTGCCGTCGCCGGCCCAGGCCGGGTCGTCGTTCCAGTGCATGTCGGGGATGAGCGCCGGGTCGGCCTTGGCCGGGTTGCCGGGCCAGATCCACACGAAGCGGTGCTTCTCCGCCACCGGAAAGCTGCGCACGCAGGCCGAGGGGTTCAGCGTCTCCTGGCTGGGCATGTGGGTGCAGCGGCCCTGGCTGTTGTAGACGAGGCCGTGGTAGCCGCAGACCACCTCGTCGCCTTCGAGGCGCCCGAGCGACAGCGGCATCAGCCGATGCCAGCAGGCGTCCTCGAGCACGGCGACCTGCCCGTCGGTGCGACGGAACAGCACCACTTTCTGGTTGCAGATGGTGCGTGGCAGCAGCGCGTGTCGCACTTCGACGTCATAGGCGGCGGCGTACCAGGCGTTCAGGGGGAAGGCGGGCGTGGGCGTTTTCATGAATACTCAATGTATACAGAAACAGCAAAATTTCCAGCGTTTTCCGCTAATTCGAGGGTAAACACCGAGATCACTGTATACAGTCATCGCCGTTTCGATGGCGATACGATGCTCCGTTCGTTTCCCCCGATCACGATCACGACGGAGCCATCCATGACACAGCACGCCGCCTTGCCTGCCCGCTACGACCACGTGGGTAGCTTCCTGCGCCCCAAGTACCTGCTCGAAGCCCGCGAGCAGAAGGCCAAGGGCGAAATCACCCCCGAGCAGCTCCGCCTCGTCGAGGACAAGGCGATCACCGAGATCGTCAAGTTCCAGGAAGACATCGGCCTGAAGAGCATCACCGACGGCGAGTTCCGCCGCACGTACTTCCACATCGACTTCCTCGACCAGCTCGGCGGCGTGAAGACCGACATCCCGGTCACCATCCGCAAGGCCGACGGCACCGAGGAGCTGGCCCCGCCGGCGATGCGCGTGATCGACAAGGTCCGCCACGTCAAGGACATCCAGCTGGCCGACTTCCAGTACCTCAAGAGCCAGGTGTCCGCGGGCAACACGCCCAAGGTGACGATCCCCTCGCCGACCATGCTGCACTTCCGCGGCGGCCGCGCCGGCATCAGCAAGGACGCCTACCCCGAACTCGACCCCACCTTCTACGACGACGTGGCCAAGGCCTATGGCGACGAGCTGCGCTCGCTGGCCGCCGCCGGCTGCACCTACGTGCAGATGGACGACACCAACCTCGCCTACCTGTGCGACGAGCACATGCGCGAAGCCGCCCGCAAGCGCGGTGACGACCCCAACGAACTGCCGCACCGCTACGCCGCCTTCATCAACAAGGTGGTGGCGCAGAAGCCGCCGGGCATGCTGCTGGCCATGCACCTGTGCCGCGGCAACTTCAAGAGCACGCACGCCGCCGCGGGCAACTACGAGCCCGTGGCGGAAGCGCTGCTCAAGGAGATGGACCTCGACGCCTACTTCATGGAATACGACGACGCCCGCTCGGGCGACTTCAAGCCGCTGCGCTACCTGCCCAAGGGCAAGACGGTAGTGCTCGGCCTGGTGACCACCAAGTTCGGCGAGATGGAAGACAAGGACGAGCTCAAGCGCCGCATCGAGGACGCCGCCAAGTACGCCTCGCTCGACCAGCTCGCGCTGTCGCCGCAGTGCGGCTTCTCCAGCACCGTGCACGGCAACAACATCGCGGTGGAAGCGCAGCGCAACAAGCTGCGCCTGGTTGTCGAGACGGCGCAGGAGGTCTGGGGCTCGACCTGAAGCCGTCTTTCTGTTGAAGTCGGGGACCATGACGACTCACATCTACTCAGGTCCCCTCAGCATGTTCGGCGCCAAGGTCGAGATCGCGGCACGCGAGAAAGGCGTGCCCTTCGAACTGGTCATGGTGCCCTTCGCCAAGGGCGACGTCTACGAGCCCAAGCACCCCGAGGTGCTTCGGGTCAATCCCGTCAAGCAGCAGGTGCCGGTGCTGGTCGACGACGAGGTGTCTCTCTTCGACTCCACGCAGATCTTCGAGTACCTGGAAGACCGCTACCCGAGCCCCGCGCTGTGGCCCGAAGGCGTTGCCGAACGGGCCCGCGCGCGTCAGCTGGAGCAGAAGTCGGACGAGGTCTTCTTCCCGAACGTGATCAAGCTCTTCGGCCTGCAGGAGGCCATGCAGAGCGCCCCGGCGATCGCGGCCTGCGCCGGCTGCGCGCGCTTCTACGACGAGATGGAAGGCCTGCTCGCCACGCGCGACTACCTGGCGGGGCCCTACTCCTTCGCCGACATCGCCTTCTACATGGCCTGCATCTTCGCCGACCGCAAGGGCGCGGGCATGACCGGCGCCACGCCGCGGCTGCTGGCCTGGCGCACGCGCGTGGGCGGCCGGCCCGCGGTGCGCGCGGTGGTCGATCCGATGATGCGTTTCCTCGCCTCGGAGGGACGCGAGGTGCCGGCCTTCCTGCAACGCTGAAGGGACACTGAAGGCGCCGCCCTCAGCGCTGAGGCATCATCGATTCATGCCGACCAAAGAGTTCGACTGGCTGCCCACTCCCTCGCAGCACTTCCTCGTCGTCACTTTCGCGCTGCTGGTCTACGTGCTGACCACGCGCGCGCGCCGCGAGCAGCGCGCCCCCACCACCGCCATCGCATGGGTCATGGGGCTGGTGCTGATGCCTTATTTCATCCTGCCGATGTACCTGCTGTTCGGGCAGCGCAAGCTGCGCCCGGCGGGTTCGCCGCGGCCGCCGCGCTCGGTGCCGCCGGGCCACTGGGCCGCCGACCTGATCGAGAGCTTCGGCCTTGCGCCGCCGGGGCGCTGCGCGATCCGCCTGCATGCCGACGGAGAGGCCGCGCGCGACGCGCTGTGGCAGGTGATCGACGGCGCGCGCGAGCGCATCGACGTGTGCACCTTCATCATCGGCGACGACCCGCTGGGCCATTCGGTGCTCGACCGGCTCGCGCAGCGGGCGCGCGAGGGCATCAAGGTGCGGGTGCTGCTCGACGGCTTCGGCGCGCTCTCGCTGCCGCGCCACCACTTCGACCGGCTGCGCGCGGCCGGCGGCGAGGTGGCGGTGTTCCGCCCCTTCTTCAGCCTGCGGCGCATCGGCCCGCGCAACCTGCGCAACCACCGCAAGTTCACCATCGCCGACGACGGCTGGCTCTGGTCGGGCGGGCGCAACCTCGCTGGCGAATACTTCACCGGCAACGACAAGCATCCGCAAGCCTGGCGCGATCTCTCCTTCGACCTGCGCGGCAGCGTGGCGGCCGCGGCGGCGCGCCAGTTCGACCACGACTGGGCCTCGGTGCGCAGCCGCAAGGCCCGCGCCATCACCGCCCCCGACGCCGAAGGCCCCGGCACAGCCATGGCCCAGTTCCTGCCGAGCGGCCCCGACCAGACGGAGGACACGGCGCATGCGCTGCTGATCGACGCCTGCTTCCGCGCCGAGCACCGCATCCTCGCCATCACGCCCTACTTCGTGCCCGGCGACGGCCTGCGCGACGCGCTGCGGCTGGCCGCGCGGCGCGGCGTGCAGGTGACCATCGCGATGCCCGCGCAATCCAACCACCGGCTGGCCGACTTCGTGCGCGCACGCGCCATGCGCGACCTGGCGCGCGCGGGCGTGAGCTTTCGCATGCTGCCCTTCATGGCGCACGCCAAGGCGGTGGTGGTGGACGACGAACTGGCCATCTGCGGATCGATCAACCTCGACTTGCGCAGCCTGCTGCTGAACCACGAGGCAGCCGTGGTGTTCTACGGGCAGGACCACATCGAATGGCTGGCCGAGTGGATCGAGACCACCGCCTCGGCCGGCGAGCCCTATCGCGCGCGGCGGCCAGGGCTGCTGCGCGACGTGGCCGAGGGGCTGCTGCTCACTGTTGCTTTCCAGCTCTAGGTGCCCAGTGCCGGCGCGGCTCTGTAATCCAGGATGTACAAATGCAACAAAACTGAAACCAATTGAACAAGCATACTAAAATACCCACCGGTTTCGGGGATTGACAAACCTTCCTGCCCCACCGGTCACCCCCCGGACGGACGCTGACGGATCTCCCGGCACCCCCTGCCTGGCGGGGTAGCCCGCCCGGACGCGGCCTTTCAAGAGGCCGGCCCGGGCGCCGTTCGTTGGAGTCTTGCGCCCCGATCCCCGGGGAAAACCGATGCGAGCTTTCTTCTCGCTGCGTGCCCTGGCGAACCTGGCGTTTGCGGTCCTGCCAACAGTGTTCGCGCTGTCTGGAATTGCAACGCCCGCTTTCGCCGCCATGGACGAGATCGGCCGGGCTCCCCCGAGCACCCATCGCCTGAAGTTCATCGTCGATCCCGAACTCGCCGCCGACATCGGCCCCGCCGAGGCCGGCCGCCGGCTCGCCCAGTACGTGGCCGACGTCAACACCGTGTTCACGCGCGAGACGATGCGCAGCTTCGCCTTCGACCCCGCCGCCGACCTGCAACTGGTCGCGCCCGCGAACGCGCCGCAGTGCGCCTACAGCGGCCTGGTCAATGGCGAGGTGGTGGTGTGCGTCTCGAAGTCGACGCGCGGCTACAGCCACGGCGGGCTTTCCATGAGCTGGACCTTTCCGCAGAAAGGCGTGGCCTGGAACCTCAACTGGATCGCCATCCACGACCCGCTGCGCCTTTCGCGCGCGCCCACGCCGGGCGCCCCCGAATCCACCGAGAAGGACTACCTGGGCCGCCAGCTCAAGACGCTGATGCACGAGCTGGAGCACGTGTTCGGCGCCGGCGCGGGCGAGTACTACAACGGCATCGCCGTCACCGACACCACCGGCGTCGCGCCCGTCACCGATCTCTCTCTGGCCAGCGAAAGCGACCGCTACTGGTGGAGCCGCCAGCACTGGCGGCTCGACCCGCTGCTGGGCACCGTCTTCGAGCAGCGCCGCGATCCGGCCGCCAACCGCGTCGCCACGCTGGAGCTGACCCGCTTCACCGAAGGCACCAGGGCCAACATCAATACCGACTGGACCGACTGGCCCAAGCTCGGCAGCTCGAAGTTCATGGCCGGCACCACCGCCACCCAGGTGCGCGTGACCGACCGCGACACCGGTGCCGCCCTGCCCGGCGCGCAGGTGTCGGTGTGGCGCAACCCGGGCGCCGGCAAGCCGCTGGCGATGCTGGTCACCGGCGTGGCCGACGCCTCCGGCCGCTTCGTGTTCGACTGGGACTGCGGCTTCAGCTGCTTCGCCACCGGCAAGACCACGCTGCTGGTCAAGGCGCGCGCAGCCAGCCGCGCGCCCGGCGCCACGTGGTTCACCATCTTCGATGCCTTCGAGCAGAAGGCGGTGCAGGGCCAGCAGATGTTCACCATCGACCTGGCGCTCGGCAGCCCCGACGCGACGCCGCCAACCGTATCGGTGGCCGCGCCCTCCATGGCCACGGTGGGGCAGCTCACCGTGATCGCGCCCGCGGTGGTGGACAACGTCGGCGTCGTCGGCGTGAAGGTGGTGGGCCGCGACAGCATCCCCATCTGCACCTTCACCGCCCCGCCCTACACCTGCAGCTGGACGCCGGGCACGCCCGGCATGCAGACGATCCGCGTCATCGCGCTCGACGCGGCGGGCAACTCGGCGGTGGCTTCCGCCAACGTGATCGTCAACCCGCCTTCCGACACCGTGCCGCCGGCCGTTTCGCTGGCCGCGCCCCAGAGCGTGCCTGCGGGCGCGGCCGCGAGGTTCTCCGCCACCGCATCCGACAACGTCGGCGTGGCCGAGCTGAAGTTCATCGTCGACGGCAGGACCGCCTGCACGCTGCGCGCCGCGCCGTACGTCTGCGCATGGACGCCGAAGCGGCCCGGCTCGGCGAACGTGGAAGTGCGCGCGATGGATGCGGCCGGCAACGTCGCCAGCGCCTCCGCCAGCATGCGCATCGAGGGCCCGCGGCCCGAGGACCTCTGACTAGGGCCTGTTGGTGAAGCTGGCGTTGCCCAGCCCCGTGCCGATGGTCAGCACGCCCCAGTGGCGCACGTCGCGCATGAAGGGCAGTTCGCTCAGGCCCTGCACCACGGCGTCGTTGTGCATCAGCACCAGCGTCGGGCCCGAGCCCATCATCGGCATGCGGCGCCACAGCTGGCTGGGCAGGTGGAAGGCGTGGCTTTCCCAGTCGCCGGGCAGGTTCTGCGCGCCGCGCGCGATGGAGCCGTCGGGCCGAATGAGCCCCGGGCAGCCGATGCCGATGAAGGGCGCAAGCCGGATCTTCTTGCGCTCGCTGTAGCGCACCATGTCTTCCAGCATGCCGGCGATGTGGTCGACCATGTCGCCGCGGTTGGGGCCTTCGTCCGCGTGGCGCCACTTCTCGCGGCGCACCACCTTCGCAAGCGAGAAGTCGGGCGCCTTGCGGTGGCGTGTCTTGACGATGCCGCAGCGCACGTTGGTGCCGCCTATGTCGACGGCGAGGATCGCGTCGTGCCCCTTGAGCATGTGGCGCGGCACCAGGTGCACCCAGCCGATCAGCCCGCCGTCGTCCACGTCGTGCGAAAGGCGGGCGATCTGCACGTGCGGGCCGAGCTCCTCCAGGATGGCGGCGGTCTGCAGGATCGCGCGCTCGCCCACGTCGCTTTCGGGAAAGCCGCCGCCGATCACGATGCGCTCCACCTTCTTCCATGAGGGCTGGCGCATGAAGCGCTGGATCACCGACGCCAGTTCCTGCGCGAACTCCTCGATGGCCACGTGCATCAGGTCGGTGGCTTCGGACGCTTTCTTCTCCTGCAGCACGCGGTCGAGTTCCTTCTTGGCGAGGTCGCGCGAGTGCGATTTGCCCAGCGGGTCCTTGCCCTTCCTGCGGCGGCGCTTGCGCCAGTGCTCGAGCAGTTCGCGGAATGCCGTCTGGCTGGCCTGGTCGCCGACGAAGCCGTCCTTGTCGCGCAGCTGCAGGCTGTAGCCGTCCACCTGAAGGCCGGGCAGTTCGCGCAGGCCGTGGACGTTGGGGCCGGGGAGGTCGTGGTCGTCGCTCGCGGGTGGGGTCTTTTTCTTCATCGCGACCCACTTTGGCTCCGAACGGCAGCCGGCCCCATCGGCACCGCACGCCAGGGTTTGTAGGAGATCGACGGGTACGCGGGACGGGGCGTTGTCTATACACTGGCCCGGATGCAACTGCCCCGCAGCCTTCGCATCCTCGCGCGCGCCACCCTGCTCTTCGCCCTCGCCTGGCTTGCCTTGTGCGGCGCCGCGAAGGCGGCGGACGAGACGCTGCGCGTCGGCTCCAAGCGCTTCACCGAGTCGTACATCCTGGCCGAGCTGCTGGCGCAGACTGCCGCGCCGCACACGGCCACGCCGCCCGTCGTGCGGCAAGGGCTGGGCAACACAGCCATCGTCTACGAGGCCCTGCGCTCGGGCGCCATCGACCTCTACGCCGAATACACCGGCACCATCGCGCTCGAGATCCTCAAGGGCGCACCGGCCGATACGCGCGAGGCGATGAACGCCGCACTCGCGCCGATGGGCCTGGGCGTGGCGATTCCGCTGGGCTTCAACGACGGCTACGCGCTCGCGGTGCGCGCCGCCGACGCCGACCGGCTGGGCCTGCGCACGCTGAGCGACCTGGCCAAGCACCCCGAGCTGAAGTTCGGCCTGTCCAACGAATTCATCGGCCGCGCCGACGGCTGGAAGGGCCTGGCCGGGCGCTATGGCTTCACGCAGGCGCCCACCGGCCTCGACCACGGCCTGGCCTACGACGCGGTGGGCGCCAAGCAGATCGACGTGATCGACATCTACACCACCGACGCCAAGATCGACCACCTCGGCCTGCGCGTGCTGGAGGACGACAAGAAATACTTCCCGCGCTACGACGCAGTGGTGCTCTACAAGCTCGACCTGCCCAAGCGGCTGCCCAAGGCCTGGGCCGCGCTGCAGGCGCTGGAAGGCAAGGTCGACGAGCACGCCATGATCGCGATGAACGCGCGCGCCGAACTGCAGAGCGTGCCCTTCGACGTGATAGCGCGCGACTTTCTCGCGAGCACGGGCAGCAAGGATGCAAAGGCGCAACCGAAGGAAGAACGCCGCGGCTTCGCGGCCAAGCTGTTCGGACCCGACCTGTGGAAGCTCGCGCGGCAGCACCTGCTGCTGGTGGCGCTGTCGGTGGGCATCGCGATCCTCGTCGGCGTGCCGATCGCGATCCTGGTGTTTCCGCACGTGCGGCTGCGCGCCCTTGTGCTGGGCTTCGCGAGCCTGCTGCAGACCGTGCCCTCGCTGGCGCTGCTGGCCGTGCTGATCTCGATGCTGGGCGCCATCGGCGCGCTGCCGGCGCTGATCGCGCTCACGCTCTACTCGCTGCTGCCGATCATGCGCAACACGGTGACGGGGCTGGCCGAAGTGCCCAACGGCCTGAGGCTGGCGGGCACTGCCCTCGGCATGACCCCGCCGCAGAGCCTCCAGCTGGTGCTGCTGCCGCTGGCGCTGCCCACGCTGCTGGCAGGCGTGCGCACCGCCACAGCGATCGCCATCGGCACGGCAACCATCGCGGCCTTCATCGGCGCGGGCGGTTTCGGCGAGCGCATCGTGACGGGCCTGGCCCTCAACGACCGCGAGCTGCTGGTGGCAGGCGCGCTGCCGGCCGCCGCGCTGGCGCTGCTGAGCGAAGGCGTGTTCGAGCTCGTCGAATACCTCATGCGAAGACGCCGCCGCGCGCCGCCGTCTTCGCTTCCGCCCGCCTGAAGATCGGCCTCAGGCCAGCGTGTAGGCCGTCTTCACCGTCGTGAAGAACTCCTGCGCATAGTGCCCCTGCTCGCGCGGACCGTAGCTCGAGCCCTTGCGACCGCCGAATGGCACGTGGTAGTCGACACCCGCCGTCGGCAGGTTGACCATCACCATGCCGGCCTGGCTGTGGCGCTTGAAGTGCGTGGCGTACTTCAGCGAGGTGGTGGCGATGCCGGCCGAGAGGCCGAACTCGGTGTCATTGGCCGTGGCCAGTGCCTCCTCGTAGTTCTTCACGCGGATCACGCTCGCCACCGGGCCAAAGATCTCTTCCTTATTGATGCGCATGGTGGCGGCCGATTCGCTGAAGAGGGCCGGCGACATGTAGTAGCCGTCCGTCTCCAGTTTCAGCAGCTCGCCGCCCGCGGCCAGCGTGGCGCCTTCGCTCTTGCCGATGGCGACGTATTCCATGTCCTGGTCGAGCTGCGACTTCGACGAGACCGGGCCCATGTCGGTCCCCTGCGCGAGCGCGTCGCCCACCTTGATCTTCGCCATGCGTTCCTTCATGGCTTCGATGAACTTCGGGTAGATGCCTTCGGTCACGATGAGCCGGCTCGACGCGGTGCAGCGCTGTCCGGTCGAATAGAAGGCGCTCTGCACGCTGAGCTCCACGGCCTGCGCGAGGTCGGCGTCGTCAAGAATCACCTGCGGGTTCTTGCCGCCCATCTCGAGCTGCACCTTCTTGTGGTTGGTGACGCACTGCACCGCGATGTTGCGGCCCACGCCCACCGAGCCGGTGAAGCTGATCGCATGGATGCCCGGGTGGTTGACCAGCGCATTGCCGATCACGCTGCCGCGCCCCATCACCAGGTTGAACACGCCGGCCGGAATGCCCGAGCGGCTGATGATCTCCGCGATCGCCCAGGCGCAGCCCGGCACGAGGTCGGCGGGCTTGAGCACCACGCAGTTGCCGAAGGCCAGCGCGGGCGCGATCTTCCAGGCCGGAATGGCGATCGGGAAGTTCCACGGCGTGATGAGGCCGACCACGCCGACCGGCTCGCGCGTGATCTCCACGCCGATGTTCGGCCGCACCGAAGGCAGCACCTCGCCCGACAGGCGCAGGCACTCGCCCGCGAAGAACTTGAAGATGTAGCCGGCGCGGGCGGCCTCGCCGATGCCCTCGGCCTTGGTCTTGCCCTCTTCACGCGAGAGCAGCGTGCCCAGCTCTTCCTTGCGCGCGAGGATCTCGTTGCCGATCTTGTCGAGCGCGTCGGAGCGCGCCTGCACGCTGCCGGTGGCCCAGGCCGGGAAGGCCGCGGTGGCGGCGGCCACGGCCGCATCGACGTGCGAGGCATCGCCCTGCGTGTACTGGCCGATCACGTCGGACAGGTTGCTCGGATTGACGTTGGGGCTGTAGCCGGCGCCTGCACGCCATTCGCCGCCGATGAGGTTGTCGAAGTTCTGCATCTTGGGTTCCTTGCTGCTCGATGGATGAAAAAAGAAAGAAAGAAGCCGGAGCGACGGCTCCGGCTGCGGGATGTGAGAAACGGAGCCTACGCCTCTACCTGATCATGCAGGGTTTCTTGTTGTCGAAAGTCCATCCCGGGATCAGGTACTGCATCGCCTGCGCATCGTTGCGCGCCCCCAGGCCGTGCTTCAGGTACAGCTGGTGCGCCTTCTCGACCGCATCCATGTCGAGCTCCACGCCCAGGCCGCCGCGCGTGGGCACCTTCACGAAGCCGTCTTCGATCTTCAGCGGCGCCTTGGTCAGATGCTGGCCGTCCTGCCAGATCCAGTGCGTGTCGATGGCCGTCACCTTGCCCGGCGCGGCTGCGGCCACGTGCGTGAACATCGCGAGCGACACGTCGAAGTGGTTGTTGGAGTGCGAGCCCCAGGTCAGGCCCCAGGCCTGGCACAGCTGCGCCACGCGCACCGAGCCCTGCAGGGTCCAGAAATGCGGGTCGGCCAGCGGGATGTCGACCGACTGCAGCGAGAGGCTGTGCACCATCTCGCGCCAGTCGGTGGCGACCATGTTGGTGGCGGTGGGCAGGCCGGTGGCGCGGCGGAACTCGGCCATCACCTCGCGGCCCGAGAACACGCCCTCTGCGCCGCACGGGTCTTCGGCGTAGGCCATCACGCCGTGCAGGTCGCGGCACAGGCGGATCGCGTCCTGCAGCAGCCAGCCGCCGTTGGGGTCGAGCGTGACGCGGGCCTTCGGAAAGCGCTCGTGCAGCGCGCGGATCGCCTCGACCTCTTCCTCGCCGCGCAGCACGCCGCCCTTGAGCTTGAAGTCGGTGAAGCCGTAGCGCGCATGCGTGGCCTCGGCCAGGCGCACGATGGCCTCGGGCGTCATCGCCTCCTCGTGGCGCAGGCGGAACCAGTCGTTGTCGGCGCCGGGGTCGCTCTCGTACGGCAGGTCCGTCTTCCTGCGGTCGCCCACGTAGAAGAGATAGCCGAGCATCTGCACCGCGTCGCGCTGCTGGCCTTCGCCGAGCAGGGCCGCCACGGGCACTTCGAGGAACTGGCCCAGCAGGTCGAGCAGCGCGGCTTCGACGGCCGTGACCGCGTGGATGGTCACGCGCAGGTCGAAGGTCTGCAGGCCGCGCCCGCCGCTGTCGCGTCCGGCGAAGGCACTGCGCATGCTGTTGAGGATCGCGTTGTGCCGGCCGATGGGCTGGCCGACGATGAGATCGCGCGCGTCTTCCAGCGTCTGGCGGATCTTCTCGCCGCCGGGCACTTCGCCCACGCCGGTATGGCCGGCGCTGTCGGTCAGGATCAGCAGGTTGCGCGTGAAGAACGGGCCGTGGGCGCCGCTCAGGTTCATCAGCATGCTGTCGTGGCCCGCGACGGGGACCACGCGCATGCCGGTGACGACGGGGGCGCCCGACATGGCTTTGGAAACAACGGATTCAGGGCTTGTCATCTTCGGGCTGCGTGCTTCAGTCTGCAGTAATGTGGCGGGCGTCGATCAATGTCTTCCATCGCGTCCATTCGCGCAACTGGAAGGCGGTGAATTCCTCGGGCGTGCTGGCGACGATCTCCAGGCCCTGGTCGAGCATGCGCTTCTTCGTCTCCGGGTCCTGCATGGCGGCGATGACCGCGTCGCTCAGCTTCTTCTTCACGGCGGGCGGCAGGCCCTTGGGCGCGGCCATGCCCTGCCATGAATAGACCTCGGCGCCCTTCACGCCGGCCTCGGCCAGCGTAGGCACGTCGGGCAGCACCGGCGAGCGCTTGTCGCCCGTGACGGCAATGGCGCGCAGCTTGCCGCCGCGGATGTGCGGCAGCACCGCATTGACGTTCTGGAACGAGAAGTCGACCTGATTGCCCAGCAGGTCGTTGATCGCAGGCGCCCCACCCTTGTAGGGCACGTGCACGCCTTCGGTCTTCGTCTGCTGCCAGAAGAGCTCGGCCGAGAGATGGTCGGAAGAGCCGTTGCCCGAGCTCGCGAACGAGACCTTGCCCGGCGTCTTGCGCAGCAGCGCGAGCACGTCGTCCACCGTGCGCTCCGGCCGCGCGATATTCGCGACGAGCACGTTGGGCGCCTGCACGGGCACGCTGATGTAGTCGAAGTCTTTCGTCGCGTCGTAGGGCACGCTCTTTTGCAGGTGCGGCGTGACGACGAAGGCGCCGAGCGAGGACACCAGCAGCGTGTAGCCGTCGGGCGCCGCGCGCTTGACCTGGCCGGTGCCGATGGTGCCAGTGGCGCCGGGCCGGTTGTCGACGACGAAGCTGCCGCCTAGCTTGTTCTGCAGCTGCAGCGCAATGGTGCGGGCGACCATGTCGGTTGAACCGCCCGCCGGGAACGGTACGACGATGGTCACCGGCTTCTGCTGGGGCCATGCGTCGGCCTGCGCCGAGGCAGGCAGGGGCAAAAACGCGACCGAGGCAGCCGCGAGGGTGGCCCCGAGAAGGACTCTCTTCTTCATTCGGCTAGATCCTCACGGCCTGGCGGGCCAGCAGCTTCCAGCTGCCGCCCTGCTTCTGCCACACGCCGAGGATCTTCAGCGCCACCTTGCCGGGCTTGCCCGAATCATTGGTGTCGGCGGTGAGCGTGTGGCGCACGATGGCGGTGTTGCCGTCGACCACCTTCACGGTCTGGTCGGTGATGGCGATGGTCACGAAGTCGGACTTGCCGTCGAGCAGGTCGGCGATGAAGCTGGCCTTGGTGTCGACCTTGCCGCCGGAGTGGCCGTAGCTGAGGTCGTCGGCCACCAGAGCGCCGAGGGCGGGCGCGGTGGGGTCGATCATCGCGATGCGCAGGCGCTCGGCGGCCGCGGCAACCTCGGGCGCGGCCGATGCGGCATTGCCCGAGGGCATCACCGAGCAGGCCGAGAACAGCGCCGCCGAAGCGGCGACCAGGAAGAGCTTCTTGAGGAACATGGCGTCTTGTCTCCGTTGTTGTGATGGGTCTTCCGCCAGGGGCCGGCTTACTGCGGGCCGAGCGAGTCGATCAGCGCCTTGAGCTGCTCCATCTCGGCGGGCGTGAGGTCGGTGAGCGGCGCGCGCACGGGGCCGGCGTCGTGGCCGACGATCTTTGCGCCGGCCTTCACGATGCTCACGGCGTAGCCGGGCACGCGATTGCGCAACTCGAGATAGGGCATGAAGAAGTTCTTCAGCAGGCGGTGCTGCGTCGGCAGGTCGTCGGCGGCGACGGCCCTGTAGAAGTCCATGGCGGTCTTCGGAATGAAGTTGAAGACGGCCGACGAGTACACCGGCGTGCCCATCGCCTTGTAGGCGGCGGCGTAGACCTCGGCGGTAGGCAGGCCGCCCAGGTAGGCGAAGCGGTCGCCCATCTTCTGGTAGATGGCGACCATGGCCTCGATGTCGCCCACGCCGTCCTTGAAGCCGACGAGGTTGGGGTTGCGTTCGGCCAGCGCGGCCAGGGTGTCGGGCTTGAGGCGGCTGGTGGCGCGGTTGTAGACGATCACGCCGAACTTCACGCTCTTGCACACGGCCTCGACGTGCGCGGCCAGGCCTTCCTGGCCGGCTTCGGTGAGGTAGTGCGGCAGCAGCAGGATGCCGTGCGCGCCGGCCTTCTCGGCGGCTTGAGCGCACTGGATGGCGAAGCGCGTGGGGCCGCCGGCGCCCGCGATGATCGGCACCACGCCGCGGCAGGTGTCGACCGCGGTCTTGATGATGCCCGGGTACTCGTCGCCGGTGAGCGAGAAGAACTCGCCCGTGCCGCCGGCCGCGAACAGCGCGCTCGCGCCGTAGGGAGCGAGCCATTCGAGGCGCTGCTCGTAGCCCTTCTTGTTGAAGTCGCCGTTGCTGTCGAAGTCGGTCAGCGGGAACGAGAGCAGGCCGGAGCCCATGATGGTCTTGAGTTCTTGCGGGTTCATCGGGAAGAGTCCAGTGAAGATGAGGAAAAGGAGAAGGAAATGCTGCGGGCGATGCGGCCGCCGCCGGGCCGCCCCAAGGCGAGCCGCGCCTCCCCCTCGGGGGGTGGCGAATTACACGGAGCGCAGCGAGTGAAAAGCCGGGGGGCGGGCATGACTAGTCGAGCCTGACGTTGGCTTCCTTGATGACCTGGGCCCAGCGCGCGCGCTCCTTGGCGAAGAACTGGTCCTGCTCGGGCGCGGTCATGGTCACGACCTCGGCGCCCTGGCCCGCGAGGCGGGCGCGGATGTCGGCGGTGCGGATGATGCGCACCAGCTCGCGGTTGAGCCGGGTGACGATCGCGTCGGGCACGCCGCGCGCGGCGACCACGCCCTGCCAGGTGCCCGACTCGTAGCCGGGAGCGCCCTGCTCCGCGATGGTCGGCACGCTGCCGATCAGCGGCATGCGCGTGGCCTTGGACACGGCGATCAGCTTGAGCTTGCCGGCCTGCACCTGCGGGTAGGTGGCGAGCATGCCGTTCATCAGAACCTGCGTCTGGCCCGAGACGGTGTCGAGCACGGCCTGCACGCCGCCCTTGTAGGGCACGTATTCCCACTTGGCGCCGATGCGGCGCTGCAGCTCGATGCCCGCGAGGTGCGCGGTGCTGCCGCTGGCGGTGACGGCGAAGTTGAGATCGCTCTTCTTCGAGAGCTCGACCAGTTCCTTCAGCGTGCTGGCCTGCACCGAGGGGTGCACCACCAGCAGGTGCGGCGAATAGGCCAGCATGGAAACGCTGCGCAGGTCCTTCGACGGATCGAAAGGCAGCTTGGGGTACAGCGACGGGCTGATGGCCAGCGCGCCCAGGTCGCACAGCATCAGCGTGTAGCCGTCGGCCGGGGCCTTGGCCAGCAGGTCGGCGCCGAGGTTGCCGTTGGCGCCAGCCTTGTTGTCGATGACGACGGGCTGGCCCAGCGCCTCCGACAGCGGCTGGCTGATGGCGCGCGCAATGATGTCGGACGAGCCGCCCGGCGGGTACGGAACGATGATCCGGATCGGCTTCGAGGGCCAGTTGCCGGTGCCGCCCTGCGCGCCCGCCGCGGCTTGCGCGAAGGAGCGCGCCGGCAGGCTGGCGGCCAGGGTCGTGGCCAGCGCGGCACCCAGTGCGCCGCGTCGGGAGATGGTCATGCTGCCTCCTGTTGTTCGATGGTCGTCACGGCCTTGTGCGCAACGAGCCGCACAAGTTATCAGTCATCGTACAACCAGCAAGACGACTTGTCCAGCAGGCCGGACAAGAAAAATATCAGTGGGACGAAGCGCCGTCGGAAGACGGCGAGGACGCATCGGCCCCACCGACCCCTGCCGCGGCGGCATCGGCCTTCGCCTTCTGCTGCGCGGCTTCCTGCGCCATGCGCAGCCGCTCGCGGCTGTTGGTCAGGTGGATGCGCATGGCGGCGCGCGCCGACTCGGGGTCGCGCCGCGCGATGGCCGCGTAGATCTCTTCGTGCTCGCGGTTGACGCGGCTCAGGTAAGGCGCCCCGCCCTCGTGCGTGCGGATGGCGCTGATGCGGGTGCGCGGGATGAGCGTGGTGCCCAGGTGCCGCATGATGTCCGCGAAGTACGGGTTGCCGGTCGACTCGGCGATCTGCAGATGGAAGCGGAAGTCCGGCCCCACCGTGTCGCCCGCCACCACCACGTTGCGCTCGAAATCGTCGAGCGCCTGGCGCATGGCGACCAGCTGCTCGTCGGTGCGGCGACTGGCGGCGAGGCCGGCCGATTCGGTCTCCAGGCTGATGCGCAGTTCCAGCACGGCGAGCACGTCGACCGAGGCGGCGATCTCGCCCGGGTCGAGGCGGAACACGCCGCCGGTGCGCGGCTGCAGCACGAAGGTGCCCACGCCGTGCAGCGTCTCGACCAGCCCCGCGGCCTGCAGCTTCGACAGCGCCTCGCGCACCACGGTGCGGCTCACGCCATAGGCCTGCATGATGGCCGACTCGGTCGGCAGCTTGTCGCCCGGCCGCAGCGACTGGCTGCGGATCTTCTCGCCCAGGTCTTCCACCAGCCCGTGCGCGAGTCCGCGCGCGCGCTGGCGCGGACGCCCCACGAAAGACGGCGCCGAAGAGGCCGCCTCCGCCGGAGCATCCGACACCAAGGGATTACCCGCAGTCGTCTGAACCATGGCCACGATGATAATCCCCAAACTAGTTGTACGACAACAGATAACTTATCACTCAACTTCCAAGTGTCGCGGGCGAAACCGCCGGCGGCCTGCGGTTTCCACGGCACCGAAATGCAGCGCCTTTTCGACCTCGCGACCTCGACCTTGCTTCCATGGCATCGTACCGGCCGCTCCAGCGAAACCGCCGCAGCGGCTGCCCCTCGGAAACCATGACTCCGGCATTCAAGGACTGGCAACCATGACAGACAACAACAAGATGAATCGCCTGCTGCTGACCGGCGCTGCCGGCGGCCTCGGCAAGGTGCTGCGCGAGCGGCTCAAGCCTTTTGCGAACGTGCTGCGGCTGTCCGACATCGCCTCGCTGGCGCCCGCCGCCGGCGCCGACGAGGAAGTCGTGCCCTGCGACCTCGCCGACAAGGCCGCGGTGCACGCGCTGGTGGAAGGCTGCGACGCCATCGTCCACCTGGGCGGCGTGTCGGTGGAACGGCCGTTCGAGGAGATCCTCGATGCCAACATCAAGGGCGTGTTCCACATCTACGAAGCCGCGCGCCGCCACGGCGTGAAGCGCGTGGTGTTCGCGAGTTCCAACCACGTGATCGGCTTCTACAAGCAGAGCGAACGCATCGACGCCCACGCCGTGCGCCGGCCCGACGGCTACTACGGCCTGTCGAAGTCCTTCGGAGAAGACGTCGCCCAGTTCTACTTCGACCGCTGGGGCATCGAGACGGTGAGCATCCGCATCGGCTCGTCTTTCCCCGAGCCCGCCAACCGCCGGATGATGAGCACCTGGCTCAGCTACCGCGACCTGACCTCGCTGATCGAGAAGTCGCTCTTCACGCCCGACGTGAAGCACACGGTGGTCTACGGCATGTCGAACAATCGCGACGTGTGGTGGGACAACAGCGCGGCCGCGCACCTGGGCTTCGTTGCGCAGGACAGCTCCGAAGTGTTCCGCGACAAGGTCGAGCAGCAGCCTCCCGTGGCGCCGACCGATCCGAACGCCATCTACCAGGGCGGCGCCTTCACCGCGCAGGGCCCGTTCGGCGATTGAGGCGATTCAGGCGATGCAAGCTGAACTCGTCCTCGACGCGCGCAACGGCACCGGCGAAAGCCCGGTGTGGCATGCCGCGCAGCAGGCGCTGTACTGGGTCGACATTCCGGCGCGGACGCTGAACCGCTGGCATGCGAGCGAAGGCCACGCGCAGTGGAAGGCCGACGAGATGATCGCCTGCATCGCGCCGCGCGCCGACGTGCCCGGCGAGTGGATCGCCGGCATGGAAAGCGGACTCTTCTCGCTGAAGCCGCAGGCCGACGGCACGCTGCCCGCCACCCCGCTCGCACCCGTCGAGCACGCGGCACCCGCCATGCGCTTCAACGACGGCCGCTGCGACCGCCAGGGCCGCTTCTGGGCCGGCACCATGCTGCTCGACATGGCCGCAGGCGCGCGCGTCGGCCGCCTCTACAGCTACGGCAAGGGCGACAGCAACGCTGCCCTTCGCCTCGACGACCTCATCGTGCCCAACGGCCTGGCCTTCAGCCCCGACGGCCGCACGATGTACCTCTCGGATTCGCACCCCACTGTGCAGGCCGTCTGGGCCTTCGACTACGACACCGCCACCGGCACGCCAAGCAACCGACGCCTCTTCGTCGACATGAAGCCCCTGCCCGGCCGACCCGACGGCGCCGCCATGGACACCGACGGCTGCTACTGGATCTGCGGCAACGACGCCGGCCTGGTGCACCGCTTCACGCCCAACGGCCGGCTCGACCGATCGCTCGAAGTGCCGGTGAAGAAACCCGCCATGTGCGCCTTCGGCGGCGCAGGCCTCGACACCCTGTTCGTCACCTCGATCCGCCCCGGCGGCATCGACCTGTCGGACCAGCCGCTCGCCGGCGGCGTCTTCGCGCTGCGGCCCGGCGCGCAGGGCGTCGCGGAACCGGCCTTCGGCAGCTGACCCCTTTTTCAACAACCACCAAGCAAGAGGACGAGACAAATGAAATTCGCCAAGAAGACCCTGATCGCAATTTCCGCGTGCGCAGCAGCCGCGCTGACCACCATGGCTGCACACGCCACCGAGTTCCGTTCGGCCGACATCCACCCCGACGACTACCCCACCGTGACCGCGGTGAAGTTCATGAGCGAGCGCCTGAAGGCGCTGTCGGGTGGCAAGCACAGCATCAAGGTGTTCAACAACAGTTCGCTCGGCAGCGAGAAGGACACGATCGAGCAGACCAAGATCGGCGCGCTGCAGATGGTGCGCGTGAACATCGCGCCGATGAACAACATCTGCCCCGAGACGCAGGTGCCGACCATGCCCTTCCTGTTCCGCTCGGTGGACCACCTGCACAAGGTGCTCGACGGCCCGATCGGCGAGGAGATTTTGAAGTCGTGCGAGAAGCAGGGCTTCGTGGGCCTGGCCTACTACGACAGCGGCGCGCGCTCGATGTTCACCGCCAAGAAGCCGGTGCGCAGCTTCGCCGACATGAAGGGCCTGAAGGTGCGCGTGCAGCAGTCCGACCTGTGGGTGTCGATGCTAGAAGCCATGGGCGCCAACGCCACGCCCATGCCCATGGGCGAGGTGTACACGGGCCTGAAGACCGGCCTGATCGACGCCGCCGAGAACAACTACCCCACTTATGAAAGCGCCCGCGCCTTCGAGGTGGCCAAGTACTACAGCAAGACCGAGCACTCGATGGCGCCCGAGATGCTGCTGTTCTCCAAGCGCGCGTGGGACAAGCTCTCCGCCGAGGAACAGGGCTGGATCCGCCAGGCCGCCAAGGAGTCGGTGCCCTACATGCGCAAGCAGTGGGAAGAGCGCGAAGTGAAGTCGCTGGCCACGGTGAAGGCCGGCGGCGCCGAGATCATCGAAGTGGACAAGGCGCCGTTCCAGGCAGCGATGAAGCCGGTGTACGACAAGTTCATCACCGACGCGAAGCTGAAGGACCTGGTCAAGCGCGTGCAAGAGACGAAGTAAGCGAACCGCCCTGCTGAACCAACTCCTTCCCCCTCCGGAGGAAGGCCGGGATGGGGGCACGACGGCGCTGGCATAGGGACGCCGCTTGCCCCCCACCCCTGCCCTCCCCCCAGAGGGGAGGGAGAAAACAGAGAAAAACCTTCATGTACACCAAACTCTGCCGCACCCTCGCGCGTGCCTGCATGTGGTTGGGCATCCTCGGCCTCGTCGCGGTGATCTGCGCCGTGAGCTGGCAGGTGTTCGGCCGCTACGTGCTCAACAACACACCCACCTGGGCCGAAAGCCTCGCGCTGCTGCTGGTGCTCTACGTCACCATGCTCGGCGTGGCCGTGGGCGTGCGCGACGCGGGCCACATCGGGCTCGAATCCTTCCTCGTCCTCGCACCCGACTGGCTGCGGCTGAAGATGGAATACCTCATCCACGCGCTGATCCTGCTGTTCGGCCTGGCCATGGCCTGGAACTGCGCCGAGCTGGCCGGTTCGGTCTGGGACTACCGGCTGCCCACGCTGTGGATCTCCGAAGGCTGGAAGTACGTGCCGGCCGCCGTCTCGGGCGTGCTGATCGTCCTCTTCTCCATCGAACACATCATCGCCTTGGCCCAAGGCCGCGAAGTAGAACCCGCCTGGGGATAACGAATGCACACCCCCAGGCTTCGCGCACTTCGTGTCGCTTCTCCAACCCCCTTGCAGCGGGCAATGCCTGCGGCCCGGCAAGGCCGGTTCCGCGGCATTCCCCGAACAGTCCATAGCGCCCCCACCACCGGCGAGGCGGCCAGATCATGACCATTCCCCTTTTGATTCTCTGCCTCTCGTTCACGCTCTTCCTGTTGCTGGGCGTGCCGGTGGCTTTCTCCATCGGCCTGTCGGCCCTGGCCACGCTGCTGTATGAAGGTCTGCCGCTGGCGGTCGGCTTCCAGCAGATGACCTCGGGCATGGGCATCTTCTCGTTCCTGGCCATTCCGTTCTTCATCTTCGCGGGCGAGCTGATGCTCTACGGCGGCATCGCGGACCGCATCGTCAACCTGGCGCGCGACCTGGTGGGCCACGTGCGCGGCGGCCTGGGCATGTCGAACGTGGTGGCCTGCACGCTGTTCGGCGGCGTCTCGGGCTCGCCCGTGGCGGACGTCTCGGCCATGGGCGCGGTGATGATTCCGATGATGAAGAAGGAGGGCTACCACGCCGACTACGCAGTCAACGTGACGACCCACGCGGCCCTGGTGGGCGCGCTGATGCCGACCAGCCACAACCTCATCATCTATTCGCTCGCGGCGGGCGGAAAGGTGTCGATCGCGGCGCTGATCCTCGCGGCGCTGCTGCCGGCGGCGGTGCTCACCGTCAGCAACCTGGTGGCCGCCTACCTGGTGGCGGTGAAGCGCGGCTACCCCGCGGGCACCTTCCCCGGCTGGGCCATCGTGGGGCGCTCGTTCGCGGCGGCGCTGCCGGGCCTGTTCGTGGTGCTGCTGATCCTGGGCGGCATCCTGTCGGGCATCTTCACGGCCACCGAGTCGGCGGCGGTGGCGGTGCTGTATGCGCTGGGCCTCACGATCTTCGTGTACCGCACGCTGAAGTGGGAGCACTTCATCAAGGCCGCCTCGAAGGCGGTGCGCACCACCGGCGTGATCCTGCTGCTGATCGGCATCTCCAGCACCTTCGGCTACCTCATCAGCCTGTACGGCGTGGCCGAGCTCACGGGCCAGATGCTGTCGCAGGTGACGAGCACGCCGTGGGTGATCTTCCTGCTCATCAACATCATCCTGTTCGTGCTGGGCACCTTCCTGGACATGGCGGCCACCATCCTGCTGTGCACGCCGATCTTCCTGCCCATCGCGCAGCAGTACGGCATGACCTCAGTGCAGTTCGGCATCGTGATGCTCATCAACTGCGCGCTGGGCCTGAACACGCCGCCGGTGGGCACGACGCAGTTCGTGGGCTGCGCGATCGGCGGGGTGTCGGTGGGAACGGTGATGCGCACCATCTGGCCGTTCTACGGCGCATTGATCTTCGCGCTCGGCGTGGTTACCTTCGTGCCGGCATTCTCTACCTGGCTGCCCAGCATGTTCATGGTGGTGAAATGACGCACACCCCCAGTCTTCGCGCACTTCGTGTCGCTTCGCCAACCCCCTTGCAGGGGGCAACACCTGCGGCCCGGCAAAGCCGGTTCCGCGGTGTTCCACGAAAAGACAGCGATCTTTTTTTTCGTCCTTGAAGCCTGATATGTCCGACGCCGCAAGACCTCCGCTCTACATCCGCATCCACCCGGCCGACAACGTGGCCATCGTCGCCAACGACGGCGGCCTGAAAGCCGGCGCGGAGTTCGCCGACGGCCTGCGACTGGTGGACAACGTGCCGCAGGGCCACAAGGTCGCGCTGATCGACCTGGCCGAAGGCGATGCCATCCGCCGCTACGACGTGGTGATCGGCTACGCGCTGAAGGCGCTGCCGCGCGGCAGCTGGGTGCACGAGCGCGTGATGCGCATGCCGACCGCGCCCGAGCTCGACGGCCTGCCCATCGCCACGGTCAAGCCCCCTGCCCTGCCGCCGCTGGAGGGCTACACCTTCGAGGGCTACCGCAACGCCGACGGCTCGGTGGGCACGCGCAACATCCTGGCCATCACGCAGACAGTGCAGTGCGTGGCGGGCGTCACCGAGTTCGCGGTGCAGCGCATCAAGGCCGAGCTGCTGCCGAAGTACCCGAACGTCGACGACGTGGTGGCGCTGGAGCACAGCTACGGCTGCGGCGTGGCCATCGACGCGCCGGACGCCATCGTGCCCATCCGCACGCTGCGCAACATCAGCCTCAACCCCAACTTCGGCGGCGAGGTGATGGTGGTGAGCCTGGGCTGCGAGAAGCTGCAGCCCGAGCGGCTGCTGCCGCCGGGGAGCATTCCCATCGCCGACCAGCGCGGGGGCACCGCACCCGATGCAGCGCTGGACGTGGTCTGCCTGCAGGACGACGCGCACGTCGGCTTCATGTCGATGATCGATTCGGTGATGCGCCAGGCCGAGGAGCACCTCGCCCGGCTCAACGCCCGTAGGCGCGAGACCGTGCCCGCCAGCGAACTGGTGGTGGGCGTGCAGTGCGGCGGCAGCGACGCCTTCTCGGGCGTCACCGCCAACCCGGCCGTGGGCTTCTGCACCGACCTGCTGGTGCGCGCGGGCGCCACCGTGATGTTCTCCGAGACCACCGAGGTGCGCGACGGCATCGACCAGCTCACCTCGCGCGCATCCACGCCCGAGGTGGCCGAAGCCATGATCCGCGAAATGGCCTGGTACGACGCCTACCTGAAGAAGGGCATGGTCGACCGCAGCGCCAACACCACGCCGGGCAACAAGAAAGGCGGGCTCTCCAACATCGTCGAGAAGGCGATGGGATCCATCGTCAAGTCGGGCTCGGCGCCGATCAGCGGCGTGCTCGCGCCCGGCGAGAAGGCGAAGCAGAAGGGCCTGATCTACACCGCCACGCCCGCCAGCGACTTCATCTGCGGCACGCTGCAGCTGGCCGCCGGCATCAACCTGCACGTGTTCACCACCGGCCGCGGCACGCCCTACGGGCTGGCCGAGGTGCCGGTGATCAAGGTCGCCACCCGCAGCGACCTCGCGCGCCGCTGGCACGACCTGATGGACGTGAACGCGGGCCGCATCGCCGACGGCGAAGCCACCATCGAGGACATCGGCTGGGAAATGTTCCGCCTGATGCTCGACGTGGCCAGCGGACGGAAAAAGACCTGGGCCGAGCACTGGAAGCTGCACAACGCGCTGGTGCTGTTCAACCCGGCGCCCGTGACCTGAGCAAGGCGCTGCGCGACGCGCGGCTCACGTCTTTCTGATTTCCTTTCTCAGACCTGTCTCTTCATCAACGGAGCCCCTCATGGAAGACCTCAAGGACAAGACGGCCCTCGTCACCGGCGCCAGCACCGGCATCGGCGCGGCGGTGGCCATCGCCTTCGCCGCGCGCGGCATGCGCGTGGCGGTGCACTACAACAGCTCCGCCGACGCGGCGAACCAGGTGGTCGACACGATCCGCGCGGCCGGCGGCACCGCCTTCGCGCTGAAGGCCGACGTGCGCGACACGGGCGCGATCCGCGAGTGCGTGAAGCAGGCCTCGGCGCAGTTCGGCGGCCGCATCGAGGTACTGGTGAACAACGCGGGCAGCCTGGTCAAGCGCGTGCCCATCGCCGAGTTCGACGACGCGCTCTTCGACGAGGTGCTGCACATCAACGCGCGCTCGGTGCTCGCGTTCTGCCGCGAGGTGGTTCCGCTGATGCGCAAGAGCGGCGGCGGCAACATCATCAACGTGACCTCGGTCGCGGCGCGCACCGGCGGCGGGCCTTCGGCCTACCTGTACGCGGGCTCGAAGGGCTTCGTGAGCACGGCGACGCACGGGCTGGCGAAGGAACTGGTGGGCGACCGCATCCGCGTGAACGCGGTGGCGCCGGGCGTCATCCAGACGCCCTTCCAGGACCGCTTCTCCACGCCCGCGATGCTGGAGAACTTTCGCGCCGGCATTCCGATGGGCCGCATCGGCACGCCGGACGAATGCGTGGGCGCATTCCTCTATCTCGCCTCGGAACAGCTTTCGGGCTACGTCACCGGGCAGGTGATCGAGGTGAACGGCGGGCAGTACATGCCCTGACGCGCACCCACGCCTTTCAACACTTCAACGCTCACCCACAACAACGGAGACAACGACATCATGAAGCGCAAGCAGTTCATTCGCGGCATCGCCGCCCTCTCGGCCACGGCCGCGCTCTCGCTCGGGCTGGCGTCACCGGCTGCCGCACAGGCTGATTTTCCGAACCACACCATCGAGCTGCTGGTGCCCTACCAGCCCGGCGGCGGCACCGACGGCCTGGCGCGCGCCTTCTCCGAGGCGAGCCGCAAGCACATCTCCCAGAGCATCGTGATCATCAACCGCCCCGGCGCGGGCGGCGCCATCGGCTGGACGGAAGTGATCAACGCCAAGCCCGACGGCTACAAGCTCGCGGTGCTCACGGTCGAGCTGCTGACGCTGCCGCACCTGGGGCTGGCCAAGTTCAACTACGACGACTTCCAGCCCATCGCGCAGCTCAACGCCGACCCGGCCGCCATCACCGTGAAGGCCGATGCACCGTGGAACACCATCGAGGAGTTTCTGGCCGCCGCGAAGAAATCGCCGGAGAGCGTGCGCGTGGGCAACTCGGGCAACGGCTCGATCTGGCACCTTGCCGCCGCCGCGCTGGAAGACAAGACCGGAGCCAAGTTCGGCCACATCCCGTTCCAGGGTGCGGCCCCCGCGGTGCTCGCGCTGCTGGGCGGCCACATCGAAGCCGTGGCCGTGAGTCCGGCCGAGGTGACGACGCACGTGCAGGGCGGCAAGCTCAAGGTGCTGATGGTGATGGCCGACAAGCGCGTGAAGGGCTTCGAGAAGGTGCCCACCGCCAAGGAGCGCGGCATCGACCTGTCGATCGGCACCTGGCGCGGCCTGGGCGCGCCGAAGAACACGCCGCCCGAAGTGATGGCGAAGCTGCGCGAGATCACCGCGAAGACCGCCGCCGAACCGCTGATGCACGAGGTGATGGACAAGCAGAACCTGGGCTATGTCTACACCGACGGCGCGGTGTTCAAGGAGACGCTGGCGAAGGACAACGTGTACTTCAAGCAGCTCATCACCAAGCTCAACATCAAGCCCTAAGCCCCCGGCCATGAAGAAGACGACCATCGCATCGGTGCTGTGGCTGGCCGCGGCGGTGCCCGCATCGGCCGCCACCTGGGTCTACGTGTCGAACGCCGACAGCCAGGAAATCTCGGTGCTCGAGCTCGACCGCACGCAGGGCGCGCTCAAACCGGTGCAGACGCTGAACGTGGGCGGCACGGTGATGCCGATGGTGGTGAGCCGCGACAAGCGCGTGCTGTACGCCGCGCTGCGCTCGCAGCCTTTCCGCGTGGCAGCGCTTTCCATCGACGGCGCCAGCGGCAAGCTGCAGAAGCTCGGCGAGGCACCGCTGGCCGACAGCATGGCCAACATCGACCTCGACGCGAGCGGCAAATGGCTGTTCGCGGCTTCGTACCAGGGCGGCAAGATCACGGTGAACGGCATCGGCAAGGACGGTGCCGTGGGCTCCATCCACCAGCTGATCCAGACCGAGCCCAACGCTCACGCCATCCACGCGGACGCGAGCAACCGCTTCGTGCTCGCCACCAGCCTGGGCGGCGACAACGTGTCGAGCTGGCGCTTCGACGCCGAGAAAGGCCTGCTCTCGCCCAACGATCCGCCGCTGACCAAGACCGCCGCGAAGTCGGGCCCGCGCCACTTCGTGTGGAACAAGGCGCAGCGCCACGTCTACCTGCTCGACGAGCTCGACGCCGCGCTGCACGTGTTCGCCTGGGACGCCGCGCGCGGCACGCTCAAGCTCGAGCAGAGCACGACCACGCTGCCCGCCGGCTTCACCGGCAAGCCCTGGGCCGCCGACCTGCACCTGACGCCCGACGGGCGCTTCCTCTACGCCTCGGAGCGCACGTCGAGCACGCTTTCCGCGTTCAAGGTCGATGCCGCCACCGGGCAGCTGCAGCCCCTGGGCCAGACACCGACCGAGAAGGGACCACGCGGCTTCGCCATCGACTCCACCGGCCGCTACCTGATCGCGGCGGGACAGGAATCGAACGGCATCTCGCTCTATGCCATCGACGGCGACACCGGCGCGCTGGGCAAGCCCCAACGCCTGGACGTGGGCAAGAACCCGAACTGGATCGAGATCGTCGACGTGCCCTGACACGCCCCCCGACGCATTCGAACCATCCGACAACCAAGGAGACTTTCATGCAACGCCGCACACTCATCCGCACCGTCCTCGCCTCTTCGGTGGCCGCCACGCTTCCGGCAGCCTTCGCGCAAAGCGGCAACTGGCCTACGGGCAAGCCCATCACGTATCTCGTGCCGTTCCCGGCGGGCGGCACCACCGACGTGCTGGGCCGGCTGATCGGGCAGAAGCTGGGCCCAGTGCTGGGCACCACCGTGATCATCGACAACAAGGGCGGCGCGGGCGGCAGCGTGGGCTCCGAGATCGGCGCGCGCGCCGCACCCGACGGCTTCACGCTGGTGGGCGGCACGATCAGCTCGCACGCGATCAACATCAGCCTGTATCCCAAGCTCGGCTACGACCCGCAGAAGTCGTTCGCGCCGGTGACGCTGATCGGCACCAATCCGGTGGTGCTGGTGGTGAACCAGGCGAGCCCGTACAAGACGCTGAAGGACGTGATCGCAGCCAGCAAGGGCAAGGCGGGCGGGCTTTCGTCGGCCTCGGCCGGCACGGGCACCTCGCAGCACCTGGCGCTGGAGCTGCTGGCCTACAAGTCGGGCGTGAAGTTCACGCACATCCCGTACAAGGGCAGCGGCCCGGCGATCCAGGACGTGATCGGCGGGCAGGTCGACATGATGTTCGACACCACCGTGGTGGCCGGACCGCACATCCAGAGCGGCAAGCTGCGCGCGATCGCCGTCACCTCGGCGAAGCGGCTGGCCTCGATGCCGGACGTGCCGACGGTGGCGGAGTCGGGCGTGCCGGGGCTGCAGGACTTCGAGGTGGTGTCGTGGCAGGCGATCTTCGTGCCCGCGAACACGCCCGCGCCGGTGGTCGACCGGCTGCACACCGAGATCCGCAAGATCCTCGCGACGCCGGAGATGCAGGACAAGCTCAAGGGCTTCGGCATGGAGCCGGCCGACCTGAGCACCACGCAGATCGCGGCCTTCCAGAAGGCCGAGGTGGAGAAGTGGGCGCAGGTGATCAAGGCGGCGGGCATCAAGCCGGACTGACGCCCCCGTGGAAGGCGGGCCGAACCAAGGGAAGCTTCCTACGCCCCGGGCGAAAAGCCCTTTATAGAATGCCCCTCCGATCCGCTTTCCAGATCCTTCCCACGTGTCCGACCGCTCCGCCGTACTGCCCCAATACCTGTTTCCCAAGCAGGCCCTGACCAATTTCGCCGGCTGGGTCGCGGGCAAGGAGCGGGGCGCCGTGACGACGTGGATCATCCGGCGCTTCGTGGCCAAGTACGGCGTGGACATGGGCGAGGCGCTCGAGTCGGACATCCGCCACTACAAGAGCTTCAACCAGTTCTTCACCCGCGAGCTCAAGCCAGGTGCGCGGCCCATCGCGCAGGCCGACCTGATCTGCCCGGTGGACGGCGCGATCAGCCAGTTCGGCGCCATCGAGGGCGACCAGATCTTCCAGGCCAAGGGCCACAACTACACGACCACGGCGCTGGTGGGCGGCGACGCCACATTGGCCGCCAAGTTCGCGCACGGCAGCTTCGCCACGCTCTACCTGAGCCCGAAGGACTACCACCGCATCCACATGCCCTGCGACGGCCGGCTGGTGCGCATGATCCACGTGCCGGGCGACCTGTTCTCGGTGAATCCGACGACGGCGCGCGGCGTGCCCGGCCTCTTCGCGCGCAACGAGCGCGTGGTCTGCGTCTTCGAATCGGCGCGCGGCCCCTTCGTGCTGGTGCTGGTGGGCGCCACCATCGTCGGGAGCATGGCCACCGTGTGGCACGGCGTGGTCAACCCGCCGCGCGTGGGCGAACTGCGCGAGTGGCACTACACCGACCAGCAGATCGACATGCGCAAGGGCGACGAGATGGGCCGGTTCTTGCTGGGCTCCACCGTCGTCATGCTTTTCCCGGCGCCCGCGCTGGCCTTCAACCCGCAGTGGTCTCCAGGCCGCGCGATCCGGCTGGGCGAAGCCATGGCCGATTACGCCAATTTGTGAGGCTTTGTCTCACAACCCGCACCCAGATTGCCTTCACAGCTACAAAACTAGTAGCATCCTCATCGATTGAGCTATAGTCGCCGGCCAACGAGACGGTTCGTACCAACCACAAGAACGCGAGGCGTCGCCCTGCCCCACAGGCCGACGGCCCGCCCAGCTTCGAGGAGATGATGTCGATGAGTACCAAGGAAACCGCAGCCGTCAGCCAGTTGCTCGCCCTGCTCGAAGCCCGCTACGCACTGCGCGTGCTCTGGGCGCTGCGCGACGGCCACGCGCAGACCTTCCGCCTGCTGCAGGACAGCGTCGGCGGCATCACTCCCAACACGCTCAACACCCGCATCAAGGAACTGCGCGAGGCCGGCCTCGTCGGCCACGGCAGCGACGGCTACAGCCTCACGCTCAGCGGGCAGGACCTGCTCAAGCGCCTGTCGGACCTGCAGGCCTTTGCCGGCAAGTGGCAGCTCGGCCAGATGAAGAAGGCGGCGGCCACCGCGCCCGCCGCACCCGCCGCCGTACCCACCGCTGCCGCCCCGGCCACCTCGGCCGCCCCCGCCGCAGCCCCGGTCGCGCCGGCTGCGGCCCCCTCTCCCGATCCCCTCGCGGCGCCTGCGCCTACGCCCGCGGCGCCCGGCGACGACACCAGCCACGGCTGACGGACGGCAGGGCCGCCCGCCGGGCCTCGGTAAACTCCGCGCCTTCGATCCACGGATCTCACATCGACGCAAGGAGCGTTTCCCATGCCCACCACTCCCTCCGGCCTGCAATACGAAGACACCGAAGTCGGCACCGGCGCCGAAGCCAAGGCTGGCCACCACGTGCACGTGCACTACACCGGCTGGCTCTACAACGACGGCGTGCAAGGCGCCAAGTTCGACTCCAGCCGCGACCGCAACGACCCCTTCGCGTTCTCGCTGGGCGCTGGCCAGGTCATCAAGGGCTGGGACGAAGGCGTGGCCGGCATGAAGATCGGCGGCAAGCGCACGCTGATCATTCCCGCATCGCTGGGCTACGGCGCGCGCGGCGCGGGCGGCGTGATCCCCCCGAACGCCACCCTGAAGTTCGACGTCGAGCTGCTCGACGCGCACTGAGCCACCCAGCTGACGGCTCCAAGGCCCGGTTCCGGGCCTTTTTCGTGTCTCGGAGGTCGTTTCGACCCCATTTTTTCGCTTGAAATGCCTCTGGCCAGCCCCAAGTGGCTGGCTATCGTTTGTTTTCCGGCACGTGCCGGTTCTTTGAAAAATGTCTGACCCGCAACAATCCGCACAGAATTCTCAAATGCTGCAAGGCGAGCCAAGCCCCGAAGAACTGGAGGCAGCGCAAGCCGCCAATGAAGCCGAGGCGCTGGACGCGCTGGCCGTCGCCCAGGGCGAACTCGCCGCGCTGCAGACCAAGAATGCCGAGCTCGCCGACCAGTACCTGCGCGCCCAGGCAGACGTGCAGAACGCCCGCCGCCGCGCCGACGAGGAAGTCAGCAAGGCCCGCAAGTTCGCCGTCGAGGCCTTCGCCGAAAGCCTGCTGCCGGTGACCGACAGCCTGGAAGCCGGCCTGGCCGTCAAGGACGCCACGCCCGAGCAGATCCGCGAAGGTGCCGAAGCCACGCTGCGCCAGCTCAAGAGCGCGCTCGAACGCAACAAGGTGATCGAGGTGGCCCCCGCCCCCGGCACCAAGTTCGATCCGCACCAGCACCAGGCCATCTCGATGGTGCCCGCCGACCAGGAACCCAACACCGTGGTGAGCGTGCTGCAGAAGGGCTACACCATCAACGACCGCGTGCTGCGCCCGGCGCTGGTCACGGTCAGCGCGCCGAAGTAAGCCCCGCGGCATTCACCGGCGCACAAGATTCCCACAGGAAATCCCCGCTTCATGCCTTGAATCGCGACGGGTTATCCACAAGTTCATAACAACATATTTTTCAGGCTTTCAGGAGTAAGAACATGGCAAAGATCATCGGCATCGACCTCGGCACCACCAACTCGTGCGTGGCGATCATGGAAGGCAACACCACGCGTGTGATCGAGAACTCGGAAGGTGCGCGCACCACGCCGTCGATCGTCGCGTACCAGGAAGACGGCGAAGTGCTGGTCGGCGCCTCGGCCAAGCGCCAGGCCGTCACCAACCCCAAGAACACGCTGTACGCGATCAAGCGCCTGATCGGGCGCAAGTTCGAGGAAAAGGAAGTCCAGAAGGACATCGACCTGATGCCCTACACCATTGCCAAGGCCGACAACGGCGACGCATGGGTGGAAGTGCGCGGCAAGAAGATGGCCCCGCAGCAGGTCAGCGCCGACATCCTGCGCAAGATGAAGAAGACCGCCGAAGACTACCTCGGCGAGACCGTGACCGAAGCCGTGATCACGGTGCCGGCCTACTTCAACGACGCCCAGCGCCAGGCCACCAAGGACGCCGGCCGCATCGCAGGCCTCGACGTCAAGCGCATCATCAACGAGCCCACCGCCGCTGCCCTGGCCTTCGGCCTCGACAAGCAGGACAAGGCCGACCGCAAGATCGCCGTGTATGACCTCGGCGGCGGCACCTTCGACGTGTCGATCATCGAGATTGCCGACGTGGACGGCGAGAAGCAGTTCGAAGTGCTGTCGACCAACGGCGACACCTTCCTGGGCGGCGAAGACTTCGACCAGCGCATCATCGACTACATCATCGGCGAGTTCAAAAAGGAACAGGGCGTCGACCTGAGCAAGGACGTGCTGGCCCTGCAGCGCCTGAAGGAAGCCGCTGAAAAGGCCAAGATCGAACTGTCGAACAGCGCACAGACCGACATCAACCTGCCGTACATCACGGCCGATGCATCGGGCCCGAAGCACCTGAACATCAAGCTGACCCGCGCCAAGCTGGAAAGCCTGGTCGACGAGCTGATCGAGCGCACCATCGCTCCCTGCCGCCTGGCCATCAAGGACGCCGGCATCAGCGTGGGCGACATCAACGACGTGATCCTGGTCGGCGGCATGACCCGCATGCCCAAGGTGCAGGAAAAAGTGAAGGCCTTCTTCGGCAAGGAGCCGCGCAAGGACGTGAACCCCGACGAAGCCGTGGCCGTCGGCGCCGCCATCCAGGGCCAGGTGCTCTCGGGCGACCGCAAGGACGTGCTGCTGCTGGACGTGACCCCGCTGTCGCTGGGCATCGAGACCATGGGCGGCGTCATGACCAAGATGATCGCCAAGAACACCACGATCCCGACGAAGTTCGCGCAGACCTTCTCGACCGCCGAGGACAACCAGCCGGCCGTGACCATCAAGGTGTTCCAGGGTGAACGCGACATCGCCGCAGGCAACAAGCTGCTGGGCGAATTCAATCTCGAAGGCATTCCGCCGGCAGCGCGCGGCACGCCGCAGATCGAGGTGAGCTTCGACATCGACGCCAACGGCATCCTGCACGTCGGCGCGAAGGACAAGGGCACCGGCAAGGAAAACAAGATCACCATCAAGGCGAGCTCGGGCCTGTCGGAGGATGAGATCCAGAAGATGGTGAAGGACGCGGAGCTCAACGCGGCCGACGACAAGAAGAAGCTCGAGATCGTGCAGGCGCGCAATCAGGGCGAAGCCATGGTCCACAGCGTGAAGAAGTCGCTGGGCGAACATGGTGCCAGCCTCGAAGCCGCAGAGAAGGAAGCGATCGAGACCGCGATCAAGGACCTGGAAGAAGCCCTCAAGGGTGAAGACAAGACCGCGATCGAGGAAAAGACCAACGCGCTGATGACCGCGAGCCAGAAGCTCGGCGAGAAGATGTATGCCGAATCGCAGGCCGCCGCTGGCGCCTCGGCCGCTTCCGGTGCCGCTGGCGCGGAAGCTGCATCGCACGCACAGGCAGACGACAACGTGGTCGACGCCGAAGTGAAGGAAGTCAAGAAGGGCTGATCTCCAGCCCGCCGACCAAGGCTGGAACACCTGAAAGGGTGCTCCAGCCTTTCTCGCTTCAAGTTACCCGAGTTCCAGCTGCTTCCCCTGATCTCCCGATCGACCTGCCATGGCCACCAAACGCGACTACTACGAAACCCTCGGCGTCCCCAAGAACGCCAGCGAGGAAGAAATCAAGAAGGCTTATCGCAAGCTCGCGATGAAGCACCACCCTGACCGCAACCACGGCGACACCTCGAAGGAGGCCGAGGCCAAGTTCAAGGAGGTGAAGGAAGCCTACGAAATGCTGTCCGACGGGCAGAAGCGCGCGGCCTACGACCAGTACGGCCATGCCGGCGTCGACCCCAACATGCGCGGCGGCCCGGGCGCTGAAGGCTTCGGCGGCTTCGCGGAAGCCTTCGGCGACATCTTCGGCGACGTGTTCGGCGGCGGCCGGGGCCGCGGAGGCGGCCGGCAGGTCTTCCGCGGCAGCGACCTGAGCTACGCGATGGAGATCACGCTCGAGGAAGCCGCGGAGGGCAAGACCACCGAGATCCGCATTCCCACCTGGGACGAATGCGAGACCTGCCACGGCTCGGGCGCGAAGCCCGGCACCAAGCCCATCACCTGCACCACCTGCCACGGCGCGGGCGCGGTACAGATGCGCCAGGGCTTCTTCAGCGTGCAGCAGACCTGCCCCACCTGCCACGGCAGCGGCAAGATCATTCCCGAGCCCTGCACTGCATGCCACGGCCAGGGCAAGATCAAGCGCAACAAGACGCTCGAAGTGAAGATCCGCGCCGGCATCGACGACGGCCAGCGCATGCGCGTGACCGGCAGCGGCGAGCCCGGCGTCAACGGCGGCCCGCCGGGCGACCTGTACATCGAGATCCGGCTCAAGAAGCACGACATCTTCGAGCGCGACGGCGACAACCTGCACTGCGTGGTGCCCGTGAGCGTGACCACCGCTGCACTGGGGGGCGAGATCAACGTGCCCACTCTGAAGGGCGCGGCCGCCATCGACATTCCCGAAGGCACGCAGAGCGGCAAGCAGTTCCGCCTGCGCGGCAAGGGCATCAAGGGCGTGAACTCGAGCTACCCGGGCGACCTGTACTGCCACGTGCGCGTCGAGACGCCGGTGAAGCTCACCGAGTTCCAGCGCAAGCTGCTCAAGGAGCTCGACGAGTCGCTCAAGAAGGGCGGCGAGAAGCACAGCCCGACCGACAAGGGCTGGTTCGACAAGGCGAAGGAATTCTTCAGCTAACGAATCGAAAAGCACCAAAGGCGTGCAAGGAGGGGCAGCCCAGGGGCCGTTCCAGTGCGCCATACGGTGCTGGCGAGATGCGCGGATCCTTCTCCGCGTCGGGCATGTAGCACCTGAGACTTCACTCCTCGCGGGACCACCCGCTTCCAGCAAGGGCCGCACTGCGGCCCTTTGCCGTTTCAGGGCCTCCACGTTGGTGCATGCGGGCCTTCCAGCCTTCAGGCAGGCACGCCGCCAGTGCGCTTCGCACCTTCCGACCTCGCAGAACATGCCGGCTCACTCCCGGGCGAGCCGGCCTCCCACACAGGTTCGCGCAAGCGACCCATCGCAAAGTGGCGCGAGGATTGCTTTTATATTTTTTTGAGCTGAACAATAAACCGAACGGCAGATCGCGCGTTATTGCAACAGGAGACGCTCTTTTTTGAGCTGCGAAGCTCAATAGGCGATTTTTTCCCGGAGAAAAGCCAAAGGCGGACGATGGCCATTCGGCATAGGTGTTTCACCCGGAGAGAATTAGGAAAGCGAGCCTTTGAATTTACCTGAAATCCGGAAATTTGTTCCTTGTTTTTTGTTGAACTTTACTTGGCGTCGTGGTTCTGAATTAACAAATGATTTGCCGGGTTCAATCTTTGCTTTATGCTGATTGTTAGCAGATTGTTGTAAGGGAGTTTTCCGCGGCATGCAGCCATGGGCAGGCACACCTTTTAATGTTGCGCAAGGCCCCTGCTGCACGCCATCGGGCACAAAGCCCATCGACCTGAAGGAGGCGTGACCATGGATGTGATCAGCAACTTTGCCGCCCGCTACGAGCGCACCCGCGAGGAAGTCATCTCGCTGCAGGACTACCTGGACATCTGCAAGCGCGATCCCATGGCTTACGCCACGGCTTCCGAGCGCATGCTCAAGGCCATCGGGGAGCCCCAGCTGGTCGACACCCGCAACGATCCCCGGCTTTCGCGGATCTTCGCCAACAAGGTCATCAAGATCTATCCGGCGTTCAAGGAGTTCTATGGCATGGAAGACGCCATAGAGCAAGTGGTGTCCTATTTCCGCCACGCCGCGCAGGGGCTGGAAGAAAAGAAGCAAATCCTTTACCTGCTGGGCCCGGTGGGCGGCGGCAAGAGCTCGATCGCCGAGCGCCTGAAGCAGCTCATGGAGCACGTTCCCTTCTACGCCATCCAGGGCTCGCCGGTGAACGAATCGCCGCTGGGCCTCTTCGATACGGTCGAGGACGGCGAGATCCTTGAAAAGGAATACGGCATCCCGAGCCGCTACCTGAATCGGATTCTCTCGCCCTGGGCCGTCAAGCGGCTCGAGGAGTACGGCGGCGACATCCGCCAGTTCAAGGTGGTCAAGCGCTACCCGTCGGTGCTGCGGCAGATCGCGGTCGCCAAGACCGAGCCGGGGGACGAGAACAACCAGGACATCTCCTCGCTGGTCGGCAAGGTCGACATCCGCAAGCTCGAGACCTTCGCCCAGGACGACCCCGACGCCTACTCCTACTCCGGTGGCCTGTGCCTGGCCAACCAGGGCCTGCTGGAGTTCGTGGAAATGTTCAAGGCGCCGATCAAGGTGCTGCACCCGCTGCTGACCGCCACGCAGGAAAGCAACTTCAAGGGCACCGAAGGCTTCGGCGCCATTCCCTTCGACGGCATCGTGCTCGCGCACAGCAACGAGAGCGAATGGAAGGCCTTCCGCAACAACAAGAACAACGAGGCCTTCCTCGACCGGATCTACATCGTCAAGGTGCCCTACTGCCTGCGCGCCTCGGAAGAGATCAAGATCTACGAGAAGCTGGTGCGCAACTCTTCGCTGGCGAAGGCGCCCTGTGCTCCCGGAACGCTGCGCATGATGGCCCAGCTCTCGGTGCTCACGCGCCTGAAGGAGCCCGAGAACTCCAGCACCTTCAGCAAGATGCAGGTGTACGACGGCGAGAACCTCAAGGACACCGACCCGAAGGCCAAGTCCATCCAGGAGTACCGCGACTACGCGGGCGTGGACGAGGGCATGAGCGGCGTTTCCACCCGCTTCGCCTTCAAGATCATCTCGAAGGTCTTCAACTTCGACAGTTCCGAGGTCGCCGCCAACCCGGTGCACCTGATGTATGTGCTCGAACAGCAGATCGAGCGCGAGCAGTTCCCGCCGGAAGTCGAGCAGAAGTACATCAGCTACATCAAGGAGTTGCTGGCGCCGCGCTATGCGGAGTTCATCGGCAAGGAGATCCAGACCGCCTACCTCGAGAGCTACAGCGAGTACGGCCAGAACATCTTCGACCGCTACGTCACCTACGCCGACTACTGGATCCAGGACCAGGAGTTCCGGGACGTGGACACCGGCGAAGTCTTCGACCGCGCCTCGCTCAACGCCGAGCTCGAGAAGATCGAGCGGCCCGCCGGCATCGGCAACCCGAAGGATTTCCGCAACGAGATCGTCAACTTCGTGCTGCGCGCGCGGGCCGGCAACGCGGGGCGCAACCCGGCGTGGACCAGCTACGAGAAGCTGCGCTCGGTGATCGAGAAGAAGATGTTCTCCAACACCGAGGAGCTGCTGCCGGTGATCAGCTTCAACACCAAGAGCAGCGCCGACGAGCAGAAGAAGCACGAAGACTTCGTGACCCGCATGGTCGAGAAGGGCTATACGGCCAAGCAGGTTCGCCTGCTGTGCGAGTGGTACCTGCGGGTGCGCAAGAGCTCATAGAAAAACGGCCCTTCCGATCGTTCTCTCTTTGCAAGGAGCGTTGACAACATCGTGGCCATCCTGCAGCAGATCATCGACCGCCGGCTATCGGGCAAGAACAAGTCCATTGGCAACCGCGAGCGCTTCCTCAGGCGCTACAAGGGGCAGATCCAGGAAGCGGTGAGGCGCGCCGTCAGCGGCCGCAACATCCGCGAACTGGAGCAAGGCGAAGACGTGACCCTGCCGCGCCACGACGTGTCCGAGCCCGTGTTCGGCCACGCTCGCGGCGGCGACCGCGAATACGTGCACCCGGGCAACCAGGAATACCTGAAGGGCGACCGCATCAAGCGCCCCGAAGGCGGCGGCGGAGGCGGCTCGGGCAGCGGGGAAGCCAGCGACAGCGGCGAAGGCGAGGACGACTTCGTCTTCCGCCTCACGCGCGAGGAGTTCATGCGCGTCTTCTTCGACGACCTGGCGCTGCCGCACCTCATCCGCACCCAGATCGCCGACGTGCCCGAGTGGAAGAGCCACCGGGCCGGCTTCACCAGCGACGGCTCGCCCAACAACCTGCACGTGGTGCGCTCGATGCGCGGTGCCCTCGCCCGCCGCATCGCGCTGGGCGGCGAACCGCGCAAGGAGCTCAAGCGGCTGGAGGCGCACCTCGAAAGCCTGCGCAAGCATCCGCAGTTCGAGCAGCCCTTCATCCAGAAGGAAATCCGCGAGACGGAAGAGCGCATCGCCGAGGTGCGCCGAACCATGCGGCACGTGCCCTACATCGACCCCATCGACCTGCGCTACCGCAACCGCGTGAAGACGCCGGTGCCCAGCGCGAAGGCCGTCATGTTCTGCCTGATGGACGTGTCGGGCTCGATGGACGAGGCGCGCAAGGACATGGCCAAGCGCTTCTTCATGCTGTTGTACATGTTCCTCACGCGGCACTACGAGAAGATCGACCTGGTCTTCCTGCGCCACCACACGCAGGCGCAGGAGGTGACGGAGGAAGAGTTCTTCCACGCCACCGAGACCGGCGGCACGGTGGTGTCGAGCGCGCTGGTGCTGATGGACGAGATCATCAAGGCGCGCTACCCCAGCGGCGAATGGAATGTGTACGGCGCGCAGGCCAGCGACGGCGACAACTGGCACCAGGACAGCGGCCGTTGCCGCGAGTTGCTGGTCGAGAACATCCTGCCGGTGGTTCGCTACTACGCCTACGTGCAGGTGGCCGAGACCGAGCAGAACCTGTGGCAGGAATACCAGCAGCTCGAGGGCGTGGAGCCCAACTTCGCGATGCGCAAGGTGTCCGACGCCCAGGACATCTACCCGGTCTTCCGCGACCTGTTCAAGAAGGAAGGGGTCACGTCATGAACACCGCCATCTCCGCCCCTCCCCCTGCCACCAGCCTGCCGCGGCTGGAGCGCCTGCCCAGCCCCTCGGACTGGACCTTCGAGCTCATCGAGACCTACCACTCCGAGATCGCGAAGACCGCCCGCGGCTACGGCCTGGACGTCTACGCGAACCAGCTCGAAGTCATCACGGCCGAGCAGATGATGGACGCCTACGCGAGCGTGGGCATGCCCATGATCTATCGCCACTGGTCGTACGGAAAGCAGTTCATCTCGACCGAGAAGAACTACAAGCGCGGCCACATGGGCCTCGCCTACGAGATCGTCATCAACTCCGACCCCTGCATCGCCTACCTGATGGAGGAGAACACCATGGCCATGCAGGCCCTGGTGATCGCGCATGCGGCCTACGGCCACAACAGCTTCTTCAAGGGCAACTACCTGTTCCGGATGTGGACGGACGCCTCGTCCATCATCGACTACCTCGTGTACGCGCGGCACTACATCGCCGAGTGCGAGGAGCGCCATGGCCTCGACGCGGTCGAGGAGCTCCTCGATTCATGCCATGCGCTGATGAACTACGGCGTCGACCGCTATCGCCGCCCGCAGAAACGCTCGCTGGCGCAGGAGGCCGCCCAGCGCGCCGAGCGCGAGCGCCACATGCAGCAGCAGGTGAACGACCTCTGGCGCACGCTGCCGCGCAAGAGCGAGCAGGCCGCCGAGGCCGATGCGGCCAAGCGCTTTCCGGCGGAACCGCAGGAGAACCTGCTCTACTTCATCGAGAAGAACGCCGCGCTGCTGGAGCCGTGGCAGCGCGAGGTGGTACGCATCGTGCGCAAGATCGCGCAGTACTTCTACCCGCAGCGCCAGACCCAGGTCATGAACGAAGGCTGGGCCACCTTCTGGCACTACACGCTGCTCAACACCATGTACGACCGCGGCCAGCTCGCCGACGGCTTCATGATGGAGTGGCTGAGCTCGCACACGGGCGTGATCTTCCAGCCGCCGGTGGGCCACCGCGCCTACAGCGGCATCAACCCGTATGCGCTGGGCTTCGCGATGTACACCGACCTGCGCCGCATCTGCGAGAAGCCCACCGAGGAAGACCGCCGCTGGTTCCCCGACTTCGCCGGCACCGACTGGTTGCGCACGCTCGACTACGCGATGCGCAACTTCAAGGACGAGAGCTTCATCGGCCAGTTCCTGAGCCCGAAGACGATGCGCGACTTCCGCCTGTTCTCGATCCGCGACTTCCAGAGCGAGTCAGAACTGGAGGTGTCTGCCATCCACGACGACAGCGGCTACCACGCGCTGCGCGAATCGCTGTCACGCCAGTACGACATGGGCAGCCGCGAGCCCGACATCCAGGTATGGAACGTCGCCATGCGCGGCGACCGTTCGCTGACGCTGCGCCACACGCAGCGCAACAACCTGCCGCTGCACGACACGGCGGAAGAGGTGCTCAAGCACGTCGCGCGGCTCTGGGGCTTCGACGTGCACCTGGAGAGCATCGACAGCCAGGGCCGCATCAGCCGCAGCTGGAAGGCCTCGGCGCCCAAACAACTCTACTGAGGGCGCCGGAGGAACGGGTCAGGTCGCCAGCGCCGTGACGGCGAGGATGTAGCCCTTCACGCCCAAGCCCACGATGATGCCCTTGGCCGCGGGCGAGATGTACGAGTGGTGGCGGAATTCCTCGCGCGCGTGCACGTTCGAGATGTGCAGCTCGATCAGCGGCACGCTCGCGCCCTTGATGGCGTCGTGCAGCGCGATCGAGGTGTGGGTGTAGGCGCCGGGGTTCATCACCACGCCGATCATGTTGCCTGCCGCCACCTCGCGGCCGGCCTCCTGGATCCAGTCGATCAGCACGCCTTCGTGGTTCGACTGGCGGCATTCGATCTCGACGCCGAACTTCGCGCCCGTTTCCTTGCACAGGCGCTCGACGTCGGCCAGCGTGTCGCGTCCGTACTGTTCGGGCTCGCGCGTGCCGAGCAGGTTGAGGTTGGGGCCGTTGAGGACGAGGATCTTCTTCATGATGGTTGTCTGGCGGAATCTGGCGAACGGAGGCCGATTATGTTCTCGCGGCCGTCCTGCGCCTGCGCGCGGCGGTCGAGCCGACGTAGTAGTTGTACGAATCGATGTCGACCACGCAGCGCGCCATCAGGTCGACGAAGGAGCGCAGCTTCTGCCCCATGTAGCGCTGGCGCTGGTAGGCGCAGTAGATGCGCCGCGGCTCCGGCTGCCACTGCGGCAGCACGGGCACCAGCACGCCCTGCTCCAGTTCGGGCCGCACGAAGAAGGCGGGCAGCAGCGCGATGCCCAGGCCGTCGATGCAGAAGGTCTTCATCACCCAGTGGTCGTTGGTCTCGAAGGCCGGTTCTGGCCTGAAGGCGAAGCTGGCCGTGCCCGACACCAGCAGCACCTGCGAGCGCCCGGCCGACTCCTTGATCACGATGGACTGGTGCGCGGCCAGCTCATCGGGCGACGACGGCATGCCGTGCCGCGCCAGGTACTGCGGACTCGCGTACAGCCCGTAGTTCAGCCGCCCGAGCAGCCGCGCCACCAGGTTCGGCGCATCGGGCGGTTCGGAGCACACGTAGCAGTCGACGTCGGCGATGCGCGGCGCATGGAAGCCGTTGGCCACGTCGAGCTGGCAGCGCACGTCCGGATGCGCCTCCAGGAACAGCTTGACCACGTGGCAGACGAAGGAGGTGCTGAACTGGGTGTCCGACAGCAGCGCCAAGCTGCCCGACACGCCCGTGGTCAGCGCGTGGATCTCGGTGCTGGCCTCTTCCAGCCGGCCTTTCACTTCGTCGAGCAGCCCTTCGCCGCGCGCGAGAAAGGCGTGTCCGGCCTCGGTGAGCGAGATGCGGCGCGGGCTGCGCAGCAGCAGTTGCGCGCCCAGCAGCTCCTCCAGGCGCGTGAGCTGCCGGCTCAGGGTGGCCTTGGAGACGCCGGAGAGGCTTTCGGCCTTGGTGAGGCTGCCGCTTCGGGCGATCAGCACGAAAGCTTCGACCAGGGTGAGATCGATGCGGCTCATGCGGCCCAGCGTTGCAGGAATGAAAAGCAGCGTCTCTTCATGTGACTTTCATCGGTGCGGCGGAAACGGTACGGTATCACCGGCGAACAGTTCGCTTCCCACGATCCATTCATGAACACTCCACAAGACACGGCCACGTGGCACCCCGTCGCGCGCTCGGCCGACCTGCGCCCGGGCGCCAACATCGTCGCCGGCTTCGCCGAAGGCCAGGAACTTGCGCTCTGGCGCGCGGCCGACGGCACCGCCCAGGCCTGGGAGAACCGCTGCCCCCACCGCAGCGTGCGCTTCACGCTCGGGCAGGTCATCGACAACCGGCTGGCCTGCGCCTACCACGGCTGGCAGTACGAGGCCGGCAGCGGGCAGTGCACCAGCATTCCGGCGCATCCGGCCATGCAGGCGCCGCGCAACGTCTGCGCGAAGACCTTCGGCACGGCGGAGGCGGCCGGCATGCTGTGGGTGAGCCTCTCGCCCGAGGCCCCGCCGGTTCCGGGCGAACTGCGCGATGCCCTCCCTGCCGGCTGGTACTTCTGCCGCACGCTGACCGTGCGCGCGCCCGCCGCCACGGCACGGGCAGCGCTGGTGCACCACGGCATGGCAGCCGCCTCCCGAGGCTGGCGCGGCCGGCTCGGCGGCGCGGAAACCCTCGCGCTCGTCCTCGACGCCCAGCCCGGCCTCGCCTTCATCCACCTCTGGACCGAAGCGGCGCCCGGCTCGGCCGCCATGAAGGCACTGCACGCGGCAGCCCGCCAGTTGCGCACCGACATCGAAGCCCTGCCCCGCGGCTGAAGAAAGAGAGATCCATGCCCTTCGCCACCGACGATCCCAACATGCTCGACGACTGGCTGGTCGTCGGCCCCGCGCCGGCGCCATCGGCCTCGCGCACCACCCGCCTGCTCGGCGAGACCGTGCGGCTGTCTACCGATGCCGACGGCACGCCCCGCTGCAGCCTCGGCGAGACACCACTCGCCGTGCAGCAACGCTACGGCTATCTATGGGCCTGCCCGAGCGGCCGCCCGGCCCGCGGGCTCTTCGACTTTCCCGAATACGGCGAACCGGGCCGCCGTCGCGTCGACTGCGGCGGCATCGGCGTCGCGGTGTCGGGCCTGCGCGTGATCGAGAACTTCCTGGACATGGCGCACTTTCCGTTCGTGCATGCCGACTACCTCGGCAAGGTACCGCACACCGAGGTGGCGCAGTACAAGGTGCAGGTGGAGCCCGCCACTGGCGAGATCTGGGCCACCGACTGCCGCTTCTGGCAGCCGCGCGCCTCCGCGGCCCATGATTCGTCGGGCAGCGAGGTCATCTACAAATACCGCGTGATGCAGCCCTTCTCGGCCATGCTCTACAAGAGCAGCTTCCGCGCGGGCGAGCTCGATGCGATCGGCCTCTTCCTGCAGCCCGTCGACGAGGAACACGTGATCGCCCACACCCTGCTGGCCTGCTACGACGACGGCTCCACCGACGCCGAGCTCATCGCCTTCCAGCACACCATCTTCGGGCAGGACAAGCCCATCCTGGAGAACCACGCCTTCAAGCGCATGCCGCTCGAAGGCCGGGCCGAGACGCCCACGCGCGGCGACACATCTTCCGTCACCTACCGGCGATGGCTGCGCGAGCGCGGCATGCGCTTCGGCGTGAGGGCTGCGGCATGACGACGGCGACGCTGAAGCTCTACGACTACCCGCTCTCGGGCAACTGCTTCAAGGTGCGGCAGATGCTGGCCTGGCTGGGCGTGGCGTACCGGACGGTGCCGGTCGACTTCTTTCCCGGCCGCGAGCACAAGTCGGCCGCGTTCCTCGCCAACGTCAATCCGCTGGGCCAGTTGCCGGTGATCGACGACGACGGCTTCGTGCTGCGCGACGCGCAGGCCATCCTGGTCTATCTCGCGAGCCGCTACGACCCGCAGGGCCGCTGGTATCCCGCCGACGCGAAGCTGCGCGGCGAGGTCGCCCAGTGGCTCGCCACCGCCGACGAAATCACCCGCACCGCCTCGGCCGCGCGGCTGCACGACGCGCTGGGCTATCACCACCTCGACATCGAGGCCTGCCGCACGGGCGCACGCGCCGTGTTCCGCGTGCTCGACGACCACCTCGCCGAACGCGCCACCGAAGGCCTGCGCTGGCTCGCGTCGGCGCCCGATGCGACCATTGCCGACCTCGCCTGCTTCCCCTACGTGGCGCTCGCGGGCGAAGGCGGCATCTCGCTCGACGAGTTTCCCGCGCTGCGAAACTGGATCTGGGATTTCCGCCACCTGCCGGGGTTCATCGGCATGTCGGGTATCTTCCCTGCTGGCCCTGCCTGAGAATCCTCTCCCATCCCCCGTTTCCGAGACCGAACATCATGAAGACCAAAGCCGCCGTCGCCTGGAAATCCGGCGCCCCGCTCACCATCGAAACCGTGGACCTCGAAGGCCCGAAGTTCGGCGAAGTGCTCGTCGAGATCAAGGCCACCGGCATCTGCCACACCGACTACTACACGCTCTCCGGCGCCGACCCCGAGGGCATCTTCCCCGCCATCCTGGGCCATGAAGGCGCGGGCATCGTGGTGGACGTCGGCCCCGGCGTCACCACCCTGAAGAAGGGCGACCACGTCATTCCGCTGTACACGCCCGAATGCCGCCAGTGCAAGTTCTGCCTGAGCCGCAAGACCAACCTGTGCCAGCTCATCCGCGGCACGCAGGGCAAGGGCCTGATGCCAGACGGCACCAGCCGCTTCAGCCTCGACGGCAAGCCCATCGCCCACTACATGGGCACCAGCACCTTCAGCAACTACACCGTCGCGCCCGAGATCTCGCTGGCCAAGATCCGCGAGGACGCGCCTTTCGACAAGGTCTGCTACATCGGCTGCGGCGTGACCACCGGCATCGGCGCGGTGATCTTCACCGCCAAGGTGGAGGCCGGCGCCAACGTGGTGGTGTTCGGCCTGGGTGGCATCGGCCTGAACGTGATCCAGGGCGCGAAGATGGTGGGCGCCGACAAGATCATCGGCATCGACCTGAACCCCGCGCGCGAGGAGATGGCGCGCAAGTTCGGCATGACGCACTTCCTGAACCCGAAGGACCACGAGAACATCGTCGACGCCATCGTGCAGCTGACCGACGGCGGCGCCGACTACAGCTTCGAGTGCATCGGCAACACCAAGGTGATGCGCCAGGCGCTGGAGTGCACGCACAAGGGCTGGGGACGCAGCATCATCATCGGCGTGGCCGAAGCCGGCGCCGAGATCAGCACGCGCCCGTTCCAGCTGGTCACGGGCCGCAAGTGGGAAGGCTCGGCCTTCGGCGGCGCGCGCGGGCGCACCGACGTGCCGAAGATCGTCGACTGGTACATGGAAGGCAAGATCGACATCGACAGCCTGATCACGCACACGATGCCGCTGGAGAAGATCAACGACGGCTTCGACCTCATGAAGCGTGGCGAATCCATCCGCGGCGTGGTCATCTACTAACCCCCAGGCTACGCGCACTTCGTGTCGCGCACGCCTTCCCCCTTGCAGGGGGCAACACCTGCGGCCCGGCAAAGCCGGTTCCGCGGTGGCCTCGGACTCACCCCCAGGCTTCGCGCACTTCGTGTCGCTGCGCCAACCCCCTTTCAGGGGGCAACACCTGCGGCCCGGCAAAGCCGGTTCCGCGGTGTTCCTGGAACAGGCACCAGCTCATTATTAAAAGGTGGTCTCGTGACGGAAAGAATGAAACCCCTGCGCAGGATCGAGGCGGGCGTCCTCGAAGTCGCCTACTACGAAGCCGGCCCCGCCGGCGGTCCGCCGGTGCTGCTGATGCACGGCTTTCCGTACGACATCCACACCTATGCCGAGGTCGCGCCGATGCTGGCCGACGCGGGCTGCCGGGTGATCGTGCCGTACCTGCGCGGCTACGGTCCCACGCGCTTCCTGAGCGAGGCGACACCGCGCTCGGGCGAGCAGGCTGCGCTGGGCGCCGACCTGCTTGCGCTGCTCGACGCGCTGAAGATCGAGCGCGCCGTGCTCGCCGGCTACGACTGGGGCGGCCGCGCGGCATGCGTGGTCGCGGCGCTGTGGCCCGAGCGCTGCGCGGGGCTGGTGTCCCTCAACAGCTACAACATCCAGAACATCGCCAAGGCGATGGAGCCCGACACGCCCGAGAACGAATACAGCCTCTGGTACCAGTACTACTTCCACAGCGAGCGTGGGCGCGCCGCCCTGCACAAGGACCGCAAGGCGTTCACGAAGCTGCTGTGGAAGCTCTGGTCGCCCACCTGGAAGTTCGACGACGCCACCTTCGAGCGCAGCGCCGCCGCCTTCGACCATCCCGACTTCGTGGACGTGGTGATCCAGTCGTACCGCCACCGCTTCGGCCTGGTGCCGGGCGATCCGGCCTACGCCGACATCGAGCGCCGCCTCGCGGCCCAGCCCACGATCACCGTGCCCGCCATCACCTTCGACGGCATCGACGACGGCGTGCGTCCGCCGGCCGATGCCTCCGCGCATGCCCACCGCTTCGGCGGCCCGCGCTCGCACCGGCTGGTGCCCGGCGCCGGACACAACCTGCCGCAGGAAGCGCCGCGCGCCTTCGCCGACGCCGTGCTCGAACTCGTGCCCGCCCTGCGCGGCAAGAAAACCCAGCAATGACCGACAACACACCGAAGATTCTTTCCGAGCACCGTGCCTTCGGCGGCACGCAGCGCTTCCTCGAGCACCGATCGCTCGAGATCGGCCTGCCGATGCGCTTTTCGATCTACCTGCCGCCGCAGGTCGCGCACGAGCGCGTGCCGGCCCTGCTCTACCTCGCGGGGCTGACCTGCAACGAGGAGACCTTCGCCATCAAGGCCGGCGCGCAGCGCATGGCGGCCAGCCTGGGCATCGCGCTGATCGCACCCGACACCAGCCCGCGCGGCCCGGAGGTGGAAGGCATTCCCGGCGCCAAGGACAACTGGGACTTCGGCATCGGCGCCGGCTTCTATCTCGACGCGCTGGCCGAACCCTGGGCCACGCACTGGCGCATGGAAAGCTGGATCGTGCACGAGCTGCTGCCGCTGGTGGCCAGGCACTTTCCGATCGACGGCGAGCGCATCGGCATCTTCGGCCACTCGATGGGCGGCCATGGGGCGCTCACGCTGGCGCTGCGGCATCCGGGGCGCTTCAGGTCGCTGTCGGCCTTCGCGCCGATCTGCGCGCCTACCCAGTGCCCATGGGGCGAGAAGGCCTTCGCGGGCTACCTGGGCGAGCCCGGCGCCGACCGCGCGCAATGGCTGGCGCACGATGCCAGCGCGCTGATGAAGTCGCAGGTCACGGCGCCCTATCCGCAGGGCATCCTCATCGACCAGGGACTGGACGACAAATTCCTGGCCGAGCAGCTGCACCCCGAAGCCTTCGAAGCCGCCTGCTTCGCCGCCGGCCAGCCGCTCACGCTGCGCCGCCATGCGGGCTACGACCACGGCTACTACTTCATCCAGAGCTTCATGGCCGACCACATCGCCCACCACGCACAGACCCTGCGCGCCTGAGCGCTCGCAGGCCACCTCATCGACCGCGGCGCCACCGCGCCGTATGATGAAACGCATCATGTCCGCCGCACAGATTCCGGCTTTCCACCTGCGGTCGCGCAAAGGCGGCGCCGAGGAGAACATGGTGCTGGCGGGCATCTGGCGCCGCGCATGGATCGCGGCCAACCGCGACGTCGCCCGCGTCGAGCCCATCGCCCACTGGCTGCACCGCGTGCACACCGAGTTCGGCCCGCCCGCCGAGGTGGTGGTGGCCGAGCGCGAAGGCCAGGTGCTGGCCTTCATGGTGCTGCTGGCGCGGCGCGAGTACGTGGCCCAGCTCTTCGTCGAGCCGCACCTGCGCAACCAGGGCCTGGGCAAGGCGCTGCTCGACGAGGCCTGCGTGCGCATTCCCCACGGCTGGCGGCTGCACGTGGCGGCCACCAACACATCGGCCCAGCGCTTCTATGAACGCTACGGGCTGGAGCGCGGCGCGACCGATTTCCACCCTACGAGCGGACGCGAACGCATCGCCTACCATTGGTCGCCCTCGCGCCCGCCGTGGCGCATCGGCTGAACATCCTTCATTCTTCGCCGCCCCATGCGCATCGACCACATCGCACTCTGGACCACCGATCTCGAACGCTGCAAGCGCTTCTACGTCGACTACTTCGGCGCCACCGCCGGCGCGGGCTACGTCAACCCGGCCAAGGGCTTCGCCTCCTGCTTCCTGAGCCTGGGCGGCGGCGCGCGCATCGAGGCCATGACCACCAGCACGCTCGCGCCCGTGCCTGCCGAGCCTGGCGCGCAGCGCATGGGCTGGACGCACCTGGCGATCAGCGTGGGCTCCGACGCCGCCGTGGATGCGCTCACGCAGCGCCTGAAGGCCGACGGCTATCCGCTGCTCGACGGCCCGCGCCGCACCGGGGACGGCTACTACGAAAGCGTGGTGCTGGACCCGGACGGCAACCGCATCGAGATCACCGCCTGAGCGCGCCGCGCGGCCATCTTTTCCAGGACTTCCCCGTGCACTACCTGCTGATCTACGACACAGCCCCCGACTACCTCGAACGCCGCGGCGAGTTCCGCGACGCGCACCTGGCGCTCGCCTGGCAGGCCGTGGAGCGCGGCGAGCTGCTGCTCGGCGGCGCCACCGGCAATCCGCCCGACGGCGCGCTGCTGCTCTTCGAAGCCGATTCGCCCGACGTGCCCTCCGCATTCGCGAAGCTCGACCCGTACGTGCTCAACGGCATCGTCACCGGCTGGCAGGTGAAGGCCTGGAATACGGTGGTCGGCGCGCAGGCGTCGACACCGGTGCGGCCCGCAGCGGGCGTTGCGGGCGCTGCGCGATGAGCGAATTCGTCCAAAGCCTGCACGAGGTCTTCGAGCGCCTGGGCCGCATCGAGACGAAGCGCATGTTCGGCGGCCACGGCGTGTGGCACGAGGGCCGCATGATCGCGCTGGTCGCTGGCGAGACGCTCTACCTCAAGTCCGACGCGGAAAGCGCCGCGCACTTCGACAGGCTGAACCTGCAGCCCTTCACCTACATGCGCCAGGGCAAGGCGATGCCGATGTCCTACCGGCTCGCCCCGGCGGACCTCTTCGAGGACCGCGAGGAAGCCGCGCGCTGGGGCCGGCTCGCCTACGAGGCGGCGCTGCGCTCGGGCCAGCCGCCCAAGCCGAAGAAACCGAAGAAACCGAAAAAAGCGCCAGCTGCAAAGAAGGCGGCGGCCAAGAAAGCACCCGTGAAGAAGAAAAAGACGACGACGAAAGCAGCCTCCCGGTGAACGAGCGCCGCACCCATCCCACGCTCCCGCCCCTGCTCGAGCGCGAACAGATCGCGCTGCTCGACCCCTTCGAAAGCCTGGCCACGGCCAACGTCGTGGTCGTCTCCACATTGCAGGAAGCCGAGCGCGCCGCCGCCACGCTGCTGGCGGCCGGCATCGCGGGCTTCGATACCGAATCGAAGCCCACCTTCGCGAAGAACGAGGTGTCGGGCGGGCCGCACGTGGTGCAGTTCGCCACGCGCGATGCAGCCTGGCTGTTCCAGCTGCACCGCACCGAGTGCAACCCTGTGGTGGCTGCGCTGATCGCCTCGACCGAATTGCGCAAGGTCGGCTTTGGCCTGTCGGGCGACCTCACGCTGATCCGCAACCGGCTGAACATCGAGCCGAAGGCCGTGTTCGACATCGACGATGAATTCCGCCGCCGCGGCTACCGCAGGTCGGTGGGCGTGAAGGCGGCGGTGGCGCTGGTGTTCGGCCGCCGCTTCGTCAAGTCGCGCAAGGCGACCACCTCGAACTGGGCCAACCGGCAGCTCACCGAGGCACAGATCCGCTACGCCGCGAACGACGCCTGGGCGTCGATCCGCGTGTACGACGCACTCTTCGGCGGCGCCGGCTGATCCGAAGGGCTCAGTCGCGCCCGGCCTCGATGATGGCCTGGGCGAGCCGCCTGGGGTTCGAGAAGAACATCTCATGGCTGCCCGGGCACTCCACCAGCCGGAACAGGCCCAGCCGCTCCGACAGGCGCGGGTGCCACGGCAGGCCGTGCGGCATCGCGGTGTCCTGCTGGCAGTTGAGGTACGACTTGCCCAGCGCCAGCGCGGCCAGCGGCTGGCTCAGGCGGATCTTGTCCGTGAAGGTGCGATACGGATGGGGGTTGAGCTTCTCGTAGGCGGCCTGCGCGGTCGCGAGGTCGGCGTCGTTGATGAAGGCCTCGCGCCAGATCTCGAAGGGCAGCGTCACCGCGTTGCCATTGCCCGCGGCCACGGCGTCGAACAGGGTCACGTAGTGCGGCGGCACCATGTCGTTGAGCGATTCGCCGTCCAGCGGCACGAAGGCGTTGATGTACACCAGCCGCTTGAGCCGGTGGGCGATGCGGTCGGCCACGCCCGAGATCACCATGCCGCCGTAGCTGTGGCCCACGAGGCGCACCTGCGTGAGGTCTTTCTCCTCGATGTAGCGCACTGCGGAGGCAATGGCGTCTTCCAGGCCGGTGCTGGAGCGGTCGTCGCCGGGGTTGTTGCCCGCCAGCGTGGGGCAGTACACGGTGTGGCCGGCCGCGCGCACGCCGTCGGCCACGGCTTCGATCTCGGCGCCGGTGTGCCACGCGCCGTGGACCAGGACATAGGTATCGGACATGGGAAGTCTCTTTCGTGGTTTCGATGCAGAGGGACTTTAGGAACGGGGCGATGCCGCGAATGGCCGATGCCTGCCACGCGGATGGCCGGTTCGCGCCAGTTCAGCGCCTGCGCCGCAGTTCGCCGGGTGTGGCGCCCAGGTGCGCACGGCATTGGCGAACAAAGTGTGAGGCATCGGCCAGTCCCACGCGATACCCGATTTGGGCGATGCCCAGACGGTCGAAACGTGCATCGGCCAGCATGCGGCGCGCGGCCGCCATGCGGAAACCCGCGAGCGCTGCGGCGAAGGTGGTGGGCCCCTCCGCGCTGCCTTCGCCGGCAGCCAGGCAGCGGTGCAGGCTGCGTTCGCTGATGCCCAGCCCGCGCGCCACGCTCGCCGCGGTGAGCCCGCACTCGGCGTGCCGCTCGCGCGTGGCATCGAGCACGCGGCGGCGCAGCGCCGCCCTGCCCTTGTCCGGCGCATCCGCGGCGCCGCTTCCCGTGGCCAGGGCCAGCAGGCTGCCGAGCTGGTCGCTCAGCAGCTCGGCGGGCATCGGGGGCTTCGCCGCCAGCTCGGGCGTCAGCTGCCGCACGAAGCCGCTGAGCACGCCGCCCCAGCCCGAGTGCCCGTCGATGCGCCGCGCCACCTGATCGTCGGCATCGGGAATCCAGGCATCGACCCAGGTGGTGGGCAGCTCGATCGAGATGGTGTCGGCCGACTGCAGCAGGTGGAATTCGTAGAGCCGGCGCGAATCGACCAGCACCGCGTCGCCCGGAAGCAGGCGCGCGGAGCGGCCATCCTGCACCGCCACCCAGGCCGAATCGGCCTTGCACAGCAGGTAGAAGTAGTTGCTGCGGCTGTGGGCGATGGCCCGGCGCGTGCGGTAGACGTCCTGCGCGCTGCCGCGCACCTGGTTGACCACGATGGGCCCCAGGGGGGCCGATTCGAGCGTGGCGCCGAAGCTGCCGGCCGCGGGGCTGGTCACGTCCATCTCCAGGAAGCCTTCGCAGACCGCGCCCACCCAATAGTCGAGCCGCTGCGAGGGCGGCACGGCTTCGGTGGACCAGCGGTGGATGGCGTCGTGGCTCATGGGGGCATGAAGATAGCCAAGGCGGACCCGCTTGCCAATCGGGTTTAGACCGCCTCCGACGCCCGACTGGCGCCACATCGGCACAATGGCCCTCGAATCAAACCGGTGCGCCGGGCGCCGCCCCGCAAGCACACACACGAAGGAAGGACAACACAGGCCATGAGCAACAAGCAAAGCGACTTCGGACTGATCGGCCTGGCCGTGATGGGCCAGAACCTCGTTCTGAACGTGGAAAGCCGCGGCTTCCAGGTCAGCGTCTACAACCGCACCGAGGCCACGACCGAGGCCTTCATCGCCGCCAACCCGGGCAAGAAGCTGGTCGGCGCGAAGACGCTGGAAGAGTTCGTGCAGAGCCTGGCCAAGCCGCGCAAGATCCAGATCATGGTGAAGGCCGGCGCGCCGGTCGACCAGGTGATCGAGCAGCTCATTCCCCTGCTGGACAAGGACGACATCGTCATCGACGGCGGCAACAGCCTCTACACCGACACCGAGCGCCGCGACGCCTACCTCGCATCCAAGGGCCTGCGCTTCATCGGCGCGGGCGTGTCGGGCGGCGAGGAAGGCGCGCGCAAGGGGCCGTCGATCATGCCGGGCGGCCCGCTTTCCACCTGGGAGGTGATGAAGCCGATCTTCGAGAGCATCTCGGCCAAGGTGGACGGCGAGCCCTGCGTGATCCACATCGGCCCCGGCGGTGCGGGCCACTACGTGAAGATGGTGCACAACGGCATCGAGTACGGCGACATGCAGCTCATCTGCGAGGCCTACAGCCTGTTCAAGGCGGCCGGCTTCAGCACCGACGAGATGGCCGCCATCTTCAACGAATGGAACGACGGGGAGCTGCAGAGCTACCTGATCCAGATCACCGCCAAGGCGCTCGAGCAGAAAGACCCGGAAACGGGCAAGCCGATCGTCGACGTCATCCTCGACAAGGCCGGCCAGAAGGGCACGGGCCAATGGACGCTGATCAACGCGGCCGAGAACGCGGTGGTCATCAGCACCATCAACGCCGCCGTGGAAGCGCGCGTGCTCTCCTCGCAGAAGAAGGCGCGCGTGGCGGCCAGCAAGCAGCTGCAGGGGCCGAAGATCGAGCTGTCGGTGGAGAAGAAGGCGCTGGTGGCCAAGGTGCACGATGCGCTCTACGCCTCGAAGGTCATCAGCTACACGCAGGGCTTCGACCTCATCAAGACCATGGGCGACAAGAAGAGCTGGGGCCTCGACCTGGGCGGCATCGCCTCGATCTGGCGCGGCGGCTGCATCATCCGCGCGCGCTTCCTCAACCGCATCACCGACGCCTTCCGCACCGACCCGGCACTGGCCAACCTGATGCTCGACCCGTTCTTCAAGGACCTGCTCAACCGCACGCAGCAGAACTGGCGCGAGGTGGTATCGCTGGCCGTGAGCAACGGCATCCCGGTGCCGGCCTTCAGCGCATCGCTGGCCTACTACGACAGCTACCGCACCGAGCGCCTGCCCGCGAACCTGCTGCAGGCGCAGCGCGACTTCTTCGGCGCCCACACCTACGAGCGCGTGGACAAGCCCGAAGGCCAGTTCTTCCACACCGACTGGCCCGAAGTGATCGGCTAGACACCGTGTGATGCCATGCCGGCCCTCGACTACCCCAGCCACCTGGTCGAGGACTGGCAACTGCCCGACGGCACCCCGGTGCGCATCCGCCCGATCCGCGCCGAAGATCTCGCGATGCACACCGCCTTCGTGAACGGCCTCTCGAAGGAAACCGGCTACCGTCGCCTGCTGTCGCCGCGGACGCCGCAGCCCGACGAGCTGTGGCGCATGACGCACATCGACTACGACCGGGAACTGGCACTCATCGCGACCACGGCAATCGACGGCGCCGAACGGCAGATGGGCGTGGCGCGCTACGTGCGCGGCGACACGCCCGAAACAGTGCAGGTCGCCGAATTCGCCATCGTCATCGCCGACGCCTGGCAGCACCACGGCCTGGCGTCCAGGCTCATGCGCAAGCTGATCGACGCCGCCAGGGCGGCCGGCGTGAGGCAGCTGGCCGACATCACCCTCTACGACAACACCGCCATGCTGGCGCTGGCGCGCAAGCTGGGCTTCAGCGTGCAGCGCGATCCGGGCAACCCGAACGTGACACGGCTGCGGCTCGCGCTGGACCCGGCCGCCTGAGCTTCGGCCGGCCGGCGGCCGAACACCCCGCCATTCCGTTACCTGGTGCGCCCTGCGCCGGTCCGCCGCTGCAAGCCCGCACGCAGCCTTTTGGTAAAGCGCCACACCTCATCCGCAGGCCCCTGCAAACCTAAATCTACTTCCTTATGATGCAAAACCTTTTTCCGCCGGAAGCAGAGAGCCTTCGCCATGGTCCAGCTCGCATTGCGTCGTCCGTACACCTTCATCGTCATGGCGATGCTGATCGTGCTGGCCACGCCCTTCGTACTGGCGCGCATGGCGACCGACATCTTCCCGGAGATCAACATCCCGGTGGTCAGCGTCATCTGGAACTACACCGGCCTGCCGGCCCAGGAGATGGGCCAGCGCATCTCGGGCCAGGTGGAGCGCGGGCTGACCACCACGGTGAGCGACATCGAGCACATCGAATCGCAGTCGCTGGCGGGCGTGGCGATCATCAAGGTGTTCTTCCAGCCCACGGCCAACATCGAGATGGCCATCTCGCAGGTGGTGGCCTCGATGCAGGCGCAGGTGCGGCAGCTGCCGCCGGGCATCACGCCGCCGCTGGTCATCAAGTACTCGGCCTCCAGCGTGCCGGTGATCCAGCTGGCGCTCTCCAGCCCCACGCGCTCTGAAAACTCCCTCTTCGACGCCACTGTCAACCAGCTGCGGCCGCAGCTCATCACGGTGCCTGGCGCGGCCATTCCCTTTCCCTACGGCGGCAAGAACCGGCTGATCTCGGTCGACCTCGATACCCAGGCGCTGCAGGCACGCGGCCTCTCGCCGGCCGACGTGGTGAATGCGGTGAACACGCAGAACCTGATACTGCCTTCGGGCACGGCCAAGTTCGGCGCCACCGAATACAACGTGCGCATGAACGGCTCGCCCGATGCCATCGCGGGCCTGAACGACCTGCCGATCCGCACGGTGAACGGCGCCACCACCTACCTGCGCGACGTGGCCTACGTGCGCGACGGCTTCTCGCCGCAGACCAACGTGGTGCGCCAGGACGGCGTGCGCGGCGTGCTGCTGTCGGTGCTGAAGAACGGCGGCGCCTCCACGCTGGACATCGTCTCCAACATCCGCGCGATGCTGCCCATCGCCGCCCAGACGATGCCGGAGGACATCAAGATCACGCCGCTGTTCGACCAGTCGGTGTTCGTGAAGGCGGCCGTCAAGGGCGTGGTGTTCGAGGCCATCCTGGCGGCCGCGCTCACTGCCGCGATGGTGCTGCTCTTCCTGGGCAACTGGCGCAGCACGCTGATCATCGGGCTGACGATTCCGCTGTCGATCCTTGCCTCGATCCTGGTGCTCTACGCGCTGGGCGAGACGCTCAACCTCATGACGCTGGGCGGCCTCGCGCTCTCGGTGGGCATTTTGGTCGACCAGGCGATCGTGACCATCGAGAACATCGAGCGGCACCTTCACATGGGCACGCCGCTGAAGGAGGCCATCGAGATCGGCGCGGGCGAGATCGGCTCGGCGGCGTTCGTGTCCACGCTGTGCATCTGCATCGTGTTCGTGCCGATGTTCTTCCTCTCGGGCGTGGCGCGCTTCCTGTTCGTGCCGCTGGCCGAAGCGGTGGTGTTCGCCATGATCGCGTCCTACCTGCTGTCGCGCACGCTCGTGCCGACGCTGGTGATGCTGCTGATGGGCGGTGCGCATTCGGCGCCAGCCGCTCAACAGGTGGAAGGCGCCAGGCAGAGCGCCCTGCAGCGCCTGTATCGCGCCTTCGACCGCCGCTTCGAGCGCGTGCGCCGTGCCTACACGCTGGTGCTGTCGGCGGTGCTTTCGAAGCGCGCGGGCTTCATCGGCCTTTTCCTCGGCTTCTGCCTGCTGTCCTGCCTGCTCTACCCGGCGCTCGGCCGCGACTTCTTCCCGACGGTGGATGCCGGCCAGATCCGCCTGCACCTGCGCGCGCCCACCGGCACGCGCATCGAGGAAACCGCCCGCCTCACCGACCGCGTGGAGGCCGCGATCCGCGAGCTGGTGCCGCCCGACCAGCTGGAGACCATCCTCGACAACCTGGGCGTGCCCAACAGCGGCATCAACCTGTCGTACAGCAACGCCGGCACCATCGGCACTTTCGACGGCGAGCTGCTGCTGTCGCTGAAGGAGGGCCACAAGCCCACCGAGCAGTTCGTGTCGCTGCTGCGCGCGGAGTTGCCCAAGCGCTTTCCGGGCACGGAGTTCTTCTTCCAGCCCGCAGACATCGTCACCCAGATCCTGAACTTCGGCCTGCCCGCGGCCATCGACGTGCAGTTCAGCGGCAACGATATGGCCGGCAACGCGGCGCGCGCGGCCGAGCTGACCAAGGCGATCCGCCAGATTCCCGGCGCGGTCGATGCCCACGTGCACCAGCGCCTGGACGGCCCCGCGCTGAGCCTGCAGATGGACCGCACGCGGCTGCAGCAGTACGGCCTCACGGCCTCCAACGTGGGGCAGAACGTGCTCATCGCGCTGTCGGGCAGCTCGCAGACGGCGCCGGCCTTCTGGCTGAACCCGGCCAACGGCGTGGTCTACAGCATCGCGGTGCAGTCGCCGCAGTACGTGGTCGACTCGCTGGATTCGCTGCTCAACATCCCGGTGGGCGCGGGCGGCACGCCGGCGGCGGCGGGCGGAGGCTCGCAGCAGCTGCTGGGCAACCTGGTCGACGCGCAGGCCGCGCGCCAGCCGGCCGTGATGTCGCGCTACAACATCGCGCCGGTGATCGACGTCTACGTGAGCGTGCAGGGCACCGACCTCGCCAGCGTGGCCTCGAAGGTGCAGAAGCTGGTCGACGAGATGCGGCCCAGCCTGCCGCGCGGCAGCCGCGTCGAGATCCGCGGGCAGGTGCAGACGATGCAGTCGTCGTTCATCGGCCTGGGCGTGGGGCTGGCGATGGCCATCGTGCTGGTGTACCTGCTGATCGTGGTCACCTTCCAGTCGTGGCTGGATGCGGCCATCATCATCACGGCCCTGCCTGCGGCACTGGCGGGCATCGCTTGGATGCTGTTCATCACCGGCACCACGCTGAGCGTGCCGGCGCTCACGGGCGCGATCATGACGATGGGCGTGGCCACGGCCAACTCCATCCTGCTGGTGTCCTTCGCGCGCGAGCGGCTGGCTGCGGGCATTCCGCCGCTGTCGGCGGCACTGGAGGCGGGCGCCACCCGCATCCGCCCGGTGCTGATGACGGCGCTGGCGATGATCATCGGCATGATCCCGATGGCGCTGGGCCTGGGCGAAGGCGCCGAGCAGAACGCGCCGCTGGGCCGCGCGGTGATCGGCGGCCTGGTCTTCGCCACGGTGTCGACATTGTTTTTCGTGCCTGCCGTGTTCGCGGGAGTGCACAGTCGGCTTGCGCACCGCCGGGCGGCGCGCGAGGCCGCGCAGCACCAGCATCAACCGCCAGCGGGCACGGTCGCCCCCCAGGAGAACTGATTCCATGACGGAGCAACGCCATTCGGCATTGGCCATCCACCCCATCGCCGCCGAGGAAGGCGAGGGCGAGTTGCTGCGCCGCCGGCAGATCGTGCGGCGCACGCGCTGGCTGGTGCTGGTCGTCCTGGTGCTGCTGGCGCTGGGCGCGGCGCGCACCGTGTTCGTGCGCATCGCCAACGCCCGCGCGCTGGAGGCCGGCACCGCCGAGCGCGCGAAGCAGTACGTGCAGACCGCCCTGCCCCGCGTGCCCACCGCGGGCCAGACGCTGTCGCTGCCCGGCACGCTGCAGGGCTTCGTGCAGTCGCCGATCTCGGCGCGCGCCAGCGGCTACCTCAAGCGCTGGACCAGGGACATCGGCAGCCGCGTCGAGAAAGGCGAATTGCTCGCCGAGATCGAGACGCCCGAGATCGACCAGCAGCTCTCGCAGGCCGTGGCCGCGCGCGCGCAGGCCGCTTCGGGGCTGGAGCTGGCGCGCAGCACCGCCGAGCGCTGGGAAGCGCTGCGCAAGAAGGACGTGGTTTCGCAGCAGGACCTGGACGAGCGCCGCAGTGCCGTCGCGCAGGCCACCTCCAACGTGGCCGCGGCCGATGCCAACGTGCAGCGGCTCAAGCAAACCGAGAGCTTCAAGCGCGTGGTGGCGCCGTTCGCCGGCGTGATCACGCGGCGCAACGTCGACGTGGGCGACCTGATCGACGCCGGCGCGGGCGGTGGCGCCGGGCGTGCGCTCTTCATGCTGGCGCAGACCGATCCGCTGCGCGTGTACATCAATGTGCCGCAGGCCTACGCGCAGCTGGTGAAGGCCGGCCAGCCGGTGGTGGTGACGCAGGCCGAGCTGCGCGGCCAGAGCTTCAAGGGCGAGGTGGCGCGCACCTCGGGCGCCATCGACACGACCACGCGGATGATGCAGGTCGAGGTCTCGCTGCCCAACAAGGACGGCGCGCTGCTGCCCGGCGCCTATGTGCAGGTGTCGCTGCCGCTGGCCGCGAGCCGCACGCTCACCGTGCCGGCGAACGCGCTGCTGTTCCGCGCCGAGGGCACGCGCATCGCGGTGGTCGATGCGCAGGGCCGCGTCGCCCTGCGCGCGGTGACGCTGGGGCGCAACTACGGCGAGAACGTGGAAGTGATCGACGGGCTCCAGGGCAGCGACCGCATGGTGCTGAACCCGTCGGACTCGCTGGCCGATGGCGACATCGTGGCCGTCGCGCCCGAACAGCCTCCCGCCAAGGCGGCGCCTGCCGGGACAAAGAAGGATCCGGCGTGAAGTTCCTTCGACTGCCCTGCGCGGCCGCGCTGCTGGCACTTGCAGCCGGCTGCGCCGTCGGCCCCGACTACAGGACGCCCGACACACCCCTGCCCGTCAGCTGGAAGCTGGAAGAGCCCTGGCGCGTGAGCACACCCAGCGACGGCGCCGACAAGGGCCCTTGGTGGAAGCGCTTCGACGACGCCACGCTCGACACGCTGCAGGCGCAGGCCCTGGCCAGCAGTCCCACGCTGGCCATCGCCAACGCGCGGCTGGCCCAGGCGCGCGCCACGCTGGCGGCCACGTCGGCGAGCCGCTATCCGCAACTGGGCCTGGGCGCGCGAGCCTCGCGCCTGAAGATCTCGGCCAACCGGCCGCTCACCAACTACGCCACCGCCAATTCGTCGACGGTGCAGAACGACTTCGCCCTCTCGCTGAACGCGAGCTACGAGATCGACCTCGCGGGCCGCGTCCAGCGCACCGTCGAGGGCGCGGCCGCCTCCGCCGAGCAATCGGCCGCCGACCTCGCCAACACCCGGCTGTTGCTGAGCGCCGAGCTCGCCAGCAACTACTTCAACCTGCGCTCCACCGACATCGAGCTCGACGTGCTCTCGCGCTCCATCGGCCTGCAGCGCCGCGCGCTGGAGCTGGTCACGGCGCGCCACGACCTGGGCGCGGTGTCGGGGCTGGACGTGGCGCAGCAGCAGGCGCTGCTCGAGACCACGCTCACGCAGGTCGACGTGCTGAAGAAGCAGCGCGCACAGTACGAGCACGCATTGGCCACGCTCACCGGCACGCCGGCGCCCAGCTTCTCGCTGCCGGTGGACCTGCGCGAGATCCGGCCGCCCGCGGTCCCGCTGGGCGTGCCGTCCGAGATCCTGCAGCGCCGCCCCGACGTGGCCTCCGCCGAACGCGCGATGGCCGCGGCCAACGCGCAGATCGGCGTGGCGACGGCCGCCTTCTATCCGAGCTTCGTCATCTCGCCCACCGTGGGTGTGGACAGCCGCCTGATCGAGACGCTCTTCAACGGCCCCAGCCTGCTGTGGTCGGTGGGCGTGTCGGCCACGCAGGTGCTGTTCGACGGCGGGCGCATCCGCGCGAACGTCGACTTCGCGAAGGCCGGCTACGACGCCACCGTCGGCAACTACCGCCGCACCGTGCTGACGGCGATGCAGGAAGTGGAAGACGGCATCACCGGCCTCTCGGCCCTCGACAGCGCCACCACCCAGGCCCAGTCGGCCGTGACGGCGGCTCGGCGCGTGCTCGACATGGCGACCAGCCGCTACGAAGGCGGTGCGTCGACCTACCTCGACGTGATCACCGCGCAGCAGTCGCTGCTGACGGTGGAGCGGCAGGCCGCGCAGCTGCAGGGGCAGCGGCTGCTGACATCGGTGTTCCTCGTGAAGGCGCTGGGAGGAGATTGGTGCGGCGCCGATGTGTCCGGTGCGCCCGCGAACTGCCTCGCGCCCGGCGCCGACCGCACCGCCAAGGCCGACTGATCGTCGCCGGCCGGCGTTTCAGCCGGCGGGCATCCCCGGAGAAGCCGGACTCCAGTCCGGGCTGGCGGCAAGCTTCTCCATCGCCATCTCGACGAAGGCCGAGACCGCGTGCGGAATGTGATGGCGGCTGGCGTAGATCACGCTCAGCCCGCGTCCGGCGCGCCTGTACTGCGGCAGCACGCGCACCAGCCGGCCGGCGGCCAGGTCGGAAGCCACCACGATCGACGGCAGCGCCGCGATGCCCAGGCCGGCGCACGCGGCCTTGCGCCGCACGTCCTCCATGTTGCTCACGAAGCGGCCGCACACGTGCACGTCGTGCTCCACGCCTTCGGCGTCCTGCAGGAGCCAGGTCGACAGTCGGCCCGTGTCCGGCGGCGGCGTCACGCAATGGTGTTCGCCGAGTTCATCCAGGCTGGCGGGCTGGCCGTGCGCAGCCACGTAGCCGGGGCTCGCGAAGAGGCCGCCGTAGCTGGCGAATATCCGGCGTTTCGCATCGCTCGCATCCCGCAGCGGACCACCGCGGAAAGCCACGTCGATGCGCTCCGCGACGAGGTCGGCCACCGCGTCGCTGAGGACGAAGTCGAGCCGCACGCGCGGATTCGCCGACAGAAAGGCGGACACCCACTCCATCGGGAAGAAATCGAAGAAATTGGCCGGCGCGGCCACCCGCACCGGGCCGCTCGGCTCCTGCCCTCCGGCGAGCTGCAGCTTCCCGGCACCCATGAGCTCCTCGACCGCGGGCAGGCAGCGCTCCAGAAAAGCCTGCCCGGCGCTCGTCAGCGCCAGCTTGCGGGTCGAGCGCTGCAGCAAGCGGGTGCCCAGGTGCGCCTCCAGCTGCCGCACTCGCCGGCTCAGGGTCGCGGAGGGCATGCGCAGGTGCCTCGCGGCTTCGGCAAAACTGCCCAGCCGCGCCACCTGCACGAACATGGCGACTTCGTTGAGATCCAGCACCGGGAACTGCCTGCCTGTGCTTTTTCAGAAGTCCATCAGCTTGTCGACTTCCATCGTCTTGCGGCGTGCCAGCGCGAGGTTGGCGCGCTGCTTGTCGAGCACCACGTAGAGGAAGAGCCCCTCCTTGCCCACCGATGGCCGGATGATGTGGTACTGCTTGCCGAGGGTGATGAGCATGTCTTCGATCACGTCGTTCAGGCCCAGCGCGCGCATGGTCTTGATCTTGGCGCGCACCACTTCCGTGTTGCCGGCCGCGGCGATCTCCAGGTCCACGCCCGACCCCACGCTGCCGAGGATCATGCCGCTGCCGGCGTCGACGACGGCCGCGCACATGGCGCCGTCGATGGTGAGGATGTCTTCGAGCGTCTGCTTGATGGAAGCCAAGTTTTTCTCCAGTGGAACAGTTGAAAGTTGAAGTTGCTGCGTACAGGGATGCACCCGCGCCACGCAGCCGCGCGCGGGAAGATCGGTGGTCATGCCTCGGCGAGGGTCCTGGCGAGTTGCGCGGCTCGGTAGGCCACCATCGCGGGCACGGCGCTGTCGCGCGCCAGGACGTTGATGACGAGTTCCGCGTCGCGGCGATGCACGCTGTGGAACACCGCGAAGCCCGAGTCCATGAGCACCATCACGCTCTCGCGGCGGCCGAGGCGGGCCTCCTGCGAGACCACGTCGCCGATCGCCACGATGGAGCTGCCCATGGCGGCCACGCGCGCCGGATCTGCATCGCCGGCGGAGGCGGAGGCCACGTCGAAGCCGTCCGCGGTGGCGACCACCGCCGCCGTCACGCCGGTCAGCTCCTCGACGAGCTTGCGCACTTCGCGCTGCGCGTGCGCCGTGGCTGTCCTGGAAAGGCCGTGTCTTGAATTCACTCTTTGTCTCCCCGCATGTCGGCTTCGAGTTGCATGAGCAGCGTGTCGATCAGCAGGAGCACGTCGTTCCTGCGGCGCACGTCCACTTCGAGAATGGGAAACACCCGGCCGGTGGATGCAAGCCGGTCGGCATAGTCGTCGAGGGTGGGCACGGGGTGGGACTGCATCCGTCCCACGCCCACGACGCAAGGCAGCGTCCGAAGGTGCTCGGCGAAGCCCTCGAGGTAGACGGACAGGTCGGCCAGCGGATCGCTCCGCGAGTTGTCCATCAGCACGATCAGGCCCAGCGCGTTCCTCGCGAGGATCTTCCAGAGAAAGTCGAAGCGGGTCTGCCCGGGCGTGCCGAACAGGCGGACGATGTCGCCGTTGTCCAGCGTGAGCTGGCCGAAGTCCAGGCCGACGGTGGTGCGGGCCTTGTCGATGGACGCGTCGGAATTGCGCACGTCGGTCACGACCGGCGCGATCTCGCTCACGAGGCCGATGGCCGTCGTCTTGCCGGCACCCACGGTGCCCGTGACGAGGATCTTGTATTCCCTCATGGCACGCGCAGGCCCAGCCGGCGGCGGATGCCGTTGATGAAGCTGCGCGCGAAATCGCCGCTGCCCCCGGTCTTGTCGCTTCGGGGCATGACGGGCGGCAGGGCCTGTGCCACGTGCAGCTCCAGCACGCCGGCCTTGCGCAGTTCGAGCAGGAAGGCCACGCACTGGGAAAAAGGCAGCTGGCTGATGTCCGACAGCTCGGTCGCGTTCAATGCGCGGCGCGACAGCAGGCTCGCCATGCGGATGTTGTCGAGGTCGTTGCGAAGCAGCAGGGTCGGCGGCCAGCGGCGCAACATGAAGTACTCCGCGTCGGACACCTCGACTTCCAGCGCCGTCTGCTCGTGCGGCATGAGGCCGCCGGGCTGCGCCTCGCGCAGCGCCTGCTCGATGCTGCAAAGCCACTGCTGCAGCCTGTCGGCACGGATCGGCCGCTCCATGGTGCCGGGCTGCCCGCCCGTGTTCATGCGCGTGAGCCTGAGCACTGCGGCGGCCATGCTGCCGACCACGCCGGGATATTCATGTTCCGCCGAAGAGTTGTCGACCAGCAGCGCGTCGTAGGGCGGCGCATCGACCAGCTGCCAGGCGAAACCGGGCTGGCTCGCCGAGAGCCTCATGATCGTGCTGATCAAGACCACCTCTGCCATGGGCAGCTTGTGGACGCCGAGCCTCAGCATGAATGTGTCCTTTCCGCCGCGGGCGTACCCGGTCAGTCCAGCGCGGCTACGTCGCGCAGGCCTTGCAGGCGCGGCACAAAGATGCGAGCCACCATCGCGACGGCGGCTCGATGAAAGCGGTCCATCCCGATATGGACTGCCAGGAGTCCGTCCGAACCGCCAAGCGGTCGTCCACTCGGCACGTCGTACCTGCAGTTGGACAACGCGGCGGACGCGGCCACGGCCATGCAAGCTAGGAGGACCACTGTTTCGACCAGAGTGACGCCCTTGGCGCGACGCGAAAGTCGTTGTCCTGCGTGTTGTTTCGCCGCACTCGGCCGCCGTGTTTTCAACCCGTTCCCCTTGCCTGTGATCCACAAGATCCATTCCCTTGTCCGGGAATCATGAAAATGAATGAATTCTTTGCTTGAAGCTCGATGCAGACATGCCGAATTGCATGTCCATCAAAAGACTTCTCGTGACAATTGTTTACGAATTTTGTCGCACTCGACTAGCGCACAAAATGAGTTTCAGCCGATCAGCTTTCGATGCAATCCGCACAGCCCTGTCGAATGATTTGCACCAAATAAAGGCAAATAGCCCCCATGTGGTGCAAACAAATAGGGAGCGGGATCGGAGGAAATTACGCCCTGGCGCTCAACGGCAGACCAGGGAATCGAGTTGCTCCAATTGGCTCTCGCACATCGCCTCCGCCGGAGGAGGCGTCCACTCCCGCAGGCTGAGCTTTTCGATGGCCATGTCGACGAACGCCGTGACGGCAAGCGGGCGCTGCTGGCGGCTCGGATAGACCACGCTCATGCCGCGCCCTGCCCGCACGTATCGAGGCAGCACCGGCACCAGCCGGCCCGACGCCACCTCGGCCGAGGTCAGGACCGCCGGCAGGGCGACGATGCCCAGTCCGGCACAGGCCGCATCGCGCAGCGCCACGTGCGTGTTGCTGCTGAAGCGGCCCCGCACACGCACGTCCTCCTCGGAGCCGTCTGGCCCCTGCAGACGCCAGGTGGCGAAGCTGCCTGTGGCCGGGGGCTGCGTCACGCATTCGTGCTCGCCCAGTTCGCGCAGGTCGCGCGGAGCGCCGTTCGCCGCGATGTAGGCGGGGCTGGCCAGCAGACCGCCGTAGCTTGTGAAGATGCGGCGTGCCACGTAGCTCGAGTCCTCCAGGGCCCCGATGTGGAACGCCACGTCGATGCGATCGGCGATGAGGTCGGCCGGCAGGTCGCTGAGCACGAAGTCGATCTGCACCAGCGGGTGCGCAGCCATGAAGGCCGACACCCAGCCCATGTCGAAATATTCGAAGAAGCTGGTCGAAGCCGCCACCCGGATCGCGCCGCTGGGTTCCTTGCTGACCGCCACGTGCGACTGCCCGGCCTCTATCAGTTCCTCGACCGCGGGGCCGCAGCGCTCGTGGAACGTCTGGCCGGCGCTCGTCAGCGTGAGCTTGCGGGTGGAGCGCTGCATCAGGCGGGTGCCCAGGCGTGCCTCGAGCTGCTGGATGCGCCGGCTCACCGTGGCCGAGGGCATGCGCAGGTGCCGCGCGGCCTCGGCGAAGCTGCCCAGGCGCGCCACCTGGACAAACATGGCGACTTCGTTCAGATCGAGCAAGAGATTCCTTTCTTGGATGACTGCTGCAAAAAGCCTGCTCAATTCCTTTATTGCTATCGATCGATATTCAAATCGAGATCAATTCAGGGCGAATAGCGAGGCGATATGCCGATCCCGCGCAAAAGCACGGCGGCCAACACTGAGCACTGGCTGACTTTCCGCAATTGGCGGACGCCCTATCGAAAAATGCCGCGAATCTCAATGACATTGCGGCAATATTCATTGCCCGGCTGTTTATAAATTTCGACAAACGATTGATCTAATCCATCACCCACCATCGAGGTCGGTTGGCCGCCAGACGACCTCGCCTTCGGATTACCCATGCAAGTTTTCACCGATACCCAGGCATTGCGCGCCCCGCGCTCCCTGGACGACCTGCTCCTGTACCGCCTCCACCGTGCCATGCGCCCGGGCAGCGGCATGGCGACGCGCCTCGTCGAAGGCGGCTTCGGCATCACGCACCGCGAGTGGGGAATGATCGGCATGCTCGCGCAGATCGGCGAGATCACCTCCTCGGCATTCGCCGAGCGCCTGCAGCTCGACCGCGTGCGTACCTCGCGCGGCCTGCGCAGCCTGGCCGAGAAGAAGCTGGTGGAGCGCAGGCGCGATGCCGACGACGGCCGCGAGGTGCACGTGCGGCTGAGCGCCGCGGGCCGGGAGATGTGCGATTCGGTGTTTCCGCGGATCGCGCGCCTCAACATGGACCTGCTCGAAGTCATCGACGAAGAGCACCTCGACGTCTTCCTCATGTGCCTGCACCGGCTCGAACTGCGAGGCAAGGAGCTGAGCGCGCTGGGCGCGGTGCCCGAGAAGGCCGACCGGCGCTCGGGCGGCACCCGCCACAGGTGGCCGGGCCGCAGCGCCTGAGCGGGCCCGAAGCGCGATCGTTCGAGATCGTCGGAAATTTGACAGTTCCGGCGCTGCCCGGTGCCTACCATCCGGCACCACATGAACACCGACACCAAGAATGACCATCCCGTCCGCCGCACCCGGCGCGCCCTGCTGACCGGCGGCGCGCTGCTCGCGGGCGCGGCGGCCGCGGGTGCCGGCTACGTCCTCACCCACTCCGACCAGCCCATCGCCATGGCCGATTTCTCCGACCTTCCCCGCGCCATGCGCACTCTCGAACGCCTGCGAACCACGCCGCTGCGCACCCGCTCCGGCTGGGACCTGGCGCAGGTGCTGCACCACAGCGCGCAGAGCATCGAGTACTCGCTGGACGGCTTTCCGCAGCTCAAGCCCGCGTGGTTCCGAGCCTCTGTGGGCAGCATGGCGTTCGCGGTGTTCTCGGCGCGCGGGAAGATGAGCCACGGGCTCGAAGAGCCCATCCCCGGCGCACCGGCGATCGCCTCGGGCCAGCCGCTCGATGCGGCCGTGGAGCACCTGATGAGCGCACTGGGCCGCTTCGAGCGGCACGGCCTGGCGCTCGCGCCGCACTTCGCCTACGGCGCGCTGAGCAAGCCGGAGTACACCCGGGCGCATCTCATGCACCTGGCGAATCACTGGGAGCTGGTGGACGCCGGCTGACCCGTGCCGGCGCGCAGCACCGCCCATGCAAGGGGCGGCGGCTGCGCGGGTATCCTCCCGGGCCATCGAAGACCCGACGGAGACAAGGCGGTGGACATCTACATGGAACAAGGCGGCGAAGGCCCCGACCTGCTTCTCATGCTGCACGGCATGGGCGCGACCGGCGCTGTGTGGTCGCCTCTGTACGCGGACATGCACACCGGCGCCAGCGCTCGCTGGCAAGGCCGCTGGCTGGCGCCGGACCTGCCCGGCCACGGCCGCTCCGCCGCACAGCGCACCTATGCCATCGGCCAGCACGCTGCGAGCGTGGCGCGCGCGGTGCTGCCGCATATTCAGCCCGGGGGACGCCTCGTGGTGCTCGGGCATTCGCTCGGCGGCGTGATCGCCCTCGCGCTCGCCACCGGCTGGTTCGGCCTCGTGCCGCATCGCGTGTTCGCGGCGGGCATCAAGATCGCGTGGAGCGACGAGGAAGTGCAGCGCATGGACTCGCTCGCGCTGCAGCCCGCGAAGCTGTTCCCGACGGAAACGCAGGCGCAGGAGCGCTACCTGAAGGTGTCGGGCCTCGCGGCGGTTGCCGGCGCGGCATCACCGGTGGCCGCGCGAGGCGTCGCCCGTGAAGGCGACGGCTGGCGCCTGGCGATGGATCCGCGCGCCAATGCGGTCGGCAAGCCGCCGCTGTCCGAACTGATGGCGTTGGCGCGCTGCCCGGTCCATCTCGCGCGCGGAGGCAACGACGCGATGGTGACGCTGGCGCAGACCCGCTCGCTCGATGCCGATGCGCGCGACCTCGGCCCCCATGGGCACAACGTGATGGTCGAGGCGCCTGCCCAGGTCCTGGACTGGATGGCTTCCTTCAGCTGACGCGCAGTTCTTCGATCCTGCGGATCGGTATCGCCGCTTCGGCGGCACGCGCCCTGAGCTGGCCGCATCCGCCGTCGACGTCCTGCCCGGCCGAGTGGCGCAGCTTCGTCAGGATGCCGCGCTGGTGCAGCGTGCGGGCCATCTCTTCGCAGCGCTCCAGCGACGGGCGGCTGAAGCCGACGCCGTCCACCGCGTTGAAGGGAATCATGTTCAGCACGCCCCACTTGCCCGAGAGCAGCCGCACGATGCCGTCGATCTCGTCCTGCCCGTCGTTCACGCCCTCCAGCAGCGTCCACTGGTACTGGATGGGGTAGCCGCTGGCCCGTGCATAGCGTTCGCCCGCTTCTACCAGCTCCTCGGGCGTCATGCCGGGCGCGCGCGGAAGCAGCTTCCTGCGCAGCTCGGCCTTGGTGGTGTGTAGCGAGAGCGCCAGCGCGGGCCTCACGCGCTCCTTCATCAGCCGCTCGAACACGCGCGGATCGCCCACGGTGGAGAACACCAGGTTCTTGTGGCCGACGTTGCCGACCGTGCCCAGCAGCTCGATGGCCTCGAGCACGTTGTCCATGTTGTGCGCCGGCTCGCCCATGCCCATGAACACCACCTTGCGCACCGGCCTGCGCATGCGTGCGAGCGCGACCTGCGCAATGATCTCGGCGCTTCCAACCTGCCGCAGCAGGCCGTCGCGGCCCGTCATGCAGAACTGGCAGCCGACGGCGCAGCCCACCTGCGAGGAGACGCACAAGCCGTCGCGCGGCAGCAGCACGCTCTCCACGGTCTGGCCGTCGGCGAGAGCGACCAGCAGCCGCTCGGAACCGTCGGCGCCCGGATGCACCGCGACGACGCGCGCGAGCCCGGCCAGTTCGGCCTCGATGGACGGCAGTTCCTCCATCAGCGAGGCGGGGAAGAAGCTCGCGGGCAGCCGCCTGCCGCTGTTCCTGGGCAGCGCGTGGGACCACAGGCGCAGGATGCGCTGCTCGTGGCTGGGGCCGGCTCCGGCCTTTCTCAGCCGCTGTTTCAGTTCGTGGATTCGCATGTGCCGCCTGGGGCAGGAAAGCGCCCGCATGCTTGCGGGACGGTGATCGACATGCGCAGGATTGTGCACGGCGCCGCTGCCTCACCCCTGCGGCTGCAGCCGGCCAGGCACATCAATGCACTACGGCGCCCGGCTCTTCGGCAACCCCGCGCGCAGGCCACAACGCGAGGCCGCCCGAGAGGCTCCATGCCTGCGCATGGCCGAGGCGACGAAGCGCCTTGGCGGCCTGCGCGCTGCGGTTGCCGCTTCGGCAGTAGAAAAGCACCGGTGTCGCAGCCGGCAGCGCCAGCCATGCGGGCAAGGCATTGAGCAGGCCCGACAGCGGCACGGCCTCGCAATGCGCATCGGCGCCGAAGGGCAGCGATTCGCTCAGGCGCTGCTCGTAGGGCTCGCGCACGTCCACCAGCAGCAGGCCCGGGTTTTCGCGCAGCAGCCGCTGCGCTTCGGCGGCGCTCATCTCATGGCCAGCCTCATGGCCCGAACCGGCGCAGCCGCCGTCGACGCGCGCGCCGCATGCCAGGGTCTGGTATTCGGTCAGCGCGAGCCCTTCTTCGAGCTCGGCCTTCGCCGCCGCGAAGTGCTCGTCGTCGATGCTGCCGGCGAGCACCTGCGCGAGCAGCGGCTGGGCAGCGCATTCGCGGGCCAGGGTGCTCGCGAAGCGCTCGTCGTAGTCGTGCGCCGACAGCAGCAGCGTGCGCGGGCCCACGGCCTGCTGCAGCCTCTTCAGCGAAGGGCCGAATGCCAGCGGCGCGCTCTGCGCGAAGTCGCTGCGGCCCAGCGCGCCGGGCATCACGGTGTCGCCCACGAAAGCCAGGCGGATGTTCATCTGCGCGTCGTGCAGCAGATAGGCGGTCGAGTCGGCGGTGTGCCCGGGCGTCGCCAGCCGGGTCAGCATCTGCGCACCGAGGCAGATCGCATCGATGCCCAGCGGCCAGCCGAGCGCATCGACCCCGCCCTGCGCCTGGAGCCGAGCGGGAAGCGCCGCGCGCAGTTCGCCGCCCGAGGACACGTGATCGCCATGGCTGTGCGTGTCGAGCACGGCGACCAGCGTGTACTCCTGGCAGCGAAGCAGCTGCGAGATGCGCCCGGTGAGCTCCGGCAGCGGATCGATGACGACGCAGCGCCGGCTCTCGGCGTCGGCCACAAGGTAGCAGCAGGCACCGCCCACCACGAACCGCGTCAGGCCGTCGAGCGCGCTGCCCGGGCGCGGCGCTTCTTCCGAGGTACTGAGGCAGCTGGCGCGCAGCGAAGCGCCGCAGGAGCCGATGCGCGCGCAGGCTTCGTCGATGAAGGCCGGATCGCTCGCCGGGCCGAAGGACAGGCGCACGGCCGATGCCGCCTGCCAGGCGGGCAGGCCCATCGCCTGCAGCACGTGGCTGGGCAGCGCCTTGGCCGCGCCGCAGGCCGAGCCCCCGCTCACCCGCACGTCGGCCGCGTCGAACAGGTCCTGCAGCAGCTTGGAGTCCAGGCCGGGCACCGAAAAATTGAGGGTGGTCGGCAGGCTCAGATCGAAGGGGGCGTTGAACACCACGCCGGGGAACGCGCTCTTCAGCGCGGCGGCGATGCGTTCGCGGTACGCCTCCAGCGTGCGCCTGCCCATGAAGGTCTGGCCGTCCTCGAGCGCCTCCAGCACGGTGCCGAGCGCGGCGATGCCGGACATGTTCTCGGTTCCGGAGCGCAGCGCGCCTTCCTGGCCGCCGCCCGCCATCAGCGGCGTGAACGGCGCGCCCTCGCGGACGTAGAGCAGGCCGATGCCCTTGGGAGCGTAGAGCTTGTGCCCCGAGAACGGCGCGTAGTCGATGCGGTGGGCCGCGAGGCGCAGCTCGAGCTTGCCCAGCGCCTGCACGCTGTCCACCATCCACAGTGCCGGGCTGCCGGCCAATGCCTGCTCGATGCAGTCCAGGTCGCTGATGACGCCGGTCTCGTTGTTGGCGGCCATGGTGCAGACCAGCCCGGCCCGGCCGGCATGCGCGCGCAGCCATTGCAGGTCGTGGCGGCCGTCGCGGCCGACCGGGATCGGCAGCACGCGCAGGTCCAGGCCCAGCAGCCGGTTCCAGTGCCTGATCGCCTCCGGCACCGCCTTGTGCTCGGTCGCTCCGTACAGGATGCAGTCGACGTCCGTGCGGCCGCGCAGCGAGCTCAGCGCCGACAGCACCGCCGTCTGGATGCCTTCGGTGGCGCCGCTCAGGAAGAGCAGGTCGCCGGTGGGAGCGCCGAGCAGGCGGCGCGCGCGGGAGCGCACCGAATCCATCAGCGCGCGCGCCTTCAGCCCGGTGCTGTGGACGCTGCTGGGATTGCCGAAGTCGTCGGCCATGGCTGCGAGTGCCGCGGCCCGTGCGCGGGGCAGCACGGGCGTGGTGGCGTTGGCGTCGAGGTAGATGTCCATTGAGGTGATTCCGGCGAAAGGGGCGGCGCGGCGGGTGCCGCGCTCCTGAAGGAGTCTGCCGGCCGGGCCTGGGAATCGGCTTGCCTTTTGCGCAGGCGATATCTATAAGATCGGAATTTGATGCTCTTTTCTGGATAACTAGTGAAACTGGATTCCATAGATATCCGAATTCTTGATCTCCTGCAGCGCGACGCCGAGCTGCAGGTGGCCCAGATCGCCGAGCAGGTCGGCCTCTCCGCCACGCCGTGCTGGCGGCGCATCCAGCGCCTGAAGGAGGCCGGCGTCATCACGCGCTCGGTGGCGCTGCTCGATCCGCGCAAGGTCAACGTGGCGGTGACGGTGTTCGTGTCGGTGCGCACCAGCACGCACTCGCAGGAGTGGTTCGACCGCTTCACGGCCACGGTGCATGCCATTCCGGAGGTGGTCGAGTTCTACCGGATGAGCGGCGACGTCGACTACCTGCTGCGCGTGGTGGTGCCAGACATCGCGGCCTACGACCAGGTCTACAAGCGCCTGATCGCGGGCACCAACCTGCACGACGTCAGCTCGAGCTTCGCGATGCAGGAGCTGAAGCAGACGACGGCGCTGCCGTTGAGCTACGTCTAGAAGAAAGAAGAAGGCCAGGAAAGCCCGGCGGCCCGCGGCCTGTCAGAACAGGCTGCCCTGCCCCACGGCACCCGGAGGGCGGAATGCCGACACATCGAGCGGAATGCGCTCGCGGTTGTAGCCCAGGCGGTTTGTGGCCTTCTGGAAGCGCTGGTGGATCAGGTCGGCCCAGAGGCCCGAGCCCTTCATGCGCGTGGCGAAGTCGGCGTCGTAGTCCTTGCCGCCTCGCATGTCGTGGATCCGCGCCATGATGCGGTCGGCGCGCTGCGGGTAGTGCAACGCGAGCCACTCCTTGAAGAGCGGCGCCACCTCCCACGGCAGGCGCACCACCGTGTAGAAGGCGCTGCGCGCGCCGGCCTCCCATGCGGCCTCGAGCACCTGTTCCATGTCTTCGGTCACGAAGGGAATCTGCGGCGCCACGCTCACGCCGACCGGCACGCCGGCCTCCGTGAGCGTGCGAATGGTGCGCAGCCGGCGATGCGGCGCGGCGGCTCGCGGCTCCAGCTTGCGGGCGAGGTCGCCGTCGAGCGTGGTCACGGTGACGTACACGGCCGCCAGGCGATCGGCGGCCATGGGCGCGATCAGGTCGAGGTCGCGCTCGACCGCGCTCGACTTGGTGACCAGCGCGAACGGATGACGCGTTTCCCGCAGCAGCTCGATGACCGAGCGCGTGAGCTGCAGCTCGCGCTCGATGGGCTGGTAGCAGTCGGTCGCGGTACCGATGGCGATGTGGCTCGGCCGGTAGCTGCGGCGCCCGAGTTCGGTGCGCAGCACCTCGGTGATGTTGCGCTTGGCAATCAGCTTGGTCTCGAAGTCGAGCCCCGGCGACAGGTTGAGGTAGCTGTGCGTGGGCCGTGCGAAGCAGTAGATGCAACCGTGTTCGCATCCCCGGTACGGGTTGATCGAGCGGTCGAAGGAGATGTCAGGCGAGTCGTTCTCGTTGAGGGCCGACTTCACGTCCTCGAAGCGCACTTCGGTGGCGAGGGGCTGCAGTTCCTCGGCCTCGGCCGCGCCTTCCTCGAGCGTGCCCCAGCCATCGTCGAAGGCGTTGCGCTCGTCCTTGGAGAACCGATGCGCGATGTGCGTGGCCGCGCCGCGGCCCTTGATGGCATGGATGGGAATGAAGGCGGCTGGCATGGTCGGCGACTCCTTGGCAACTCGGTTTGCTGTTTTATTTACTGTTTATTCATACAGTATTCCACCGATTCACCGTCGCCGCCGAATTTTTAATTTCTTTCTTGACAGAAATTTCGAGAATCCTAAACTCGGTGCCATGGAACTCACCGACATCCAACGCAAGTTCGTCCTGCACTGGGGCGAAATGGGGTCCCTCTGGGGCGTGAACCGCACCGTCTCGCAGATCCATGCCCTGCTCTTCGCCCACGGCAAGCCCATGAACGCCGAGGAGCTGTGCGACACGCTCGGCGTGGCCCGCTCCAACATCAGCAACAGCCTGAAGGAGCTGCAGGCCTGGAACCTGGTCCGCGTGACCCACACGCTGGGCGACCGGCGCGACTACTTCGAGACCAGCGTCGACGTGTGGGAGCTGTTCCGCACCGTGGTGCGCGAGCGCAAGGAGCGCGAGTTCGATCCCACCGTGCGCGTGCTGCGCGAACTGGTCTCCAGCCCCGACTTCCAGAAGGAGCCTGCCGACGCGCAGGACCGCATCCGCTCCACGATGGAGCTCATGGAAAAGCTCGCCACCTGGGCCGACGAAATGCTGCGGCTGTCGCCCGGTACGCTCGACAAGGTGATGACGCTGGGCGCGAGCGTGCAGAAGTTCGTGCGCGGCGATTCGTCCCAGGGCGGCAAGGGCACAGGCAAGGGCGAAGACCCGGATGCGCACCACGCCAGCCTCCCGATGATCTGAAGGTCTCTTTTTTTGCCTATTTATTTCTGTTTTGACAGAAATATCGATAACAAGGAACACCATGAGCCGCATCCCCACCCCAGCCTACCCGCTCACCGTCTATTTCGACGCGAGCTGCGCGATCTGCTCGGCCGAGATGGGCAGCCTCAAGGCGCGCGACACGGCGGGCCGGTTGCGGATGGTCGATTGCTCGCCAGCCACGTTCAACGGCGGCCCGGCACCGCGCGAGGCGCTGATGGCGGCCATCCATGTGTCGGACGCCGAGGGCCGCTTGCACGTCGGCGTGCCGGCCATCCGCATCTGCCGCACGGCGGTGGGACTCTCCAGCGGCAGCTTCCTGCTCGACCTGCCGGTCGTCGCTCCGCTGGCCGACCGCGCCTATGCACTGCTGGCGCGCAACCGCTACCGCATTCCGCGCTGGCTGGCCACGAGGCTCGCCGGGCGCGTCGCGCCTTCATGCGACGACAACTGCCGCATCTGACCCGAAAAGAACCCGACGAACAACCCAACAAGGGAACCGCCATGCCGACCGTCTTCCAGCCCGACTTCCGCATGCCGCACGAGACGCTCGCGCGCAACCAGTCCGAGAACACCGTCACAACTGAAGACACGCAGGACTACTTCACCGAGGTCGCGACCGACTACAGCGCCTGGAGCCCCAGCTACAACATGCACTTCGGCTTCTGGCGCGCGGGCCTGAACCCGCTGCGGCGCGAGGGCATGCTCGTCGAGATGAACCGCATGGTCGGCCGCGCGCTGCGTCTCGGCGAGGCACCCCAGGCCAGCGACAGGCGCCGCTGCGTGATCGATATGGGCTGCGGCGCCGGCGCTACCGCGCGCACGCTGGTCGGCGACCATGCATCGCTCTACGCCGTCACCGTGACCAACGTCGCCGTGCAGAACCGCATCGCCGCGAAGCTCGACGCCGCCGCCGGCGTGGCCGACCGCATGGCGCACATCGAAGCCGACTACACCCGCACCGGACTGCCCGCCGCGCAGGCGGACGGCGCCTGGGCGCTGGAAAGCGCCTGCTATGCCGGCGGCACCGACAAGGCCGACTTCGTCCGCGAAGCCGCACGGCTGCTGAAGCCCGGCGCGCGGCTGGCCGTGGTCGACGGCTTCCTGCTGCGGCACCGGCCCGGCCGCCTGGCGAACTGGCTGCACCGCCTGTGGGCCGACAGCTGGGCCGTGCCCACGCTGGCCGTGCGCGACGATTTCGTCGCGGCGCTGCGGGCAAATGGCTTCGACAACGTGGAAGTGAAGTCGCTGCGCTGGCGCGTCGCACCCAGCGCGCTGCACATCCCGATGCTGGCCACGCGCTTCACGCTGGCCGAGCTGTGGAAGGCACGCGGCAGGCTCAGCCCGTGGCGGCGCAAGCACATCGTGGCCAGCTACTGCGCACTGGTGCTGGGCATGTTCTGGCGCGACTTCGACTACTGCATGGTCACCGCCACGCGCCATTGCGACTGAACGGGCAGCCCCGCCGAAACGACACAACGAGGAGAAGAAGAGGTTCCCGCATGCAAAAAGACTCCGAAGAAAGCAGGTTTTCCGAACTCGCCCCCATCGAGCAGCCCGCACATGAAGAAGCGCGGCCCAAGCCCGTTCGCGGCATGCCGTTCGGCTGGTTCTGGCCCATGGCGTCCGGCGCCGCGATTGCGCTCGTGCTGCGCATCGTCTTCAGCAGCGCACCCGGCAAGCCCTACTCGGCCATGCTGGGCTCCTTCGTGTACTTCGTGCCGGCGGTGTGCGGCGCGGTCACTGTCTACATGGCCGAGCGCATCGAGCGGCGCAGTTGGGGCTACTACATCTGGGCGCCATGGGTGGCGACCTCGCTCTTCGTCGGCGGCACGCTGCTGGTGTTCATCGAAGGGCTGATCTGCGCCATCGTCATCGTGCCGCTGTTCGCCACCATGGGCAGCGTCGGCGGGCTGGCGATGGGCATCGTGTGCCGCATCACCAACTGGCCCAAGCAAGCCGTCTACAGCTTCGCGATGCTGCCGCTGGTGCTGGGCGCCATCGAGCCCCAGCTGCCCAACCCCGACCGCTACTCCGACACCTCGCGCGCGCTCTTCATCGCCGCGCCGCCCGAGCGCGTGTGGCACGAGCTCAACGCTGCGTACGACATCCGTCCCTCCGAAGTCGGCGACGCCTGGGCCTACCGCATCGGCGTGCCGATGCCGGTGTCGGGCGTGACCGTCGACACACCCGAGGGCCGCGTGCGCCAGGTGCAGTGGCAGAAGAACGTGCACTTCGAGGAAGTCATCACCGAGTGGCAGCCCGACCGCCTGCTGAAGTGGCGCTTCCGTTTCTCGCCCGACTCCTTCCCGGCCGGTGCGCTCGACGACCACGTGATGATCGGCGGCCAGTATTTCGACCTGCGCGACGCCACCTACACGCTGACGCCGCGCGATGGCGGCACCGAGCTGCGCGTGGCTGTTTCGTGGCGCATGAGCACCAGCTTCAACTGGTACGCCGACCGCGTTATGCACCTCATGCTGGCGGATGCCTCGCAGAACATCCTGCGCTTCTACAAGGCGCGCAGCGAGGCGGCCGTGACGGCGGCGGCAGCTGAAGCCCGATGACGATACAGCCCGTCTTCCAGCAGGCGCTCGGCCCCGCCTGGGACCGGCTGGGCTGGGTCATCCGGCGCCACTACACGATGCGGCCGTTCTCCGACGACCACGTCTGCGTGCGCGGCACCATGAGCGAGGTCTGGCACGCGCCGTGGGCCGCGCTGCTGATGCCCTTCGGGCGGCTCTTCGGCGCGCTCGTACCGCACCAGGGGAAGGACGTGCCGATCGAAGTGCACTACCGCTGCCGCCCCGGCAACGCCACGCTCCACTGGGACCGCATCTTCAGTTTCCCGGGCAGGCCGCCCTTCCATTTCCGCTCGCACATGGAGCTTGCGGAAGGCCGTGCCGGCGAGGTGATCGAGTACGTGCGCTTCGGCATCGGCATGCGCCTCGCGGTGAGCGCCGAAGAAGGCGCGCTGGTGTTCCGCGACCTGGGCTATGTCTGGCGGGTCGCGGGGCTGCGCATTCCGCTGCCGCTCGGGCTCTTCATGGGCGCGGCCTACGTGGAGGAGCGGCCCGACCCCGCCGACGCGGACCGCTTCACCATGAGGATGCTGCTGCGCCACCGCTGGCTGGGCGACGTGTTCCGCTACAGCGGGCGCTTCAGCCTCGGAGCGCGAACGGGATCACAATGAGCGCACCATGCCGCGCCGCCCAGAAAACCTCTACGCCCAGTACCACGCCCACGTCTATTTCGGCCCCGACACCCTCGCGCAGGCCAAGGCCCTGTGCGAACGCGCGGGCCACGAATTGATGGTGGTGGTCGGCCGCGTGCACGAGCGGCTGGTGGGCCCGCATCCTCACTGGAGCTGCCAGCTTGCCTTCGACGCCGCCGAGTTCGACCAGGTCATCGGCTGGCTCGAGGCCAACCGCGACGGGCTCGACGTGTTCGTGCACGGCGTGACGGGCGACGACCTTGCCGACCACACGGCGCACGCGATGTGGCTGGGCGAGGAAAGCGAGCTCGACCTGCGGATGTTCCGGCGCTAGACCTCTTCCCGCGCCTCTTTCCGAGACTCTTCCCGGGCCTCTTCCTCTATGCCGGCGCCATGCACCTTGAAGAAGGTGGCGCCCTCCACCTTCTGCCCGATGGCCTTCTCGTAGGCCGCGCGCACCTCGTCGGGCTGCCCGGCCTGGCCGAAGAAGTCCTTCAGGTACGGCCCCAGCAGCGGATGTGCCGCCAGCTCCTTGCGCGGCAGGCCGTTGATCATCTCGTCGCGGCATGCCGAGGGCAGGAACACATTGCGGTTCTTCTCCGGATCTCGGATCAGCCCCTTGGGCTCGTGCGCCGGATCAGCCTGCATCGCCTCGAGTTCCTCGAAGAAGCGGCGCCGCATCATCACGATGCCCTTGTCGCTCTGGCCCAGCTTCTCGCGCGTGCGGTCGGTGATGGCGCCCTGCCCCACCCACACCACGAAGTCCTGGTTGGCGACGTGGCTGGTGATCCAGCGGCCCGTCACCGGGTCCTTGATCGGGCCGTACCACGACGGGATGCGATCCTGCACGTAGGGCTCCTGCTCGCTGGGCACGCGGCTCAGCACCCAGAGCACGCTCAGCGTGTGGTGGTCGTCGATGGGCACGCGCCATTCGAAGTGATGGCCCAGGAAGAAGCCGTTGGGCCACAGCGTGACGCGGCCGGTGGTCCACATCACGTTGTCCTCGCGCTCGCCGCCGCGCAGGCGCTTGTAGACGAAGCCGTGCTCGAACTCCTCGAAGGCCAGCTTCAGGTGCGTGGGCACGTACGGCCCTTCTTCGCCCTGCAGGCGCGTGGTCCAGTTGTTGTGGGTCCACTCGAAGTGCACCGGGTCGATGGAGTTCTCCTGGCACTGGAACCAGTTGCAGGGGATCTCGGCGAACACCGCCTGCGCGAAGCCGTTCGCGCAGTTGAAGAGTTCCCAGTCGGGCAACAGCGGCGTGGGCTGCGGGCCCATGTAGGCCCACAGCAGGCCGGCCTTCTCCTGCACCGGGTAGGCCTTGATCCTCGTGTTCCTGCGCATGCGCGCGCCGGGGTCCAGCGTTTCCTCGAAGGGCTGGTGCACGCATTGGCCGCTCTGGTCGTACTGCCAGCCGTGGTAGCTGCAGCGCAGGCCGCATTGCTCGACGTAGCCGTACGACATGTCGGCGTTGCGGTGCGGGCAGCGGCGGTCGACCAGGCCGTAGTTGCCGCTCAGGTCCTTGTAGAGCACCAGGTCCTCGCCGAGGATGCGCAGCGGCTTCACCGCCTTGTCGTCGAACTCGCTGGCGCCCGCGATCGGGTGCCAGTAGCGGCGCAGGTAGTCGCCCATCGGCTTGCCGGGGCCCACTTCGGTCAGCAGGCGGTTCTTTTCTTCGCTCAACATGCGCAGTCTCCTTGTCGTTGCTTGTCGCTCGTGTTCTTCATCGGTCAGTCGGCGCGGATGCCGAACTCGCGCACCAGCCTGCCGAAGCGCTGGTCGTCGTCCGCGATCTGCTGCGCCAGCGCCGAGGGCGCACCGCCCACGGGTTCGATGCCGAGCGCGGCCATCCTTGCCTGCACGTCGGGCATCTTCAGGATCTCGTTGAAATGTTTGTTGAGCGCCTGCACCACGTCGGGCGGCATCGCCTTCGGCCCGAGCAGGCCCATCCATGCGCTCACGTCCACGTCCTTGAAGCCCAGTTCGACGAAGGTGGGCACGTCGGGCATCAGCTTCGTGCGCTGGCGTTCCGCGACGCCCAGCGGCACCAGCTTGCCCGCGGCGATGTGGCTCGCCACCGCGCCCGGCGTGATCCAGCCCACGGCCACGTGGCCGCCCAGCACGTCGTTGACCACCGGCGCCACGCCGCGGTACGGCGTGTGCGTGGCCGCGATGCCCGCGTCCTTGTTGAAGAGTTCGCCCGCGATGTGCATCGGCGAGCCCGCGCCCGGCGTGCCGTAGCTCAGCGCCTTGCCCGCCTTCGCGCCGGCCACGAGCTGTGCGACGCTGCGGATGCCGGTCACCGGCGCGGTCACCAGCAGCAGCGGAATGTTGCCGGTCTTGACGATGGGGGTGAAGTCCTTCACCACGTCGTGCGCCACGCCGGGGCCGGCCTTCAGCACATGCTGCGCGATGGGAAAGGTGCTGGGCGTGAACAGCAGCGTGTAGCCGTCGGCCGGCGCCTTCGCGACCCAGGCGTTGCCGATCATCCCGCTCGCGCCGGGCCGGTTGTCGATCAGCACCGGCTGGCCGGTGCGCTGCGACAGCTTCTCGGCATAGGTGCGCGCGATGGCGTCGGTGTCGCCGCCGGCCGGATAGGCGACGACGATGGTGATCGGCTTCGACGGCCAGGACTGCGCCATGGCCGCGGCGGCGGCACATAGCGAAAGAACGGCTGCTGCAGCGGCTCGGGCCGCGTTTCGCGGGTGAAACAACATGCTCTTTTCCTTCTCGGTGGGACGACGTTGGTGTCGTCCGCACTGTAGGAACGGGGCCGCGAAGCCAGAAGATATAGTTTCACGCAGTGAACCTTTTTCCGAAGACCGGCATGTCGGACACCACGGGCGCACAGAGCGTGAAATCCATCGACGCATTGCGCCGCGGGCTCGACGTGATGCTGGCCATCCAGCGGTCCTCGGCCGTGACGCTGCAGGAGCTGCACCGGCAGACGGGCCTGTCGAAGGCCACGCTGCTGCGCATCCTCAAGACGCTGCAGCAGGCGGGCTGGGCCGAGCGCAGCGAGCACGACCGGCGCTACGTGCCCACCTCGGCCACGGGGCAGTCGGGCGCTGCGGCGGCATGGCGCACGCGACTGTCGGCACTGGCGGCGCCGGCGCGCGCCACGCTGCAGCGCGTGGTGCCATGGCCCATCGACCTGGGCGTGCGCGACGGCACGGCCATGCTCATCCTCGACACCGACAGGCCGCGCAATGGGCTGGCGGTCAACTACCGGGCGCTGGGCTTCAGACCGCCGATGCTGCTGTCCTCGCTGGGGCGCTGCTATCTCTCGTTCTGCCCGGAAGACGAGCGCCGCGAGATCCTCTCCGCGCTGGCGCGCTCGCCCAACGACTTCGACCGCAGCGCGCGGCGCCCCGAGAACATCCGCCGCATGGTGGCGCATGCGCGCGACCTCGGCTACGTGGCGCGCGACCCGACCTCGACCAGCATGGATTCGCCCGACCGCTTCGGCGCGATCTCGGTGCCCCTGCGCCAGGGCGAGCGGGTGGTGGGCTGCCTCAGCTGCGCCTGGCTGCCGGCCGTGAAGAGCGAGCGCGAGATCGTGTCCGCCCACCTGGGGGACCTGCAGCAGGCCGCGCAGAGCATCGAGCGCAAGCTGACGCAGGCAGGCTTCGGACCGCCCCCTGCAAGTTCATGAAGCGCGCGGCTCAGAACTCCGCGTCGAGCTCGTCGATCTCGTCGGGCTCCTGCTTCGCGGCCGCCACCCATTCCTTCATGGCGGGCAGTTCCATCACGCGCTTGCAGTAGGCCGCGCACACCGCGTCCAGCGCCACGTCGTAGCTCAGGAAGCGCGTGACCACCGGCGCGTACATCGCGTCCGCCATGCCCGGCTGCTTGCCGAACAGGAAGGGGCCGCCATAGGCCTTCAGGCACTCGCGCCAGATGGCGACGATGCGGTCGATGTCCGCCTGCGCGCGCGACCACACCTTGAAGTTCTTGAAATGGGCCTTGATGTTCATCGGCAGCGCGCCGCGCATCGAGGCGAAGCCCGAATGCATCTCGCCGCAGATGGCGCGGCAATGGGCGCGGGCGGCGATGTCCTCGGGCAGCAGGCCGGCCTTGGGCTTGATCTCGTTGAGGTACTCGCCGATGGCCAGCGTGTCCCACACCTTCACGCTGCCGTGCTGCAACGAGGGTACGAGCATCGACGAAGACAGCAGCAGCATCTCGGCCTTCATGGCCGGATCGTCGGGCGGGATCACCTTCTCGCTGAAGTCCAGCCCCGCCAGCCTGCACATCAGCCAGCCGCGCAACGCCCAGGCGCCGTAGTTCTTGCTGCTGATGGTGAGAACGGGTTTGGCCATCTCGGAGCTCTCCTTGGGCGTTGCGCCTTTGCCTTGCCGCGTGCAAGCCCCATGCCATGCGGCTGGCCCGCAACTTGCCTGCGCGAGATTCATGCTGTACCGGGCCTACCAGAACCAAGCCGACCTGCTCTCCCCGGCGCGGCTTGCGGCGCAGTACCTGGCCAAGGCCCTGTGGCAGGAAGGCACCGAGCGCACCATCTTGCGGCGCATGGCCGCCCAGTTCGAGGTGTTCTCGCGCATGCGCCTGACCCACACGCGGCCCGACTACGGCATCCACAGCGTGGAGTCCGACGGCGTCGAGGTGGCCGTGCACGAGGAGAAAACCCTCGTCTCGCCCTTCGGCACCCTGCTGCACTTCCGCAAGAACACCGATGCGGTGCATCCGCCCGTGCTGCTGGCCGCACCGTTGTCGGGCCATTTCGCCACGCTGCTGCGCGAAACGGTGCGCACCCTGCTGCGCGACCACGACGTCTACCTGACCGACTGGCACAACGCGCGCGACGTGCCGCTGTGGCACGGCGGCTTCGGGCTCGACGACTACACGCTGCAGCTCATAAGCTTCCTGGAGGCCGTGGGCCCGGGCGTGCACATGGTGGCCGTGTGCCAGCCCTGCGTGGCCGCGCTGGCCGCCACCGCGCTGATGGCCGAGGACGGCAACCCCGCCACGCCGCGCAGCCTGACGCTGATGGCGGGCCCGGTCGATTGCCGCATCAACCCCACGGCGGTGAACAAGCTCGCGACCGACCGCCCCATCGACTGGTTCCGGCGCAACCTCATCAGCCACGTGCCCTGGCCGCATGCCGGCATGATGCGGCGCGTGTACCCCGGCTTCCTGCAGCTGTCGGCCTTCATGAGCATGAACCCCGAGCGGCACAAGAAGCAGTTCGAGGACATGTACACCCACCTGGTCGAAGGCGACGTCGAGAAGGCCCGCACCATCGGCACCTTCTACGACGAGTACCTGGCGGTGAACGACCTGCCGGCCGAGTTCTACCTGGAGACGGTCGAGCGCGTGTTCCAGACCTACGACCTGCCGCTGGGCAAGCTAACCGTGGGCGGGCGCACCGTGAACCCGGCCGCCATCCGCCGCACCGCGCTGCTCACGGTGGAAGGCGAACGCGACGACATCTGCTCCGTGGGCCAGACGGTCGCGGCGCAGGATCTCTGTACCGGCATCCGGCCCTACCTGAAGGCGCATCACCTGCAGGCCGGCGTGGGGCACTACGGCGTGTTCAGCGGCAGCAAGTGGAACGCGCAGATCTATCCGCGCGTGCGCGAGACGATCCACGCTGCCGCGGAACTGGGCTAGAGCCAGGTCTAAGACGGCCGCCGCCCCCGCGCTCCCTTGCCGCTCACGCGCCGCACCGTCGCCTCGCCGGCCTGCGGCAGCCGCTCGCGCAGGAACGCGATGAGCTCCTGCGCCACCACGTTGCGCATCGGCCCCGGCAGGTAGGCCAGCACCACGCGGCGCTCGACGCGCGGCTTCAGCAGCGGCACCACGGCCAGTTCGGGGTCTCGCAGCGACGAGGTGTACAGGCGCGGCATCAGACCCAGCGCCTGCCCGCCGCGCACCAGCGCATAGAGCGTCTCGGAGTAGCTCACCCGATAGGGCTGCGGCCCCTGCGCGAACTGCGCGCGCGCCGGATTGCCCAGCGCCGGCATGCTGCCGCTCTCGAAGAGCACCAGCCGCTCCTTGCCGATGGCTTCCCAGCTCGCGTCGCCGGCCGCCGCCAGCGGATGGTCGCGCCGCACCACCAGCACCAGCGGGTCGCGGAAGAGGTCGATGCAGGTGAGCCCGCCCGGCGGCTCGGTGATGGCGGCCACCGCCATGTCGATCTGGCCGCTGCGCAGTTCGGCCAGCAGGGTGTTCGACGGGGCGTCACGCCAGGACAGCTCCACCTCTCGATGGCCGTCCTGCAGGAACTCGCTGGCGGCAGCCGCCACCCGCGCGCTGGCCGAGGGGATCACGCCGATGCGCACATAGGCCCGGCCGCGCTGCACCGTGCTTTCGATGTCGCGCAGCGCCACCTCGAAGGTGTTGACCAGGAAGTCGGTGCGCGCGAGCACCTCGGCACCGACGGGCGTGAGCTCCAGCCGGTGGGTGGAACGGGTGAGCAGCTCGGCACCGAGCAGCTTTTCCATCTGCTTGATGGCGTTGCTCAGGGCCGGCTGCGTGATGGCCAGCCGACGCGCGGCCCTGCCGAACTGGCCTTCTTCCACCAGCACCGAGAAGAACTGCAGCTGGCGCAGCGTGAGCGCGCGCAGGGGCAAGGCGGCCATGACGAATCCCCGGTTATTGATTTAGTGAATCAAATTATAGAAATTCAAAATTTTCCTTATGGGCACGCCATTACTAGACTGCCCGCCATGATCAGCCCCACGTCCGCGCCCGTTGCCTCCGCAGCGCCCCTCACGCTGGAGGCGATGCTGCACGCGATGCCCAAGGCCGAACTGCACTGCCACCTGTTCGGCACCGTGCGCCATGAGACCTTCAAGCAGCTCAACCGGCGCGCCGGCTCGCCGCTGGCCGAGGACGAGATCGAGGGCTTCTACACGCGCGGCGAAAAGCCGGTCGGCGTGCTGCGGGTGCTCCGCGCGCTCGACGCCCAGCTGGTGCGCAGCGCCGGCGACCTCTACCAGCTCACGCTCGAATACCTGCAGGACGCCGCTGCCCACAACGTGCGCCATGCGGAGTTCTTCTGGAACCCGACCGGCACGGTGCATGAGTCGGGCATCGCCTACCCGCTCGCGCAGGGCGCCATCGTGCGAGCCATCCAGGATGCGAAGCAGGAGTTCGGCATCTCCGGCCGCCTCATCGCCGCCATCGACCGCGAGGCCAGCCCCGAGGCGGCGGTGGAGATGGTCGAGTGGGTGAAGGCCCACCGCTGCGACGAAGTGATCGGCATCGGCATCGACTACCGCGAGAACGACCGTCCGCCGGAATTGTTCGCCCGGGCCTATGCCGAAGCGAAGAAGGCCGGCCTGAAGACCACCGCGCACGCGGGCGAGTTCGGCATGCCCTGGACCAACGTGCGCACCGCGCTCGACGAGCTGCAGGTCGACCGCATCGACCACGGCTACACGGTGGTCGACCAGCCGGACTACGCGCGCCGCTGCGCCGAGCGCGGCGTGATCTTCACCGTGGTGCCCACCAACTCCTACTACCTGCGCACACTGCCGCCCGAGCGATGGGCAATCGACCACCCCATCCGCCGCATGCCCGGCCTGGGCCTGCGCATCCACCCCAACACCGACGACCCGACGCTGCACAAGGTCACGCCCACGCAGGCCTGGCTGATGATGGTGCGCGACTTCGGCTTCGGCCTGGACCACCTGCGCGGCTTCATGCTCAACGGCCTCGACGGCGCCTGGATCGACGACGCGCAGCGCCGCGAATGGCGCACGCAGTGGAGCGCCGAGTTCGACGCGCTGCGCGCCCGGCTCGAAAGCGAGCCCGCCCCCTCCCCCGATCACCAAGGATGACCCACGCCATGAACACGCCCCGCCGCCTGCTGCTAGCCACTGCGCTCTGCGCCGCCCTGCCCACCATGGCCCTCGCGCAGCAGGCCTGGCCCTCGGCCAAGCCCATCACGCTGATCGTGCCCTTCACCGCCGGCGGCAGCGTGGACGTGAACGCCCGCCTGGTGGCCCAGCGCCTGGGCGAACGGCTCAAGCAGTCGGTGGTGGTCGAGAACGTGGCCGGCGCGGGCGGCGCGATCGGCGTGGCCAAGGCCGTGAACGCGGCGCCCGACGGCTACACGCTGGTGGCGGGCCCCGACAGCGCCATCGCCATCGGCAAGCTGGTGAACCCCTCGGCCTTCCGCTTCGATCCGCTGAAGGACCTGGCGCCGGTGGGCATGCTCAACACGGCGCCGATGGTGCTGGTGGCACGGCCCGGCCTCGAGGCGCAGACCTTCTCCGACTTCGTGAAGCTGGCCAAGGCCAAGCCCGGCAAATACAACTACGCGACCTCGGGCGTGGGGACCGTGCTGCAGCTGGCGATGGAGCTGCTGAAGGAGCGCAGCGGCATCTTCGTCACGCACGTGCCCTACCGCGGCGGCGCACAGATCGCCACCGACGTGATCGGCGAGCAGGTCGACTTGGCGATGCTGGTGAGCACCAGCGCGATTCCGCACGTGAACGGCAAGCGGCTGAAGGCGCTGGGCATCACCGGCAGCAAGCGGCTGGCCGCGCTGCCCAACGTGCCGACCTTCGACGAGATGCCCGGCCTCAAGGGCTTCGACATGGTGAGCTGGACCGGCATCTTCGCGCCCGCGAAGACGCCGCCGGCCGTGGTCGCGCAGATCAACCAGGAACTCAACGCGGTGCTGCAGGAAGAAGGCGTGCGCAGCAAGCTCGTGGAGCAAGGCGCGCTGCCGGGCAGCGGCACGCCCGAGGCCTTCGCGAAGTTCGTGCAGGCCGAGTACGCGCGCAACCAGAAGATCGTGCAGACCGCCAACATCAAGGAGTGAGCGCATGACCAGGCCTTTGCTGTCCCGCCGCGCCCTGCTGCTTGGTGCATCCGCCGCCGGCCTCGCGGGCATGGCATGGGCCCAGAGCCCGAGCCCCGCCGAACTGGCGCAGGCGCTCGCCGGCACCCCGGCCACCCGGCTGCCCCCGGTGACGGACAAGCGCCAGGTCATCATCGACACCGACCCCGGCCAGGACGACGCCATCGCCCTGCTGATGGCCATGGCCGCCACCGACCGGCTCGACATCAAGGCGCTGACCGTGAGCGTAGGCAACCTGCCGCTGGCGGTGACCGAGAAGAACGCGCGCATGGTGCGCGACTGGGCCAACCGGCCCGAGATCCCGGTCTACGCCGGCTATCCGCGCCCGCTGGTGCGCGAACCCATCTTCGCCGACGACGTGCACGGCAAGACCGGCATGGAGGGCCCGACCCTGCACGAGCCGCGCGGCCCGCTGATGCCCACCCATGCGGTGCAGTACATCATCGAGACGCTGCGTGCCGCGCCGCCGAAGAGCATCACGCTCGTGGGCCTGGGGCCGCTCACCAACTTCGCGGCCGCGCTCAACTCGGCGCCCGACATCAAGCCGGCCATTGCCGAGATCGTGGTGATGGACGGCTCCTGGGGCGTGGGCGGCAACATCACGCCGGCCGCCACCTTCAACGTGTATGCCGACCCCGAGGCCGCGTCGATCGTGTTCCGCAGCGGTGTGCCGGTCACGGCCATGTCGCACGACGCAGCGCGCCGCGTGCTGCTGACGCCAGAGCGCATCGCGCCCTTCCGCACCATGGGCAACAACGCCGGCAAGGTGGTGGCGGACATCTTCGATTCGATGATGGCCTATGGCCTGCGCCGCCGGGGCGTCGCGGTCGGGCCCGTCTACGACCCGTGCGTGATCGCCTACCTGCTCAAGCCCGAACTCTTCAAGGGCGCGAAGGTGAGCGTGGATGTGGAGACGAAGGGGGAGTTCACGACCGGCGCGACGGTGGTCGACTTTCGCGGCTACAACCGCCGCATGCCCAATACGCTGTGGATCAGCGAGGCCGATTCCGAGGGTTTCTACGCGCTGCTGCAGGCGCAGATCGCGCGGCTGCCCTGAGCAGGGCCCGCCGCGCTGGGGGAGGCCGGCAGGTCAGCCGGCCTTCTCGTCTTCTTCGGGCCAGTCGCGGATGTAGGCCTTGAGCATCTTGTTCTCGAAGTTCTGGCTGTCCACCACGGCCTTGGCCACGTCGTAGAAGCTGATCACGCCCATCAGCATGCGCTTGTCCATCACGGGCATGTAGCGCGCGTGGCGCTCCAGCATGATGCGGCGGATCTCGTCGAGGTCGGTTTCCAGCGTGCAGGTGACGGGGGCGTCGTCCATGGCCTTGCGGACCTGCGTGGTGCCGACCTGGCCGCCGTTGGCGACGATGGTCACGATCACCTCGCGGAAGGTGAGCATGCCGACCAGGTCGCCGTGCTCCATGACCACCAGCGAGCCAATGTCCTTTTCCGCCATCGTCTTGGCGGCTTCTGCCAGCAGGTCGTCTGGCGTGATGGTGAAGAGCGTATTGCCCTTGACGCGAAGGATGTCGCTGACTTTCATCGTGTGCTCCTCTCGAACTCGATCCCGGCTATCTGGGCGGGGGTTACGTTTTTGAATATAGCCCACAATCGACGCCGACCTGAGCGCCCCTGTCGCGCACGCATGAATTGCAGACGTAACGGGGCTTTGCCAGGAGACAACAGCTCAGACCCAGAAAGGCCCTCATGCCCGGATATTCCGACCCCGGTTTCGACACCCTCGCGCTGCACGCCGGCGCCGCGCCCGACCCCGCCACCGGCGCGCGGGCGGTGCCGATCCACCTGACCACCTCCTTCGTCTTCGAATCCAGCGACCACGCCGCCGCCCTCTTCAACCTGGAGCGCGCCGGCCACGTGTATTCACGCATCAGCAACCCGACCAACGCGGTGCTGGAGCAGCGCGTGTCGGCGCTCGAAGGCGGCATCGGCGCCATCGCCACCGCCAGCGGGCAGGCGGCGCTGCACCTGTCGGTGGCCACGCTGATGGGCGCCGGCTCGCACATCGTGGCCAGCACGGCCCTGTACGGCGGCTCGCAGAACCTGCTGCACTACACGATGCGCCGCTTCGGCATCGAGACCACCTTCGTCAAGCCCGGCGACCTCGACGGCTGGCGCGCCGCGGTACGCCCCGAGACCAAGCTCTTCTTCGGCGAGACGGTGGGCAACCCCGGGCTCGACGTGCTCGACATCCCGGCCGTGGCCGACATCGCCCACGAGGCCGGCGTGCCGCTGCTGGTCGATTCCACGCTCACCTCGCCCTACCTGATCAAGCCCTTCGACTGGGGCGCCGACCTGGTCTACCACTCGGCGACCAAGTTCCTGTCGGGCCACGGCACCGTCATCGGCGGCGTGGTGGTGGACGGCGGCAGCTTCGACTGGGAGAAATCCGGAAAATTCGCCGAGCTGACGCAGGCCTACGACGGCTTCCACAACATGGTCTTCAGCGAGGAAAGCACGGTGGGCGCCTTCCTGCTGCGCGCCCGCCGCGAAGGCCTGCGCGACTTCGGCGCCTCGATGAGCCCGCACACGGCCTGGCTGATATTGCAGGGCATCGAGACGCTGCCGCTGCGCATGGAACGCCACATCGACAGCACGCAGAAGGTGGTCGAGTTCCTCGCGAGCCACCCCTTCGTGTCTCGCATGGGACATCCGCTGATCGAATCGCACCCGAGCCACGCGCTCGCGCAGAAGCTGCTGCGCCATGGCGCGCGCGGCGCCGGAGCCGTGTTCAGCTTCGACATCAAGGGCAGCCGCGCGCAGGGCAAGGCCTTCATCGAGACGCTGAAGATCTTCAGCCACCTGGCCAACGTGGGCGACTGCCGCAGCCTGGTGATCCACCCCGCGAGCACCACGCACTTCCGCATGACCGACGAGGCGCTGGCGGGCGCGGGCATCTCTCAGGGCACGATCCGCCTGTCGATCGGCCTGGAAGACCCGGCCGACCTGATCGACGACCTGAAGCGCGCCCTGAAGGCCGCGGAAAAGGCGGGTGCCTGAGATGAACTACACCGTCAACGGCCACACCACCTACTGCTACACCGGCGGCAAGCCCTTCGATGCGGCCAAGCCCACGGTCGTGTTCATCCACGGCGTGCTGAACGACCACAGCGTCTGGATCCTGCAGAGCCGCTGGTTCGCCAACCACGGCTGGAACGTGCTCGCGGTCGACCTCCCCGGCCACTGCAAGAGCGAAGGCCCGCCGCCGGCCAGCGTGGAAGAGGCGGCGCAGTTCGTGATCGCGCTGCTCGACGCGGCCGGCGTGCAGAAGGCCGCGCTGGTCGGCCACAGCTTCGGCTCGCTGATCGCGCTGGAGGCGGCCTCGCGCGCGCCGGATCGCATCACGCAGCTCGCGATGGTCGGCACGGCCTATCCGATGGTGGTGTCGCCCGCGCTGCTCGAAAGCTCGGTGAGCGATCCGCAGCGCGCCATCGCCATGGTCAACACCTTCTCGCATTCGCTGCTGGCGCCGCCGCCCTCCTCGCTCGGCCCCGGCACCTGGCTCTACGGCAGCTCCCGCGCGCTGATGCGCCGCGTGCTCGCGAGCAACCGCGAGGCGAACGTGTTCCACATCGGCTTCAAGGCCTGCAACGACTACGCGAACGGCGAGGCGGCCGTCGAGAAGGTGCAGTGCCCGGTTCTCTTCCTGCTGGGCGATGCCGACCAGATGACGCCGCCGCGCGCCACCAAGGCGCTGGTGGGCAAGGCCCGCAACGCGAAGGTGGTGACGGTGCATGCGGGCCATTCGCTGATGAGCGAGGCGCCCGACGCGGTGCTGTTCGCGCTGCGCGACTTCGTGTCGACCTGACCTACTCCGCCGCGATGCCCGCCCGGTGGGCGAGTGCGCGGTAGCGCGAGATCTCGCCTTCCATCTGCGTGCGGAAGGCCGCCGCGCCGATGGCCACCGGCTCCATGCCCTGCGCGCGCAGCTGCGCCTGCAGCGCCGGGTGCCCCATGGTCGCGACGACCGTGCGGGCGAGCTTGTCGATCACCGGAGCCGGCGTGCGCGCAGGGGCGGCGAAGCCGTACCAGGCGTCGAAGGTGGCCTCGGGCAGGCCCTGCTCGGCCAGCGTGCGCACCTCCGGCAGCATGCTGGAGCGCGTCGCCCCCACGATGCCCAGCGCGCGCAGCTTTCCCGCGCGCACGTGCGGCGCCACGGCTGCCACGGTGTCGATGGCAATCTCGACCTCGCCGCCGATCACCGCCAGCGAGCTCTGGCTGCTGCCCTTGTACGGAATGTCCTGCAGCTGGATGCCCGCGGCCAGCGCGAACAGCTCGCCCGACAGGTGGGGCCCCGAGCCCGAGCCGAAGGTGGCGTAGCGGATGCTCTTCGGCTTTGCCTTGGCCGCCGCGACGAGTTCGGGCAGCGACTGCCAGGGCTGGCCCTTGCCCACCACCAGCACCAGGGGCGTGCGCGCCACGATGGCAATGGGCGCGAGGTCGCGCACCGTGTCGTAGGGCAGCTTGGCGCGCAGGGCCGGGTTCACGCTGAAGCTGGTCGAGCCCGACAGCAGCAGCGTGTAGCCGTCGGGCGCGGCCTTGGCGACCGCGTCGGTGCCGATGATGGTGGAGGCGCCGGGCTTGTTGTCGATCACGACGGGTTGGCCCAGTTGCTCCGACAGCGTCTGCCCCATCGCCCGCGCGACCAGGTCGGTTCCGCCGCCCGGCGGGAACGGCACGACCAGCTTGATCGGGCGTTCGGGCCAGGCCCCCTGGGCGAAGACGGGCGAATGGGCGCCCAGCACGGCTGAAGCGGAAAGCAGCAGGCCGAAGCGGCGACGTGAGATGGCGATGTCCATGGTGCGTGTCAGGAGAGAGTGGAAGCGGATTGCGCAAGCCGGCCGGCAGCCCAGGGCGCGAGTCCCGGCTCGCCCAGGTCCCAGTACAGGCCAGCCATGATCTGCAGGCCCTCGCGCGCCAGCGGCGCGAGCAGGTGCTCGTTGGGCGCGTGCTGCGCGCAGGCGGGGTACGAATGCGGCACCCACAGCGTGGGCAGCCCCAGCAGGTCGGCGAAGACGTCGTTGGGCAGCGAACCGGCGAGGTTCGGCAGCAGGTCCAGGCGCTGGCCGCTGCTTTCCTCGATGGAGCTGCGTGCCCAGCCCACCCAGGGGTTCTCCACGTCGAGCCGCGTCGCGGCGCCGGTCAGCGTGACCTGGACCTCGACCTGGCCGAAGCCGTGCGCATCGAGGTGCGCGCGCACGATCTTCTGCAGGTCCTGCCAGGGCGTGCCGACCACGAAGCGCAGCTGGCAGTGCGCCACGGCGTCCGAGGGAATCGCGTTGACGGGCCGCTGCGGCGAGCCCGCGCCGAGCGCCAGCACCTCGATGGTGTTCCAGGCCACCAGCCGTTCGGCCGGGCTCAGGCCGGGCTCGCCCCAGCCCTCGTCGACCTCGGGATCGTCCGCGCCGCCGCCGATGGCGATGCTGGCCAGTGCATCGCGCACCGCCTGCGTCACCGGCGGCGGGCGCAGCGCCTCGACGAGGATGCGCCCGCGCGCATCCACCAGCGAAGCCACCGCATGGCTGACGACGGTGCCCGGATTGACCAGCACGCCGCCCCAGTTGCCCGAGTGGTAGCCGCGCGGCCGGGCGCGCAGCCGCAGGCTGAAGTTGACCGCGCCGCGCGATCCGAGGAAGAGCGTGGGACGTGCGGCGCTCACGCGCGGACCGTCGCTGGCGATGAACAGATCGGCGCGCAGCTTGTCGCGCTGCTGCGCACACACCGCGTGCAGGCCGGGCGAGGCGGCTTCCTCGCCCATCTCGACGAGCCAGGTCACGTTGTAGCCGAGCCTGCCGCCGCGGGCATCCAGCGCTGCCGCCAGGCCGCCGAGGTTGATGCTGTGCTGGCCCTTGTTGTCGGCCGTGCCGCGCCCGTACCAGCGTTCGCCGCGCACGGCCAGCGTCCATGGGGCCAGGCCCTCTTCCCACTGCGCGTCCTGCCCGCTGACCACGTCGCCGTGGCCGTAGGTCATCACCGTGGGCAGGGACGGATCCTCGACGCGGCGTGCGATGAGGAAGGGGCCGCCGCCAGGCACCGGGTTGGCGACCACCTCGCAGGCGAAGCCGAGTGCGGCGAGCGGCGGAATCATCTCCTCGCGCAGGTAGGCCTCGAGCGCGGGCGTGGCGGCGCCGGTGTCGCTCTCGGTGCGGAAGGCGACGCGGCGCTGGAGGTCGGCGAAGAAGCCGCCCTTGTCGAAGTAGGCGGCTGCAGCGGCGAGGCTGTCTTTGCGTTGCATGAAGGAAGTCCTTGTCTGTCTGTCCATCGGGTGGAGCAAGTACAAGGCCTGAAGGCCGATGCTTCCAGCATCGTTTTGGCAAGCTACTATTGCCTTGAAGGCAATACCTAGGGCTTCGCCATGACGCTACCGCTCCTCAGCATCCCGATGCGGCACTTCCTCGAAGTGGCGCGCAGCGGCTCGGTCAACCAGGCGGCCGCGCGCCTCTTCGTGGCCTCGTCGGCGGTGAGCCGGCAGATCGCCAAGCTGGAGGACAGCCTTGGCACGCTGCTCTTCGAACGGCATGCACGCGGCATGGCGCTCACGGCGGCCGGCGAACGGCTGGCGGCGCATTTGCGCAATGCACAGCTCGACATCGAGCAGGTGATCGAGCAGGTACGCGACCTCGGCGGACAGAGCGCGCGGCGCATCCGCATGGCCTGCACCGAAGGCTTCGCGGGGCACTTCATGCCGCTGGTGATGCGCAGCTTCGAGTCGGCCAACCCAGGCTGCCAGCTGGAGCTGCACGTGGGCTCGCCCGACGGCGTGAGCGCGCTGCTGGCGCGCGGCGAGACCGACATCGCGCTCAAGTACGTGGTCGCGCCCGAGCCCGGCCTGAAGATCGAGCACTCGGCCACCGCGCCGGTGTACGCGGTGCTGCGGCCCGACCATCCGCTGGCACGGCAGCGTGTGGTGTCGGTGGCCGACGCGGTGCGCTATCCGCTGGCCGTGGGCGACAAGGGCGTGACCGCGCGCCAGCTCTTCGACCAGGCCTGCAGCCTGCAGGGGCTGCAGTACCGCGCGCTCTTCGTGAGCAACTTCTCCTCGGTGCTGCTGCCGCTGCTGCGCACGCCCGACGTGATGCTCTCGGGCCTGGTCACGGTGATGCACCTGATCGACGAGGGCACATTGGTGGCCCGGCCGTTCGCGGAAGCGCCGCTGCAGCAGCGCCAGTTGCAGGTGCTGGCGCTCGAAGGCCGCACGCTGCCCCCGCTGGCGCAGGACTTCGTTCGGCACCTGGTCACGGCCATCGCCAGCGCGGGGCGCCGCAAGCTGGGACGCGCGCAGGCTTCCGGCGCAGCGAAGAGAGAAATCAGCCCAGGGCGTTGATATCGGCCGGGTCGAGGATCTGCTTCGGCGCACCGTTGCGCGCCACGGCCAGCATCGCGCGCCCCACCTTCTCGGTGGTCGTCACCCGATTCGGCCACAGGCGGAAGGCCAGGCCGAGCACGGGCTTGAGCACGACGATGGCCGCGTCGTACAGCGGCGTCTTCGAGCGGATGCCGTGCAGCGGCTGGATCATGCCGGGGCGGAACATGTAGGCCGCCTTGAACGGCAGACGCAGCAGCGCGTTCTCGGTCGCGCCCTTCACGCGCGCCCACATGCTGCTGCCGCGCTCGCTGCTGTCGGTGCCGGCGCCCGTCACGTAGGTGAAGGTCATGCCAGGGTTGAGCCGCGCGAGCACGGTGGCTGCCGCCAGCGTCAGGTCGTAGGTGATGCGCCTGTACTCAGGCTCCTTCATGCCCACCGACGACACGCCGAGGCAGAAGAAGCACGCATCGAAGTCTTGCAGCTGCGGCTCGATGCCGCTGTAGTCGTACATGTTCCTGTGGACCAGGTCGCGCAGCTTCGGGTGCTGCTGCCCGGTAGGGTTGCGGCCAACCGCGACGACGCTTTCCACGTCGGGCGCCAGCAGGCACTCGCGCAGCACGCCCTGCCCCACCATCCCGGTGGCGCCGAAGATCAGGACTTTCATGGGAAGGGCTCCGGCCGGTCAGACCGCGAAGACGGCGGGCTTCTTGTTCAGCACCGCCAGCAGCAGGTCGACGTCGAGGCTGGAGGGCTGCGGCGCCTGCAGCGCCGAGAGCATGCGCGAGAGCGTCTCGGCATGCGGCAAGAGCGGCCCCAGGAACCGCGTGCCGTCGGAGCCGGCGACCAGCAGGGTCGGGAAGGTCTCGACGTCGAAGGCGTCGGCGATGTCGGCGTGGTCCTCGATGTCGACCCAGGCGAAGCGGAACTGCGGATGCGCGCGCGCCACTTCCTGGAGCAGCGGCCGGTAGTCGCGGCAGGTGCCGCACCATTCGGCGCAGAGGCAGACGACCCAGGGCGCATCGCCGGCCGGATCGGCGGATGGAGTGCTTGGAAGGCTTGGAAGAGCGCTCAAGGCTGATGCGTCGGTGGTGTGATCGGAAGACCGGGTGGTACGGCCGGGAGGTCGTGGCTATTATGGACAAAGCCCTCCCGCAGGGTACAGGAGACTCGCACGATGAACACCACGACTGCCCCCGCATCTGCCGTCGATCCGCGCCAGTTCAAGAGCTTCGCGGAGTTCTATCCCTTCTACCTGACCGAGCACGCCAATCTCACCTGCCGGCGGCTGCACTTCGCCGGCTCGACCATCTCGCTGCTGTGCCTGGTGGCGCTGATAGTCACGCTCAATCCGTGGTGGCTGCTGGCGGGCCTCGTGGCGGGCTATGGCTTCGCCTGGGTCGGGCACTTCGGCTTCGAGAAGAACAAGCCGGCCTCGTTCAAGCGGCCGCTCTATTCCTTCATGGGCGACTGGGCGATGTACCGGGATATCTGGCTGGGGCGGGTAAGAATCAACTAACCCCCAGGCTTGCCCACTTCGTGTGGCCTCCACCCCCTTTCAGGGGGCAACACCGGCGGCCCGGCGGAGCCAGTTCCGCGGTGTTCCTGGAACAATCCCATCAAATCAACAGGACGTCGCCCAGCCGCAGGGAGCGCAGCGGCCCCTTCTGCCAGAGGTCTTCGAGCGGCTCGGCCCGGGGCATCAGCAGTTCCTTCAGCAGCGGCTCGATGGGCGTCGAAGGATCGGCCAGCAGCACGTAGCGCGGGTCTTCGTTGGCGGGCTCTTCCGCCAGCGGCGCGATCCAGTCGAGCGCCACCAGCGTCTCGAGCACTGGCGCCAGTTGCAGCGCATCGACGCGCATGCGCGTCACCAGTTCGGTCGCGCCCATGCCCTTGGCGGGCGTGGCCTGCGCGCGGGCCAGGTGCTGCAGCGTTTCCATGGCCAGCTGCATCGGCCAGCCGGCGGTGCCGCCGCGCCGCGCGACGCCCGTCAGCAGGCTCGGCAGGTAGGCCGCGATGACCGCGCCCAGCAGCACGATCACCCAGGCCACGTATATCCACACCAGCAGGATCGGCACCGTAGCGAAGGCCCCGTACAGCACCGAGTAGGTCGGCACCAGGCTCAGGTAGTAGCCCAGCACGCGCTTGGCGATCTCGATGGCCGCGGCCACGAAGATGCCTCCCGCCCACGCATGCGACCACCGCACGTTGGTGTTGGGCACGTAGTGATAGAGCGAGGCCATGCCGACCGCCAGCAGCATGAACTCGAAGGTGTCGAAGAACAGCTTCACCATGCCGCGCCCCACCACATCGCTGGTGGCCGAGACCACGTAGGAAGTGGTCGACAGGCTCACCGCGAGGATGATCGGCCCCAGCGTGATGGCCGCCCAGTAGATCAGCACCCGCTGCGCGAACGGCCGCGGCGAGCGCACGCGCCAGATGTTGTTGAGCGTCTTGTCGATGGTGAGGATCAGCGCGATGGCGGTGATCAGCAGCACGATCAGGCCCGCGATGCCCAGCCCGCTGGCCTTGCTCGCGAACTGGTTCAGGTAGCCCAGCACCTGCCGCGCGATGTTGTCGGGAATCAGGCTTTCGATGAGCCAGCGCTGCAGGCGGCCCTGCATCTTCGCGAACATCGGGAACACGGTGAAGAGAGCCAGCGCCACCGTGAAGAAGGGCACCATCGCGATGGTGGTCGTGAAGGTCAGGCTGCTGGCCGTGAGGCCGAGCCGGTCTTCCCGGAAGCGCTCGCCCAGCACCGCAGCGGTGTTGCGCCATGGGAAGCGAGAAAGATCCCTCCAGAGTTGCCTGCGATTCATGGCCGGTATCATGCCATCCGCCCTTTTCGCAGCGCCCGCCGCCCACCGTGTCCGACAACCCGCTTACTCCATCTTCCGTCCGCGCCACCCGCTGGGCCGCCGTGGGCAGCGTCGTCGGCCTGATCGTGCTGGGCCTGGCCTGGGAACTGTGGCTTGCGCCTCTGCGGCCCGGCGGTTCGCTGATGGCGCTGAAGGTGCTGCCGCTGGTCGTTCCGCTCGCGGGCCTGTGGAAGAACCGCATGTACACCTACCGCTGGGTCAGCCTGATGATCTGGCTCTATTTCACCGAGGGCGTGGTGCGCGCCTGGAGCGACACCAGCGGCGTGAGCCAGGTGCTCGCGCTCGTCGAGGTGCTGCTGTGCCTCGTGCTCTTCGCCGCCTGCGCCTGGCATGTGCGGCTTCGCCTGCGCCACGCCAAGAACGCTGCCCGCCAACTGGAGGCTTCCGTCCAATGAACACAACCGCCGCTTCTGCTTCTTCCGCTTCCCTGATCGAACAACTGCGCGCCATCGTCGGCGCCTCGCACGTGCTCAACGAGGGCGATCTCACCGCCTACGAGCAGGACTGGCGCAAGCGCTCGCGCGGCAAGTCGCTGGCCGTGGTGCGCCCGGCCAACACGCAGCAGGTGGCCGACGTGGTCAAGGCCTGCGCCGCGGCCGGCACGGCCATCATTCCGCAGGGCGGCAACACCGGCCTCGCGGTCGGCTCCATTCCGGACGACAGCGGCACGCAGGTGGTGCTGAGCCTGCAGCGGCTGAACGCGATCCGCACCATCGACGCTGCCAACCTCACCATGACGGTGGAAGCCGGCTGCATTCTTCAAACGCTGCAGGAGACGGCCGAGAAAGCCGGCTACCTGTTCCCGCTGAGCCTCGCGGCCGAGGGCAGCTGCACCATCGGCGGCAACCTCGCCACCAACGCGGGCGGCACGCAGGTTGTGCGCTACGGCAACACGCGCGAGCTGTGCCTGGGCCTGGAAGTGGTCACGCCACAGGGCGAGATCTGGGAAGGCACCAGCGGCCTGCGCAAGGACAACACCGGGTACGACCTGCGCGACCTCTTCGTCGGCAGCGAGGGCACGCTGGGCATCATCACCGCGGCGACCATGAAGCTCTACCCGCTCCCCGCCGCGCAGCTCACGGCTTGGGCCGCGGTGCCGTCACTGGACCACGCGGTGACACTGCTGGGCCTCGCCCACAAGCACCTGGGCTCGGGCCTCACCGGCTTCGAGGTGATGGGCAAGTTCGCGCTGAGCCTGGTCGACAAGCACATGCCCCAGCTGCGCGTGCCCTTCATCTCCGACGATGCAGTGCCCTACTGCGTTCTGCTGGAAAACTCCGACAGCGAATCCGAAGACCACGCCCGCGTGCGCTTCGAAGCGCTGCTCGAAACCGCCTTCGAAGACGGCTGCGTGACCGACGCGGTGGTTGCCGAGAACCTCACGCAGGCGCACCAGCTGTGGCACATCCGCGAGAGCATCCCGCTCGCGCAGGCCGAGGAAGGCCTGAACATCAAGCACGACATCTCGATCCCCGTCTCGCGCATCCCGGCCTTCGTTCAGGAGACCGACGCACTGCTGGCGCGCGAGATCGCCGGCGTGCGGCTCGTCAACTTCGGCCACCTGGGCGACGGCAACCTGCACTACAACGTGCAGGCGCCGGAGAACGTCGATACCAAGGCCTTCCTGAAGAACGAGGAGGAGCGCATCAACACGCTGGTGTACGACGCGGTCGAGAAGTTCGGCGGCTCGTTCTCGGCCGAGCACGGCGTCGGCTCGCTCAAGGTCGACAAGCTCGAGAAGCACAAGTCGCCCGTGGCGCTGGAGATGATGCGGGCGATCAAGCGGGGGCTTGATCCGAAGAACATACTGAATCCGGGGCGGGTGATCCGGGTTTAGGGTGTAGGCCCCACCGCCGAACGGCGGGCTCAGGGACGAACGATCACACGCCGCAATTGCGGATCGCGTGCGATGTCCTCCTCCCGGAACGGAAAGCGCAGCCAATCCTTTTTCGCGTAGCGCGCCACGGAGGCAAGACCTTTGCCGCCGGCCACCGCGGTTTCGCGCTCGCCGTGGGCCAGCAGCGTGCGCGCCTGCACGCCGCGCAGGTCGAAGTACACGACCTGCAGATAGGTATTGCCGTGCGAGCGATTGCCCACGGTGTAGTCGCCTCCGTTGGCACAGGCCACCGTGAAATAGCCTTCGGCATCACAGCCGCCGAAGAGCGGCACCTCGCGGCCCTCGCTGCGGACAAAGCGGCGTTCGCCTAGCGGCGTGTCCAGTGGCCATCCCTTGCGCGCCATGTCTTCCACGGCCCCCGCCAGCGCCCGCGCCACGCGCGGGTCCGCGGCATTGATGCCCGAGGGTGTCTGCAAGGGCTGCGCTGCCGAGAACGGTTGCGCGTAGAGCTCCTTGGCGGGGATCTCCAGCACCCGGGTCCAGAAGGCGTCCCACAGCAGCGCGCCCCGGTCGTCGGCGCCGGCGCGGTTCGGCCAACGCCGCAGCACTTCGCAGGCCTGGCGGATGTCGACCGTTCGCGTCCTTGCCGTAGCGTTTTCGGCCGCCAGTTCGACCTGGCCTGCCGCGCAGGCGCCATCGAGCAACGCGGGCTTGAACCTGTCGGCGGTGTAGGAACGTGCTTCCAGCGTCTTCCGCATCACCCGGTTGGCCAGCTCCCCGGCGGAAGTCGAGCCCGCCGCGGCGAGTTCGCCCGCGATGCGATGCCCTTCGCGTCCGCGCATCGACAGTGCCTCGCCCTCGCTGCCGAGGACCGACGCGAAGCCCGTCAAGGGCTGCGCCGGGTTTGACAGCCAGTGGCTGTCGTTCATGTTGGCGACATAGTCCTCGCGCAGCAGGCTGGGCATGCGCTGCGCGGCCAGCGCACCGGACTGCACCGCGTTCTTCGCGGACTGCCATTCGCAGGCCGAGCGACTGCCGTCGAGCACGGGCGTGTCCGCATCGAATGCGGCAAAGGCCTTCGACAACGGCGTTGCGCAGGCCGAACGCAGGTCGTCTGGCACGCCGGGTACCGCGCCGATGTCCGCATACCAGGCCCGGCCGTCGCCGCGCCCGATGGCCACGGTGTTGACCCACGGCATCGCCGTCTCCTCCCGCTGGATGCCGATGAACTCGTCGAGCGAACGTGCCTGGTCCCAGCGAAAGAAGTTGCGGAAGATGCGCGGGTTGTCGGCGTTGATGTCGCGCATTGCCAGCGCCTTGTGTGCGCTCCACCCCAGCGCGGGGCTTCGCGCGCCGAGGTCGACCACCGGTCCGAAGCGCGTGCGGTAGAGCGTACGGCGCGCCAGGTCCACCGTGCCGTCGGGCCGGCGCACCTCCACGGCCAGCGCCTGGGCCTGCATGGGCTCGGAACGGCCGTCGACGAGGTAGCGCGTGGCGTCGGCCGGATCCAGCGTCAGGTCGAACAGCCCGAAGCGCCGCGCGGCGGACACCGTGTGGCTCCAGGCCACGTCGTTGTTGAAGCCGATCATGATGACCGGGATGCCCAGGAAGGACACGCCCGCCACGTCGAGCTTTCCCGGCAGTGTGAGATGCGCCTGGTAGAAGCGGTCGGGCCCGCCCCAGTACCAGTGCGGGTTGCCGAACAGCACGCTGGTGCCGCGCTCGCCGGTAGCCGCCTGGCCGAACGCCAGCACGTTGCTGCCGATGCCCCTTGCGTCGCCCACCGGGATCTCGAGCCGCGACGACAGCGAGAGCTTGTCCGCCGGTGCGGGCGGTGCAGCCGCCGCGGGTTTTGCGTTCACGATCTCGGAGACGAAGTGCGTGTACCCGCCCGCCAGCCCGGCGGCGATCATCCGCCGGTAGATGTCTTCAGGCCCGATGGTTCGCACCCACGGCGCGCCGGCACACGCGTGCGCCGCGCCATGGCCAGGCTTGTCGTGCTGCGCCTGCAGTGCCCGCACCTGGCGGTTGTAGCCTTCCGCATAGCCGGCTATGAGTTCGTTGAGTTCGGCCGGCTGCTCGCGCCTCAGGGCCTCGACCGCCTCGAGGCCAGCAAATGCCTTGAAGAAGAAGTCCAGGTCGAGATTGGCGGGCTCGCCAAAGGTGGAGCGCGTCTGCGGCTTCCCTTCGGCACCGAAGTACAGGGAGCGCTGCCCGCTGTAGGTGACGAAGGCATCGGCCAGCGTGCACAGCGCGTCTTCGGCCTGCGCCTGGCCATAGCCAATGCCCAGCCCGCGCCAGCTGCTGGCGCGCACATGGGGAATGCCGTCTGCGGTGCGGCGGATCTCGATCGGGGCGGCTGGCGTGTCGCGCCGAGCCCAAGCAGGAGCGGCGCCGAAGGCTGCACACGCGAGCGCGATGGCGGCCACAAGGCGATTCCACGCAGGGGCGCAAAACAAGAAAAAGTCGTTCATGTCGTTCAGTGGCTCCAATGGCTCGACGGCCGTCTATTGCAGGTCAGGGCCGCAGCGCTGCCCCTCTTCGAGCACGGGCTTGACCAGGGCAGCGCCCGCCAGCGCCCACAGCGTGAGCGCCTCGTCGAACGCACGCACATGGCGGGGGTCTTCGCCCAACCAGCGGATGAGCTGGTCGGCGTGGTCGCGCGAGGGCGTGTCGTGCAGCCGGCAAAAAAGCGCCCATGCGGTGTCGACAGCCGTCTTCGTGCAAGCAGGGGTCCTCTCGACCATCGCCATCGTCGGCCGCCTCGCCCGCGGCCGGCTAGACCCGGACCGCCTGGGCGTCGTCCCGCGCGGTGTTGCGCGTGCGCGATTGGGCGGCAAGCAGCGCGTTGCCGATTTCCCCGGTACGCACGGAAGTGACCGAAAGCAGTGTGTCGCTCAGGCCGTGGCTGTCTTCGCACGCGCCCTGCAGGTAAATGCCCGGATGGAAGTCGGGCGATGCCTTCAGGCGGTAGTAGCGATCGACCTCGTAGCCGCCGAGGTAGGGGGTGAGCGGCAGCAGCAAGTCCTTGTGCTGGTCGCGCGCGTAGCCGGTGGCCAGCACCACCGCGTCGTAGCGCACGGTGCTCTCGCGCTGCAGGTCGCGGTCGAGCAGCGTCAGGTGGACCCCGTCCGCAGACGCGCGTACCGAGCGCACCTCGTGCTGGCGCAGCATGCGCAGGCGGGTGCCGCGTGCCACCTTCTGGTCGTAGAAGACCTTGTAGATCTGCTGGATCAGGTCGAGGTCCGCCACCGCGTAGTTGGTCTGCGAGAACTCGTCGAGCAACGCGGCGCGCTCGTCGCTGTCGCGGCTGTACATGTAGTCGGTGTAGTCGGCGTTGAACACCTCGTTCACGAACGGGCTGTCGTCCGAAGGCCGGATGGAACGCGCGCGCATGATCAGGTCGACCTGCGGCGCACCCGGGCGGCCCTGCAGGTCCATGAAGATCTCCGCCGCGCTCTGGCCCGCGCCCACGATGGCCACCCTGCGGGCCTGCGGATGCTCCGCCATGTCCTTCAGGTAGCTGCTCGAATGGAAGACGCGCGGGTCGTCGCGCAGCCCGCGGAAAGCCTCTGGAATGTTGGGCACGCCGCCGATGCCGACCACCAGGTTGCGCGCGAGACGCTCCTGCACCCGGCCGCTTCCGTCGCGCGAGCGCACGCGCAGCAGCGACACCTCGCCGCCCTGCTTCTCGGGCAGCACCTCGAACACTTCCTCGCCGTAGCGGCAGGCGTCTTCGAACTGGCTCGCTGCCCAGCCCAGGTAGTCGTTGAACTCGTGGCGGCTCGGGAAGAAGCTCTTGAGGTTGATGAAGTCCGTCAGCCTCCCCTTCTCGTACAGGTAGTTCACGAAGGTGAAGCGGCTGGTCGGGTTGCGCAGCGTCGCCAGGTCCTTGAGGAACGAGATCTGCATGTGCGCCTGGTCCAGCAGCATGTGCGGATGCCAGGCAAAGCCGGCCTGCCGCTCGATGAACAGGGCGTCCAGCGGCTTGGTGCCGTGGCGCTTCTCGTCGAGTGCGATGGCCAGCGCGACGTTCGACGGGCCGAATCCGATTCCGATCAGGTCATGGATGTGCTGCATGGATGTCAACTCCTCTGTGCTCTGTGTGTTGGATGCGGGCGGGCAGGCGCCCCTCAGGCGGCCAGGCCGTGCGGTGTGCGTGCCCGGTCTTGCGCGATGCGTCCGGCCTTCATGGTGATCACGCGGTCGGCCAGGTGGAAGTAGCGGTCGTCATGAGAGATCACCACCAGCAGGTGGCCTCGCGCACGCAACTCGGGAAGCAGTTCCGTGTAGAAGAGATGGCGGAAGGTCGGGTCCTGGTCGGCGGCCCATTCGTCGAACACCAGCACCGGCCGGCCCTCGAGATAGGCATGCACCAGGGCCAGGCGCTTGCGCTGCCCCGTCGACAGATCGACCGTGCTGAACGAGCCGTCCTTGATGCTCACCTTGTGGACGATCTCCAGGCGCTGCAGGTAAGGCAGCGCGGCTTGCGGCAATGCGTGCGTGCCCTCCTCGCCTTTCTCGTTCGCGACGAGGTTCTCGAACAGGTAAAAGTCGGAGAACACCGTGGTGAAGAGCTGCCGGTAGTCATCGCGAAGTTCGGGCGTGACGATGGCGCCGTCGCGCAGCACCTCGCCATGCTGCGGCGCGTACAGCCCCAGCAGCAGCTTGACGAGCGTCGTCTTGCCGGAGCCGTTGTCGCCCACCACGAACACCATCTCGCCGCGGCGCAGCTGCAGGTCGATGGGCCCGAGCACGAAGGGCTCGCCACCGTCGGGCGCCTCGAAGGCGTAGCGCACGCCCTGCATGCCGATGCCATCGGACAGCGTCTGCGGGCCGCCCGCGCGCTCCAGGTGCAGGTGGGGCTCGGGGCTGGCAAAACGCGCCGAGAGGTCGGCAATGCGCAGGAAGGCCACCTTGGCACGCGCCATGTGAGGCAGCGTCCCGGCAATCTGGTCGATGGGCCCGCGCAGGAACAGCAGCACCAGCACGAAGCCGCTCAGCACCGTGGGCTCGGTGGTGCGGAATGCGGCCCAACCGAGGATCAGCGCGATCAACAGGAAGAACAGCGCCGAGCCGAAAGACGTGGCCATCACGAAGGTGTTGATGGCGCGGCTGTTCACGGTACGGATGCTGTCGACGATGCGTTCGATCTGCCCGTCGAACATGCCGACCCGGCGCTCGCGGTGCATGCGCAATTCCTTTGCGCCCTCGCTGATGGCTCGGTAGGCCTTGTGCAGCTGGTCTTCATGCTCGCGTGCCTTCCAGAAGCCGATGTTGGCGCGGTTCTGCGCCACCATCTGGAAGGAGGCACCGATGGTGAGCGCCACCAGCAACAGGCCGAACAGCGGCAGCGAAAGCCAGGCCAGGTAGGCCAGGCAGCCCAGCGCGACAGCCACCGCGATGAGCGTGGTCGACAACGCGAATGCAGCGTCGCTGATCATGTCCACGTCTTGCGACAGCACCGGCATGAGCCGATGCGTGCGGTAGCGCTCCAGGGCATCGATGGGGGCCGAAAGAATCTTCTGCGCCAGGCTCTTGCGCACCTGGGCCACCAGCTTCTGGCCTACGAAGTTGGTCGACACGTCGGATGCCATGCGTCCGAACAGCGCGATCAGGCACAGCGCAATGAAGGTCAGCAGCAGTCCGCCGGCCATGCTGCCCTGCTGGTTGAGTACCTGGTTGATGGTGCGCAACAGCGCGACGGTCGCCACGCCCGCACCGACGCCCGTGACCATGGACAGCACGATCCAGGGAAGAAAGGGTTTCAGCAGGCGCGCGACTTCCGCGCCATTGCCGCTACCGCTGCCACTTGGAGATGTCATGCAAGGAATCTTTCCGCCCGTCCGGGCGATTGCGTTCACGCGGTGCGACACCGCTCCCTGCATAGACGACCGGGCCCTGCCGATGTTCATGGCGAGGCGCGAGCAGGCGCTCCGATGCGTGTCCGGTGAACATGCGGACCGCTCGCGCGTCTCGATGGCATGCACCCCGAGCGACGCCTGGCTGCGCTCTTGCGAGCCGGCCCATGATCCCGCTGCTGGCGCCGATTTTCCGGGGCGAACTGGCGCCGCTCGGCGAAGGGCTCCAGTGCGCGCACACCCCTCCCGCCGGCGCCGTGCGCCTGGCAGACCTGCTGCAGCCCGGCTCGCGCCTCGGCGAGATGCTGCACCGGCACGCGCGGTTCCGGGGCGACGCCGATGCCGACCCGCGGGCCGTCGCTTCCGTATGGAGCCTCCGGTACCTCGACGTGCTGCTGCCGCCCGTGGTGGCGGGGGCAAGCGTGCTGCAGCATGTGTTTCCGGTGTCGGCCGAACAGGTCTGGGTGCAGTTCGACGGCAACGGCGATGCGGTCGACTTCCACCTCATCGAGATCGGTGAGCCGCGGCACGGCGCAACGACATCGCAGTGCTATGCGCCCTTGCTGTGGCATCACCTCGCACCACTTTTTGCCGAACTCACACGGCTCACGCGCCTGGCCCCAAAGATCCTCTGGGGCAATCTGGCGCGCCGCCTCGAACCCATCCTCGAACAGGGCCTGCTGCTGACCGGCGGCTCGGCCACCATCGCGCAAGATCAGGCCCACCTGCTGCATGCCACCGCCTGGCCGGATGCGCCCGGCGGCATCAACCCGCTGCACGGGCGCCGGCGCGAAATACCTTGGCAACACGAAGGGCGCACCGTCGCGATGAAGCTGCATCGGCAATGCTGCCTGTACCACAGGCTGCCGGGCGAGGACTTTTGCGGCGCCTGCCCGCTGGCGCCACGGCATCGCCAAGGCAACAGCCGAGGTGACGACGGCAGCGGTGAAGACGAGGACGCCGCCGATGTCGGCAAGGCCAGCGGCGGGTGAACAGATTGCCGGGTAGTTCGTCTCCCTCTGAGACCCGAACCATCCAACCCACGCCAACACCCCCTGCACTTCCATGCCCAAAGCCAAGCTTGTCTACGTCCTCTCGCTGAGAAATGCCGCCGCCGACAAGGCGGGCCAGAACATCGACTACAAGGGAGAACCGCGCTACATGAAGTCGCCGCTCGAATACCTCGCCGATGCACTCGACACCACCCCGCTGGGCGACGCGTACTCGCTCGAAGGCATTGTCTACGACGACGACCCTCAATCGCCACGCGACCAGGCGGCGCTGGCCGACTACGGCTTTGCATGGCACCCCGAGCGCAAGTGGATCTTTCCTGGCGAACTGCGCGCGCAAGGCCGGCTGCTGAAGGACATGCTGCACTCGGTGCCCTCGTCGTACCGGCGCCTGCCGATGGATTCGACCGAGCGCGTGGCGGGCAAGAGCGCCTTCGAACGCGCGCTGCTCGACAAGCTGCTCACGTTGCGCGCCGACGCGGTGCTGCTCGACGGGCTGCTGGTCATCCTCGATGAACTGGTGCGGCCCGGCGCCCGCTTCTACCGCAGGATCGTCAACATCCATCCGGGCATCACGCGCCTCGAGTCGCCGTTCCAGCGACGCGGCGCCTACGCCACGCTCGATGCCCTGCACGGCGCGCGGGGCGAGAAGGTGGTCGACTGGCGGAACATGGCCAAAGTGGCCACGAAACCAGTCGTCAAGACCGGCGCGTCGCTGCACTACGTCGACAACGGCATCGACTCGGGCGAAGTCATCTTCGACGTGCTCGGCACCGACATCGGGCCGGACGATTCGATTCTTGAACTGCGCTGGAACAACTTCAGCCGCAGCCTCTTCCCCGCCATGCACCAGGGCCTGGCCCTGCTGGCCCCTCACCTCTGAGCACAACGGTCCCGTTGCCGTCCTGCAACAAAATGCTTCATTTCTTTAGAGAATAAGAACCATTCTCATTAAAATGGAGGCGGATCAGCAACCAATCCTTGGGAGATATTCCTTCATGCGCCCTCTTTCCTTGCCGCGGCAACGCCTGCTCAGTTCATCGCTCGCGACAGCCTTCGGCACCGCCGCCGCCTTCTGGAGCCTTGCGGCACCAGCCCAGACCGCCCGCACCCCGGAGGCAGCGGCCGCATCCAACACCCTGCCGGTGGTCACAGTAAGCGGCGAACAGCCCGAAACCGCCACCGGCCCGGTCCAGGGCTATGTGGCGCGGCGCAGCGCCACGGCAACGAAGACAGACACGCCGCTGGTCGAAACACCCCAGTCCATTTCCGTGATCGGGCGCGAGGAACTCGAGGCGCGCGGCGCGCAGAACATCATGGAAGCCGTGCGCTACACGCCGGGCGTGACCGTCAGCAACTGGGGCTACGACCCGCGCGGCATCGACTGGCTGCTGATCCGCGGCTTCGACGCGACGGCGGGCAACGCCATGTACCGCGACGGGCTCGTGCTGCCAGCCTATTCGCTGACCGAGCCCTACGGCGTCGAGCGCGTCGAAGTACTGCGCGGCCCCTCGTCCGTGACCTTCGGCCAGGGCGACGCCGGCGGCATCGTCAACCGGGTGAGCAAGATGCCGAGCAATACGCCGGTCCGCGAAATCGAAGTCCAGTACGGCAGCTTCCAGCGCAAGCAGGTGGCGGTCGACCTGGGCGGCGCCATCAGCGACACGCTGAGCTACCGCCTGGTGGGCGTCGAACTCGACAGCAACTCGCAGCAGCGCTACGCGAACGGCGCACCGGTGGAAGCGAAGCGCCACTACCTGGCGCCCTCCCTTCGCTGGCAGCCCTCGGCCTCCACGTCGTTCACGCTGCTCGGAGAATTCCTCGACAGCAAGGCAGGCGACGACATCTTCTACGTGACCGACCTGCAAGGCCGCAACACCGGCATCCTGCAGGGCGAGCCGAAGTACAGCCGCATCAAGCAGCGGCAGGCCTCAGTCGGCTACCTCTTCGAACACCACATTAACGACGACTGGACTGTGCGCCAGAACATGCGCTATTTCGGTTTCGACACCGACAAGCACCACATGGTCACGACGCTCCAGCCGGACAACTACACGCTTTCGCGCACGGCCCGCTTTGCACCGGAGCGCGTCAACCAGTGGACCTCCGACGCACAGCTGCAGGGCCGCGTGCGCTCGGGCATCGTCGAGCAGACACTGCTGTTCGGCGTCGACTGGACCCGTTCGCGCTACACGGCCAAGCAGTTCTCAGGCCCCGCGCCGAGCCTCGACCTGCGCTTCCCCGTCAACGGCCTGCCGGTGGCCGAGCCCTACAACCCCGACTCCAACTCCACGCAGACCAGCGAGCAGATCGGCGTCTATGCGCAAGACCAGATCAAGATCGACAACCGCTGGGTCATCACGCTGAGCGGCCGCCAGGACCATGTCAAGTCGCGCAGCTTCAACCGCCTGGACAGCAGCCGCACAGCGCAGACCGACGACAAGTTCAGCGGCCGCGCGGGCCTGAGCTACCTGATCGGCAACGGCTTGGCGCCATACATCAGCTATGCGGAGTCGTTCGTTCCGAACAGCGGCGTCGATGCCAACAGCCAGCCCTTCCAGCCGAGCCGCGGCAAGCAGGTCGAAGCCGGCCTCAAGTACCAGCCCGAAGGCTCTCGCACCATGCTCACGGCGGCTGTTTTCGATCTGCGTAAATCGAACGTCGTCACCTACGACCAGAGCACGTTCGAGGCCCGCCAGATCGGTCGCATCCGTTCACGCGGCCTCGAGCTCGAAGCCAAGGCCGAGCTGGCGCGCAACCTGAATCTCACGGCCGCCTACACCTTTCTCGACATGAAGGTGCTCGCCAGCGCCAATACGAGCGAAATCGGCAACATGCCGATCCAGGTGCCGAAGCACTCGGCCTCGGTGTGGCTCGACTACACCATGAACAACGGCTTCGGCTTCGGCGGCGGCGTGCGCTATATCGGCAAGCGCTGGAACGACGTGACCAACACGTCGTCGGAAGGCGGCGTTGCGCTGCTCGACGCCACGGTGCACTACAAAACCGGCCCATGGCGCTTTGCGCTGACCGCGACCAACCTGGCCAACCGCAAGTACACCGCTTCGCGCGCGTACAACAACTACTACGCCGGCAACGAGCGGACGCTGGTCGCCACCGCCAAATATCAGTTCTGATTGCGCCAGTTCTGATCCCGCCGGATCCGACTTCAGCTTCTCCGGCGTCGGAGTAAAGGAAAAGCGCCCGTTGCCATCTCGGCAACGGGCGCTTTTTCATCCGCGCCCCGGCGTTCAGGCGTGAAGCGCCGCTACCAGCTCTCCCAGCGCGGGATGCTCGAACACGTCGGCCAGCCGCATCTTCCGCACAGGAAGCGCCATCCGCGCCGCATGCTCGTTCCATTGCAGCACGAGCCGTGCAGCGAGCAGTGAATCGCCACCCAGTTCGAAGAAGTTCGCTTCGCGCGGCAACGACGCGGAGATACCCCGTTCGCCAGACGCAGCGAGCAGGCCTTGCCAAAGCTCACGCATCGACGCCAGCGGCTCGCCGGCTTCCATGTTCACGGATGCGGCGGAGTCGGCAACCGAATTGGCGATGCCGGGCACAGGAGACTTCAAAACCTCGACGCGGGCCGCAGGCAACGCTGCCTGCAGCGATGCCACCGTGCCGCCCACGCCTTCCAGCAGCGCCTCGACGGCGTCACGCATCCGTCCGGCCAGCGCAACCATGCCGTCGGCGTCGAACACATCGCGCGCGTATTCCAGCGTCAGCAGCAGTTCGTCGCCCTTGGTCTCGACGATCAGCAGCAGCGGCACGCCAAGGATCCCGCGGTCCGACGAGGCACGGATGCCCAGCCTGGCGCCCGCGCCGCGCGCCACCGCTTCGTCGACAGGGTAGTTCTCGAAGATCACCAGCGTGTCGTACAGCGGCCGCCCCGGCCGGCCAAGCCAGCCTTGGATGGCCGGCAGCGACGCATGCTCGCGCTGGCGCAGCGCGAGGTTGGCCGACACGATCTGCCTCAGCCACACGCCCACGCCCAGTGCGGGCTCCGGGCGGAGCATCAGCGGCAGGCTGTTCATGCACAGGCCCACCACGTCGTCGATGCCACGCATCTCCAGCGAACGGCCGGACATGGTCACGCCGAAGCAGGCTTGCGCGCGCCCCGTGCAATGCATCAGCAGCAGGCTCCAGGCGGCCTGCATCACGGTGTTCATGGTCACCTGCTCGGCCTGGGCCATGGCGCGCAACGCCCGCACCGTGTCCGAGCCGAGCCGTGTCTTGGTGCTGCCGCATCCGTGCCGCGACCACTCCTGCATCGGCACATCGGAAAGAAGCGTCGGTGCGCGGCCGATGTCCTCGTAGCGGTCGCGCCAGTAGGCGGCCTCGGCGGGGCCAGCATCGCGGGCGGCACGCACTGCGCCGACGAAATCCGCATAGGGCTGCAGCGGCGACGAAACGCGCTCGCCCGCATAGAACGCGAACAACTCGCCGGTGACGCGGGAGCCGCTCCAGCCGTCGAACAAGGCGTGATGCCATGTCCACGCCAGGCGCCAGGCCTGCTCGTCCACCCGAACCACAGTCCAGCGCGCCAGCGGCGGACACGCCATGTCGAAGCCGCGTACGCGCTCCTTCTCGCACAGCGCCTCCCACGCAGCCTCCAGGCTGGCTTCGTCGGCATGGCGGCCGCGCCAGTCGAGCGATTCGATGGCCGCTTCCGCCTGCCGGAGCACCACCTGGACCGGCTCGTGGTCGGGCAGCCAATGAAAGCCCGTCCGGAGCACGGCATGCCGCGCCACCGTGGCCTGCCAGGCCACGCGCAGCCTCGCAATATCGAGGTCCTGCATCTGCACCAGTGTCTGGACCACATTCACCTCGGTGGCCGGTGCGATCGTGCATTCGACCAGCATGCCCTGCTGGCCCGAGGTGAGCGGATAGATGTTCTCGATCTCCGACGCGGCGACGGGCAGCCGCGACACCAGCGCATCCAGCGTGGGCATCGGCATCGACGCCACCAGCGGAAAGTCGCTGGGCGTCACGCCTTGCGCCCCCGCAAGGCCGCCGGTGCAGTGCGCGACGAGCGCCTGCAGTTCCCGCTTGAACGCCTCGACCCATTTGCGCACGCTGGCTGCGTCATGGCGTGCCTTGCTGTACATCACGCGCAGGGCCAGTTCGCCGGCATACACCTGCCCGTTGACCAGGAACTCGTGCCCGAGCGGTGCGCCCTCGTTCACCGTCACGCCCATGCCCTCGGCGGCTGGAGCCCACAGGGCCCCCTCGTCGAACCCGCCATCGAACTGTCCCAGGTAGTTGAAGACCACCTGCGCCTTGGGCAGCGCCGCCATGCGCGATGCGTCTCGCTGGCGCAGCAGGCCGAAACCCAGTCCCTTGCCCGGAATGCCGCGCAGGCTCTCCTTCACACGCTTGAGCGCTTCACCCGGTTCTCCCAGCGGCGCCAGGACCACGGGGTACGCGCTGGTGAACCAACCCACCGTGCGCGTCAGGTCGATGCCTTCGAACAGGTCTTCGCGCCCATGCCCTTCCAGATCGATGAGAACGCGAGGCTGCCCGCTCCACGCGCACAGCGCGCGGCCGAGCGCCGTCAGCAGGATGTCGTTGACCTGCGTGCGGTACGCGGCGGGCGCCTCCCTCAGCAGGGCGTCGGTCGTGGCGCGGTCCAGCCGCATCTCGACTTCGGCCTGCTCGGCCACGGTGGCCGCACCGTGCGGGTGGTCGCAAGGCAGCTGCGACGGAACTTCCGCCAGCGCCTGCCAGTGCGCCAGTTCGGTGGCGTCGGAACCCAGCTGCGATGCATGCCTCTGCAGCGCAAGCGCCCAGTCCTTGTAGCTGCTCGTCTTCTCGGGAAGCACGATGGCAAGGCCCTGCGCAGCGGCTTCGTACGCGGCGCCAAGGTCCTCGAGCAGGATGCGCCACGACACGCCGTCGATCGCCAGGTGATTGATGGCCAGCAACAGCCGCTGGCTGCCGTCCTCGACTTCGATCGCCAGTGCGCGCACGAGCGCGCCGCGCTCGATGTCCAGGCTGCGCTGGGCCTCGTCGCACAGCGCCTCGACCTGAGCGGCGTCCCTTGCCTTGCGCACCCACAGCAGTTCCTGCAACTGGTTCGCCGCGATGTCTTCGTACCGCTGGGTCCACTCGCCGCCGGTGCCCGGCGTGAAGCGCAGCCTGAAGGCGTCGTGGTGCGCGACAACGGCTTCCAATGCGCGCCGCAGCACCGGCAGATCGATCCTGCGGCGAGGCTGCAGCAGGATGGCCTGGTTCCAGTGACTGGGCACGGGCAGGCCCTTGCCCAGGAAGTCGGCCTGGATCGGCAACAGCGGCACCTCGCCGTCGAGCTGGCTGGCCGGGCGGCGCGGCGCATCCTGCAGCGCTTCCGCCACCGCCGCCAGCTGGGCCACGGTCTGCCGCTCGAACAGCTGCCGCGGCGTGATGCGCCAGCCCGCCTTGCGCATGCGCACCACGATCTGCAGGCTGAGGATGGAATCGCCGCCCAGTTCGAAGAAATTGTCGTTGCGGCCCACGCGCGCCACGCCCAGCACGTCGCCCCAGCAGCGCGCCAACGCCGCTTCGACGTCGCCTTCGGGCGCCTCGTAGGCATCTGCCGCGCCCGCGAGCTCCGGCTCGGGGAGCGCCTTGCGGTCGATCTTGCCGTTGGCATTCAGCGGCAGCTTCTCCATCACCACGATGGCGGCGGGCACCATGTAGTCGGGCAGCGCCCGGCCCAGCGCAGCCCTGAGCTGCGCGACGTCGATGGCATCGCCGCCGCCGACGTAGCCCACGAGCCGCGTGCCGCCCTCCCCTTGCCGCGCCACGACCACGGTCTCGCGGACGCCGGGCTGGGCCAGCAACTGGGCCTCGACCTCGCCCAGTTCGATCCGCAGGCCGCGGATCTTCACCTGGTGATCGATGCGGCCCAGGTACTCGATCTGTCCTTCCGCGCTCCAGCGCACGAGGTCGCCGGTACGGTAGAGGCGGCCGCCCTCCGGGTCGAACGGATCCGCCACGAAGCGCTCGGCCGTCAGGCCCGGCCGGTTCAGGTAGCCGCGCGCCAGGCTGATGCCGCCCAGGTACAGCTCGCCGGCCACGCCCTGCGACACCAGGTTCAGCCCGGCGTCCAGCACGTAGGCCTGTGTCTGGGAGATCGGCCGGCCAATCGGCACCTGGTTCTGCCCGTCGTTGCGGCAGGTCCATTGCGTGACGTGGATGGTCGTCTCGGTCGGGCCGTACAGGTTCTGCAGGCTCGCACCGTGCAGCCGCTCCAGCGCCTCCTTCTGGGTGGCCGCGGGCATGGCCTCGCCACCGCAGATGATGTGGCGCAGCCGCGTGCTGGCCTCGATGCCGTCGTGCGCCAGAAAGGCCTGCAGCATCGAAGGCACGAAGTTCAGCGTCGTGACCTGGTGGCGCTGGATCAGTTCCACCAGCCGGGCCGGATCGCGGTGATCGTCCGGCATGGCGACCACCAGCCGCGCGCCCGTGGTGAGCGGCCAGAACATCTCCCACACGGACACATCGAAGCCGAACGGCGCCTTGTGCAGCACCGTGTCGGCCTGCGTGAGGTGGTAGGTATCCTGCATCCAGCGCATGCAGCTGAACAGTGCACCGTGGCGCAGCGCCGCGCCCTTGGGCTTGCCGGTCGAGCCCGAGGTGTAGATCACATAGGCCAGGTTCTCGCCATGCAGCGGTACGCGCGGGTCGTGCCCGGGCTCGCCACCGACGTCGAGCGTATCGATCTCCAGCACCGTCAAGCCCTCGGTGCCGGGCACGCGCGCGCGAATGCGGCCTTGCGTCAGCAGCAGCGCGACGCCGCTGTCCTCGAGCATGTAGGCCAGCCGCTGCTCCGGGTACTCCGGGTCCAGCGGCACATAGGCAGCGCCCGCCTTCAGGATCGCGAGCAGCCCGACCATCATCTCGACCGAGCGCTCCACGGCGATCCCGACCTTGGTCTCGGGCCGCACACCCAGCGCGATCAACCGGTGCGACAGCCTGTTGGCGCGCTCGTTCAGCTCGCCGTACCCCAGCACCTGCTCGCCGAAGAGCAGCGCCACGGCATCAGGCTGGGTCCGTGCACGACGCTCGAAGGCACCGATGACAGTCTGCGCATTGCCAGCCGCGCCCGCCTCTTCCAGCGCGCCGGCGGGGTTCACGCCCCATTGCTGCAGCAGCGCTTTCTCGTCCCCGGTCATCACGTCGAGCTCGGACATGCGCTGCGACGGGCGCACCGCCAGCGCCGTCACCAACGCACGCACGGCCTCCTGCATGAAGCCGCAGACGCGCCGCGCCCCGACCGTGGCCGTCACTTGCGCGCCGATGTCGAATCCCTCGCCCATGTCGTCCACCGACATCGCCAGCGGGTAGTTGCTGCGCTCGCGGCTGCCGACCATCTCGACACCGGCCCATGCGTCCGACGGTTCGCTTCGGCTCTGCGTTGCATGGCGGCAGTTGAGCAACGCGGTAAATAGCGGCGCGCCGCCGGCGAGCCCGCTGCAGCGCTGCGCCAGCGAGAGGCTGGCATGCTCGTGATGCAGAAGCCCGCTGAGCGCCGCATGCGTCTGCCGCAGGCACTCCTCGACGGTCTGGTCGCCCAGCCGCACGCGCAGCGGCAGCGTGTTGATGAACAGGCCCAGCGCCCGCTCACCGCCCTGCATGCGGCCGAACAGCACGGTGCCGAACACGACGTCATCCCGGCCCGTGGTTCTTGCCACCACCAGTGCCCACGCCAGATGAAACAGCGTTGCGGCGCTCACGCCCTGGCGCTGCGCCTGCTGCCTCACCTGCAAGGCAAGCGCCGGTTCCAGCGGCTGCCGCAGGCTTTCGGCCAGCGAGCCGTCACCCTGCACGTCGAGCAGGCCGAACGGCGCTGTGGTCTCTTCCACATCACCCAGCAGCTTCGCAAAAAAGGCTTCGTGCTCGGCCCGGCTCATGCCCAGCCTGGCCTGCGCCACGAAGCGGCGGAACGGCACCGGCGCCGGCAGCTCGTTGCGCCGGCCCTGCTGGATCAGCGCGATCTCTTCAACCACCAGCTTCAGCGTGGTGTTGTCGTCCACCAGGTGATGGTTGAGCAACTGCAGGAGCCAGCGCTGCCCCACGGTGTCGTGCACGGCAACGGCATGGATCATCGGCGCCTGCCTCACATCGATGCGGTAGCGGCCAGGGGCTGCGTGAAACGCCAGCCGCTGCGCGGCATCCAGCGAAGCCAGGGCACCTTCGGGCGGTTCGATGTCCTCGAGCCAACGCAGCTGTATCCGCGCATGCCGGCATACGACCTGCACAGGTTCAGCCAGCTCTTCCCACAGCACAGCGGTTCGCAGGATGTCGTGGCGGGCAATCACTTCGTTGAAGTTCTCCACGAACTGCTCCAGCCGCTCGCGGCTGTCGAAGCCCAGCGCACTGGACGTGACATACGCATCGCCTTCGGTCTGCAGCAGGTGGTGAAAGAGCATCCCTTCCTGCAACGGCACCAGCGGATAGATGTCCTGGATGTTGGCTGCGCCACCGGGCACCGACGCTTCGATGCGCCGCAGCTGCGCGGCATCGAGCGCCATGAGCGTGACCATCTCGGGCCGGAGGGCTTCGCAGCCTTCGGGAATGCCATTGGGCGGCACGACCACTTCGCGCCGGGCCTGCAGTTGCTCCTGCTCCACGGCCTGCGCGAAGCGCGCGAACTGCGGCCACTGGAACAGCGTGCGGACCTGCACTGTCCAGCCGCGCTCGCGGATGCGCTCGAGCAGCCCGAGCGCCATCAACGAATGGCCGCCCAGCTCGAAGAAGTTGTCGTTGCGCCCCACCCGCTCCACGCCGAGCACCTGCGCCCAGATGACCGACAGGGCCTCCTCGAACATACCCTGTGGAGCCTCGTACGCGGTGCTCGCCACGACTTCCGGCGCAGGCAGCGCCTTGCGGTCGACCTTGCCGTTGGCATTCAGCGGCAGGGCCTGCAGCTCGACGATGACTCCGGGCACCATGTACTCCGGCAACTGCAGTGCCAGCCGTTCGCGCAGGCCCGCGACCTCCAGCGCCTGCCCGGGCTTCGCCGACACGTAGCCGGCCAGCCAGGCGCCGCCGGGGCCGTCCTTTGCCACCACGATCGCCTCGCCCACTTCCGGCTGGGCCAGCAGCTGCGCCTCGATCTCTCCCAGCTCGATGCGGAACCCGCGCACCTTCACCTGGTGGTCGATGCGCCCCAGGTACTCCAGCTGGCCCTTGCCGTTCCATCGCGCCAGGTCGCCGGTGCGGTACAGGCGGCCGCCGCGCGCGTCGAACGGGTCCGCAACGAATCGCTCGGAGGTCAGCGCCGCGCGCCCCAGGTAGCCGCGCGCGAGCCCTTCGCCCGCAACGTACAGTTCGCCCGGAACACCGATCGGCGCGGTGTTCAGTTCGCCGTCCAGCACCCGCAGGCCCAGGTCCGGAATCGGCACGCCGATGGGACTGCGCCCACCATCGAGGTCTTCTCGCGTGATGGGGCGGTACGTGACGTGAACCGTCGTCTCGGTGATGCCGTACATGTTGACCAGCCTGGGCGCGTCGTCACCGAAACGGTCCATCCACGACCTCAGCGTCTCGGGCTCCAGCGCCTCGCCGCCGAAGATCACGCAGCGCAGCGCCAGTCCGCCCTCGGCCAGCGCGGGCAGGCGCGTGAGCTGTCCGAACGCCGAAGGGGTCTGGTTGAGCACCGTCACGCGCTCCGCGCGCAGCAGCGACAGGAAGTCTTCCGGCGAACGGCTGACCCAGAACGGAACCACCACCAGCTTGCCGCCGGTGCACAGCGCTCCGAAGATCTCCCACACCGAGAAATCGAAGGCATAGGAATGGAACATCGTCCACACGTCGCCAAGCCCGAAGCCGAACCATCCATCGGTGGCGGCGAGCAGGCGCGTCACGTTGCGATGACTCAGTTGCGCGCCCTTGGGCCGGCCGGTCGACCCCGAGGTGTAGATCACATAGGCCAGGCTCCCGGGCGCGACGACCACACCGGGGTCGTGGGCAGGTTCGCCCGAGAGGTCCAGCGTGTCCAGCACCAGCACGCGCAGGGTCTCGCTCACGGGAATTCTTTCCTGCACGAAGCTCTGCGTGAGCAGCAGCGCGATGCCGCTGTCCTCGACCATGTAGGCCAGGCGGTCGCGCGGATAGTCGGGGTCGAGCGGCACGTAGGCGCCGCCAGCCTTCAGGATCGCAAGCAACCCGACCACCATCTCGGCCGAACGCTCCACGGCGATGCCGACGCGCGTCTCGGGCTTCACGCCGCAGCGGACCAGGTGATGCGCCAACCGGTTGGCGCGCGCATTCAACTCGGCATAGTCCAGCGTCCGCCCCTCGAAACCGAGCGCCGCGGCGCCGGGGCGCGCGACGGCCTGGGCTTCGAACAGGCGATGGATGGGCTCGACGTGGTGGCGCTGGCGCGCGCCGCCCTCCCATTGCTTCAGGCGCTGCAGGTCCGCCGCATCCGACAGCGCGAAGTTGCCGCTCGGGCACTCGATGTCGGCCGCCATCTGCCGCAGCACCTCGACATAGGCACGCGACAGGCGTTCGATGGTTTCGTGGCCATAGAGCGCCGTGTTGTATTCGAGCCTCCCCCCCACGCGGCCGCCCGCAATGGTCATGTCGAGCGACAACTCGAATTTCGCGCTGCGGTGCGGCGCCATCACGGGCTCGACGTCGAGCCCCTCGAACGTCGGCCCCTGGCTGCCGTCATCCATCTGAAGGCTGAACATGACCTGGAACAACGGGCTGCGGCCCGCTTCCCGGCGATCGTTCCGGCTCGCGAGCAAGACGTCGAACGGCAGGTCGGCGTGGGCGAGCGCGGCAAGCACGTCGGCGCGCACCTGGCGGCAGACGTCTCGCAACGGCATGCGCGGCGTCAGGCGTGCACGAAAGACCTGCGTCGTGACGAAGAACCCCATCAGGCCGTGCAGTTCCTCGCGATGCCGTCCCGCCGAAGGCACACCCACGGCAAAGCCGTACTGGCCGCTGTAGCGCGCCAACAGCACCTGCCACGCGGCGAACAGCATCACAAACGGCGTGCTGCGCTCGGCGCGGCAGAGCTTCAGCAGCGCCTCGCAAAGCGGGCCGTCGAGATCGAAGTGCGTCACCGCGCCGTCGAAGCCCAGGCGCTCGGGGCGCGGGTGATCGGTCGGCAGGTCGAGCGCGGGCACCTCGGTGCCCAGGTGCGCATTCCAGTGGTCCAGGTCCCTCTGCATGCCGCCGCTGGCTGCGCGGGCGCGCTGCCACTGCGCATAGTCCGCGTACTGCAGCGGCAGTGACGGCAGCCGCACCGCACCCGGCGCACGCAGCGCGGCACCGTAGGCCTCGGCCAGGTCGCCGGCCAGGATCGGATTCGACCAGGCATCGGAGGCGATGTGGTGCAGGCAGATCGCCAGCACGTGCTCCTGCTCGCCGAGCCGTACCAGCCGGGCCACGAGGGCGGGTGCCACGCCGAGATCGAAGACATGCGACACCGTGCGCCGCACGGCTTCGTCGAGCCTGGCTTCGCGCGATGCGGGCGCCTCGGCTCGCAGGTCCATGCACTCGATCCGGAAGGGCGTGTGGTCCTGCACCTGCTGCAGGGCTGCACCGTCGCGGCTGAAGAAGCGCGTGCGCAACACCGCATGGCGTTCGACCAGCGCCTGGAACGCGCGCTCCAGCGCGTCGTCGTCCAGCGGGCCCGTCAGGCGGAACACACGTGGAAGGTTGTAGGCCGTGAGCTGCGGCTCGAGGTTCTGCAGGAACCAGAGCTGCTGCTGCGCGAAGGACATAGCCACCGCCTCCCCGGCCCCCGTGCACGCGACGATCGCATCCGGATCGGTGCCGGCGGGCATCTTCTTCATCTCGTTCATCAAGCGGTTTTCCTGTTCAAGAGACGGCAGCCTCGCTGGCAAGGCGCCAGGCATCGGCAAGTTGCTCGGTCTGCGCGCGGTCGGCGCTGGCGCTGCGCACGGCCTCGGCCAGCGTGGACACGCTGGGGTGGTCGAACACCAAGCCCGGCGCGATGTCGACTCGCAGCAGCCGTCGGATGCGCGCGGCCAGCTTGATGACCAGCAGCGAATGCGCGCCGAGTTCGAAAAAGTCGTCGTCGACACCGATAGACGGCCGACCGAGCAGCTCGGCCATCCCGCTGGCGAGCAGGTGCTGCAGCGCATCGCTGGGTGGTGCGACAGATTCGGGTACTTCCGGCGCAGGCGCGGCAGCGGCCAGCGCGAGGCGGTCGACCTTGCCGTTGGCAAGGCGCGGGAAGGCCGCCACCTCGATGCAGCGGGATGGCACCATGTGCCCCGGCAGCAGCGCGCCCAGGCGGTCGCAAAGCGCGTGCACGTCGCCGACCACGTAGGCCACCAGCTCCACGCCGCCCACGGGCGCTGCGACCGGCATCACGACGGCCTGCCGCACGCCTTCCTGCGCCAGCAGCACGGCCTCTATCTCGCCGGGCTCGACCCGGAAGCCCCGCACCTTCAGTTGATGGTCCGCACGGCCGGCGATGCGCAGCGTTCCATCGGGCAGCACGCAGGCCAGGTCTCCGGTTCGATAGAGCCGCTCGCCCGGCAGGAAGGGATCGTCGATGAAGACCTCCTGCGCCGGCCGCCCAAGGTAGCCACGGCACAGTTGCGCGCCGCCCACATGAAGCTCGCCCTGCACCCCGGTGGGCACGAGCCCCAGTGATGCATCGAGCACGCGCACGCGGTTGTTGGCCAGCACGCGGGACAGCGGCGCCGCGTCCGGAAGCGCCGCGGCGATGTCGAGCTCGTGCACCATCACGCCGACCGTGGTTTCGGTCGGCCCGTAGTGGTTGTAGACGGCACACGAGGGCGCCAGGCGCGCGATGCGCTCCAGCAGCAGGCGCGATGCCGATTCGCCGCCGAGCACGAGCAAGGCCGGAAGCACCGGCTTTTCGGCCTCCAGCAGCGCTTCGAGGTGCGAGGGCACGATCTTGAGCGCGTCGATCCGGTGCGCAGCCATGAAACGCGTGAAGGCCGCGGCATCATGCGTGGCCTGCGTGTCGGCAACCACCAGGCAGGCGCCATTGAAGAAAGCGCCGAACAGCGCGGTGTTGCCGAGATCGGCCGCCACCGAGCTGGTCAGCGCCCAGCGCCGGTAACCGTCGAGCTGCATCGCGCGGGAAGCAGCCGCCACATAGTTGAGCAGTTGTCCCTGCTCGATCGCCACGCCCTTGGGGCGACCGGTCGAGCCCGAGGTATAGAGCACATAGGCAAGGTCATGAGGGCCGACCTGGACGTCGGGCGGGCCGACGTCGAAAGCGGCCAGGTCGATGTCCGCCGTCGATGCGACGCGCCAACCCGCATCCTGCATGCCCTGCACGGGCTCCGCCTGCAACAGCAGGGCCGGCCGGGCGTCGGCCAGCACCATCGCGCGGCGCGCCTGCGGCCATTCGGGTTCGATGGGCAGGTAGCCCGCGCCCGCGCGCCAGGCGGCGAACATCGCGACCAGCAGGTCGATCGAGCGCGGCAGCGCCAGTGCGACCACCGCGCCATGGGTCACGCCCTGCGCCTGCAACCAGCGCGCCATGCGATTGATGCGCACGTCGAGCGCCGCGTAGCTCAGGCAACGATCGCCTTCCTCGACCGCCGGGGCATCGGGCGTGGTGCGTGCCCAATGGGCGATGCGGTCGGCAATACCCTGCGTCCCGACATCGAGACGCTCGCCTTCGAGGCCTGACAGCATTTCGCGCTCCTGGGCATCGACCAGCGGCAGGTCTTTCGCGAGGGTCTGCGGACTGTCCGCCACGCCTTGCAACAGACACGTGAACTGCCGCAGCAGGGCCTCCAGTGCCGCCTGCCCATAGCGGCTGGCGTCCGCATGAAGGAACAGTTCGGTGTACTCGTCCGCGCATTCGGCTTCCAGCACGAGTTCGAAGCACGAAAGCGGGCCGGGGCGCTGCGTGACGCGCCACGCGTCGGCCGCATCACCCAGCGCAACGGACTCGGTGAGCACGAAGCCGGTTTCGAGCTGTGCCAGCCCCCTGGTACCGTCGAGTGCCCAGTACTCCTGCGCCTCGACATGCGCACAGGCCATTGCATGAAAGCGCCCGAGCCAGGCGGAGAAGGGCTCGTCCGCCGCGACTTCGACATGCACCGGCAATACCTTCTCGAAAACGCCGACGGCGCCTCGCATCAGTTCGTAGTCGCGGCGGCAATCGTGCTGCCATCCACCCGTGAAGCGGGCGAAGCCCGTGTGCCGCGCGACGAGCACCCACCAGGCGGCCTGCAGCAGGCTGCCGACTGGCACCCCGTTTTCGATGGCCACTGCGCCGAGGCGCGCGAACAAGCCGGTGTCCACGCGCCTCGTCGCGACGCGGCGCGCTGAAGACGCCGTGGCCCCACCTTGCCGCAACGCCAGGCGCGGCGCGGAAGGCGATTGCGACGATCCGGGACTGCGGATGTGTTCCGTCCAGTACGCCTGACCTTGAATCGCATCCTCGTCCTGCGCCAGTTCGCGCCGCCATGCCGAGAACTGCGTGTACTGGAAAGGCGCTTCCGCATCGGCGGGCGAGCCGCGCCATGCAGCGACGATGCGCGCAAACAGCGTCGAGAGACTGCCTGCATCGGCCGCCAGCGGATGCGCGGACAGCGTCAGGCGATGGCGCGCAGCATCCAGCCGAGCGATTGCCAGCTGAATCATTTCGCCCTGGCGCAGCGCCCCTGGCGCATCGGCCTGCCAGCTGCTCGCGGGCAGCCCGGCACGCACCTGCTGGCGCCAGCCGGCCACGTCGGCGGCTTCATGCACAACAAGCCTCAGGGCTTCGTGGGCCTGCAATACATCGGCGGCAACGCGGCGCAGGCGCGCTGCGTCGATCTCGCCGTCGATCTCTGCCGACAGCACGAGCGCTCGGGGGCCGCTACCCTTTTGCATGGCAAGCACGGCGCATTGCTCCGGGCTGAGTGCGAGGGGCTCGCCGAGCGTTTCGATCCGTTCTTCCATCGTCATGCGCTCACCTCGTCGGACTCGGCTGCGCGTAGCGCGGCACGCTCGAACATCGCGCCCATGGCCACGACGATCTTCCGGGGTCCCTCGTACGGATCCCGCGCATGGGCCGCGAGCATGTTGTCGAGCATCACCACGTCGCCCTTGCGCCAGTCGAAGCGCACGGCGCATTCCTCGTAGGTGCGGCCGACGATGGCCATGGTCTCGTCGTCGATCGGCGAGCCGTCGCCGTAGCAGACATGGCGCGGCATGCGGTCGGCGCCGACCAGCGCCAGCAGGTCCTCGCGCACGTCGGGCTCCAGGCAGGCGGGGTGATGCAGCTGCACCTGGTTGAAGAACACGCGCTCGCCGGTCAGCGGATGCGTCATGACCGCGGGGCAATGGGTGCGGGTCTGCAGCGTGTCCGCATCGAGCCAGCGCCATTCGATGCCGCCGGCGGCCAGCCGCGCCTCGACCTCGGCGCGCTGGTCGGTCTTGAAGAAGTCGCGCCAGCTCACGTCCAGGTGCGGCGTGAAGGTGCGCACATAGATCAGCGCCTTGCGCTCGAAAGCCTCGACGATGTCGGCCGGCAGGCGGCGCAGCATCTCGCGGCAATCGACGATGGGCGTCGCACCGCCCACGCGCGAGGGCAGCTCGCAATAGAACCACTGCTTGCGCGGCCAGCGCTCCATGTGCGAACTCTCGTTGTGGTACAGGATCATCTGCCGCTCGGGGTACGGCGTGGAGCGGTAGGTGCGGCGCCCGCCCTCTTTCTTCGGCAGGTCGCCGTAGCTGCCGTACAGCTCGGGCTCCACGTTCTCGGCAAATGCCTCGAAGTCCTGCGGAGTCGCCAGGCCGAAGCCGCGGAACAACAGCCCGCCATGACGGGCCAGTGCGTCGTCGACGAAGCCGCGGTGCTCTCGCACCCAGGCCATTGCATCGAAGTCGCTGCCTGCGGGCTCGATGACCAGCGGGAACTCGCGATCCTCGGAAAGAAACGAGGTCTTGACCTGCGAGCGTTGCGTGGCGGTCGCAAGTCCGGCTGCCGGTGCAGCAGCCTCTGCGGCGGCTGGCGACTTGGCCGCGAACTTCTTGAGCTTGTCCAGCTTGCCGAGCTGGGGCGACGGCATCGGATTCATTGGGAATTCCTTGCGATCAGGTGATGAAAAGAGTTGCTCGACCGCAGTGTCGGGAGAAATGGCCAGTTGCCGCAGCAACTCACACCAGCGGGCCGCCCACCGTCCGATCGACTCGGGGCGGTACAGGCCGGCGTCGTAGATCCACTCGACACTCCAGTCGCCCGGGCCCTCGTGGACGAACACGGCGATGTCGAACTTGGCCTGCCGCACCCGCTGCGGCAGCACGTCGATGCGCAGGCCGGGAATCTCGAAATGGCTGGCGGGCGTGTTCTGCATGACGAACAGCAGGCGCACCGGCCCGCCGTGCGTGCGCGGCATGCCGGCGGCCTCGATGATGCGATCGAGCGGAACCGCCGCATGCGCCAAAGCCGATTGCGTGCTGTCGTGCACCTGCGCCAGCCACTGCGCGAAGCTCGCCGCCGCGCGCCGCCGCGAACGCAGCGGCACCACATTGACGAAGAAGCCGATCAGCTTTTCGAGCTCGGGGTGATCGCGTCCCGCGACGTCTGTGCCGACAACCACGTCGTCCGCATCGGTCTCGCGGTGCAGCAGCATCAGGAAGGCCGTCAGCATCACGGTGAACATTGAAGTCTTGGCGCCACTGGCCAGCGGCGCGAGCCTGCCGACCAACGCACGCTCGACCGGTACGCAAACACTGCCGGCAGTGCGCGCCGACGCCGGCGGCAACCCGGAGTCGACTGGGAAGCGGGTGTGCAGCGGCGCATTAGCCAGGTAGTGCTTCCAGAATGCCGCGTCCTGTTCGCGCGCCGCGTCGAGCTGCCTGACCTGCCATGCCGCGTAGTCGGCGTACTGCACGCGCAGCGGCGGCAGGGTCGATGCACTGTCGGTTCGCAGGGCTTCGTAGGCTGCAGCGAACTCGCTCGCAAAGATGGCTTGCGACCAACCATCGAAGGCGATGTGATGCACGCACAGCAGCAATGCATGCCGCGCCTCGCCAAGACGCAGCAGCGCGGCGCGCAACGGCGGCCCGGAGGACAGGTCGAAAGGCTGCGCGCCCATTGCGTCCAGCGCGCGGTCGATGCACGACACCTCCTCTCCTGGCAGCACCGGCGAGACATCGCTCCGCGGCAGATCGAACACGCCCGCCGGGGTGATCGACGCCACGGGATCGCCCTGGTCGTTCTCCGGGTAGACGGTGCGCAGCGCTTCGTGCCGCGACACGATGGTTTCGAGCGCGCGCCGCAGCGTGTCGATGTCGAGCGGCCCCTCGAAGCGCAACGCAGCCGCCATGTTGTAGGCCGCGCGCGCATCGGCGTTGGCCAGCCGGTCGACGAGCCAGAGGCGGTGCTGCATCGGAGACAGCCCCATCCGTGCGGCGCGAGCCACCGGCACCAAAGCCGGCACGGGCATCGCGCTGCCGGCAGCCGCATCGGCACCGCGCAACCTCGGCGCCATGTCGCGCAGAACCGGGTGCTCGAACACCTCGCGCAGCGGTAACTGCAATCCATGGTTCGCTCGCAGCCGCGAGACGAGCTGCGCCGCCATCAGGGAATGGCCGCCACTTTCGAAGAAATTCGCGTTGCGGCCGACCTCCCGCACGCCAAGCAGTTCGCGCCACAGCCCGGCCAGCATCGTTTCGCGGGCGCCCTCGGGCGCTTCGAACCCGCCGGCATCGGCCGTCTGCACCTGCGGCAGTGCCTTGCGGTCTATCTTTCCATTGGCGTTGAGCGGAAGGCACTCCAGCGTCATGAGCAGCGCCGGCACCATGTACTCCGGCAGCTCGCGGCCAAGCCATTCGCGCAACTCCGCGGGCGCCACCTCCAGCCCCGCGTGCAGCGAGACATAGCCCGCAAGCCTCGGTCCCCCGCTGCTCTGCTGCACGACCACCACGGCCTCCCGCACGCGCGGATGCGAGAGCAACTGCGCTTCGATCTCGCCGAGTTCGATGCGCAGGCCGCGGATCTTCACCTGGTGGTCGAGGCGCCCGAGGTAATCGAGTTGGCCTTCGCTATTCCAGCGCACGAGATCGCCCGTGCGATAGAGCCGGCCGCCGCCGGAACGGTCGAAGGGGTCGGCGATGAAGCGCTCGGCCGTCAGCCCGGGGCGCTTCGCATAGCCTCGCGCCAAGCCGATACCGCCCAGGTAAAGCTCGCCCGCCACGCCCAAGGGCACTCGATTCAGGGACGCGTCGAGCACGTGCGCCTGCACGCCGGAAATCGGCCGGCCGATGGCGACCTGGCTGCGGCCGTCGTCGCTGCAAGTCCAGTGCGTGACGTCGATCGCGGCCTCGGTGGGCCCATAAAGGTTGTAGAGCGCTGCACGGGGCAAGCGGCGGAACACTTCGTTCTGCGCCTCGGCCGGCAATGCCTCGCCGCTGCAGACGATGCGCCGCAGGCTGGTGCAGGTCTCGACGTCGGGCTGCGACAGGAAAGCCTGCAACATCGAAGGCACGAAATGCAGCGTACTCACACCGTACTGTCGGATCAGCTGGACTAGGCGCGCGGGATCGCGGTGGTCGCCCGGCGCGGCCACGGCGAGCCGCGCGCCGTACATCAGCGGCCAGAAAAATTCCCAGACCGACACGTCGAAGCTGAACGGCGTCTTCTGCAGCACCGTATCGCCAGGCCCGAGACCGTAGGCCTGCTGCATCCACGCCAGGCGGTTGTGCAGCGCGTTGTGCCGGTTGGCGGCGCCCTTGGGCTTGCCGGTCGAGCCGGAGGTGTAGATCACGTAGGCAAGGTTCTCGCCCGCCAGCGGCACGCCGGGGTCTTCCGCCGGCAGTTCGGCAAGGTCGATAGCGTCGAGCGCCACGAGGCGAACGCCGCCCTTCGCAGGCAGGCGATGCAGCACGCTGCCGTTCGTGAGCACCAGTTCGAGCGCGCTGTCTTCCACCATGTACGCGATGCGGTCGGCGGGGTGCTCCGGGTCCAGCGGCACATAGGCACCGCCCGCCTTCATGATCGCGAGGAGCGCGATCACCAGCCCGGTGCTGCGCTCCAATGCCACGCCGACCAGCGTCTCGGGGCGCACACCTTGGCCGATCATCCAGTGCGCGAGGCGGTTGGCGCGGCGGTTGACTTCGGCATAGCTGAGCGTCTCTTCGCCGAAGACCAGTGCGGGCGCAAAGGGCTGCAGCCGCGCCTGGCGCTCGATGAGTCGATGCACGGGCTCCGGAGCGCCGTGCGTCTGCGCGTTGATGCTCCAACTATCGAGCTGCGCGCACTCGTCACGCCCCATCAGCGCCACCTCCGAGATCGACTGCCCCGGCTGCAGCACGAGTGCACGAAGCACCGACAGCCAGTGCCCCGCCATGCGCTCCATCGTCTGCGCATCGAACAGCTCCGGCGCGTAGTTGAAGCAGGCTTCGACCTCGCCGAGTTCGTTCTCGCAGGTCTGCAGCATCAGCTCGAACTGCACGGTCTGCTCTTGCAGATGCATGCGCCGGACCGAAAGTGCCGGCCACTGCGCGAGCGAACGATGGTCTTGCCTCAGGTGATTGAACATCACCTGGAACAAAGGATTGATTCCCGGGGCGCGGTCGGGCCGCAGCGCCTCGACCAGTTGCTCGAATGGCAAGTCCTGGTTCGACTGCGCGCCGATGGCCGTGTCGCGGCTTTGCGACAGTACGTCGGCCAGCGTCATGCGCGGATCGAGCGTAGCGGACAGCACCTGCGTGTTGACGAAGAAGCCGACCACCGCGGCCGTCTCGGTCCGATTGCGGTTGGCAATGGGCACGCCCACGCGGAGCACGGACTGGCCCGAGTGGCGGAACAGCACCACGTTGAAGGCTGCGAGCAATGCCATGAACAGCGTCGCACCCTGCGCCTGGGCCTGCCGCTTGAGGCTCGGCAGGAGGTCGGCAGGGAGTTTGAAGTCGTACCGCGCGGCCGAATAGCGGCCGTCGCCCCGACGCGGGTGATCGGTGCTCAGCGCCAACATGGGGTGGTCTTCTCCCAGGTGCTGCCGCCACCACGTCAACTGGCGTTCGCCCTCGCCCTCTTCGAGCCAGCGCCGCTGCCAAGCCGCGTAGTCGGCGTATTGCACCGGCAGCTCCGGCAGTTCCGCGTCGCAGCCCAATGCACGTGCGCGATACAGCACCGCCAGCTCGTCGAGGATCAGCTGGATCGACCAGCCGTCCGAAATGATGTGGTGCATCACGACAACGAGCCGATGATCCAGCTCGTCCAGCCTGATCAACACCGCGCGAAACAACGGCCCGCACGCCAGATCGAAAGGCGCATCGCAGACCGCACGCGTCTCGGCATCGAGCCGCATCGCGCGCTCATGGAGTGGGAGGCTGCACAGGTCGATGCAGGGCAGTTCGACGCGCCGTGGCGGCAGGATGAGCTGCTGCACCACGCCGTCGCTGCCCTCCTCGAACACGGTGCGCAGCGATTCATGGCGGGCCACGATCGCTTCGATGCCGGCGCGCAACGCTTCGGCATCGAGTTGCCCTTCCAGCACGAGGCCGCCGCTCACGTGGTAAGCCGTGCTCTCGGGGTCGAGTTGCCACAGGAACCATTGCCGCTGCTGCGCGAACGAAAGCGCTGCCCTGTTGTCGGGCCGTGCGATCGGCGCGATGGTGAATGCGCCCTGCACCGGGTCTAACGCCGCCGCGCCGCGAAGCCGCTGCGCCAACCTCGCGCGTTGTTCGGCAGTCAGGCCGGCGCGGCGTGCGGAGATATCTCGAAGTTCGGACATTTCTGGTCTTCAGACGGTTGCGGGCAAGGCGTCAGGCGTCGCGTCCACCAAGTCGGCGGCTTCGATCTCCTCGATCAGCCGCGTCTCGACCAGCACGGCAAGGTTGCGCAAGGTGGGCGCCTTGAAGAAAGCCGCCGGGTGCAGTTCGACGTCGTAGGTCTTGCGGGTACGCGCCAGGATCTGGATGGCGAGCAGCGAGTCGCCGCCCAGCTCGAACAGGTTGTCGTCGGCCCCCACGCTGGCAATGCCCAGCATGTCCTGCCAGATGGCGGCCAGGCCGCTTTCGAGCTCGCCTTCGGGTGCGACGAAAGGCGTGTCGAGCGCTGGGCGCGGATGATCACGGCGCTTCTTCTTCGCGACCGGGCCGGTCTCCAGCAGTTCGAGCATGCCGTTGTCGAGTTCGCCGAGCCGCTGGTTCAGGTCGGTGGTGGAGATGACGACCTGCGCGAACGCCGGGCCATTGACGATGCGCTCCAGCGCCCGCGCGCCTTCAGGGCCGCTCATGCCGATGCCTTCGGGCAGGACACGACCGGCGGCCATGCCGAGATCGCGCCACGCGTCCCAGTTGACGGAGATGACGGGGTACCTGGCGCTGCGCTGCCACAGTGCGGCCAGCGCATCGAGGTAGGCGTTCGCGGCGGCGTAGTCGCTCATGCCCAGGCCGCCCGCCATGCTGGAGATGGACGAGCACAGCAGCACGAAGTCGAGCGGCTCGTCGCGCAATGCGTCGAGCAGGAAGCGCGTGCCTTGCAGCTTGGGCGCGAACACCTCCTGGGCTTCGGCGCGGGTGCGGGTGGCGATCATTCCGCTGTTGGCGTGCCCTGCCGCGTGCAGTACGCCCTGCACCATGCCGAAGCGCGCGCGGGCCTGTTCGACCGCGGAGCGCATCGAAGCCTCATCGGCCACGTCGGCAGCCACAACCAGCACTTCGGCGCCCAGGCTTTCGAGTTCGAGCAATTGCGTGAGCCGGGTCCGCAGGGCCCGGGGCTGGTCTTCCGCCGCGGCGATGGCTTCCCATGTGCTGCGCTCCGGAAGCGGTGTACGGCCGAGCAACACCAGCCTTGCCTGCCACGACTCGGCCAGATGCCGGGCCACGGCGAGTCCGACCCCGCCGAGGCCGCCGGTGATCAGGTACACACCCTTCGAGCGCAACCGCTGCTGCGGCGCGGATGCAGCGGGCAGCGGCTCGTAGCTCTTGACCCAGCGGTGTGGGCCGCGATAGGCCTGCAGCATTTCGGTGTGGGCGGCCTGCGCCTGCCCAGCGAGTTGCCGCGCCAGCCAGGCTTCTGCGAAGCTGCCCGGCACGGGCAACACGATGTCGGTCACCCGGCAGGCGATGTGCGGGAATTCCTGCGCGATCACCTTGCACAGGCTGAACAGCATCGCCTTCTCGGGGCACAGCGCCTCGAGGCCGCAGACGTCTTCCATCTGGTTCACGATGACGTCGATGGACAGCCTGCGCCCGGACCCGGCGGAGGTACTGTCGATGGCCTGGGCCAGCGCGAGCAGGCTGAAGTACCCGTGTTCCATGACTTCTTCCGACGTGGGCGGCACCGCCAACGGCCCATCGACGCCCCACAGGTGGCAGACCCTGGCGACGGGCCCGCAATCGGCCTGCACTTTTCGCAGCAACTGTTCGTGATCGGCGCGCTCGCCGGGGCGAACCGTGAAATGACGCGCCCCCGTTTCGGCATAGCCCGCGCCCGCCGTCACGCGAACGACCGGATGGCCTGGCGATTCGTCCTGCAACTGCCGGATCAACACGTCGACCAGCCCGCCCGCTTCCGCGAACACCAGCGTGCACCCGTTGACGGGTACGACTTTCGGCGAGGTGTCCGAAGCTTCGGTGCGCTGCCAGGTCGGCACATGGAACGCATCGGCCGCCTTGCGCGCGGACGGACCCGATGCCTCGCGGCCCGGTTCCGGTGCGTCGGTCCAGTACGACTGGCGCTGGAACGGATAGGTCGGCAACGGCACCTGGCGGCTTTGCCGCCCGGGATGGCACGCGACCCAATCGACCTGGACGCCCGCACACCAGAGGGCGCCGATCACGCTCGCCATCTGGCGTTCGTTGTGTGCCTGTTTTTGCGGATGGGCCTGGCTCGACCAGATGCCCGCGGCCGACCCTGCCAGCGGATGCTGCCGAGCAAGCCCGGCCAGTGTTTCGCCCGGGCCGACTTCGAGCAGCACCCGGCCTTCGACGCGCAGCAGTTCGGCCAGCCCGTCCGCGAAGCGGACAGTGCCACGCAGGTGCCGGCCCCAGTAGGCCGGATCGACCGCCTGCTGCGCGGTGATGGGCTTGCCGGTGACGTTGGATATGAAGGGAATGCGCGGCGCGTGCCGGGGCACGGAGGCAACCACCTGCTGCAGTTCGGCCACGATGGATTCGGTCATCGCCGAATGGGAAGCGATGGACACCAGCAGGCGGCGCGGCAGCAGTTGGCGCGCCGACATCTGGCACTCGGCCGCCTCGATGGCGGCCAGCGGTCCGGCGAGCACGCACAGCTGCTCGGCGTTGATGGCAGCGACGTCGCAGCCGGTGGCAAGGTACGGCGCGAGCTCGGCCTCCGACAGCGCAACGGCTGTCATGGCGCCCGGCGCCATCGACTGCATCAGGCGGCCTCGCGTGGCCACGATGCGCAACGCATCTTCCAGGCTGAACACGCCCGCCAGGCAGGCCGCCACGTACTCGCCCAGGCTGTGCCCCAGCATCACGGCAGGCTGCACGCCGCGCGACATCCAGAGCCGCGCCATCGCGTACTCGACGATGAACAGCACCGGCTGCGTGTACTCGATGCGGGCCAGCTGCTCGTCGGCCGCGGCTTCGGTGCCGGCGGCCGGATAGAGCAACTGCCGCAAGTCCATGCCCATCGCGCCGCGCAAGGCATCGCAGCAGCGATCGACTTCTTCGCGGAAAACCGGATGGTCGCGGTACAGCGCAAGCCCCATGTTCGCGTGCTGCGTGCCACCGCCCGGGAAGAGAAACGCGACCTCGGGCGCGGAGGCCGGAATGCGGGTCGCCTCGTCGAAGCCGCTCTCGGGGGCGCGCAGCGCCTGGACCGCTGCGGCGAGTCCGTCCGCGACGATCGCGCCGCGGAATTCCTGTGCGCGCCGGCCGGTCTGCAGCGTGTGAGCAACCTCGGTGAGCGACGGCGCTTCGGGATTCGCGTCCAGATGATCCGCAAGACGCTGCGCGGACTGAGCGAGCGCCGCCGTGTTCCGGGCGGACAACGGCAGGACCTGCCAACCGGGCACGGGCACCAGCCCGGAGGAACGTAGAACCGGCGCCTCTTCGAGCACCACATGCACATTGGTCCCGCCGATGCCGAACGAACTCACCCCCACGCGGCGCGGCGTGCTGCCTTCCGGCCAGGGCTGGCACTGCGCATTCACGTAGAACGGGCTGCCGGCAAAGTCGATCTGCGGATTGGGTTTGGTGAAGTGCAGGCTCGGCGGCAGCGTGCGGTGCTTGAGCGCCATCGCGGCCTTGATCAGGCCCGCGACGCCGGCCGCGGCATCGAGGTGGCCGACGTTGGTCTTGACCGAGCCCACGGCACAGAAGCCGCGCCGCTCGGTGTCGGCCCGGAAGGCCTGCGTGAGCGCTGCGATCTCGATGGGGTCGCCCAGCGTGGTGCCGGTGCCATGCGCTTCGACATAGCCGATGGTGTCGGCCGAGACGCCCGCGATCAGCTGTGCGGCGCGGATCACTTCGGCCTGCCCGTCGATGCTGGGCGCAGTGAACCCCACCTTGGCCGATCCGTCGTTGTTGGCCGCGCTGCCCTTGATGACGGCGTGGATGGTGTCGCCGTCGCGCAGCGCCTCGTCGAGACGCTTGAGCACGACCACGCCCGCTCCGCTGCCGATCACGGTGCCGTTGGCATCGGCATCGAATGCGCGGCAATGGCCGTCGCGCGAAAGGATCGCGCCGGCCTGGTAGCGGTAGCCTCCTTCCTGCAGGAGGTTGAGCCACACGCCGCCGGCCAGCGCCATGTCGCAATCGTGGCTCAGCAGGGCCTGGCAAGCGGTGTGCACGGCCGTGAGCGATGTCGAGCAGGCAGTCTGCACGGTGACGGCCGGGCCGCGCAGGTTGAGCTTGTAGGCCACGCGCGTGCACAGCGAGCCGGCGGCATTGCCACTCATCAGGCCCAGCAGGTCGGCGATGCCGGTATGCGCGCCAAGGCCGAAAGCCGGCAGCAGGTTGCGGATCAGGTAGACGTTGGTGCCCTCGCCCGCATACACGCCGACCTTGCCGGGCCAGCGCTCGGGGTCGCAGCCCGCATGCTCCAGCGAGGCCCAGGCGCATTCCAGGAAGATGCGTTGCTGCGGGTCAAGGTTCTCGGCTTCGCGCGGCGTGTAGCCGAAGAAGCCGGCATCGAACTGGTCGAAGCCGTCGAACAGCACGCCGGCCTTCACGTAGTCGGGGTCGTCCAGTTGCGACTGCGGCACGCCGCGCTCGCGCAACTGGTCGTCGGTGAATGTCGACACAGACTCCACACCGTCGCGGATGTTTCGCCAGAACGCATCGACGTCATCGGCGCCGGGAAAGCGCCCGGCCATGCCGACGATGGCGATCTCGAGACCGGTCAGCTCTGCAGGTTCGTTGTAGACGGACATCAGTTGACTCTCTCTGCCGCTTTGCGGCGTTGAAGCATCGCGGCGCGCTGGCGCAGCGCGCGCTCGTCACCGCCCGCGGCAGGCGCGGCGGCGGCCTGCGCGCCGCCCTGCTCGATCCAGCGGGCCAGCGATTCGACGGTGGGGTACTTGAAAAGGCTGACCAGCGGGAACGCAGCCTGCAGCCGGTCTTCCAGCAGCCGGTGCGCGCGGATGAGCAGCAGCGAATGCCCGCCCAGGTCGAAGAAGTTGTCGTGCAGGCCGACCCGTTCGACCTTCAGCACCTCGGACCAGATGGCCGCGAGCGTGCGCGCCACATGGCCTTGCGGCGCTTCGTAGACCGTCGCGCGGCCCAGCCCCTCGGGCTCGGGCAACGCCTTGCGGTCGACCTTGCCGTTGGCGTTCAGTGGCAGCGCGGGCAAGGTGACGATGGCGCGCGGCACCATGTAATCGGGCAGCACATGCGCCAGGTGTTCGCGCAGCGCGGCGCCATCGACAGACCGACCGGCATGGGCGCTGACGTACGCCAGCAGCGAGGCCCCGGCGACACCCTCGCGTGCCACGACGACGGCTTCGCGCACCTCGGGCTGCGCAAGGATCTGCGCCTCGATCTCTCCTAGCTCGATACGGAAGCCGCGAATCTTCACCTGGTGGTCGATGCGGCCCAGGTACTCGATCTGGCCTTCGGTGTTCCAGCGAACCAGGTCGCCGGTGCGGTAGAGCCTGTCGCCGTTGCCGAAAGGGTCGGCCACGAAGCGCTCGGCACTCAGGCCCGGCTTGTTGAGGTAGCCCCGCGCCAGGCTCACGCCACCAAGGTAGAGCTCACCGGCCACGCCGCGCGGCACCTCGTTGAGCTCGGCGTCGAGCACGCGGGCGCTGGTATCACTGATCGGCTGGCCGATGGGCACCAGGCTTTGCCCGTCGTCGCGGCAGGTCCAGCGCGTGACGTGGATGGTGGTCTCGGTCGGGCCGTACAGGTTCTGCAAGGTGGCGCCGCTCAGGCGCCGCAGCGTTTCCCTCTGCGTCTCGGCCGGCATGGCTTCGCCGCCGACGATGATGTGCTTGAGCCGCGTGCTGGCCTCGATGTCCTTGTGCGCCAGGAAGGCCTGCAGCATCGAAGGCACGAAGTTGAGCGTGGTGACCTGGTGGCGCTGGATCAGCTCGACCAGCCGAGCCGGATCGCGGTGATCGCCAGGGTTGGCGACGACCAGCCGCGCGCCCGCGGTCATGGGCCAGAACATCTCCCACACCGACACGTCGAAGCCGAACGGCGCCTTGTGCAGCACGGTGTCGGCACGGGTCAGGCGGTAGGTCTGCTGCATCCAGGCCATGCAGCTGTGCAGCGCGCCGTGGCGCACGGCGGCGCCCTTGGGCTTGCCGGTGGAGCCGGATGTGTAGATGACGTAGGCCAGGTTCTCGCCGTGCAGTGCGACCTGCGGGTCGATGACGGGTTCGCCCAACAGGTCGATGGTGTCGATGTCGAGCACCGCCAGGCCGCTGCGCCCGGTAATGTGGCCGCGAGTGGCACGGTGCACGAGCAGCAGTTCGATGCCGCTGTCCTCGACCATGTAGGCGAGGCGCTGCACCGGGTAGTCGGGGTCCAGCGGCAGGTAGGCGCCGCCAGCCTTCAGGATTCCCAGGATGCCCACCATCATCTCGATCGAACGCTCCATGACGATGCCCACGGGCATGTCGGGCCTGACGCCCAGCGCGATCAGACGGTGCGCAAGCCGATTGGCACGGCGGTCGAGTTCGGCGAAGCTCAGCGCCTCGTCCGCGAACAGCAGGGCAGCGGCTTCGGGCTGCTGCAGTGCGTGCTGGGCGATCTGCTGGTGCACCGGTTGCGGCTGCGGTTCGCGCCGCGCGTTCACGCTCCACTGCGCAAGCTGCGATTTCTCGGTGGCGCCCAGCAGGTCGATGTCTCCCACCGCGAGGCTCGTGTCTGCGCAGAGCGCGGACAGCACCGCCACGTAGTGCTGCGCCATGCGCGCGATGGTCTCGCGATCGAACAGGTCTTCGGCGTAGATCACGTCGAGCATCAGGCGACCATCGGGCCGCTCGCGGGCTTCGAGCACCCAGTCGAACTGGGTCTGGAGATCGGGCAGCACGTGGTCGCTCACCTCGATGCCGTCCAGCCGCTGTAGTGCCCGGTGGTCTTCGAACAGGTGGTTGAACATCACCTGGAACAGCGGGCTGTGGCTCATGCTGCGCTCGGGCTGCAGGCGCTGCACCAGCTGCTCGAAGGGCAGGTCCTGGCGGGCCTGCGCGCCAAGTACGGTTTCCCTGGCCAGCGCCAGCACGCGCGACAGCGGCGTGCGGCCTTCGATCGAACTGCGCAGCACCAGCGTGTTGACGAAGAGGCCGATGACGTTCTCGAACTCGACCCGGTTGCGGTTCGCAACGGCGGTGCCGACACGGATATCTTCCTGACCGGTGTAGCGGTGCAGCAGCACCTGCAGGCCCGCGAGCAGCACCATGAACAGCGTGCCGCCTTCGACCTGGGCCACGCCTCGCAACCGGCCGAGCAAGGGCGCAGGCAACTCGAAGGCATGGCGGGCCGCGCGGTAGCTGGCTTGCGGCTTGCGCGGGTGGTCTGTGCGCAGTTCGAGCACCGGGTGCTCGTCGCCGAGTTGCACCCGCCACCAGCCAAGCTGGCGCTCCGCCTCGCCGGCGGCAAGCCAATCGCGCTGCCATGCGGCGAAGTCGGCGTACTGCACGCGCGGCACAGGCAGCGCCGCCGCACGCCCCTGCAGGCGCGCGGCGTAACCAGCTGCGAGTTCGTCGATCAGAACCTGCATCGAGGCGCCGTCGGACACGATGTGATGCATCACCACGACGAGCACATGCGTGTCGTCAGCCACTCGGAACAGTGCTGTGCGCAGCAGCCCGCCCTGGGAGAGGTCGAATGGCGCGGCCTTGATGCGGCGGGTTTCCTTTTCCAGTTGCTCCCCGCGCTGGCCGTCGGGCACGGCTCGCAGGTCGATCACTTCCAGCGCCAGCGTGCCGGTCGGATTGATCCACTGCGCGGCAACGCCGTCGCTGCCAGCGCGGAACGCGGTGCGCAGCGATTCGTGGCGCGCTACGAGATCGTTCAGCGCGGCCTGCAGCGCATCGGCCTGCAGTGCCCCGGTGAGGCGCAGCGCGCCGCTCATGTGGTACGCCGCGCTGCCCGGGTCGAGCTGCCACAGGAACCACTGGCGCTCCTGCGCATGCGACAGCGGCAACGCATGCAGCCGGCGCTCGGCCGGCAACGCTGCGATGGGCGCCGGCCGTGCGTGCGCACCTTGCGCCAGCCGCTCCCGGATGGCAGCCGCGCTCTCGTGCAGCCGCGGGTGTTCGAACATCAGGCGCACCGGATAGTCGATGTTCCAGTGGCCGGATATGCGAGCCGCCACCTGCGTGGCCGTGAGCGAGCTGCCGCCACGCGTGAAGAAATGAGCATCGCGTGCAAAGGGCTTCGCGTCGGCGGGCCTGAGCACTTCGCGCCAGATGGCATCGACCGCGCGCTCGGTGTCGTCGAGCGCGCGCCCTTCGGCTTTCGCCTCCACCGGGCCGCCCTTGACGAAGGCGCCGCGCTCGTAGATGGCATAGGCGTCGGCGCTGCGGTCCAGCCAGCCTGCGCGGCACGCACTGCGCTGCAGCTTGCCGCTAGTGGTCTTTGGCATGCCGCCCGGGTTGAGCAGGAGCACGGCCGACAGCGGCTCGCCGAACACTTCGCTGACCGCGGCACCGAGCGCTTCGACCAGCGCCTGCGGAGGCACCAGCTTCTGCATACTGCGTGACACCTCGGCCGCGGCGCCGATGCCTTCGCCATCGGGCCCGCTGGCCGCGAACACTGCGACGCGGCCCTTGCGCACCGCATCGACTTCGGCTTCGATGACACGCTCGATGTCCTGCGGATAGATGTTGTGGCCGCGGACGATGATCAGGTCCTTGATGCGGCCCGTCACATAGAGTTCGCCGTCGCAGACGAAACCGAGATCGCCGGTGCGCAGCCAGCGGCGTCCTTCCCGCTCGACGAAGGTCTCGCTCGATTCGCGCTCCTTGCCCCAGTAGCCCGCGCCGACGCTGGGTCCGTGGACCCAGATTTCACCGATGCGGCCAGGCGCCACCGCCGACAAGGTCGCGGGGTCGACGATCTCGACGCGGTGATGAACAGCCACCGCGCCGCAGCCGACCAGCAATGTGCCGTCTTCCCTCGGCATGCCGTGCCCGCTGGCCAGACCCTCTGCGCTGAAGCAGCGCGCGACCATGCCACCGCCGCGCCGGCCGCCCGTCACGAAAAGAGTGGCTTCGGCAAGGCCATAGCAGGCATAGACCGCTGCGGGGTCGAAACCGGCAGGAGCAAAGCGCTCGATGAAGTCGAGTTCGGTGTCGGCGCGCACCGGCTCGGCACCGGTGTAGGCAACGCGCCAGCTGGAGAGATCGAGTTGCGCGATCTGCGCATCCTTCACGCGCTCCAGGCACAGTCGGAACGAGAAGTCGGGGCCGCCGCTGAGTGTGGCGCGGTGGCGCGAGATCAGTTCGAGCCAACGCACGGGCCGCTCGAGAAAGTAGCGCGGCGAGGTCAGCACCAGCGGAATGCCGCTGTACAGCGGCTGCATCAGGCCGCCGATGAGGCCCATGTCGTGGTACAGCGGCGCCCACGAGACGAACTTGTCGTCGGGGCCGATGCCCATGCCGACCTGGATGGCGTGCTCGTTGGCCATCAGGTTGCCGTGCGTGACGATGACGCCCTTGGGCACCGAGGTCGAGCCAGAGGTGTATTGCAGGAAGGCTATGTCTTCGTCCGCCGGCTCGAAGGGCTGCCACGCATCGGCGAGCGCCGCATCCACCGCATCCACGGCGATGACCGTCAGGCTTCCGAACTGGCTGCCGGCCGCGGCCATCGCATCGCGGAACGCGGCCGAGGTCAGCACGCAGCGCGCCTGCGAATCGGCCGCCACGCCCGTGAGCCGGGCCAGGTGCTGGGGCCGCGTGGATTCGGGCGGAAATACGGGCACGGCGATTACGCCGCAATAGAAACAGGCCAGCATGCTCACGGCATAGTGGTCTCCGTTATCGAGCATGACCAGTGCGCGCTCGCCCTTGGCGAACTGCTGCTGCAGGCGCGCCGCGAGCGCGCGCACGCGGCGCTCGAAGACGGCGTAGGTAAAAGTCTGCTCGCTGTAGACACCATCGACCTCGTCGACCACGGTGAGCCAGACGTCGTTTGCGCGCTGTTCGGCGAGTGCGCGCAGGTGCGCCACGAAGTTGCGCGGTTGCCGCCCGGCGGATTCCGTCGCGAGCAATTGATTCATATCGAGCCTTTAGTGCGCGTGAAGATGCGTCTGCGCAGACAGGCGCCTCGCGAGCGCCGCGAGAAATCCGGTCTCGTGCTGCCGCAGGAAGAAGTGCCCGCCATCGAACCAGTCGAGCGTGAAAGCGCCAGCGGTTTCTTTAGACCAGGCCGCCATGGCCGAGGCCTCGATGTCGTCCTGACGTCCCGCGAAGGCATGGATGGGCAACGGCAGTGGCTGCATGCCCGCGGTGTCGTCGACATGGCTGCGGCAGACGCGGCGGTCGGCGCGCAAGGTGTCAAGCGTGATGCGCATGAGCTCGTCGCTGGCGAACACTTCCTCGGGCGTCCCACCCTGCTTGCGCAACTCGGCAATCAGCGAGGCGTCGTCTTCTCCGCCGTCAAAGCGCGAGGGGTCGCGCCGCGAAGGGGCTGCGCAACCCGACACCAGCAGCGCGCGCGGCAACAGCCGCCGCAATGCCTGGAGTCGGCGGGCCACGCCATGGGCCAGCAACCCGCCCATGCTGTGACCGAAGATCGCGAAGCCGCCGCGCATCGCCTCGGCCTGCTCGGTGCAGATGCGCGCGACCAGGGCATCGAAGTCTTCGACGAAGGCTTCGCCCATCCGCGCGCCGCGCCCCGGCAACTCCACCGGCACGACGCGAATCCACGGCGGAAGGAAGCGACGCCAGCGCAGGTACATGGCAGCGCTCGCGCCGGCACAAGGCAGGCACAGAAGCGAGAGAGGCGCGTGCGTGGACATCAGCCGGCCGCGCGCTGCGTTGCCTGTGCGTTTTCTCTTTCCTGCTGCTGCATCCATTCGCGCAGCGAGCGCGGACGCATGTCGATCCAGTGGCTCTCGACGTAAGCGAGCACGGTTTTCTTGTCTCCGCGCACGCCGTCGATGGCAGACCATCCGCCAGGAACGGCCTTCCAGTGCGGCCAGATGGAATACTGGTCTTCGTGATTGACCAGAACGATGAAGGTTTCGTCTTCGCGGTCGAAGCAGCTGGTCGACATCGGTGCATCCTTGTGTGATTGAACAGAAGGAGCGCCCGATGTCCGGTCGTGGACCGGATCGAATCGCGGCGCCCTTGCTGACAGGACGCTTGGCGGCCGAATCTGTTCATTTCACGATGCACCTGCCGGCACGATCGCATTCGTCGGGCTGTCGTCGACGAGGCAACCGCAGGAACGCGCGGCGTAGCGCGCGTTCACGGGCTCGTAAAGGAGTGAGAGTTAGCTGTCGGCCCGGGGCGAGGTGTCGGACGGCTCGTCACCGTCGCCGAAATCATTGACCGGCGGGACGAAGCCCGCGAGCAGCCAGAGTTGCGCGGCCTTGTCATAGGCACGGCGATGCGAGGGCTGCGCCAGGAGCCAAGCCGTCATTTCGGAGCGCGCCGCGTCGTCGAAATTTTCGCGGTCGTGTTCACGCTGTACCCATTCCCATGCGGTGTTCCAGATGGGATCGTTCTTTTCTTGAGTCATTGAAGCCGCTCGCGTTTTCCGTGCAGGCCGGGTCTCGAGCGCCCCTGCCGATGCACCCATCCGCGCATTCTCGCGGGAAACGGGCTAACCCCTTCCCGCAAGCTGTGGTGCGTGCCTCTAGATCGCGTCTCTTTCGAGCAGCAGGTGGCCGCACGACTTGATGGCCGTCGCAGCCTCGGCGATCAGGCCGTTCACCAGCCCCAGCGCACAGCCCAGGCGCGCCGCGATCTCGCGCTGTGTCAGGCCTTCCAGCCGATAGAGCTCAAACACGAGGCGCGTTCTCGGCGCGAGTCCGGAAAGAACCCTGTCGATCGCGCTGATGACCTGACGCTCGCACATCACGCGGTCGGGCGTGCCGACGGCTTGCACGTCGAGCAGTTCCACGTCGACATCGAAGGTGCGATAGCTCGCTTCGACGCGGTGGCGGCGGCAGTAGTCCAGGGCCATGTTGCGTACCACCTGGCAGCAGTAGCCGATGGGGCGGTCGGCATGCCGCACGCAAGGGCCGTCCACGATCTTCAGGTAGGCGTCCTGCACCACGTCGTCGGCCAGATCCGACGTATTGACGATCTTGCGGGCCACGCGCCAAAGCTGCGCGCGATTGGCGATGAAGACCTCCCCGAGCGGAGACTCGGACGAATGCACTGGCATGTTGAACACCTCTTCCTCCTGTGAGCGAGCCCCAAGGGCCGCAAGTCCGATTTACTACTTTTGATGCACAAATCTAAACAAGAATCATTTCTATTTATATACAAACTTCAAGGCACCCTGTTGACCTATCGCGTCAACGTTCAAAACAATGTGTGGGGCCCCAGAAGCATTCGGCGCAGCGAATCGCTTGGTCCGGAAGCTCTGCAGAAACGCGGAGACCGGCATCGCTCAGGTGGGGACCGCGATGATAGTCCACTTCGCGCGATGTAATCGTCCGTGAACTTGCACGGGGCCGCCGAAACAGACCGCTTCCACTTCGCACGCGACCGGCATAGTTGCCTGCAGACGCAAACGCCGGTGCAGTCGGTGCCGTCGCGCTGCGCCGGCCCATCTAGAATCCCGCCCTCTCCCCGATCCCCGCCCCATGAACATCGTCGTCAACGAAGAACTCAAAGCCTATATCGACCCCATGACACCGGAGGAACACGAGGCGCTGGAGCGGAGCATCCTGGCCGAGGGTTGCCGCGATGCGCTCGTGCTTTGGGGAGACGTGCTCGTGGACGGCCACAACCGCTACGGCATCTGCCAGAAGCACGGCCTGCCGTTCAAGACCGTGCAGAACCCACGCTTCAAGACCATCGAGGACGTGCACCTCTGGATGATCGACCAGCACCTGGGCAGGCGCAGCATTTCGGACTATCTGCGCGGCGTGCTCGCGCTAAGGAAGAAGGACATCGTCAACCAGCAGCGCAGCCGTTCCGCAACGGCACCTGTGGAGTCGGCAGCCTCCTCGTCGGACGCGCCGTTCGACGTCGATCCGCCCGCCGACGCAACGCCGGACGACGGCGCAGCGCCCCTGCCGCCGCCCGCGCCGCTCAACAGCCGCGAAGCCATCGCCCGGGCCGCGCGCCTGAGCAGCAGCCAGGTCGTGATGATCGAGAAGATCCAGAAGCAGGCTGCGCCGGAACTGGTGGCAGCCGTGAAATCGGGCGTGATCTCGATCAACACCGCGGCGGCCGTGGCCACATTGCCGGCTGAAGAGCAGGTGTCAGCCGCGAATGCCGGCAAGGACGAGCTCAAGCAGGCGGCCAAGCGCGTTCGCGAGTCGAAGAAGAAACCGCGTGCGGAATCCGCCGAAGCCTCGCCGGACGACGAAGGCAGCACGGACACAATGCAGGCGCTTCAGCAGCGCGTGGCAGAGCTCACGGCCGAGAACGAATCCCTGCGCAGGCAGGTCGCCGAACTGCAGGCGCAGCTCGCGCATTGAAAGCTCCGCCGGTCCGCTCAGGACCGACGGGTTTTCTTTATCAAGATTGATTAATTAAGGCTGGATTGCGCTGATCTTGGCGCCCGACAGCGAAACGCCGGCCTCAAGCCCCACGTTGGTCATCACGAATCCCACCACCGGCTGGCGAAGGGTGTTCGTGTCGATACTGCCGTTGGCCCCGATGGTCGCGAGCGCCACGGTGGCATCCGCGCCGGCCGTCCAGCCCTTGCTGTTGCGGAACTGGTCGAGCGCCGCCTGCGTGGTGAAGAGATAGATCACCGCCTTCGACTGCGCCCCAGCCTGGAATCCCACCGAGCCCGCGGTCGTGCTGTAGTAGGCCTGCGTGCGGCCGTTCACGCGCAGGGCACCTCGCCCGTATTCAGCACCCACGCCCATGCTGGCGCCAACCACGGCGGGGAACACAAGCACGCCGCTCGACCTGGCGACCAACTCACGCGAGCCCTTCACGGAGTCATACAGCTTGGACAGCGAGGCATCGACCTGAGCGTCGATGGAAGTGCGCGAAGACGCGCTGCTGGCCTGGTCCTGCGGCCGCGTGGTGGTGCACCCGACGAATGCCAGGCTGCACGCCGCCACGATGGACGAGAACGCCAGCGTTCGGAAGTTCATGGCTTTCATGACGGAATCCTTTCCTTGCAGAGAACATGGATCAGCCCATGCTAATTCCGCGAAAACCAGGCAAAACCGGTTGAAGGCATCGGCCTACGCAAGGTCACGGCCTCGATGAACCGATGGCCGCTCGTCCTACCGCATCTGGCGCAATGTTCGTGCAATGCTGGTTCGTAGCATCGCGGCCCAGGAGCGGGCGGCTGCACGCGGCCGCCCGCGATCTGGCATCGAACCGACTTCGCGCCCTCCCATGACACTCGATCTCGCAAGGCTCCCGCGCCAATCACGCGCCGGGAGCGTCCGCCGCCTCGAACTGCCCGACGCTCTGCGCGGCTTCGCGCTGCTTTGCGCGCCCGTGCTCGACCTGCTCTGCACTTCGGCGCTCGAGTTCGCGGTGATGTCAGCCGCCCTGCTCGCGTTGCTCCTGGGCGTGAGCTTCGCGACGCGTGTCGACGGCCCAGGCGAGAAGCCCGGGGCCGTACGCCTGATCGCGCGATGCATGCTGAAGGAGTCCGTCGCATATCGGCACCTGTGGGTTCGCCTGCTGCAGGCGTCACTTGCCGCCGGCCTTGTCGCGGTCGCACTGCCGCAAGGCGGCGCGCCGCTCGTACTGACCCTGTTCGCGGTCTGCATCGCGGCATTCGTTCTGATGTTCCAGCAGTCGCGCTGGCGCCAATGGCTGTGCAAGCTCGCCCCGATGGGGTGCATCTGGTCGGCGAACTACCTTGTGCAGGTGCTGTTCGTACTTGGCCTTTTCCATGTGCTGGAGCCGCGCTTCGGGCTCCTGCTGGGGGTTGCCGTGCCCGGTGTCGCGATCGCCGTGCTGCAGGCCGTGTTCAGCTGCCTGTGGCTGGCGAGGTCCCGCCCTGCGGCGCTCGAAGGAGTTCGTCTCGGCGGGCAGGCCGGCTGAACGCGGCCCGTCCCGTTCGCCGTCACATGCTCAGGGAAGAACCGTGATGCGGTTGGTGGCCGGCGGCGTCAGCGGGCTGTTCGCCTTGATGTAGGCCTCCAGGGCATCCACGTCCTGGTCGCCGCCGAGCGCATCGGTGCCCTGGTTGAAGACGGTGAAGTTGTCGCCACCGGTGGCCAGAAAGCTGTTCATGGTCACGCGGTAGCTGGTGCCGTCGGCCATCGCGGTGCCGTTGAGCGACATATTGCTGATGCGAGAACCGGCGGGCGCCGAGAGGCTGTAGCCGTAGGTGAAGCTTGCCGAAGGCAGCAGCACCTTCGGCGAAGTCGTGGTGTTGGAGCCGCTGTTGAACTGCTGCTCCAGCACCGCCTTGATCTGCGCGCCGGTCATGGTCTTCACCACCAGGCTGTTGCCGAAGGGCTGCACGGCGAAGATCTGGCCGTAGGTCACGCTGCCGTCGCCTGCGGGCGCGAGGTCGGCGCGAACGCCGCCCGGGTTCATGAAGGCGATCTGCGCTTCACCCTTGCCGACGGGCTTTGTTGCGGCCAGTTGCGCATCGGCGATCAGGTTGCCCAGCACGCTTTCCTTGGACGCAGTCTGCGTGCGTATGGCCGTTGCCGTCAGCGAGCCCACCACGCGCTGCACCAGCGGCCCCGCAATGGCGAGGTACTGGCTGATGAGCGCGGCCACCTCCTGGTTCTTGCCGAAGACGGGGTACTGGTCGGTCAGCGCGACGGTGGTCGAGCCGCTGGTGTAGGCCTCGCCCTGCACGATCACGTTGTCGGCGGCCTTGGCCGTCACCTTGCGCGTGCGCGTGTCGATGGTGAGGTTGATGTCGGTCAGCAGCGTGCCGTACTGGCCGGCGCTGGTCAGCAGGAAGGGCTTGGCCGGATTGGTCTTGCCGTAGTCGCACACGTAGGAGCGGTGCGTGTGGCCCGAGATCACGACATCGACCGCGGAGTCTAGCTTGTTGAGGATCGGCAGGATGTCGCCGCTCAGGCCCGTGCAGCTCTTGTCGTTGTAGCCCACGGTGGTGGTGCCGCCTTCATGGATGACGACGACGATGGCGTCCGCGCCCTGCGACTTCAGCTGCGGAATCAGCGCGTTTGCCGTGTCGGCCTCGTCCTTGAAGCTCAGGCCGGCGACGCCGGCCGGCGTCACGATGTTCGGCGTGCCCTTGAGCGTCATGCCGATGAAGGCGACCTTCACCGTGGCGCCATCTTTCGTGAAGGTCTTCATGCCGGTGGCGGGGAACAGCGTGTTGCCGTCGCTCTTCACCGTGTTGGCCGCGAGGAAGCCGAAGTTGGCGCCCGGGAAGCTCTTGTTCACGCGGCAGGGCTCGAGCGCGGTGTTCTTCGCGCAGCCGCCGTTCTTCATGCGCAGCAGTTCGGTCTGGCCCTTGTCGAACTCGTGGTTGCCGACCGCGTTGAAGTCGATCTTCATCGCGTTGACGGTTTCGATGGTCGATTCGTCGAGAAAGAGCGCGGAGACCAGCGGCGACGCGCCGATCATGTCACCGGCAGACACGACTGCGTTGTTCGGATTCTTTTCCTTCAGCGAAGCAATGGCCGATGCCATGTAGGCAGCGCCGCCGGCGGGCACCGGCACCGTGCCGCCCGCCTTGGCAGGCGCGGTGATCGACAGCTTCGGCGGCTCGAGGTTGCCGTGCAGGTCGTTGAAGGCGATGAGCTTCACGTCCACGCTGCCGGGAGCGGCAGGCGCGGGCGCCGGAGCCGGCGGATTGCTTGCCGTGGGAGGCGGCACGAACGGAATGAAATTGTTCGAACTGCCGCTGCCGCCGCAGGCAGTCAGGGAAGCCGCCACCGCGCCGGCAAGGGCGAAGTGCTTCAACGATGAGCGCATGGGAACCTCTCTCCTTTGTTTGGAATGCAGCGGATGCTGGACATGGCACATGACGAAGCCATGAAGGCCCGATCGCTTCGCAAGGAGATCGGTCGCGGGCTCAGGGCAACTGAACGAGGCGAATCGCGACACCGGGGCCGAAGGCGGCCTGCAGGAGCGCCTTGGCCTGCAGGCTGCGCTCGTCGGCTGGGAACTGCACTGCGAGCCAGCCTTCGGTCGGCCGGCGCTGCAGATGCCAGCCCTCCCGTCCGAGGAGGATGAGCCGGGCGAGCGCGGCTGGATCTGCCACCGGCAGCGCGGCGGGCGTGATGTCGAGCCAGTCGATCACCTGCTCGCTCTCGCCGCCCAGGCGTGCGGCCGCGCTCGCGGCGAGGGCTTGTTGCGTGACGGCATCGCGCACCATGCCCTGCAACACGATGCCGCCACCGTGCCAGCGGATCTCGAGCGAAGGACTTGCCCCGGCAGCGCTGGCCTGCGCCTCACCCGCAGCGATCAGGCGCCACGCGATGCCCGCCGCCAGGATGGCGACGCAGGCGATCGACGCCGCGAGAATCTTGATCCGCTTTGGCATTGGAGGCGCGAGCGTGCCACGCCAGGCATGACGCCGGTGTGACGCCCACCTGCAGCCGGCGGACAGCCATTCGGCCTACACGGATAAACGCATGCCGGCGCACCCGCTGAGCACCGGATTCCTATACGCTTGAGTTCCGTCCCCCGCATTCCCCAACACCCCGAGGAACGAACATGGCAGCCAATGCGAAAGTCACAGGAAATGTCGAATACCGGGCCGGCGACGGCCCCCTGATCCTCATTCCCCAGGGCCCCATCGAGATCCAGCTGGCGCCCGACAGCGCCGTGCTGAGCTGGGGCGATGCCGGCAGCATGCAGACGACGGCGATCCCGATCGCTGAATACCAGCGCTACCTGAACGAGGGCGTGATCCAGCCCGACTGAAGACTCACTTTGTTTGCCGGCGGCAATTGCGCCGCCCATGAAAAACGGCCCCGAGGGGCCGTTTTTCATTTGCTCTGCATCAGCAGCCTGCGGCTACTGCAATGCATGCGTCACCGGTTCTTACTTCTTCTTGGCAGCAGCGGCCTTCTTGGCGGGTGCGGCAGCCTTCTTCGCTGCGGGCTTGGCGGTCGCAGCCTTGCTGTCGGCCTTGCGCTTTGCAGCCTTGGGGTCCACGGCGGCCTTGAAGGCTGCGCCCGGCACGAACTTCGGCACCTTCTGTGCGGCGATCTTGATCTTGGTGCCGGCGCTGGGGTTGAAGCCCGAGCGTGCGGCGCGCGCCACTTGCTTGAAAGTGCCGAAGCCGACGATCTGGACGGGATCGTCCTTCTTCACGGCTGCGACGATCGAGCTGGTGATGGTCTCGAGAACGCGCGCGGCTTCTGCCTTGCTGAGGTTGTGGGCGACGGCGATTTTTTCGACGAGTTCGATGCGGTTCAACTGAGTTCCTAGTAGGTTTGATTTCGCCATGTTGCCTATGGCGGCGCAGCACGAATCACGCTGCAAGCGGGCGGGAGTTTATTCGACTGCGAGAGCCCGGATGTAACGCGGTCGCTTCGGGCTGTCGTTGATTTGCCTCATTCGGTCTTCGAGGAGGTCCTGTGCTCGCATGTTGGCGTGCGCTACGGGCATTGCGCGGGCGATTCAGGTCACGGATGACCACCTATCGGCGAGAAAAATCGAACTCGGTGTAATGACAAAGCGCCGAGCCACGACGAAGTTCTCCGATGAGATTTGATGACACCGTGCTTGCAAGGGCTGCTGCGGTTCATCGATGCTGCTGTGATGGCGACACTACCGTCGCTGCAAAGCTACGTATCGAGCGCGCTTCCGCTACGTTGTTCTCCAACAGCATCGGCGAGCCAAGCATCGGGCGTCTCTACCGATGCTCTTCGTGAGCAAGCGCATCGTGAGTTCGCCGCCGAACCTGATCGTGTTTTCATTCGATACGCCGCACTTGCCATGCGACGAGCGCACGCGCTCGTAGCCGTGATGCAACAGGCGCACGCAGACCAATGAATGAATCGGGAAAGCAAAGAAAAGGAAGAAGCCAGAAAGTGAAAAGCCCCTGCAGCTTTTGACTGCAGGGGCTTCTGACTGGCGGAGTGGACGGGACTCGAACCCGCGACCCCCGGCGTGACAGGCCGGTATTCTAACCAACTGAACTACCACTCCTGGTAGACAACGTTCGCTCCTTGCGGAACCGAGTGTTGACGACTCGTGCCGGCTTCACCGAGGTGAAACTGGCGACCCTACGGGGATTCGAACCCCGGTAGCCACCGTGAAAGGGTGGTGTCCTAGGCCTCTAGACGATAGGGTCAAAACCTTGGACGTGCTGCGATCAGCATCTCAAACCATCTCGACACTCTGGTGGAGGTAAGCGGGATCGAACCGCTGACCTCTTGCATGCCATGCAAGCGCTCTCCCAGCTGAGCTATACCCCCGTGTGGGTGTCGAGCCTCAGATTATAGCCCGAATTTCAGGCCTTTCTCAATCGTTCGATAACTTTTTCGCGGGAAAAAATTTCGAGGACTGAATCCAAGGACGGTGTTTGCGGTGTTCCCATCACAAGCACTCGTACTGGCATCGCTAACACTGGCATCTTCAATGCGTGTGTCGCGAGGACTTCCTTGATCATAACTGCGATCGAGGCCTTATCCCACGCGACCGTCATCATTTTTTCTGCGAGCGTTGCGATTGCGGGCTTCACTGCATCGGTGACGTGCTGCGCGCGATCGGCTTCGGTCACGGTGATGTCCGCATAGAACGCAGCAGCCCAGTCGGCCAGAGCCACCGTCGTGTCGCAGCGATCCTTGAAGAGCGCGCAGATCGCAGGCAGACGCTCATCTGCAACGATGCCGCGCTTCTGCAACTGCGCTGCAACGAGCGGAGCGAGTTCATCGCCGCTCTTCGCCTTGATGTATTGCGCGTTGACCCACGCGAGCTTGGCCGCATCCCACTGTGCGGGGCTCTTCGACAGGTGCGAACCGTCGAACCAGCTCACCATCTGCTCGCGCGTGAAGAGTTCGTCGTCGCCATGGCTCCAGCCAAGGCGCGCGAGATAGTTGAGCATCGCCTCGGGCAGGTAGCCGTTGTCTTCGTAGGCGGTGACGCTCACTGCGCCGCGGCGCTTCGAGAGCTTCTGTCCGTCGTCGCCGAGGATCACCGGCACGTGGCCGAACTCGGGCAGCGGCGCACCCAGCGCGCGGAAGATGTTGATCTGCCACGGCGTGTTGTTGATGTGCTCGTCGCCGCGGAACACGTGCGTGATGTTCATGTCCCAGTCGTCGACCACCACCGCGAAGTTGTAGGTCGGCACACCGTCGGGCCGCAGGATGATGAGGTCGTCGATCTCGCGGTTGTTGATGGTGATCTCGCCCTTCACGAGGTCGTTCCACGTCACGTCGCCTTCGGGCGGGTTGCAGAAGCGCACCACGGGCGGCACGCCTTCGGGCACGGGCGGCAGCACCTTGCCCGGCTCCGGGCGCCAGCGGCGGTCGTACAGCGTCTTCTCGCCGCGTGCGCGTTGCGCCTCGCGCATCTCCTCGAGTTCCGCAGGCGTGCAGTAGCAGTAGTAGGCGGTGCCCGCCGCGATCATCTGCGCGATCACTTCGCGATAGCGCTCGAGGCGCTGCATCTGGTAGATCGGGCCTTCGTCGTATTCGAGGCCGAGCCAGTGCATCGACGCGAGGATCTGGTCGGTGGAGTCCTGCGTGGAGCGGGCCACGTCGGTGTCCTCGATGCGCAGCACGAACTCGCCGCCGTAGTGGCGCGCATAGGCCCACGAGTAGAGGGCCGTGCGAGCCGTGCCCAGGTGAAGAAAACCCGTGGGGGATGGTGCGATGCGGGTGCGTACTTTGCCGGTCATTTCGTTATCGTGGATTCAGGGTGCTCAGGCCGCGCGCGATGTCGGCCTTGATGTCTTCGACGTGCTCGAGGCCCACCGCGAGGCGGATCAGCCCCTGGCCGATGCCCGCGGCCTGGCGCTGCGCTTCGGTCAGCCGGCCATGCGAAGTGGTGCCGGGGTGCGTGATGATGGTCTTCACGTCGCCGAGGTTGGTGGCCAGGCTCACCACGCGCGTGCTGTTCATGACGTGGAAGGCATTGGCACGCGCCGTCTCGGGCGAGTCGCCGGCCACGTCGAACGACACCACGGCACCGCCCTGCCCCGACTGCTGCTGCATGGCCAGCTCATGCTGCGCATGCGATGCGAGGCCAGGGTAGTACACGCGCGAGACGCCCGGCTGCTTCTCGAGCCACTGCGCGATCTCCATCGCGTTGGCGCAGTGCGCCTTCATGCGGATGCCCAGCGTCTCGATGCCCTTGAGCACCACCCACGCGTTGAACGGCGCCAGCGCCATGCCGGCGGTGCGCACGATGGGCCCGAACACGTCGACGATGAGCTTCGAGGGACCGCAGATCGCGCCTGCCATCACGCGGCCCTGGCCGTCGAGATGCTTGGTGCCGGAATGGATGACGAGGTCGGCACCCAGCGCGGCCGGACGCTGCAGGATCGGCGTGCAGAAGCAGTTGTCGACCGCCAACAGCGCACCCGCGGCATGCGCCACGTCGGCCAGTGCGCGGATGTCGCAGACCTCGGTGAGCGGATTGGTCGGCGTCTCGGCGAACAGCAGCTTCGTGTTGGGCTTGACGGCCGCGCGCCATTCGGCCACGTCGGTCTGCGACACGAAGGTGGTCTCGACGCCGAACTTGGCGAACTCCTTGCCGAACAGGTTCAGCGTGGAGCCGAACACCGAGCGCGAGCAGACCACATGGTCGCCGGCCTTCAGCAGACCCATGCACATCATGAGGATCGCGCCCATGCCGGTCGATGCGCCGATGGCCGCTTCCGTGCCCTCGAGCGCCGCGATGCGCTGCTCGAAGCTGGTCACGGTCGGGTTCGAGGTGCGCGAATAGGTGAAACCCGGCTCGGTGCCCGCGAAGCGGCGCATCGAGGTCTCGGCATCAGGCTGCACGAAGCCGCTGGTCAGGAAGAGCGCGTCGGAATGCTCACCGTACTGGCTCGGTGCGAGGCCGGTGCGCAGCGCGAGCGTCTCGGGGTGCAGCCCGGGCGGCAGTGTTCGATCGTCGTCGGTCACTTCGGCTGCCCTCACTCGCTGTGATTGGGGAGCGCGAGGCGCGAAGAATCCTCTTCGGTCTCTTCGATGCGCGGGCGGTTGCCGTTCATGCGCGAGATGGCTTCGGTGTCGATGTCGCCGGTCACGTACACGCCGTCGAAGCACGATGCGTCGAAGCCGTCGAGCTTGCCGTTGAGCGAGCCGATGGCGCGCTTCATGGCGTCGACGTCCTGGTAGATCAGCGCGTCGCAGCCGATCAGTTCGCGGATTTCCTCGACGCTGCGGTCGTGCGCCACCAGTTCGTCCTTGGTCGGCATGTCGATGCCATAGACGTTGGGGTAGCGCACCGGCGGCGCGGCACTGGCCAGGTAGACCTTGCGGGCGCCGGCGTCGCGCGCCATCTGCACGATTTCCTTACTGGTGGTGCCGCGCACGATGGAGTCGTCGACCAGCAGCACGTTGCGGCCCTTGAACTCGCTGCCGATCACGTTGAGCTTCTGGCGCACCGATTTCTTGCGTACGCCCTGCCCCGGCATGATGAAGGTGCGGCCCACGTAGCGGTTCTTCACGAAGCCCTCGCGGTACGGCACGCCCAGCAGGTGCGCCAGCTGCGTGGCGCTCGGGCGGCTCGACTCGGGAATCGGGATGATCACGTCGATCTGGTTCGGCGGCACGGTCGACACGACGCGCTTGGCCAGCGTCTCGCCCAGGTTCAGGCGTGCCTGGTAGACCGAGATGCCGTCGAGCACCGAGTCCGGACGGGCCAGGTAGACGAATTCGAAGATGCAGGGGTTGAGCGTCGGCGACTCGGCGCACTGCATCGAATGGACGTTGCCTGCGAGGTCGATGAACACCGCCTCGCCCGGATTGATGTTGCGCTCGAAGGTATGGCCCGAGCCTTCCAGCGCGACCGATTCGCTGGCCACCATCACGGTGCCGTCGGCGCTGCGGCCCATGCACAGCGGCCGGATGCCGTATGGGTCGCGGAAGGCCAGCAGGCCGTGGCCGGCGATGAGCGACACCACGGCATACGAGCCGCGCAGGCGCTTGTGCATGCTCTTCACGGCAGCGAACACCTCGGCCGGATGCAGCGGCACGCCACGCGAGGCGCGCTCGAGTTCGTGCGCCAGCACGTTGAGCAGCACTTCGGAGTCGCTCTCGGTGTTGGTGTGGCGGTGGTCGGTGGAGAACAGCTCCGAGCGCAGCGCGTGGGCGTTGGTCAGGTTGCCGTTGTGCACCAGCACGATGCCGAAGGGCGCGTTCACATAGAAGGGCTGGGCCTCTTCCTCGCTGTAGGCGTTGCCGGCGGTCGGGTAGCGCACCTGGCCCAGGCCCACGCTGCCGGGCAGCGCGCGCATGTTGCGCGTGCGGAACACGTCGCGGACCATGCCCTTGGCCTTGTGCATGAAGAACTTGCGTTCCTGCAGCGTGACGATGCCTGCGGCATCCTGGCCGCGGTGCTGCAGGAGCAGCAGCGCGTCATAGAGCAGCTGATTGACGGGTGCGTTGCTGACAACGCCGACGATTCCACACATGAACGATTCCCCTTAGGGCAGGTAGCTGGCCAACTTTTCAGGCAGGGAGGGCTTGAGGCCCTGCAATGCCGCATCGAGAACAATGGCGCTGCGCGATTCGTGCCACCAGGCACTGTCGCTCAACACCAGCAAATGGACAACGACGGCGAACACGAGCAGGGCCACCACGCCCCGCGCCGCGCCGAACGCCGCGCCCAGAATCCGATCCACCGGCCGCAGACCCACGACCGTGATCAACTTGCGCGTGAGCGCTGCCACCAGCCCCACGCCGAACACCACCGCCACGAACACCAGCACGAAGGCCAGCGGGTAGCGCCACGCTCCCTGCGGGTCACCGAACGGCAGCCATGCCGCCACGTCCGACGCCAGCCACTGGGCTGCAATGAAGGCGGCCACCCATCCGATCAGCGAAATCACCTCGAACACCAGCCCGCGCACCAGGCCGAAAAGCATCGACACCCCGATGAGCGCGACGGCGATCCAGTCGAGCAAGGCCACGGCAACGGAAGGCGACGACTCTTACAACGTGAGGATCGCGGCCGACAAAGACAAGCCCTTGACCTTCTCGGCAGCGCGGTCGGCCTCGGCACGCGAACTGAAGGGGCCGACACGCACACGCGTGCGCTCACCGTCTGCCGTCTTGGCCACGTGCACATAGGTCTTGAGACCGGCCTTCTCGAGCTTCTGGCGCACCTCGCGCGCCTTGTCGGCATCGGCGAAGGCGCCGACCTGCACCACGAAACGGCCGGCATCGTCGGCTGCGGCAGGCTTGGCCGCGGCAGCGGTGGCGGGCTTGCCCTCGAGCAGCGCGCGGGCACGAGCGCCATCGTCGACGGCGGCGGGCTTGGGTTTCGCTTCGGGCTTGGCTTCCGGCTTCGGCTTGGCCTCGGGCTTGGGTTCCGGCTTGTGTTCGGGTTTCGGTTCCGGCTTCGGCTCCGGTTTGGGCTCGGGCTTCGGCTTCTGTTCGGGCTTGGGCTCCACGGCCGCGACGGGCGGCGTGGCGGGCACGGGCTTGCCGGGGTCGATCACGGTGCCGTCGGCGGTCTCGGTGATCATGCCGCTGGACGAGGAAGAGGCAACGCGCGAGCTGCCGCTGTTGTCGGGCGCCGCCGGCGAGGTGCTCGCGGCAGGCGCGGGCGTCGCGGGAACGGGCAGCGGCTTGACCTTGTTGCGGTCGGGAATCTCGATGGGGATGTCGACCGACACGGGCCGCGGCTGGGTATCGAACAGCAGCGGGAAGCCGATCACGCCGAGCAGCACCAGCACCGCCGCGCCGAGCAGCCGGTGGCGCGCACGCCGACGCATGGTTTCGACACTTTCCGCGGGGACGGCTGCCGGGGCGCCTCGTCCTTCGTTGCCTTGCGGGCCGCGCGTGCGGAACTTGAAAAACGCCATGAAGTTCGATCCCTGAAGGAGTGCAGCGAGCTTGCGCCAGAAGGTGTGTACGGCCCGACGGTCAGCCGCCCGGCGACAGGTGTTTGGCTTGCAGCCGGGGGGTGCCGTTTTCGAGCACGCCACCCACGGTGAAGAACGATCCGAAGACCACGATTCTATCAGCGGCCCCTGCCTGCCCGATGGCCGCGTCCAGCGCTTCCATGGGGCTCGCGTGCACGCTGCCGGAGGCGTCGGTGCGCTTGTTCTGCGCCTGCCAGGCGGCCAGCAGATCCGACGCCTTGGCGGCGCGCGGCGTGGGCAGATCGGTGAAGTACCAGCGGTCGATCAGCGGTCCGATGCGCGCGAGGATCGGGGCCAGGTCCTTGTCCGCCATCACGCCGAAGACACCGTGCGTGGTGGGGTAGAAGCCCATCGCATCGAGGTTCTCGGCCAGCGCGGCCACCGCGTGCGCGTTGTGCGCGACGTCGAGCACCAGTGCCGGCTCGCCCGGCACGATCTGGAAGCGGCCCGGCAGCTCGACCATTGCGAGCCCGTTGCGCACGGCCTGCGCGGTGATCGGCAACTGAGGGCGCAGCGCCTCGAGCGCCGCCAGCACGCCGGCCGCATTGATGAGCTGGTTGGCGCCGCGCAGCGCCGGATAGGCCAGCCCGCTGTAGCGCCGCCCGCGGCCCGACCAACCCCACTGCTGCTTGTCGCCAGAGACGTTGAAGTCGGTTCCGAAGCGCCACAGGTCGGCGCCGATCGCATTGGCGTGGTCGACCACGCTCTGCGGCGGCACCGGGTCGCTCACGATGGCGGGCTTGCCCGGGCGCATGATCCCGGCCTTCTCGAAGCCGATGCTCTCGCGGTCGGGACCGAGGTATTCCATGTGGTCGAGGTCGATGCTGGTGATGACCGCGCAGTCGGTGTCGATGATGTTGACCGCGTCGAGCCGGCCGCCCAGGCCGACCTCGAGGATCGCCACGTCGGGCTTCTGCTCGATCATGCAGTGCAGGATGCCGAGCGTGGTGAACTCGAAATAGGTCAGGGGCATCTCGCCGCGCGCCTTTTCCACCACTTCGAAGCTTGCTATCAGTTTGGAAGCGTCGACGGCCTCGCCCAGGAGCCGCAGCCGCTCCTCGAAGCGCACCAGGTGCGGAGAGGTGAACACCGCCGTGCGGTAGCCCGCGTGCGTCAGGATCGATTCGAGCATGGCACAGGTCGAGCCCTTGCCGTTGGTGCCGGCCACCGTGATGACGGGGCAGCCGAAACGCAGGCCGAGACGCTGCGCCATTTCCTTGGCGCGCTCGAGTCCGAGCTCGATGTTCTTGGGATGGAGTCGCTCGGCGCGCTCGAGCCAGTCGTTCAGGGTTTCCATGGAGGCGGGCATTGTCGCCGACCCGTCGACCGGGGCATCATCGCGGCCATGACAACCCTATACGGCATCCCGAACTGCGACACCGTCAAGCGCGCCCGCGCCTGGCTCGACGAACACGGCGTGGAATACACCTTCCACGATTTCAAGAAACAGGGCGTGCCGGAGGCCGAGCTCGACCACTGGCTGAAGAAGCCCGGCTGGGAGGCCCTGGTCAACCGCAAGGGCACCACCTGGCGCAAGCTCGACGACACCACCCGCGAGGGCGTGGTCGACGCCGCGTCGGCGCGTGCCGTGCTGCTGGCCAACCCCAGCCTGATCAAGCGGCCGGTGGTCAACTGGGGCCCGAAAAAGCCCGTTACGACGGGGTTCGACGCCGAAACCTGGGCTGTCAACGCCGTGTAAACCGCGGAACCCGACCTGCCACCCGGCGTCGAACTTCGATCCGCAGGAGAGACACACCATGAAAAATCGCAGTTTTCGCACTCTCGCCGGCATTTCGGTCGCCGGCATGCTGGCCGCCGGCACCGGCCTCGTTCATGCCCAGCAGAACCAGGTGGTCCAGGCCCGGGTGATCTCCGCCACCCCGATCCGCGAGACGACCGGGAGCGACGTCAACTACAACGTCACCTACGAATACAACGGCCGCCAGTACACCACCCGCATGAACAGCCGGCCCGGCGCGACGATCCCGATCCAGGCCAGCGCTTACGGGGTCACGGGCGTGACGGGCGCCACGACCTCCCCGGTGGCGCCGCAGCCGCAGCTGCAGCCCTATCCGGTCGAGGCCAACAACGGCGGCGGCTATGCCCCTCAGTCCGGCGGCTCGCCGTGGGACAACGTGGTGCCCGAGCCGGGAGTCGTCGTTTCCAGCGCCCCCTCACCGGTCTACCAGCCGGCCCCGGTTTACGCCGCTCCCGCACCCGTCTACGTGGCGCCTGCCTACGCGTACCCCTATGCCTACCCCTACGTCTACCCGCCGGTCGGTGTCTCGCTGAACCTGGGCTATTCGCGCGGCTGGGGCGGCGGCTACTACCGCGGATACGGCTATCGCGGCTGGGGTGGCTACCGCGGCGGCTGGCACCGCTGAGGCGCCGGCTGGCGGGCTGCAGCGCCCGAGCCCCTAAAATCGAGGACTTTTCCAACCCTTGACGGGTGCGCCGCTGGTGCGGTGCGTCCTCGATTCGCTGGCCGCCAAGGCGCCGGCGCCACCCAATGACGACGACTACCGACACTCTGAACAGCGCCGCAGTGGCCACCAAGGCCAATGTGTATTTCGACGGCAAGTGCGTGAGCCACAGCCTCACCCTGGCGGATGGCACGAAGAAATCGGTCGGCGTGATCCTGCCGTCCACCCTGACCTTCAACACCGGCGCCCCCGAGATCATGGAAGGCACCGCCGGCAGCTGCGAATACCAGCTCGCGGGCTCCGACGAATGGCTCGCCTCGGGCCCCGGCCAGAAGTTCAACGTGCCCGGCAATTCCAGCTTCAAGATCCGTGTAACGGGCGAGCCCTACAGCTACATCTGTCATTTCGGCTGAGCCGACCGAAACAACGCCAACCGGACCACCCAGACATGTCGACCATCCTCCAAAACGTTCCCGCCGGCCAGAAGGTCGGCATCGCCTTCTCCGGCGGCCTGGACACCAGCGCGGCGCTCCACTGGATGCGCAACAAGGGCGCGATTCCCTACGCCTACACCGCCAACCTCGGCCAGCCCGACGAGCCCGACTACGACGAGATCCCCCGCAAGGCGATGCTCTACGGCGCCGAGAACGCCCGCCTGATCGACTGCCGCGCGCAGCTGGCCAACGAAGGCATCGCCGCCCTGCAGGCAGGCGCCTTCCACGTCACCACCGCGGGCGTCACCTACTTCAACACCACGCCGCTGGGCCGCGCCGTGACCGGCACCATGCTCGTGTCGGCCATGAAGGAAGACGACGTCCACATCTGGGGCGACGGCAGCACCTACAAGGGCAACGACATCGAGCGCTTCTACCGCTACGGCCTGCTGACCAACCCCGCCCTCAAGATCTACAAGCCCTGGCTCGACCAGGTCTTCATCGACGAACTGGGCGGCCGCGCCGAGATGTCGGCGTTCATGCAGAAGGCCGGCTTCGCCTACAAGATGTCGGCCGAGAAGGCCTACTCGACAGACTCGAACATGCTCGGCGCCACGCACGAGGCCAAGGACCTGGAGCACCTGAACAGCGGCATCCAGATCGTGCAGCCCATCATGGGCGTGGCTTTCTGGAAGGACGAGGTCGAAGTCAAGCGCGAGACCGTGTCGGTGCGCTTCGAGGAGGGCGTGCCGGTCGCGCTGAACGGCGTGCGCTATTCGAACCTGGTCGAGCTGATCCTCGAAGCCAACCGCATCGGCGGCCGCCACGGCCTGGGCATGAGCGACCAGATCGAGAACCGCATCATCGAGGCCAAGAGCCGCGGCATCTACGAGGCTCCCGGCCTGGCGCTGCTGTTCATCGCCTACGAGCGTCTGGTCACCGGCATCCACAACGAAGACACGATCGAGCAGTACCGCGAGAACGGCCGCAAGCTCGGCCGCCTGCTCTACCAGGGCCGCTGGTTCGACCCGCAGGCCATCATGCTGCGCGAGACGGCCCAGCGCTGGGTGGCGCGCGCCATCACCGGCGAGGTGACGGTCGAGCTGCGCCGCGGCAACGACTACTCGATCATGAACACCGAGTCGGCCAACCTCACGTACAAGCCCGAGCGCCTGAGCATGGAGAAGGTCGAGGGCGCATTCACGCCGCTGGACCGCATCGGCCAGCTGACGATGCGCAACCTCGACATCGCCGACACGCGCGAGAAGCTGGGTATCTACACCCAGACCGGCCTGCTGTCGTCGAGCGAAGGCGCCTCGCTGCCGAAGCTGGCGAACGACGGCGACGCGAGCTGATCGGCAACGGAACGCTCCAATGACAACGGGCCCCTCGGGGCCCGTTTTTCATGGGTGACGCACACGGAGATCAGTCTCCGCCACCTCCGCCGCAGCCGCCTCCGCAGCCACCGCCGCCATCGGACGAACCACCGTCGCCGGAGCCGCCGTCACCACCGCTGCTGCTCGACTCGCTGCCGCCGAAGCCGCCCGCGTCGCCCGAGCTGCCGCCGTCCGACGAGGACGATTCCCCGAAGCTCGTGCCGCAATGGGCATCCGAGCCGATGTGCCGCTCCACCGCACGGCAGTCGGGCACGTAGTGGAAGCCGCCTTCAACGGCGAACTTGATGTCCAGCGCGAACAGCAGCGGCAGCCGCGCCGGCTTGCGCGGGTCGATGCTCTCCTCCTTGCAGGCCCAGTACCAGGTGCGGCGCAAGCCGTCGTTGCGCTTGGGGTCTCGGCCCAGCACCTCCGCCGGGCTGTGGTGCAGCATGCCGCCGAAGGCCGCCTTGCACCAGTTCTGGTAGCCCTGCGTGTGCAGGATGAACTCGTGCCAGGCCGTGTCGACCACCTTCGAAGGCATGGCCACGAACTTTCGGTCGCTGCGCAGGTGCGCCATGAAGAACTGGCGCAGGCCGCGCAGCACCAGTTCGGCGTCGCGCCGGCTGAGCTGCGGATGCGCCTGGCACAGCTTGCCCACCAGGAAGGGCGGCAGCCGCGCTTCGCGGATGAACTGGCGCCGCAGGCTGGTCTCGAGGAACTTGAGCACCGCCGCGAACAGCAGCGCGAACACGATCACCGCCACCATCGAGCCCCAGCGCCGCGTTCCGAGCAAGAGCGCCAGCAGCGCAACCACGGGCACGGCCCGGCGAGCCCAGACGAGGGCGCCGATGCGGCGGCGGAAATTCAGGTGGAGGAAGTCGAGGTCCATGTCGCCCGGCGGTCCGTCAGACCACCACCGGCTCCGGCTCCAGCCGGATGCCGAAGCGCTCGTACACGCTGGTCTGGATGGCCTTCGCGAGCGTCATCACCTCGCCGCCGGTCACCGGGTTCTCGCGGCCGCCGCGGTTGACCAGCACCAGCGCCTGCCGCTCGTACACGCCGGCATTGCCCACCGACTTGCCCTTCCAGCCGCAGGCGTCGATGAGCCAGCCTGCCGCCAGCTTGATGCTGCCGTCGTCCATCGGGTAGTGAACGATCTTGGGGTCGCGCGCGATGATGTCGGCGCACTGCTCGGGCGTGACCGTCGGGTTCTTGAAGAAGCTGCCGGCATTGCCCAGCACGCGCCAGTCGGGCAGCTTGGCGCGGCGGATGGCGCAGATCCAGTCGAAGATGTCCTGCGCGCTCGGCGTGAAATTGCCGGCTTCCTCCATCTTGCGCTCGAGATCGAGGTAGCCGACCACCGGTTTCCAGGGCTTGGGCAGGCGAAAGCGCACCCGGGTGATCACCGCCCTGCCCGCCAGCCCGAAGTCGTTCGGGCCGCTGCGCACGTGCTTGAAGACCGAGTCGCGGTAGCCGAAGGCGCACTGGGCGGCATCGAGGGTGAAGCTGCGGCCGGTTTCGAGGTCGAAGGCGTCGAGCGAATCGAAGCGATCCTGCAGCTCGACGCCGTAGGCACCGATGTTCTGCACCGGCGAGCCGCCCACCGTACCCGGAATCAGCGCGAGGTTTTCCAGCCCCGGATAGCCGCTGCGCACCATCCATTCGACGGCGTCGTGCCAGGTTTCGCCGGCGCCGGCCTCCACGATCCAGGCGCGCGGGGTTTCCTCGAGCAGCCGCAGGCCCTTGATCTCGACCTTCAGCACCAGCGATCTCACGTCGCCCGTCAGCACGATGTTGCTGCCGCCGCCCAGCACGAAACGGGGTGCTTCGCGCCATGCCGGATCGGCATGCAGCGCGACCAGATCAGCCTCGCCGGCAATGCGCGCGAGATTCTGCGCGCGCGCGACGATGCCGAAGCTGTTGTAGGGCTGCAGCGGGACGTTGGACTCCACGATCATGGGAGAATTGTCGCATCTGCACCCGTGAAGAATTCAGGAGAGAGTCCATGCCGTCCTTCGATACCGTCTGCGAACCCAATCTTCCCGAGGTGAAGAACGCGGTCGAGAACACCGCCAAGGAAATCGCAACGCGCTTCGATTTCAAGGGCACGGCCGCCGCCGTCGAGCTCAAGGACAAGGAAATCACCATGATCGGCGACGCGGAGTTCCAGCTCGTCCAGGTCGAGGACATCCTTCGCAACAAGCTCACCAAGCGCAGCGTCGACGTGCGCTTCCTCGACAAAGGCGACGTCCAGAAGATGGGCGGCGACAAGGTCAAGCAGGTCATCAAGATCAAGAGCGGCATCGAGAGCGAGCAGGCCAAGAAGATCACGCGCATCGTCAAGGACAGCAAGCTCAAGGTGCAGGCCGCGATCCAGGGCGACGCGGTGCGCATCACCGGTGCCAAGCGCGACGACCTGCAGGCGGCCATGGCGCTGATCAAGAAGGACGTGCCGGACATGCCGCTCACGTTCAACAACTTCAGGGACTGAAACAGGTACTCCCCCAGGCTTGCCCACTTCGTGTGGCCGCCAACCCCCTCGCCGGGGGCAATACCGGCGGACCGGCGGAGCCGGTTCCGCGGTATTCCTGGTCTATCAAGTCGAACAACCGACGCTGGAGCAGCAAGCCTCTTATGAAACACCTTCTCGTCGCAGCGCAGCTGTTCGCTGCCGCCGCCGTAGCGCACGCGGCCGGCTCGGTCACGCTGACGGGCAGCATCGGCAGCCGCGCGATCCTGATCGTGAACGGCAATCCGCCCAAGACGGTGGCGGTCGGCGAGAGCTACCAGGGCGTGAAGCTGATCTCGCTGCAGGCAGAGCAGGCCGTGGTCGAGATGGAGGGCAAGCGCGTCAACCTGCGCATGGACACGCCGGTGAGCATCGGCGGCGGTGGCGGGTCGGGCGGGGGCGGGAGCCGCGTGGTGCTGTCGGCCGACAGCCGCGGACACTTCATGACGCAGGGCGCCATCAACGGGCGGCCGGTCACCTTCATGCTCGACACGGGCGCGACGGCCATCGCGCTGTCGGCCGACGATGCCCAGCGCATCGGCCTGGACTACAGCAAGGGCCAGCGCGTGCTGATGAACACCGCCAACGGCACGGCCACCGGCTACAAGCTGCGCCTGCAGTCGGTGCGCGTGGGCGACGTGGAGGTCTACGACATCGACGCCATCGTCTCGCAGCAGGCCATGCCCTTCGTACTGCTGGGCAACAGCTTCATCAACCGCTTCTCGATGCGGCGCGACGCGGACCAGATGGTCCTCGAGAAGCGGTACTGACCGGCTCGCCGGCCTCTCAGGCCTGGGCAGCCGTGACGACGATCTCGATCTTGTAGGCCGCATTGGCCATCTTGGCCTGCACGGTGGCGCGCGGCGGCGTGTTGCCGGCCGGGATCCAGGCGTCCCACACCTCGTTCATGGCGGTGATGTCGTCGATGTCGGCCAGGAAGATCTGCGTCATGAGGATGCGCGACTTGTCGCTGCCGGCCTCGGCCAGCAGGCGGTCGACCATGCCGAGCACCTGCGTGGTCTGGCCGCGGATATCCTGCGTGGTGTCGTCGGGCACCTGGCCCGCGAGGTAGACGGTGCCGTTGTGCACGGCCGTCTCCGACAGGCGGGGGCCGACGTGGTAGCGGGTGATGGAAGCCATGGAGCGTGCTCTTTCTTGGGTTCAGGTTGGTTTCTTCTTGGAGCCGAGCTTCGACTCCGTGCCGGCGGCCAGCCGGCGGATGTTCTCGCGGTGCCGCCAGATCAGCAGCAGGCTCATGACGATGATCGCGACCAGCGCCGTGCGGTCCAGCGGCCAGGCGATGCCGCCGCCGATCAGGTAGTAGGCCGGCGCGAAGAAGGCGGCCACCAGCGACGACAGCGACGAATAGCGGAAGAAGATCGCGATGATGAGCCAGGTGGCCCCGGTGGCCAGCCCCAGCCACGGCGCGATGCCCACCAGCACGCCGGCGGCAGTGGCCACGCCCTTGCCGCCCTGGAAGCCGAAGAACACCGGGTACAGGTGCCCGAGGAACGCGGCCACGCCGGCCACCGCGGCAACGCCCTCCCCCAGGCCCCACTGCGCGCCGAACTGATGGATCAGGAACACCGGCACCCAGCCCTTGAGCGCATCGAGCAGCAGCGTGGCGAGCGCCGCGCCCTTGTTGCCCGAGCGCAGCACGTTGGTGGCGCCGGGGTTCTTGCTGCCGTAGCTGCGCGGATCGGCCATGCCGAGCGCCTTGCTCACGATGACCGCGAAGGAAAGCGAGCCGATCAGGTAAGACGCCACGATGGCAATGAGGGAAGGCAAGGTGAAGCTCAAGACGGCACTCCGCGTGGGACGGTTGTTGTTCTGTTGCGCGACCACCGTCCGAAAGGGCGATCGGGATCGCAAGTCGGTGATGTCGCCATGGCGGCGGCTATTCTGCCAGCGCGCATTGGACGGGCTTCGCGCCCAGCAGCGCCACGCACACCTGCGGGTCAATGCCGATCAGGTAGCCGCGCCGCCCGCCGTTGAGCACGATGCGCGGCAGCTCGAGCACGGTCGATTCCACGTACACCGGCATCTCGCGCCGCGTGCCGAAGGGCGAGGTGCCGCCCACCATGTAGCCGCTGTGCCGCTGCGCCACCTCGGGCTTGCAGGGCTCGACCGACTTGGCGCCGATCTGGCGCGCGAGATTCTTCGTCGATACCGTGCGGTTGCCGTGCATCAGCACGACCAGCGGCTTGGCGTCCTGGTCCTGCATCACCAGCGTCTTGATGACGGTGAACGGGTCCAGCCCCAGCATCTCGGCGCCGCGCTGCGCGCCGCCGTGCTCGACGTATTCGTAGGGGTGCTCGGTGAAGGCGATCTTGTGCGCGCGCAGCAGTTGCGTGGCGGGTGTCTCGGAGGTGTGGGTGCTTTTCTTGGCCATCTCGGTGGCAATTTCGGATTCAGGATCACTTCAGAAAACCTGGTGCTCTGCAGCAAGAATCTGCCGCACCACTTGAATTCCGGTCGAGCCATGCAGCATACGCCAGCCCCGGTGGGCGCGATTCCGTTCCACCCGGTGCGCCGCCCGGCTCTCACGGCGATCGTGCTGGCGGTCGCGGCAATGCACGCGGCGGTGCTCTGGCTGCTGGTGATCGCGACGAAGCCGCATGGGCGCATTGCCGGTGCTGCGAAACGCATCGTCGTTGAAATGGTGCGAGCGGAGCCTCCCGCGAAAGCGAAAACGGAAGCGGCATCGCCGCCCTCCGCATCGTCGCCGCGCCCTGCCGTCAGGCGCCCGCCGCAATCCGCTCGCGCCAGATCGATCGCCGCGCCCGAAGCACCCGCCGCCACCGCTGCACCATCGCAAGCCGCAAGCGATGCACCCGCGCCGCCGCTGATCCTCCACTCGGAAAGCACCCGCCGCGCCCTGCGCGACATCGGCCGCGAACACTCCTTCGCCGAGCGAGCCGGTCAGGAAATCAACGGCAATTCGCGCTCAGCCTTCGATTCCAGACTGAGCGCCGGTATCTCGGGCGCCGCGCGCGGCGACTGCGCCAAGGGCGAGTTCAAGGGCGGCGGCATGGGCCTGCTGAGCCTGCCCGCGCTCGCCCTGGCCGCCGCGAACGGCGAATGCGGACGCTGACGAATCAGGCCGCAGGATCGCGGATGTCCCAGCGGATCTTGTCGATCTCGGCCAGGATTTCGGGCGACAGCGTGGTGCCGTACACGTCCAGGTCTTCTTCCAGCTGCGCCAGCGAGGTCACGCCGATGATCGTGCTCGCCACCTGCCACTTGGTGTAGCAGAAGGCCAGCGCCAGCTGCGTCGGCGTCAGGCCGTTGTCGCGGGCGAGCTGGTTGTAGCGCTTCGCGGCCCGCAGCGAATCGGGGCGGCCCCAGCGCTGCTTGCGCACAGATTCGTAGCTCGAAATGCGCGCGCCCTTCGGCGCATCGGGCCCTTCGATGCCGCTCTGGTCGTACTTGCCGGTCAGCAGGCCGAAGGCCAGCGGCGAGTACGCCAGCAGCGACACGCCCAGCCGGTGCATCGTTTCGTCCAGGCCGTTCTCGTGGCCGCGGCTGATGAGGCTGTAGACGTTCTGCACCGTCGCCACGCGCGGCAGGCCGTGCTGCTCGGCCAGGCGCACGAACTCGTGCACGCCGTAGGGCGTTTCGTTCGACAGGCCGATGGCGCGCACCTTGCCCGCCTTCACCAGCTTGCCGAGCGCCTCCAGCTGCTCGTGGATAGAGGTCTTCGAGGTTTCCTTGGCCGGGTCGTAGTAGATGTTGCCGAAGGCGGGCACGTGGCGCTCGGGCCAGTGGATCTGGTAGAGGTCGATGACGTCGGTGCGCAGCCGCTTCAGGCTGGCGTTGCACGAGGCCTCGATGTCCGCGGCCGTCATGCCGCTGCCTTCGCGCACCCAGGGCATGCCGCGCGAAGGGCCGGCCACCTTGGTCGCGACCACCAGCTTCTGGCGCGCGCCGGGGTTGGCGGCGAACCAGTTGCCTATGATGGTCTCGGTGACGGAATAGGTTTCCTTGCGCGCGGGCACCGAGTACATCTCGGCGGTGTCGATGAAGTCGACGCCCCGCTCCAGCGAGCGGCTCAGGATGGCGTGGGAGGTGGGCTCGTCGACCTGTTCGCCGAAAGTCATCGTGCCGAGGCAGATCGGGGTGACGTGCAGGTCGCTTTGACCGAGTTGGATCTTTTTCATGCGCGGGATGCTACCGCCCCGGTCCGCGGCCCGCCGGCCGACGCGCCAAAACCCGAGCGCCGCGCGGGCGGGAGCTGTCCTGTGCCGGACTGCGTCAGTACAAAGGCCTCCTTATCATCGGCGCCCATGTACCAAGCCCTCCGCCCCTCCCGCAGCGAATTCGTGCCCGTGCGCAACCTCAGCTACCACGTGCGCCTGTGGGGCCAGCCCTCAGACGAGCGCCCGCCGCTGGTGCTGGCACACGGCTGGATGGACGTGGCTGCGTCGTGGCAGTTCGTGGTCGACGCGATGAAGGAAGAGCGCTTCATCATCGCCCCCGACTGGCGCGGCTTCGGCCTGACCGACGGCGGCGGCGTCGACAACTACTGGCTCGCCGACTACCTCGCGGACCTCGAATGGCTGCTCGACCACTACGCAGGCGAAGGCGACGGTGCGAGGCAGGTCGACCTGGTCGGCCACAGCATGGGCGGCAACGTCGCCATGCACTACGCCGGCGTGCGGCCGCAGCGCATCCGCCGCCTCGTCAACCTCGAAGGCTTCGGCATGCCCGCGCGTAAGCCCGACGAGGCGCCCGCGCGCTACGGCCAGTGGATCGACGAGCTCAAGCGCCTGCACCGCGGCGAAATGGCGCTGGCCGGCTACTCGGCCGTGGACGGCGTGGCCCGCCGCCTCATGAAGACCAACCCGCGCCTCACGCCCGACAAGGCCGCCTGGCTCGCCAGCCACTGGTCGGCGAGCCAAGCTCAGCCCGACGGCAGCGAGCGCTGGCAGATCCTGGGCGAGGCGGCGCACAAGATCGTCAACGCGCACATCTTCCGCGTCGACGAGACGCTGGCGCTCTATGCGCGCATCACCGCGCCGCTGCTGATGGTGGAAGCCTCCGACGACAGCCTGCACGGCTGGTGGAAGAACCGCTACACACTCGACGAATTCCACGAACGGCTGAAGTCGGTGGGCAACGTGCGCATCGAGCGGCTGGAGGATGCGGGGCACATGCTTCATCACGACCAGCCGCGGATCGTTGCGCGGATGATCGAAGACTTCATCGCCTGAAGAAGCCGGCTGCGGCCCGGTACGCCTCCGCTCCCTTCCTCCTGCACGCGCGGCACGACATCGCCGCCGGCGCAGCCGCTTGGCCTGCTATTTGCAAAGAAAGCCTCACGCCGCTTCGTTGGCACAACGATGAGGCAGACCGTGGTGCGCGTGCGCGCCCAGGCGAGCAAACGTTTCACACCTAAGTTCGCAAAGACGGCCTGCCGGTGCTCGTGCGGTGGTCGATGCTGGTGCAGCCAGCACGTCCTGGGTGATCTTGAGCGAAAGGGAGTCCTCGAATGACCAGAGTCGTACGCGCCCACACGCCGCTGGGCGAAGAGCAGCTCGTGTTCCGTTCCATGCGCGGCGTGGAAGGGCTGTCGCAGCTGTTCGAGTTCGAGGTCGACCTGCTGAGCCCGAGCATGTCGATCGACATGAAGGCCGTGCTCGGCAAGCCTCTCGCGCTCGAGATACGGACGGCCGGGGAGCCCCGCTTCCTCAACGGCCAGATCGTCCGCTTCACGATGATCGGCAAGGAAGGCGACACCTCGCGCCACATCGTCTACCGCGCGAGCGTGCGGCCCTGGCTCTGGTATCTCACGCGCAGCAGCGACTGCAAGATCTTCCAGAACAAGTCGGTGGTCGAGATCCTCGAGGAGGTGTTCGCCGACTACGGCTTCGCCTTCGAGAAAAGGCTCGGCGGCAGCTACCGGCAGTGGGAGTACTGCGTGCAGTACCAGGAAACCGACTTCGCCTTCGTCAGCCGGCTGATGGAGCACGAAGGCATCTACTACTTCTTCGAGCACGGCAAGAGCCAGCACACGCTGGTGCTGGCCGACGACATCGGGGCGCATGAGCCGCTGCCGGCCTATCCGAAGATCAGCTACCTCGCCACCGACCGCGACCTGGCCCCTTTCCAGGAAGTGATCGACCAGTGGCAGGTCACGGAGGAGATCCGCCCCGGCAGCTACGTGGTGGACGATTTCGATTTCAAGAAGCCGCGCGCCGACCTCATGAACGTGCGAAACCAGCCGCGCGGCGGCGATCACGGCCAGTACGAGATGTACGAATGGCTCGGCGGCTTCAGCGAGTCCGAGCAGGGCGAGCACTACGCGCGCATCCGCCTCGAGGAGGCGCAGGCCCAGGCCGAACGCGACACCGGCCACACCAACGTGCGCGGCATGGCGCCCGGCTATCGCTTCACCATGCAGAACTGCCCGCGCGAAGACGACAACCGCGAGTACCTCGTGGTGTCGGTCTCCTACGCGCTGCGCGAGGGAGGCTATGCGAGCGGCAGCGAGCCGGGCTCCTACAGCTTCGACTTCGCGGTGCAGCCCGCCAGCTGCGCCTTCCGCGCGCCGCGCGTGACGCCCATGCCGCGCGCCAACGGCCCGCAGACGGCCACGGTGGTGGGCAAGGCGGGACAGGAGTTCTGGGTCGACCAGTACGGCCGCGTGAAGGTGCAGTTCCGCTGGGACCGCTACGGCAAGAGCGACGAGAACAGCTCGTGCTGGGTGCGCGTGTCCAGCGCATGGGCCGGCTCGAACTACGGCGCCGTGAACCATCCGCGCCGGGGCCAGGAGGTGGTGGTCGACTTCATCGGGGGACACCCCGACCGGCCGATCATCATCGGCCGCGTCTACAACGCCGACCAGATGCCGCCGCTGGAGTTGCCGGCCAAGGTCACGGTCAGCGGCTTCGTCAGCCGCAGCAGGGACGGCTCGGCCGCCAACGCCAACGAGTTCATCCTCGACGACGCGCCGGGCTGCGAGCTGGTGCGCATCCACGCCGAGAAGGACTTCGAGATCGACGTGGAGAACGACCTGCGGATCCACGTCGAGAACGACGAGACCGAGACCATCGACGGCCACCGCAACACCCATGTGCTGAAGACCGACACGCTCACCGTCGACCGCACCCGCGACACCCTCGTCAAGCAGAAGGACACCGCCGAGTACCGCAACGGCTCCAAGCTCACCGTATCGGGCGCGCTCACCGAGCATTTCTTCGACAACCGCATAGAGACCACCACCAAGCTCGGTTCGAAGGAGACGGTGCTCAGCGGCCAGTCGGAGGTCGTCGTCAACGCGGGCCTGCGCCACGAGACCTTCGACAAGGGGCTGCTGGTCGACGTGAAGGAAGGCATGGACGAGGAGGTCCACACCGGCAACTCGATACTGAAGACGCTCGCCGGCAACCGGCAGGAAACCTACCAGACCGGCTGGCAGCGCACCGTGGTGGGCGGCGGCGGCAAGGACAACATCAAGGGCGGCCTGGAGGAAACCATCGAGACGGGCGACCACAACTCGACCGTTTCAGCCGGCAACTATTACGGCAAGGCGAAGAAAGTGACCATCGAGGCCACGGCGGGCGACGTCGACATCAAGGCCAGCGGCGACTTCACCTTCGAGGGCAACCACGTCAAGCGCGTGAACCGCGTGCTGCTGTGGGACTGGTCGCCGACCGCGGTGACGGCCACCGGCCTGTCGAGCGCGACCTACGGCGTGAACAACAGCAACGCCGGCCTCACGCTCACGAGCAACATCAAGAAGATGGACGCCACCGCGCAGATCATGAACATGTATGCGCACCAGGCCAACTTCGGTTCGGTGAGCTTCTCGAACGTGGTGGCCGAGGAGCACGCCGGCGGCTTCTGGGGCGCGCTCAAGGGTTTCGTGCTCTTCGGTTGAGCGCAAGGCCGGATGCCGGATGTCTCCTTCTCGATCTGGTGGGTGCTGGCACCGCTGCTTGCGTGGCTGGCGTTCACCCTGTGCGTCACGCTCGTGCGCGAACGCCGCAAGCACGCCGCAAGACGCGCGCGCACGCGCAGGGCCGCCGACATCCTCGCGAACGGGACGCCCGCCATGGCGCTGGTGATCTCCTTGTCCGACACCGGCCAGCGCCGCTCGGGCGAAGGCACCACCTGGGCGATCGCGAAGCTGCATCTTCGCGTGCAGGCCACGGCGGGCAGCGAAGCCTTCGAAGTCGACCAGACCGCCGCCATCGCCCTGTCCGAACTGCCTGGGCACGCAGCCGGAAAGACCGTCGCGGTGCGCTTCGACCCGGCGAGCCATGAAGTCGTGCTGGAGCGCAGCGGCAACTTCCCGGCCCACCACGGCGACGACCTCACCCGCCTTCGCCCATCCCCGGAGGCCGCCGGCCGATGAAGACCGTCAAGCCCCTGCGCCTCGGCATCCTCACCCGGCCGTATCGCTGGCAGGGCGTCGACCAGCTCGGCGTGGCCGTCACGGCATTCGCCAGCCTGGAAGCGGAACCGAAGCTCATGGCCGACCAGGAGCTGTGGCAGACCGTCGGCGAGGAAGTCGGCGGCATGGGCGTGTTCGACATGGGCGTACCCAAGTCCATGCCCGAAGTGCTCGCGAGCGGCCACGCCTACACCCGCCACCAGCAGGACAAGACCGAATGCGCCGTGCGCCTGCGCATCGCCGGCCTGGAGAAGTCCCTGCACGTATCCGGCGACCGCTACTGGCTCGACGGCCGACTGAGCGCGCCGCAGCCCTTCGACGCGATGCCGCTGGACTGGGCGCATGCCTACGGCGGGCCGGGCATGCCGGAAAACCCGGGCGGCATCGGCGCGTTCGACGAGACGGTCAACGGCGTGCACACCCGCCGCGCACCCAACGTGGAAGCCGTTCACGGGCGGGTGCGCTCGCGCGGGCAGGAGGTGGCGCCCGCCAGCTTCGGCCCGCTGCCCATCGACAGCCCCCGGCGCATGGCCCTGATGGGCAGCAGCTTCGGGCAGCACTGGCTGGACAATCACTTCCCCGGCTTCGCTGCGGACATGGACTGGCGCTTCTTCAACGCCGCGCCCGAAGACCAGCGCTGGCCCGCCCTGCAGGAGCTGCCGCCCGGCGCTCCTTACGAGATCCTCAACATGCACCCCGAGAAGCCGGTGCTCGCCGGCACCCTGCCCGACTGGCGCGCACGCTGCTTCGCGAGCTTCGACAAAGATGGCAACGGGCTGCGCGAGATCGGCCTGCGGCTGACCACCGCCTGGTTCTTTCCGCATCGCGAGCGCGTGGCGCTCGTCTGGCACGGCGTGCTGCCGGTGCGCGAGGACGACGCGGCGGACGTGCGGCACATCATGCCGGCGCTGGAGCTGCCCCGGCAGCCGCGCACGCCCGAGCACTACCAGTCCGTGCTGCTCCAGCGGCTGGACACCGCCCGCGGCGGCCTGCTCGCCTTTCGCGACAGCGACCTCGCGCCGAAGGAGGTCCTGGGCAACTGGAGCGTCCTCGACGCACCCGACCCGATGCAGCGGCCGCTGGTGCGCAACCTCCGCGCCGGACAGCTGCGCGACCACGAGAAACGGCGCGCCGAGCTCATCGCACTGGGCGTGGACCCCGACAAATACCTGCCAGCGCCCCAGCCCCCGGCCGCACCGCTGGCCTTCGACGACGTGCCCGAGCATTTCGAGCGCATGCAGGGAGAAATGATGGAAGCCCGAAGCAGACTCGAGGCAAAAAGCGCGCAGATGCGCCGCAGGCAGGAAGACGAGATCGACCCCGCCCTGCTCAACAAGAGCCGCGAGCAGCCGCAGCGCTTCGACGCGGACGCGCTCATCCGGCAGCTCGAACAGCTCGCCGCCACGCCCGCCCCCTCGTCGGCCACCACGAGCCCCGCCCCCGTGCTCTTGCCCGCCGGAACCAGGGAGCGGATGACGGTGCAGATCAGGCAGGGCTACCTCCACGGCGCCCACCTCTTCGACCCCGCGCCGCCCATGCCTTCGTTCCGGTCCGCGAAGCTGCGCCGGCGGCTGGAGGCGGCGGCTCCCGGCGCGCGCGATTTCCGCGGCATGCGGCTCGTCGGCGCCGACCTCTCGGGCATGGACCTGAGCGGCGCAGACTTTTCCGGCGCCGCCCTCGAAGACGCCAACCTCGAGGGCGCCCTGCTCGCAAACGCCAACTTCAATGGCGCGGTGCTGGCGCGCGCCCGGCTGTCTCGCGCCTCGCTGGCCGATGCGACCCTGCGCGGCGCCAACCTCGGCGGCGCGCAATGCGAGTTCGCGGACTTCTCGGGCGCCGATCTGAGCGAAGCCAACTGCGAGAAGACGCGCTTCGTGTCGTGCAACATGGCCAACACCACGTTCGACCAGACGCGCCTGGGCGAGAGCGAGATCAGCCGGTGCGACTTCCGCGGCTCCGATTGGCACCAGGTGTTCCTGACGAAGCTGCACATGAACGGCATCGCCTTCGACGGCGCCTCGTTCCGGCAGGTGGTGTGGCTCGAATGCACGCTGGCGGACGTGCGTTTCGTCAACGCGTCGCTGGTGCGCTGCGGCTTCGTCACCACCGACTGCAGCCAGTCGGCCGACTTCTCCGACGCGCGACTCGACGCCTGCAGCTTCGCGCACGGCAGCACGCTCGCCACAGCCGTGCTGCGCCGCTGCGTGCTCAAGCATTGCGGGCTGCGCACCACGCCCCTGACGCGCGCGGACCTGGCGCATACGCGCCTGGACAACTGCGACTTCTCCGAATGCGCGCTGCAGGAGGCCAACCTGGAGCGGCTCATCGCCGGCGAAAGCCTCTTCGTGCGCGCCGACCTCACCGGCGCCATCCTGCGCGGCGCCAACCTCATCGACGCCAACTTCTCCAAGGCCGTCTTCACGCAGGCCGACCTGAGCGGTGCCAACCTGTTCCGCACCGACGTGTCGCAAAGCCTGATCGACGGCACCACGCATCTGCTCGGCGCCTACACGCGGCACGCCCGGACCTTGCCCGCGCGACGCGCCCCCGCCGCCGAATGACCCGCGATGAACTCGTCGACAAGGTCCGCCACGGCATCCAGGTCGGCAGCGCCGACTGCAGGGGATGGGACTTGAGCGGCCTCGACCTCTCGGGCGCGATGATGGACGACGTCGACTTCGGCGGCGCGAACTTCTCGCACGCCAACCTCGAGGGCAGCTCGCTGTCGCATTGCACGCTCTCGGGCTGCGACTTCTCCTTCGCCCGCCTGAAGGAAGTGCAGTTCTTTCGCAGCCGCATGGATGCCGCGCGCTTCGAGGCCGCCGAGCTCGAAGGCGCCTCTTTCGCCGAATGCCATGCGGCGCGGGCCAGCTTCGCGCAGGCCGGGCTCGACCTCGCGAGGTTCTTTCGCTGCGAACTGACCGAAAGCCGGCTGGGGTCGTCCCGCTTCGAACGGGCGAGCTTCATGGAGTCGCAGCTCGGGCAGGCCGATTTCAGCGGCGCGGTGCTGGCCTACGTGACCTTCCACCGGCTCGACCTGAGGACTGCCGTCTTCCAGGGCGCGTCGGCCATGAACGCGATGTTCCTGGAGTGCGACCTGAGCGGCCAGCGCTTTGCCGGCCTTTCGCTGCCCATGTGCCAGTTCACCGACAGCCGCCTGGACGACGCCGACTTCGGCGGCGCCACGCTCACCCAGGCCAACTTCAAGGGCGCAACGCTGAAGCGGGCGAACTTCTCGAACGCGGATGCGTGCCAGGCCTTGTTCCCCGAGGCCGACCTAGGCGACGCCGACTGCAGCGGCGGACGCTTCGACCAGTCGGTCTGGGCGGAGGCCCTGCTGGAGCGCACCGATTTCTCGGGAGCCCGCCTGCCGCTATGCGTGTTCCACCGAGCACGCTGCACCGGCGCGAGCTTCCGCGACGCCGCGATGCAGGACGCCGACCTTTCGTACGCCGAACTGAGCTGCGCCGACCTCGGCGGCGCTCACTTCCTGCGCACCCGCCTGCATCGCGCGCAGCAGCAAGGCGCCCGGTTTTCCAGCCGCGCCGGAATCATCGAGAACGAGCCCGAACTCTTCCAGGCGCAGGCCTGGTCCGGGCCGCACTGAACCCCGCCTCCGACAGCCAGCTTTTCCGAGAAACACACCAACCCACATCGAGAAGGAATCAGCCATGAATGTCGTTCCACTGCGCCCCGGCCTCGCAACGACCGCCGTGCCGGTCCATTTCGTCGGCCGGCTGACGGCCTCGCTGCCCGATTCGAATTTCGAGGTGGAAGACGAACACGGAGAAAGCTGGCGCTGCCGCCGGGCGGCCAGCTGCCTGCTGAGGCCCGAAGCGGGCGACACCGTGCTGCTCTCGGGCCCCGACAACGCGCGGGTGTACCTGATCGCCGTGCTCGAACAGGCCGACAGTTCGGTCAGCCGGCTCGATGCGGCCGGCGCGCTGTCGATCGAAAGCCCGGCCAGCCTGCGGCTGAGCAGCGGCGCGGAACTGCAGATGCGGGCCGCGCAATGGAACCTGCAGGCGGACAGCGGCCAGTGCCGCGTCGACGACATGCGCTTCACCGGCCAGGCGCTCGACGCCACGGTGGGCCGGCTGCGGCTGGTCGGCCAGGTCTTCGAATCGGTGGCGGACCGCGTGGTGCAGATGGCGCGCAGAGTGCTGCGCGTGGTGGACGAAACCGAGCAGGTCCGCGTCGGCCATCTCGACTGCGAGGCCGGCGGCACGGTGCGCATGCACGCCAAGCACACCGTGGTCACGGCCAGCGACCTCGTCAAGGTCGATGCCGCCCAGATCCACATGGGCTGACCCCCACCCAAAGGAGCACCTCCATGTTCGCCAACTGCCAGCTGATGGGAATGGACCTCGCCTTTCCCGACGTCTGCAAGACGCCGCCCGCCGCGATGGCGCCCATTCCATATCCCAACATGGCGTTCGGCCCCACGGCCGTACCGAACGCCTGGAACATCCTCTTCATGTGCATGCCCGCGCACAACATGGCGACCACCACGCCGATCACGCTGGGCGACACCACCGGCGCGGGCGGCGGCATCGTCTCGCAGACCTTCATGAGCCAGTCGCGGCACGTGACGGGTGCGTTCACCGTGCTGGTCAAGGGCACGCCGGCCACGCGCATGACCAGCCTGAGCACGCAGAACCGGGGCAACATGGTGGGCATGCGGATCGTGCCCAGCCAGTGCAAGGTGATGATCCTCTCGCCCTGAAACCGGGGGGCCGCCGGAGCCGGGCCGGCATCCCATATCCGGCCAGCGGATAAGGAAGCGCGCAAATCTTCGTTCGCCGCGCAGGCATCGCGCCCTAGAGTGCCCAACTCCTTTTCGCCGTCCCCTGGAGTTGTCGTCATGTCTTCCTCTTCGCGCGCGCCATCTTGGCTGCGCCGCTTTGCACCGCTGCTCGGCGGCTTCGCCCTGAGCCTGGCGGTGCAGCTTTCCGCCCATGCCGCCGACCTGCGCGTGGGCTTCATGCCCGGCCCCTACCGCGATGCCTTCACCAACGGCATCGAGCCCCAGCTGAAGAAGCTGGGCTACACCGTCAAGTACGTCGAGTTCAGCCAGGGCGTGCAGCCCAACGATGCGGTGGAGCGCGGCCAGATCGACGCCAACATCTTCCAGCACACGCTGTACCTCAATGCCACCAACAAGCAGCAGGGCTTCGACCTGGTGCCGGTGGTGCATGTGCCGACGCCGCCGATGGGCCTCTATTCGCAGCGCCACAAGTCGCTCGACACCGTGCCCGACGGCGCCACGGTCACGCTGCCTTCGGACCCGGTGAACGCGGCGCGCGCGCTCAACATCCTCGCGGGCATCGGCTGGGTGACGCTCAAGCCGGGCGTGAGCCCGATCTCGGTGTCGGAACGCGACATCGTGGCCAACCCCAAGCGCCTGAAGCTGGTGCCGCTGGAGGCCGCGCAAGCGCCGCGCTCGCTGGCCGATGCCGACATTGCCGCCGTGCAGGGCAACTTCGCCATCGCCTCGGGCCTGAAGCTCACCGAGGCGCTGAAGCTGGAGAACATGACGCTGCCCTACGTGAATGTTGTGGCCGTCAAGCGCAGCAACGAGAACGCGAAGTTCGCGCAGGACATCGCGGCGGCGTACCAGTCGGCCGAGTTCCAGCGCTTCTTCAGGGCCAATCCGGCATGGGCCGGCTACCGGCTGCCGGACTATTTCTCCCAATGAGCCTTTCGAACAACAAGACCGCGCCGCGGCAGCTGCACCTCAACGTCAACATCCTGCATTCGGGCTTCGTACCCTCGGCGTGGCGCCTGCCCGAAAGCGACCCGTGGGCTTTCGCCGACGTCCAGCACTACATCCGCACCGCGCAGATCGCCGAGGCAGGCAAGCTCGACGCGGTGTTCCTCGCGGACAACGCGGCCATCGTCGACCAGATCCACTTCCGCCCGATCACCGCGCTGGAGCCCACGGTGCTGCTGGCCTGCGTGGCCGCGGCCACCACGCACATCGGGCTGATCGCCACCGCCTCGACCAGCTACAACGAGCCCTACAACATCGCCCGCCGCTTCGCGACGCTAGACCATGTGAGCGGCGGCCGCGCGGGCTGGAACGTGGTGACCACCGCCGACCTGCCCTCGGCGCGCAACTTCGGCCTCGACGCCGTGCCCGACCACGCGAAGCGCTACGCGCGCGCCTCGGAGTTCACCGACATCGTGAAGGCGCTGTGGGACAGCTGGGAGGACGACGCCTTCGTCGGCGACAAGGCCAGCGGCAGCTTCATCGACACGGCCAAGGTGCACGCCATCGCGCATCGCGGCGAGCACTTCGCGGTGCAGGGCCCGCTGAACCTGCCGCGCTCGCCGCAGGGGCACCCGGTGCTGGTGCAGGCCGGAGCTTCGGCCGACGGGCGCGAGCTGGCGTCGCGCCATGCGGAGGCGGTGTTCTCTGCCTCGCAGTCCTTCGAGGAATCGCTGGCATACGCCCGAGCGCTCAAGACCCGCGCCGCCGAGTTGGGCCGCGGCCCCGACGCGGTGAAGGTGCTCGCGGGCCTGACCACCATCGTCGGCGCCACCGAGGCCGAAGCCATCCGCCGGCGCGACGAGCTGGTGGACCTGATCCCGTGGGACTACAGCCTCACGCGCGTCGCCGGCACCCTGGGCATCACGCCCGACCGACTGAAGCTCGACGAGCGCCTGCCCGACAACCTGCCGCTGCCCGCCAATGGCAACGGCAACCACACCTTCTTCAACGCAGTGGTCGCGGCCGGCCGCACGCACGGCTACACGGTGCGCCAGCTGATCCGCGAACTCGCGGGTGGCGGCGGGCACCGCGTGATCGTCGGCACCCCGGAGCAGATCGCGGACGACATAGAGCGCTGGTTCAGGGCCGGCGCGGCGGACGGTTTCAACCTGATGCCCGACGCGCTGCCGCACGGGCTGCAGGATTTTGTCGACGGGGTGGTGCCGATCCTGCAGAAACGCGGGATCTTTCGCACGGAATACGAGGGGCGCACGCTGCGCGATCACCTGGGACTGGCACGGCCTGCGGGACGTGCGGTACAGCGACTGGCGGCCTGAAGAAGGCTTGTTGTTCAGGGCGCGATCACGCCGACGGGGTACCTTGCTCCGCGAATGTCCCCCGGCCTTCGGCCTCCTCCTTTATTTCGCTGCGCAAGGCACCCCATCGGCGTGCTCGATGAACGCGGCGGTCGAGCCGCCAGCGCCAGCAGAGCGCCCGTATGCACAGGGCGTCGGGTACTCCCCGCAGCGAAATAAAGGAGGAGGGCCGCAGGCCCGGGGGACATTCGCGGAGGGGAGTACCCGGCGGCCTGTGCACACGCCCCGGAAACCACCCGACTCACTCTTCGTCGGCGTCGTTTCCCGTCAGGGCCAGGACTTCTTCGACGAAGCCTTCGAACAGCGGCAGCGACGCCGGCAATCCTTCGAGCGATTCGGCTTCACCCGCATCGAAGAAATGCGCCTTGCCCGCTGGAATGGAAGCCCACTCGCCAGCTTCGAGCAGCAGCCCGATATAGCCGTCATCGGTCGGCAGATAGAAGAGCCCCGCGCTGTCGAGCACGCGCTGCCCCTTCTTCCTGCCGCGCCCCCAGCTCACGCCCTGCCCGGCCAGGTGTTCGGTGATCCAGCCGTCGCACACGTGCGTGTCGCGCCAGCTTCCCTGAGCATCGAATACGGCCAGAACGGGCATGGGGAGCCTTTCTTGAAAGGAGGATTACTGCAGGAAGCTGGGCTTGGCGTAGCCCTGGAACTTGCTGTCGACCACCGCCTTGAACTCCTTCGAGCGGTAGGCATCGGCGATGTCCTTGGCCCACTGGGTGTTCTTGTCGGCGGTCTTCACGGCGACCACATTCAGGTAGTAGTCGGGCGTCTTTTCGAGCACCACGGCCTCGGTGAGCTTCAGGCCCGAGGAGATCGCGAAGTTGCCGTTGACGATGGCGTACTCGGTGTCGCCGAGCGAGCGCGGCAGCTGGGCGGCTTCGAGCGGAATGAACTTCAGCTTCTTCGGGTTCTCGGCCACGTCCTTCTCGGTGGCGCGCAGCGGATCGATGCCGGTCTTCAGCGTGAGCAGCTTGTTCTGCTCCAGCAGCACCAGCGCGCGGGCCAGGTTGCTGGGGTCGTTCGGCAGCGTCACGCGGTCGCCTTCCTTCACGTCGGCCAGCGTCTTGCGCTTGGTCGAGTACACGCCCATGGGCGCGATCGGGCCCTGCACCAGTTCGGCGAGGTCGAGCTTCTGGTCGGCGGCGAACTTCTTCAGGTAGACCTGATGCTGGAAGAAATTGGCGTCGAGCGAGCCCTGGGCCAGCGCGAGGTTGGGTTGCACGTAGTCGTTGAACTCGACCAGCTTCACCTTGTAGCCCTTCTTTTCGAGGATGGGCACGATGCCCTGCTTGAGCTGGTCGGCGTTGGAGCCGGCGGTGCCGCCGATCACGAGGTTCTTCTTGGCGGGGTCTTGCGCATAGGCCTGCAGCGAGAGGCCGCCCAGGGAAAGGGCTGCCAGGGACAGGGCGAGAACGGAACGGCGCAGGAAAACGGTCTTCATGAGATTGGAAAAGCTGGAAGGAAAAAAGTGAGAGATCAACGCTTGTCGAGCCTGCGTGCCGTGGCGTTGCCGGCGAATTGCAGGATCTGTACCAGCACCACGAGCAGCGCCACGGTGAGCACCATCACGTCGGTCTGGAAACGGTAGTAGCCGTAGCGGATGGCCAGGTCGCCGATGCCGCCGCCGCCCACCACGCCGGCCACGGCCGAGTACGAGAGGAAGCTCACGGCCAGCACGGTCAGCGCCAGCACCAGGCCCGAGCGGGCCTCCACCAGCAGCACGCGCCAGACGATCTGCAGCTCGGTGGCGCCCATGGCATGGGCCGCCTCGATCACGCCGCGCGGCACCTCGCGCAGGCACTGGTCGACCAGCCGCGCCAGGTAGGGAATGGCCGCGAACGACAGCGGCACCGCGGCAGCCAGCGGCCCGATCGACGTGCCCGCGATCACCCGCGTGAACGGCACCAGCGCCACCAGCAGGATGATGAAGGGGAACGAGCGCACCGTGTTCACCAGCCAGTTCAGCACCAGGAACGCCGGCTTGTTCTCCAGCGACTGGCCCGGCCCCAGCAGGAACAGCAGGATGCCCAGCGGCCCGCCGATGAGCACGGCAGCCGACAGGCCGATGGCCAGCATCATGAAGGTCTGGCCGGTGGCGACCCACAGCTCGGGAAGGATGGGGGCGATGTTCTCAAACATAGGCCAGCTCCTGTGCGCCAACCTGGGCGGACGGCTGCGCGGAACGCGATTCGCGCGCCTCGCGCTCGCGGCGGCGCACCAGCTCGTCGATCTCGCGGCCCAGCGCGGTCTTGCGTTCGGTCTCGCCCGCGGCGTCGACCGCGAACTGCTCCACCAGCCGGCCCTTTTCGAGGATGGCCACGTTGCGGCACAGCACTTCGACCACCGACAGCTCGTGCGTGACGATCACGATGGTCACGCCGATCTTCTGGTTGATGTCGCGCAGCGTCTCCAGCAGCGAGCGCGTGGTTTCGGAGTCGAGCGCCGAGGTGGGCTCGTCGCACAGCAGCACCTGCGGGCGCGGCGCCAGCGCGCGGGCGATGGCCACGCGCTGCTTCTGGCCGCCGGAGAGCTGGGCCGGGTAGGTGTCGATCTTCTCGGCCAGGCCGACCAGGGCCAGGCATTCGCGCACGCGCGCATCGATCTCGGCCTTGGAGTGGCGGCCGTGGATCTTCAGCGGGAAGGCCACGTTGTCGAACACCGTGGCGTTCTGCAGCAGATTGAACTGCTGAAAGATCATGCCGATGTTCTGGCGCGTGTCGCGCAGTTCGCTGCGCGAGAGCGTGGTGAGGTCGCGCCCGCCGACGAAGACGCGGCCCGCGTCGGGCCGCTCCAGCAGGTTGATGAGACGCAGCAGCGTGGACTTGCCGGCGCCGCTCTTGCCGATCAGGCCGAACACGTCGCCCTGCTGGATGTCGAGCGACAGCGACTGCACGGCGTCGAACACCTCGCCGTTGGGCAAGGCGAAGGATTTCTGCACCGATTGGAGACGGATGACTGGCGCCGCGTGATCGCCGCGGCCCTGGTCAGGCGTAGGGTGGGTCATGGAGAAGAAGCGCGGCCCGCGCGGGTGGCGCAGGTCGCGTAGGTTCGCAAAAAGGTGCCGAGTATGAAAAGAAACGCAGCGAAAGGGAACGAACAAAAAGGATGCTGTTTATACGAATATGCACATAAGAGAAGTCTGTGGTGAGCACGACACGCCATATCGATATGCAGATTGGTTCGTTCCCTTCCGCCCCGGGCAATGCCACATTCGCGCCTTCGTTTTTTTCGATTCGCGCAAGCACATGCATACCAATTTCCGCCGCCGTACCCTCGCCCTCGCCACCCTGGCTGCCGCCCTCTTCGCAGGCTCCGGCGCCTTCGCGCAGGACAAGAACACGCTCAAGGTCGGCGTCTCCGTCGGCAACGGCGAGCAGATCTTCGAGGTGGTCAAGAAGGTCGCCGCCAAGGACGGCCTGAACATCCAGGTCGTGGTGTTCAACGACTACCAGCTGCCCAACGCCGCCCTGGCCTCGGGCGACCTCGACGCCAACGCCTTCCAGCACCAGCCCTTCCTGGACAACCAGAACAAGGCGCGCGGCTTCGACATCGTGCCCGTGGGCCTGACCATCACCGCGCCGCTGGGCTTCTACTCGCGCAAGATCAAGTCCATCGACCAGCTGCCCGACGGCGCCTCGGTCGGCATCCAGAACGACCCGTCCAACGGCAACCGCGCCCTGCTGCTGCTGCAGTCGGCCGGCCTCATCACGCTGAAGCCCGAGGCGGTGAAGAACAACAACGCCACCCCGCTGGACGTGGTCACCAACCCCAAGAAGCTGAAGCTGGTCGCGCTCGACGCCGCCCAGCTGCCGCGCTCGCTGGACGACCTGACCATCGCCTCCATCAACAACGACTACGCCGAGAAGGCCGGCCTGTCGCTGAACAAGGACGCGGTGATCAAGGAATCGCCCAAGAGCCCCTACGCCAACCTGATCGCCGTGCGCCGCGCCGACAAGGACAAGCCCTGGGCTAAGCGCCTCGTGGCGGCCTACCAGTCACCCGAGGTGAAGAGCTTCATCGAGACCCAGTTCAAGGGCTCGCTGGTTCCGGCGTTCTGACACGCGCCCCGGTCGTCCCCCTTGCCCCCTGTGCGCCCGCGCCGCGCCCCGGGGGCTTTTTCTTTTTACGCCTGACATGTGTCTGAAGGTATCTTTCGGGCTTCATCAACCCGGAGGGTCCTTTCCATGTTCTCTCGACGCACCTTTTCCGCCGGCCTGGGCGCCCTCGCGCTGGCCGCCGCGACCACCGCCCCGGCGCAGCTCGCGCTCAGAGAAGCCGGCAACCAGGCGCCCGGCCAGATCAGCGTGAGCGGCTCGGCCGCCGTGCGCGTGGCGCCGGACGAGGTCTACCTCACGGTCGGCGTCGAGAGCCGGGACAAGAACCTGCAGGTCGCCACGACCGACAACCGGGAGCGCATCGCCAAGGCGCTGGCGGTCATCAAGCGCTACGGCATCCCCGAGAAGAGCGTGCAGGTCAACTACATCGACGTCCAGCCCACGTACGACTACCAGAGCAGCTATACCGTCCCGAGGGCCTACGTGGCCCACAAGAGTATCGGCATCAAGGTGACGAAGCTCGACACCTTCGAGCCGCTGCTGACCGACCTGTACGCGGTGGGCGTCAACCAGGTCGAGAACATCGAATTCCGCAACACCGACATGCGCAAGCACCGCGACAAGGCCCGCGAGCTGGCGGTGATCGCGGCGCGCGAGAAGGCCGACGCTCTGACCTCCCAGCTGGGCGTGAAGCGCGGCCGCGCGATGCGCATCAGCGAAAGCTCTGGCTGGAGCTGGGGCGGCTGGGCCGGCCGCTACCGGAACGAGGGGCAGCTGATGCAGCAGAACGTGATGCAGGTGGCCCCGCGCTCCGGCGGCCAGGGCGAAGGCGGAGAAAGCGGAGAAGGCGACCTGTCGGTCGGCCAGATCAGCATCACGGCCACGATCAGCGTTGACTTCCAGCTTGAATAACGCTGCTTCCGGGGTCATCTGTCACCCGTGAGAAAATGGCGGGTTCCCCCGGGACACCCTCCCCTACACAGCCAGACAGTCAGGACACCCCATGGACGCAGAACAGATCAACCAAATCGGCGCAATGCTCGCGGACCTCAGCGCCCGCACGGTCGATTTACGGAGGTATCTTTGACTACGATGCAAAAGCCGAACGTCTGAGGACGGTCAACGCATCGCTCGAAGATCCCAACGTCTGGAACGACCCGAAGAAGGCCCAGGAGCTGGGCAAGGAAAAGAAGGCGCTCGACGACGTGGTCGTCACGCTCGACCGGCTCACCAGCGGCCTGTCGGACAACACCGAGCTCTACGAGATGTCGAAGGAAGACGGCGACATCGCCGGCCTGCAGGCCATCGCCGATGACGCCGCCACGCTCGAAGCCGACATCAAGCAGCTCGAATTCCGCCGGATGTTCAACAACCCGGCCGACCCGCTGAACGCCTTCATCGACATCCAGGCCGGCGCCGGCGGCACCGAGGCCTGCGACTGGGCCAGCATGCTGCTGCGCCAGTACACGAAGTACGCCGAGCGCAAGGGCTTCAAGGCCCAGCTCGAGGACGAAACCCCCGGCGACACCGCCGGCATCAAGAGCGCCACCATCAAGGTGGAAGGCGACTACGCCTTCGGCCTGCTGCGCACCGAAACCGGCGTGCACCGCCTGGTGCGCAAGTCGCCCTTCGACTCCTCGGGCGGTCGCCACACCAGCTTCGCCAGCATCTTCGTGTACCCGGAGATCGACGACTCCATCGAGATCGAGATCAACCCGGCCGACGTACGCACCGACACCTTCCGCGCCAGCGGCGCCGGCGGCCAGCACATCAACAAGACCGACTCGGCCGTGCGCCTGACGCACATCCCGACCGGCATCGTGGTGCAGTGCCAGGACGGCCGCAGCCAGCACAGCAACCGCGACGTGGCCTGGAAGCGCCTGCGCTCGCGCCTGTACGACCACGAGATGCGCAAGCGCCAGGAAGAACAGCAGAAGCTGGAAGACAGCAAGACCGACGTGGGCTGGGGCCACCAGATCCGCAGCTACGTGCTGGACAACAGCCGCATCAAGGACCTGCGCACCAACGTCGAGGTCTCGGCCACGCAGAAGGTGCTCGACGGCGACCTCGACGTGTTCATCGAGGCCTCCCTCAAGCAGGGCGTGTGATACCGATGAGCCTGCAACGCCTGAAGGGTGGCAAGGTCGAAGCCTTCATCTTCGACATGGACGGCACCATGATCGACTCCATGCCCTGGCATGCGCGGTCGTGGGTCGAGTTTGCGCAGAACCACGGCGTGAAGCTCGACGTGAGCGAGATACTCGCGCGCACCACCGGTCGCACCGGCACGGAGAGCATGCGCGAATTGTTCGAGCGCGAGCTTTCCGACGACGAGTGCCAGGCCATGGTGCACGAGAAGGAAGATATCTACCGGGCTCTGTTCCACGACAACTTCACCGAGGTCGCAGGCTTCACGGCCTTCGCCAAGGCAGCTGTTGCGCGTGGCCTGAAAGTGGCAGTCGGCACGGCCGGCGACCGACACAACATCGAGTTCGCCATGTCGCGCCTGAAGATGGACCCGCTGCCGCTGGCCATCGTGGGCGGCGACGAAGGCTTCTCCGGCAAGCCCACGCCCGCCATCTTCCTGGAAGCCGCGCGCCGCATCGGCGTTGCGCCCGAGCGCTGCATCGTCTTCGAGGACGCCCCCTTCGGCATCGAGGCCGCCCGCCGCGGCGGCATGCGCGCCGTGGCCGTGTGCAGCACCCATACCGCCGCCGAGCTGGCGGGCCCCCATGTGATCGCCGCGGTTCGCGACTACGACGAACTCGCCCATTCGAAATTTCTGGAGACCCTCGATGCTGCTACCTGATGTTCGCGGTGCCCAAGGCCAACCGATCGCCATCCGCCGCGAAGACTACGCCGCTCCGGCCTACTGGATCGACACCGTCGACCTGACCTTCGACCTCGACCCCGCCAAGACCCGCGTGCTCAACCGCATGCAGATGCGTCGCAACCCCGAGGTGCCGGTGCAGCCGCTGCGCCTGGACGGCGACGAGCTGAACCTGGCGCGCGTGCTGGTCAACGGCCAGGGCGCCTCGTTCCGCATGGAGGGCGAGCAGCTCGTCATCGACGGCCTGCCGGACAGCTTCGAGCTCGAGATCTTCACCACCTGCTGCCCCATCAAGAACACCAAGCTGATGGGCCTGTTCGTGAGCGAAGACACCTTCTTCACGCAGTGCGAGGCCGAGGGCTTCCGCCGCATCACCTACTTCCTCGACCGTCCGGACGTGATGGCGATGTACACCGTCACGCTGCGTGCCTCGAAGGCGGCCTACCCGGTGCTGCTGTCGAACGGCAACCTGGTCGAACAGGGCGAGCTGCCCGAAGGCCGCCACTTCGCCAAGTGGGTCGACCCGTTCAAGAAGCCCAGCTACCTGTTCGCCCTGGTGGCGGGCAAGCTGGTGGCGCGCGAGCAGCGCATCAAGGCGCGCAGCGGCAAGGAGCATCTGCTGCAGGTGTACGTGCGCGCCGGCGACCTCGACAAGACCGAGCACGCGATGAACTCGCTCATCAACTCGGTGCTGTGGGACGAGGCCCGCTTCGGCCTGCCGCTGGACCTGGACCGCTTCATGATCGTCGCCACCAGCGACTTCAACATGGGCGCCATGGAGAACAAGGGCCTGAACATCTTCAACACGAAGTACGTTCTGGCCAACCAGGCCACCGCCACCGACGCCGACTACAGCAACATCGAAAGCGTGGTCGGCCACGAGTACTTCCACAACTGGAGTGGCGACCGCGTGACCTGCCGCGACTGGTTCCAGCTCTCGCTGAAGGAAGGCCTCACCGTCTTCCGCGACCAGGAGTTCAGCCAGGACCTGTGCGCCGACGCATCGGCGCGCGCCGTCAAGCGCATCGAGGACGTCCGCGTGCTGCGCACCGCCCAGTTCCCCGAGGACGCGGGCCCCATGGCGCACCCGGTGCGGCCCGACAGCTACATCGAGATCAGCAATTTCTACACCGTCACCATCTACGAGAAGGGTGCCGAGGTGGTGCGCATGATGCAGACGCTGGTCGGCCGCAAGGGCTTCGAAAAGGGCATCACGCTCTACTTCGAGCGCCACGACGGCCAGGCCGTGACCTGCGACGACTTCGCGCAGGCGATTGCCGATGCCAACCCTGAATCGGAACTCGCCCGCCTGCTGCCCCAGTTCAAGCGCTGGTACAGCCAGGCCGGCACGCCGCGCCTTGCCGCCCACGGCGTGTACGACGCCCAGAACCGCAGCTACACCCTGAGCGTGGTGCAGAGCTGCCCGCCCACGCCGGGCCAGCCGACCAAGGAACCCTTCGTCATTCCGGTGAACATCGGCCTGCTCGACGCCAGCGGCCGCGAACTGCCGTTGCAGCTCGAAGGCGAGAGCGAAGCGACGCACGGCACCCGCACATTGGTGCTGTCGCGCGCCGGCGAGCAGATCACCTTCACGGGCCTCGACGCCGAGCCGGTGCCCTCGATCCTGCGCGGTTTCAGCGCACCGGTGATCCTCGACTTCGAGTACACCGACGCTCAGCTGCTCACCCTGCTGGCCAACGACCCCGATCCGTTCAACCGCTGGGAAGCCGGCCAGCGCCTGGGCCTGCGCGCCGCGCTGAACGGCATTGCCGCCCTGGCCACCGACACCACGCCGGTGCTGAACGACGCGTACATCGACGCCATGCGCAGCGTGCTGCGCAACCCGCAGCTCGACGCCGCCTTCAAGGAACTGGTGCTCACGCTGCCTTCGGAAACCTACATTGCCGAGCAGCTCGACGTGGTCGACCCGCAGCGCGTGCACCTGGTGCGCGAAGCCATGCGCGCCCAGCTGGCCACGGCCCTTTTTGCCGACTGGGAGTGGGCCTACGAACAGAACCACGACACCGGCGCCTACAGCCCCGACCCGACCTCCTCCGGCCGCCGCGCGCTGGCCGGCATGGCGCTCAACTTCCTGTGCCTGGCGGCGCGCTCCTCGGGCGACGTCGTTTGGCCGGGCAAGACGCTGCAGCGCTTCAAGGACGCGGGCAACATGACCGACCGCTTCAACGCGCTCAACGCCCTGGTGTCGTCGGGCCATACGCTGGCGGCGCAGGCGCTCGCGCGCTTTCACGCCATCTTCAAGGACGAGGCGCTGGTCATCGACAAGTGGTTCTCGCTGCAGGCCGGCGCCCCCGACCGCGGCGGCGACATCCTGCCGCTGGTCAAGCAGCTGATGAAGCACCCCGACTTCTCGCTGAAGAACCCGAACCGCGCGCGCAGCGTGATCTTCAGCTACTGCAGCGCCAATCCCGGCGCCTTCCACCGCCCCGACGCGGCCGGCTACGTGTTCTGGAGCGAGCGCGTGATCGAGCTCGACGCCATCAACCCCCAGGTTGCCGCCCGCCTCGCGCGCGCACTCGACCGCTGGAGCAAGCTGGCCGAGCCCTACCGCAGCGCCGCGCGCGAGGCGATTGCCCGCGTGGCGGCCAAGCCGGATCTGAGCAAGGACACCCACGAAGTGGTGACCCGCGCTCTTGCTGGCAACTGAAGCAGAAACCCGAACCCGGAAGACACATGGCTCAAAAGATTTCCCTCACTCGCTACCTCGTCGAACAGCAACGCGCCGACGGCCTCATTCCCGGCCAGCTGCGCCTGCTGCTCGAAGTGGTCGCGCGCGCCTGCAAGAGCATCAGCCAGGCCGTCAACAAGGGCGCGCTGGGCGGCGTTCTCGGCACGGCCGAGAGCGAGAACGTGCAGGGCGAGATCCAGAAGAAGCTGGACATCATCGCCAACGAAGTGCTCATCGAGGCCAACGAATGGGGCGGCCACCTCGCGGCCATGGCCAGCGAGGAAATGGACAGCATCTACGTGGTGCCCAACCGCTACCCGCAGGGCGAATACCTGCTCATGTTCGACCCGCTCGACGGCAGCAGCAACATCGACGTGAACGTCAGCATCGGCACCATCTTCAGCGTGCTGAAGAAACCCGACGACCACCCTGGCGTGCAGGAAAGCGACTTTCTGCAGGCAGGCACCCAGCAGGTGGCCGCCGGTTACTGCATCTACGGCCCGCAGACCACGCTGGTGCTGACCGTGGGCAACGGCGTGGCCATGTTCACCCTCGACCGCGAGCAGGGCAGCTTCGTGCTGACGCAGGAAGACATCCAGATTCCGCCCGACACCAAGGAATTCGCGATCAACATGAGCAACATGCGCCACTGGGACGAGCCCGTGAAGCGCTACATCGACGAATGCCTGGCCGGCAAGGAAGGCCCGCGCGGCAAGGACTTCAACATGCGCTGGATCGCCAGCATGGTGGCCGACGTGCACCGCATCCTGATGCGCGGCGGCGTCTTCATGTACCCCTGGGACAAGCGCGAGCCCGAAAAGGCCGGCAAGCTGCGCCTGATGTACGAGGCCAACCCGATGAGCTGGCTGGTCGAGCAGGCCGGCGGCGCGGCCACCAACGGCAAGCAGCGAATCCTCGATCTGCAGCCCACCAAACTGCACGAGCGGGTGAGCGTGATGTTGGGTTCTAGAAACGAAGTTGAGCGTTTGACGCAGTACCACGCAGAGAAGGCCTGATTTCTTGGCTATAATCTGAGGCTTCGCCGGTGTAGCTCAGTCGGTAGAGCAGCTCATTCGTAATGAGAAGGTCGGGTGTTCGATTCATCTCTCCGGCACCAAAACTAAAAAGCCCCGTAGCTATCGAAACGATAGCTACGGGGCTTTTTTCTTAGGTAATGCAACGGCCGATGTAAGAGAATTTGGAGGCATGACGCTGTCGCATTCCATGCCGATTCCTTTCCTTTACTTGCTTTCGTGCCCTTTGAAGCGCTTGGCCGCGGCTCTGATGGTCACAGCGATCCTCCCGGCCGCTGCGCAGCACTCGGTCTATCGATGCGAGACCAACGGCAAGGTCAGCTACTCGGACGCCCCATGCGTCGGGGCCAAGGTGATCGACACTACTCCCACGCAAGGCATGGACAAGATGACTGGGCAGTCCCGTAAGGGCCGCGACGTGCAACGCGAAGAGTTCAACACGGCCATCGACAACGCATTTCGTCCGCTCCACGGTCGCTCGCATGCCGAAATGGACGTGACGCGACGCCGCATGAAGCTAAACAATCGCGAACAGGCTCAATGCGCGCACCTGGATAGCCGCCTCCTCGCGCTAGAGGCCGACGCAGCAAGGGCCACTGGTGAAGCGAAGGCCCGGGCTGATGTTGAACTGTATAAAGCCCGCAAGCAGTTCTTCGACCTGAAGTGCTGAACTGCGATGCCAGCCAAGCGGGATGCTTCAAAAGCGCCACTGCAGAGGCGGATCTCATCATCAAGAACACCTACCGCACGTCGATGACGCGTGGCATGAAAGGGTGTTACGTCTACTGCAGCGACGAAGAGACCGCGAGCTACTTTCGCAACCGGCTGTCACCCGGTGTGCTCGCTGCGGTCCAGCCATGATGATCAGCGGCGGGCGGCAACGCCTGCCGGCTGACGGCATCAGGCTTGTTGCTGATCCATCGCATTGAGCCTCTTCAGAAGCTCTTGGACAAGCCGGGCAATGTCGTCCGCCAGATCGGAGGCGAGCCACATCAGGTTGTCCCGATGCCGTTCCCCGATTTCCTGGAACCATTCACTCCAGTCCCCGTGGCAGCAACTCAGCAGAGATTGCATTTGGGTCAACTTGTTCTCAAGAACGTCTAACGAGTCCGGCCTCCCGGCGGTGTCGTCAGATGAGGGCGAGTCTTGCCCGGCGATAATTCGATCAGCCACTTGATGTGCTCCTTCCAAGGTATTGCACGTTGATTGGTCAGACGGCCATGGTGTTAGCGCACCTTGGCCGTCGCCTTTTGTGCCTCACATCGACATCGCTGCGGTGTGCATCGGTGTCCCGCCGTGAGGCGCGGCGGTCGTTCAAATGTATGGGAGAACCGTGCTGGCGGACGGCTCCATGCAGTGAACAAATTGGGGATCGCGCCGACTTTGCGCACCTGACCGCGATCGTTGCGGCGTTCGCGCTCCGTCCTTGATCTGCCCGGCATTGCCCATTTCCCGCCAAACGCAAAAAAGCCCGCCATCGAACCGATGACGGGCCTTATCGCAGGCACCCAAATGAACTACGAGCCCGCTTCACTCAACCACCTGGCAGCCAGCGCAGGCACCATGTCCGTCGCCCTGCCCTGCAGGAAGATGAAGCCACGCGGCACCTCTTCCATGTCGAGCGCGACAAGCACCTTCTCGGCGCCGCGGTCCGCGTACCGCACGAGCGACGCCGCCGGATAGACCGTGAGCGAGGTGCCCACCACCAACACGCGCGCCGCGGTGGCCACGTGCTCCTCGGCTTCCTCGAAGTGCTGCACCGCCTCGCCGAACCACACGATGTCGGGCCGCAGCTGGGTGCCGTCTTCGCAGAGTTGCCCCATGGCAATGGGATTGCCATCGATGCGATAGCGCTTTGGCTCGGGCTCCGAGGTGCCCCGCGCGTAGGCGAGTTGCCCGTGCAGATGCACCACGTTGCGCGACCCGGCACGCTCGTGCAGCGCATCGACGTTCTGCGTGACGATCACGACTTCGTATGCCGCCTCGAGCGATGCAATGGCCATGTGCGCCGCGTTGGGCTGCGACTGCCATGCCTTCTCGCGCCGCTCGTTGTAGAAGGCCAGCACCGCCTCCGGGTGCCGCTGCCAACCTTCGGGGCTGGCGAGCTCCTGCCACGAGTAGCTGTTCCACAGGCCTTTGGCATCGCGGAACGTGGGCAGGCCGCTCTCGGCGCTGACGCCGGAGCCCGAAAGCACGACGATCTTGTTCGGCTGAACCTGGGGTTTCATGCTTCGGCGCTCCTTCTGCGTTGCTGTCGTTGAGTTGTTGGTTGGCTCCCCGAACACGAATCGAACGTGTGACCTGCGCATTAAGGCTACGCTGAAAAAGGTCCACGGCCACCCCGGCTGATTCGTTGATCCGAACATGAAGCAACAGACCTTGGCGATGGCTGCAGACAAAGGCTTTGAGCAATTCCGCCGCCCGACGAAGCGGGAC